>FLOH01000041.1_pt1 | contig 443985 bp, 505 predicted proteins | sample 756751 | NCBI WGS metagenome assembly FLOH01 (sample SAMEA4026879, study PRJEB14308) | marine metagenome | biome: coastal water; material: water | depth 74 m
CAGAGGCATATTGATTTGGATTGGCCGTCTTGGAAGCGTGAAAGGTCTATAAGAACAGACCCAACTGCCCTGAACGCTTACATGGACACAGTGTCCACCGACACCGACACCAACCGCGCCAACAATACGTTCAACTGGCAGCTTCAGGACTACCGCAAGGCAGTGACACGGCTGGCTCAGTATCGTCTAGCTGATGGCCGTCCAGGAGTATGGGAAGACCAGCCAGCTGGTGAGTATGACGAGGAAGGCAACGAGTTCGTGGAGAGTGTGCTTGTGCAGTCTGCTGTAGAGCCGCTGGTTGCCACAGTTGAGCAGACGACCTACGACATGGACGGCAATGAAACGACTGAAACTGTTGCCAACCCGCTGATCGTTGCTGACGACGAAGAACGGGCCGCAGCACAGGCGGTTGTTGATGGCACGCCGACGGATGTCGTGGCATTCGTGTCGTGACTAATCGGATGGCCCAACTCACAGCAATAATCACTCCGCTCGACGCAGCGCATGGCGGCCTGGGGTTCCTCGCCGTTGCGAATAGCTGGTGGCTTGATTTCCTCAATCCGGTCGTGCAAATTGGCGTTACTTTGGGCGGCGTTGTGTATCTCTACTATATGGTGCGCGCAAAGCGGATGGAGTGGAAGTTGGCTCGCCTAGAATACGAGCGCAAAAAAGCCGAGTGAGCAATGACAATATCCAGGTGGCTGCACTATCTGTTCTTTGCTGACAGTTCTGAGTCATTATGCAGCCGGGCGTATCGACTGCGCCACGATTCAACATTCTGGGCCGCGTGGGTCCGCATATTCGGCGCGAGGCACTGCAAGGCATCGTGTTTGTATTATTGGAGGCACAAGCCATGAAACCCAACGCAATAGACACAGTAGCGCGCGGATACCTCGGACTGAAAGAATGGCCGGGTGCCAAACACAATCCGGCGGTTGTTGCGCTCTTTGCCAAAGTCGGTCACGCTGAAATCCACGACGATGAAACGCCGTGGTGCGCTGCATTTGTCGGCGCGGTGCTGGCCGAAGCTGGCGCGCGGGGTACGGGGGCGCTGAACGCTCGATCTTACATGAAGTGGGGCGAGGCTGTTGATATTTCTGACGCCCAAGCCGGTGACGTGGTGGTTTTCTGGCGCGGGTCGCGTGATGGATGGCAGGGTCATGTCGCCTTCTTTGTGGGCTTCAAGGCGGGTCAAATTGAGGTGCTTGGAGGCAACCAAGGAAATGCGGTTTCGATAGCCCACTACGCATCGGCGCGGCTGCTCGGCATCCGGCGCATGAAGCCTGCCCGCACGACCATCGCGGCAACCTCGACCATGCAAGCATCTGCTACCACCATTGGTGCAAGTCTCGGCACGGCTGTTACGGCGGTGTCAGCACTGGACGGGAATGCTCAGTATATCGTCTTGGCCTTTGCCGGGATCATCGTGATTGCTGGCCTGTGGATCATGCGCGAGCGGATCAAGAAATATGCGGCGGGTGATCGGTGATGTTCGGCAAGTTGCAACTGTATGCATTCGCCGCGCTGGCATTCGTCGCCGCGATACTGGGCGTCTACATCCAAGGCGGGCAGGCCGCGCGAAACAAAGCCAAGACCAAGGAACTTCAAGCCCGCCTCGACGCGGTAAAAACAAAACAGAAGGTGACACAAGATGTCAAAGATGCTGATGATGATGAGCTTGTCGCTGGTATTTCTCGCAAGCTGCGCTAGGTTCACCGGCGATTTCTGTGATCTGGCAGTCCGGTTTGAGACTGATGACGAAACGGCCCGCTATCTGCTGACGCATGACCGCGCATTGATAATTGATATGAATGTCCAGAACCGACTATTAGAGAGATGCCCGTAGATACCACCTGAAATAACTGAAAGGCCGAAACATGGCCATGACACCAGAGCAGGCTGCCGTTTGGGCGTTGAAGCAGCAAAAGTTAAGCGCCAAGGATATTGCAGAAGAATTAGGCATCACAGAACAGTCAGTAAACGGCAGGATTGCCCGCGCGAAAAGATGGGCTCCGGTTGATCCGGCAATTCAGGAAAGCATGGACGCTGTTGGAACGCGGTTGGTTCCGGCCCTAGCATGGGCCAAGACAAAATCGGCTGACGGAACGAGTTTCTCAGTGCTGTTAAAACCGGAAGCAATTCAGGCCGAACCGGAGGATATTCTTGCCCGCATTTCTGACAGGCTTGATGCAATAAAACCCGCGCCATTCATTAAGCGCGTCGTCACACCATCAAGCGATTTGAGAAACTTTGTGCCTTTGTTCGATGTCCACTTGTCTATGCGGATCGGTAACTATGGAACGGCGCAGGCTGTTGAGCGGCTGCAAACTGGCGGGCGCGATATACTTGAGCGAATGCCCGCAGCCGAATGCACCATCATCCTGAACGGCGGGGATTTCTCACACCAGAATGACCCGTCGAACCTGACGCCACGCAGCCAACACCCGCTGCCGGTGGACGGCGAATATGATGATGTTACGGATATTGCAACGGACGTTACGGCTGAACTTATCGAAACGGGGTTGCAGCGCAGCGAACACGTCATCTACCAAGCCTTGCGCGGCAACCATGATCCGAACACGGCGCGCATATTACGGGCCGCATTGCGCCAGCGTTATCGCAACAATCCGCGCGTCACAATCGAAAGCGCGTCTGTCCATTTCTTTGCACATGAGTGGCAACGCAACTTCATCAGCGGGCATCACGGCGATATTCGCGGCGGCAATGCAAAAGATTTAGTCATGGGGTTTGCTGCGAAATATCCAGAGGAATGGGGCCGGACGCGCTTTCGTGAATTATGGACTGGACACAATCACCACCTGAAAGCGTTTGACCTTCCGGGCATGTCCACCAATCAAGTGCGGCCAATCTGCCCGCTTGATCGTCATGCCATTGAAAATCTGTATTATAGCTGGTCCGAAATGATTGGCGTCACCTACCGCAAAGGCGGCGGGCGACACGGATCAATCCAGCATGTTTTCTGAATGTAACCTGTTCAACAGCCAATAAGTTTGTTGAATGTGGAGCCTAATAGTTGTCATTGACGTTCATGACACGATCTGCTAGATAATAGTTAACAACACCCCCCAGGCGACTGGCGCAAGCCAAGCTCAATACCGGGGGGTTACTTTTTTCAGTCTTTTGACTTCTCAGCCGCTTCATCTTCTTTGGCCTTTACGCATTCATCGTGTGACGGCTGGTCAGTTTTCCAGACATTCCCGTAACAATTCTCTGTCAGAAATTCCTGAATACGAAAAAACGGGATTGCCAAGCCAAGCTGGGTGTTAGCTGGAATGCCTGCCGCTGGAACACCGATTAGTTGGCCTGTGTCGTTAAAAAGCGAACCGCCGGAGTTTCCGGCGCTGATACCTGCATCAATCTGAATAAATGAAACCTCGGCTTCTGCCCACGGCGCGTAGAACATCCGAGTTGTGCTTGAGACAATGCCGCGTGTCACTGTAGCATCCAAGCCCAGCGGATTGCCGACGGCGTAGACCGTCTCTCCGCGATACACTTGATCGCCTGCGTAAACTGGGGCCGCGATTTGATTTTGAATGTCTGCTCGTATTTGCAACAGCGCGAGGTCACTTGCTTTCCAGCGGGCCACCACTTGAGACTTAAAAGTGCTTTCGCCCACAATCTGGTGGCCGTTATATTGACGCTGCGAAACATCCAGATCACGCATTTCCTCGACTTTGATTTGACTGACAACGCCATCGCCATCAATCACGGTTTTAGTCACGATCCGCGAACTGCCCTCAATGCAATGGTGATTTGTCAAAATCAGCCGGTATTCGGTGGAAATCAGAGTTCCTGAACAGCCTCGATTCACGATAAAGTTGGCGCTTTTGATGGTTTCGTTCATTTCCTCGTAGGGCCACGCCAGTGCTGTTGTCGCGCTGGCAAGCAAAACCGCCAGTGCTGAGATGAATATTTTTTTCATTTCCATGCCTTTCCGAAGCGCATTCGATTAAATTCAGGTGGCTTTAGTCAACTACTCGATTGCGGCCAAGTCAAGGATTTTCCCCTTTTTCAGTTAACTTGGCCGCGAGCGCCTGTATCAAGACCAGATACGATGCGGCTGGTAGCTGGGCAACCAGCCTCCCGTCGTCGTAAATGTCCAATGTCTCGCGCCCGACGTGCCAATGGATTATCAAGATTCATTCCCGTCGTGTGTTGGCTCGGGAGGCTGGGATCGAACCAGCGACACGCGGATTAACAGTCCGCTGCTCTACCACTGAGCTACTCCCGAATGTTGACAAGGTTACTGGAGAAAAACTTCAATCGCAATCGACAATTTGGTCATTACGGTCGTCACGAATTGCCCATTAGCTGTCAGGTGGTGGCATGAGGATGCCTTCGTGTAACATTAAACGGTGATTATGCGACATGAAGATACTATAGTATTAGTAAGGCTTCTTTTAGGTTGGTTAATAACATTATGGTATCATTACGTCTACTTCCTCATGTCCTTCTTCTGAGCTTTAGCTCGGTATGACTTACCGTCTTTGGCAGAGTTCCAAGGGTCACCATATTCTTTATCGTGAGGGTCCTTCCCTTGGTTACGTGCCCTCCTCATGGCCCTGTTAGTAGCCTGCTTAAACTCCTTGTCACTTGGGGCAGTTGTGTGACCAAAGATTGGAGTCTTACGAGTAGACCTTGACATTTTTACTCCTTATTTTGCGACAGTGCAGCCCGAAGTCGTTCGATTTCCGCCTCCGCATTCATTGCCCGTACAGCCCACTCCTCTTTAGTTGCAGCTTCAATGTGTGGATGGCCGTTGGGTGGTCTCAAAAGTCTATTCAACGCCTTCCCTGCGACTGCCAACTGGGCCTCCAGTTCTTCGATGCGGTCGGCTGCAATGCGGTTCGTTGTTGGGTCAAAGGTCATGCTATTCTCCTTTCTAATTTCCGTGCTTTGCGTGGGTGAGTTACGGGCAGGACGGAAACCATTGCTGTTAGAATCCACAGTTAATCTCCTTACTGTATGCGGTAAATAGTACGGCTAATCTCCGCTAATGCGGAATGTATTATTGTTTGGGATAAACTTTAATAACGGCTCTCGCTTGTTAAGGCCTGTCATGTTTCAATGCGGTCCACGGGACATACTCTTTCAGTTTGGGTTGAAAGTTGTTTTCGGCAACTGTTTTCGACGCCCACCAGCCAACCGATTTGTCCTCTTTGAACACGCAGGTTGACCGCCTGACGGCGTTGATGGGGGTTTCAGGTGCAACCCCCGCCGAAATAAGGTGGCGGGCGTACTGGGGCAACAATCCGTTGCGCTGATTTGGCGGATACCACCTCGCCCCATCAGGCAAAAGAATGAACTGTTTGCGCTCGCCTTCAACTTCTGGGCCGTCGCCTGAAAATTCGGCAATGATTGGGCCGATGGTCATGTCTCAATCCCTTCACGGGTTGGCTCAGGCTTGCAACTGTACCGATCAAGAACAAACGGGCAGCTTCTACCATGCGGACAAACCTTGTCACGCTTCGGGCATATTCTTATCGGTTCTGGTTCTTTGGTCATTTATCAATCCTTTCATGGGTCGCTTCAATATAACTGACGTCTTCGCCATAGGCAGAAACCCAGCGTTTCATTTCAGATTCAAAAGCAATCTTGCTGCGGTCGCGGTCATGTCGCAATCCTTGGTGGTGGCAATCACACAGCGGAATTGCCTCACGGTCCGGCGTTTTGGCTTGGGAATGCCTGCCGCATTTCGTGTGGTGCGCCGTTGTCTGACTGGTTTGCACGAGGCCGAACCGTTCGCAGACGCAGCAGGGAAGCCCGCGAACAGCCGCCAGATATGCGGGGTCTTTGGCCTGCTTGGGTTTCTTGAAATTAGGCGTCATATCGAAAACCCCGGCTTAACGTCTGCCAAGTCAATTCCCATTTCTTCGGCAATCAACCGCTCGGCCTGCTTGTAAAATACATTGAACGCGGCCTGATCCATTTTGTCAAACGCTGCGCTGTCAAGAACCACTGCTATAATATTTCCTTTTGGGTCCATGATCGGAGCAGTATACCCAAGGCTGTGCTTTATCCAATCGTGCATTTTATCGGGGCTTGGGAACGCTTCTGTTGCCTTGACGATCAAATCTAACTGTGCGCGGTACATGCCGTTGTGACGGACGCTGCGCGGCGACAGGCGAAATATCTCAAATTCTGTGCCATTTGGCATGTCCGACAACAACTCTGCGTCCCATATTGTTAGGGGGGACAGTCGGCCATTCTCAAGCCGAACGGTTGCTGTCGGGGTTTTCTTTGCCATTACTTTGATGCCGGTTTCAGATGATAAACGGCGTATGTGCCGCCTGTTTCGCCGGAGTTCGGTAGTCGCTGCGTTTCGATATTAAAGCCACGCGCCTTGAGTTTGTATACCGTGTCTGCAAGCCGTGTTACGCGATATGTCCGAATAGCATCCCACGAACTCAGGTGGCCATGCTTGAGAAAATGCGCTTTCACCATGTCGATCTTGTTCATGTCAGCCTCCTATGCCCGTTGAATGCAGTAATTCCACTGCCGATGCGGATTAGCGGTCGTGTCGCGCGGAACCTGCACCAAGTGGCCGAGAGTTGTGGGGATGCTTGCCGCCGCGTTCAGCAGGGCGCGTGGGCATCGGTGGGAATCGCCTGAGAAATAAACCACAAGCTGATTTTTCGCGGCGGAAACTACGATATCGCGCAATGCGTTCGCATAGTCGGCGGGCCGGGATGGTCGTGTTAGATATACGAATTGTCTCGGTTTCATTTCAGCCTCCGTTTCAGTTTTTCTTTGAGCGCCAGAACTTCGGCGTCTCGTTGCATTGTCACGCCCAGATTATTCCAGACGCGCCTTAAATCAATCGCGTTAGTGGCTTCGCGCAACCGATCCAGCGCAAAGGCCACTCCGGTTGCGTGTTCTTCTGGCGTGGTCACTGTTTTTTTGCCTTCATCGCAGCGTCGAATCTTTTCAGATATTTATCGTAAATCCGATCTGCGTCACCAAACACGTCTTTCCAAATATCAGCCGCGCCAAGGTCGCCGCCCCAGTTGTCGGCCTCATCAAGTTCGATTATGGCGGCTTCCACCGATTCCGGTTCAGCAACGACAATGCCAATCACGACCAAGCCTGTTGGCGCGTGAATTGTGTGCGCTGGAAACATTTTAAGGAACTTCTTTCGCGCGGCCTTTTCCCAATCGTACTCCATCACAACACCTGCGGAGCGAAGGGAATGTCGTCATCCATCGGCGTTCCACCAGCACCATACCCGTCGCCCTTCGGGCCGTGGTCTTCGCTGTGCTGCACACCAGCATTTCCAGACCCGCCAGACGATCCGCCGAACGTGAAGTTATCGGCCTTGACTGTCAGGTAAGTCTTGCCTTCATGCTCGCGGGTTGAGAAATCGCCGGTGACGCAAATCTTATCGCCCTTCCGGCAATTGTCCGCGATTGTCTGGCCGCGCTTGCCCCAGACCGAAACGTCGAACCAAAGCGTTCGCTTGTTGTCTCCCCATCCGTCAGTCACGGCCATACCAAAGCCGCAAACCTTGTCGCCGTTTTGAGTGGTCCTTAGAACAGGGTCTTTGCCAATGTTCCCAAAAATCGTTATTGCCTTCATATCAAATCCCCAATGCGGTTTTATAGAGTTCAAGAATAGCCTCAAATTCGGCCAAAGTCTGTGCGTCGGATTGTCGCAGCTTAATGATTTCGCGCAGAACCTTTACGTCATAACCGCGCCCTTTGGCTTCGGCCATGACCTCCTTTTGCGCTTCGGCCAGGTCTTTCCTTTCCGCTTCCAGGCGCTCCCACCTTTCGACAAATGTGCGGAGTTCTGATGCTGTTACGCCGTATGTTTCGTTGTCCATGTTATATTCCTGCTTTCAAAAAGATTTCGTTGATTGTGCGGACCTTTGCCACGTCGTCGGCGCAGTACGCTGTGATTTTGGCATGTTCGCCAGCAAGCCAAGCGTCATAGACCATCGACCCGTCGAAGCCGTCCTTCCCCTGTATGCCGAGAATTTTGCAGAGATTATCAAGGCTAATGGTATCGCGCGCACCAGCCCACAATTGCATCGTATCGCGGATTGAATCATCCCAAGGCTTTGCATTTGGCAACAGCCATTGTGGATACTTGACGCCAAGCACAATGCAGCGATGCTTGATGAATTTAAGGTCAAAGCCGCTTATGAAATGCCCACAAAGATATGGATTGTTTGCGTGGCCAAGCTGGCTTTCGATAGCATCCAGCGCGCCGAATAGCATGTCGCGCTCGTTCGCCCTGTCTGGACCTAGCGCAGCGCCGTCAATCTCGCCATCATCAATGGCCCATGATATTTGGCAAATCTGGCCGTAGCCGCCGTCGAAACTGGTTTTTCGGTGCTGCTCAGCCATCCATTTGTCGCCGTTCTCAGCAATCCACGCGGCGATGCTTTCCGGTTTTTTGTGTGTGGCCGGTGCTTTGATTTCGACTCCATCGAGGAATGATTCCGGTGCCGGCAGAGTCTCAATATCTAAGTAGAGTGTCGGTTTCATGTGTTCGCTCCTAATATGGGATTTTGTCGTCATTCAAGTCGGCATTATCTGTCTGCTGCTTTGGCTTTTCCGCTGTCGGCTTTGTGCGCAGCATCTTCATTGCTGCCTCGTATTTGTCCGGCGGGAATTGTTCCAAACTCGGTGCGCTGAAATGCTTGAGAAGCCGCTTTTCATCGGAGCCGGTTGACTCGACAATATCGCGCAATGCAACGAACTGCTCAGGCGAGATTTCATGCGGCTTGCTCTCAAGGTCCGCGTCATCGCCGGTTTCAAGGCCGAGGGCTTTCAGCAGCGCGTATTTCACAGCATACGACACCGCCTTTCCTGGCCCTTTGTCCTGCGGGTCGACACCATAGCCCAGCGATGGCACGTCAAAGAAATCCGCCGGATCGTCGATGTTGAGGAAACGCACCATCAAAAAAACTTCCGTGCGGTTCCCATTTTGGGAATAGTCCATTTGGTGCGGGTGGTAAACGATACCCTCCGCAAGCAAGACGGGGCGCACCTTGGCGGTCACTGCGTCATGCGATACAATTGAATATTGCATTCCAGCCGGTTTGTTTTTCTGCACATAGGCGACATTCGCCATTGCTGCGGCTAGGCGCTGATACACGTTTCTGGTATCGGCATTTGGTGTTTCTGGTTTTGTCATTCTAAGCACTCCCTTATTCTGGTTTCATAATCGGATTGGGCTGCGGCTTTGGCTTCGGCGGTAGTGGGAAACTCAATCAGGCCGGATTTATTCGGGCATTGCAAAAATGCAATCCCGCTAAGCAATCGCAAATCAAATGTGTGAACTTCATATGCGCCGACAATTGATCTGGCATACATCCAAATTCCGACGACCTCGCCTTCTGGAATTGTTCTAAAACCCCAAGCCAGCGGCTTCACCTTTACTGGTAGGTCTGCGCTGTCGGCCAGTGCGTCACGCTCATCACGAAGGGCGACGATCAGATCGCACATTTCGGGGATGCCCGAAACATTATCGGCAAATGGTGACGCCTCAAGAACCTCAACGATACGGGTTTGTCGTGTGTCTGTCATATCAAGTATCCAATCACAAAGAGGGTGTAACCTGTGGCGAGCAACAAAGCTGCGCCGATGAAATGTCTGATGCGGAGGTTCATCGCCAATCCTTCCGCTCGTCGCATTCGTCAAATCCTGCCATGTATTCCGCGCGCTCGGCTGTGTTTACGGCAAGTATCATGCCGCCCATTCCGGTGCCGTTCGGATACCAATGCGGATCAGGTGTTCGCCTATAATAGTAATCAGCCGATCCACGGTCATAAAGGCTGCCATGGCCTCGGCTGAATTGGCGCTGCTCGATATTGTTTAGCATTGTTCGCACTCCTTTTCGATGGCCCCTTATTGCATAATACATAAATGAACGCAAGAGGTATTTACATCTAAATTCAACTATGCAATAAAGGGGCATGGAACAAACATTGCAAAAAATCAGAGACGCCCTTGCCGACCGGACTCTTTCGCGCGTCTCACGGGCAACGGGTATCAGCCAACCAACGCTTGCGAAATTGCGCGATGGTAAAGGCCCACACAGAAACCCGGTCCTAAGCAAAATCTGCTTATACCTGGACATTGATTATCACGGCAACACGACGCGAGCGCAGCCGTGATTTAGGCGCTTGCACCTCCCTGCAACTAGGGGCTGGTGATCGGTGGACACTGCCAGCCAGCCCCGTTTTTTGGAGACAACATGAACCCGATTAAGAAAGACGTTACCATCGGGGATTGCCGGTTGATTTTGGGCGATTGCCTTGAGGTCATGCCATTGCTTGGGAGGGTTGATGCTGTGGTGACTGATCCGCCGTATGGGCTGGGCGATTGGAATAACAGAGGCACGAATGCCGCGCGCCCCTTTGACAGCGACAAGACCCAAGAATGGGACCAGCCAATTTCGCAAAACCACATTGATGCAATGCGCGGAATGTCTGCGGCGCAAGTCATTTGGGGCGGCAATTACCTGTTGGACTTTTTACCGCGAACTAAGCAGATGTTTATCTGGAATAAGATGATGCGCGGGATGCACTTCAATGACTGCGAGATTGCATGGTGTTCGCAATTCAAAGAGGCATCGCGGGTGTTCGATTACAGCCCAGCATCAGCGGAAAAAAAGCTACACCCCACACAAAAGCCTATTGCCCTGATGAAGTGGTGTCTCGGCTTTCTACCCGACGCCGAAACAATCATGGACCCATTCATGGGCAGCGGCACAACCTTAGTTGCCTGCGCCAAGTTAGGCCGGAAGGGTATTGGCATTGAGTTAGACCCTGACTATTTCGAGATAGCTTGTAAGCGTGTTCAAGCGGCGTATGACCAGCCCGATTTATTCGTGGCGCAACCGGAAAAGCAAGTTCAGGAAGGCTTTGACATATAATGGCAGGACGTGGCCCACACAGAAACCGCAGGGACGCCAACGAGCCGCAACTGTTCGCCATTCTACGCGCGCACGGCATTCAGGTTCATTCGATTGACCGGCCTTGCGATGCAATCTGCGGATACAAGGGCCAGACGTTTCTGGTTGAGGTAAAGGATGGGCCGAAAGCCAAGTTGACGACCACACAGCAGCCGTTCCACGATAGCTGGACCGGCGGAATTGTTATTCTGGACAGCGAAGACGCAGCGACAAGCTGGGCGCAACAGATAAGGGGATTGCGGCGCACTTAAACGATCAAAGCCGCCCCGAAGGACGGCCTTGACTTATGCACCAGAGGGTGCGAGTGTGCAGGTGCGAACCAAGCAGGATATTGATACCCGCATCATGCGAGCGTGTCAATACCTGCCCAACAGAGGGCTAACAGGTGCAATGAGTCTACCATATTTCCCCATGTACCCGTCAGATTTCGAGGCTAAAACCTCGCACCTTACGCTTGAAGAAGACGGCGCATATAACCGACTTTTGCGCCTGATGTGGATGACGCCCGGCTGCTCACTTCCAGACAGTGACGCTTGGATCATGCGCCGGATGCGCTGCGATGCTGACACCTTTGAGCGGGTTGTTCTTGTCGTGATAGACGAGTTCTGCGAGCGTGAAAATGGACGGGTTAGCAATGCTAAACTGACGCGCGTTTTTAACGACAGCGCAGAGAAACATTCCAGGCGTGTTTTGGCGGGTTCTTTTGGCGGAAAAGCCAAGGCATTGCAAACAAACAAAAAGAAGCCTAGCAATGCTGTAGCAAAGCCCTACCAACCAGAACCAGAACCAGAACCAGAACCATATAAAGAGAAAAGAGATACTAACGTATCTCCAAAAAAACGCGCAGCAAGATTGCCTGAGAATTGGGTTCTAAGCAAAGCCTGCAGTGAGTGGGCAGTCGGTGAAGGTTATTCAATCGAAGCAATCCGAATTGAGGCTGAGAAATTCAAGGATTATTGGATCGGCGTTGGTGGCACCAAGGGGACGAAACTCGACTGGCCTGCCACATGGCGCAACTGGATACGCAATTCAAAGCAAGGATCGAACAATGGGAACGGAAATAGCAACATCAAACGGCGTGACCCCGCCCTTGAGCAAATCGCTAGGCTCACTGGCCTTTCAGCAACATCGGGCGACGGTGGCCTTTGAATTGGAAGTTTTGGCCCGCAAACAGGATCGGTTCGGTTGGGAACGCGACAGGGGGACGCCAGCACAAGATCGGCTGATTATGGATTGGATGGACGTGCTGGGTGATTACCCGCTTGCCGAGGTTAAGGCTGCTTGCAGGCAGGCGATACTGACGGCCCCAAGCAAACTGCCAAACGAGGGGCATATTTTGCAGATTATTCAGGCCGAGCGCCACAAGGATTATGTTGATTGGAAGCACAAAAATCCAGAACCGCCAGCCGCTGAGTTGGTAAAGGAAGTTTTCGACAGCAACTCATATCTGAAACAATACGGGTTCGCGCCCAAAACCTTTGGAGGATGAAATGACCCCAATGCAAACAATCGTTGACCGAGAGGCCGAACGTCTGGGCATCCCGGCTGAGTGGGTATCAACAAGGCGCGTGGGCGGCAATTCACGGTCTTCTGTGCTGTTGCGTGGCGCTGTGTGTTACGCGGCCAAGGTTGACGGCTGGTCTGAGCCTGAAATCGCAGCGCAGATCGGAGTCGATGCCGCCACGGTTCACTACTGCGCGAAACGACATGAAGGGAAGATGCAATGACACAGAATTACGAAAACGCTTACCAGCGCGCACTTTGGGAAATCACCAAGGGAACGCGCGGCGCAAATATCAAGCTGGGGTTCAACGCTAAGTGGGGGGCAGCCAAACGGGACCACTCGTTTAGCTTGCCGAAGCCGCCAAAGCCGGAAGGGCCGCGCCTTGGGCCAAATCAGGTTAGAATATTGGCGGCGCTGAAACCACATGGCAGAAACTACCGCCGTCTGGTGGATACAAAATTCACAGGCCGAATCAGCAACGCTGACCGCGCGCTGCGGTCGTTGGAACGTCAGGGGATTGTTGAGAAGCGCGAAATTCGGGGCGTGGGCATCCGCTGCGGGTATCGCTGTTATGAATGGAGGCTGGTTAAATGACTGACCATTTCGGAGAAAGCTGCGTCAAGCGCGGCGTCACATGCTGCCCTAAGCTGCTGGCGGCGAACATCAAGGTGGCAATCCGCGATGGCCGCGATGATCTGGCGGAAATGGTGCAGGCCGATAAAGAGGGAGGCACGGCGTTTTATCGGGTCTGCTACAGCCCTGATGGCGGGCTTGCTGATCTGCGTCAAGTCGGTGGTGACGCACTGGAACGAATGCTCTATGCTCTTTGCAACAGCATGACCGGGACTGCAATCACGATTTACACCCAGAAAATGATGTCCGGTAAGCGGTATTCAAAAAAACGGCTTTCGCGAGGCCAACCAGCAATGAGGATTTTGAAATGAGATTACGCCTGCCAAACCGTCGCCCACAGACTACATTCGACATGGGACGCTATTCCATAGCCGTTGGATTTGACCCAAGGACGGGCAAGGCGCTTGAGGTATTCGCAGACGATCCGCACAGGGGGACGGAATACGAGTTCCTGGTGTCGGACGCCTGCACCGTCATCAGCATCTCTTTGCAGTATGGCGTACCAATCGAGGCGTTAACGTCGTCAGTCGGGCGCATTCCAGCGTTCAGGCTCGGCAGGCAGGTTGAGATAGCCGCAAGCCCTATTGGCGAGATTGTTGATAAGGCCGAGTCCTGCGGCATCCTTGCTGGCGAATGAAAATAATGAAAATAAGCCGTTGACATTGTAACCAATGGCGCTATATTGAGTGTAAGGAAGCGAACAACACTGGAGACTGACAATGACACTTTTTGGATACGACGAAAACGGCGAACTGGCTTTCAAGCAAGGACCATTTACATTCGATCACGAAGCAATTGAAATGTTCGAAAAAGAAAAAGCCGATATGCGTCACAACAAGATATTTCACCTCTCGCTCGAAAAGACATATCTTGAGCAAAGCCATCGGATGCGCGTTTATCTTTCGGAAGCCCGCTGATGACCCAACATGAAGTGAACACATTCTCCAACGCCTACCTGCTAGGCAATGAAGCAGCCCAAGCCAAACAGGATCACAGGGGCCTTTACCAGATGGCAGAGGACGCTGGTTTCAAGCGCGACAGCCTAGCTTGGGATGCCTATGTTGCTGGCGGTTGCGCCTTTCTTTTCAAGGGCCACACATTCGAGACTAAGGCCACATAACTAAAGGGGCTTCGGCCCCACCCACAACAGGAGAGACAACATGACATACGAAGAAGCAATGCGCGCCCTGAACGAAGCAGCCTATGCTGCGCTCAGGACGGCGGGACACAAGACCGGCGCGCCAGTTGATGCGCTCCGCAAGATTGCCCGCGATATTGACAGCCTGATTGATTTCGGCGTTATTTTTGATGAGGTGGAGCCATGACCCCGAAGGAGTTCAAGGCAACCCGCAAGGGGCTGGGCTTATCAGTCAACCAACTCGCAGCAATCCTAGACGTGTCGCCCGTCACCATCCGGCGTTGGGAAATGTCCAGCGGCAAACCATCAGCGCGCAAGCCTGATCCAATCGCCTGCCGTGTTCTGGGGTGGATGGATAGCGGGGCGCTTTATTTCTGGGGTTGGCTGGTGACAGGCCAATGATTAAACCCCTAAACCCCATCGAGTGGGAAATCGGCCTAGTAATCCGCAAACTGCTTCTATGCGGCGCGGACTTTGAGGACATAGCCGAGGCGCTGGAATACTGGGCCAAGGAAATGCGCGCGCAAACGCAGAAGCCGAAAAGGCTGAACTGAACCCAGTCTTGACAGCACAACGCTAAACCCCGATAATGCGCGAAACAGGCGGGATGCCTGCAAACAGCAATGACGGGAAGTCATATGGCGCAAACAGCATGGCCTGCGGATAATATCGTCAGGCGCAAGACTAAGACGTTAATTCCGTATGCGCGTAACAGCCGGACGCACAGCGACGAGCAGGTAGGGCAAATTGCCGCCAGCATCAAAGAGTGGGGATTTACGAACCCCATCCTGGTTGACGAAACCGGAACCATCATAGCAGGCCACGGGCGCGTTCTCGCAGCGCAGAAGCTGGGCCTCGATGAATTGCCGGTGATGACAGCAACCGGATGGACTGAGGCGCAGAAACAAGCCTACATCATTGCAGATAACAAACTCGCCCTGAATGCCGGGTGGGATATGGACATGCTGAAAATCGAAATGCAAGACCTCGCGGGGCTGGACTTTGATCTGGGCCTGATCGGCTTTGATGCTGACGAACTTGCGGGATTGCTGGACACACCAACCGAGGGGCTGACAGACGAGGACGCCGTTCCTGACGCGCCGGAGGTTCCTGTCACTGTTGAAGGCGATGTGTGGCTGTTAGGACGTCACAAAGTGATGTGTGGAGATAGCACGAGCATTGATGCGGTTGAGCGGCTGATGGCTGGGGTGAAGGCCGATATGGTTTTCACGGACCCGCCGTACAATATAGATTATGGAAACATTAAGCACCCAAAATTTAAGGTGCGGCAGATCGAAAACGATAACATGAGCCAAGACGACTTCCGCATTTTTTGCGCGGCGTTTACCGCTTGTATTCTGGCTTCGTGTGAGGGGTGCGTTTATGTATTCGGCCCTCCTGGACCAGATGGACGAATCATGTTTATGGAGCTGGACAAGGCGCTTCACTGTTCGACAACCGTTGTTTGGAAGAAGGATCAATTCACTCTTGGGCGTGGAAAGTACCAGAACAAGTATGAGCCGTGCTGGTTCGGCTGGAATAAGTCTGGCGCTTCATTTGTTGATGACAGAAAACTAACAAATGTCTGGGAATTTGACAGGCCAAAGTCAAGCAAACTTCACCCCACAATGAAACCAGTGGAACTTGTCGAAAATGCAATCGGCCACGCTTCAAACGTAGGGGGGCTGGTTCTTGATTTATTTGGCGGGTCTGGGACCACGGCCATCGCCTGCGAAAAGACATCCCGCGATTGCCGAATGATGGAACTCGACCCCAAGTATTGTGATGTAATAATCCAGAGGTGGCAATCCTTCGTTGGCCAAGACGCAACACTTGAAGCCACAGGCCAGACATATGCCGAACTGCAGGCCGAACGGAAGGTCGCATAATGGGCAAGGGTGATCCAGAAGGCGGCAGGCCGGTTTTTAAGGTTGATTGGAAGATGGTCGCGGGACTGCTTAAAATCCAATGCACCGGCGAGGAAATCGCTGCGGCAATAGGCTGTTCATACGACACGATTGAACGGGCATGTAAGCGCGAACAGGATATGGCTTTTGCGGACTATTCGGCACAAAACAGGGGATCAGGCCGCGCAAGCCTGCGCCGGGTGCAATGGAAGTCGGCAGAAAGCGGCAACCCAACAATGCTTATTTGGCTTGGCAAGAATTGGCTGGATCAAACCGACAAGACGGAAATCAAGGCCGAGCATTCAATTATGCCATACACAGGGTGGGACATTGAGCGCGCAAAACCGGATTAAAATTGCGCTGACTGAGCCGCAGGAGCGTTTCTTGTGCAGCGAGGCAAAGCATCCGGCCTTTGTTGCTGGCTTTGGTGCTGGCAAGTCAGAGGTCATGGCCTATTCGGCATTCGGTGACGCGGCGCATTCGGCAACGGCATTGATTGGCCTTTACGCGCCGACATACGATCTGGTCCGCTTGATAACCGCGCCCCGCATGTGCGCTAAGCTGACAGATCATGGCGTTCCGCACAAATGGAACAAGCAGGAAAACGTGATTTACACGAGTTACCCGCGATTTGGGGATTTCGTGCTTAGGACAATGGACAACCCCGAACGGATCGTCGGTTATGAAACCTACCGCGCGCATGTCGATGAGTTGGACACGTTAAAGCCTGAGAACGCCCGCCGAGCATGGAACCAGATTGTTGCAAGAAACCGGCAACGGCCAGAGGGATTGCCAGCACCGTTCAATCGCGTCTCTGCGTATACAACACCAGAGGGGTTCAGGTTCGTCTATGAGCGGTGGGCAAGACAACCAACGCCAGGGTACGAATATTTCCAAGCGCCGACATACAGCAACCCATTCCTGCCCGGCGATTACGTCGAGAACCTGCGGAACACATACCCGGCGGAATTGATCGAGGCGTATATTGAGGGCCAGTTTGTCAACCTGACGAGCGGAACAGTCTACAGGTCATTCGATCGGACACGAAACGGCAGCACTGAAACGATCAAGGTTTCTGAGCCACTAAAGTTGGGGATGGACTTCAACGTCGGCAATATGGCTGTCACAACATACGTCGAGCGCCCGAACGGCTGGCATGTGGTGGACGAATTGAAGGGCGGTATTGACACACCAACCATCATTGATACAATCAAGGCCAGATATGAGGGCCACCACATAACGATTTACCCCGATGCGAGTGGCAAAAACGCCAGTAGCAAAGGGGCGTCGCTGTCTGATATAGGGCTGTTGAGGCAGGCGGGTTTCACGATCCGCAGCAAAGACAGCAACCCGCGCGTAAAGGATAGAGTTTTAGCCGTGAATAAGGGCTTTGAATCGCAGGCTGTATGGGTGAACGCTGACAAAGCGCCGACTGTTGCTGCCAACCTCGAACAACAAGCCTATGATAAAAACGGTGAACCTGATAAGGGTTCTGGACTTGACCACCAAAACGACGCAACTGGATACCCGATTGCATATGAAATGCCTGTTGTGAAACCAGTATTTAGATCAACGGAGCTTAGGCTATGAGCAAGACAGTTGCAAAGCGGTCAGCCGCATCCGAGGCGCTGCTTGCGTCTGCTGCTAAAGGGCGCGCGCTTATGGGCGGTTCGGACGCAATGCGGGCAGCGGGTAAAACCTACCTTCCAAAGTTCAGCGCGGAATCGGCTGAGGCATACGATGAACGCACCGCGCTTTCGTGGCTGTTCAACGGATACCGCAAGACCGTCAGGGATATGACGGGGCGGGTGTTTGCATTGCCGATAACGCCTGCCGATGATGTTCCAAGCAGGCTTGTTGACATGCTTGAGAACGCTGACCTTCAAGGGCGCGATTTATCAACATTTGCGCGGTCTGTATTTGAGGATGGACTGTCGGGCGCTGGCATCAGCTTTATCATGGTTGAAGCGCCATGGCGACCAGCGGCTGGCGTAACCAAGGCCGACGTCGAGGCGCGTAACTTGCGACCGTATTTGGTACACTTGCGGGCCGAGGACGTTCTGGGCTGGAAAACCGAAACGATTGACAACATCACGCGGCTTTCACAGTTGCGGCTGGCAGAGACAATCAACGAGCAAGATCCGAAAGATGAGTTCGCGCAGGTTTCGATTGACCAAGTGCGGGTTTTGGATCGCCTGCCGGGTGGCGTTCAAGTTCGGCTGTTTCAAAAAGGCCGCGATGATGAATGGAACGAGGTTGACGAACCGTCATTCACGGGCCATCCTGAAATCACGGTCATTCCATTCTATGCAAACCGCACCAGCTTTTTTAACGGCGCACCGTTGCTGGATGACCTCGCTGACGTAAACATCGCACACTGGCAAAGCCAAAGCGACCAGCGGCAAATCTTGCACGTCGCGCGGGTTCCTATTCTGTTTGGTTCGGGCCTTCCCGATGACAAGCCGATTGTCATCAGCACAAGCCAGGCCACCATTTCCAGCGAGCCAACCGCTGATCTGAAATGGGTTGAACACTCAGGCGCGGCAATCGGGGCTGGCCGTCAGGATTTGAAAGACCTTGAATTTCAGATGGAAGCCCACGGCCTGCAATTGCTGGTCAATCAAGCTGGCGGTCAATCGGCAACCGGCGCTGTATTGGATGCGGCCAAAGAGACGAGCATTCTGTCAATGACAGCCGATGCTTTGCAGGATTGCCTTGAGCAGGCTTTGCAATGGATGGCTGATTATGCCAGCGAAGGGGCAAGCGGTTCTGTTAAGGTCAATAAGGACTTTGCCGCAAACATTCTGGACGCGCAAGAGTTGCAATTGCTGCTTGTCGCTGTGAACACCGGCAATATGTCGCGCGAAACATTCATCAGCACGTTGGTTAATCGCGGGATTATTGCCGACAGCGTAACGCCAGAGGATGAGGCGCAGCGGATCGAAGATGAGGGCGGCAACCTAGTGGATACAGGCATTGGCGCTTAACGACGATATTCTGGACGCGCAAGTCTCGCATATGATCGGCCTGCAACGGCTGACAAATTCCGAGGTGCGCCAAATGCTGAAACTGCTCAGCAAGATGGACGCCAAGATTGCGGAACGCCTTCTTGCTGGCGGTTCGGCGCTGTCACGGGCGCGGCAAGCGAAATTGCTGGCAACCATCAAGGAAATCGTCAGCACGGCACACAGGGACGCAGCCGGAGCCTTGAGCATCAATCTGGATGCACTGGCGGTTTACGAAGGTGCTTATCAAGCGGATCTTTTCAAGCGGATTATTCCAGTGCAGCTTGAAACCGTCTTGCCCAGCCCATACCAGCTAAAGGCGGCGGTTAATTCTCGGCCATTCCAAGACAAGCTGTTGAAAGACTGGTTTACTGACCTTGAAGCAAGTTCATTCGCGCGGGTTCGGGATTCAATCAGCATGGGTTTCACCGAGGGGCGCACGACGGCCCAGATGGTTAGGGACTTACGCCGCACAAGGGCTGGCGGATACAAGGAAGGCATTCTCGCAATCAATCGACGGGCCGCAGAGGCGACTGTCCGAACGGCTGTGGCGCATACGGCCAACGCGGCCAAGTCTGCGATGTTTGAGGCTAACGCTGATTTGATTAAAGGCGTCCAGTGGATTTCAACGCTTGACGGGCGCACAAGCGCAGTCTGCCGGGCGCGCGATGGTCAGGTTTATGAGCCGAACAAGGGGCCAAGGCCACCGGCGCATATAAACTGCCGTTCAAGCACAACGCCCATATTGAAAAGCTGGCAGGAACTCGGCCTCGATTTGAAAGACGCGCCGGTTAGCACTCGATCAAGCATGGACGGCCAAGTTGCGGCGGACTTGAATTATAACGGGTGGCTGAAAAACAAAAGCGCAGCGTTTCAGGACGATGTTCTCGGCAATGCCAAGGGCAAACTGTTTCGCAAAGGTGGGCTTGGCATGGATAAGTTTGTCAACCGCGCCGGGCGCGAATACACACTTGACGAACTAAAGACGCGCGAATCCGCCGCTTGGACTGCGGCGGGCTTGTGAATTACAACACGGCCTCATTCTGGGCTGTTTATCGGGCGGGATGCCCACAACGCGGGAAGCAAAAGACATGGCACTAAAGTATCAACTGGACGCCCTTGACGGCGTTGATGAAGCGGCTAAGGGCTTTTACAAAGAGGCGAACGGCAAGTTCACCCTTGATGTTGAAGGCGTTGAATCTGTCGAGGCTGTTAATGGCCTAAAGACAGCACTCGTTCGGGAGCGTGAAAACAACGGCGCTTATGCCAAGTTCGGCAAGCCTGACGAAATCACCGCAAGGTTTGCTGAATTGGAAGCCAAGGCCAACACAGGCGGCAAGGCGACTGAGGACCAGCAGAAAATCATTGACCAGATGAAGGCGAAATATGACGCCGAAATCGCGGTCAGCAATGCAAAACTGGCCGGTACATATAGCAGGCAGGCCACGTCTGACCTGAAGGCAGAACTGGCGAAGGTTGGCGTCGTACCAGAAGGACTTGACTTGTTAGCTGGTTTTGCTGCATCAAGGCTTAAGTTCAACGACGATGGTTCGATTAAAATCATGTCGGCAGACGGATCGTTGCCCATGATTGGCGACGGAGCAAATGGAGGGGCAACCCTCGCTAACCTGGCAAAAGAATTGGCCGGGTCAATACCGCACTTGGTCAAAGACCTTGGCGCGGGCGGCGGCGGGAAGCCTCCGGGAAGTGATGGCGGGAAGCCGAATGGTCGAAACGTTCAGGCGACTGAACTTGAAAAGATGACCCCCCAGGAAAAAGCGTCTTTCTTCAAAGCGAATCCCGGCGTCACCGTAACTTAATTGGAGGCCAAACATGGCTAACACGCTCACGGCTTACCAGCCGACACTATTCTCAGCGGCACAAACTGTAGATGCCGAACCAGTTGGCGCGGTTGACGCCATAAACATGTCATTTGACGCCAAGGGCGTTGCAAAGGGCGACATCGTTACGGTCCCAGTTGCGCCATCACGCGCAGCTTCGGACTTCACGCCAGCGGCAACAACCACAAGCGGGGCAGACGCGACCGGCGACAGCGTGTCAGTCCAGATTACGAAATCACGCAAAGTTTCGTGGCATTTGACTGGAGAACAACAGCGGTCACTGGACAATGGCGGCGTTTCTCAGGAGTGGATACGTCAACTTGTGGCAGAGGGTATGCGTACCCTACGAAACGAGGCCGAGAGTGACGCGGTTGTAGCAATCTACACCGGCGCATCCCGCGCAACAGGCACTGCTGGCACAAACCCGTTTGCCTCTGCCCTAACACCTCTTGCCGATGTTCGCAAAATCTTGCGCGACAACGGTGCGCCAATGTCTGACATGCAGTTTGTTGGGGACTCGACTTCGGAGGCGAACCTTCTGAAACTCGGCATCGTCAACAGCGCAGAGCAGGCAGGGTCCGACGAGGAACGGCGTTCTGGCTTGATTAAACGGCAGTATGGGTTTCAAATCCGCACTTCCGGTCAGATTGACGCGCATACAAAAGGCACTGGCACAAGCTACCAGCTTTCTTCTGCTGGTGCTGTTGGCGACACTTCGATTTCGGTTGATACTGGCACTGGCACTGTTCTTGCCGGTGACATTGTTACAGTCGCTGGATCGTCTGATAAGTACGTTGCCAACACTGCGCTTGCTGGCGGGCTGTTCACCATCGGGCGTCCTGGACTTTTGGCAATCGAAGCTGACAATGACGCAATCACTATCGGCAACACATATACACCGAACCTTGCGTTTGAGCGGAACGCTGTCGTTGGCGTTATGCGCCCGCCTGTCATGCCATCAAATCCGACAATCAACCAAATGTTGATTTCGGATGGTAAAGGCCTGACTTACCTGATGCTGGACATTTCGCAGTACGGTCAGCGTACTTGGGAAATCCACCTGGCATGGGGTTTTAAGGCCGTCCAGCCGTCACACATTGCGCTCTTGCTGGGCTGATATTTCTGAGGGGCGGGACATCTCGCCCCTTTATCAATATCAGCGGAAGGATCAAAATATGAAACTTGTAAAAATGGCTCATGCGGACACCGGCCATAAGGTTGACGTTCATCCTGACATGGTTGAGGACTACAAATCTGGCGGATACCGAGTTGTTGAAACGGCTGGGAGTGTGTCTAAGAAATGACCCTTGACGCAACAGTTGGCGGCGCAACTTCTGATACTCTGGCCACGCTGGCGGAGTATCAGGCCTACGGTGCATTGCGGGGCTTAACGCTTGGCGCAACCGACGCAGCCGATGAAATCAATCTTCTAAAGGCGATGGACTACCTGTCGCGCAAGTATGTCTACGTTGGCGTCAGGACCACATCAACGCAGGCGCTTATTTGGCCGCGCGTGACTGGCCTTTATGTTGAAGGCTATCAGCTTGCGACAGACACCGTTCCGCAGGACGTGAAAGACGCGCAATGCGAGATGGCCTATCTCATTCAGGGCGGCGCAACCCCGTTTGCGACTGTATCAGCAGGCGCTACACTTTCAACCCGCGTTAAGGCTGGATCAGTGGAGAGCGAAACCACATATCAAGGAGCAAGGGAAACCCCGCGCTTTGTTGCTGTTGAGGGATTGCTTGCGCCGTATATCGTGGCTGGCGCTGGCCAAGTAAGCATGGTGCGCGGATGACCACAGTCGCCACAATTTCGGCTGCGGCATTTAACGGCGTTGCAGCGGCGATTTCTGGCGTAGTATTCACAGCAACGGCATCAAAATTGACACGGGGCAACGGGTATCGTGATTTTGGCGCAATAACAGCCACAGCGACTGAGTTTGAAGACATGGGGCTGATTGCTGACACAGTAACCGAGTCATTGGATTACGAAACCATAGTTCAGCCAATCAACGGATACTATCCAGTTTCAGGGTCGTGGGATACTGTGGAAACGGTGTATACAGGCGGGCGGGCTGTTATTGGCACACAGGCGGCGATTGCTTCGGCATTCCCCGGCTATGCAACGGGACCAGATGATACGCTGATTTACCTTGAGGGCTTCACAAGCGTTCCTGACATTGGCTGGACTGTCACAGTTAACAGCATTGCGCGCACCATCAGGGCCGTTGGCGATATTGCTGGCGCTGGAACCTTTTTCGAGGTGGTGGCGGCATGAGTAAGAATTTCACCCTCGAATTGAAGGCCGATTATGACAAGCAGGTTGTCGGCGGGCTGCTGCTGGTAAAGCGCAAGATGGCATTGCAGGCTCTTAAAGGCGTCACGGAGAAAATGCCGGTTGAAACGGGGCGCGCTCGCGGCAACACGTTTGTTTCGGTGGGGTATGTCAATGACACAGTGACAGACGCCACAGATAAAACCGGCGCTTCTACTGAAGCAGCAGGCGGTGCTGTTATCGCTGGGGACAAGGACGCATTCGCCGTCGTGTTCATCCAGAACAATCTGCCATACATCGAACGCCTTGAAGACGGGTATTCGAAGGTAAAGGCACCACAGGGAATGTTCGCCGTTACGTTGGCCGAGTTGGAGGCGCAATTCCCATGAGCTTTGACGCAGAACGGTCTGAAATAGAAGCGCGGTGGATCGCTGCCAGTATCGGATTGACGCTCGGCTATGATGGCCAAGGCTATGATGCGGCGGTCAACACTGTTAGACTGAGCATTCAAAGTGGCGCGGCCAGTCAGATTTCGTTTGGATCGCCGGGGGCCAATCTGGTTCGGTATGTCGGCGTTGCGTTCTTTGAGATTTACACGGCGGGCGGCGCGGGAAGCGTTGCGGCGCGAGGTTACGCAGAAACTATCAAGACGGCGTTTATCAATCAAACGCTGGCAACCGTTAAGTGCGGGATACCGTACATTCTAAGCAGCCGGGACGACCCGCCATTCTATCGAGTGGTTTTGGCCGTTCCGTTCACAAGAGACGCCTACGAAGCGTAAACCGAAGGAGAGAATGAATGACTATTGCAGAAGCCGACGGTATGCGCCTCGCATACATCGCTGAGGTCACAGAAGGCACAACGCCAGCAACCCCAGCCTTTCAAATATTGCGGTATACTGGTGAAAGCATTGTGGCGACCAAAAACACCGTGATTTCAGCCGAAGTCACACCAAGCAAAAACCTCACAGACGTGATCCATGCTGGCGACAGCATATCCGGCGGCTTTGATGGCGAACTGTCCTATGGCACCTACGACGCATTGCTTGAAGGTCTGTTTCGTTCTGCGTGGTCAACGAATGTTCTTATCAACGGCATCACTCGCAAATCGTTCACGTTTGAAAAGACTGCTGAACAAGGCGCGACCGATAGTTTCATGCGGTATCGTGGTTGTTTCATCAACAGCATGTCACTGGACATTTCAGACCGAAGCGCAATCAAAGCTGGGTTCGAAATTATGGGCATGGGCGTTGATGATGGCGCGGCTGCAATCATCACGGGGGCCACATACGTTGCGGCCAATACGAATGAAATCATGCCAAGCGGCACATACGTCGGCACGATTGCGGTCGGCGGCATTGCTGCACTTCCAGCCATTCGCGGCGTTAGCCTGCAAATATCCTCAAACAACCGCGAGCAAACTCAGGTTGGATCGAATGACTTGGCGGGCGTTGCTGTTGGCCGGTTTGAGGTCACGGGTACCTTGTCGTGTTATTTCACCAACATTGAATTGTATAACGCAATTCGGGACCACGACAGCGCGACCATCACCATTCCGCTCGGCCTGATTACTGGCGAAAAGTACACGCTGGAACTCCCGGCAGTGCGCTTTCTTGGTGGTGATCCAATCGGCGGCGGCAATGGCCAAGATGTTGCCTTTGATGTCGAGTTCCAAGCTATTTATGATGCCACCACTGTTGGCACCATGAAGATTACCCGCGCGGTGGCATAATGAAGGCTGAAATCATCCAAGACTTCACCGGATACCCAGACGGGAAAAAGGCAGTCGCGTACAGGTCCGGCGCGGTTGTCGAATTGACCGCCACGTTTGTCACCGAAAGCAAGCTGGTTGAAAAAGGTTTGGTCGCTGTAAAGGCGTCAAAAGAGGCAGAACCCGAATAGATTTCTGCGCAGAATGGAGGCAGCAGGGTCGGGCTTGCTGCCTCTACTAACCCGACAAAGGAATGAAAAATGCAGATAGACGGCTATACCCCCCCTGATCCACACATCGCCACGGAAGTTGGCGTTGAGCTTGAGTATTCGACGAAGTTCGGCAAGATCCACATTCGCGCCCGCAGTACGGGCAAGGACAACACCGAGTTTCGCAAGGCTGCGGAGAAATTGAATCGCCGCCGTGAAATCCAAGCAAAGACCGGATACAGTCCGCCAGCCGAAGAACTGCTCTTTGACACTCTGGGGCTGTGGCACGATACGGTTGTCATGTCATGGACAACTACGATCCAATCGGGCGGCAAAGAGATTAAGCCGTCGCGCGATTCATTCATTGCCCTGCTTTCATCCGATCCGTTGCTGCCCATTTTCAGCATGCTGGTTGATGACTGCGCCGACGCTTCAAACTTTACGAAGCAGGCGGATGAGGACGCGGCAAAAAACTAACAGACGCCCTACTGTGGGAAATCCAGTGGGGCGATAAACTAAAGTTTTTGATTGATGTTTCGAGGGAACAGGGAGAATTAACGCCGTCGCTAAAATCAAGGCCGGTGATAAGCGAAGGTCATGAATTGGTATGGCATTTGTTTTTCATGGCATCGGCAAGCCGCAGAACTTCAATGCGGTTCCACAAAGATAGCCAGTATATCGTTTACGATTTGCTTGATTTGCGCGTAATTAGTGAGGCACTGAACATTCAGGGCGTGAATGACTTTTCACAGCGCCTTAGATGCGTTAGGATAATGCAGGCAATGGATGCGGCGTTTATCAAGGCCGTGAACCCAAAGGTAAAATGATATGGCAAGACTAGCGATTATTGTGGACCCGTCCGGCGCTGTTTCCGGCGCGCGGAAGGTCGAGCGGAGCCTTGATAGTGTCGCGGCCAAAGCCACAAAGACGCAACTTGCCATGAATGGCGCGGGGACTGAGACTGAAAAGGCAATGAGGAAGGCCAGTCGCGCCACTGACGGGCTTACTGGGTCAATATCCAAGGCGCGGGCAGCGGGCGCGTTGCTCGGTGTTTCAATAGCAATACTGGCGAAAGGCGCGTTCGGCGCATCGCAGGCATATGCCAGCATGACAAACGGCCTCAAGGGCATCGGAATGTCGGGGGACGAGGCGGCGACGGCTCTGGATAAGATTGCGGCCATTGCCAACAGAACATATGCCCCGCTTCAAGCTACGGCAAAACTGTATTCCAGAATTGCAATCGCAAGCAAAGACCTTGGTGCAACGCAAGCTGACGTTCTGCGGTTTACTGAAAACGTGGGGCTGGCTTTGGCCACGTCGGGAACGTCTGCACAAGAAGCGTCCGGCGCGCTGTTGCAGCTTTCGCAAGCCATGTCAGGCGGAACTGTTCGCGCCGAAGAATTCAACTCTATCCTTGAAGGCGCTTATCCAATCGCCCTAGCCGCTGCAAAGGGCATAAAGGCTGCTGGCGGTTCTGTTGGCGAACTTCGCAAACTGGTGATTGCTGGCAAGGTATCGTCAAAAGAGTTCTTTGCAGCGATTATCAGCCAAACGGCAGAACTTGAGGCCGCATTTGCAAATCTTACGCCTACAGTCGGTCAGGCATTCACCGTTCTTGGCACAAACTTAACGATGGCAATTGGGAAATTCGATCAAGCCACTGGGGCGAGCGCTTTGTTCGCCAAGGGCGTCATCCTTGTTGCAAACAACATTGAACGTCTGGCCATTTATGCCGGTGTTGGCGCTGTGGCTTTGGCCATTGCGTTCGCGCCTGCTATTCTCGCCGCTGCCGCTGCCGCTGGCGCTTTTGTCATAGCACTTGTGGCGACCCGCGCGGCGCTAATCCGCACTGGCATCGGCGCGCTTGTAGTTCTCGCCGGAGAATTGATTTACCAATTCACAAAACTGGTTGAAGGTGCCGGTGGTTTTGGTGCTGCTATGGGCGTTCTTTACGATGTCGGCGCGGCTGTTTGGAGCGGCTTAGTCACGGCTGCCTCGGCAATCCCCGTCGGGCTAAACGAGACATGGGAAGCCGTTAAGTCGGGGTTTTACAGGATGATTGAGAACTTGGCGCGAGGTTGGGCCGACTTCCTGCATTCTTTGGCCAGAAGTATTCAGAATGTGCCGGGGATGGTTAGCACATTTGAGTTTTTGGCAGATTCCGCGATTACGGCGGGGACTGCTGTTCATGATTACAAGTTAAAGGCCGATGATGCGGCTGAGGCATCTGCGGCGCTGGGCGCAAAGGTCAATTCTCTCGGCGCAGAAGGATACGCCAAAATACAAGCCGCAATGAAACTTCTGGCGGATACTGTTGCCAAGGCTGGCGCAAACTCAGAGGACACAGGCGACGCGGCGGCTCGGTTGGCGAAGTTGTTGGCCGCTGCTGGCGATGCGGGCAAGGGCGCGGGCAAGAAGATAGTGGCGGGCATGACCGAGGCGCAATTGAGGGTCAAAGACCTTGCAAACAGCATGGCGCAATCCATCGGCGACGGGTTTACGGACATGGTTAGCGGCACAAAAACGGTTGCCGAGGCATTCCGCAGCATGGCCTATGAAATCATCAAGAAGCTGTACGAGGTTATTGTCGTGCAGAAGATTGTCGGATCGTTCGGGGTTAAAGGCACTGCAAACAGCGGCCTTGCTGGAATGATTGGCGGGCTTATTGGCGGTGGCGGTGGCATGTTCGGCAACTTCACGTCGGTATCGGCAAACGGCAACGCATTCTCAGGCGGCAACGTGGTTCCATTCGCAAGCGGCGGCGTGGTGTCATCGCCAACAGTATTCCCAATGGCAAATGGCGGCGTTGGCCTTATGGGCGAGGCTGGACCAGAAGCAATCATGCCGCTGTCGCGCGGGGCAAACGGTAAACTTGGCGTTAAGTCTAGCGGCGGCGGTGGAAACGTGACAATCAACCAGACATTCACGGGCGGCGTAACGCGGGCTGATCTGGGCGAGATGATACCAAAGATTGTCGAAGCATCTAAGCGGGCCGTTCTTGACGCTCGCAAGCGCGGCGGTTCATATGCCGCAGGATTTGGGGGCTAACATGGCTGAGAGTTATCCATTGGCAATCCCGACGAATCGGGGCGCGGCGCAAATCGAAATAACGCAGACGGACGTGGTTGCTGCAACGGCTTCGCCATTCACCGGCTCAACACAGGCTGTACGGCGTCAGGGTCAGTGGTGGGGGCTGAATGTAACGCTGCCACCCATGGACAGGACTGACGCGCGGCAATGGCGCTCTATGCTGCTTAGACTGCGCGGTAAATTCGGCACGTTCCTAATCGGTGATCCAGACGCGGCAACGCCAGCCGGAACTGCGGCAAGCGCGCCGGGAACCCCCGTGGTAAAGGGCGCGAGCCAAACGGGCAGTTATCTGGTTATTGACGGCGCACCGGCTGGTTCGGCTGGTTATCTGCTTTCGGGTGATTATATCCAACTCGGAACAGGAACGGCATCAAAGTTGCATCTGGTTCTTGAGGATGCCCCAAGCGACGGGTCCGGCAATGTAACGCTGAACTTGTGGCCAGACTTGCGAACAAGCCCTGACGATAACGCGGCTGTTATTGTTTCCGGCGCAAAGGGCCACTTTCGGCGGGCTGACAATGTGTTGCCTGTTTCAATCGACGACATGAGCATCTACGGGCTTACCTTTTCGGCAATCGAGGCGCTGTGAGAACCGGCGTTCCATCAGGTTTTTCGGGCGCTGCGCTCAATGGCTTCATTGCTGTTGAACTTATGTTCGACTCAGGCACCGTTCGACTATGGGATGGCTATCGGGATTTGACGGTTGGTGGCAACGTGTACACTGGCGCTGGTACGCTGTTAAGCGTTTCGCAAATCTCAGAGGATGCTGAAATCAGCGCCAAGGGCATTTCGGTCAAACTGTCAGCGATTGATGCAACAATTCTATCCTATGCTCTGACCGAGAATTACACCTACCGCCCGATGTCTGTTTACGTTGGCACTGTCGATGGTGCGGTGGTTTATTCATACAAGGTTTTTTCCGGTCGTATGGACGTGATGAGCATAGTTGAAAACGGCGAAACCGCAGAAGTCAGTTTGACAGGCGAAAGCCGGTTGATTGACCTAGAGCGGCCAAGGGTTCGGCGCTGGACATCTGAGGACCAGAAATCGCTTTACGGTGGTGATCTTGGATTTGATTTCCTGAATAGCATACAAGAAAAGGAAATCGTATGGAAAGGTTGAACGATTGGCCAGAACGCTTGAACGCCTTGATTGACGCTTGGCGCGTTCGCCCGTTCGAGTGGGGCAAATCCGACTGTGCTATATTCTGCCATGAGGCCGAAATCGCCATGTTCGGCAAGTCGCGTGTTCGGGATTTTTCCGGCCTATACCAGAACAAGACCGGCGCGGCCCGTCAGATCGTCAAAAACGGGGGCCACAGCCTGATGGACGCCGTTGACGCAGAGTTTACGCGCATTCCAGTCTTGACCGCTAGACGGGGCGATTTGGCGGCAATAGAAACGCCTGATGGTCCTGCGCTGGCAGTTGTGATCGGGGCGCACATGGCTGGCATGGGTTCTAACGGTTTGGTATTCCCGCGACTAGATGCGGCAATCGCCGCTTGGAGGGTTTGACAGTATGCCGCAGATAGTCCTTCCAGCATTATTAAGCGCAACGGTATCGACTGCCTCTGTTGGATTTGTCGGCTTCGGTTCGTCATTTCTGGTCAACGCAGCGCTTGGTGCTGCTATGTATGCCCTTGCGCCACATCCAAAAGCCGCAGGCCAGACCGCGCAAACATTCGCGGTTAAATCAAGCAACGAAACGCGGAAAATAGTTTACGGCGAGGCGCGCGTCGGCGGTGTTCTAACCTTTGCTGAAAGCTCAAACGACGAGACTTATCTGCATTTAGTGGTGACGTTCGCCGCGCATGAGGTAAATTCATTTAAGACATTTTACATCGACGGTGAGGCCCTAACGCTTTCCGGCAACGATGTAACAGCGCCTGCAAAATATGTCGGTAAGATCAAGGTTTATCCTGTCAATGTCGGGCTGGTGGCTAACACTCCTGCCGCGCTTATTTCTGATACGTCTTGGACATCCGCACACGTTCTGAACGGCCAAGCATACACATATTTCAGGTTCACGGGCGGGGATGGCACGTTTACCGGTGGAGTTCCTAATGTCTCCGTCGTTCTTGAGGGAAAAAAGGTCTACGATCCGCGAGACACTTTAACGGCCTACTCTGCAAACCCAGCTCTATGCACACGAGACTATCTGACAGACGCCACCTTCGGGCTAGGTGCAGCATCAAGCGAAATAAACGACACGTCATTCATCGCTGCTGCGAATACAGCGGATGAGGCTGTGACATTAGATGTCGGCGGAACGGAAAGCCGTTATACCTTGAACGGGATTGTGGACACCGGATCAACGCCACTCGCAAACATAGCCGTGATGCTGACGGCTTCAAATGGCACCCTGTATTTCTCAAACGGCCAATGGTCAATCCGGGCGGGGGTATATATCACTCCGACGGTCACACTGACAGAGGACGATTTTGCTGGGCCTATCAATATTTCCACGGCGGTTTCTGCGCGTGACAGCTTCAACGCGGTCAAAGGTCAATACGTTTCGAGTGAGACAGACTATCAGGCGACTGACTATGCAGAAATCACCAGCGCGACATTTGAAACAGAGGATGGTGGTTTCCGCAAATACGCAGACCTGAACCTGCCGTTCACTAATTCCGGCGCGACGGCGCAGCGTCTTGCCAAGCAAGTTCTATATCAAAACCGCCAAGAAATATCATTTACGGCGCGGTTCAAATTGACTGCTTTTCAATTCGAGGTTGGTGATACAGTACTACTAACGCTTGCGCGGTTCGGCTGGTCTGCAAAGGTCTTTGAGGTTAGCTCATGGTCGCTAAACTTCGGACCTGATGACGTGTCCGTTGAGTGTTCTATGCGCGAGACAAATAGCGCCGTTTATTCGTGGTCAGCTGAGGAAACTGTTTTTGCGTCGGACAACTCAACGCTTCCTGATCCAACGGCGGTTCCCGGAATTGGCATAGCACTTTCGGCTGACGGTCGGGTCATAAACGAACACGTCGTCAATGTCCTCTCGGTACTAACCACAACGGCAAATCCAGCGCAGGTTCGCAGCGTTGAGGTCCAATTTAAAAAATCATCGGACAGCGCATGGACTGCGTTAAGCACTGGCGGGCTTGGATGGTCCGAGGTTCTCGACGTTGACGAGGTTGCATATGACGTGCAAGCGCGCGGAGTGAACGTGTTTGGCGTTCCCGGTGAATGGACGCTTTATCCAGATTACATCGTCAGCGCCAGCGCGGCACCGCCAGATACAGTGGTCAATTTCAGCGCAGAATCAACACCCGGCGGCGTTCATCTTGAGTGGGACGCGGTGGCCAACTTTGATCTAAGCCACTACAAGATCAGATACGCGGTTGAAACAACCGGCGCAACGTGGGCCAACAGCACGACGGCGGCTGAGAAAGTTCCGCGTCCAGCGACGAACCTGACGCTTCCCGCGCGGTCGGGAACATACAGCATTCGGGCCTATGATAAACTCGGCCACGCATCAACGTCCTATGCGGCGGCGGTGGTACTCCCCGCTGATATGCAGCAATTCACGACGACCGCCAGCCTGACCGACAGCACGACATTCACCGGCACCAAAACCGGCTGCTCTGTCGTATCTTCGGCGCTGCGGATCACCACTCCGACAACTGCGCCAACAGAAGCAACCTATGATTTCTCGACGTACATCGACACTACAACGGTTCACCGCGCATGGGTTCATATAGCAGCGAATGTCCTGCGTGTTGATAATTCGTCAGGGCTGTGGGATGACATGCCGGGTTTGTGGGATACTTGGCCGGGGTTGTGGGATGATTGGACGGGATCGAGTCAAGCCGCTGACCAGACGCTTATTTTCTGGGTCGCAACAACCGGCGACGATCCAGCCGGAACTCCCACATGGTCCGACTGGAAGAAATTCCGCGCCGGATACTATTCAGCGCGCGCTTTTAAGTTTCGGGTGACATTAAAGTCATCGGCTGATAATATAACGCCAAGTATTACGGGGCTGACGGCATATGTGGAGTACGACTAATGGCTGAACATGATTTCGTGATTGACAATGCTTCTGCATCGGCGGCCCGTGCTGATATAAACTCGGCTCTTTTGGCGATTGTTTCGAATAGCAGCAAGGCAACTGCGCCGACAGTGACTTTCGCATATCAGTGGTGGAACGATACCACGGCCAATATCCTAAAAATGCGCAATTCAGCTAACAGCGCATGGATATCTATTGGCACCTTGGATAACTCGCTAAATACATTCACATACACCAATGTGGATGCAAATATAAATACGCACCTGAACACAGGAACGGCTACAGCATCTCAGAACCTGTCGTGGACTGGGTCGGACTATGATTGGGTTGATGTTGTTGTCCCAAGTACCGACCACCTTGCTATTGGCACTTACCACCACCTCGCGCTTCTAAATACCACTGCTTTAGCTGTAGGTGCCACTGTCGCGGGGGCTTCCCTCAGATACAGCACCACGGTGGCTACGTCGATGCTTATATCATTCAGCAGCGGCACCACTGGTCTGGTCGCATGCACAGGCACTTGGCGTCATATGGGTGGAAATGCTATTCAAGGTGTCACCGTGCGCGGTACTACGACCTACGGCACGGCACTTTTCGTCCGTATATCATGAGGAACCAACATGGAATATCGTAAACCATTCCGGTCGTCAGCAAATACTATCGACTGCGAAATAAACCACCCTCGGCATGGATGGATTCCCTTTACTTGTGACCCTAGCGACACCCAAGCAGACTTGGACACCGCCGAGCTATTCACCCGCATCGAGGCCAGAGCGAACCTCGCTGACTGGATTGAACCACCTACACCAGACCCAGCAATCGCAGCGGCCTACCTCGTTCGCCAGCAACGCAACAAAAAACTTGAGACTGAGGTTGATGTAATCGTTATGAACTCACTCCGCTGGGGTGCCTTATCACAAGAACAGCGCGATGCCATAGCGGTCTACCGTCAAGCACTGCTGGATGTAACAGACCAAGCGGGGTTCCCCTTCGCTGTCGTGTGGCCTTGATATGACATTGGTTTTTTCCGATCATAAACTGGCTTACATTGCTGTTCCTAAGACAGCCACAGTTTCCGTCGAGAAAGCCTTTGGAACATACGCCCACGGGTATTCACCGGATGCCCCTCTTGCCGTTCTACACATGAACCTCCAACAGGTGACTGAGCGTTATGGTGAGATGACAACGGTGGCCGTTGTGCGGGAGCCTTTTGAGTGGCTGAGTAGTTTTCATAGATACATGGGTGGACCCCATTACCGAGGCACTCCTTGGGATATGTCACACATGACCTTTGAACGGTTTGCACAGAAGTACATGAAGGGCCAAATCTTGTGGCCTGAGCCATTCCGCAGGCAGTGTGATTACGTTACCGATGGGAAAACAGGGGCAGTTGTTGACATGCTTTTCGCTTATGAAAAGATTGCCCAACTTGTATCGTACATAAGCGCCAAGATTTCACGCCGAGTTGAATTTGGGGTGCATAACAAATCACCTGATGGTCCAAGCGCACTCAGCAACAAGACAGCGACGCGCCTGCGTGATTATATGTCTGACGACTTTAATCTTGGGCGCTTGCTAATTTAGGTGATTGGACTTAATAACAAGACAGCATAGAGGATTTGGGGCATGACAAAGCAAGTTAAGCGGCGGCGCGGCACGGCAGCAGAACACGCAGCATTCACTGGCGCTGTGGCCGAACTCACTGTCGATACGACAAATAATAGAGTCCGCGTTCACGACGGCGTGACGGCTGGCGGCTTTGAAGTTGGGATACAAACGGGCGCTCAAATCAAGACATTGTATGAGGCGGAAGCCAGCGCATTTACAGACGCTCAGTTTACGAAACTAGCGGGAGTCGAGGCGCTCGCAGATGTTACGGATGCTACGAATGTAGCCGCAGCACTGACGAATGGCGTGGCGGCACTTACATCAGGTGAAGTCACTCAGCTTGCCAACATCGGCACCGAGGCTATTTCTGCTGCGGAGTGGGGTTATGTCGCGGCGGCAACGGCAGCGTTTACGTCAGTTCTCGAAACTAAAATTGACGGCATTGAGGCCCTGGCAGATGTGACGGACGCGACTAATGTAACTGCGGCTGGCGCATTGATGGATAGCGAGGTCACAAACCTTGCTCAGGTCAAAGCGTTCAGTGCTGCGGATTATGCCACGGCAGCACAAGGCACGCTGGCAACTAATGCCCTGCCTAAAGCTGGTGGAGCCTTAACAGGAGCCGTCACAACCACCTCTACTTTTGATGGCAGAGATGTATCAGTAGATGGTACTAAACTTGACGGCATCGAGGCCCTAGCTGACGTAACAGACGTTACCAACGTGACCGCTGCGGGCGCTCTGATGGATAGTGAACTTGCTGGCATTGCGGCAGTTAAGGCGTTAAATCAAGGCGTAGCGACAACGGACAGCCCTACTTTTGCTGGCCTTACGGCTACCACCGCTGACATCAACGGCGGCACAATTGACGGCACTGTGATCGGCGGGACAACTGCTGCGGCTAGTACGTTTACCAACACAAACTTGTCCGCACTTGCAAGTTCGATTGAAAAGACAGCAGTTGACGTATTCGTCTATGACACTTCGCTTGACTCCGACGGTGGTGCATGGCGTAAGCGCACACAGCACACAAGCTGGTATAACGAGACGCTGGACACTCCTACTCGTGGTAGCCGTAAGGAGTTCCCTGCGGTTGCTGTGATTGTGGCGACTACAACTTCGGTCACAATCTATGATGGGGATGACCCTGCGCTGCCGATGTGGATGGTGTTTAATACAGGAACTGGTGGATTTCTTTACACTGCGGCAAATGCGGTTGTAATGCTTAACGGTCAGCTTGAAGTCGGCATGTCTGGGGCTGGCGGTGGGCGCTCCACAATTAATTTCGTGGCAGATTTTGGTTATTACCAGACAAACAACGGGACTGAGTATAACCTAAAGGCTGTTTCTGCAGGAAATTACGCAACGGTTACTGCAACAGGGACAGTTCCGCCCATCGTAAACCGCGCAGTCAACGACGTAGCCATGACCGTGCTACCCAACGCACCGATTGACCCTGCGACTGGGCTTCCTGTGCCTACTATTGCAGTGGCGACTGATGGTGGGGTTTCTCAGATCGGTTGGGATGGTGTTGGAACTGATAATGTTTGGGATGTAACTACGACACAGGGTGCATCTTACAACTATGCAACGTCCGTGGACTTTGATGGTGGCGATGTAGTTTTCTGCATGGATAATACAGCAAGTGGCGGTGAGTCACGTACCGGTTTTCGGAAACTTATTTTGACTGCTGATATAACTGTTACAGCCGACGGCTCCGTAATGACAGATAAGGATGTGGCAAATTCTGCGACAGGGCCGTCTCTTGGTGGTAACAGGTTTAATCGGTTGGGGAACACATTTTACGGGACAACTGGTTTGGTTTCACTCCAACCAGACACCGCAACGCCTGCATCCGGCATGGTCGCTTATGTCACCACAGATTACGCCACAGGCTACATGGTCGGGGATATTAAAGGCGCATGGCTGGCCAGCACGGATAGCACTGATCTGGTTGGTGCGGAGTTGGTCACGAATGGGGGTTTTGCGACTGATACGAGTGGGTGGACTGCGGTAAATGCCACACTGTCTATCGTGTCTGGTGAGTTAGTCATTACATCAACGACCACCTCCACTGGTACGGCGTACCAATCACTAACAACAGTCGTCGGCGAAACGTATGTTCTTAGTACCAATCTTGTCGCTGCTTCTGGTGCGCCAGCAGATTTTTTAATAGGCACCTCGGCAGGCGATGCCACGCACTACAATGGAACAGATGGAACATCGGCGCTGTTCACCGCCGCAACCTTCGTTGCTACCACCACTACTACATTTATTACAATGCGAGTTCTTGCAACGGCGATCGGCCATACGTCAACTTGGGACAACATCACTTGCCGCCTTGCCGACCCTGACCGCTCGGTAAACGGCAACGGCTTGCAAGTTTTTGGGACTATAACCAAGACAGCGGTGGCGTGATGAGGCAGCGCAGAGCCATAACAGAGCCTGAAATCCAGTTCGTCAAAGATAACGACGACAAGATGTCTGTGCGCAATCTATGCGAGGCACTTGGCCGAAATAAAGGCACTATTGACAAACTGCGAAGGAAACTTGGGCTACGAAAAGATTGGCACACGCCTTGGACGAATGATGAATATCTAACGCTAGAAAAAAATCATCGGCTATCAAACAAGGAACTCGGTGAAAAACTAGGCAGAACGGCGTCTTCTGTTTCCGGCATCCGGATGCACCGTGGGTTGCGGATGACCAGAACTTGCGTCACGTGTGGCAACGATTTCATATCAAAGTACAGCCCCGCCAAATTATGCGAAAAGTGTATGCCGGGCACCAACGCTAAAAGTGATAATCCGCTTGTCCGCTATGGTTATTATAAAGAGGGTGCGAAATCTCGCGGCTTACCTTTCGACCTATCAGAAGCCCAATTTTACACATTCTGGCAGAAGCCCTGCACCTATTGTGGCGATGGTATAGAAACGATTGGGCTAGACAGGATTGTGCCTACGCTTGGGTACTCATTAGAAAATGTCACGCCATGCTGCTCTCGGTGTAATGAAATGAAAATGTCAGACACAACTGAAGATTGGTTCGCTCACATGGAGAAAATCATACAATTCAAGGAGAATAATCATGGCTGCTGAATTAATGGCCTATAGCGGGTTCTCTGCCAGCAACTATCTGGAACAACCGTACAACTCGGACCTCGACTTCGGGACAGGTGACTTCTGTGTGATGGGGTGGGTTAACAAGACAGGCAACACCGGAAATCAAGGTTACATCAGTAATGGCGATCTTACTGGTTCCAACGGCGGTTGGATGCTTGGCGACGCATCTGGGGCCCTTAGAATGTGGAAAGCCGCTACCACCTCACACGGAACAATTATACTGACCGGAGGGTCCACCCTACCCACAGCAACTTGGGTCCATTTCGCAGCCGTAAAGATTCTAGGTGTCACAAAGATATACCTAAATGGAGTTGAGGACGGTTCGGTAGCGGACACCTCTAACTACACGTTCACAGACGCAGTAGTAGATATTGGGTATAACGCCGATTATGGCTCCTATGTTTGCGACGGATCACTTGCTCTTATCCGCATCGCCGCAACCGCACCCACCGCAGCCCAGATAGCCAAGATATACGAAGACGAGAAGTTCCTCTTCCAAGAGAATGCAGCTTGCACCCTCTACGGGGCATCTGATGCAGTCACAGCCTTGGCTCACGATCCTGTGACTGACCTACTCCATGTCGGCACGAGTGCAGGTCGCTCAGACTTCGCAGGGCTGCGTAGGGTGAACAACACAACAACCGCTGTCGGGGTTAGCATTAGCGCCGTCGATGGCCTGATCGTGGAGGATTGATAGATGACCGTACTGTATGAGAAACCAGCCCTTAACCTCCGTAGCTTGCTGTCGCGGATCGTGGGGCTTGAGAAACGCTCCGGCTCACAGCCCTCGTTTCAAACCTTCGAGTTTGCAGGGGATGGTTCAACCGTGGCCTATGAGATGGCGAAGGGGTGGAAGCCCCTAGCTGTCTATGATGCAGGCTCACGGCTAAAAGAAGCGACAGGGGCAGGCTTCTGGTCAGCATCCTTCGACGGGTTCTTGTGGACAGTAACATTTGGCACCGCACCAACAAACCTGAATGTCCTGTTAATTGACGCTTGGAGGCCGAACCAATGATTTTCTTAAATAAAGGTGACGCACCTGTATCAGAAGCCGACGTACAAGCCGGAACGCAGAGGCATATTGATTTGGATTGGCCGTCTTGGAAGCGTGAAAGGTCTATAAGAACAGACCCAACTGCCCTGAACGCTTACATGGACACAGTGTCCACCGACACCGACACCAACCGCGCCAACAACACGTTCAACTGGCAGCTTCAAGAGTACAGCACTGCCGTAGCAAGACTGGATCGTTACGTCTTAGCTGATGGCCGTCCAGAAGTATGGGAAGACCAGCCAGCTGGTGAGTATGACGAGGAAGGCAACGAGTTCGTGGAGAGTGTTCTTGTGCAGTCTGCTGTAGAGCCGCTGGTTGCCACAGTTGAAGTCACGACAAGTGACATTGACGGCAATGAAACGACTGAAACTGTTGCCAACCCGCTGATCGTTGCTGACGACGAAGAACGGGCCGCAGCACAGGCGGTTGTTGATGGTACGCCGACGGATGTCGTGGCATTCGTGTCGTGACTAATCAGGCAACACCAAAGAGGATATGGGGATAACACAGTATGGCTACTAAGCTTACAAGTCTAATCAGTATTGTCACTGGGTACTTCTCTAACACCCAGATCAATAGTAACTTCCAGACTATCGCCACTGAGTTTGACAAGGTAGTCTACCGTGACGGTACTACTCCTAACACTATGTCTGCTGACTTAGACCTTAACTCAAAGGACCTGCTTAACGTAGCTCAGACTAACACTGATACTCTGTACGTAGCAGGAACTAAAGTAACAGCTACTACTGCGTCCCCCTCTTGGAAGGGCCCTTGGGTAACAGCTACAGTATACGCTATTGATGATATCGTCTCTACCTCTGGTAGCTCGTACATCTGTATCGTAGCCCACACTGCTGCTGCTACATTCACCGCTGACCTCTCAGCAGTCAAATGGCAAGTAATGGCATCAGTTGGTGCCTCAGGCGCTGGCTCAGGTGACCTACTCGCAGCCAACAACCTATCTGACGTTGCTAATGCCACGACGGCAAGGGCTAACCTTGGGGCTGAAATAGGTGTCAACGTACAAGCTTACGATGCTGTGCTCCAAGGTATTGCTACGGCTGGTTCAGTTGCCATAGCATATCTTCCAGAGGCTACAACCGCCCAATGGCGAGATAATACAGCAGACAAGGTTCTTTCAACCGATCAGGTCTGGGGCTCTATGACTGTCGTGGGTCTGACAGATGCTGCCAGCATAGTGCTTACGCTGAGTTCAGGCTTTGACTTCTCGGTCACACTAGCAGGCAACAGGACACTGGCAAACCCTACCGCTGTCAAGGTCGGCCAGCGCGGGCGCATCATGATAACGCAGGACGGCACAGGCACTAGGACGCTGGCTTATGGGACTTACTACAAGTTTGCAGCAGGTACAGCCCCAGTGCTAACAACTGCTGCTGCTGGAATAGACGTGCTGTACTATGATTGCATCAGCGCAACTCAGATACTAGTGTCCCCAGTTCTTGGGTTAGCATAATGCTGCCGGGTCTTTATAACCCTAGCGCAGGGGCTGCTGCGTTTAGTGTATCGTACGTCAGCAACACTACTTATACCACTTACAACGGAACACTCACGATGCCAACGCTTGAGGTTGGTGACTTAATACTGGCCATAGCGTACGCACGCAGAAGTGGAACGTTCACCCCCTCACCAGCCTATGGCACTGGCTTTACATCAATGCAGACAAATGATGTTCAATACTCAATTGGGCCGTCTGATTGGGGGATAAGAATGTGCACATCCTACCGTGTAGCCCAATCTGGTGACAGTGGGTCAACTATCGGTGGCTTTCTTAACAGCGACGCCGAATATGCCACTATAGCTGTCTATCGACCCTCTGCTGCTTTAGCAACAGTCACCCCTCTTGACCTTAGTACAAGTGTTTTGGACAACCCACCGTTTAGCACCATCACAGCATCGGGGTCTTCACTCTGGACAATCGCTTGGGCTGCGGTAGGATCGCACACCTTGAATAGCATGACTTTCTCCCCAACAGGGGACTTTGAGGCCGTGGTGGGCAGCCTACGCGTCAAGGCTATCGTGCAAGCGCCAACAGCGTCTAACGTAACAGCAGACGCAGGTAGCGGTACGGGGACCGTCTACGCTGACGGCTATATGGAGGTATCCTGATGCTAGTCATAAGACAGCTTAGTGGGGTGTAAGAACAGATGTTAGATGAAATAAGGGAGGCTGCTGAAGCTGACCTTGAAACCTTTATCAAGCTAGTAGCTCCGGGCAGATTCTTAGGGTCAGTCCACAAGGAGCTTATCCGCTGGTGGACTAAGGGTGACGCTAAAGATCATCAGCTAACACTGTTACCTCGTGACCACATGAAGTCAGCGTTGATCGCTTACAGGGTAGCTTGGGAACTAACCAGAGACCCAACACTGAGGGTCTTGTACATCTCAGCTACGTCAGGGCTGGCAGAGAAGCAGCTTGGGTTTATCAAGACACTGTTCGAGTCTAAGGTTCACCAGAGGTACTGGCCTCTACACATCAAGACGGAAGAAGGTAGACGCTCCCGCTGGACTACAAAAGAGATTGAGCTTGACCACCCTCGCCGTAAGGAGGAACAGATACGAGACCCTTCTATCATGGTAGCTGGGCTGACAACTAACATAGCTGGCCTACACTTCGACATAGCTGTCCTTGATGATGTAGTAGTCTACGATAACGCTTACACCCAAGAGGGACGCAAGAGGGTTGAGACTCAGTACTCCTTCCTAGCGTCTATCGAAGGCACAGGCTCAAGGGAGTGGGTAGTAGGTACTCGGTACCACCCTAAGGATTTGTATAACACAATGAAGGAAATGCTGGAGCCTAGCTTCGATGAAGGTGGTCAGGTCTCAGGTGAAGAACCAATCTATGAAATCTTTGAGAGAGTAGTAGAGGATGCAGGGGATGGCACAGGAGAGTTCCTATGGCCACGTCAGCAACGACCAGACGGCAAGTGGTTCGGGTTTGACATCAGAGAACTAGCTAGGAAGAAAGCTAAGTACCTCGACAGGACACAGTTCCGAGCACAGTATTATAATAACCCTACTGACCCTGAGTCTCGGCCAGTGGACTACGATAAGTTCCAATACTTCGAGAGAAGGCAGCTTACTCAGGATGGTGGCAACTGGCACTACAACGGTCGTAGGCTTAACTTGATAGCGTCTATTGACTTTGCTTACAGCACTAGGGTTAGGGCTGACTATACAGCACTGGTGGTGGTCGGAGTTGATTATGATAATAACATCTACGTGTTGGACATAGACAGGTTCAAGACCTCAGACATCAGTGAGTACTTTAAGCATATCCTAGCATCAGTAAACAAGTGGGGTTTCCGTAAGCTAAGGGCTGAGACATCAGTAGCACAGAAGGCTATCGTCTCCTCTTTGAAGTACGACTACATTGCTACACATGGTCTAGCCTTATCAGTAGATGAGGTTAAGCCTAACAGGCACCAAGGGTCTAAGGAGGAACGTATGGAGGCTATCCTTGTTCCTCGCTATAGCAACCTTCAAGTGTTCCACTACAAGGGTGGCAACTGCCAGCTCCTAGAAGAAGAACTAGTTACTAGTAACCCTACTCACGATGATATTAAAGATGCCCTAGCCACAGCAATTGAAGGTCTAGTAAAGCCAATGAAATCTTACACCAAGAGACAAAGTGATAATGTTGTCCACTTCAACAGTAGATTTGGTGGGAGAGTTTAACTATGGCTGGAACTACACTAGACCTTGCACATGTACTAGGAGCTGACCGCATAGCAGTTGAGATTGCTTTGCAGTGGGACAACTGGAACTCCCTTCGTAGTAAGTGGGTGGAGGAGAAGAAAGAACTCCGTAACTACCTCTACGCTACTGACACCACCACGACCTCTAATAAGAAGCTACCGTGGTCTAACTCTACTACTACCCCTAAGCTGACACAGATCAAAGATAACTTGCACGCTAATTACTTTGCAGCGTTATTCCCTCAACAGGTCTGGATGCGATGGTATGGCGAAGATGAAACTAGTGATACTAAGTTTAAGAAGGAGACTATCCAGTCTTACATGCAGAATAAAGTCGATCAATCAGGCTTTGTGGACACATGCTCTATACTGCTGGATGACTATATACAGTACGGCAATTGTTTTGGCTATGTGGCTTTTGAACGTGGGTATATAACTAAGGAGACTGGTGAGGTAATCACTAGCTACGTTGGTCCTCGGCTAACTCGTGTCTCCCCATTTGATATTGTCTTCAACCCACAAGCTGCTACCTTTGAGAAGACACCTAAGATAATCCGATCAGTGGTTACTCTTGGTGAGCTAAAGCGTATGTCTGACGAAGGAGAAGACGTAGACGGTGTCTTCAATAGGGCTATGAGTAACCGTAAGGCAGTCTTGGATAGCTCTGACCTGTCTAAGAGCTCAGGCTTTATCGCTGATGGCTTCTCGGATATCAAGCAGTACTACGGTTCTGACTACGTTGAGATTCTAACATTCTTTGGTGACATCTACGATAAGAACACTGACACTCTTATGTCTGACCGGATCATTAAAGTTGTTGATAGGGCGTACATCCTGTCCAACGTAGAGAACCCTTCGTGGTACGGCACAGCCCCTCTGTTCAAAGCTGGGTGGCGTGACCGTCCTGATAACCTGTACTCGATGGGACCACTCGACAACCTAGTGGGTATGCAGTACCGCATTGACCATCTTGAGAACCTAGCATCAGATGTCTTTGACCAGATAGCCCTGCCTATGCTTAAGATCAGGGGCAACGTGGAAGACTTCACACAGCAACCCGGTGAAAGGATTTACGTAGGAGAAGAGGGTGACGTAAGCTACCTTCACCCTGACACTACTGCTCTTAATGCAGACTTTAAGATTGATGTTCTTCAGAATCGTATGGAAGAAATGGCTGGCGCTCCTCGTCAGGCTATGGGGATTAGGACACCCGGAGAGAAGACAGCCTTCGAAGTTCAAACATTGCAGAACTCTGCGGGTAGAATATTCCAACATAAAACTTCACACTTTGAACGGGTGTTCATCGAGCCTATCCTTAACACTATGTTAGAGGTATCTCGTAGGAACATGGACCAAGAGGAGGTGATCCGAATTGACGATAGCTCTTCAGGGACTACAATCTTTGATACTATTACCAAGGATGATATCTTAGGTAAAGGTAAGATAAGACCTCTGGGGGCTAGGCACTTTGCTGAACGTGCTCAACGGGTACAGAACCTATCACAGATGTGGCAGGTTAAACAGACTGACCCAACTGTAGCAGCACACCTATCCGGTAAGATGTTTGCTCAGATCATGGCAGACGAACTAGGAGAGCCGGGACTATTCCAAGAGAATGTCGCAGTTGAAGAACAGATGCAAACACAGCGTATGGTCACAGAAGGCCAAGTCTCTGCTGAAGGCGACCAGCAAATAGCGATGGAGAATGGATTATAACATGGACTCTCGTTGGGTAGCAGGACTTACAACAGAAGAAGCAAGAGAGACTCGAAGGAAAGAAGTACAATCCTTTGAGCGAGTATTCTCTGAACTGAGAGCAATCTTAGAGAAGGAGATGAGATCGTCTAATGAGGTTGACTTCACGTCACCCTCTTGGGCGTACAAGCAAGCCCACACCATAGGGCATAACCAAGCACTTACAACGGTGCTTAATCTGATTAAGGATAAATAATTGAGCGTATTTGATGGGACAACCCCACAAGATCAACCACTAGAGACAACCTCGGTAGTAGATCAACTCGTTGGTGAAGGCAAGAAATTCAAGACAATAGAAGATGCTCTTAATGGTAAGATCGAATCTGATAATTACATTACAGAGTTGAAGTCTAAACTGTCTGCGCTCGAAGCGGAAGCCCTTAAAGGCAACCGTATTGAAGAGTTGCTTTCACAGTTGCAGGCCAAGGCTACTACTCCAGTAGTGACCCCTGCTCCTACACAAGTTCCCGTAACTGACAGCAAACCACAGCTTGACGTGAGTGACCTTAAAAGCCTTGTAGATAGTGCAATGAGTGAACGTGAGAAAGACTTGGTGAAGACCAAGAACATTCAGATCGTTGAACAAGAACTAGTTAAGAACTTCGGGACTGAGGCGAAAGCCAAGGTAACATCTAAAGCACGAGAGCTTGGTATGTCCGAGGATAAGCTCAAGGCTATGGCGGAGGATTCTCCTGCGGCATTCCTTACTCTGATGGGCCAACCACTTCCTAAACCGAATGGGTCCCTGCCAGTGAGTTCTGTTAACACCAACGCACTTATCTCCAGCGGGAAGCGTAACAATGCTTTCTACTCTGCTCTCCGCCGGGAAAATCCATCTAGCTTTTACTCACCTAAGACACAAACCCTCATGATGAATGACCGTGTCGAATTGGGTAATGATTTTTACAACAAATAAGGAGTGATTACCTATGTCTGGTATGACCACTGGCAACAGCGCTCACCTAATCCGATCAGAACTCTGGTCGAGCATCTTGAAGGAAACCCTTCAGGACGAGTTGCAAGCCACTAAATACGTACGTATGCTGTCGGAGTTTCCTGATGGTAATACGTTCACGATCCCATCTATCGGGGAAGCCCTCGTAGATACTTACGCTGAAGACCAAGCTGTCATCTATCGTCCGCTTGATACTGGTGAGTTCCAATTTACTATCACCGAGTACTTGTCGTCAGCTACGTATGTGACGAAGAAGAACATGCAGGATGCATTCTATATGTCCCAGCTTATGTCTTCGTTTGTACCTAAGCAAAACCGTGCTATCATGGAGCACTTCGAGAAGACTACTTTCGAAGCCCCTGAAGCAGGTATCTCCGCTAACTCAGCCGAGACTATCAATGGTGCTGCCCACCGTTTCGCCGGTGGCAACTCAGGCAAGATCGAAGTCGCTGACTTTGCTTACGCCCGTTACGCACTTAAGAAAGCAAACGTACCTGATACAGGTCTGGTTGCTATCGTTGATCCTTCGATTGAGTTTGAGATGAACACCCTGTCGGCTCTTACTGCGGTTAGTAATAACCCTAAGTGGGAAGGCATTGTCTCTGGAGGTATTGCTACTGGTACTCGCTTCGTCGCTAACATCTACGGCTTCGACGTGTATACCTCCAACCACCTGAAGACTGTTACCGATGGTGCTCTTAACGAGCGTGATGGGTCAACAGCATTCAACGCTGGGGCTGTTACATCTAAAGCTAACTTGTTCTTCTCCGCCGCTGGTGACGTGACTCCTCTTGTAGGTGCATGGCGTCAGATGCCTGAAGTAGATTCAGAGTATAACAAAGATATGCAACGTGAGGAGTACGTTACTACTGCTCGTTACGGTGTTAAATTGTTCCGCCCTGAGAACATGGTTACTGTAGTTTGTAACACTGCTGTAACATAAGAAAGGAACTATCAAATGTCTTGGACTAACTCTGACGGACTTGTCGTTCGTTTCGGTACTGACAAAGGTACTGAGAAGAATAGTGGTACCACGGAAGATGGCGTACACCGTACTTTGGTGCACAAGTTCGCCTTCGGTGATATCGCTAATACTGATGTCACTGCTGCTGACCCAGAAAGCCCGTTCCTACCGGCTGACTCGGTTATCACACGGGCCACTCTGTACGTAACCACTGCTTTTGTGGGTGCTACAGCTACACTGGATATCGGTCTTAAGGTCGCTGCTGGTACCAATACTGACGATGATGGCATTGATGCTGCTATCGCTGTTACGGCACTTGACGCTATCGGTGACACTATCAACTGTAACGGCGCTTATGTGGCGTCTGTTGGTAACCTCACAGGTCTCCGTATTACTGCCGACCAGTACATCATGACGACTTGGGACACTGCTGCCTTTACGGCAGGTGCTGCTACCCTCGTTGTTGAGTACCTTCTGCTCGCTTAACTAAACTAGGGGTATCCTTTAACTAGGGTACCCCACCCCACCAGCCAAGGAGAGATAAGTTGCCAACAATTGAACACTCAGCTTTAACAACTACTGAGCTCCACGAACCTAAGGGTGCGGCTGGTGCTGCTGCCAATAATGTTTACATTGCTGATGGCGCTGGCTCTGGTGCATGGACAGACCTCGATGCTGCAACAACTTATGTAATTTCAGGCGTTATTGATAACATATCTACCGCCGCAACAGTGTACATCCCGACCCCAGAGGCTGGTACTGTAAAGCAGGTAACAACCGTTCTCGGTGGCACCATCGCTACATCCGCTGTTGCAGTGGTAGTTAAGAATGCAGCGGCTGCTACAATGGGTACAATCACAGTTAATGATGCAGGTTCAGCGGCTGGTGACATTGACTCAGTGACCCCATCTACTAACAATACTTTCACAGCCAACTCTTTCGTAACTATTGCTACAGACGGAGCTTCTACGAACACAGTTAAGTTATACTTCTCACTGTTAGTGGAGCGCAGCTAATGGCTATGAAGTTAACTCTGCTTGAGATTGTCCAGAAGACCCTGAGTGACATGGACTCAGAAGGTGTTAACTCCATCTCGGACACTCTAGAAGCCCAACAGATTGCAAGTATCGCAGAGGATGTGTACTTCGGTATAGTCGCTGGCTACCCTCGGCCTGACGAGATGTCCCTGATTAAGCTAACAGCTCTGTCTGACACAGTCTACCCAACACACTTTGAGTACCCTACTAATGTGAAGAACATAGCTAAGGTCTCCTATAATACCTCCTTGACTTCTGTTAAATTTTATAAGGAAATATTCTTCCTTGAGCCCCTTGACTTCCTGACACACACAGATAACCAGAGCTCAGGGTACACTGATGTGCCAGATAAGAGTGCTGGTACTACTCTGTTCATTGCTAACGATAGAATGCCTACGTACTACACGTCCTTTGATGAGAAGTATATAGTCTTCGATTCCCACGATAGTGCTACTGATGTTACTCTCCAAGAATCTAAGACTAGGGCTTACGGTCAAGTGTTCCCAACCTTCTCCCTGACTGACTCCTTTGTGCCAGACCTAGAGAACACTATGTTCCCTTACTATCTAGCTGAAGTAAAGTCTCAGACATTCTCCTTGTTCAAGCAAGCTCCTGATCCTAAGATTGAACAGCAAGCACGTAGGCTCAAGGCTTCACTACAGAATGACAACTATAAAACTACAAGAGGAAACAGATTGAATGTCTATGGCCGTTAACACAAATGAGGATGGGGACCTAGTAGTCTCCTCCGAGCGAACCACGAATACCTTTACTATCACTAAGCATCGTAGGTTCCCCTCTCTGTACATCATTGAGACATCTACTGGGATGAAACCTAAGGCCCTTGATGAGATGTTCACTAGCCAGCCTGACGCTAGTAACTTCTTAAAGAACTACCTAGATAAGATGTCATACACTACCGCTGCCTACGCCAATAAGAGACAACTGCAAAAGGAAACCTTAAATGCCGCTAACACAAAAGGCCCAAGTAAGGTTTAATAAAGGTCTCATTACTGAGTCAGGGGAACTAACATTCCCTGATGGTGCTTCTATTGATGAGTCTAACTGTACCCTCTTACGGACAGGCAACCGTAAGCGTAGGCTTGGCATTGAGTTTGAGGACTCCTACGTCCTATCCACGGCTACAGTTGACAAGGGTTCCTTGGTGTCTGTGGGTGAGTGGACTAACGTAGGTGGGCAAGCCAATCTACAGTACGCTGTAGTCCAGCTTGGGGGTACGTTGTACTTCTACAATAAGTCTATCTCCCCCGTCTCAGGGGAGGGTATCCCTGTAAGCCTTGTTGACCCTACCATCTACTCCATCAACCTTGACACTTATAAGACTGCTACTGGTAGCCCTAGCCAGAAGCGTGTACATGTAACCTCAGTGATTGGCTCCCTGATTGTAGCCTCCTCTGAGATTAACACCTTTCGTGTTGAGAGGGCTAACGATACTGGTGTGTTTACAGAGTCACAGATTACATTCAGGGTCCGAGACTACAGGTATCTAGGAGATAAGACTACGTACGACTCTGAGTTAGCCTTTGCAAGCTTGACAGAAGGACGTAAGTATGATACGGCTAACACTGGTTGGGTAGGCACTAAAGGTACTGCTGCCCTTACCACGTATAAGGCAGCTCACACCGCTTACCCAGCTTTAACTCACGCTTGGTTCAGCGGTAAGAATGCTGCTGGTAACTTCGATGAGGCAGCTTGGCGTCAGGTGTACTCAGGGTCATCCTTGATTGCTAATGGCCACTTCATCCTAGACCTTTTCAACAAGGACCGTAAGACAGCCTTCGATGCTGAGAGCTCTGGTGCTCCCAGTACGTCACTGACATACGCTACTGAGACAGAGGCTAGTAGGTTCAAGACTGTTACTACATTCGCTGGTCGTGTATTCTACGCTGGGTTGGATTCAGCTAAGTTGTCAAGTAACATCTACTTCTCTCGGTTACTCCAAGATTCACTAGATGATATCGGTGAGTGCTTCCAGATCAATGACCCTACCTCCGAGGAGATAGCTGATCTACTTGACACTGACGGTGGGTACATTAACATCCCTGATGCTCACGGTATCGTACGCCTAGTAGTCATGGGCTCATCCTTGTTTGTCCTCGCTGAGAATGGTGTGTGGCAGATCAACGGTGTAGACGGTGTCTTCAGGGCTAGTGAGTACTCAGTGTCTAAGATAACAGACTTTGGTATCGCTGCCGCTGGCTCCTACGTTAAGACTGAGGATGCTATATTCTGGTGGTCTACCTCAGGTATACACCTACTGGCCTTTAAAGCAGAAGCACAGCGGTACGTAGAGGAGAACATCTCTATCGGTACTATCCAAACATTCTTTAATACTATCGCACCTATCTCCAAGATTGCTGTTGAGGGTAACTACGACTTTATCAACAAGAAGATATTCTGGATGTACCCCTCTGCTGCTGAACCTCTACAGAATAAGTTTAATGAAATACTAATCCTAGATATCCCACTGACAGCCTTCATTCCTTGGTCAGTAACGGATATGGCCACTACTACTAGCTACATAGCTGGCTCTACAACCTTTAGTGGGGTAGGCTTTGGGGATGTAGTACACAACGTAGTAGACTCAGATGGTAACCAAGTGTACGACTCACTGGGTAACGAAGTAGTATCTACGTACGCTGACACTCAGGTGTCTGCTGACTCGGACATTAAGTTCTTAGTAAGAGATGGCGCTACTGGTAGTGTTACCTTCGCTACATTCTCTAGTACATCCTTCTTGGACTGGGGAGAGGCTAACTACTCATCCTTTGCTGAGTCTGGGTATGACTTCCAAGGTGACATGTCTACCCGTAAGTTCCTTCCGTACATCAACGTGTACCAGAAGGTGACTGAGACTGGCTGGACTGGTGATGAGATTAGCGGCTACTTCCCTGTACGCCCCGGCTCCCTTAAGATGTCTGCTTACTGGGACTTTAAGACTACTACGTCCTCAGCGGCACAACAAGCGTACCTACTTAAGTACCCAGTAGTTGTTGATCCTGCTGCCCTGACAACCTTCGACTACCCTCACACTACCTTGAGGACTAAGCTTAAGTTGAGAGGCTCAGGTAGGAACTTACGTCTACGCTTCGAGAGTGAGCAAGGTAAAGACTTCGACCTATTAGGTTGGGAACAAGTGGGGCAGCCAAGTGGAAAGTTCTAGGATTACTCTGGTTAACGTACCAGCATTCGAGGTTGAGCTAGAGTACAACAAGGACCACGCTATGCTACACCTACCAAGAGTTACTAAGTACAGCAAGACTGTCTTTGAGCAGATGGTAGTCTACACTAGAAACTTATGGCTGATGCTCACCACTATGGGCTACGAAGACTTACTTGTAGGTGTAGCTGTTGATGACTTGAAGACGAGTAAGCTAGTCTTACAACTGGGGTTTGAACCGTACAATACTAATGATGGTTACACCTTCTACTTTTATAAGGATACTTTTAATGCCTGAAATTGCACTCCTTGCTATCTCAACTGCCACAGGAATTGCGTCTGCAACCTCCCAACGTGATGCAAGCATAGCCCAACAACGGCAGCAAGAAGTTAACGTAGCTCAGTCCCGTAGGGCTGCTAATCGTGAGACTGTCCTGCGTAGAGCTCAAGCTGCCCAATCTGCCCAAGCTGCTGGGGCTAGTACTGGCTCTGGGTCTTTTGGGGGCAGGGGTGCACAGGCGTCTAACAATGCCCAAGGCTTAGGGTTCTCAACACAGATGAGTGAAATCTCAAGTCAGATAGCTACAGCTCAGACTAACGCTAGTACCTACGCAGGTATCTCTGACCTTACTGGTAGTTGGGCTAACTATCTACAGGCTAACAAGCAAGGTGTCGCTGATCCAGACCTGCTTTCGTCACCGCCAAAGAAGAAGGTGTAACCCGTATGCTTAACCTGACTCTTAAGAATAAGCCTTTGGATATGATGAAAGGCGTTGAGCAAGAGTACTACGATGAAGCTACTCCTGCTGCTATTGCTGCAAGGGCTGGCTCTCTGTCCCTTGACATGGGCACTACAGACACTGAGACTAAACGACAGAATGCTTTTGGTGAGACTACAGCTATCCAAGAAGCTAAAGGCGCTGTCATCGGTAAGCTCTCACCGCAGCAGGTAGCCGAGAAGGCTGTCTCTGAAGGTAAGTCCATTGACGAGATCATCCAAGAGTACAACGATACATACGCTAAGGTGGAGCAAGTAGCCAAGTCTAAGGACTACTACAAGATCATGGGTTCTACTGTAGATGACCCTGAGATCAACGCTGCTGGAGCTAACCTAGCTACCAACCTGAGCATTGCTCATGATACTTTTACTGCTGAGATAGCACGTAAAGGAGAAGGTATGGGCTGGTATAGCTATGTGGGCAACGCATTAGACAGGGAGCTTGTCAGGTACCTCCTCGCGGGTGGTATATTCGAGCAGATGACTGGTCGCAGTGAGCGTATGGGTATGGCTATCTTAGAAGCTGCTACTACCATGCCTCAAGAAGAGTTTATACCATTCATTAAGAACTTTGCGGAGGACCTCAAGGGAGAAGGCTTCTTCACAGATGACAACATCTTTGCTCTCTACGCTGGTCTTGACGCCGCTACCAACGCTGGGTATGACCCTGAGGCTAAAATGCTGGCTATGTTGGCTACCTTTGATGCTCTCACAATAGTAGTCCCCCTCGCCAAACCTCTAACAGTCGGGGCCATTGAAGCCTCTAAAGTTGCCAGTGTCGCTGCTAAAGCTAAGCTAAGCAGGTTAATCAAAGCTGACTCAGCAGTGGCTGTTGAGATTGTTACTTCAGGTGCAGACACTGCTGCTGAGAAAGTTGCTAAAGCAGTAATAGCTGGTGACGCACCTGAGTCAGTCTCAGAGGCTCTTGTCCCTGAGATTCTTAATCTTAATAAGGTAGACGGTGAGCAAATCTATGTCCCCGGTTTGAATACTGGCAAGTCAGCTCAGATAATTGATGAGACAGTAACTATAAATCTTATTGGTGAAGTCCTTGCATCAGGTGCCGCTGGACGTGTGGCTAGCGCTGAAGTTATTGCAGAGAGACTAGCGACAATCGTAGCAACATTTAAGAAGACATACGCTAACCCTGTTATGAACTTCAATTATAGTAAAGACGTACTTGACAATGTAATTGCACACGTATGGGTAGGCAACAAGAAGGGTAACGCTTGGGGCTATAACCAGAAGCGCCATGCTGTAGCTGCCGCTGAAGGTATCGAAGGAGCCTCTGTTGTACGTGTAACAAAGGACGGTAAGCTAGGCTACGCCATACAGATATCGGAGAGAATAGACTTAGCTAAAGGGGAGGTGTTCTCCTTAAAGACTGCCTTCAATAAAGTATCTGAGCTAGTGACTAGGTACGCTGGTTCCGCTCCACTAAGGGACATCGAACGGTTAGACATCTTACACCAACAAGGGGAGGGTGTGCGCTCTACCTTCAAGGAGATAGCTAAGCCACTACTTAAGAAGCTTCAAGCACTGTCACGCAGCGATAAGGCCATCCTCAGTAAGATACTAAGGGACCTCAGGGATAGCCCTGTGAAGTCTTTCCTACGGGAGTGGCACACGGATGCTGAGTTTGTCAAGGCTTACAAAGCTGAACGGTTAGACGGGGCTGCACCATCAGAGAAGACTATGGAAGCTTGGAGAGCTATCGTTGATTTATCTGATTCTGCTTTCATCATGAAGGCTAACGAGGTACTGTCTAAGTACGTATCTAAAGGGTACAACAAGGTCAGACTCAACTCTGGTGTAACAATGCCAGCTAAGAAGATAGGTAAGATACCTGACGGCGAGAAGTACGTCTGGGATGTCAAGCATCAGTACATGGCTAAGGTAGGTAAGGAGACTGAGAGTGCCAAGACTGTCTGGAAGCTGGACAAACCTTTTGTAGATGCTAAAGGTAGCTCTGCTACTCACGCTATTGACCCTAGTGAAGTAGGTATCCTTGAGTTCCACGATGTACTAGGGTACAATGCTGGTGGCCACCGGACTAACCCTAACGCTAGGTACTTCCTTGTCCTCTTGAATAAGGCGGGTAACGCAATGCGCCCTAAGGCTATGATGACTGCTTTCTCTGAGAAGGAAATACTCAAAGCCGAAGCAGAGTTCAAAGCATTAGCCTTAGCTAAGAAGGAAGGACGGCTAACTGATGAGTTCGTTCTAGCACACAACGACTTCGATCCAGACATTAAGACTGCTGCCCAGTTTGAAGACCTTATCAAGAAGAACGACTGGGACCTTGAGCGTACTATCTCCCATAAGGCTCGGGATGCTAAGGCTGCGACAGATGATGCTGACCACCCTATGTTTGGTTCTTCTATGGAAGACTACATCAAGACTGACATGAAGCGGTTAGACGATGTACTACCTGAGTACGGTGGTGGGCATAACTATAATATAGACCCCCTTAATTCTATCTTCCAGAACTATGGTCAGGTGGCTAACCCACTTGCGACTAGAGCTTGGGCTGTCAACACGATGAGCTCTTGGGCTAAGACTGCTTGGAAGCATCAGGACCTAGTTAAAATCCCAGTGGGTACACACCCTGATGATTACCATGCAATCTGGCATGATGCTGTGATAGTTGGTAAGAGCCCTGCTGCAATGCGCCTAAAGGAGATTAGGAATATTGCTCAACGTAGGCTGGGGACAAAGGATCAGCTTGCTGAGGCATTTGAAGACTTTGGTAACATGGCTATTGAGCATATCTTTGATGCCTCCAGCGCTATGTGGAAGACACTAGGTGTTAATAAGAAAGGTTTCAGACTTACAAGCTTAAACCCCACTAATAAACTACTAACACTGGGCTTCCACAGTGCTTTTGGCTTCCTTAGCCCTTCCCAGTTCTTTCTGCAAGGGTACCAAGTTGCGTCAATCGTGGCGGTATCACCTAGAAAGGGAATACAAGGAGTCGGGCTGACGTGGGGAATGCGTCTGGTGCTTAACGCTGGTGATGGGCCTACCACAAAGCTTGCTATCAAACGATTTGCAGAGGGTAGCGGACTAACAGAGGAAGCAGTCACTGAGTTAGCTACGTATATCAAGACATCTGGTCGGTCTATCGTAGACGGTGACATGATGGAGCTTGGTACTCCTATCGGATACGGTGTAAAAAGTTACACTGGCGAGATGGTAAAGAAAATGGGTGATGCTGGGCTGTATTTCTTCCGTCAAGGGGAGAGATTGTCACGGCTAACAGCTATCAACACAGCCTTCCTTGAGTTTAAAGAGCTTCACCCTACCCTGTCAGCTCTGTCTGACTTCGGTAGACAGTTCATCACCAAGCGCGAGGGAGCCTTAACCCAACATATGACCACAGGGTCTAAGGCTGCTATACAATCCGGCCCTGCTGGTCTGCTAAAGATGCCATTACAGTGGTTTGGGTACTCCTTACGTATCGCTGAGTCTGTTATCTTTGGTACTGGTGGGCTTACGGTGGGGGAGAGAGCACGATTGTGGACTGTATCCATGCCTATCTTCGGTGCAACAGGCTTTGGTGCGGCTGGTGCTGCTTCTTACGCATCAGAGTTCCTAGGGATTGAACCCGGAAGTTCTTTGCACACTTTTGTACGGTATGGTGTCCTAGATACTCTGTTTGAGGGTATCACTGGTGTAGACTCAGCCTTCGCTACACGACTAGCCCCGATAGACCAGTACGTAAACCTGTACAATAAAGTATTCGGAGAGGATAAGTCCTTCAAGGAGGTCACACTAGGGCCATCAGGGTCTATCGTAGGGGCCTTGACTACTGCTCTATGGAATGTAGCTGGGGACGCCTTCCACTTGCGCCCTGTGAACCTCTCAGCGAGCGTCAAGAGTGTACTGATGCAACCGTCAGGTCTCAGTGGATTCATAAAGGCTGCTGGTATTATGAATAATGGACTATACCAGAGCAAGACTGGCACCTACCCTATGGGTGACGCTAAGTTCTCCACTGGTGACGCTATCATGGTCGCCTTAGGCTGGACTCCTAAAGAAGTGCAGGAGATGCAGATTACAAAGACTATCGTTTACACTGATGGCAAAGAGTTTAAGAAGTTTAACAAGTACGTACAAGACAGGTCTCAGATTGCTATGGTTATGATGAAGGACGGAGACAGAGACCAGATGATTAGAGGGTTAGAGATGCTAAAAGAACTCAACACTATGGTCAAACTGTCTGCCTTTTCACATACACAGATGCGACAGATCACTACTGGTATGTGGCGTGTAGATGAGAATGAGTTTATGAAAGTCTATCAAGCTTTAGAACGTGCCGATAGGCAATATGACCTAGCTAACTTGGTCGAGATGAGAAAGGATATGGAATAATGCCACTACAACCACAAGACTCTCAAGGCGTAGCCTATGTTCAGCCTATAGCTGACCAGTCCCTTGGTAATGCTTTCTCTGGCCTTAGTAATACTCTATTCTCAGGTAGGAGTAAACCGACTGTACCCACAGAAGGGGCTCAAGACCGAGCACTAGACAGATCGCTAGCCCGTGACCTTAAGAGGGCTGGTGGTGACGCTGGTAAAGAGGGCATAGTCGTCAGAAACTACATTAGTGCAGGTGGCACGATAAACGCTGGCACCAAAGAGAATATCGAACGGATAACTGGCAAACCTTATCCGGCGGTTGGGCGTACCGGAGCTGAGTTAGCTGCTTTAACTGCTCAAGAGGCACAACTAGCCATTGTAAAGACCCCCGCGTTCCAAGGTCTCTTCGCTTCTACCTACGAGACTAATCCAAATGCTACTGACCAAGAGCGTACCCAGATTGCCTTCAACCTACACACTCAGAATGAAGCAGCAAAGGGTGTATGGACTAGCGCGGGCAACACGTTCACCCCTGAGCTACAAGCTGCTACAACTACTATTCTTAACACTAACTTCAACACTTGGTTAGGTGCTCTAAAGTTAAAGGAGAAGAGGAACGAACAAGTAACCGCTAATGACATAGCTGATGTACGCCAGAAGTGGGACATGCAGAAGCTTGAGATACAAGGGCAACCTGCCTTCATGAATGGTGGTGAGAAGACTGCTGGCATCAAGGATTACATGGCTAGAGTTGACGAGATGCTTGACTCCCTTGAGGAGCGGGTCACTGTTGGTGCTATATCTGTCGAAATGGCCTCACGAAGGATACAGATGACACGGGTAGCCTTTGGTTTGTCTGACGGTATGATGTCTGAGGCAGAGCAACTCCACCTAGAAATGATGGGCGACTACCGTAACCTAATGATGCATCCAGATGTCTATGGTAAACAGCTAGAGATGCTCAAGAGCAATCTAGACGCTAACGCCAAGGCTAATGGTCTTACAGAAGTATTCGACACATCAGTAGAGGCAAGTCTGGTTAGGCTATTTGACACCGGTATGCCTAACGAAGAGACTGTCAAGGCTATTGAGAAGGCGCACACTGTTGATCCTGTTAAAGCCTTTGAAGCAACTGCCTTGAACGCACAGATATTTGCTAACTACGACCCTACAACCTTTAGTGACCCAAAGAAGAAAGACGCAGCGCTGCTGGCAGCCACCAACCAAGCCTCAAACCTAGTAAATCTGGGAGGCTACATAGGTGGTGATACTGCTATAAATATATTCTCAAATAAGTGGGCCCTTAACGTACAGGAGGTGTACAAGGCGAACCCTGAGGTTGCTGGTAGTCTGTCAGGCCAGTACAAGGCTGGCATATCCCAGCTAATAGCGTCCTCAGAAGAACATCGGAGAGACCTAGCCGCTGACTCCCTTGTTATTGTTGAAGATAATGGTACCCTTACACTTAACTCAGAGTACCTCTCCAAACAGGGGGAAGTACGTACAGAGCGCTTCACTAGAATACTTAATAAGTACTACGATGGGGACATTACCGCCTTTGCTAATGGCAACGAAGGTCAGTTCCGTAACAAAGATGGGTTCCAACAAGAGGATGTCCGTGTTGCTATGGAAATGCAACAGTCTATTAAAAGGACTATAAACGAACAGAAGAGTTCTACTAGAGCTATCACACACTTGACTACAATCAAGGGGCTGCTAGAGTACAAAGACCCTAGCCTATCTAAGGATGTGAAGAGCACCCTTGACAGCACTATCACTCAGACTACTATACCAGACGTAGGGACAGGTCCTGCCGAGTTGTCCTCTTATGTCACCATAGGTAAGAGTGGAAGTGGTCAGCCACTACTCAGTGAAGACGGAGATGGTGTTACGGCTATAGGTAGGGTCTCTCTCATGACTAAGCCTGAAGCTTACAGTAACATGAAGACTGTCCTTGAAGGACCGCTAAGGAGAGCTTCAGGTCTATTTGGTAAGCCCCTTACAATTAATGATGGTATCGCTAAAGAAGGGACCTCAAGGGAGAAGAATAGAAAAGGTAGCCAGCACTTTGAGGGCACTGCCTTGGACATCTCTATTGCTGGCATGTCAGACGATGATAAGCTACGCTTGGTGGACTCCCTTCAGAAGGCTGGCTTCCAAGGTCTTGGCTTTGGTAAGACTATTATCCACGCAGACATGGGCGAACGTAGGTCTTGGCACTACTTTGGCGAGGGTAACGACAGTGCTGTCTTCGCTGGTGGTAAGACGGTTGGCGAGTTGATTAACACACATAACGGTCTAACTATCCCTAGGGAGGGAAGCTATAAGACTAGCGAAGGTAACTCTGGTAGTGCTATAGAACCAGACAATGACAGTGACCACGGAGAGGGAGAGCCCTCAGGATTTGCTATGGGTAGCACTGCACCTATGTCCTCAACACGGCCACAGGGACGACCACAGAGTGACCCTGCCCTATCAGGTGTGATCCCAGAAGAAGTACAAGCTAAGGTGGCTGAGATAATGGCTAAGGCTGGGCCTAACCTCCAGAAGGAGAACCCTATGATTAGTTCTCTTATTGAGTACATGGTCACTAAGATAGGGGACACATCAGAGCTTGAAGATGCCTTAGCTAATGGTGATGAAGCACGAGCCAATGAGATACTTCAAGCCCTTAGGCTGATGAAGGGTAACAAGTGAGATGCTCAACAAATGGTTCAAGCACCATCAAGACAATTCGTTTTGGAGAACAAGTAAGCCAACCAGCAAGAAGGTAGTTGACAACTCAGTAGCTATCAGTCTCATTAAGAAGTGGGAGGGGTGTAAGCTAAGGTCTTACCTTGATGGTGACGGTGTGTGGACGATAGGCTACGGTTGGGCTGAGACCAACGGTATGGAGCCTAGACCTAAAGCTGGTATGGTTATCACTAAGCAAGGAGCAGAGGAGCTACTTGACAGGTACTTAACCATACTGTCCAAGGATATTGATAAGTTGTTTACTCGTCAGCCTACCCCTAACCAGAGGGGAGCTATGATGAGCTTAGCGTACAACATAGGCACTCATGGCTTCGCTACTAGTACCTGCCTCAGACGGTTTAACAAAGGGGATATAGCTGGTGCTGCTGAAGCCCTTACGTGGTTCAAGATGGATGGCGGTAGGGTCATCCAAGGGTTAGTCAACCGTAGAGCAGATGAGAAGAGGGTCTTCCTAAATGTCTGAGTACCTAGATAAGCTAATCATAGGCAGTCTGTCTGCTGCTATACTCTGGTTGTTCAGGATTGTCTTCACTAACCACAAGAAGATCACTGTGCTTGAGGTTAAACTAGACCAGAAGATTAAGAATGATGACCGTATGCACCTTGAGACTATCAATAGCATAAAGAATCTTACTGATTCTAACAACAGAGCTATTGACAATCAGCAAAAGATACTAGAGAAGTTAATCAAATGACCAATAAGACTTATAAACGTGAGGTAGCCACAATCCTTTTGTGTTCCCTAATACCAGCTTACTACTTCGGTGGTACTGAGCTGACTGGACTACTGGTGTGGCCTATCTTTGGCTTTGCCTCTGCTGCCTTCGGACTAGACGCTCTGAGTAAACAGGTATTGGATAACACATAATGTTCTTTGCATTCATAGGCTCTAAGATAGGTAAGTTAATTACTACTATGGTGGCCCTACTAGGGGCTGTACTCCTGATCTTCAAGGCTGGTCAGAGGGACCAGAAGAAGGCTCAGAAGGTTAAGGACCTAGAGGGATACCAAGAAACAAGGGAAAAGATTGATGAAGTTGAAGTTAATACTGATAGGGCTGCTGCTATTAAGCGGCTGCGGGACAACGGTGACCTCCGCTAAGGCTATCTGTAGTATCCCCTTGCCTACTATAAGCGAGGAAGACACCACAGATACCATCCTTAGTGTGGATAATCATAACGCTAAGGTGCGTTCCGCTTGTTCATCTCTTGGCTGAGCAAACGCTCTGTTGTCGTACCCTTCTTGTTCATCTCTTGGTTAAGCATACGATCTACGTAGTACTTAATCTTCTTAAGGTCGTACTCTAGGCTGATACCTTCCTTGTTGCCTAGCCTATAGGTAGCCTTGAAGATGTTACCTTGAGCGAAGGACATATCCTTAAACTCAATGAGATCATTCAGAGTAGTGCACTCCTTAGGGAAGTCGTAGTACTCACTAGGCCCACCATCGCTCTGCCCTTTAGTAATAGGGGGTGGGGCTTTTACTTTGTGCAGTGGGTACCCCTTATGTAACTCTTCGTACCCTAATATGTAGTTATTGTCAGCGTCTATCATGGATCAAACTCCTCTGCTGCTACGTTAAGATGTTTCATAATAATAAGCTTGACATGTTTATCAGGAACTAACTCTACCCCAAGCCATATAAAGAGGGAACTTAGCTTGTACCTCAGGTGTCTAATCACAAGTCTTACTCCCTGTCACCGGATCATAATAGCAAGCTGCCCCGAATAGGTCCAGTTGTTGCTCATCTTCTACGTCAGGTACCACCTCAGGGATAACCTCAGTAGGTGTCTCCTCGTTAAGGATACCGTACCGCTTACCATCCTTCCTGAATGTAGTACAACCACTAGCGCCACCCTCGTAAGCCTTCTCGTATATCTTCTTGAAGTCCTCCCATGTTACATCTGACCCTACGTTACACGTCTTACTACACGCTGAGTCAACGTACCTACTGGCTAGGTTGAGTACCTCTACGTGGTCAAAGGCTGGTACCTCGTAAGCTGTCTTACCCTTGGTATGGTGTACCCTGTAGCCGTAGTCAGTGACAACCTCTTTAATCATACCGTCAAAGGTACGTACTGTACGTTCGAAGGAGTGAGCAAACACAGGTTCGATACCACTAGACACATTGTCAGCGCCAAGTGAGATAGTACCAGTAGGAGCAATGGACAGTAGGTGTGAGTTACGAATACCGTACTCACTAATCAGTTGTCGTATGTCCTCAGGTAGTCCCTTACAGAACTCACTGTTGAGCATGAGCTTACTGAACTTAGGGAAGGGTCCTTTCTCAATAGCTAAGCTGATGGATGAGCGATAAGCTGTATCACGTAGTGTTACAAGTATCTTTTGTAGCTCAGCTAAGAACTCTGGTGAACCATAAGGATACCCCAGTGCTTCGATAGCATTGGCTACACCTGTCACCCCGATACCCATACGTCGCTTACTCTGAGCCTCTTGCTTCTGTTTGTCCAGAGGATAGATAGCTCTGTCTACTACATTGTCAAGAGCCCTTACTATGTGAGGGATGTCGTTAGCAAACTTGTCATAGTTAAAAGTACGGTACCCACCACGTCGATAAGTGTCGTAGTCTAGATCGAAGTTAACATCAGTGTACTTGACAAGGTTAAAGGAACCTAAGAGACAAGCACCGTAAGGTGGCAGTGGCTGCTCAGCACAAGGGTTAGTAGCTACGATAGTTTCACAGTAGTGTAGGTTATTCTTACGGTTGATCTTGTCAATGAACAGTACACCGGGCTCAGCCCAGTCCCATGTACTACGCATCAACTCATCCCATAGAGCTTTAGCGTTGACAGTCTTGTATGTTCTCCCTTCAAAGACTAAGTCAAAGGAACGGTCATGCTTGACACAGTCCATGAACCCATCGGTTACACCTACTGAGATGTTAAAGTTAGTAAGGCTGTACTTATTCTGCTTGACACGGATGAACTCTTCAATGTCAGGGTGGTCAATACGTAGCACTCCCATCTGTGCCCCACGTCTATGACCTGCACTTGAGATGGTACCACACAAGGAGTTAAAGATTTCCATGAAGGAGATAGGACCTGAAGACTTACTGTCTAAAGACTTAATCAAGGCACCCCTAGGGCGTAGTGTACTGAAGTCGTACCCAATGCCACCCCCTAGTTGCATAGTCTTAGCTGCCTCCCATAGCTTCTCCATGATACCATCCATTGAGTCAGGGATAGTACTGCTAACAAAGCAGTTGTAAGGTGTAGTCTCCCTTGGTGACCCAATGGAAGCTTGGATACGTCCAGCGTTAAGGAACCTCTGGTCCCCGTAGATTTCCTTGAGCTTAAGGAAGTGTTCGTAGTTGTCCTTGAGTGCTTCAGCTTGTCGTACTACGCTCTCCTTAAACCCTTCACCGGGCAGCCTGTGCTTAGTCTTGTTAATCTCTTGTGAGAATGGTAGTGTTGGCCCTGTCATTCGTCTTCCTCCTCTGTCCAATAAACGTGTGCACAAGAACATTCTCTTGCAGAGAGTGCGCTACAAATGCAGACTTCAGTAAACACTCCACCTTTGTAGGTGAAACCCCGTGATCCTTTCAAATCATGAACAACAATTTTACCATATGCTGCCCCCTCCAAGTCCACACTGGCCCAGCCATAACGTGGGTCTATGTCGTACTCATACGATGCCTTCATCTCGAGTGTCCTCCTCAGGAAAGTAATCAGTTAAGTCTATAAAACCTTCGAACACTAGCCACTTGAGCACCATCTCTTGCCTAAGATCGTGTATCTCAAGCAGTGTCTCAAGTCCGTAGCTCTCAATTAGTAACTCAAGTTTATCATCCATACTCTTTCCTTAGGTCCTCAATAGAGATGAACTGCGGTGAGTACTGACCATCAGCTACTCCCCTCTTGATGACCACCCCCCGCCACCAGAGGTCGTTGATTCTCCCAGCCCACGGGCTGTTGTAGTCTTGGTAAACTCCACATACGAGACCCATAATCTTCTTCCCGTGCGGATTAGAACGAACAGCCCAATCAACTGTATGAGAGTGAGCAGCAGTACAAGAGGTAAAGTTTTTAGAGATAAGACTAGCAGCATGATGTTCACCCCCAACAGGACGCCCCATGACTCCAGAGATAAAGTAATGAGCATAATCAATACCGTCACAGGTATAAATTCCGGGGGTCTGTCCCTGATATTCCACCACCTCATGATAGTAGTCATCGAAAGCAAGGTCCTTAAACGATACACCAAACTTACCTCCTTCAAGGTGTGGGTCACTCTCAGGTACCCTCTTAATCCTGTGCTCATGGTTACCCTCAAGGACTACCCTGAGTGGTTGCTTCTTCTTAGACTTCCTCATAGGTGCCCACATCCTATCTTGGAAGTCTAAGTGGGAGTTGATGTCCTTCTCGTAGTTCCTACCGTGGAAGGAAGCCTTACCTTTATCGAAGGAAGATAAGGATGGTAGGTCAGCGGCATCCCCCATGTTAATCACTACGTCAGGCTTAATGTCCTTAATCAGTTGGCCTACCCAGTCAGCCCTATCATTGTTGTAGTCAGGGTGGGCATGTGGGTCAGGCAGTATAAGGTGTACTTTACTCATCAGTTAATTCCTTTCTATCCTCTAACATAGGAAGCCACAAGTCATAGGTGGCTCGTCCTTGTACCTTCCAGCGCTGGGGTCTAGCTCGTCTAGATAGATAGGGATACGTTGTCGCACCCCATCAATAGTTGGTTCAGTCTTACAGATCGCAGCCCCTATCTCACGCTCTACTTTAGCCATTCTATCGAATGTCTCAGGAAAATCCTTGCGTATCTTATTCCAGTAGCCTGCTTGTCCTTTGACACATCCGATACAATTATTGTTTTGGTACCCTAGCATGTACATTTCAGGCAGTTTGATACCAAGTCGGGTTAGTTCGTCAAAGCACATCTGCTTAGAGTAGCCATTCCTGATTAGTATTGGATCAATAAACCTCTCCTCATTATTAGTAATCCATCTACTAAGCCGTAGCTCTTCCGATGCTGTATAGCCTAGTACCTCAAGGTCATCAAAGAAGTTCAAGTAGTTTTCAGCAACCTTCCGTTTGAGTTCTCCTGTACACCTAGCGCCAGCAGGCCCAACAAGCCACCTAGTCTTCTCAAAGACATCCCATATGTCAGAGTATTTATCAGACTTTATAACTTCTTTGAAAATACCAGTAGCCGCAGTGAAGTCAGCCCTAAACCTTTCATTGTCAGGGTGCTCCGAGCCAGTGTCCTGACATACAGCCACACAATTCTCTGCCCCATACTCCTTAAATGCCAGTACTGTCGCTACTGCACTGGCGGCACCATGTGACCACCAACAAATAACTCTTTTGAAGGGGCGGCCATTAAACTCCACCATCAGTTAATTCCTTTCGCCCATCGACTGTCAGTAGTTAAGTCTATCGGGTTAATACTTGTCTTGAAATGGTTGGAGAAGAGATAGGCTGAGTCTAGGTCATCGAAGAATAACTCAGTGTCAGATAGCTTACCATTCTCCTCAACCAGCACCACTAGGTACCATTGGTTGTACTCAGTGCGGCTCTCATAAGGCCCTGAAGTTACGTTGTGTACTAGCATCTGTTACTTCCTCATATCTTTCTTCCGAGCGTTAGCCCAGTATGACTTACCATCTTTAGCAGAGTTCCAAGGGTCACCGTGTTCTTTATCGTGAGGGTCCTTCCCTTGGTTACGTGCTCTCCTCATGGCCCTATTAGAAGACTGCTTAAACTCCTTGTCGCTGTCTGCACTAGTATGTCCGAATATCGGGGTCTTACGTGTAGACCTTGACATATGCACTACTCCTCCAACCACTCAAGGGGTACCTCAGGACCTTTGTCCCACATGAACCCGTGTTGCCTACACCACATAGCATAGGTAGTCTTACTTGCCTTACTAAGCTTGACGTTAGGGTTGCTGAATAAGAACCTTATGTCGTAAGTGTCACCGAACTGCTTACGTATTGACAGGTGCTTAGCCCTATCAGTAGCAACGAACCTCCCTTTAGTTTCAATGATGATTTCCTTGCCACTCTTGGATGTGACATAGAAGTCAGGGGTGTAAGTACGTACCTTGAAGTCCTCCCATCTGATCTTGTTCTCCTCGTAGGTAAACGTAACACCCTTGCTCTTGAGGAACTTAGCTGTGTCTAACTCTAAGCCTGACCTGTAGCCATACTTAAGGGCTGCGGCTCTGGCTTTACTCACAGGTCAACCTCCTTGTGTTGCCCACCGTACTTGTTCTTAGGTGGGTTCACTACAGTAGTGTAGATGATGTCCTTGTATCCCTTGTTGTAAGCCTTAGCCTCAGGCCAGCAGGTTATAATGTTAGGACAGAACATACATCCCTTAGGCAGCTTCATGTTACCGTTAGGAATGAAGTTATCATCATTGTCACGCTTACCCTTCCAGTACCCATCAGGCTCAGGGTAGTACAAGATGGCAGGTGGCGTAGGGTCTTTAATCATGGCCCTCTTAGCAGCTACCTCCTCAAGCTTGTTGCCCAGCTCATAGGTGAAGTCATAGCTGTCAAGGGCTAACTCACCAGTACTCTTGTTGATGACAAGGAAGGCACCATTAACCTTATCAGTAACCAGTGGATCATCCTTGGCAGCGTAGACATAAGAACTAAGCTGGCTGATGTAACCGTATGTGTCGTCAGTCCTTAGGGTACTGAACTTAAACTTATCAAAGTTATAAGCACTGGCCGACTTGATGTCTACTGTGACACCATCAATGACACAATCCCTATGCCCTTTAAGCCCATCAATTGTGATGGCATCTTGTGCACCCTCTACCTTGTGGCCAGCAGCTACACACAAGGACATAAGCAAGTCTTCTAAGATGTCACCGTACATAAATAGTAACTTAAGTGTTGGTGAAGTACTAGAAGCTTTAGTGTGCCCATTGATTGAGTACCAAAGCTTCCTCTCACAAGGTGTACCTAAGTTAGATACCCTTAGGCCGGGCTTGTAAGAGGAAGAAGGATTGAACTTAGAGTTAAGTGTACCACCTAGTTGCTTAAGGAAGTACTCGTTGACGGTCTTATCCCACCCTCCGTTACCGTCGATCACCCCGTGTATGTCTTCGATTAGTGTGTCTAAAGTTTTATGACTCATCTTCAATCTCCTCCATACGTTTCGTGTACTCAGCATAAGCTGGTCCGTCAACCTTCATGTGCTTAACATAGGCTGGCCCTTCAATCTTCTTGTACTCAGCTAAAGAAGGGGCTATAACCTTCTTATACTCAGCCCAAGCAGGCTCTTTAATCTTCATGTACTCAGCCCAAGCTGAGCCTCCAACCTTTTTGTGCTCAGCTAATGCTGGCACTACAACCTTCTTGTACTCAGCCCAAGCTGGACCTTCAATCTTCTTGTACTCAGCTAAAGAAGGGGCTATAGCCTTCTTATACTCAGTCAAAGCTTCCTCTTCTTTATCTTCCTTACTCTTACTCATTAGAACGGTACCTCCGCTGCCTCTACTGTACCTTCGAACATCTCTTCGTCCCATTGCTTAGGCATGTCGTCGAAGGGTACGTGCTTAGTAATGACAACACTCTCAAGACGTGTACCTTTACCAGCCTTGCTATCGTAGATACCCAGACGTACCTTAGCCTCAGTACCGTTACCTAGCGCACCATCAGTGATGAAGTTCCATTCCTTACCATCAAGGTGGAAGACCTTAGGTGCACCTGATGTCTCAGGGAAGCGGTCTTGGTGCTTACGACGGACAGTGATGACCATGTCGTCATCCTTGTCAATCTTAGCGTTGAGCCGTGAGCCTGCTGACTGTAGCTTCTTAAGCTCATCCCCTTCAAGGATCAGGTTAACCTTGTACTCGCCACCGTATGCCTTGGCTCCTCCTTCGTAGCCCTCCATGTCACGGTTCTCTTCAAAGATGTTAGCCCACTTAAGAGCAGCTTTAAGGATCAGTTGTTTAGTAGCCATTATGTATCTCCTTCAAGATAAAAGCCATAGAGAAAGTCTGAGTAACACTCGTGCACCCAAGTACCATCTTTAGTTAGTATTTCAAAAGTACCATCTTCTTCTTTAGAGTCTCTAAATATCATCTTACGTCTTCCTTTCCTACTACATTTCTACCACATTAAACTCCTTGTGTCAAGTGTATTCTTTAGGTATCTCCTATCTCCTTGTGTTGGGTCTTCAGGACCTGTTCATACTTATAGAACAGTTGCTCGAACTTCCACTGGTACAACTGCTGCATACCCATTAGGGCGTTCATCAGTTCGTCATGTGTAGGGTCACGCTCACCATCACCGATCTGTTGGTACATTGTTTCAAGGTCGCCACAGACCGACCAGCAGTCCATGATAGGTTGTTCTAGGTCATACAGTTGAGTCATCACGTTTCCTTTTTGCTTTGATAGTTTAGGTGTCATCTCAGTCACAGCTACGCCACACTCTTTCGCAAGGCACATAGCCTGCCGCATTGGGTCTGCCTCATCACAATAATCACAAAGCTTTTCCGCCTTCCCTGCGACTGCCAACTGGGCCTCCAGTTCTTCGATGCGGTCGGCTGCCTCATCTTCAAACGTATTCCGCAACCGTTCTACTAGATCATTCTTATCAAAGGTCATGTCTGTTTACTCCGTAGCTGTTATGTTGTGTCATGACTAGACATTATCGTATGCGGTAAATAGTATAGCTAATCTCCGCAGATGCGGGTGATCTTACTGCTTAGGGTAAGTGTCTGTTCATTGCAGCACACCCATCACCTGATGGTAGTCCGTAAGGTTCACGGCAGGAGGGACACAACTCGCCCTCTTCTTCCGCTAGTATTAGCCCATCATCTTCGTCTAGTTTAGCTAAGACAAGTAGAAACTTCTTTTGAAGCAAACACTGTTGGACACCCCTAGTAACTTCCTTCCACGAGATACATCCCATCTGCCTTACAAGACCATTGTCCAGCTCTTCAACTAGCCAGATGCCGAACTCGTCTGTGTCTAACGTAAGGTTTAATAGTGGGTCTTCATTATTAAAAGCTGTCATCTTATCCTCCATAATAGTCAATCACACGGTTCAGAGCTGCTATGTCTTGTACAAGGCTGGCCCAGTCCTCCGCTTCAGGCCCAGACCATTGACCCTTACGGTCACGTTTAGCCTCGAGCAGCTCACGCATCTCTACACAAGTATCACGGGAGCTTTGCAATGCGTGGAGTACGATCTCATTCATAATCTCTACTGCTGCATTTGTTTGTAGTACACCCGTCAGTGTTTCTTTAACGTCCATGTTTATAACCTTTGCGTGTTTGTAGTACATGTAAGTCGTAATTGATGAATATGTAGTCACTCATTCTACACCTCCCATCAGTGCAGCCCATGATACAGGGAACATATCCCCCATCTCAACACTGATCTGGTCAGCCACTAGCCTAGTCTCGTACTGTGCGTCAGGCTTACAGCGTAGGTTACACATGTCAGCGAAGGCATCCAGTGATCCACTCCAGTACCACTCAGTCATGGTGGACTGCGGCAGTACCATACGTGCCTGTTCAGGTGCTACACCTTGCCCAAGTAGATCGTTATAAGCAGTGAGACATGCCCAGTTAGTATCACCCCAGTCACCTACATCAACGGTACCCTCAGACCCTTGCTTCTTGTCAGCACTACGCCCTCGCCATGCCTCAGGGACATAGAACTCAGGAGGGCCATCAACGTAACGCCTACTGATCTCGTTCCAACGTAGGAACTTGTGCTTCACTAGCTGCCTTGCCACAAAGATAGGCGACTTGACGTGGAAGGATGCGAAGCAGTGGCCGAAGGGTGAGTAGTGTTTGTGTTCTGCAAGGTACTTTACTAGCTTCTCGTCCCGTGGGTACAGAGTTCTGATGGGGTCAAAGTCTGGGTGTGAGCCACCTTCCCACTTGCTCTGGTTACCAAAGGATACTCGTGCTGCATTAACAACACTCAAGTCCGTTCCCATGTGGTCTACATATGTCACCTTAATCATCAGTGTGTCTCCTTCCAATTTCTACCTACACTATAGCTCCCATCAAGGGGGCATAGCAGGCCAAGGTTCTTACCTGTTGTTTGTATTGAAGCTACTTGTACTAAGCCAACTCCCTTTGCTTGAAGCTCTGTGTCATACACTTCAGTCTGCCACTCATCATGGACAAAGTTAACTTGTTTGTACTTAATACTTGTAGTGTCTAGCTCCTTGCGCCACAGTACGTTAGAGTGCTTCATAACTACAGCTTCACCAGCTTGCAGGTACCCAGCTAACATCAGGTGCTCTGAGGTGCACTGAACTCTACGTCCGTCAAGACCTGTAAAGTAACCCCGTCTTGCGTCTCTAGGGATAGTAACTGACTTAAGTCTTTTGAGTTCAGGGAGACTATCAAGGAAGTTTTCCACAGCTCCCTTCGCATCAGCTTGGTTACATCCGAGTATACTAGCAACTTTTGGTATTCCAGCCCCGAGGAGCCAAGCATAGATAAAAGTCTTTGCATCGTCTCTTGATTTACAGATAGGTCCGAGTGCACTTTTGTTAACATTATGTATGTCAGTTCCAAGTTTCTTATCTCCTTCCATGATAGCTTTAACGTAGACATCTGAGTCCATGTAGTGAGCCAGTACCCTTAGCTGGATACCATCAGCGTCAGTGCCTACTAGGTAGGAGCCGGGGCTTGCTTCCCAACATGCCCTAAGATCACTGTCGTACTTCTTCTTGATAGCGTCAATGGCTGACAGTACCTTCTTATCGTCAGGCCAGATAGCAAAGATGTTAGCTCCGTTAGGCTTACTGTGAGACATACGCTGTGTCCAAGCGCCAGTGTTCCAGAACTTACCGTGTATCTTCTGGTCGTCCTCGTTAAGGCTACTGAACCACTCCTCTACTGAGCTACGCCTACCCTCTAGGGTAAGCCACTGTGTCAGCTCACGCACCTCCTGAGCAGCACTGACAGGCAGTGTCTTGAGGTTGTCCTCACTACATGCCCATCCGTATCTGTCGAAGTGCTTACGTTGCTCTGAAGGTGTCATAACTTCTTACTCCAAATTTCTCTAAGGAATTTCTTATGCCCAACTGTCTTATCATACGGTGACCACCCTGCATTCCAAAGAACTTCTACCCTATCCTTAGGGCTACTAGGATTGAATGGTCTAAGAGTGTAACATATAAGCTCACCATCTACTAACTCATTGTCAGGGTACTGAACTAGAGCCTTGGTGATACCTGAGAATAGCTCACCATTCTTCTTAGTCTTGTACACTAGACGCTTAGCTTCTACTCTAGTAGGAGGGAATGCTTTACCGAACCTACCCTCTAAGGATGACATCTCTTCCTTGATATCGTACAGTAGGTAGGCAGCCTTACCTTCATTGAATGTAAACCCATTGTCGTGCATGTCCTGACATATGATAGCCATGTCATGCTCAACCCTCATGGACTTAGCCCAAGCTGGGTCTGTGATGTACTTCCAGTAGTGCTTGACTACTGCTACTGTTACGTCAACGTCACCCCAACAGTACTCAACCATCTCAGGTGTCCTTGTGTCCCAGCCACCAGTGTACTCACCCTTGTACACCCTAAGATACTCACCTAGTTCCTTAAGTGAGTGTGTTCTAAACTTAGAATAGTTAACTAACTTAGACACTACTATAGTATCAATGACATCCTTAGGGTCTACCTTAATGTTAAACTTATTGAGTACCCATACGTCGAAGGCTAACCCATTATGGAATACCCACTTGTCAACCTTAGGTATGGTTACTGTATGCCCTGACATAGGTATGTCTAACCAACTGATCTTTCGTACTACACTCCAATCTTTAGTGTCAATGATCTTGATGTTGATACAGTGTATGACAGTAGGATCAAGGCCGTCAGTCTCAATGTCAGCCACTCCGATGTGCATTACAAGTACTCCTTTGGTACGTACAGCTTGAACCCTCTTGTCCCCTCGCTGAAGTCGTGGGTGTTCATCCTACGTGGCGAGTTAAGTATACCTTTAGGTATGGGGAATGTACTGGTTAAATAAGAACCGTTCCCCACTGCATCTATAAGAGTATAGTTACCTGTACTATACTCATTATAATATAGATCACGGTCCATCATATATCCTCCTGTAAGATGAAAGTCTCAGGGTCAAACACTAGCGTACCAGCGTACCCTGTCGGACCAATGGGTCTGTTCTTAGATACAGACAAGACTGTCCTGTTCCTTACGTCAGGGTCAGGGTTCATGTGGTCCCTCTTAATGTCAATCCTAACTGACGCTGACTTGCCAATCATACGGCTACTACGTGTCTGCCCATCATCGTTAACGTGTGAGGTTACAACGATACCTACGTTGAACTCAGTAGCTAACCGCTCAAGCTGTACACTGATCTGTGACAGCATCTGTTCCTCTGTACTATCCTTAGTCTTACCGTAAGATAGTTGTTGGATAGGATCAATGAAGATATACTTACACCCATATACTTCTGTTAAGAACCTTACCTTCTCAAGGATTGTCAAGGGGTCCTCATCAATACCTAGCTCAAAGAAGTACATGTTACCGGCATCAGTCAAGCTATCCACTGCCTCTTGAACCCTGTCCTTAGGTACTGTGTGGTCAGGGTCCCTCAAGTTAGTCTTAAGAACGTAAGAGGCTAAGGATAATAGACAAGTCTTCTTACTCTCCTCCATGTGTAGCATAGCTATTGGTATGTCAGTGTGGTTCATGAGTATGTCAGCCTCTAGCATACGCATGACCTCAGTCTTACCTTGCCCCTCAGGGCCTGTCAGTACAGTCAGGTGGCCTTGCATCAGCCCCTTACACAGGTCGTTGAAGTCTGTGATAGGTGTTGGTATGTAAGTGTTAGTCTCTTCATCGTCAAGTATCTTACGGAACTGCGTCTTAGTGTTAAAGATATCAGAGGGGACATAGCGTTCTCGGTTAACCCAAGCGAACATGAAGTCCTTCTGATCCCCAGCTTGTAGGAAAGCATTGGCATCCTTGTGCTTGGTGAGTGATACCTTGTACACCTTACCGGGGAATGTCCTTGATAGTTTGTTAGCTACTGCTATGCCTGCTGCATCGTTGTCAGTACACACTGCGATACTGGCGAAGCTGTTAAGGTAGCTGTGACAATTCTCTAACAGTGCCTTGCTAAGGGAAGCGTTAGGTAGTGATACCACTGGCCACTTGCACCCTAGCATTTGGTATGCTGACAGTGCGTCAAGCTCACCCTCTACTACTGTGATAGTTCTGCCACTTGAAGCATTGAACTTATCCATACCAAAGAGATGGTCATTAGAGAACCCTTTGTTATGACTAAAGTCCTTAGGTAACCACCTATACTTATCTTTATGAGGATAAGGATAAGTATGTCTAACAGGTTTACCTAAGGAGTCTAACCCTACTGTAACCTTATACGTTTCACATACACTCTCAGAAATTCCCCGGATATTTTGGTATGTCTCTTCCTCTATGTCAGCCTCAGTCATAGTGCCTCCCTTTGATTTGATCTTACATGAATGACAGTAGTAACCACCGTTAGCCCACTCACTGTAACAACCGTGAGCAGGGCAGTAAGGGCAGTCACCGTGTGTAGTGATAGGTGGTGTCTCATCCATCATAGGTACTCCTTTGGTACTGCTAACACGTAGTCATCTTCTATCAAATATGCATCAGTTGACGTTAGCATAAGAGCGTAAAACGCTTGAGAGTTGCGTAAGGCGGAAGAGTAACTTCTAGCTATCGTACCACCTAAGGCCCAATACTCTTTACTCCTGTATAGGTTACACTCAACCATCTGAACTACCTCCTGTCCCTACCTTACGGCCACACTCAGGGACAATAGCATCATCCCCTATTACTATACGGAATAAATCTCCTAATGTAAAGCCCCCTTTCTCAAGGGCTTGAAGGTTCAACTTAGTGTACACCCTGCAAGTAGAGCAGTAGTGCTTGTCACTAAGATTATCGTAGTTAGCATCTTCTACATTACAACAATAACATCTCATTATAAGTACTCCTTTGGTATAGCTAAGACCCACCTATGTACAGACAAGTACGTTGTAGGTGTTTCTTTAAGGCATTCAGTCCAGCGAGGAGATGTCCAACCTGACCCCCGATGTGTGCCATTACTAACAGTCCACCATCTATCTTGTTTATTGTATATTAAACTGTACTCCATCATGTTATTATCCTCCCATCTAGTAATACCTTAGACAGTTGCTTGAGTACAGTACCAGCTAAGTCATCTAAGTTATTAACAACTACTGACTTACTGTAGATACTCCTCACTGATGCATCCTTGATACCTATGCCGATACACTCAATGCCACTAGCTTCAACTTCAGCGGCAGCTTCTTTAGCTGCTATGAGTAGACTGTTACTACCCACGTTCGCAGTGGTAGCTTCTGGGTTACCATCTGATAACACAAGTAGCACCTTCCTTCTCTCAGGCTGTGCTCTCAACCGACTAGCAGCCCACAGTATAGCATCTCGGTCAGTATTATGTTCTTTCTTAAGGCGTGTCATAGCAGAGATAGCTGGCTGTGCACTCCGTAGGTTCTCATTCAGTTCCTTGAATATGTAGAACCTGTAGGGCATAGCCCTGTGGTATGTTTCACGGGTATTACACTTACTGTGGTACAAATCCACCTGCTCGTCGATCATGAACGGACTAGTGAACCCTGTGATCTCATACTTTATACCTGTCCCTTCAAGGCACTCAGCTAGTACGATAGCCACTTGCCTAGCCATAACAATCTTGCCCAATTGGGCCATTGAACCACTACAGTCTACAAGTATCTCAACCACTGTGTTAATCTCTACCCTATCCTCTCGCTTCTTACGTACGTTAGTGCCACCAGTGTAAGCAGTGACTAGACGCTTAGTGTCCAGCCTACCTTCCTCTAGACCATAGTTCCAGTCTCTCTTCTCCTTACTCACCAAGGCCCTTGCTAACTTAGCCTTCATCACTGTGATCTTACTTTGTACCTTAGCCTTAGCCTCGAAGTACTCACTGTGTGACCCCTTAAAGAATTCCTCATCACCGTTGATTGCAGGGTTAGGCTTACTCTTATGCAGTATCGTATCGTAACGTGTACTCAACACCCTGTACCCTGATACGTCAGGCTCATCTTCAGGCTTACCTATCTTACCTTCTTTAGTTTTACCTTCAATCATCTTCTCAATAATATCACTGAAGGACTCAGTCATTGAACCCTCAGTACCAAGGTTTCCATCACCCTCTGTTGGTGTGCCCTCACCTTCACCTTCCTTAGGTGCACCACCTTCACCTTGTGGTTCTTGTATGTTATCCATGTCGGTGTTGTTAGGATCAAAGTCTTCAGGGTTACTCTCAAGGTTAGGGTCTTCCCTCAGTAGCTTATAGATACTCTTACCTATGCGGATAGAGTCAGCGCTATTCTCAATCTTATCAATGTGTTCTTGCCATACCTTAACGTGATCTTGTACCACCTTAGGTACCATGTCCCACACCTGTTGGCCGTACTTACCACCGTACTCCCTCCGTCCATAAGATAGGAGACCTGCTGATACAGTAGTAATGTTTACCTCTTCGAACACCTCCGCTGGTATGTCAGCATCAAGGAACTCCCTGTCACCTACCTCAGTGATAGCTGTGAATGTCTTCTCGACACCGGGGTAGAACTCCATCATGTTACGTTCGATAAACATATCTTCTACTATGTTCACCATGTCCTTAAGGAGAGGACGGTTGACCTTGTGACAGTACTCAAAGAAGGGTAGGCAAGTAGGGAAGTCAGTGTACAGTACGTGAGCTGACTCGTGGCTCATGCCGCCCCTCATAGAGCTTACTGCTTGTTGATCCATGTCGCACCCTTCAGGCAAGGATGGCATCTGCACTACCTTACCATCAGTAGAGAACCCTTTGCCCTCGAAGACAACTTGAACTCCCTTTGATCTGCCTAGCGTATTGGCTACACCAGTACACTCAATCATAAAGTCATGAGTTTTCATTTGATTACCCTATCTATAAGCCCCTTAAGTACAGCGTAGTCTTCTTTGTTAGCACGATCAAGGATAACCATACTCAACGCCTCCTCCATGTTGTCCTTGAAGGATGTCTTAAGGTTCTTGTTCTCCAAGTACTCAACAGCCTTGGCCACAGCCAGCATACCACGAGGTGTGATAGGTTGGATGATGTCAGCTTTAATGAAGGCTGTCTCATGCTCAGTAGTGTACCGATTGACACAATCAACAGCATCATCACTCAACGTAGGACACACTCTCTTGATAAGAGCAAGACGTTGATCCTCAGGTAGGTAGTCCTTCTTCATCCACAACTTGAAGCGGTCAAGCTGAGCTAGTGACTGCACCCTTGCACCTTGGTACATACCATGCTCATCACCTTGGCCCACTGTGTTAGCAGTAGCAAAGATACGGAACATAGAGTGAGGGTTAACCTTACGCCCATTGTCCTCAAGCAATACCATACCGTCACCTGAGTAGATAGGCTGGAAGATATAGCTAGTGTCAGGTCGCATGAAGTCTACCTCGTCAACGATCAGACAAGTAGCAGAGGAGATAGCTGCTGGTAGTAGCCCGTCAGTCCACTTAGTCTGAGCTACCCCATCAATGGCTACGATATCTGTCTTGCCTACTAGGTCAGTCCGAAGGATGTCGGAGTCACCTGATAGTACCACTGTCTGCCAGAACAAGTGAGCGTTTACCTGTTGTATCAGTGTAGTTTTACCTGTCCCTGTGTGTCCATGTAGGTACATAGGTTGGTTACTCAACACAGAGTAAAGGACACGCTCTAGTTCTTTCTTCTCAAAGATGTAGTTAGGATCAATGAAGGGTACGTTAGGGTTGACCACCTCAGTACCTTCACTGTCTACCCATGTCCACACTGGTACACTGTACGTCTCATCAGCAAGGCACCCAAAGAATAGCTCACTCACTGGTACCATACGAGTAGTGCCTGTGATCTCACCTACTGCTTCAACGATACCTTCGTATGCCTTGGCTACCTCCTTGTCTTGTAAGTCCTTAACGTAGGCTTGAAGTTTCTTCTGCTCACGCTTAGACTTAGCCAGAGCAGCTTTAGCCACCTTAACTTTCTCTTGTTCCTTGTCCATGTCAGCTTGTGTGATAGCTGGCGGTGCCGCCTCTACCTCTACGTCTGGCAGGGAAGGCGTACCATCCTTAAGGTACTCCTCCATCTTCTGAAGGCACTGGTATGTACGCTCAGGCCACTTCTCATCCCCGATGTACCGATCTTCAACAGTCTTAAAGGTACAGTCTCGTGGCTTCTTAATCATCCACTCAGAGAGGTCGTAAGGGGTAATGTCACCGTTGAGTAGCTGATACAGGGTACCTAAAGGTTGTGTCTTCATCATGTTATACAACGTCTTGTCGAAGTACGACACGATAACTGCGCCATGTGCGCTATCCATGTAGTCACATGCCAACTTGATTGTTGACCGAGCATCAGTCTTACTCCCATCTTTAGGGTCGTAGAACCGAGCTGCCTCCATAAGTTCTTTAGTCATGTTGTTCACTCCTTTTGTTAAGTATAATGTGAGGATATTACTAGGCAAGTTTCACTATGAGATGGCCAGTTGACAGGGTGGGCAAAGGCACCACCGTAGGGTCCAACAAGCCTTCTGGTTGACAGGTGTGAGGTTACCAAGTAGATGCCTTCATCATAGGTGTCGTACACCATATCACCTATCTTTAATTGTGTAATAGCTTCCTTGGTCAAGGCGATATGTCCATCCTTCAGAGTCAACGTCATGGTGATTCCTCTCTTGTTCCATGGTACCTAAGAACTCCTCACCGGAGTACACTAGGTACTTACCTTTGTGATCCTTCGTCAGCTTGAGCACACTCTCTTGTTCATCAACGAACCCATAAGGTTTAACGTGTTCCTCATAGTCCTTCCATGTACTTAAGAAGGAGTACTCAAGCACTCCTTTGTAGGAACCAACACAAGGGATAGTACTTCCTTGTGTCTTCCATCCTGCCTCTAGCTTACTCATGTGATGAAGGAACTTAGCTAACTTCCTTAGGTTAGACGCTTCATCAATAGAGTACAGTGCGTAAGAATTACCCATCTTTCCTCTCCTTTATTAAGTTATCTACCTCAAGTTCCAAAGCATCAAGGACTTGCTGACTACCGTGAGTATAACCTAGGGTATACCCTCGATACACACCAGCCCGCCAGACTCGGCCACTACGCACTGTGAACCCAAGCAAGACGCTTAGTAGCACACTGGCAATGACCCATCCAAATGGTACCATCATCCACTTGTCTCCTTCAATGGTGGGTTGTTGTCCCCATAAGGAGACGTAAGTTCTTGGTCACGCTTGATAGCCTTGGCTATGTCACGTCCACCTTCAGACCAGTCATCGCAACAACAGTCCTCTAAGGTGTCAAGCATACTATTCCACTCACTGTAGAATACTACCTCATCATTGGCTTCCTTGGTATCAGGTAGGTCTACTGTGAGCTCCCAGTAACGAGAGTGCTTGATGGCAAAGCCCAAGTCTTTCTTTGGATACCCAGCGGCTATCAACTGTTGTTTATAGTCGGCTTGCAAAGGTGCGGGAAAACCATGCCGCCAACCACTAGGCGGATCGACTATCAGCACAGTTGCTTTCTTAGATGTATCTTCCATGCTCTTACTCCTTAGTTTGTTCTTGTGAACAGGACAGTGCGACCACGTCCTTTTGCTTTGTCACGAATAGAAATCATGCCGTTCACTGGTGTCACTGATCCCAATGGTGTCTTGCTTGAAAATTGCCGAGACCAATAAACATCAGTCGGATTTTCTTTGCAAGCTCGTGCTGCCTCTTGCTTTTCATAGGTGCCAGCCATGCCTTGCATGATGTGACGATAGCTTATTTGTCCTTGTGCGTGACGTGCCATGTTCTTTGATCCTTATGTTAAGTTAAAGTAATATCTTAAGAGCAACCCATAGGTATCTCTTAACATTATACTTTATAGAATAAGCCTAAGCATTTAGGCATAGGTATACCCCCATGTTCTTTGATCCTTATGTTAAGTTAAAGTAGTATCTTAATAGCAACCCATAGGTATCTATTAACATTCCATCTTGGCGTCATGTTGTAGCTTCTTATTCTTTTGTCTCACTAATAAGTTTGCAAATAGCTTTCATCCGCCGCAGCGCCACGTCGGGTGCGGGAGTCTCAATCTCAAGGGCGTCGATTGCGTCAGACAACATCGGCATAATCCGCTCATTGAGCAGAACCCAATGCTTAGCTTTTGTTTCGGTAATATCATGTCCCCATTGATGCAATATAATATCGCTAGGGCTTAGAAACTTATTATTAGGCATGTTGTAGCTCCATACTTTAATAAGAAACCTAAGCATCCTGTTAAGGACACTTAGGCTAGGTTCTTAAGTCTTTACTTTAAGCGGCGACTGCCCCTTCCATTGCTGCCACCTTGCGACGCAGTTCACGCAGAGCATTCACGAATTCAGGATGGACAACCACGTCGTCCTTGGTTGCTGCCAGTTTGATTTTCTTTTCAACACTTTCAGCATAAGCTAGGAATGCTTCAATATCATCATAAGGTTTGGTTTCTGGTGCTGGTTTCAGTTGATAGAAGGGTTCAGCTTTTGCAAACTTGAGTACTTCCTTGCTGATAGTTGTCTTAGTAGCGTGAGCAACCCATGCCTTGTCGTCTTTGTTCCAAACGAAAGGGGTATACTTTGCTATCCATTTCGAGAATGCATTAGCATGGTATGGTGAAGCATTCTGCAAAGCATTCAGGCGTGCTGCCGCTGTTACACTAGCTTTGCCAGTGTCTTTGGCCTCATGCCAAACCCGTAGGATTGCAAAGCCTAGCGCATGTATTTGGTCCTGCAACTTGCCAGCATTGCGAGCAACTGTGACAATTCCTGCGTCAATCTGGTTATCTTTATAGTTGTGCATGGTATGGTTCCTTTCCTAGGTGTTAATACCTTAATGCACCCCAAAGAATACTTGGGGTGCACAAGGTATTAACCAGCCTACTAGTCAAGCTAGTAATCTTTTGAGGACTTAGCTGGATTGGACCTTACCTTATTTTGATTTTACAATGAGCCTCATTCGCCCAGACCAATGCACTTGTCGCATTGCAAATTTATATACTAACGCAGCACCCGCACGGCTGACCGATCAACGAGGTGATGAATTAACTGGGTGGTTCTACACAGGCACTATTAAGTTGACCCTTTCCAGCATGCGTCAGCTAGTCTTTCCATCGCTTTGCGTCCTTGTAGTTGTCACCGGCTTAGCTTGAACTCTGCACACGTACTACACGTAACCTTGTGTCTCCGCTTCACATGTTGACGCCCTAACACAGTCAACACATTACTTTATACAGTTCTTCGGCTAAGCAAGCCCCAACGTAACGCAACCCCACGTGGTACTAACTCCCTGTCATTGTTTACTGGACCGTCAACAGGCGAACGGCTGATCCAGTGCCGCTAGCATAAAGATGCCCCTAACGGTAGGTTTGGCGAACGGGGCTTTCCCAAGGCGGGTAGCGACATCCTCTCGACAACCACGGTTAGACCAGAACCCAGACCAGGTGTCCAGTAACAAGATGTTACAATATGTTTCAACAGATCACATGCCAATCCCCGGTCAGTTAAGAATCATTCGCAAGTAACAAAATGGTTAAATACCTATCATGATCAGGGGATGGAATTGCGCTGGCGCACACTGGCGCACACAGGCGCACACAGGCGCACACAGGCGCACACAGGCGCACACAGGCGCACACATGGGCGCGTACGCGAGAGGCAACCAAAAGAAGGTGCAACAAAAAGTGATGACATGCCAAGGTTGAATAATGAGAACAGACAAAGAACAAAGGCAGGGTGAAGTAGGAACAAAAGTGTACAAAAGGATACTCGGCATGTTGATAGGGTAAGGTGGCCAAACGATAGGGAAAGCCGTCAGAGGGGCTTAAAATGGCTCTGAAGGGGTGTTCACGTTATGTTCCACAAGTGCTGCCTGATACGACATCGGGACAATAGAAAAGGTTGAATGCTAAACCATATGACAAGGTGAAAAGGTTTAAGGGTAAACTAGTTAGGGCATGCGATGGTATACTGTCGTGAAATAACACATGCGACCTATTCGCAACTGGACCCCCATGCGCCCTCGCGTGTGCGTGCGTGCCCATGCGTGCCCATGCGTGCCCATGCGTGCGTGCGTGCCCATGCGTGCCCCCGCGCATTTGCGTGCCCGTGTGTGTGCGCGTGCGTCCGTGCGTGGGCGGGGGCGGGGGGCGCGGGTAGCTTTATATTAGTACAATACACCTCGTAATTATCTCTGGAAAATTCTTCCCGAACTCTAAAGAAAGTACTTGACAAATCACCTCGCGCCCTATACCCTAATATACTTAAGTATACTTAAGTGTACTTAAGTGTAAACTTAAGTTTATAATATGATAATATTATACTAAGTAACTTAAGTAACACTTAAGTATACTTAAGTACACATTAACACTTGACTTATGTCTCAATTAATGTTACAATTACAGTAAGGAAGGTAGGTACACATTATGTCTGGGTTTACAGAAAAACATGAGACTAATAAGTTCAAGAACTCCAGTGGAGCTTGGCTGACTAAAGCTCTCTTCTACGAAGTGTCTTATGACAGGCTTGACCATCTTCTATTCACAATGAAACCAGAAGACTTTGTCTTACCCTCAGGTGAGGTCCTGACATCCTTCCCTAAACTGTACATAGCCCTGTGCATCCAAGACCCAACTGAAGCAACACTAGCTGACCTAGTCTTCGGTGGCCACGAGCACTGGAAGATGATCTCAGAGTCAGCTTCAATCAAACCTTACGTTGAGTCCCTCCGTGAAGAAGTATCAGTAAGGATTAAGTCTGAAGCTTTGTCATACCTGCTTAAGGAGGTCCGTGAGGGCGGTAAGAGTGCTTACCAGTCCGCTAGGTACCTCTTGGACAAGGGCGTCCTCAGGGAGCCTCCTAAGGGCCTCTCACGTCAAGAGGCGAAGGAACGTAACGACATCTTGAACCAGAAGGCTCAAGACACCATTGAAGACGATGCAGCAGCAGCTCGCATTGGTCTAACCCTCGTAAGGAAATAACACCATGGCGCCTACAAAGTCCCCTCGTCCTAAACCTCGCCCCACCAGTAAGAGTGCTGTGAGCAAGTCCCCTCGCCCAGCCGCTCGTGCTCAGGTAGGACTTAACATGGCCTCCAAGGCTGAAGGCTTAGAGGCTGGCAAGAAGAAGAAGGCGAAGAAATGATACGTGCTCTCTTAGTCTCACTGTTCTTCCTAGTGTCCTCGGTCACTGTGTCTCCCGCACAAGACCAACGATGCTTCATGACTAAACCATTCATGGGTGGTCTGAAGGAACGTGGGTACGAAGTAATTGCTGAGTACTTCATGGAGTCAGGAGATTCTATCGTAGTACTCCTAGGCTCTCAGTTAGGCAACTGGGTCATCTTTAGGTCAACAGTAGTAGGAGGCACCATGTGCTATCTCACTGAAGGACCAGCCCTCAATCGTCTTCCAATGAAACCTAGCATTTAATGGATTATATCTTCTCTACTCTAAGCGTTTACACCGGGTCAGTGAACGACCGTAAGAAACAATACCTAATTGCCACGTACAGCTACGACCCTTCTATGAGTCTTAACGACATGGAGAAGGCTACCCTTGAGTCACTAGGTTACTCAGGTAGCTTGACTGACATGTGGCAGAAGCACCTTAAGGCACTAGGTGGATCAGGCACAGTAGCTGATAACATTAAAGCTTACTTCGCCTCAAGTTTCTATGAGAGCCCACTATTGCTTCTGGAAACATCTGACGTATTCTTACTGGAAACTACAAGTTTCCTCATACTCGAAGGAACTATCTAATGGCTAACAGTAAACTTACCGGCCTGACAGAGGCCACGAGCCTAGCCACTACAGATGAAATTTACGCTGTTGTTGGTGGTAATTCTAGGCGGGTGTCAGTTGAGAATTTGTTGAAGACGGACCTTGCCGCACTTGCAAGTTCGATTGAAAAGACAGCAGTTGACGTATTCGTCTATGACACTTCGCTTGACTCCGACGGTGGTGCATGGCGTAAGCGCACACAAGGCACAAGCTGGTATAACGAGACGCTGAACACTGCTACTCGTGGTTCTCGTAAGGAGTTCCCTGCGGTTGCTGTGATTGTGGCTGAGGCGATTAGTCACACGATCACAGTCTACGATGGTGATGATCCTGATCTGCCTATGTGGATGGTGTTTAATGAAGGTACTGCAAATTATATATACTCTAACGGTGATGCACTTACCTCAGTAAACGCCTCAAATGGTATGTTGGTAGTTGGCACTTTTAGGCTACAAGTTATCAACTTTGTTAGTGATAGCGGCTGGAAATCTGAAGACAACTGGTACTATTACTCTGTAAAACCCATATCTAGTAGAAACGATACTAATACTACTGCTTACAATAATACTGGCCCAAGAATTGTAAACACCAACGTCAGAGATGTAGCCATGACCGTGCTACCCAACGCCCCTATTGATGCAGCTACTGGGCTTCCTGTGCCTACTATTGCAGTGGCGACTGATGGTGGCGTGAGTGTTATCAAGGATGATGGGACTGTTGTTGATATTACCATTACCCAGACAAAAAAGGGTATCGGCAAAATACACTTCACACCAGACAATCGCATTATCTTCACAGCGCAGCAGTCTGGTTCAGATGCTAGTTACTGGCGTGTTTGTATAGCACCTATCCCAACAGCGGATATATCTGCCACCTATTGGCAGAGTTTCACCGTGGATGAACTAACCGACTACGCCTATGCTGACTATTCGATTATCCCTGCTCTAAGCGTTGGTTCATTCCCATCAAATGACATCTATGCACTTGCGGGTGTTGGCGCAGTTGGGGGAAACAACGGATTATCCCTCCTAGCAGAAGACCCAGTAACCCCAGCTAACGGCATGGTCGCCTATACCACCTCTACCTACAACACAGGCTACATGGTCGGTGACATCAAAGGCGCTTGGCTATCCGATACGGTAGCTGAGGTTGTTACTGGCGCTGAGCTTATTGTGAATGGGGATTTTGCCAGCGATATTGCAAGCTGGACAGATGTTTCAACGGGCACTGGCAGCATAGCTTGGAATGCGTCCGGGCACATGGATTTGATTGCCGTAGGATTGTCAAATCGAGCCAAGGTCTATCAAGGTTTTTCAACAGTTATCGGCAAAACCTATACGATCAAATACACCTTGGGTAGCACAGCCAATCACGACGTGCTTCTGGGTTCATCTGCGCAAGGCAATGATATCGTGGGCGATGCTGGGGGTACTGACGGCGCTCACAGTTATACTTTTGTAGCCATCTCAACCACCACTTATGTCACATTTTCCGAAGCTGGCACGACGACAGCCACTGTGGACAACATCTCCGTCAAACTCGCAGACGCAGACCGCTCGGTGAACAACAAGGGCCTGATCGTCAACGGCACTATAACCAAGACCGCAGTTGCCACAGGTGCTGAACTTATGAAGTACAGCGGGTTCTCTGCCAGCAACTACCTTGAGCAGCCGTATAACAGTGACCTCGACTTCGGGACGGGCGATTTCTCTGTGATGGGGTGGGTTAATATTAACAGTGCAGAGAACTTCGGGTGCCTGTTCCACAAAGGCTTGTTGACCGTAACTGATGGTATAAAGATTGAGACCAACGGTGGCACAGGGGACACCTCAATAGTGGCAACGTGTGGCGGTTCAGCTATCACTAGCACAACGGAGCTTAGTAGCGGTTGGCAGTTAGTATCTTTCACACGTATCTCAGGCACTGTATTTTTACGTTTCAATGATGTGTTGGAGAATTCTGGGGCGAACTCTAACAACTCGGATATCGTAGGCGCGAAAGTGCGTTTCGGGATTCGACATACTGGAGGTCAAGAACTTGCTGGCTCCCTAGCCCTCTGGCGCATCTCAGCCACAGCACCATCAGCAGCCCAAATCGCCAAAATCTACAACGACGAGAAGTTCCTGTTCCAAGAGAATGCAGCTTGCACCCTCTACGGGGCATCTGATGCAGTCACAGCCTTGGCTCACGATCCTGTGACTGACCTACTCCATGTCGGAACAAGTCAAGGTCGCTCAGACTTCGCAGGGTTACGTCGGGTGAACAACACAACAACCGCTGTCGGGGTTAGCATTAGCGCCGTCGATGGCTTGATCGTGGAGGATTGATAGATGCCCGTACTGTATGAGAAACCAGCCCTTAACCTCCGTAGTGAGTTAGCTTCCCTGAAGAATCAGGGGGGTTATAGTGAGCAGCAGTTCTGGTTTGAGAACCTTGTGACGAATGGCACGATGGCGGCTGATACAGACTGGACCAAAGGTACTGGGTGGACTATTGCGGCTGGTGTTGCCACTAAGGCTTCTGGAACAGCATCCAGCCTTTTGCAAGAAAATGTCGTAGTTAGTAATAAAATCTATAAAGTCCAATTTACTATTAGTAGCTATAGCGCTGGAAACATGTATGTCATTTTGGACGGCTCTGGGTCAGGAACCTCTAGATCGGCTGACGGAACCTACACAGAGAATATTACTGCTGTTGGAGGAAACTCTAGATTTTCACTTTATGCTTCATCTAGTTTTGTAGGCTCCATCGACAACGTATCAGTCTACGAAACAGACGGCACCGACGTAATCCACACAATGCCCAAAGGCTGGGTTCCCAAGGATGTCTTCGAGGATGGCCTGTTGCAGCGTGAAGGTTCAGCCCACGACTACGAGGTGGTCTACGATGGCTTCGACTACTACGTCAAACCCGCTGTCGCCCCCTCTGCCACTACTCAAACCTGCGTGATTGGAGTTCGCAAATGACCGTATTCGTGAACAAGGGCGATGCGCCTTTCACCCCAGCACAGCTTGAGAAGCGGGCGCAGAAATACATCACTCGTAGCTGGCCTGCACAGGACCGTGAGAAATCCATCCGCCTATCTGACGGTGCCTTCGATGCCTTCATGGTGACCTTCTCTAGCAACCATGCCACCAACGTAGCCAACAACACGTTCAATTGGCAGCTTCAAGAGTACGGCACTGCCGTAGCAAGATTGGATCGTTATGTCTTAGCTGATGGCCGTCCAGAAGTATGGGAAGACCAGCCAGCTGGTGAGTATGACGAGGAAGGCAACGAGTTCGTGGAGAGTGTGCTTGTGCAGTCTGCTGTAGCGCCGCTGGTTGCCACAGTTGAACACACTGAATATGACGAGGACGGGACACCGACCGTCACGCAGATCGACAATCCGCTGATCGTTGCTGACGATGAAGAACGGGCCGCAGCACAAGCGGTTGTTGATGGTACGCCTGTTGACGTTGTGGATTTCTAATGCTTGGCTTTGCCCCACTAGCCTCGACGCCGCTAGCTGCGCTGTGGTTGCCAGTGGTTGTGAGCGGTGTTGTAGGCGTTGGGGAGGTTGGTAGTGTAACCGTATCCATATCGGTGCTTGTTCCTTTGATTGGGGTGCCCAGCACCGGCGCGGTGGGTACGGTAGCGTTCTCCAGCACGGTAAACTATACGGCGCAGGGTGTTTCCGCCACTGGTTTTGTGGGGGATATATCAAACACGTCCGACGCCAATGTAAGCCTAACTGGGGTGTCCAGCACCGGCGCAACAGGTGTGGAAACTGTGTCTGGTGGGGCAACCGCCGCTGCCATAGGGGTATTTGGGACTACACTTGCCGGAAATGTGTCGGTAGAAGGCACTGCCAACCTTACGCTTACCGGCGTGCAGGGCACTACGGCTGTAGGTACAGCGATTGCGTCGATACCTGTCGACGTGCCACTTACAGGTGTGGCGGCTGACGGCCTTGTCGGAAACGTTACCTACGTGTATAGTCAGATAGTGATAGTCACTGGAGTGCAGAGTGTTGGGGCTGTTGGCAAGATCAATATCTGGGACGAAATAGACGATTCACAGACCCCGTTCTGGGTCTTAATACCGACGTAGGAGTCACCATGGCTAGCAGTTTTTCTACCTTAAAAATTGAGCTCATCGCAGATGGTGAACAAACCAGCGTATGGGGCTCGACCACGAGCAACAACCTCGAAGCTATCGAACAAGCTATCGGCGGCTATGGGGCAGTAGCGTTTGCGGCAGACGCAAACAAGACTTTGACGTACACGGATAGCAACGCTTCTCAGGCTTTTCGGGATTTATACTTATACGTAACGTCGGCGGTGTCGTTGACCGCGACGCGCCAGTTGATCGTGCCTGCAGTACAGAAGATGTACATTGTCAAGAATAACACCACTGGCGGGCAAACGCTTACAGTGAAAATTAGTGGGGGCGCTGGCGCCGATATCCCCCACGGGGAGACTTACATTCTGTACGCTGATGGTACAGATGTGGTCTACGCCGCGCCGGGTCTTTTCTATTTCGACGAAGTAAAAAGCACGGCGGCGCCAAATGGTACGGTGCCGGTAATTGCACTTAAGGCATCTGGCGCGGAGACGAACATTGATGCTGCAGTCGTACCAAAGGGTACTGGCGCACTGGTAGCAGGCATCGCGGATAACACGGCTGCTGGCGGTAACAAGCGGGGAGCAAACGCAGTAGATTTGCAAACCTCCCGCGCTGCCGCGTCAGACGTAGCCGCGGCGATAACATCTACAATTGCTGGCGGTGTTGATAACGCCATTTCCGCCACGGCTACAAACGCAGTTATCTCCGGCGGCACAGCAAACCAAGTCAATGCTATAGCTGCCACTGCGTCTGGCGGAAGCGCAAACAACGTTGCGTCTACAGCAGTATATGGCGTTATTGCTGGCGGTCGAGACAACACTACGCAAGCACAATACTCTGCTGCTGGCGGGGGTCGTGAGAACACGATATCAACTGGCGCGGACTATTCTGTGATTTCCGGCGGGTATAGAGCAGTTGCCGCCCGCATGGGGCAAGAGGTTTTCGCCTCGGGAACGTTTAGTACATTGGATGGAACTGCACAGATTTCTCGGCAAGTTCTCCGCGCAGAGACCACAGGCAACGCGAATACGCGACTTACGACAGATGGCTCTGCTTCCGCTAACGCATACAACACTATAAATTTGATCAGTAACAGCGTTTACGCGGTTCATGGAATCCTGACCGCTACGGACACAAACCCAGCGGTTGCTGACGCTAGAATGTGGGAAATAAAAACCGCCGTCAAGCGGGGAACTCTAGCGTCTTCCACCACCATTATTGGTACGCCTAGCATAACGGATATTGCCAGCGATGCGGGCGCAGCTGGGTGGGTTGTAGCGGTCACCGCGGATGCTACTAATGGCGCTGTGTCTGTAACGGTTACCGGAGCTGTCGCGACTACTATTCGCTGGGTATGCAGCATCACCACTACTGAAGTATCGAATGGATAAACATTATGTCTGACGCCGCACGCCTAGACCGCATAGAGGACGAACTAAAGAAGCTCACCGAGGCCATCGTTGCTCTTGCACGTGTTGAGGAGCGGCTTATCACCCTGTTTAAGCGTATGGAAGTTTACGACGCGGAGCAGCAGCGCCACAATACGCGTTTAAATCACGTCGAGCGGAATGCCGGTAGCAACGGCCAAGCGCTTCGGTTCGCAGAGCGGGTTTTCTGGATCGTTACCGCTGCGGGCATAACCTTCTTCTTTAAGACAACTGGGGGGTAGCATGCGTACTTACTCACAACGTAGTCTTGCAAACCTCAACGGCATCCACCCCGATCTCCGCCGTGTGATTGACCGCGCGCTGCGAGACACCCCACTTGACTTTACCGTAATCGAGGGGCTACGTACTAAGGAACGACAGAAGCAGTTAGTTGCGTCCGGGGCGTCCAAAACCATGAATAGCCGCCACCTTACGGGCCATGCGGTTGATTTGCTGCCTCTTAACCCAGTTACAGGGAAGGGCGAATTTGCTTGGCCGCTGTATGATCAGCTAGGCCCCGTGGTAAAAGAAGCCGCCCGCAAGGAGGGCGTGCCTATTATCTGGGGCGGCGACTGGAACACGTTTAAGGACGGCCCGCACTTCGAACTAGACCGCCGAGTTTACGGCGAGGCCGACTGGGCGTCCAGCGAAGCACCAACACCGGAACGCACCAGCGCCGCTCAGAGTAAGACCGTGCAGGCCACAGTGTTGCAGAGCGCATCGGCTATGGGTGGCGCAGTGGCTGCGTTTCAAACGCTTACCGGCACAGCCCAGATTATTGCAGTATCAGGCTGCATTCTGGTTCTACTGGCCGCGATGTTTATTCTGCGGGAAAGGTTAAAGGCATGGGCGGCTGGCTGGCGATAACACCAAAAGTTAAGCTCTATGCCTTGATTGCGCTGGCGTTTGTAGCAGGGCTGTTTCGTTGGCGAGCTGTAGCCATATCCAATGCTCTTGGCAAAGCAAAAGCTGCGCAGCTCGAAAACCGTCTTAGGGCAATTCAGACCGCAAAGGAGGTCGAAAATGAGGTTGGGGAACTCGACGATACTGATCTGGCTGCCCGTGCTGCTAAGTGGGTGCGCGGGGCTAATAAGTGACACATACTGCGATATAGCGGAACCGCATTTATTTGCGGGCACAAGTGTTGTAGCGTGGCTGGTAACCAACGACCGTGAATTGCTACAAAGCATTGTAACGGCTAATGAGAAGTATGACCGCCTATGCCGCTGAAAAAACTCGTATTCAAAGCCGGTATTAACCGTGAACGCACTGATTACACCAACGAAGGTGGTTGGTACGACTGCGACAAAGTGCGGTTCCGGCAAGGTTTTCCTGAGAAAATTGGGGGGTGGCGCCGTATCTCGGCCTCCACATATGAGGGGGTTTGCCGCTCCCTGCTGAAGTGGATTACGTTGGCACGGGTCGATCATATCGGTGTCGGGACAAACCTGAAGTTCTATATCGAGGGGGGCGGCATATACAACGACGTCACACCAATTCGCGCCACTGCGTCGCTTACAAATACAATAGACACTACCAGTGGATCATCCGTGATCCAAGTTGTTGACGTTGCGGGTGGCTTTGGCACTGGAGATTTCGTTACGATCAGCGGCGCCTCGGCGGTTGGGGGTATCCCTACAGGCGCGATCAACGCTGAACACCAGCTGACTGTTGTAAACACCACCACATACACTATTGATGTTGGCACCGCAGCTACCTCTACGGTAGCCGGTGGGGGTGGTACGTTTGCCGCTGCATACCAGATTAACACAGGCGCAGAGGTTGATATCCCGCTGGCTGGCTGGAGTGCCGGAAGCTGGGGCGACGGCCCGTGGGGGATTGGGGAATCTGATGAGAACCCGCTCCGCCTGTGGAGCCAAACTAACTTCGGAGAAGACCTTATCTTTGGCCCTCGCGGTGGGGGTATATACTACTGGGACGCTACGAACGGGGTGTCCACCCGCGCGGTGAACCTTACATCCTTAGCGGGCGCGTCAAACGTACCGGTCGTACAGAATGGTACCCTCGTATCAGACATTAGCCGGTTTGTATTCGCTTTTGGATGCAATGATCTAGGCAGCGCTACCCAAGACCCCATGCTAATTCGGTGGTCAGACCAAGAAAATCCGGCTAATTGGACCCCCGGGGCAACGAATCAGGCGGGGGGATTATCCCTATCTAAGGGTACAGAGATTGTAACCGCTATCCAGTCGCGCCAAGAAATCCTCATATGGACAGACTCCTCACTCTATTCGTTGCAGTATCTCGGGGGCAGTGATGGTTGGGGCGCCCAGCTCGTGGGCGATAACATTTCGATCGCGGCGCAAAACTCCGTAGCATACGCCGCTGGCGTAGCCTACTGGATGGGCCGGGATAAGTTCTATATGTACGACGGGCGTACTATGCCACTACCTTGCGATGTGCGTCGATTCGTGTTCAGTGATTTCAACACCGAGCAGTACGGGCAGGTATTTGGCGGTACAAACGAGTCATACCACGAGGTGTGGTGGTTCTACTGCTCTGCGGGTGTAACCGAAGTTGATCGGTACGTAGTGTACAACTACCTCGAGAACACGTGGTATTACGGGACTATGGCGCGCAGTGCGTGGCTCGATACCGGGCTACGAGAAAACCCACTTGCAGCCACCTACGAGAATAACCTCGTCAATCAGGAAGTTGGCGTAGATGCAGATGTGGATGGGGTTAGCCAGCCTATCGAAGCCTACGTGACCTCTACACAGTTCGATATTGACGATGGGGACCGGTTCTCGTTCATCTGGCGGGTCCTGCCGGACATAACATTTACGGGGTCTACGACAAGTACTCCTGTCGCTACACTCACTATGATACCAATGAACGGGTCTGGTTCTGGGTATAACAATCCGCAGTCCATCGGGGGTAGTAGTTCTGGCGCGATCGCGCGTTCCGCTGTTGTGCCGGTAGAGGCATTCACAGAACAGTTAAATATTCGAGTGCGCGGGAGGCAGCTGGTGCTGAAACTTGAGTCTGACGGCCTTGGGGTGCAGTGGCAGCTTGGTTCGCCTAGAATTGACTTGCGTCCGGACGGGAGGCGGTAATGGCCAACCGTATCGAGCGCCCACAACCGCCAGCGCTACCACAAGCTCCCGGTGCATATCAGATACAGTACGTAAACCAATTTAATAGCGTCTTGCGCCTGTTCTTCCGCCGATTGACCAGCACACTGGACGAACTGCTTAGTGTCGCCGATGGCGGGCGCTATCTATATATGCCGCGCGGGTTGTTCTACAGCACCACTGACCAGACGGCTGCCGCGACTAGCACTGGATACCCCGTCGAGTTTGAGAACACATACATCGGCAACGGTGTTTCTATTGTGGGCGGTACCCGGGCTACAGTAACATCTGCAGGGGTCTACAACTTTCAAGTCACCCTGACGACGCAACACACAAATGCGGCAAGCGTTACTGTCTGGGCTTGGATCAATAAAGACGGGACCGATACACCTTACGGCGCGCAGAAACAGACCGTTAAAGGGAATGGGGATCAGGCGATGTACTGGAACTTCTCCATCGACCTGCTTGAAGGGCAGTACATTGAGATGTATTGGGCTACTGACGACACCGACCTCAGTCTGCATACCGAGACGGCTACCGCACTGCATTCGGGTATACCCTCGGCGGTCGTTGCGGTATCTTTTGTCAGTAACTTGTAGGAGAGAACATGAAAATCACCGTAGCAGATAGCAAAACTAACCCGCTAACCGCGCCAGAGATTATTATGACCTACGCGAAGGACTTGGACGATGGGACGTACCCGCTCGCAAATGTGCTCGCATCCATTTCGGAAGAGCTGAGGTTACCAAATACCGACCAAGTGCAGATTGGTAACACGGTGTTCGTGGGCCATGTAGGTACGGGTAAACACAAAAACGCTATGTTCGGGCGCGCGTTTAACCTAGATACTGGGCGAAACTTCGTACGTAATGGCCTGAAATATTTGGCGTACCTACAGAACAAGGGGATTAAATTCTACCGCGCGGAGTTTGACACGCCAGAATATGTAACCGCGTTTAAGTTAGTTTACGAAGAAACAAAAAACACCGATACTGAGATAGATGTGGTACAGTTGAACACCGGGGGCTATCGCGCGTATGTTGCCATAGGAAACGACCCCCTAACGAAATTTTGGAGAGCGTAGATGCCCCCAGCCATTATCGCCGCGGCGCTCATGGGTGCAGGGGCAGGCGCCATCGCCGTTGCTGCCGGTACAACCGTTATAACCGCTGCAATCGTCGGCACAGGCGTTGCTATTCTCGCCCACGAAACTGGCGCGGCTGATTGGGTGTTCGACAACATCCTCCAGCCAATAGGTAACGTGGTCAAAGATGTACTTACATCCGACATTGGTGTGTTTCTCCTGAAAGCAGCCGCGATACTTACTCCCGGCATGCAATGGGCTGTCCCACTAATTGACGCTGCGTCTACGCTTGCAAAAGGGGGTAGTTTTGGGGACGCGCTAAAGTCCGCGGCTATCTCCTATGTCGGGGCTAAGATCGGCGGTGCCGTTGGCGATGTCGTCGGGGCGACCGTACTCAAGGCCACCGGATCGGAGCTGGCGGCTCAGGTTATTGGTGCCGGTACCGGTAAAGCAGCAGTGGCGCTCGTTATGGGGCAAGACCCCGTACAGGCGTTCATATCTGGAGGGGTAAATGCTGGCCTAAGCGCCGCGATGGGTTGGGTCGAAACTGAGACCGAAGGCGCGTTTTCTAAGCTACCGGAAGCAGCAAAGAACATAATTACTGCGAGCCTAGGCGCGACGCTAACCGGGCAGGAAATTACTCCTGAGCTACTTTGGAACGCAGTGCTTAGCACTAAAGTGGTCACAGATACCGTAGGCGAGTTTCTAGGAAACAACACCAACCTTGACGATAAACAGATAGGCGCCCTCACACTAGGTATTCAACGCACCGCTGCCGTGGCATTTGGGGGCGGGGACGTACCAGCGGCTGTTCTATCTGCGATCAATGAGTATGGGCAGGCCGGGTTCAAAGAGTGGGTAGACAACTCAAAAGTTGGTGACGCCATCAACAACTCGATGGATAAGCTCACTGGCGACTACCAAAAAGCCCAAGAAAAAGCACAAAAACTTGACGGTACAGTGGCCAACCACCGCGGAGCGGTAGATAACTACAACGCTACGATGTTAGAGGTCGAAGCCGGGTTTGCTGAGCAGACTCGCCTAGAAACGGCGTATAAGCGGGCTCTACAAAACTTCCAAGCGAACGAGAGCCAAACAAACGCCGATGCACTGCAGGGGGCGGTTACGGATTTCAATAACTACGTAGACACGTGGGGCACTAGATACAACGATACGTTACAGCCTAACCTCGACAAGTACGAGCAGCTTGCTGCGCAGTACGAAGCAGAGTTTGCACAAGATACCGCTGACTACAATTTAGCCGTTGAAGACTTGTCAATATCCTCAGACCGACTTAACGAAGAGCTAACGCCACTCTACTCTGAGCTGGATCGCCAGTTCGTCAAGTTTATGGACCCGAACTTTAACGAGGCTGAATACCGGCAAATTGCCGGGCTCGACGCGGATGACGATGCGTTTGCGCACTGGCTCGCCGAGGGTAAGGACCAAGGGCTCCCTACTAACAAGAAGGCGTATGACGCGCGCTACGAGGCGCAGCGGCAGTCGGTCATAAACCTGACATTGAAACAAGCTGGCCTGTCCCTAGCGGATATGAGCCAGCTGGAGCGCGCAGCATTCCTATTAGGGATCGACGAGCAATACCCCACACTGCAGGCGCTAAAAAACGCTCCTACGCGGACCTTGGCAGACGAGTTGCTCACCAACCAGTCTATCTCGGAGCGCGTCGCTGCTAAAGGCTACGTAGCGGGCCAGACTACTATCACCCCTGAGATCAACGCTGCTTTGAAGAGCGCTGCCTATAATACAGCCTACTCAACCGCTGTGAAGGAGGGCGTGTCTGCCGAAGATGCGGGAGAAAAGGCGCGAAAAGCAGGTATTGCCGCCCAAGGGATAGAGGGGGAGTACTTAACGCAAGGAGACATCAGGGCGCTTACTAGCCCGCCAGAGATAACAGCAGCGTTCGCGAATATCGGCAGGCAAGAAGGAATAACCGAAGAAGACATCGTAAAGGGCCGTAAACCTGATGACGGTACAGAGCAGGGCTCGCCTGTTGTGCTCTTGGTTACCAAGGAGGGCCTCCTCCAATGGGGCGAAATAGCGGTGAATCTACCATATTGGTCGACAAAGCATAACAGGGTCGTCCAAGACGTGTACGACCCATCGCAGGGGGGTACAGTAACAATAGACCCGGGCACCAAAGAAATTATGCCGGGTCCCCTAAGGGTTTTGGTAACTGAGGGGTACGGCTACTCTACCCTTGTGGACCTCAAAGACGAAAACCCCAACCTCTTTATTCAAACGGTTGGAGGCCTGAGTGAAGCTGCTGGTGCGATCATCGACTCACAGGTCGGGCAGGGCGTAGCTGAATTTGCGCGAAATGTCGTGGATTATGCTACTACAGACCTCGTTATAGACACCACTGGTATGTCTGAAGAAGAGCGGATTCTCGCAGAGTGGCGGATGGCCTCCCACAATGATAATGTGTACAACATCGATGTCACCGCGGGTCTGGCCCTCCAAGCTGGCAGCGAGCTCCTTGCAACCTTCAATACCCTACTACTCACCGTAAACATAAACCCCGCAAGTTCCCCACTGGGTAAAACGGCACGGGATATGCTTGCCCTCGGAGGGGAAATACAGCCCGACGAATGGGTAGCGAAGACAGCGGGCATGGACGCAATCATGGCGCAGGGGGAAGGTTGGGGGAAGGTTGCGTCAGTTTTTGGTGCGATGCAGGAATATCCAAAGCAGTTTCTCGTCCAAGTAATTGCTAAAGAGCTGCTACAGGAAGTCCCTATTCTTCTCACTAGTTGGGGTACGGGGAACGTAACCAAACAGCTCCTCGTTGCTGCAGGCAAAGACGCTGCAGAAAAGATAGCAAAGCGGGCGGCTCTTGGCGCATCTGCCACACTAGACATAGGCGAATCATGGGGGGGCGCAGCAATGTCTGCCTATGATTCAGCCTTCGAAACTGCTGTACGGACCGGTATGTCCCTAGATAAGGCAGAAGCCTACGCACGTGATGTAGCTATCACTGCGGGTACGGCTAGCGCGGTTATAACCCTTGCCAGTATGGGTGTCGGCGGTAACGCCTTCGAAAAAACTATCCTTGGCCGATCAACCACAAGTCCCACTACAGCAGCCATGGACTTACTCAAGAAGAAAATAGTCGAGGGGGCCACGGTAACGTGGAAAGAGGGTGTGCAAGAAGGGTTTGAAGAAGGGCTCCCGACGTTGCTTACTGAAACTATTCTCACCCAGATCGACCCCGGTCGGGATGTGCTCGGCACTGTTCTTCAGGCGGCTACGCTTGGTACGATCGCTGGCATGGGCACCGCCGGGGGTCTCTATACGGGCCATGCGGTTGTCGATGCACTTATCCGCACCAACGCTGCGGTAAATAACGCTATAAATAACGGTGGGTCAGGCCCCGAAAATAACGGTGGGTCAGACCCCGAAGCCATCAAAACGGCGTTGGTAGCCCTCGGGATTACCGACGAAGTAGTGCAGAACAACCTGCTCAGCACCGTCAGCGATCAATACCACAGCAACGGGGACGTCTCCCGGGCGTTCTCGGCAAATCCTGACTTCCAAGTAACCAATGCCGATATTCTAAACGGGGTGTTGAACTCCGCAGGGCAAGACGTCACCACGTATGTGAACACCTATATCGACCAGCGCTACGTTGATATTGCTGAGGTAAAGGCCGCTGCCGCTGCTGAGGGCGTCACGCTTACCGACGCGCAGGCGCAGGACATGGTCGCTCAGACCGCCAACCCCGACGCTACACAGGCAGCGCTATACTCGATTCAGCAGAAATATGACCCGCAGGCGGTTACTAAACAGGAAGCACGAGAGGCGTTCCAAGCTCAGGGCTTTGACCCGACGCCAGCGCAGCTATCGCAGTTTACACGTGAAGGTGCAGAGGTGGATACCCTCGCTGAACTCTCACAGTTTGTCGACGTAAACCAAGTCACGGAAGAAGAGGCCCGCCAGTATTTCACTGATCTCGGGTACAACGCTACGGACGCAGAAGTCGCGCAATTCGTGCAGCAGCAGGCCGAAACCGCTGTGCAGAGCGAACTTAATGACTACGTAGACCCCCGCATGGTGGACGCAGACGAGGTGCGTGCCGCGTATGAAGCGCTGGGGCTTACTATTCCAGCTGCGGCTGACATTGATGCACTTGTAGGGCAGTATGCCGAGACAGACCTCGCAGGCCGCGCAGAAGAAAACTTGCCAACTGCACGCTTTAACGCGCTGCAGCAGCAGTTGGTCGAGTTCCGTGAAGCCCTTGAGGGCGGTGGGTTTTCGACTGCTGAAATCGAGGCAGAGATAGCTAGCGTCCGTGAAGCCACAATGGCTGCGTTTGAGGACCTTGGGTACACGATCGACGAAGAGATGGGGGTCCTGCGGGATAATATCGCTGACTCCGAAGAACGCCTCATGGACCAGATTGCCGCCAACGAAGAAGCGGGTATGTCGCGCGACGAGGCTATCCAGACAGCTGTTGACGATCTTGCCATTGAGTTTGGTGTGGCGCAGGAGGACATACTCACACGTATTGATGAAACAGCGGAGTCGCTCAACGACCGCATTGAGGGCGTAGAAACCGCTGTAGATGACCTCGGAACGCAGATTGGTGACGTAGAGACGGCGCTCCTCGACCAGATTGCAGCCAACGAAGAAGCGGGCATGGCGCGCGATGAGGCCCTCAGCACTGCGTTGGGCGAGCTCGCTACGGAGCTTGGTGTCACCGAAGAAAGCCTTCTGAGCCAGATCGGGCAGACTGAAGAAACGCTCTTGCAGGCTGTAGATGACCTCGGAACGCAGATCACTGACGTAGAAACGTCGCTGCTAGACCGTGTGAAGGAGCTAGAGGATGCTGGCATCCTGCGCGATGAGGCCCTCAGCACTGCGTTGGGCGAGCTCGCTACGGAGCTTGGTGTCACCGAAGAAAGCCTTCTGAGCCAGATCGGGCAGACTGAAGAAACGCTCTTGCAGGCTGTTGCCGATACTCAGACAGCACTAGAGACACAAGTTAGCGACGTAGAAACGGCGCTGCTAGACCGTGTGAAGGAGCTAGAGGATGCTGGCATCCTGCGGGACGACGCACTCCAGACGGCACTCAGCGAACTTTCTACCCAGCTCGGTGTCACCGAAACAGCCCTCCTTGAACAGATGGGTGAAACCGCACAGTCCTTGCAGGATCAGGTCACCGGGTTTGAGAATACAACTCAGGAAGACCTTAATTTCATCGCTGAATTGATCGGTAAGCCAGCCCGTGACGTCACAGCTGTAGACATCGACTTCGTCGCCGACCTTATCGCCCAGCAAGAAGTCATCACAGAACTGAGCATGTCACAGCGTCAATACGACGTTACAGGTGACGGACAAATTAATCAGGACGACTTTGCTCTGCTTGAGCAGGCGCTGGCGGGGACTGACGTTACGCTTGACCCGAACTCTGCGTTTGGTCCAGCAACTGGTATCTACGCCCAACAGCAGCAGAACCTCGATGCGCAGCTTGCCGCGGAGCTGCAAACACAGCAGAACCTCGATGCGCAGCTTGCCGCGGAGCTGCAAACACAGCAGCTGATCGAGCAGCAGACCGAGCAGCAGACCGAGCAGCAGACACAAATACAAACACAAATACAAACGGAATCAGATGCAAGACGGCGCCAACAGTTCGAGGACCGTGTGAGGCAGCAAGAAGACGTGTACGGGCAGAGAGTTGACGTGCAGACACCCGACCCAATGCACATCAACTACATTTACGACTGGCAGAGCATATTTGCTACGCCGCAACAGGCCGGGCTATTTCCAAGCCCCTACGCTGAGGGTGGACAAGTAGAGGATGCAACTGATAAGTTGCTACGTATTATTGGAGAGACGCAATGAGCTTTTGGACTGACGCAACAAGCTGGCTGAGCGGCGCTACAGAGAACATTGACTGGGGGAAGGCCCTCTCGCTCGGTGCTAGCTACGCGATGAACAAGTCCGGGTTTTCTCAAGGTGACCCGGGCCAGACGGGCTATCAAGGTGAAATCCCACGATACACGATGGAACGTGCGACAGTAGGTAACACCGACGACCCAAATCGGCGACCGGGTAGTAGTGGCCAGCGGTATATGTCGGACCGTGTATTTACTCCCCGAGGTGACCCCAGCGCGATGCCTGCACTAGAGGAGCAGGCCCAAGGACTCGCCGCCTTGAATGCGGATAATCAAGCACGCCAAGTTCGCCCACCGCCCCCGCAGCTCCAGCAGCAGTCTAACATGGCTCCGATTATGTCCCGCGCGCCAGCACGGGTGATTGAAGGCGCCCCGGTACCTATACCCGTGGCGGGCCTTGCAGGGTTCGAACCTACGTATGCTGCAGGTGGAATCGCTTCTATACCAGCTGCAAAAGGGTACTATCTTGGAGGCCCTACTGATGGTATGACGGATGCAGTTCCCGCACAGATCGACGGGCGCCAACCTGCGGCGTTGAGTGACGGTGAGTTCGTTATCCCTGCAGATGTCGTAAGCCACCTTGGTAACGGCAACTCCGAAGCAGGTGCACAACAACTATACAGTATGATGGACCGCGCGCGGCAAGCACGTACTGGTACAACTGAACAAGGGAAGCAAATCAACCCCGCTTCCGTCATGCCGAAATGAGGTAAACCATGGCCGTTGAAAGCACCGCTACCGGTACTACAGCCACCAAGCCCACCGACCCACTTATTGGGCAGAAGACTGGCACGGAATCTTCCCTCTCTAGTTGGGCGGGCCCCTACGTCACCGACATGCTTGGGCGTGGTTGGGGTATGGCGGATCAACCTTATCAGGCGTATGGGGGACCCCTCACTGCGGGCTCTTCCGCTGCTGAATCCGCTGCATTTGGTGGCATCGGGGGGCTAACTATCCCGACAGACCAAATGGGTGCGTTTGTACCACAGCAGTTTACTGCCGAAGCCGCGCAGCAGTATATGAACCCCTACCTAAACGCTGCACTCCAGCCGCAGATCGACGAGGCGCGGCGCCAAGCCGAAGTCCAACGCGTCGCTGACGCAGGTCGACTGACAAACGCCGGTGCGTTTGGCGGCTCTCGGCAGGCAATCATGGAGTCGGAAGGTAACCGCAACCTACTTCAGAACCTCGCGGGTATCACAGGTACAGGTTACGCGAATGCGTATAACTCGGCGATGGGGCAGTTTAATACCGAGCAGGGGCGCGGTTTGGAGGCGCAGACAGCGGCTAACACTTACGGGCTGGCGGGGCTGACTAAGCAAGCCGAACTCGGCGGTATAGAGCGCGGTATTACACAATCAGGCATGGACGCCGACCGTGCGCAGTTTGAGGAAGAACGCGACTTCCCCTACAAGCAGGTTCAGTACATGCAGTCTTTGTTGCAGGACCTACCGATCGCGTCGCAATCGTATTCATACATGCAGCCTAGTGAGCTGTCGTCTTTACTGTCGGGTTCCGAGGGCATCGACAAATTCTTTAAGCTGCTACTACCGGGTAGCACTGCGCCTACTACACCTACTAGCGGTGGGGGGGGTAAATAATGGCTATTGATCAAGAAATTCAGAGCAAAGTAGACGCCTACCGCGGTAATCCACAGGCGCTGCAGCAGCGGTACGCGCAGAATCAACAGCTTGTTGACTTGCTTGCGCTACAGAAGCTGAAGTCCGAGAAAGAAGCTGCGGCACGCGACATACAGCTTCAGATGCAGCAGCAGCCTGACACGATTAAACAACAGCGTGAAGCTGAACTTCTTGGTATGACCAAGAACGAGATGCTGCAGCAGACACAAGGCGTCATGCAGCAACGCCAAGCCCAACAACAAAAGAATATGCAGCAGGTTGCCCAGCAGGGTCTCGGCGCGCTGGCTAATCAGGGCCCAGCTGCTCCGCAAGGACAACCTATGCCGCAAGGACAACCTATGCCGCAAGGACAACCTATGCCGCAGATGGCAGCTGGTGGCCTTGTTGCGTTTGCCCCCGGCGGGGCCGTAGGTGATGGCCGCGGAGCTAGAGCTCTAGCGCGGCTGGCACAATACGGTATCACGAACCAAGACGAGTGGCAAAGACTGCCCTCCGAAGTAAGAGACCGCATTACGCGGGCTGTAAACGCCGCGAGGCAGGCAGAAACAGGACTTGTCAATATCCCCGGATTACTTGCCGCCGAAATTAACGATCTGCTAGCTGATCCTTTCAAGGCTATTGGAAATTTGGGTATCGCTGCGTCTAACACAGGGCTCGGCGTGGCTGCAGGGCTGTCAGACCCAAGACAGCCCAATGAACCTTTTCAGTATAATGCGAACCGGCAGCAAATGCTGGGGATCATGGGCGAAAACATGCTATCCGCCGAGGACGCCGTTTCGAGCCTACCTGCAGGGCCGGCACAAACCTTGCCAGAGGACTTCGATATATCTACCCCGGTGCGCGCTCCGGAGGCAAGAAACATACCTACTATGGCCGGTATCGGTGCGCTCCCAACTGAACCAGAAATCCCGCGGGGTCCGGGTCAGTCTATAAGCGCGCCTGCGCTTGGTGACGCGCCGCCTCCGACAGATGAAGCCGCGCCAACCGGCGGTGCCGGTGCTGGTGGCGGGGGTGGGCTACCCAGCCTTGGTGGGGGGAGTGCGGATGCCGCTATGCAGCGAGGCTTCGAGGTCGCAGACGCGTATACTGACCGTGCAGAAAAAGCCGGACGTTACTCCGACATGGAAGCGGAGCTGCGCGCGCTCGACGCAGCGCAATACGACCCTGCGCAAGAGAGACGCGACGAGATGAGCGCGTTTTTGGCGGGCACTGCAAACACCACAAACTTCGGCTCTACCATGGCGGGTGGGACGCTTGCGTCCCTAAACCTACGCCGTAAGCAGCAATCGGAACGTCGTGAACGTCTGAAAGACGTCTTTGATATAACTGAACGTGGTATGAGCCTCGATACTGTATTGGCAAACGGTGGGCTCCAGCTAGGGCAACAGATGTACGGTGAGGCCATGGCTAACCAGCGTGCAGCTCTTTCGGCAGCGGCGTCGATGAGCAACGCGGAACTTCAGGCTAATCTGCGGCTTGGTGAGCTGGCATACAACAAACTAAAAGACGATCGGGACTTCGACTTGAAAGGGCAGGAGCTTGCGATACAAAAAACACGTAACGCCGTCTTGGATAAGCAGAATAATGCTGCGAATGAGGCCAACCAACTGAAAGCCGCTTTGGCCGGTTTGGCCGACGTACAGGCGCGAGAGTTGAAAATTCACGAGTTTATTGCTGAAACTTCGCAGCTGCCGATGCTTCAAGAGCGGTTGTATGATGAGCGCGACCCGAAAAAGATTGCTGCTCTTCGCGCAGCTATCGACGTGGAACAAAAGCGAGTTGCTTCTGTTTCGGAGTCAGTGTTTGACAAGATGAACGGTGTCCAGCTACGGGACGAGCTTTCTGCACTAGTGCTTGAGCTTTCTGGCGCAGGGTCTCGGATGAAGCCAATATCTATGGAAGATATCGCAGGTACCAAGAAGCTCGGCGGAGAGTAACAGCACATGGCGCTTTACGAAATTACGCTTCGGGATGGCTCAACACTCCAAGTAGAAGCTCCTGAAGACGCGTCTCAGGAAGAACTTCTCCAGCGCGCTAACCGGCAGCGTACCCTGCAAGGTATGGCTGAAGGCTTTGCGGGTCGCGAAGCGGGGCGTCAGGCTCAGCTGGCCGAACTTGAGGCAATGCGTCCCCCGCCACCTGAGCCAGAAAGTGGCTTTTTTGGCGACCTGATTGGTGGCTTCGCATCCGGTGTTGTGGGTATCGGCGAAACCGCTGCCTTGGGTGCGGCTACGCTCCTTGACGAAGAACAAGAACTCGCCGCGCGAGAGCGCATTCAGGGTGCCGCCGCTGCGCTTCGGCCCAGCATGGGTGACGAAGAAGACCTCACATATAAGATCGGGCAGACTTTTGGCTCTATCGCAGGCTTTATCGGTGCTGGTGCTGCCGTCACTTATGGTGCAGGCGCGGCGGGTCTTGGTGCCGCAGGCGCAGGCATCGCGGGTCTTCTAGGCGCGGGCACGCTCGGTGTCGGGGCTGGTGCTGGTGAGGCAAGTGAGCGCGCTCGTGCAGCTGGCGCTACCCAAGAAGAACGTAACCGGGCTGCACAGTTCGGTGCCCTGATCGGTGCTACTGAAGCCTTGCCTGTTGGGCGTGTTCTTGGGGGAACCGCAGACGTCGTCTCTCCGGTAATTAATCGGCTGGTTGGGGAGATTGGGGAAAGAGCCACAGCGGTAGTTGGGGCGCGTATCGCAAACGCAGCTGCGACCGGTGGAGCGGAAGCCGCGCAGGAAGCCGCAGCCAACACCCTGCAAAACCTCACCGAGCGCGGATACAACGCCGAGCAAGCTATTCTTGAGGGTTCTGGCGAAGCAGCCGCTCTTGGTGGTGGCGCTGGTGCCGCAATTCAGCTCCTTGTCGACACGTTTGTTGGCCGCCGCGCTCGCGGTCCAGCACCAACAGCACCGGCACCGGCACAGGGCGAGTTGTTCCCCGGCGCTGATCTCGGCCAAGCTCCTACGCGTGTTATGGGCGACCAGCGGGAGATGTTCCCCGAGGAAGACTTAGGACTCGCACCAGAGCGCCCCGACGAGCGTCAGGGGGAGTTGTTTAGCACACAGGACCAACAAGCGGCAGCGTTTGCCCGCACCGCAAGGCGTGCGGATGAAGAACGTGCCCGCATGATGGGTCGGCCCATATCCGAGTTTGAGACTGAGGGTGACCCGTTCCTAGAGCGTACCAAGGCCGAACGGGACGCAGCTCGTGCAGGGATAGCAGGGCTACAGCGGCCCCAGCAGCCCGAACCCGAGCAGCGGGACATGATCCGCGAGCTCGAACAGGCTACAATCCCTGAAGAAGAGCAACGTGCACAAGCTGCGGCCCGTGAACGTGAAGGCCTGCGCGCCGCCGATTGGCGTGACGAAGCTGCATTTGAGCAGCCTGACTTGTTTGCACTGCAGCAAGAACAAGAGCGCCGTCGGCTTGGACCCGAACAACTACGTCGCCCGGATCAGTATATGGACGTGCCGGAAGCAGCGGAAACGCTAACCCCCGAGCAGCCTGCAGCGATGGGCGACCTTGTCGATATGGCAGATCAGCGCCAGCGTGCTGCGCAAGAAGATGCGGATATCACCGCCCAGCTCGCCGCAATCGACACCGAAGAATCTGCGCTCCGTGCTGAGTCCGACGTAGAGACTATAGCAGGTCAGCAGGACACGCAGCGTCAGCAAGCCACCGAACAGGGCCGACGTAAAATCCTGCAGGATACCATCGAAAAAACGCCAAGCCGGAACTACAACCGGGTGTCTCGCATGTACGAGGACGCGCTGGCAAAAGCTGGCTACCAAGGCGATAAGGCTAAGTCCACTGCTGCCGAGCTGCAGTCGATCCAACGTGCGGTAAACGTACAGCGTGCAGAGCGTCCGGCGGCCCCAGAAAGAACTGTAGCAGAGCCAGTGCAAATGCCGCCGGAAGCTACGCAGCTTGCCGAGATGGAGGCACGCATTCCAGAGCGGACAGCGCAGCGTGAACCAGAGCAGCTCGGTATGCCCGGCATCCGGCGCCGTGTCCAGCAAGCACCTGCACAAGAGCAAGCGTCTGCGGAGCAACCAAACGTAGTTACCGATGCAATGCTAGATGAGATGGGCATTGCGCCGAAGTCTGCGGTCCGCCAAAACTTACGGGGGAAAGACCTGAATGATCCTACAACGCGCCAGATTCTTACTTCTTTCGCTAACCAGCCGCGGACTTCTCAAACTGCAGAGCTGGGTATCAGCCGCACTCTTGAGGGGGTACCAGCGGAACAACCTGACCTCTTTGCGCCTAGAAGAGCGGGTAGCGCAGCTCCACAAGGTACACCTGCGGCAGTCGCAGATAGTCTGGCATCTCCTACACAGCAGGGCGCTCCGCGGCAACTTGAGCTCTTCCCAGAAACCGAACAAGGGGCCCCAAATGTCGATTCAGCACCTATCGAGGAAAGAGATCGAACAAGCGTTCGCGGTGGTGGACGCGGCGTGGCAGGCCCCGGACGGAGCAGTGGTACGGATGTCGGTGCCAGCCCACCTGCAGCACCTACGCCGCGAGGATTGGGAGCACGTGTCGCAGGTGTTGTACCTCCTGCAGCACCAAAAAGCGGAGAGCGCAGTGCACTAACCAGCGACGCTACTCGCGATGTCACGCCGATCGGGCGCGCAGCCCCGACATCTCGTACGCAGACTACGCAGACTACGCAGGAAGTAATCAAGAAGCTCACTGATTGGTACGACGCAAACGTATCCGCACCAGCTAAGCGGTTCGTCAAAGAGCTTAGCGTCTCTATTACGAGCCCGCTAACGATTGCCGACAAGACTGCTGTTCTCAGGCAGCTCAACACAAAGTCTACCAAGGAAAACAAGGCCACCGTCGGGGCGATCAAAAAGTATCTCGGTGCCTACCCTGACCCAGCACTTGGGCTGCAGGACGCAATCGACGACGTAGTATCCCGGACACCAAATTTCCGCCGCACCGAGGATATGACTGACGGGGAAGCCGAGTTCTTCGGTGCAACCGCAGACGGGAAGATTCCCGCACGTGGCAAGAACGCAGCTCAAGCAGTGCTTGATTGGGCTAGCGAGAATATGTCTGAAGCCACAAAGCGCTGGATCGCGGGTAAGATCGTAGAATCCAAGAATGCCGTGCTGGCCGTCGAAGCCTATGAATCTACCGATCTTGTTGTCAAGCGTCGTGAGCTTGAGAAGGCGTTTGAAGACGGATTCGACCCATCAAACGATGCGGATAACAAGCGCCTTGCTGACGTGTTGCAGAAGCTCGGTATCGACGAGACTGACCCGATGGTCCGGGGCCTGCTGTACGGGGGCAGCTTGTTCAGCCTGCGGCCTTCGCCATCCACGGCTCCACTGTCGAGCGTAGTAACGGCGATGTTACGCAGTGGTGATCTTGCAGGCGCCCTGCGTGTTGTCTCGGCGACGAGCACCGACCCGGAAGTTTCGGCGGTTGCAGCGAAGCTGGCCAAGGTGGTGGGTGATACGAAGGTTGAAATCGGTAAAGACCTTGACTTTGTTGGCCGTTTTACTCGCGAAACCAACACCATCCGCCTGTCAGATACTTCCTACTTCGACGGTGTAGACGAAATCCCGAACGGTGGCATGAATGTGCACACCCTATTGCACGAGATGACCCACGCCGCAACTGTCGCAACGTTGGCCAACAAAAACCACCCGCTGACCCGCAAGCTGCAGAAAATCTTCGACGAAACTAGGGAGTACCTGCCCGGGGAGTACGGCTCTACAAAATTGGTAGAGTTCGTAGCGGAAGCGTTCTCCAACCCGCGGTTCCAATCTATGCTGGCAGGTTTGAAGGTCGAGGGCGACCCCCTAACTCCTTTTGCCAAGATCAAGGCGGCCATCTCCAACTTCCTGCGTACGCTTATCGGTAAACCTGTTAAGCCCGTTGATTCGGCACTGGAGCAGACCACTAGTCTAATCGACAACATCCTCGCCCCCGCACCGAAGAATATTGGCGGCGGCGATTTCTTCATGCTGTCACCCCGCGCTGCAGGGTTACGGATCGCCGATATGCTTGGTAACGTACAGAAGCAGGTCAAGCCCGCTACAAAAGCGTTCCGTCAGAAGTACTCAGATCAGGTTATCGGGTTCTTGCGGGGGCCAGCTAAAGATAAAGCGAAGCGCGGTACGTTGTCCATACTAACTTCACAGCAGGTTGCAGACGTAGCTCAGCGCAACGGCATCAAAGGTGCAATGGACCTGCACCGGATGATGGAAGAACAGCGAGGTGCGATCAACAAGGCAGACCAAGAAGTCGAAGGCGTGCTGAAGTCCGTGTCGAACTGGGTGAAGGCGCACAAGGACCAAGTAGATACGCTCAACCGTGTGGTCTATAAAAGCACCACCGAGCAGGTTGATCCGTCGAAACCGCGCAGTGCGTACGCCAACGATGCGGCTAAGCTCAAAGCCTATGATGCGATGCGCGCTGACTGGCGCGCCCTGTCTGCTACCGATGGCGATAAAATCTACGCCCAGATGCGCGACACGTACAAGAAACAGTACGAGAAGATGCGCGACGTGATCTACGGTAAGATTGACGAGACTATCACCGACGAAGCTGCGCGTAAGAAGCTGAAGAACGAAGTGTACGCCCGGCTGTTTAGCACAGGCACTATCGAGCCTTACTTCCCACTGACACGTTCTGGTAACTACTGGCTGTCCTATGTCGCCAATGGTGAGTTCACTGTCGAAGCCTTTGAGAATATCGCAGAGCGCGACCGTGCGATGGCTGATCTGAAAGCGGACACGTCGGTCAAAGACGTTGAGAAGTTTGTCAACATCAGCAACGCAAACTACTCTAAGGCGCCGCCGAGTTCGTTCGTCGGGCAGACGCTGCAGCTGCTACAAGCTAACAAAGTGTCCCAAGACGTTCAGGCAGAACTCATGCGTATGTTCGTCGAGGCGCTACCGGAGACGTCGTTTGCCAAGTCGCTTCAGCGCCGGAAGGGCACGGCGGGCTACCAAGAAGATGCAATCCACGCCCTCAAGACTAAAGCCTTTGACCTCGGTCGGCAGGTAGAGCGCCTACGGTATAGCGCCAAGATTCGCGATCTGCAGGACAAAATCGCTGTCAATAATGCTACGATTCAAACCGAGGAGAACAAGTACCTCCTAGACGAGCTACAGCTTCGTGCTGACTTTGCACGTAACCCACCAAAAGATGCGCTGGCTCAGGCCGCTAACCGCACTGCGTTTGTGTATACGATCGGTTTCAACGCATCGTCCGCACTGGTCAACCTCTCGCAGCTGCCTATGTTTGTCTTCCCGATGTTTGGGGGTAAGTACGGCTACGGTGCTACGGGTCGCGCGATGATGGATGCGACAAAACTCATCACGAGCAGCGGGTTCAGCCGTAAGAGCAATATGATCGCACCGTATGGCAACGAGAAAACGATCAAAGTTAACGCGACGCCAAGCATCGACAACTACTTCGAGCTCGATGCAAACGGCGACTATGTTGTGCGGAACGACCTCGACCTTGACGCTGACATGAAAGCCCGTATCGCAGAGCTCAAACCTCTCGTGGAGATGATGGCCGCACGTGGCCAGCTTAACCGCTCGCTGTTCGCCGACAACCTCGGCGTTGATAGCTCGGGTCGTGAGCGTGGTGTGATTGACACTGTATCAGCAGCGTCGGCGTTCATGTTCCACAATATTGAAGTCTTCAACCGGCAGGTTACGTCAATTATGGGGTACCAGCTTGAGCTTGCGCGCCTTAAAAAGGCAGAGCCTAACCTATCCATCGCGGAAATGCGTACAAAAGCTGCTGAGCAGGCGCTCTATGATGCCCAACAGACCAACGGCGGGTCGGTGCTTGAGACCGCGCCGCGTCTTAGTCAGGAAGGTGTGGGGCGTGTCGCGCTTATGTACAAAACGTACGGCATCCAGATGTACTATTCCATGTTTAAGACAGTACGCGATGGCGTGGAGGCACACTTTTCGGGGGATAAAGCCGCGCGGAATCAGGCGCTGCGGCAGTTCACTGGGGTTATGGGCTCATCGTTCCTGTTGGCCGGGGTTGTGGGTATGCCGTTGGCCCGGGAGCTTATACAGCTTATGGACCTTCTGTTCTTCGATGACGAAGACGACTCAGCCGAAACTCACATACGTAAGGCGATAGGTGAAGGCTTCTATAAGGGCCCTGCTACAGCGCTGCTCGGCGTCGATCTATCCAGCCGTATCGGCCTATCTGGGCTCATCCTGCAGTCTAACCGGTTCAACCACGATGCCTCACTGGAAGAAGATATGTTTCACTACCTCGGCGGGCCTGCGTGGAGTGTTCTCTCTGGGTTTAACCGTGGGCGCAAAGACCTCATGAACGGTGAGATTGAGCGCGGCATCGAAACCATGCTCCCTGCGGGTATCCGTAACGTGTACCAAGCAGTGTTCCGCTTCCCTAATGACGGCGGTATCTTGACGCGTCGGCGCGATCCGATCATGGACGACCTATCTTTCGGGCAGCTTGCCGCCAAGTTTGTTGGCTTCGCACCTGCCGAGTACACCCGTACGCAGGAGATGAATCAGCAAACAAAGAGCGTAGAGCGTGAAGTAAGCTCTAGGAGAACTCTCCTCCTGCGTCGTTACTATGTGGCGATGCGCGCTGGCGACTATGACGGCACCGCGCAGGTGATGGAAAAAATCCAGCAGTTCAACAGTCGCCACCCGACGGTACGTATCAGTGGCGACTCGTTCCGGAAGTCCATGCGCCAGCACATGGAGACTTCGGCCACGATGTACAACGGCATCTCGATCAGCCCGAACATGCGTCGTGCGCTCGAAGAAAAGCGGAACGAATGGGACCAAGGGTGGCAACTGTTCTAAGAAAAAACCCCCGCCTTTCAGCGGGGGTCAGTCTGGGCGGAGAACATGACGTGCGGGAGTACACACCATGAGTGCACACAGTATATCACAGTGTTCTCCAAATGCGTACCCCAAATATACCGTCTTCGATGCGTGGCTGCGTCTTAACCCGCCAGCCTTGCTTTTTGGCGACTTTCTCAGCCTGTAGTTTGGCCTCTTCCGAGTTTATGCACGGGACAAACACCGACATGTCGACTTCCATTGCGCCCCAGTCGACGGTTATCGTCACGCCGTCTGGGTATATATCCCCGAGGTTTGGTACCTTACTCATCACCCTCCTCATCGTCGTAGGTTAGCCCGTCGAACTTCACCTCGATTGTGTCCTGCGGAGGCAAATTCATGTGCGTACCTTTGGTTATACGCATCCGTCGCTTCTTGGCGCCCAGCGTGTCGATCAGGTGCGATAGGCACGCACCGAAGTCTATCTGCTGTTCTGTGCACCAAGCCTTAAACGGTTTGACGAGGATGAACGCGACTTTTGTGTCTGTCTCGTACCGTGCCACCAATTTGGCGCGGGGGTTTACTTCGGGGATAATGATAGAGTCCAACCCTGCAGCCGTGGTGCCGCGCAGATCGCTAGTGCTCTTTATCCACAACACGTTACCGTGATGCTCACTGAAGAAGTCTGAAACGATCTGCGATACGCTAGAGTTCATGTCCTCCGCGTCGTTCTTGTTCTGCTTCAGCAGCTTCACACAGAACTTAAACAGCTTGCCCATGTCATAGTTCAAGAGCCCAATTTTGTTGGCGACCATCCCGGCAGTGAGCGACCGAGACACTAGCTCTGACCAGAAGCGGTGCGGTTGCGATAGCCCTGCGGCTTCGTCGACGCGCAGCTGCACCTTCTTATGGGCTGCAGCGTATTGTTCTTTGTTCTGCATATAGTGCTGTAGAAACACGATGCCCGCGTGCCCGTAATGTGATATGACAGAGGACGCGAAATCATCTGTCATGGACTTGTCCCCCGTGTTGTTGAAGTACGTATCCACACGTGCCTGCAGGATGCGCATGGCCTCAGCTTTCGGCACAGCCTTATATAATGATGCGCGGTCTATGAGGTTGGTGTTGCCCGTAGACACAGATAGAAGCCGCCACGTACCCCCGCGCACACGTTCGACGTTACCACCACCACCCATACGACCCTTCTGGCTACCGCGCGGTACAGCGTAGGCAAAGTCTGATACTTCTTTAGGGCGCATGTTAGTAAGTTCGTCCAAGACGTACGGGAGACTGCGATACGTCTCAGCGCGAAGCATCTTAAAGTTAGCGGTGTCGTCTTGCCCGAGGACGAGGCTTTCTGGTGCGCCCCATATAGCCAACCCAAGCAGAGCTGCGGTTGTTTTACCCAACCCTGACTCCTTACTGTACAGGTGTAGCATAGCACCGTGGACTGGGGAATTGTGCATAAGCACAGAGCCGAAACACAAGCACACAACGAGCTGGTAGAGCTCCATGCCTTCCTTATTGAAGAACTCGGCGTTCTCTTTCCAACCCTCAAGTGTGCCCGCGGGTTCAAAGGCAGGGAACAGCGCAGCTGTGTTCATCGACGGGGGGTTAAAGTCGATGCGGGAAGGGAAGATTTCTTGGTTACCAACAATAAATGACTTGGCCTCGTCAGAAGTCCAACCAAACTGGTTATGTGCCGTATCCGCAGCGCTCTTTGCCTGCAGCTCTTCGGTCCAACGTAATGTGTATGCCATAAGTTCCTCCAAATCTTTACCCCATGTGGTAACGCCTTTAGCTGAGATAGCCTTACGAAACTCTTCTTTTGACGTGACGGCGACCTGCGGGACAGTAAACTCTCGTACCCCGTCTCGCGGTAGGTGCAGGCGAAATACCAGCGCGTCTTGGGTACCGTCATGTACCCGCCGCACTACATATAAATCGTTATGGTATATGCACTTCTCGATAGCACCCCCGTCTGCATCGGCGCTCCGAACATAGACGCCTCCCTTCGACCCACGGAAGTACGGTCTAGGGAACACAGGTATAACGTATTCTTGTTCTGGTGCGTTTGGCAGTGTTCCCGACGGTGCGACTACGATGTTATCTTCTTCGGTTGCCTCACGGACCTTGGCGCCGAGTACGATCGGAGACTTAATCTTGCCCCACAGTGCGCACTTGGTGCAGACGTCTGGGTTATATTCGTCAAATCTGGCGCATAGGTACGGGCCCTTGATACGGTCCAGCTTGTCGAACATTTCATCAGGCGTAAACTCTGGGTGCCCCTGCGATATACGCGTAGCGGCTTTGTCGGCGTCGACGCAGTGCTTAGCGATTGACAGCCCCGCCCGCCATAGCGGCTCCGGCATCGTCTCTTGGTTTCGGTAAATATAGGCAAGCTGGGCGCATCCTTTGCCCTTACCCGTCTTCACCATAATATCTTTGAAGTAGTGCTCGCGGCTACCTATCAGTGCATCCAGCACCGAGTTTGGCCCCATGCTCACCGGGAGCTTAACGGGAACTGGTATCGCGTCGGCACCAAGAAGCTCGGCAAACTTATCGAGGGGGATTGGCGGCACTGCCTCCATCCCTAACACCTGAACTTCTTTAGGCGGGTTGTCCTTGTGGTTACGTGACCCGGGCATGCGTAGCACTCGAGCAGCATCCGAGGTGACCGCAGGGTCAGCCACAAACCCGTGATGCCTGCACACCGCCTTCAACCGCTCCGCTACCGGCAGCCACTCTTCATAAGTGACGTCCTCATTTAGTGGCCAGTACACATGCACTCCGCGCCCTGAATTGACTACGATGGGCTTAGGTAGCCGCGCGACCTTGCAGAACCGGCGCAGCTCTTTTAGGGCCGTCCCTTGGTCGGGAAACTTCTTGGGGTCCTCGGGGCCGCAGTCAAGGTCGAGGTAGAACGCCCGCTTGTGCGCTACGTTGGTAGCTTCTCGTGACCCAGTCTCGCTGAAACTTGCCAGTGCGTAGTACGCATTATTGTTGTTCGCATCCATGCTATAAGTAGCGTCTATGAGGTGATCTAGGGAGTCGTAGAATTTCTGCTTACGTTGCCCTGTCTCTGCATGTATTGCTAGAACGCAGTACCAGCCATTGCGTGGTAACACGCTCTGTAAAAATCTTTTTGTTTCCATTGCCCACGCCTACTGAATAAAGAAAGAGCCGTAGCCTGTAGGCTACGGCTCATAAGGGTGATTAGTCGTCCCACTCGTCGACAAGATCATCCAAACCCGCGTCGGAGGCTTTTGCCTCTTCTTTTGCTGCGGTCTTCTTTGGTGCTTCAATAGGTGCATCGTCTTCGTCTTCAAGGACGTTGTTAGACTTCTTTGGTTTATCCTTCTTCCCGGCTGGCTTTCCAACTACACCATCTGCCTTTGCAACCGACATAGTCAGTGCGCGCTCTACGTCTTCGTGATTGCGCAATTCTACTATGCGCTGAAGATCGCGCTCTTCCAGCGGACGTGTTGCCTTAAAGAACAACTTTGGCACATCACTGTTCTCGTCGAAGTACATCATTGTAACAACAGCTTGGACCGGCGCGTTGTGTGCCTTCAGGTAGCGGGCGTAGGCCTGCATAGGCATCTTGCCATCCTTCGCTTCACCAAACACTGACGTAGCAGACAGCTGGACTTGGTAGACTTTGTCATAGCTACCTTCCAGCGCCACAGCGACGCGTTGCGAGAAGCGGCATGCGCGTGTGTCACCCTGACCAGAACCGCGTACGTTCATCGGGCAGTCAGCGCAGCGTGCCGCTTGGCGGGTCCCTTCAGGTACGTCTGGTGCGGGCGTCTGCGTATCTGCTGACCAGCAGGCAGGGGGAGCAGGGTTCTCAGGGTCGTATGTCCCTGCGTAGTAGGTGCGGGAAATCTTGGCTGCGTCCAACACGACTACATTCAAAGAGCCGCTGCTATTCACGTTGACTTGTTCACCGCCAACCAACTCCCGGAAACGTGAGCCTTTGAAGCTGATTCGGTGCATACGCCGCCCGCTACCGCCACCCGCGAGGTTGTCAATGGTGCCCTGCAGGTCTTTGAACAGGTCGCTATTTATGAGGCTGTTGCCTTTGAAAAGGTCTAGTTCACTCATGGTGCGTTTCTCCTTACGCGTCTTCGTCGGAGTCGAAATCGAACTCCAGTTGCTCTTCATCTGATACCACAGGGTCGCCCATGGACAGTACGGAACCCTCGACACCGGTTACGGCGACGACGGTAGATTGCGGTGCAGTAGATAGCGCCGCAGCTTTTTGTGCTTGCATAAGCGATTCGGCTACTGCTGCACGGTCAAAGCGATAGGTATTCCCGAGCCTGATGTAAGTAGCCTCGGGAATATGGCCTTGACGCACCCACGCGCGGATCGTGGACACTGACACATTAAAGTACTGTGACAGGTTCTCGATCGTTACGAACGGGCTTTTCTCTTTTGTTTCCGTCATTTTTTCCTCACGGATATAACGTACTCAGAGTCTACGTTGAGCCCCGGCGGTAGTAGGTCAGGGTTATCTTCCAGAAACTGTTGGACGTTGGTTTGGTTAAGGCTTTTGGTCAGAAACTCAGGGACTTGATGCTCAAGAACGAACTTGTGCATCGACTCCCAATCACTGGTCCAAAACCGTTTCTTCACAGAGCGGTAGCATAGTCCTGCCGCTGTGCGAAAGCTCTCGACCTCGTTCTCCTTGCAGTAGTCGAGCAAGGCGCGTTTTACCTGCTCCTGCTTTGCTTTGAGGTCGTCGTCTTCTTGCTTAAACGCTACCGAAATCTCTGCCCGCTTATCCCGTATCTTTATGTACACGCGGGTCAGTTTTTCAACCGATACTTTCTCTTCAGTCATGATGTTCTCCTGTACCTAGAACTTATAGATACTGGTTAACACTACGCTAGTCAAGTATCTGTTTGTATAAGTCGATCATTTTTGTGTGCACGTCAATTCTGTTATCAAGCAATGCGTAAACGTGCTTTTCAACCGCAGAGCCTTGTAGCTGTACAACCGTGCATGGATGCTTCTGTCCGGTCCGGTGCACACGGGCGTTCGCCTGCGCATATGTCTCCAGCGAGGATGTGGGCCCCCACCATACAACGGTATTGGCAGCAGTTAAAGTCACACCATGTGCTGCTGCTTGGGGCTGAACCACCAATATCTGGGGGTCAGGCGTCTCTTGAAACGCTTTGAACAACGCTGTCCGCTTTGACACCGGTACGTCTCCGCGAATCACTCCTACGGTTATACCATCTTTACGCAACTTCCCCACCAAGACGTCGATAGTGTGGCGAAACGGTACAAAGATCAGCACCTTCTGGCTGCTCTCGTCTATGACTTCTTTGAGTACGTTGTAGCGGTTTTTGATGTCAAACTCTAACGTCGCACCGTTGTCAGTGTACACAGCACCGGCACTGATCTGCAGCAGCTTGTTCATCGCAATGGCAGCATTCGGTGCAGTGACTTCTTCTCCTGCAGCTTCCATGACCAACCGGTTCTTCAGCTCAACGTAGTATTTCTTCTGCTGGCGGGTCAGCTCCACGTCACGCTTAACGTAGGTCATATCCGGCAAGTCTAGGCATTCTTTTTTGGTGAACCGGATCGCGGGCTGCAGTGCGTTATACACCGTGTCCGTAGCGCTGGGTTTTGGTATCCACTTAAACTGTGTGATCTTCATCATTACTTGGTCCCTAAACGACCCAAAGTAGCGAGGGACAGACGCGGGGTTAACCAGCTTGGCTAAGCCGAATGCGTCAAGGGGGGACTGCGCAGCGGGGGTACCCGTCATCATCCATAACCACGTATCATCAGTCAGTAGTCGATTAAGGCACTTCCATCGCTTGCTCTGGGAGTTCTTATAGTGTGTTGCCTCGTCGATGATAATGAGGTCAAACCCGCCGTTGCGTATCTCTCCCTCGACGATCTCGACGCCGTCGAAGTTAATTATCACGAACTCGGCGCCACCGTTGATGACCTTCCGACGTTTATCTGCGGCTCCATGCGCGATATCAACAGTACGGTGCATAGCAACCTCGAACAGGTCTGCGCGCCATGCTGAGTCCATGATTGATAGCGGGCAGATAACAAGCGCGCGTCGCACCTTGCCCTGCTGCATCAGGAAGTCCGCGGCCCATATGGCACTGGCTGTCTTTCCTGTGCCCTGCTCGTTGAAGCAGAACGAACGCTTGTTCAGTGTCATGAACTCGGCGGTGGTACGCTGGTGGCCCATAGGCTGGTACCGACCGGGCCAAGCATACCGACCGGATATAGGTGACGGCGCCCTCACACCGAGGCTGCGTAGCGCCTGCACCTCGTCAATACCCCAACTAACGGCAACCTCGTTGGGCCCTGTTTGCTTGCTCTTTGGGATAACTTCAGTGACGGTTGTTGGGTTGCGCAACTTGAGTAGCAGCGCTTGGCCGTTGATGATCTTCATGTTCTCTCCGGATATTATTTTATGTCGGCTATTCCGCCGCGCTTGCCCCCACCTGCGGAGGAGCGCTTGTTTGCGTAGGCATCGGCTTCTTCTCTGGTAGCAAACCGTGGAAGTCGGCTACCGGTATTAGCCTCGTGTGTGAGGGCCATATCTAGGGCTTGCGACCCCAACCAACGCGGCTGGCCGTCTTCACCCCACCATATCTGCGGGTATACGAGCCAAGACCCATCTTCGAGTTGCTCAGTCGCGGTATACTCTGTTGCCTCCATGCCGCCCGGAAGCTGCGCGGGGGTGTTCTTTTGTGGATCGAACGGCGCTAAGCCGAGCATATCTAGTAATCCGTACCTCATGTTGTCTCCAGTGTTAGTGTGACACTAACGTTTTTTCTTAGGGCTGCTTAACGCGCCTCCCGCGGCACGGTTCTTGGACTGGCTCTGCACGGTATACCCGTCTTTGTTAGCGCCACCGCGACTTAGTGGCTTCTTGTGGGCGATGTCTTTGCCCTCACGCTTGTCGGCTTTACCGTTACCGTTGGCGTCCTCGCTGGTCTTGTCCATCGCGCGGCGCGCCCGCTGCCGCTCCATACGATTCTCGTGCTCTCCAGCACGCGCCTGCTGCTGGGCATATTCTTTCTTGTATGGGCGGGGTTTGTTTTTATACGGCATCAGTTTGCTCCGTTATGAAGACATTCAGTTACAGGGCAGTGGCGCTTGCATAGCCCGCTGGGTCGTGGATTCCACACCGCTACGTCGAATGCCTTCTTCATAGCACCGTGCTTGGCCAACCACTTGCGCCACAGCTCGTCTTTATCAAACTCAGTATAGCTACTTTTGACAAGGTCTCTAGCTATTACAAAGAACAACCCTGCTTTTATGCGTTTAACCTTGGGGAAGTGTGCGAACACCGTGAGCGCCATAAGCTCCAGCTGCCCTTTGTCAGCGTAGCGGGCAGACTTACCTGTCTTGTAGTCCACCACCCGTGCTAGATCACCGTCAATGATGATAAGGTCCGCAATGCCGCGGAACCATACGTCATCATCGAAGAACCCACATGGCTCTAGGCTCTCGGTCAGCCCCATCTTGCGTTCGCATAGCTTCTCGCCGGGCTTGTTCTTGAGTTTCTCCACCGCGCCTGCAGCGAAAGAAAACTTCGCGGGGATAGGTGTACCATCCTGCACAAAATCTTCCGCTGCCTTGTGGAACTCAGTGCCGTAACGCATAGCCTCAGTCTCTTGGGACGGAAACTGCTTGAGGACGTTTGTGTGGTAGAACTGCTTAGGGCAGGTCTCGAAGGCTTTTAGTTTGCTGTAGGACCAAGGTGCTGCGCTCATTTGTTAAGAATCTCCACGTCGGCCATCCACCGAAAATGCGGCTCAAGTGTCGTAGAAGCAACACCGTCTATAAACGCCATAAAGGTAGCGGGCTGCTTGTATTCCGTTTGGCAGAACTGCAGCATATGCTCTGCGTGGGCTTTGTCGAAGTACCCCCCGTCATACGTCATGTTGACCGGGTTTATAATCACGTATGGCATTGCGCACTCCTTACCGCCCCTGCTTTTTTAAGCAGTTCGGCTTGGGTTTTTTTGTTGAAGCTGATGTTTATACGTGCGTTAGGGGTACGCCCGATACGAGACACGCGGTAGTTAAGGTGTAGCGCAGCCGCTATGAAAGCCCCGTTCGATATATACGGTACAGCATTGCGGCGTAGCACGGGGCCGGTGTTCTCCGTGTGGTGTTTCAATCCATAGCTAGAGTAATGTGGATTTATTGTAGCTCTCCGCCCGTGATGACCCAACCACCGGATGGCAAGGTCTACCTGTGCGAGGTCTACCCGAGACGGGGTATCCCCAACTTTGAACGGAGCAAGTCCGTTGCCTTCTAAATGAGGGTTAGCCGCCAACACCTCATCAAGTTCTTTCTGGGTAATAAGCATTATTCACATTCTCCATATGATTTAGCCACGCCCGACTCACAGTCGACGGGTAGTCCTGCGGCCCACTCTGGGGTCCAACGCATGCAATCTTCAACGTATTGTCGTGCCTCAGCAACTTCGGCGTCGGGCACACAGCAGACAATCGAATCGTGTACTGTTAGTACGACGCGGTAGCGCTTACCAATTAGTATCATCTGCTCACCAATAATGCAACGGGCAATACCTTGGCATACGTTCTCTACGACCTTGCCGCCGTATATCTTGTTGTCCCCGCGACGTACCTTGTAGTAGTACTGCGGGCCTTTCTCTTCCTCGACAGCAAACAAACCGGGGTAGAACATGGGCAGGCCGCTAGGCAAGATTACCGCTTTATTTGACGGGTCAACCTGCAGTACACCAACACGTCCAAAGTCAAGTCTGTCCCCCTGTGCCATATAACGGAGCATATTTTGTGCCCCGCGCCACAGCTGGCTGATGTTCCAGTTAGCTTCTCGGTAGATGTTGATGACCCTGCGGGCTTCGTCGAGCGGCATCTCAACCCCGAACCCTTGCAGCTGCGCTTGGAACTTAACTGCGCCCATGCCATAGCCTGCACCAAGAATAGTCGTCTTACCCACGAACCGCTGGTCTTTTGTAACCTCGTCGACTGGCACACCGTAGATGGTAGACGCCATCTTCTTGTAGACGTCTTCTCTGTTAGTGAACGCACTAACAAGGTCTTCCTGCCCAGCAAGCCATGCAAGTACACGGGCCTCGATCTGCGCTGAGTCAGCCTCGATAATCGTGTGGCCTTCCGGCGCGAGGATCGCCTTCTTCAACGACTTGGCGTTGGGGCCACGGCTCGGTAGGTTCTGCAGGTTGATCTTGTCGTCCCCACCCCAGCGGCCAGTGTGCGCAGCATAATAGCGCACAGGGACTGGCAACGCGCCACGACTGGCGATGTCGATGAATCGCTGCGTCCGTGTTTCTTCCAGCGTGGATTTGGTGCCGAGCCGCGCCGCCACGAGTGACTGCACCCTGTCGTCGTCATGCTCCAGCAGCGCCTTGAACGCTTCGTCGTTCTTGGCAAAGGCGAACGCCTCCTTGCCTGTGGCGGGGCTGATCTTCATTGGGGGTGTGACGCCTAGCATGTTGAGCATGAGTGCGAACTTCCCGTTCGACATGAGGTCTTTCTTGTCCCCGATGCCCGCTTCCGTAAGCAGCATCTCTTTGCGTTCCTTCACCGCCGCTAGGTGTGCATGTAGTCGTCCGGCATCTAGCACCAGTATCGGGTCGGTGAACATACGCAGTGTGGCGTCTATCAGCTTGAGTTCCTTCTTTGGGAACTTCTTCACCATCTTGGTGAACAGCTTGAACGTCAGATTCACGTCGTTGAGGCAGTAATCTCCGTATGTGCTGAGTTCTTCGTCAGTGAAGTCCAACCGCCGCTTACCCATAGCGCGCACTACCTCTGTGCCTTTGACACCAACACCATAGCGTTCAGCTACCGCCTTCAGGGACGCGGATGCTTCGACGCCGTGCAGCGCACGTGCCATATGCATCGTATCGGCCAGCGCTTTCGGCTGGATACCGAAATGCCAAGACATAATCGCCCCGTCGAACCTCGTATTGTGTGCCAGCATCATGCTGCCGCTCCAGTTGAACCCCTGCAGATACTTCTTGATCTGCCCCATGGTGCCGCTGGCCCACTCGGGCGCACCGTTGTTGACCTTCACGCTAACACCAACCACTTCAAACTGGGGGTCGCGGATATATTCTTCGGTCGTCATCTTGGACAGGCTATAGTCTTTGGAGTAGTAGGTCTCAAAGTCCGCTGTTATCAGGTCCATAATTCATCTCCTTGGGTCTATCATCTGTGCCAGTGCCACGAGCCTCAAAGGCTACCAAAAATGCAATACAGCATGCAGCATGCCAAGTGTGCGGCATACCAGTCTCGGGATCGGCGTCCTCTCCGCCCCACCATGCGTTCATGTGGCGACGCAGCGCGGCATAGGGGCGGCCCCAATCCATACCCAGTTCCCAGTTACGCGCGGCGTATTTTTGAGCCCCAAAGGTGAGCACCCGCGCGATGGCCTCCTCGATCTCTGGCGGAATCAGGTCATATCGGGGCTTGCCGCTATCGAACTTCTCACCCTTTGGTAAGGGCACGCTAACTTCTTCTCTCCAGTTGTCTGAGGATATGTAATCCATGTAGCCTTCGACCTCTTCGATACTCACATCACAATTCACGGATACTTCTTCAGCAGACGCTTGCCGATTATTCAGCAGGTATGCCCATACACGTTCTTCTGCATTGGTCATTTGATCACCTCATATGTTGTTGTAGCAATTGCCAGATCACGTTCACCCTCACCGTACCGGTCCTCATAGTAAGCCAAACTGCGCGTATAGTTCGCCCGCGCCGTCGCAACTGTTGTTCCAATAGGCCAGCGTTTTACCTCAACCCCGTTCACCAACAGAACTATTTGTTTGTAGTCAACGTAGCGCACGGTGCATCCTCCTCGCGTACCAAGCGCCAACCTTGAAAAGTAACCTGTACGGAGACCATTTTGGCGCGACTGAATGCGCCACACGGCACCACATCTCTAGCTCGACGAAGTCCTGCCGCGTCTTCATGCGTCTTCCCACTCAGCGACTTCGATCTTCTGTGGGTAGCAGCTGAACCACTCGCGGCTCGGTTTTGATTGAGCCCCCTTTGCCCAAAAGGACCACTTAGCGCACTCGGCGCTGTCGTGCATCTTACGCAGAATTGCGGACACCGTATTGTATGCTTGTAGGTTATCTTCTCTCGTTGCCTCGTCGTTACCCATATAATCTTGGAACATGGTGAGGACTTTCCACACGCCGCCAGCGTTCATCTTGGCACGGACATGGGCTTCGACTCCGGCACGATCAAATACAGGATCAGGGGCTGCAAGCGAGATTGAGATTTTGTTTGGGTCGCTATCAAAGGGAGCGCGACGTACGAAGCGAACCATATAGGGTGTGCGGTATCGCGCATCTTCGTTGGGGTTATCGACAAGCAACACACTCACCTCGGCCCCTACTTCGAGGTCAGTACCTAATACCATAGCAGGTATATAGCAGTTAGCACCGGTTCCATGCAGCACACCAAAAGCTGCGCCTGTGTGTATAATGTTTATGATAGTGGCAGTCTCAAAAATTCCGGGGTTCATGGCAATCTCCAATATGTTTTGTTAGTGTCTCACTAACAAGGTTCATGTTTTCTTCGTTTACTACGAGCGATACGCCGCCAGACTTGGCGATGTCCTCTAAGTTTTTCTTCTGCAGTGGGGTTGGTTTGTTCTTTCCGGCTTTACACTCGATCCCGAAGAACAAGCCTTGATAACATCCGACGATGTCTGGAACTCCGCTACCACCGTAGCCGCCGGTCACTGGATAAAAGTAATACACACCAAGGTCTTTTAGCTGTCGTGTGACAACTCTCTTGACCTTAGCTTCTGGTGTCATCGCCATCATGGTCTCCGCTCATAGTAACTGGTTTCCTTGCTTTGCATTTAACGATCATATCAGCCCCTTTTGCATTAGGTGCATTGCATTTATTACCACCATTGTTCGCTGGGTTCTGTCCGCCTTGCGCTTTGCTGGGCGCATAAAAGCGTTCATAAAATCTTGGTCTGCCGGGTTGACCCTCACACCGCTCAACGTATTACATTTTGGACATTCAAAGTGCAGCACATCCGCGGGTGCTACTGCCACCCAGTCCGTGCCGCAATCCAAACAGGCAACATAGGTCGATTGATGCGGTCGATAGTCGTTTAGGCTTACGATATTGTCACTCATCTTTCTTTACTTTCAGTTCTGCTACCCTGCGCAATGAACAACTGGTTCAACGCCTCGTCACGTTCCCTTACCGCCTTCGCCAGCTTGGCTTCCGCTACAATCAGGTCGTCAGCTAAACGCCTAACCCATTCGACCTGCTCGGCAAGACTGGCCTCAAGTTCCTCGATGCGGTTGGCCATCTGGTCAAGCGTAGGCGGATCGTAAACATCTGGTGCGCTGCGATGCGCTTTGATGCGGTCCATAAGTGCGCCAGTCATTCCGTGTCTCCCACAGGGTTTTGATTTTTGCTTTGAGTGCATTGCTGCAATGAACTTGATACGAAACGCTGCGTCCTCCTCTGGGGTGGAATGTTTAAGTCTCATGTCAATCTCCCCTTCATTGTTTACTTCTTCGGCGGCACACGGGCCGCCCCTGTTAGTGTGGCACTAACAAAACACCCAGTAGGTATCAGCGGTTATCCTCCGACCTACACCGGCTAGGGGTTCTGTCGGTGGTTTTGGGCTTAACATAGCTAGCAAGGTTAACTTCTCACGTATCCAATCTGGTAGCATAGAGACGCTACTATAGGTACCATCTATTACTGAGTCAACACTTTCTATACCGATACATGCTATCTTCACGTGTCCACTAGTAGCGTCTATGTTAACACGGTATATGTTGTTATCATCTGGTATATGTTGTATGTCCCCTATCCAATAAGTGCCGCGCCTATGACAGCGCGTCCAACCGTTTGCTGCAATCGTATCCCGCAGTTTCAAGAACACCGCGCCCTCTGCGTCCATCAGGTCGCGCTCACCAAGCCACATAGTAAATCCCTTCCAACACTTTGTACCCTACGCCCGCCACGTATGCGTTGTCTTCGAGCATATTAAGCATGGCTATTTTCCCCATAACGTCTTCAGACACGTGCTCGGCAATCTCGCTACCGTAGTAAGTCTGCATGTCTGGGGGTGTGCTGTGGTAGGAGTTTATTACGCTGTCGCCCCCGCTGGATGCTCCGAGTAAGTCTATGCGTGGTGCACCGCAGTAGGTTGACACGTGCACAAACATAAAGTCACGTGCGCTACCTTTGGATGCGTCCAGCTCGGCCACACCCTTGAAATACGTCCTGAGATTGCCAGCTAGGGTTTGATCTATAAACGCGTACCCTGAGTCGAGCAGATACTTGAGTTCCGCTAAAAAGGGGGGAGTCCTCTCAGCGTAGAGGGTGAACCCGAACGCCGCTTTCTCTAGCGTCCGGAGAAACTGGCGCCCTTCAAGCGCTGCAGCGTCTGCGCGTGATCGCACGGCTGCTCTCGTAGCCACGAGCATCTCGAGGGGTGTATAGCGGCGCAGGTGGGTGCGTGCGTTCTTAACCGCGATGTGCCGTGACGCGCTCATCTTCATGTGCCGATGTATAGAACCCTCAGAATACTTACCGTTGTCGATGTTGCGAGCCCTGACCGTATACATACGCGGCCCACGTTGCCGTGATCGGAAGTCGCCGTATCCAATCATACCCATAGCGTAGTAGTCATCGGGCGTATATACCCACGACCAGATGTCGTCTGCAGGTGTCACACAGCATCCGGGGATGGCCTGTTTCACCTCGTAAGCCAAGTCTTGGAGGCCGAATGGCTGGTTTGTGTTCAACACTAGCGTGTCGTGTTGCTCACGCAGTGTGCTCACTCTTCCTAGTTCTATATTTGCCATAGTAATTACTCCTTACCTTCTTTGATTAAACCTAACTGCTTGTTAACCCACCTATTGAATAAGGTTTTGCGGTTCTTCATGTCCTCCTGATCTTCACAGGGGTTGAGGATTCCCGCTCGAGTGATCGCAACATACGCTAGCTGTATACGCATAGGGTGTTCAGGATCAGAGATAATATCTCGTGCCAATGCGTCGGTAATCATGGTACTTAAACTCCAACCCGACAGCCGTGGTGCCGTTGCGGTCAGTTTCCCCCACTCGAGCATCTCCTTACGCAGGGTGTACGCATAATCGGGTACGTGGATAGGCAGCATAGGTCCGATAGCGAGAACCCAGTCACGGAACGCCTCGATGTGCGGCTTCAGCCTAGCTTTGGCCGCCAAGTCCACACGCTTTTTAGGGGCCGCGGGGACACCCCGACCACCCCCAACCCAATGCCATTTACCGTGCACGTTCGTGAACGTAAGCGACGCATTGTCGTCATGCACCATAGCCCAAGCAGCGCGCTGCGCCCTGAGCCTGCTAGCTGGGTTAGCTTTAGCGTCAGCTTGTACTTTCTCATATGCGGGGCGCGGGAGGGTACGACACTTGGCAAGAAAATACTCTCCGTCACCTGTAGCGATGAAGTGCTTACCGTTCTTGTTGCGGAAGTGCATCCCGGGCGGAGTGTGCCGCCATAGAAACTGATAACGCCCACTGTGCACCCCCTCTCCGAGACCGTTGCGTAGTGTGACGAGTTCGGTCCCATCGCGTTTCTTGCGCCATACGATGGGCGCGTAACGCTCCATCAGGTCTAGAGTAGGTGCGAGGTAGTATGCCATGGTGCTGTAATGATCTACTCCCCCGTAGTGCCCGCCATCCGACAACGCGTAGCAGTTAGGGCTAATCTTGACGATGCGTTCGTGTTTGCGCCCGCGGTCGCCAATAGGGCGGATGTCTTTACCCACGTTGCCCTTACCACGCAGGGGGGTGATGTTGTTGTAGTAGTTTTCGACTTCTGCAAAAGTTGTGAAAGCTGAAAATGTAAGTGCCATTGTGTATCTCCTAGATGTTAGTGCCGCACTAACCGCGGCTTAGAGGTCCCTTGATTTAATATGCACGGCTTTGCCCGCGTCAGGACTGGCGTTCTGGTTGTCCAGCATAGCTTTTACTTTTCCCATTATAAGTCCTCCGATTTTACATGTACCACCACGCCGTGATCTGGCTTGGCGTTCTTGTTGTCCAGTATCACCCACAACACAGGATGATCCCAATCACCCCAACCGCTGTAGAGATAACCATCTGTAAACACGATAGATGCTTGTGGTTTGATGTTATGCTCACGCAAGTATGCGGGGACGCAACGCACGTCAGTGCCGCCACCACCTACGGGTTTCGTCTTGGTTGCCACATCATTCAGCTCGTCGTTGGCATACTTCTCATACCCACACACCTCGGTGTCCCAATAGCTTACGTGTAACTCGTCAGGTGTTACCGCGTCACAGATACCGACCAGCTCACTAATCATAACCTGTTGCTCACGCTTACCGATTGAACCAGACATATCGTTGTGCTCTGCGATACATTTGACTTTCTCCGACACGCCGGATGGCATATACACGCCTGCACCGATGTATCGCCTGTTGGGACGCTTCCATGTAGAGAAGTCATTGCCCTGACAAGTTGTTTGCACGAAGTCACGCAGCACCTCACGCCAATCCACCTGCGGCTGGAGCAGCTCGAGCATGTCACGATCACCACCGGAGCCAGTCTTACCCGCGACCAGTGCGCCCTGACGGATCGCCTCGTCGATGTCTCGTGCCAACTCGCGTTGTTCCTCGGCGGTCATTTCCTTGGCGCCTTCCCAGTCGTGCACATCGAAGCCAGTTCCCGTGTTAGTGTCGTCACTAACACCACCTTGCGGGTCGTGCTGCTGCTGTTGCTGCTGCTGCTGCTGCTGCTGCTGTTGCTGTTGCTGCTGCTGCTGCTTCTTCAGGTCGCTGTAGACCCGCGCACTATCCCAGCCACGATACTTGTCGTCGAAGCAACCTACCTCGAGCGGCCCGTCCATCGTGGCAAACAGGTCAGTGTTGTCATCCGTGAGTTTTATATTTATCACGTAGTCGCACGCCATATTGGCCAGCCGCGCGTTCTCATTATATAGGTGCTGCCACGTTGTCAGGTGGCGGTAGAGTTTATGATACACCTCGTGCAAAATCAAAAAGCGCAGCTGTCGGTCGTTCATATTCTCGATGAAATCCGCGCCATATACCTCGTCCTTACCATTCGTATAGGCTGTTGGACACTTGGATGCGTCAGGTTCGACACGACGTGTGCCGATCATCAGCACACCAGCGAGCGCTATGTATTTGGGGTTGGCCATGATGTCGATCACGGCCTTCTGCACCCTCTGGTCTGGTGTAAGTTTGTTTATCATAAGCATATCGTTTCTCCTCTCCTCACATGCCAAGCAGGCGTTTCCACCACGGCTTCTCGGTGTTTGTTGTCGATGTGGTAGTATCACTACTGACGTGATACTCCTGTTCGGCCAGTATCACGCCTCTGGCGTATTGCTCGAGAGTAAGCCCTAGCCCCTTTGCGATCTGTACTTGCCCCTCCGTGAGGTGCACCTTCCTTATTGCGTCCTGAGTTGTTATTGTGTCACTAACATGGACGTAGCCCTCGACAGCGTCGCGTTTCTTCATATGGTAGAGTTGCTGGGCGATAGCGCGGTATGAACGGCCTAGCAGGTCGCCCATCTCCCGATACGACAGGTTGCTTTGCTGGTGCATAGCGCGCAGGTGCGCGAGGTCTGCGTCGGTCCAGCGCGCGTTTTGGTGCTTGTATTTTGTCTTACCCATTTGTCTTCTCCTCATTGGCTGTCACCATGACAGCGTTGTCTGCGCCCAGTGCGCCTCACTTCACGTCCGCTGCAAACAGATAGCTGTTCTGCATAGCCCACGCGGTGAACTTCTTGTTGGTCATCACCATTGCTTGCTTGGAATACTTGGGCGCACGTACACCGTTGGCGAACATGCCCTGCGCTTCCTTGTCGAGGCGGTTCATATAGTCGATCCACGCGTCGAGCCAATCCCTCTCGAGTGCTGCGAGTGCCCGATACACCACCATGCACACGGCAGCGGCAGAGGACGGAACCTTGGCGTTCATCGGGTCGTCCTTGATAGACTGCAAGCTAGGCAGCTGGTCAGCCAGCTTGACAAACGCCATCAAGTCCATTGCTGCGCGGTCACCGACAGTGCCCATGAGCGCCCCTGTTAGGGTCTGGTCGTCAAACAAGTGACGTTCTTTGAGTATGTCCGACGCAGCTTCGAGCGAGCGAGGTGTGACAAACGCAGCACGTTGTGCTTTGGGGTGGTATATATACGGGTTCTCCTCGGGGTCCCGCACATCCTCGAAGCTAAGGAACAGCTGCGGGTTGTCCTTACACCAACCAAGCAGTGTGTGATCTACGCCTGCGTTGATGCCCCACTCGATCCACTCCATGTTGCTAGGCTTACGCGCAGTCACGACAGTGATACGGTTGCGGGCATGTGGTGGCAGCAGGTCGCCTACACCCTCGGCACCGAGGTTAGTGGTCGCGAAGATGATAGAGTCCTCGTGGAGTTGGTATGACCCAATTTTTCTTTCCAGCATAAGACGCAGCAGCGCCAGCTTCACGGCGGGGTTAGCCTTGCCAAACTCGTCCACCATGAGGAGGATCGGTGTCCGGAGGTGTGCGCCCAACTCCTCGTTGGTGGCGTAGGTGACGTAGCCCTGCCCGTCTGCCGTCGCGATGTTAGGCAGCGTGATGTCCCCCAAGTCCTTGGTGGTGCAGTCGAAGTAACACGCCGTGTGGGTCGGCAGCTCGCTTGCGAGGGTCTTGAGCAAGCTGCTCTTGCCTGTGCCCATGTGGCCTTGCACCAATGTGGTGCGCTTGCGGCCTGTGGCCTTGATAAGTGCCCCGATCTGGTCGAGGTTAAGCTGATACATCTGTTGTGCTGTAGTCATGGTAGTTCTCCTTGATGTGTTAGTGTTCTCACTAACAAGTTTGGTTGTTGTTTCCCTACATGGGTGGCGGGTATGTAGGGGTGGCTATAACCTACTGTTATTAAGGTTGATAAACACCCCCGACTCGTCAACCTCACATATCCAACGAAGGCAGTGCCTTGATCGCAGCATCTACCGCACGTTTTGTTTCGACGCGCAGGTACTCGTCCTCACGCAGTGCCTCGGGTGTTACCCCCCGCATAGATTCCTCGAGCCGGTCAGCCATCGCTGCCATCTGCGAGTTACCAGCCACGTTGCAGACGCGCAGCAGGTCGATCATATCAGACACGTTCTCGACAAGACTGTCACGAAACACCTTCTTCTTTTCGTGATCTGCGTAGCCGAGCCGTTCTGACATACGCGCCAGCGCGTCATATGTGCGCTGCCACACGTCGTTCATCGCGTTGGCCAGCTGGTTGCCGTAGTACTTCTCATAGTGTGCGCGCAGTTCCTCGGCTGCGTCGTTGGCGATGTCGATACGGAAGTCACCCGCGTCAGGCAGCGGGATATAGGTCAAGCGAAACTCAAACTTGTTATGCAGCGCAGCTGTCGTCGGGTAGTCGTCGCGGATGAATAGATCGCCCAGCTTGACTTGTGCCTGTGTGATCTCCCAGTCATATGCACTGAGGAATAACTGCACGAGCCGTGCGTATTCTGCCTGCAACGCAGTCATAGCCGCGTTATACTTGAAATACTGTGTCGTCGGTAGCAACCGCAGGCCCGTATCAGACCACGGCATTGTCATGGAGTAGTGTGCGTTGCGCAGGTTGCCAGTGAATTTCTGCACTGCCATGAGTTCCGCGCAGTCGCCCAGCAGCTTCTTGTTCACGTTGGCTACACCTGCCACGGCGTAGTTCTGTGCTGTCACGTCAGTGGATGCGCGCTTGTCCAGCTTGCGCCCTGTCCATGTGCTGATACTAAGTTCGACCAGCATCGCAGATGATGAGATCGTCGGGGTGTGTGCTTCTGGTGTTATGTTTGTCATAGTAGCTCTCCGTTTGTTAGTGGCTGCACTAACAGCCTTGGTTGGGGTTCTTCGTGTTATCTTACTATCCTGTTGCAAATTTGGTGGACTCTGCACTCGTCAAGCAGCGTGAGGTGGATGCCCTCCCGCTTGGCTGCACTGATTATCTGTTCGGCGTTGCTACCCTGCCACCGCCCATATTTATGGGGGTCGCCCCAGAGGGCACAGTAGCGCATATCGAAGGTGTCCTCCCATATGTCCAGCGGCCCTGCCCGCCCGCGAAACAGTATTGTTTCGTCCCCGGCGAATCCCACCTCCCATCTTGGCGTCATGTTGTAGCTCCTTATTCTTTTGTCTCGCTAATAAGTTTGCAAATAGCCTTCATCCGCCGCAGCGCCACGTCGGGTGCGGGGGGCTCAATCTCAAGAGCGTCGATTGCGTCAGACAGCATCGGCATAATCCGCTCGTTGAGCAGAACCCAATGCTTAGCTTTTGTTTCGGTAATATCATGTCCCCATTGATGCAATATAATATCGCTAGGGCTCTCAAACTTATTAGGCATGTTGTAGCTCCTTATTCTTGCGCCCAGCGCTTGTACGTATCGGGGTCGCGGCGCAGAGGGTTACGCACGGACTGAGTCTTGGATGTGCGCTCGGCGCGGTTCCACTCTGCGCGGGTCTCGCGGTCTACGCCGTGGAAGCCAGCCTTGACGCGGTGGATGAAACACTTGCCTTGGGCCTCGCGGGCAACGGCAGCGCGATAATGCACGGCGCAGAACTTGCGTAACTCGTCTTTTGTCATCTGATGTGGTCCTCTGTTAGTGCGACACTAACAGTGTCGCGGGCTGGTACTTAGTAGCTAGAAGTTGTAGTATGACCAGTATAGCAGTAGTGCCCCTCTATGTCAAATGATCTGCCTATCGTATAGTGGCATGTAGTGGTATCTAATGTAATGTCGTTGAATGTCGCAATATGTCGCATCGCGAGGGTCTGTAAGTAGTTGAAATCATTATAATGTTCATAAATAATAAATGTTCCTATTTTTATACCCTGAGGTTTGAGAAGGTTTTGGGCGCCTTATTCGGCCCGAGGCCCGCTCCTTTGCATACACTCATATTTTGGGGTATACCCCTTAACCCCCCCGACATTAGGAACATTACCTAAAATCAAGGGGTTACAAGGGGTCGTACCACCGACATTAGCGACATTACAACGCCTACCATTAGATACCACTATTTGATAGGCGGATTTTGGGGTGTTTGTCACATGCAAACCTGCTTAACTATCAGGCGCTACGCAACTCTAGGAACTGGTATCGTTTGTTAGTGAGTTCACTAACACCAAACGGAACATTACTTTGTTATCATAGGGTTAACCAAAAACACGTTCTAGCAAGGTATCGTGCAGTGCAAAAAAAAGGCCCCGCGCTAGGCGGGGCAGTAGGTAGTAGTAGGCGTGTAGTACCAATGTAGCACAGCGTGGGGCGCTACGCAACTCTAAGAACTGGTATCATATGCTAGTGAGTTCACTAACAAAATAAGGGGTTGACAACCAGAAGAATTTACTTTAGCTCTGTAAGAGCTAAAGGTCTGGAGCGTGATTCAACCGGAAAGCGAAATCCCACACTCAGGCTCGGCGCGACTCGAAGAACTGGTCTCAATTTGTTAGTGTGTCACTAACAAAATCGGCTGGGCGGCGGGCACAAAAAAAGGCCAGCCCCGAAGGGCTGGCCAGTTGGTCAGTTGGTGGTGTCACTTCACCATGCGGTTCAATTCGCGCAGCGCTTTAAGAAACGGCTCGGCTTCAAATGTCAGCGCCTCGGCGCCCTGTACGATCTTTTCAATCGTCTCGATCTGGGCGCGGATTTTGTCCTCCGCTGACTTGGGCGCTTGTGGCGCGCGAGTGTCGGCGCGGCCTTCCCGCTTTTCTAAGGCACGCTTGAAGTCATTACGGCGCGCGCCGATTTGTTGCTGCCAGTAGCGCTTTTCTGCCTTGTCCACGTCCTGCAGCGACTTAGTTGGTGCTGCCATAAGTTTCTGAACCGCGACCGTGAAGCCTGCGACGATCGCCGCATTTAACGCGTCGAAATCTTCCGGTGTGACGGTCGATCCGCCATCCTTGGATTTAGGCGATATAAAGTGGGTTGAAGGCACGCCAGCCGCGTGCAGCGTATCGGCGGTCGACGCAAGTTTACGCGACGCGCCTTCAACAGCGGCAACGGTCGACGTGATTAGCGCGGCGGTTTCTTTATTGAATTTAGTCATGATAGTAAATCCTAGATAAAAACCAGTCGGCCAATCCGATCTGGTAAACACATATTGACACGTTATGGCATGATATATCAATAGATAACACCGGACAATATAACTTGATAGCGTGACGCGTGACGCCGTGGCGTGTTAGTGACAGCACTAACAAAACGCCGATACGCGAGGCATACCCCACCCCCACCACCCCGAAATAGATTAGGAGTCCCACCACTTCCTTTGTATTACTAGTCCAGACGAATAAATCGAAACCCCCCACGTCACTCAGGAAACGCGTATAAAAAATTTTTTATTTCCAATTTTTGACACTAAAAATTTTTTATTATCAATGACTTAGCTTATTATCTGCCCGCGCGAAGTTTTGTGCGGGCGCAGCACCGCCGCCACGGGTCCCCCCGGTGCAAAAAACGCGCTACGCTACTGAGTCTTGCGAAATTTTATCTAACCAACTACAGTTGCGTTATCGGTTAGTCACCTGCGATGTAAAATGACCCTACACTTGACCCCAGAGAGCGGGATACCGGTGCTCACCCGGGCCCCGAAGATAGACCTAAAAGAGCGCACCGCGGCATGCGCGCGTACTGTTGTGCTATTGGAAGAGCATGGGCTCTCCACCAAGAAGACCCGAGAAGATGACGAAGTTGCCGCGCAGCTGTCTGTAGCCTACGCACAAGACCCGGCGGCTGCGTCTAAAGCTGTTACACCACAGCGCGCAGCGCAGCTAACCCCGGCCTCGATCATTGAAACGCATAAGATTTTGACCGAGTTTGGGCGCCATGTTGTAGACTCAGCTATTACCGTGCGTCACTTGGTGACCAATAAGCTGGTGTTGGAGACGGAGAACCCGGACCCTCGGGTGCGTATCAAGGCGCTCGAGCTGCTCGGGAAAATGTCAGACGTTGGGCTCTTCACAGAGAAGAGCGAGGTGACAATCACGCACCAGACTACAGACGATCTGAAGGCTAAGCTGCGCCATAAACTGCAGAAGTTGAGCCAACCAGATAACATAGAAGACGCCGTAATCATCGACGGAGAGGCTGTCGACGTAGATAAAGTATTCGGGTTCGACGATGACTAAGGTGTTGGACTTTACAGAAGCGGAGATCGAGCACATGCTCGAGAACCTCGGCGCGTTCACCCCGGAAGAAGTGGCTGAGATTGACCGCATGGTCGATGAGCTTGCAAGCAGGAGAACAAATCAGGCTGCAGCCGACGACTTGCTGGCCTTCTGCAAAAAGATGGACCCGAACTATATCGTGGGGCGGCACCACCGCATTCTTGCGAATATGCTCATGGCCATTGAGCGCGGTGACAAAGACCGTATTTGTGTGAATATGCCACCCCGCCACGGTAAATCACAGCTCGTGTCGATATTTTATCCCGCATGGTTCCTCGGGAGGCATCCGAATAAGAAGGTTATGATGGTGTCGCACACCACGGACCTCGCGGTCGATTTTGGTCGTAAGGTACGTAACTTGATCTCCACAGATATGTACAAAAGTGTATTCCCGGCGGTGTCGCTGGCCGTTGACTCCAAGTCCGCTGGCCGATGGAATACAAACATGCAGGGTGAGTATTTCGCCTGCGGCATCGGCAGCTCGATCGCGGGCCGTGGTGCTGACCTGCTGCTTGTAGATGACCCCCACTCCGAGCAAGACGTGCTGAGCGGTAACTTCGGGGTATTTGAGCGCGCTTATGAATGGTTCACGTTCGGTGCCCGTACCCGTCTGATGCCCGGAGGGCGTGTAGCAATCGTGCAGACACGGTGGCACCTCGACGATCTTACGGGCCGTGTAACTCGTGACATGGCAAAGAACGATAAGGCGGACCAGTATGAGGTGGTAGAGTTCCCGGCTATTTTGGAGGTCGAGGACTCAGACACAAAGAAGATAGTGCAGAAGGCGCTCTGGCCTGAGTTCTTTGATATGGCGGCGCTGGAGCGCACCAAGGCGTCGATGCCGGTGTTCCAGTGGAACGCGCAGTTCCAGCAGCAGCCCACTGCCGAAGAGGCTGCGCTAATCAAGCGGGAGTGGTGGAACATATGGGAGCCCGACGAGCCTCCGCTCTGCGAGTACATAATCATGTCACTCGATGCCGCTGCCGAGAAGCACAACCGGGCTGACTTTACCGCGTTGACAACTTGGGGGGTGTTTCTCAACGAACAGAACTCTGAGTATAATGTGATATTGTTAAATAGTATAAAGCAGCGTATGGAGTTTCCTGAGCTTAAAAAGCTAGCGATGGAAGAGTATGAGGAGTGGCAGCCGGACTCATTCATCGTTGAAAAGAAGAGCGCAGGCGCCGCGCTCTATCAGGAGATGCGTCGGATGGGCTTGCCCGTACAGGAGTATACACCGCACCGGGGGTCAGGAGATAAGCTGGCCCGCCTCAACAGCGTTGCAGACATCGTATCCTGCGGCATGTGCTGGGTTCCACAGACACGCTGGGCGGAGGAGCTCGTTGAAGAGGTTGCAGCGTTCCCGTTCGGATCGCATGATGACTTGGTTGACTCTATGGTGATGGCGCTCATGCGGTTTCGTAACGGGGGGTTCATCCGCCTGCCCTCCGACGAACCCGAAGAGCAGAGATATTTTCAACAACGCCGTGGCGGCTTCTACTGAAGGATAAGACATGGACATTGCCAAAGGACTATTCAGCGCCCCGAAGGGCGAAAACATGCTGGAGGGTGAAGCGCCTGAAATCGAGATTGAGCTCGGGATAAGCGCCCCGCTGGTCGTCGTTATGGATGATGGCAGCGTAGAAGTTACCTTCGATGATGAGGAAGCAGAAGACAGTCTTGAAAACGCACCGTTCGATGCAAACCTTGCCGACTATATGAAAGCGGGCGAACTCCGCGAGATTTCCGACGACCTCGTAGCGTTGATCGAAGCCGATCTGGACAGCCGGAAAGACTGGGCTGACGCCTACGTACAGGGGCTGGACGTGCTTGGATTCAAGTACGAAGAGCGAACAGACCCATGGCAGGGCGCCTGTGGCGTTTATTCGACAATTCTGGCGGAAGCAGCCATCCGGTTCCAAGCCGAGACCATGTCTGAGACCTTCCCTGCGGCGGGACCGGTCAGAGTGAAGATTCTTGGGGACGAAACTAAGGAGAAAGTAGCAGCTGCGGAGCGTGTTCGCGCCGATATGAACTACGAAATCACCGAGCGTATGGTCGAATACCGGTCTGAGCATGAGCGTATGCTCTATAGCCTTGGACTTGCGGGCTCTGCATTCAAGAAAGTGTACTTCGACCCCAACATCGGGCGCCAAGTATCGCTGTATATCCCTGCAGAAGACGTTATTGTGCCTTACGGCGCCAGCCACATCGAGATGGCTGAGCGTGTCACACACGTTATGCGCAAAACCAAGAACGAGATGCGCAAGCTGCAGGCCGTAGGGTTCTACCGCGACTTTGATCTGTCCGAACCGGTTCCATATCACTCTGATATCGAGGAAAAGAAGGCCGCAGAGGGTGGATACAGCCTGACAGATGACGACCGGTATGCACTCTATGAGTGCCACGTCGAGATGACTCTGCCGGGTGTTGATGAAGAAGACGACCTACCGAAGGCGTATGTCATCACTATTGAGCTCGGGTCAGGCGAAGTGCTGGCTATCCGCCGCAATTACGAAGAATCAGACGAATTGGCGCTGAAGAATCAGTTCTTCGTGCACTATCCCTACGTTCCGGGATTTGGCTTCTACGGATTGGGGTTGATCCACATCATCGGGGGCTATTCTCGTGCAGGTACGTCGCTGATTCGCCAGTTGGTTGACGCAGGTACGCTATCAAATCTGCCGGGAGGCCTGAAAACTCGGGGGCTACGCATCAAGGGCGACGATTCCCCAATTGAGCCGGGTGAATTTAAGGACGTTGACGTGCCGTCGGGGTCAATCCGCGACAACATCATGCCCCTGCCTTACAAAGAGCCAAGCCAGACTCTGCTCTTGCTGCTCGACAAGATCACGGCTGAAGGCCGGCGGCTGGGCGCCATCAGTGACCTAAACATCTCTGACATGTCTGCTAACGCCCCTGTGGGCACTACGCTGGCGCTCCTTGAACGTACGCTGAAGCCAATGGCAGCGGTTCAAGCGCGTGTACACTACGCGATGAAGCAGGAATTTAAGCTCCTGAAAGCGATCATCGCCGAGCACGCCCCAGAAGAGTACTCATACCAGCCCGCGCGCGGGGAGGTAAGCGCACGCCAGATGGATTACATGCTGGTGGACGTAATTCCGGTCAGTGACCCGAACAGCTCAACCATGGCGCAGCGTGTTGTGCAGTATCAAGCGGTGCTGCAGATGTCGCAGCAAGCTCCGCAGATTTACGACCTTCCAGTCTTGCATCGCGAGATGATGGAGGTGCTGGGCATCAAGAACGCAGATAAGATCGTACCAACGAAGGCCGACGCTAAGCCGACGGACCCAGTCAGCGAGAACATGGCTGCGCTCATTGGCAAGCCCATGCAGGCGTTCATCTACCAAGACCACCAAGCCCACATTGCTACGCACATGTCGTTCATTCAGGACCCCATGGTCGCACAGATGGTTGGGCAGAACCCACAAGCCAAGCAGATCACGGCATCGCTGCAGGCGCACATCGCCGAGCACCTCGGGTTCCAGTACCGCCAGCAAATCGAGGACAAACTCGGGGCCCCGCTACCCGGACCAAACGAGCCCCTGCCAGAAGAGGTGGAGGTACACCTGTCCCGTCTAGTCGCGGATGCGGGCAAGCAGCTTACACAGGCGCACCAGCAGCAGCAGGCTCAGCAGCAAGCACAGCAGCAGGCTCAGGACCCAATGCTCCAGCTTCAGCAAGCTGAACTCAAGGTCAAGGAGGCTGAGGTGCAGCGTAAAGCTGCAAAAGATCAGGTGGATGCCCAGATCAAGCAGCAACAGCTCAAACTGCAGACAGCTAAGAGCGCAACTGACGCCATGCTCAAAGCAGAAGAGCTCAAACTTGCGAAGACCGAACTGGCAATTGACGCTGAAGTTAAGGGTGTTGAGATTAGCCGCGCACGCCGCGCGGCACAGGATAAGACTGCACTAGAGGTCGCAAAACTCATGCAACCACGGCAAAACAAACCACAAGGGGGGAAATAAACAAACCATGGCAAAGACCGTCTTTGACGTGCTCATACACAGTATCGACGAGCAAATCTCGTCTGCACAAATATTCCTGAAGGGCGGGTCCCCTAAAGACTACCCTGCGTACAGGGAAATTGTTGGCTTAATTCGGGGTCTCGAAGCCAGCAAATCCTACATTGAAGACCTCTCGCGTAACTATAGGGATAACGATGATGACTGAAGCAGCAGTTAAAATCAGCGAAGATCAGGAATTTGAGCAGCAACTGCCCAAACCTGTAGGCTACCGCCTACTGATTGCCCTTCCACAGGTCTCTGAGACCTATGAGAGTTCAAGCATTTTGAAGACAGACGCCGAAAAAGGCCGTGATCACATCATGTCTATCATGGGTCTGGTCGTAGATATGGGGGCTGGCGCATATGCTGACACCTCGCGATACCCAGAGGGTCCGTGGTGCAAACCCGGGGACTACGTCATGTTCCGCATGAACTCTGGCACACGCTTCCTCATGGGTAGTGCTGAGTATCGCCTTATGAACGACGATTCAATCGAAGCGGTGGTTGCTGACCCCCGCGGCATCCAGCGGGCATAAGGAGCGCACAACATGCCATTTCAGGAAGTAAAGTTCGAGTTCCCCGAGGTCGAAGCCGAGGAAACTATAGAAATTGACATCGAGCCGTCCTCCGCGGAACCTATAAAACGTGGTGGTAGAGCCGAAGCCGCAGTGGAGCAGCCAGCACCAAAAGCAAGAGCGCCGGTTAAGGATGATGACTTCGAGGTCGACGTAATTGACGATACGCCAGAGGCTGACCGCGGGCGCACATCATCTGAACCCCCAGAAGAGGTGACTGATGAGGAGCTTGCGGACTACTCGGATAAAGTCCGTAAGCGCATTAAGCACTTCAGCAAGGGGTATCACGACGAACGCCGCGCTAAAGAAACGGCAATGCGCGAGAAAACAGAGCTCGAGCGATTTGCCCAGCAGCTTGTGGACGAGAACCAAAAGCTAAAAACGTCGGGTACAAAAAGTCAAACGGCGCTTATTGAGCAGGCTAAACGCAACGCAAAGACTGACGTTGACGCCGCCAGAACAGCATACAAGGCCGCTCACGACGCGGGCGATTCAGACGCGTTGCTGGAAGCACAAGAGAAGCTAATGGCTACTACGTCTAAGCTCGAAAGGATAAGCAACATAAAAGTACCGGCTTTACAGGTACGAGAAACACCTGTACAAGCTAACACAGCACCCGCCCCAGCTTTACAAGCGGATCAGCAGGCCGTGGATTGGAAAAACCGCAATTCATGGTTTCAGACCGACGACGAGATGACGAGTTTTGCGCTGGGGTTGCATAACAAACTCGTTAAAGAGGGCGTAAACCCTCGAAGCAATGACTACTACGAGCGCATTGACGCCCGTATGCGAACAGTGTTCCCAGAGCAATTCGAGGACACGACACCGGATAACCCGAAACCGAAGCGAAGGGCCTCGGTCGTGGCACCAGCAACGCGCAGCACTGCGCCGAAAAGGGTGACGCTGACCAAAACACAGGTCCACATCGCGAAGAGGTTGGGGCTTACCAACGAACAATACGCCAGACAGGTTGCATTAGACATGGAGAAACAAGATGGCTGAAAATCGTATAGCTCGCGAGCTTGAAACTCGCGAAAAAACCGCCCACAAACGGACTTGGCAGCGCCCGGAAGTTCTTCCATCGCCGAATCCAGAAGCAGGATACGACTATCACTGGGTACGGGTAAGTACGCAGGGGAAAGTGGACGCCACTAATGTTTCTGCAAAATTGCGTGAAGGTTGGGAGCCCGTAAAGGCTACAGACCACCCCGAAATTACCATGGTTACCGTCGAAAACGACCGGTTTGCCGACAATGTGGTGATTGGTGGGCTGATGCTGTGTAAGGCACCGGCAGAGTTGGTAGCGGAGCGTAACGAATACTACGGCGCGCAAACCAAAGCCCAGATGACCTCTGTCGACAACAACTTCATGCGTGAGAACGACCCTCGTATGCCCCTCTTCAACGAGCGGCGGTCGAAGGTTACTTTTGGAAACGGGACATGATAGGAGCTAAATATGGCTTACCCTACTGTTAGCGGACCTTACGGTCTGATCCCGGTGAAACTGTTGAGCGGCACTCCCTTCGTTGGGGGTGTATATCGTTCGATGAAGATCGCAAGTGGATACAACACTTCGATTTTCTTCGGCGACGCTGTTAAAGTTGTCACCGGCGGCACTGTTGAACGCGATGCGTTTGACGCTGCTATGACCCCTGTTGGGGTCTTCATGGGCTGCAAGTACACGGACCCAAATCTGGGTTACGAACTGTACAGCCAGAGCTTCCCGGCAGGCACTGTTGCGTCCGACATCGTCGCGTACGTAGCAGACGCAACTGAACTGCTCTTCAAAGCAGCGGTTGTTTCTTCGGGAACCACAATCGGCGACCTCGCGTTGACCGACATTGGTGCAAACGTCGCCGGTGTGGATAATACAGGTGATTCTGCTTCGGGTAATTCCCGCGGTGCGATCTCCGATACGTCCGCCACCACAAACACTCTGCCGTTCCGGATTATCGGTTTGGTAGAAGAAACCAAAAACAGCTCGGGTGGTTACACTGAGGCCTACGTTAAATGGAACGCAGGCCACCAGTATAGCAACACGACTGGTGTATAAGGAGGCTGACTAATGGCTATTTCACGCGCCCAGCTACTTAAAGAACTCCTCCCCGGGCTGAACGCTCTGTTCGGTATGGAGTACGCAAAGTACGGTGAAGAGCACGCCGCAATCTTCGAAACTGAGTCCTCGGACCGTTCATTTGAAGAAGAAACCAAGCTGTCGGGCTTCTCCGCAGCTCCGGTTAAAGGCGAAGGTGCCGCTATTGAGTATGACAATGCTCAAGAAGCGTGGACTGCTCGTTATACGCACGAAACCGTTGCAATGGGTTTTTCAATCACTGAAGAAGCGATTGAAGATAACTTGTACGACTCACTGTCGGCTCGTTATACCAAAGCATTGGCTCGCGCTATGGCGTACACCAAGCAGGTTAAGGCTGCATCCATCCTGAACAACGCATTTGCAGCAGGCACCACTTACGGTGACGGAGTTACTCTTTGCTCCACTGCACACCCGCTTGTTTCTGGGGGTACAAATGCGAACCGCCCAGCTGTTGCTGCTGACCTTAACGAGACTTCGCTCGAAGCCGCCGTTATTGCCATCAGCGAGTGGACTGACGAACGTGGTCTGCTCATCGCAGCCCAGCCGCGCAAGCTGGTTATCCCGCCTGCGCTGCAATTCGTTGCTACTCGACTGCTTGAGACTGAGGGACGCATCGGTACAGCTGACAACGACCTGAACGCTCTGAAGTCGAACGGCTCGGTCCCCGAAGGCTATACGATCAACCACTATCTGACGGATACCAACGCATGGTTCCTGATGACGGATGTTCCAAACGGCCTGAAGCACTTCACACGTGCGCCAATGGCAACGTCGATGGACGCTGACTTTGACACCGGCAACAGCCGCTACAAAGCTCGTGAGCGTTACTCGTTCGGGGTGTCTGATCCGCTGGGTATCTACGGTTCAGCCGGCGCATAAGCTAGTAAACTCAAGGGTTTACCTCTACAAAGGCCCACTTCGGTGGGCCTTTTTCTTTATGTTGACTTATTACGTTGCGTGATGGTATTCTGCGTACATCGGGGCACACCCGTGAATCTGACAGACCCCGACTGACGACATGCAGACAGGTTCACTAAACTCGCATGTGAGGATATATTGTGGCGAATACTACCTTTTCAGGTCCAGTGACCTCTACCAATGGTTTCGTTGGTGACATTATTGTTCCGACTTACACAGTCTCGAACGCTCCATCAGCCAGTACAGCCGGTGCGGGTACGGTTATTTACGTGTCCAATGGCGCAGCTGGCGCTGCTATTCTAGCATTCTCTGACGGGACAAACTGGAAGCGTTCCGATACAGGCGCTACAATCGCAGCAGCATAAGGAGCGTGTTATGAGTAGATTTACACCAGCTTCTGCCGCAGAAATGGCCGCTCGGGGGTTAGACTCCGCGGGCAACCCGCTTCCAAAGCCAGAACCTGTAAAAACCGCAAGCACGGCGACCACGAAGAAAACGGCGACCACGAAGAAAAAGGAATAGCACATGGGAGCGCATGACCTACGGTCCACCACGCTTACCGCGTCTGGATCAGTCTCTGGAGCGCGGGGAAGAGTACGTGCAATGACTTATCTTGCCACAGCAACTCCGGGAAGCATCACCATTAAGAACGGCGGTGCTTCTGGTGTAACTATTCTTGAGGTCGCAACTCCCGGTATAGCAGACGCGTACGACATTATAATCCCGGACAGCGGTTTTCTTTGCTCAACCGACATTTATGCTGTGTTGACTAACGTTGCTTCCGTTACCGTGATGTACGAAGGCTAAGGATTGGCGCATGGCTAAGTCTCCGGCTTGGACGCGTAAGGAAGGTAAGGCCGCTAAAGGTGGATTGAACGCCAAAGGCCGCGCCTCTTACAATAAGGCCAACCCTACGAAGCCGGGGCTAAAAGCACCGCAGCCCGAAGGCGGATCACGGAAGAAGTCTTTCTGTGCCCGCATGACAGGGATGAAAAAGAAGTTAACTTCTGCTAAAACGGCAAATGACCCCAATAGCAGAATCAACAAGAGCCTTCGGGCGTGGAAATGCTGAAAGGATGAATTATGGCCAGTTCGATGCCGAAATTGCGTGCCAAAGTGGCGGGGATGGATAACAATAAAAAAGAACAAGCAGCGGAGCGTGCTCGCACGGAAGCCATAGCAGAAAAGTGGCGTGGACGTGGTACTTCTGGGGAAGAGATGGCTGCTAAAGAGAGCCGGGTAAAGTCCAACGCCAAGTTTGACGCCATCGAACGCGGCCAAGCAGCGGATGAAGCAAATGCTGAACGCTACGGTCGTGATGCCTATAAAAGTCACGGTTTTGGCCAAGGCAATAGCGAAATCCCAAGAGAAACAGCCGTGACGACAGACTACGCTAAGGGTGGTAAACTGAAGACGCAAAAATACCAAGCTGGTGGAACCCCTCGCGCTGATATGGAGCCCCCACGCCCGCGCATTCGCCCAGAAGATTTGCTGGATGGTAAGAACAGCACGGCGCCTCGCCGAGTGCCTCGCCCAAAGGCTCGCCCTACGCGTATGGGCGCTTCTCCTTCGGGCCAAGATGCTACACGGGGTATGAACCCCGAGGATAACTACAGCTCCGAGGACCTACAGTCTCTTCGGGGCATGAAAAAAGGCGGCAAAGTACGCGGCGCGGGGATCGCTAAAAAAGGCATCCGGGCCTGCAAGATGTGCTAATGCGCCCCTACCCTAACCTCGAGGCCACTACGAAAGTCGTGAGAAAGTAGTATGACCACATCAGGCACCACAGCGTTTAACATGGACTTCACGGAGATTGCCGAAGAAGCATGGGAACGTGCGGGCCGTGAGATGCGGTCTGGATACGACTTACGTACGGCTCGGCGTTCTATGAACTTAATGACGATCGAGTGGCAGAACCGTGGCATTAACATGTGGACGATTGACGAGGGTTCGATCAATTTGGAAGCGGGTGTAGGCCAATATGACCTGCCGGCAGACACGATTGATCTACTTGAGCAGGTGGTACGTACAGGAAGTGGTACAACGCAGCAGGACCTTAATCTGTCGCGTATCAGCGTTAGCACGTACTCTACGATCCCGAATAAAACCAACACTGGTAGGCCGATTCAGGTGTGGATTGAGCGGCTGCGGGATAACCCACGGATCAATCTGTGGCCTGTTCCAGACAGCGATAACTACACTGTGGTGTATTGGCGTATGCGCCGTGTTCAGGATGCCGGTGCCGGTGCGCAGACAGCGGACATGAGCTTCCGCTTCTTCCCGTGCTTGGTAGCGGGGTTAGCCTATTACATCGCAATGAAGGTACCCGAGTTTGTGACCCGAATCCCGCTCCTGAAGCAAGAATACGAGGACCAATTCCGACTTGCTGCAGAGGAAGACCGGGAGAAGGCCCCAGTACGCTTTGTACCGAGGATGAGTATGGTACGATGAGCAGTCGTTTTGCATCTAGCCAAAAAGCGCTCGGTATATGCGACATATGCGGGTTTGCGTACCCGCTACGTAAACTACGTACTACACGCGTTAAGGGGCGCAAGACAAACATACTCTCTTGCCCAACGTGTTGGGACCCAGACCATCCGCAGCTTAGGTTAGGTGAGCTTCCCGTCAACGACCCACAAGCATTGCGCAACCCGCGCCCTGATTCTGGAGAGTACGCACAGAGCCGCGCGCTTATCCTTCCAGTATGGCCTGTAGTTGGCACTGGATTTATCGGGCAAGTAACTGTAGTAACTTCTTAGGAGTGACACGACATGGCAAACTGCAACACGACGAAGATGAAGGCTGGTGGCAAAGTCGCTAGCCAGACTAAGAAGGCCAAGAAGCCATCTAAGGTGGGCACGAAGGTGCGCGGCACCGGCGCGGCCACCAAGGGCCTCTATGCTCGGGGGCCAATGGCATAAGTTATGGATTACGCTGAGCTCACGCAAAACATACAGGATATCAATGAAACGTCGTTCACCGACGAGCAGTTGGCTATGTTTGTTCAGCAAGCAGAACAGAAAATCTACAACGCAGTACAAATTCCGGAACTACGGAAGAACGTAACTGGGTCAGCCACTGCGGGTAACAAATACCTTCAGATGCCGGAAGACTTTCTGTACTCGTATAGCATGGCAGTCATTGATGGTGACGAGAACTACTCGTTCCTCCTAAACAAAGACGTCAACTTCATCCGAGAGGCTTACCCGGCCCCGGGCGGGGTTGGCGCACCGAAGCATTACGCGTTCTTCGACGGGAACACCTTTATTTTGGGCCCTACCCCAGACGCGGATTATTCCATAGAACTACACTACGGATACTACCCGGAGTCGATTGTTACCGCAGGTACAACTTGGCTTGGGAATGAGTTTGATTCAGCGCTCCTAAATGGCGCACTGGTCGAAGCTATCCGCTTCCTCAAAGGTGAGCAGGACATCGTCAACATGTACAACCAACTGTATGTGCTTTCGATTGGGCTGCTCAAGAATCTTGGGGATGGCAAAATGCGGCAGGACACATATCGTTCTGGCGAAATACGAACCCCCGTGAGCTAAGGAGATAATACATGGCTATCACACAAGCAATGTGCACAAGTTTCAAAACCGAGCTTCTCGGCGGCGTGCACGACCTCGACACTGACGCGATCAAAATCGCGCTGTTTACCAGTACGGCGACTCTCGGAGCAGCTACAACTGCATACAGCACTACAAACGAGGTATCCGGTACTGGGTACACAGCCGGGGGGAACACTCTTACAGGCGCGGCTATCAGCGCATCTGGTACAACCGCGATCGTAGATTTTGATAACACTACGTGGGCGGCCTCGACTATTACTGCCCGCGGGGCGATGATCTACAACTCGTCGAAGGCTAACCGAGCTATCGCGATCCTCGACTTCGGGGCTGATAAGACGTCTACTGACGGCGACTTTACGATTCAGTTCCCGGTCGCAGACGCTTCGAACGCTATCCTCCGCATCGCGTAAGGAGTTAAAACATGGTAGTCCTCGTAAACAGGGCCAAAGTAGCTACTGCCACAACAGGCACAGGTACGATCACTCTTGGCGCTGCCGAGAATGCCTATCAGTCGTTCGCTGCCGCGGGCGTGGTTGACGCCAATGTCGTTCGCTACGTTATCGAAGACGGAAATAGTTGGGAGATCGGCACAGGCACCTACACAGCCTCTGGGACTTTACTTAGTAGGACACTCACGGAAAGCTCTACTGGCTCCCTTCTGAACTTGTCTGGTTCTGCTGTAGTATATGTGACTGCTGCGGGCGCTGACATCGTGCAGCCTTCTGACTTTGTATCTATTGCTTCTGTTGAAGCAATTAATCAAGGCGTGGCGACAACTGACGATCCGACGTTTACCAACACAAACTTGTCCGCACTTGCAAGTTCGATTGAAAAGACCGCAGTTGACGTATTCGTCTATGACACATCGCTTGACTCCGACGGTGGTGCATGGCGTAAGCGCACACAAGGCACAAGCTGGTACAACGAGACGCTGGACACTCCTACTCGTGGTAGCCGTAAGGAGTTCCCTGCGGTTGCTGTGATTGTGGCTGAGAGTGATACCGTTACGATCTACGATGGTGATGATCCAAGCCTGCCTATGTGGATGGTGTTTGATTGCAGTGGCACTATTGGAGCAGGTTATTTGTTACCCGCTACTGCAATGACATCTGTAACTGCATTAAATGGTATTATCTGCATAGGTTCTAACCAAGATGCCAGCAGAGATGGGGCTAAAGTCATCTACATGATAGGAGACTATGCCTTGAACTACGGTTATAGTTCCTTTGATAAGTTTAATGGTGTTATTGCAGATAGAAATACTGCCAAAGGATATGGCGACATAGGGCTAGGTAATCTTGTAGATACCGAAGTCAACGACGTAGCCATGACCGTGCTACCCAACGCACCTATTGATGCAGCTACTGGGCTTCCTGTGCCTACTATTGCGGTTGCTACGGATGGTGGCGTGAGTGTTATCAAGGATGATGGGACTGTTGTTGATATTACAGCTAGTGCATATTCTTTCGTTCAATTTGTAGAGGGCGGCAGAATACTATTGGCTAGGTCTACAACCCCACACGCTTACTTGGGAATTATACCGACAGCCGATGTATCGGAAACAGTTTTCCGAGACTTAGCTACAACGACATTCTTCCGTTATGACCTTACTGACACTGACGCTGATCTAGCCATCATCGGCGGTGCAGACGTAGCATATGGTGACATAACTTCCGTAAGCGGCAACGCCTTCTCCAACACATTCGGCTTGCAGTTCTATCAAGAAAACCCCGCGACCCCCGCCGCTGGCATGGTCGCCTACGCCACCTCCACCTACAACACAGGCTGGATGAACGGCGATATAAAACTAGCCACCTTGTCCGACACTACGGCTGGCACTGTTACTGGCAGTGAGTTGGTGACGAATGGTACGTTTGATAGTGATGTTTCTGGGTGGAGTGCAGGTGCAAGTTCTACGATCACATACAGTAGCGGTGTTGCAAGACTACAGCTTACAGGTGGTGCTATAGGAGAGTACCCTAAGACACGAACCAGCTTAGGGACTTTAGCGGCGGGTAAAAAGTACACTGTTAGCATAGGCTCTTATACACGGGTTTCAGGCAATGCTTTGCGTATTAGAGCAAATACCAACGGGGATGTTTCAACAGATGGACAGCCAGATGGAACTTTGTATTACAACAGTAATACTAACATTACTAATTTCAGCTTCACTTTTGAGGCCGCCAGTAGTTCAGAACACTTTTTGTGGATGTTTCAACAAGATTACACGGGAAACTCAGAAGCAACCTTCGACAACGTATCAGTACGCCTAGCCGAAGCCGACCGCAGTGTGAACGCCAATGGCTTACAAGTATTCGGCACAATCACAAAGACTGTTGTGGAAACTGGCGCTGATCTGGTGGCCTACTCTGGCTTCTCTGCCAGCAACTACCTTGAGCAGCCGTATAACTCGGCGTTGGACTTCGGGACGGGTGACTTCTGCTACATGTGGTGGACTAAAGGAACAGACACTAACGCTCACTTTTTAGATCGTCGTGATGTGGCCCTTGCTGGCTTTCAACTTAGATCGTATTGTTCGGCAACGACATGGACATTCTCCCCAGCCTCTGCTTTGACTGCAACTGTGGCTGTTCAAGATGGCTCATGGAAACACCTGTGTGCTGTTAGGTTAAGCGGTGTTCTATACCTATACGTCAATGGCGTGTTAATTACCTCTGCCGCAAACACAGCGAACGTAACAAACACAGCGGCGATTTTACGGATTGGGACAAATATAAGCGGGGCATCACCACTTGATTTAGGCTCACTCGCCCTACTACGCATCTCAGCCACAGCACCCACAGCAGAACAGATTGCTAAAATCTACAACGACGAGAAGTTCCTGTTCCAAGAGAATGCCCAAGCCACACTCTACGACACGTCTGATGCAGTCACAGCCCTAGCGCATGACCCAATCACCGGCATCCTACACGCAGGAACAAGTCAAGGTCGCTCAGACTTCGCAGGGTTACGTCGGGTGAACAACACAACAACCGCTGTCGGGGTTAGCATTAGCGCCGTCGATGGCCTGATCGCGGAAGATTAAATCATGGAAATCACAGTCCAATCCATGACCACAAACCAGTTCGCAGGTGGCTTGTCCAACGTAATAGAGCTAGTCCACTGGTCAGCAACTGATGGCACGTCTACAATCAATGGGACAACCCGCCTGAAACCCCCTAATGGAAACTTTATGAGTTTTACATCGCTGACTGAGAGTCAGGTTATAGGGTGGGTTATCTCTAAGGACTCAATCCGCATTAAGAAAATGTTAGCTGATACCACAGCTAAGTCTTTAGTCTCAGCTATCTCAACTCCTTGGTCTGTGGGTTTCTCTTACGAGGAGCCTGAGGCTGTTCGTGTGGCACGTCAGACATACCAATACAAGGAGGCTGTCTCACGGCTTGCTCAGTATGTGTTAGCTGATGGTCGCCAAGAGGTAGTCGAGAGCCAGCCTACAGGTGAGAAGGTCTGGGATGAAGCCACACTGGAAATGGTAGATGTGATGGCTGATGTCATTACCGTCACTGCTGTTGAGCCATTGGAAGCTACAGTCACACGAGCTGTGTACCCTGAAGACGATCCAACGGCTGAGCCAACAGAAGAAACAATCCAGAACCCGCTGATTACTGCGGATGTATCTGAGCGAAGTGCTGCACAGGCTGTTGTCGCAAGTACCCCAGAGGAGATTAAGCAATGACAGTATTAATTTCGAAGCCAGCGATTAACCTCCGAGGAGAGTTAGCCAGCCTAAAGAAGCCATCAGGGATTGTTGGTGAGAGTATCTTGAGGGCTGATACCGCAGCGGAAGCAGTCGAGCAGTTGGACCTAGAGGACCACACGTTCACTACGTTTACCTCTACGGGTATTGACGATAATGCCACGAGTACAAAGCTAACAGTTAGCGCCACAGGTATTGACGTAACTGGCACAGTGACGGCAACCGAGTTCAACATTGCCGAATTTTCCACATCAACAAACGTCCTGCAATCAAACACTGGCGGGACTGGCGCAAGACTTCGTGCATCTGTATCCAGCCCACCGTTCCCAACCTTTGCCTTTAGCGATGACAACAACACGGGCATTTTCCGTCCTGCAGCAGATACGCTTGGTTTTAGCACTGGCGGCGCAGAACGCATGCGCATCACCTCTACAGGAGCGTGTGAGTGGAGACCAGACGGCACTACTCAGGCGATGACGCTTGATGCCTCAGGCAACTTGCTGGTGGGTAAGACTGCTACAACGCTTTCTGTTGCTGGAACGTATATCAGCGCATCGGGTTCAGTTGGAGTTACAAGGGCATCTGACGATTGCTTAACTCTAAATCGGACAGGTATCGATGGAGCAATAGCTTCTTTCTACAAAAACGGCACCACGGTGGGGAGTATTGGTACTGTTGGTGGTGTGCTTACTATAGGCAATGGTGATACTGGCCTATTATTCAGTGGTTCTGGTGACTACATAACGCCACGCAACCCAACAACACAGGCAGGCAGAGATGCTGCTATTGACTTAGGTACTGGCTCAGACCGCTTCAAAGACCTCTACCTCTCAGGAACAGCTTACGCTACTACATTCTCAGGTGCGCTATCTGGCAACGCAACTACGGCGACCACTTTAGCAACTGCTAGAGCAATCGCACTAAGTGGTGATGTCACTGGTACAGCTAACTTTGATGGCAGTGCTGGTATTTCAATTGCTACTGTTGTTGTTGATGATAGCCATAATCACAGTTCATCTTCTGGTAACTTCACAGTTGGTGGAAATCTTGTTGTTAATGGTACAACTGTTACCGTAAATGCTACGACTATAACTATCGATGATCCAATAATCACACTTGGAGGCGACACCACTCCTGGCGCAGATGACAATAAAGATCGTGGTATTGAGTTTAGATGGCACAATGGTACTGCGGCTAAAGTTGGTTTCTTTGGTTTTGATGATAGCACAGGTTACCTAACATTTATACCAGACGCAACAAATACAAGCGAAGTATTTTCTGGTTCTGTGGGCGATATTCAGGCTACAAACTTCCGTGGTGCGTTAGTTGGTAATGCTACCACATCTTCATCAACAACCGGTAACGCTGCTACTGCAACTAAACTTGCAACCGCAAGAGCAATCGCTCTAACTGGTGCTGTCACTGGTACAGCTAACTTTGATGGTAGTGCTGGTATTTCAATTACAACTACAGCGACTTCTGATCCAACACTTACACTTGCGGGAGATGCTTCTGGTTCTGCTACGTTTACAAATCTGGGTAACGCTACCCTAACCGTTGCTATAGCTAATGATAGTCATACGCATAACTACACTACAGCTACTTATGATACCGACATGAAGCCAAACACCTCTGGTATAGGTTCTGGTGTAACGGGGCTAAAGGCTTTCTTTTCTAGCTACGGAGGCATGACAAGCACCGCTGATACGAATTATCAAGATGTTCTTGTCTTGGATACATATAGTGACACTAGTGGTGGCACTGCAAATGCCATTACAATGGACAAGTCTGATGGCAGTATGCGAATATGGAACGCTGTGCATACTGCCACTAGTTGGGGAACACCTCAACGTGTCTTCGCAGATAACTATCATCCTAATGCTGACACGCTAACAACCGCCAGAGCAATCGCTCTAACTGGTGCTGTCACTGGTACAGCTAACTTTGATGGTAGTGCTGGTATTTCTATTACTACAACAAATACGGCCGATCCAACACTTACACTTGCTGGTGATGCTACTGGTTCTGCTACGTTTACAAATCTGGGTAACGCTACCCTAACCGTTGCTATAGCTAATGATAGTCATAGTCACTCATTTAGCAACTTAATAAACAAAACTGGTGGAACTGGCGACTATACAACTACTGGAACTTCCACGGCTGCAACCTTCAATGCTACCTCTACTACGAATGGCGGCTTTCAAGGAATTGATGCTGACACTATTACAGCACCCTCATTCACTTGGACATCCGACCAGAATACAGGGATGTGGCACGCTGGAGTTGACAGCATTGGTTTTACTACAGCGGGTGTAAACCGACTGACGCTATCTACCACCGCACTAACATCGACCCTCAATATAGCAGCACCTACATTTTCTGGAAGTGGTGCTTCTTTGACTTCACTAAATGGCTCTAACATTACCACTGGGACTGTTGCTGCTGCTAGAGTTGCTACTCTGAACCAAAACACTACTGGCTCATCTGGATCGACCACTGGCAATGCAGCTACGGCAACAGCTTTACAGACAGCTAGAACTATCAATGGCGTGTCATTTAACGGAACGGCTAACATTACGGTAGCAGACAGCACTAAAGCCCCCATTGCATCTCCAACATTCACTGGGACAGCAACCTCCCCAACTTTTAATGCTTCGTCCGTAACTAACGGTGGGTTCCAAGGCATTGATGCTGATACAGCCTTAATTCCATCATTCACATGGACATCAGACCAAAACACAGGTATGTGGCACGCTGCGGCAGACTCCATCGGATTTACTACGGCTGGTGTGAACAGACTTACTTTATCCACCACAGCGGTAACATCTACCCTCAATGTAGCTGCGCCTACGTTCTCAGGTAGTGGTGCTTCTCTAACCTCATTAAACGGCTCTAACATTAGCACAGGGACTGTTCCCGCTGCTCGTGTTGCTACGCTGAACCAAAACACGACAGGTAGCGCTGCTACACTAACAACCGCCCGTAGTATTGCACTTTCTGGTGCAGTAACTGGTACTGCAACCTTTAATGGTAGCGCTAATATTACTATTGCTACAACAAATACGGCTGATCCCACATTAACTCTTGCGGGCGATGCTACTGGTTCAGCGACATTCACCAACTTGGGCAATGCTACCCTAACCGTTGCTGTAGCTAATGATAGTCACAATCATAGTTCGTCGTCTGGTAACTTCACAGTTGGTGGAAATCTTGTTGTTAACGGAACAACTGTTACCGTAAATGCGGCAACTATAACTATTGACGATCCGATAATCACACTCGGTGGTGATACTACTCCTACTGTAGACGACAATAAAGATCGTGGTATTGAATTCCGCTGGCATAATGGTACTGCGGCTAAAGTCGGCTTCTTTGGCTTTGATGACAGTACAGGTTACTTGACATTTATACCAGACGCAACAAACACAAGTGAAGTATTTTCAGGCACAGTCGGTGATATTCAGGCTACAAACTTCCGTGGTGCGTTGATTGGTAATGCTTCAACAGCGACAACGCTACAAACCGCAAGAACAATCGGTGGTGTATCGTTTAACGGTTCTGCAAATATCAACTTACCTGGCGTAAACGCTGCTGGCAACCAAAGCACGACAGGTAATGCTGCAACTGCAACTCTGGCGGCAAACTCAACCTTAGCTGGCGGTCTTGCCGTAGGCACAGGGGTGAACAATGGAGCTAACCAGATTGTTAGAACTAATGCCTCTGGGTATGCTGATTTTGGGTGGATCAATACGGTTTCTGGCACCTCAGGCGCACCGACAAGGATATATTGCTCTCAAGATGCTTATATAAGATATCTGACACCTGCTTCATTAGCTCCTTATATATTAAACCAAGGGTCTACCAAGAACTCTCATACACACGACTACCTACCGCTTGCTGGCGGTACTATGACTGGCGATATCCTCTACGGCACTGCCGACCGTGATAATAGTCAAATTGGAACATATGATCCTGCTAAGACTCAACAAATCTGGTCAATGGGCGCTGCCTATAAAAATAGCGCAACGGGTGTGAATTTTGGTACTCTTTACGGTATGTCTTATAAGCATACAAACAACACTACTGGCGGAACTATGGCTGGTGGGCATCAAATAGTCTTCGCTAATGCTGGTACTGCTGGTGCTGCTATTGGTATGGCTGGGAATATATGGACAAGTGGTGTTTCAACCGCTGCAACTTTCAACGCTACCTCTACGACTAATGGTGGCTTCCAAGGGATTGACGCTGACACTATTACAGCACCCTCATTCACTTGGACATCTGATCTTGACACTGGTATGTGGCACTCTGCTGCTGATGCTATTGGTTTTACTACCGGCGGAACAAATAGAATAACTATCAACAGCGCAGGTATATCTGGTGCTGGTGCTGGTTTGACTGGATTGAATGGCTCTAACATTAGCACTGGTACTGTTGCTGCTGCTCGTGTTGCTACGCTGAACCAAAACACTACTGGTTCATCTGGATCGACCACTGGCAATGCTGCAACTGCAACAGCCTTACAGACAGCTAGAACCATCAATGGCGTTTCATTTAACGGAACGGCTAACATTACTGTAGCGGATGCAACTAAGCTACCGCTTGCTGGCGGTACTATGACTGGGTCAGTTACTTTAGCCACTGGTACTAAAATTCTCAGCGGTAGTAATATATACACGGAGCTAGGTGCTAATGTTAATAACACATTTGAGATCAAGAATACAACCGCCTCAACGAATTCTGCGGCTAACCTATTAACGCTTAGTCACTACTCAACAGGCGTACCCTCTGCTGGCTTTGGTTCAGCAGTAGAATTTAGAGGGGAAAACCCAGCGTCTGGAACATCAGTGTATGGCTCAGTCGCAGGTGTGTGGGAAGGTGGTAATACCAACCCAAGCGGTGGAGCGCTAGTATTCAGCACTGATGGTTATAATGGAGGTAATACCGAGAGGATGCGCATATCCTCTGAGGGTAATATAACAGTTACGGGTACAGTTGATGGTCGTGATATCGCAACAGATGGAACTAAGTTAGATACAATAGCTACTTCCGCTAATTACTATGTTCATCCAACAACTGCTGGTAATAAGCACGTTCCTACTGCTGGCGCTGCTGGGCAGTTCCTGAAGTATTCTGCTAGTGGTACTGCTGTTTGGGCTGCTGATAACAATACTGTCTATACTCACCCAACTGGGGCGGGTAATAACCACATACCTACAGGCGGTACAGTAGGTCAGATACTTAAAAACACTGGCTCAGGCATTGCAACGTGGCAGGCTGATAACAACACAACCTACTCAGTAGGGGATGGTGGGCTTACCCAAGTAAACTTCACTACTGCTGATAACACTAAACTAGATGGTATAGAAACTGGAGCTACTGCTGACCAGACTGCAGCGCAGCTTCTGGCAGCTATCAAGACTGTAGACGGTGCAGGCTCAGGCCTTGATGCTGACTTGTTGGATGGTGTGAGTAGTCTGGGGTTTCCTCGCTTTTATAATGACGCATATTTAACCACCTCTACAACCACTGCCAATTTTATTGCTGAATTAGCTTTGGATTATGGGGCATTCAATAATAATAGTGTTGTCCTGAAAATGGCATGGGATTACGCTGGCAACGCAGATTTAGTTACAGGTGACTCTATTGTAGGGACGTTAGAGTTAGCGGGGTGCATTATCGAGGCGTGGGGCGGCACTTACAAACACGTCAGGATTACACGGCCTACTACTGGCGTGGGTGGCGGGATGATTGCGGTCTACAACGATCAAAGTAGCGGTTACTCCCCGGGCTGGCGGGCGATCTGGAACTCAACTAACGACGGTGCTGGTTCTGGACTTGATGCTGATCTGTTGGATGGTCAGCAGGGCTCTTACTACGGAACTGCTACTGCCGTGGCAACCAATACTGCCAAAGTAACTAATGCTACCCACACTGGCGAAGTAACTGGCTCAGGTGCTTTGACAATAGCAGACAATGTTGTCGACGCTGGTAACTTAAAGGTAACCGGAAACGGAACTACAGCACAGTATCTAAGATCAGATGGTGATGGTACTTTTACTTGGGCCACTCCTACAGATACTAATACTGTGTACACTCACCCCAACCACACTGGCGAAGTTACAGGCTCTGGTGCCTTAACTATAGCTGATAACGTTGTCGATGAAGCTAACCTTAAAGTCTCAAACGCACCCACAAACGGATACGTTCTATCAGCACAGTCAGCTAACGCTGGTGGTTTAACTTGGGTCGTTCCTACATCAGGCGCTACGGGGGCAACTGGACCTACCGGGGCAACTGGCCCCACAGGACCCACCGGCCCCGCAGGGACAACTGGAACTGCAGGCGCTACAGGCGCTACAGGTGCAACTGGCCCTACTGGCGCTACTGGCGCAGCAGGGGCAACTGGAACTGCAGGAACTGCAGGCGCTACAGGTGCAACTGGCCCTACTGGCCCTACTGGCCCTACAGGTGCTACTGGCGCTACTGGCGCAGCGGGTTCACCAGATACAGCAGCCCAGGTTCTAGCTAAGCTTGTAACGGTAGACGGTGCAGGCTCAGGCCTTGATGCTGATCTGTTAGATGGTCAAAGTAGCGCCTACTACGGAACTGCTACTGCTGTGGCAACCAATACTGCCAAAGTAACTAATGCTACCCACACAGGAGAAGTAACTGGCTCTGGTGCCTTGACTATAGCTGATAACGTTGTTGACGCTGGCAACTTAAAGGTAACTGGTAACGGAACTACAGCACAGTATCTACGCTCAGATGGAGATGGTACTTTCACATGGGCTACCCCTACTGATACTAATACAGTATACACTCACCCCAACCACACTGGCGAAGTGACAGGCTCTGGTGCCTTAACTATAGCTGATAACGTTGTTGACGCTGGCAACTTAAAGGTAACTGGTAACGGAACTACTTCACAGTACTTGCGTTCTGATGGAGATGGTACTTTCACGTGGGACACACCTTCACCAGCCTCAGGTAAATCCATAGTAATGGCTATGGTATTTGGATAAGGAAAATATAAAATGGCAGCACCAAACTTAGCTAACATAACAAGCATCTATGGTAAAGTATTTTGTGGCGGCTTGGACACAGCAACCACCACGGACATGATCGTTTGCCCAGCAAACAAAGTCTTAAAAGTCAACAGTATTGTTATATCAAACATTGATGGTACAAACTCTGTTGATGCTACAGTGTATTTTTACGATTCTTCTTTGCCAGCAAGGCTTGAATTAGCCTATACAATTCCAGTGCCTGCAGATTCAACACTCGTTGTTATCTCAAAAGATACAGCAATATATCTCGAAGAAGGTGATCAGATTGAGGCGGGAGCGAGTGCCCCAGGTGATGCGCAAATCGTAATCTCTTATGAAGAAATAGATGATGCGTAGGCATTCAGATAAGGAAAATATAAAATGGCAGCACCAAATTTAGGCAACGTAACGAGCATCTATGGTAAAACTATGGGTGTTAGTTTAGGTATAACGACTACAACGACTATTTTGACTTGCCCAGCAAACAAAGTCTTAAAAATTAACAGCATTATTGTACCAAACATTGATGGTACAAACAATACTGATGTTACAGTATATTGTTGGAACAATTCTTCAACTAACAGGTTTGCTTTGGCCAGTACGATTACAGTACCTGCAGATTCAACACTTGTTGTTATCTCAAAAGATACATCAATATATCTTGAAGAGAGTGATAGAATTGAAGCCGGGGCAACCGCCACTGGCGATGCGACTATCATAATCTCTTATGAAGAAATGGATGATGCGTAGATGGCTTTTAATTATTTTAGAAACTCAAGCATTGTGGGAAAACCTAGTAATAACAAAGCCGCAATTTACGATATGACACAAAGTCAACTTAGTGATATTGCATCGAAATTTGGTCAAGTTGAATTTACTACAACTGGTTCGCAGACATGGACAGTTCCTGCAGGCATCACAAGCATTTCAGCGGTTGCTGTGGGTGGTGGCGGTGGCGGGGCTGCGACTGTAGTTTTAAACGGTTTATCCGGAGGCGGTGGTGCAGGTGGTGGCCTCGGGTGGATAGGCAGCACTGCTGTAACTCCCGGAGAATCACTAACTATTAACGTCGGCGCAGGAGGCGCTGGGGGAACATATCAAGTCGATAACAGTACAGCAGGCGGAAACTCCAATATACTTAGAGGAGCTACAGTACTTGTACAAGGTAATGGTGGCGCGAAGGGCATATATAACAGTTCAGGGACTATGGCAGTAGGCGGCACTTATACAGGCACCGGTGGTGGTACAGGCGGCGCTGGCGGTTATGGCGCGGTTGGTAACGAATCAGGCGGTGGCGGCGGAGCAGGTGGGTATTCAGGTCCTGGCGGTTATGGCGGCAACGGTATAACTGCCCCTTCCACGGGCTCTGGTGGTTCAGGCGGTGGGCACTCAGGTGTGAATAGCTATACAGGAACGGTTACAGCTGGCGGTGGAGGTGTAGGTATTTACGGCGCTGGCACGACCGGAACTCTTGTTGATAACGCCTCAGGAACAGTTGGGGGAAACCCTGGTTCGGGTGGAAATGGAAAAGTATACGGCGGTGGTGGCTCTGGGTCGGAAGATGACTCTGCAGGGCAAGCTGCAGCTGGTGGTCAAGGTGCTGTTCGACTCATATGGGGCGGGGGTAGGTCTTACCCATCAACTGACACGGGAGATGTGTAATGCGAGGAAATGGTGGATTAATAGGCAAATTCAATAGTGTTGCAATTACAGAGACTAAAGGGATTTATGATAGATTCGATAATTTAAACTATCGAAAAGATGATAAATGGCCAAAGCAGCTATCAATTGCGAGCGTGACAGGGCTTCCAGCGGGATCAACCTGGCTTGAAAACGAGGCAAATACCATAGTTGTTAATTTTGAAAATTTAAACGTCACCCAAACGGTTTATGTCACTTATGTATATACGAATGGAGCATCAAATTCAGATTTCAATTATAGACCTGTGGCTTTTGATGTTACCAAGGAGGCTAGCACGTCTGCAACGGCTAGTTTTCTCCTACGAACGACTCTCATTGGAAATCCTTCAAAAACCACAAGAACGTTTTATTTTGAAATCAGGAGTGGCAGCCAGAGCGGCAGTATTATATATACAAGCCCAACTTACAATATTCCCTCTGTGGGCGCTTCGAATTTTAGCGTAAGCAACAGCAATTCAGGGGTTAGCGAGGGCACCACGCAATCTTGGTCGTTTAGCCTCACTAATGTTGGTAGTGCTTTGGCCTGGTCCATCGGCATCACCAAAGGCGGTACAGCAACAAATGGTGTAGATTATACAGGTATACCCGTTTTTTTTAATACTAACTTTTCCAGCACGTACAGCTCAAATTTCAATATAGTCGCGGATGCGATAACTGAAGGTCAAGAGACTGTAACAATGACTTTTATTCCCGTTGTTAGTGGCGGAGTGTCTCTTGGAACTCATAGCTTTAATATAGCTGACACTTCTTCAACCCCTAGCATCACCTCTGTTACACCTAATACTACAAGTGCAACAGAAGGGAATACGGTAACTTTCACAGTGACAGACGCAAACGGTAATACAGGTGTACTATATTACTCATTAAACGGAATTCAGACTGCAGATGTCACCGGAGGATTAACCGGGTCTTTTAACATGACATCAGGATCAGGAACATTTCAAGTCCCGCTTATTGCTGATGGTGTTGCAGAAGGAGAAAGTTTTACTGCAACAGTCAGAAGTGGTAGCACTACAGGGACTGTATTGTTTACATCAGGGTCTGTCTCAATAGCTGATGCTGCACTTAGCAATGGTGTAAATTTAAGAACGTCTTTTCATTCAGTGGGTGTGTATACAGTCTCGGATGGTTCAAGTAACACAACAGCTAACTACTCTGTAGCTGAAATCCAGCAAAATTCCTCTGGCGCGGGTCGCCTGTATCTAATACATAAAGCCACGCACGCCACGAATTATTACAATGATGCTGAAGTTGCGTGTATTCAGGTTTTAGATAGTACTGGATCAACAATAAAACAAAATTGGTGGTTTGGCTCAAACGGCGCGGGCTGGACAACAGGTACCACTGGCAACCCCCTAGGCGGTGCAGGGGCTGGTATTACTATAACTCCTACACAAGCTGCAGCACTTAGCTCTTATGCATTTTTAATTACAACTGGTAGTACTGCCAATAGATTTAACCTTGCTTCATATACTGCGTCTAGCGGAACCGGCGCGTTGGATGGTATTCCAAATCCATCACCATCTCCAATGACTATAGGTCAAGCAACTATGCCCCAAACAGTAGGGTACAATTACATATACCGTGAAACGAGTGGAGTGGCAGTGCAATCTAGCTGTGTTTGTAGAAGCCCTTCAATTACATGGGCAGTAGGAGATAGAATTCGCATAGCGTATATAATTGGAAACCAGTCCAGCGGCTACACACCAACGGATACATTTTTCCTCGGCATCAATTAAGGAGATAAATAGTGCTTTATTCATACAAGGGCAATTACCCAACACAGCTCCCTGATAGAATTCGTCTATCGAGCGGCGAAACACGAACAGATACATCGACGTTTACTGATGAATGGATTGCAGATGCAGGATATGTTGCAGTAGATAACAAACCTGCATACAGCGGCGACACAGAAAAGGTCGAGTGGAACTATGAGGAAGTCAGGTGGGACATTGTACAATTAGACGAACAAGAGCTTGCACAACACCTTGCACAGCGTTGGGTGGTTGCACGTGAGGAACGCGATCTGTTATTGCAACTGACAGATCACAAGGTAATGATTGCAATTGAAGCTAACGACCCCGTTTCAGATGAATTGCGGACGTACCGTCATACCCTGCGCAACATCCCACAAACTTACAACGATCCTCTTGATATTGTTTGGCCTATAGAGTCCACATATTGAACAGTATAGTCCCTTATTAAAAGGAGAGAGCATCCTCATACAAAGCAATAAACACATTCTTAAACTCCGCAGCTTCTAAAATCGGTCCACAAAAACTCAGAAGCAATTTTACAGCCCTCAAAAATTCTATAGACAATGGAAGCCAAGCGGTATTAGATGACTTCGAGAAAACAGCCAGAGGGCTAATACATGTAAAATACTATGGCGATGATATAGCCGGGTTTACGGGATTACGGACATTACCTATTAGACTGAAGAGAGTAGACGCATAATGCCTAGCCAGAAAAACCTAATCATATCAATGATCACGCCGCTCGACGCAGCTCATGGGGGTCTTGGTTTCCTCGCAGTTGCTAATAGCTGGTGGCTTAATTTCCTAAATCCCGTCGTTCAAATTGGCGTCACGCTTGACGGCACTATAAATAGTCTTAGAACTATAAATAGTCTTAGAAATGATGTAGAAACACTTAAAGACTTAGTAAACAAATTGATAGGGCCCAAATAATGGCACAACCAACGACAAGAGAACAATTTAAAGAGTGGTGCCTTCGTAAGTTAGGCAAACCTGTCATTGAAATCAACGTAGATCAAGATCAGATAGATGATCGTGTTGACGAGGCGCTGTCTTATTATTGGGACTATCACTTTGATGGCACCGAGAAGACTTATCTAAAACACCAAGTAACTGAGGAAGACAAAGCAAACAAATACATCACTGTTCCAGAAAATATCATTGGTGTAATCAGTATTTTTGATCTATCAACTAATATTGCTACCTCTTCTGGTATGTTCAACGTTCAATATCAGTTTGTTCTCAATAACATTTACGACTTAACTAATTATAACACAGTTCACTATTATATGTCAATGGAAAACTTGCAGTTTATGGAAAAAATGTTGGTAGGTTCACAGCCTATTCGCTACAATCGACACATGAACAAACTCCATATTGATGCTAACTGGGACACGATTGCAATCGGTTCTTACATCATTGCCGAATGCTATAGCATCCTTGATCCAGATACTTACGTTGATATTTGGAAAGACCGCTGGTTGCAGAACTATGCGACAGCGAAGATCAAATACCAATGGGGCTCGAATTTAACAAAGTTTGTGGGTATGAACTTGCCGGGCAATGTACAGTTCAATGGCGAAGCAATTCTAGCAGACGCGCTTACAGAAATTACTAAACTAGAAGAAGAAATGTTAACGTCATATTCTCTGCCCGTTACTGATATGATCGGCTAGACACTCGTTAGAATAGGAATGTACTGTGACGACCAATTTTTATTTTCAAAACTTTACGAATTCTGGTGAACAGAACCTCATAGAGGATTTGGTCATCGAATCGATTCGTATCTTTGGTCAAGATATCTGGTATCTGCCAAGAACGCTTGGTGCGGTAGATGATTTGCTTAACGAAGACGATCTTTCGAAATTCACTAACGCATATATGGTAGAAATGTATATCAAGAATGTTGATGGTTTTGAAGGCGAAGGGGACTTTCTTTCTAAGTTCGGCCTACAGATTCGCGACTCAATTACATTCACTATGTCACAAAGAAAGTTCACACAAGATATTGGTTTATATGATGATCAAGTTCGTCCTAATGAAGGCGACTTGATTTACTTCCCCTTGAACAATAAGATGTTTGAACTGAAACATGTTGAACACGAAGCCATTTTCTATCAGATGGGCGCTTTACAAACATACGACTTGAAGTGTGATTTGTTTGAGTTTTCAAATGAAAGATTTACCACGGGTGTAGTTGAGATTGACACGATGTTTGATCTATATCGCACGACTGGTGCCGATGCCAATACCGCTGTTGCGAATGTCGAATCACTCTCGCTTCTTGGCGCAGACAACTTCACAATCGAAACTATAGCTGATGGTATACTTGACTTTAGTGAAACCAATCCATTTGGGGATGATAACTACTAATGTTCGGAAATACATATTACAATCAAACAACTCGTAGGTATGTCGCAGTATTCGGCACACTCTTCAACGACATTACGATTAGTCGCCAAGACAACTCGGGCACAACTATTCAGACAATGAAGGTTCCCGTGAACTATGGACCTATGCAAAAGTTTCTTGCTAAGTTAGAACAAGACCCAAATCTAAGAGCGCCCGCGATGACACTACCTCGTATCACATTTGAGATCGTTGGTATGTCGTATGACGGCGAAAGGGTTCTTACCGGTCTTACTCGACATAAAAAACCAAGAACCACCGACGATAATACATACAACACACAGTTCGCACCTACTCCATACAATATCGAATTTCAACTCAATATCATGACCAAGTTTACAGAAGACGGATCCAAGATACTTGAGCAAATCATCCCTTTCTTCAAACCAGAGTTTACACCTACTGTAAAACTGATTGATGATCTTGAAATGTATTTTGATATTCCAGTTGTTCTTACATCAATAACAACAGAAGACACATACGAAGGCTCTTATGATGATAGAAGAGCGTTGATCTGGACACTCTCGTTTACGATGAAAGCATATTACTTTGGACCAACAGTAACGAAGAAAGTTATCAAGTTTACAGAGATTGCTACATACAATGGGCTTACATCAAATACATCGCTTGAGTCCGTATTGGTTCAGCCTGGGCTTACAGCAAACGGAACACCTACAAGTAAACTATCTGAAACAGTCGCATATGGCGAAATCAACAACTTAGATGATTGGGCATATATTGTTAGAATAGAGGACACAGTTTAGTATGGATTATATTGGAAAGCATCTTGGTATAAAACCAGGTATCGTAGATGCGGAGATAGTTGGCGAGCCTCCTAGAAAAGCGATAGTGAAAGCAGAAGACACGAGGTCTGAGCCCGAAAGAGATTACAAATACGCAAGACAGAATTTTATTGACATTATTGAAAAGGGCGCAGAAGCATTAGAAGAACTTATGGATGTCGCAAGAATGTCACAGCATCCTCGTGCGTATGAAGTTCTCGCAACTACAATGAAGACTTTGATTGATGCGAACAAAGACCTTGTAGAAATGTCTAGAAAGAACAATCCAGAGCCAGAAGACACCACTTCCAGTAAAATAACGAACAATCTCTTTGTTGGTTCGACAAATGACCTTCAACAGATTTTAAGAGATATGAGAAATGATTAATGGTTATCGTGGCAACTCTAATCTAAAACCTAAGAACATACAACTAGAATGGAGTCAAGAGAGGCTTCAAGAATATTTGAAATGTTCTAAGGATCCAATTTACTTTGCCGAGAAATATATTCAGATTGTCCATGTTGACCGTGGGCTGATACCTATTATCCTTTACGATTATCAAAAAGAGATTATGGAAAAGATTGCTAACAATCGCCGTGTAACAGTCAACACTTCACGACAAGCAGGTAAGACGACCTGCGCGCTTGCTGTTATTCTACATTACGTACTATCCAACGATCACAAGACAGTTGCGTTACTTGCTAACAAAGGTGATTCGGCTCGTGAGATTTTGGATCGTATTAAGATTGCTTACGAAGCATTACCAGACTGGCTACAGCAAGGTGTTATTGAGTTCAATAAGGGTTCTGCTGAGTTTGAGAATGGTAGTAAGATTCTTGCTGCATCAACGTCTTCATCTGCTATTCGTGGTAAGTCTGTATCGTTTCTTTATATCGACGAGACTGCATTCGTTGAACACTGGGACGACTTCTTTGCATCTGTTCTGCCTACCATTTCGTCTGGTAACACAACAAAGATGCTTTTCACATCTACACCAAACGGACTCAATCACTTCTATAAGACTTGTGTTGGTGCGAGAGAAGGCACGAATGGTTATGAATATGTAGAAGTTGCTTGGCAAAGGGTGCCAGGCCGTGATGACGCTTGGAAAAAAGAAACACTTGAAGCTATGGATTATGACTATCAGAAGTTCTCGCAGGAATTCGAGTGTGAGTTTCAAGGTTCATCTGGCACGCTTATCAGTGGTAATAAACTAAAAGCGCTTGTCAATCGTAATCCAATTACGGAAAACCAAGGCATATCGATGTATAAAACTCCCGTTGCGGGACACACATATGTTTGTGTCGCTGACGTATCAAGAGGTAAGGGGTTAGACTATTCCGCATTTCAAATCATTGATGTGTCGCAGATGCCTTATGAGCAAGTATGCGTCTTTCGCGACAACATGGTTACGCCAGTTGACTATGCCGAAGTTATATATAGAACTACCAAGGGTTTTAACAACGCATATATACTAGTAGAGATCAATGATATCGGTGAACAAGTGTCCGAAATACTAAGTTATGACTTCGATGTTGAAACCCTGCTATTCACAGAATCAGCGGGGCGTTCTGGTAAGAGAATATCTGGTGGGTTCAGTAAAGGCGCTGACAAAGGAATTAGAACTACAAAAACTGTAAAATCTATTGGGTGTAATATACTCAAAATGTTAGTTGAGCAAGATCAGTTGATCATTCATGATTGGAACACTATCAACGAACTATCAAAATTTTCAAGAAAAGCAAATTCATACCAAGCTGAATCTGGATCACACGATGATCTAGTCATGTGTCTTGTGTTATTCTCTTGGTTATCGGACCAAATGTTCTTCAAAGAGATCACAGACATAAATACTATGTGGAAATTGAGAGAAAGATCAGACGAACAAATAGAATCGGACATGTTGCCATTTGGTTTTATGGACGACGGCCACGATTTAGACACAAGACCTGTAATAGACTTAGTTGAAGACAACTGGCTGAGATTCTAATTGATTTCTAGAAATTATAAATAATGTTATAGTTTATTCAGAGTCATATACTATTAACATTCATAAAGGAGAAATGACATGGGATTTCAGGTAAGTCCAGGTATCAACGTTAGTGAGATCAATCTTTCTACTGTTGTTCCTGCAGTGGCCTCTACAGAAGGTGCTATTGCAGGCGTGTTCCGCTGGGGACCGCTAAATCAAAGAGTTTTAGTAACATCGGAAGTAAATCTTGCTACACGTTTCGGTAAGCCAACTTCGCACAATGCAGAAACATTCTTTACTGCCGCTGACTTTTTGGCATACGGCAACAAACTATATGTTGCTCGTGTTGCTTCGGCTACAGCATATAACGCAGGCACAGCTAACGCACAAATTTCAACCGCAGCCGAAGCACTTGCTAATACAGATGAAACGTTTATCGCAAGATATCCAGGTACACTCGGCAACTCGCTGAAAATTGCTATCTGTGAAAACAGTGCAAACTTCTCTTCGGCTATCACAGGTATCACAGGTATTGATTTGGCTTTGGGTGCAACTACAGCAGTTATCACAGACTACGCTTTGCTCGTAGCTGGTGATATTCTGAGAGTTGGTAGTGATGTTATTGGTTATCAAGACCTAGTTGTTTCCGCCACTCCTTCCACAACGACAGTTACTTTCACAACAAAATACAAACTATCGACAGCTTTGTCTGCTGCGACAGGTCAAAGAAAATGGGGGCAATACAAAAACGTTAATGATGCGCCAATCGCAAACAATATTCATGTTGTTGTTATCGACGAAGACGGTCTTGTAACTGGCACCGAAGGCGTTGTTCTCGAAGTGTTTGAGAATGTAAGCATAACTTCGACAGCAAAATCAGAATCGGGGGCCACTAACTACTACAAAGATGTAATCAATGCTCAATCAGCATACATCTGGGCCACTGGATCATACCAAACCGTAGCTGACACTGCCCCATTCGGTAACAGCTATGTTTCACTTACAGACGGGGCGGATGGCGCAGACGAATCGGCAATCACTCTCGCTGCTTTGGCAACTGGTTACGATTTGTTCGTTTCACCAGAAGATGTAGATGTTTCTCTTATTCTTCAAGGTAAAGCTGCACACGGCTCAAACGATACAGGAGTAGCAAACTACATCATCGATAATATATGCGAAGTTCGCAAAGATTGTATCGTGTTCGTATCGCCATCATATGCTGACGTTGTAAGCAATCCTAATGGCGAAGTAGTCGCTATGGTCGCATACAGGGGCGATATTACAAACTCTTCGTATGCTTTCATCGACTCAGGCTACAAATATCGCTACGACAAATACAACGATTTGTATCGCTACACACCATTGAATGGTGATATCGCTGGGCTTGCAGTACGCACAGACAACAATCGTGACCCATGGTTCTCGCCAGCGGGCTACAATCGTGGTCTTATCAAGAATGTTGTAAAACTAGCGTTCAACCCAAATAAAGCACAACGTGATATCCTATATCCAAAAGATATTAACCCAGTTATCACCCAGCCAGGTCAAGGCACGCTTTTGTTTGGTGATAAAACCGCAAAAGGTGCCGCAAGCGCATTTGATCGTATCAACGTTCGTCGTTTGTTTATCATTCTTGAAAAAGCAATCGCTCGTGCTGCTAAAACCACACTCTTTGAGTTCAACGATGAGTTCACAAGAGCGCAGTTCAAAAATATTGTTGAGCCATTCTTGCGTGATGTTCAAGGTCGCCGTGGTATCTACGACTTCCGTGTAATCTGTGACGACACAAACAATACAGGCGAAGTAATTGATAGAAACGAGTTTATTGGTGACATATACATTAAACCCGCCAAATCGATTAACTTTATCCAACTCAACTTTGTTGCAGTTAGAACTGGTGTAGAGTTTGAAGAAATCGTCGGTCAGTTTTAATAAATAGATAAAAAGGAGTAGATAAAAATGGCTTTCAACATTAATGAACTAAGAAGCCAGTTGGTGTTTGGAGGAGCGAAGAACTCGCTCTTCCAAGTGCAGATTTCAAACCCCGCAACAAATCTTGGGGATCTCAAATTACCATTTATGGTGAAAGCGTCTGCACTACCCGCATCAACTCTTGGCATGATCGAAGTTCCATACTTTGGTCGTAAAGTAAAAATCGCTGGTGACAGATCATTCGAAGATTGGAATGTCACTATCATCAATGACGAGGACTTCCTCATTCGTAACGCAATGGAGCAATGGAGCGCAAGTATCAATTCGCACCAAGGTAACATCACGAAATTTGGAGACTCGTCACCGTTGCAATACAAATCAACAGCAACTATCAAACAGTTTTCTAAAACTGGCGCTGTTCTTCGTGAATATACAATCAATGGTTTGTATCCAACGAGTATTGCTGCTATCGAGATGGCTTGGGAAACAGTAGATCAGATCGAAGACTTCCAAGTTACTTTCGCATATGATTGGTGGAGTGTGACTGGTGGCATCACAGGTTATGCTGGAACCAAAGACTAAATAGTATATGCGGGGGGATTAAGTTCCCCCCCCACTTATACTATTTTAAAAGGACAATATGAATGAACCTGTTCGGATTTGAAATCAAGAGAAAAGAAAATGAAGAACTAAAATCTTTCGTTGAAAAGAGCGAAGATGATGGTGCTGTTAATATCGCAGCTATGGGCGCGGCTGGGGGTGCATATGGCACCTTTATCGATATGGAAGCCAACTCTAAGAACGAAGCGGAACTTGTCACTAAGTATCGCAATATGGAACTGCATCCCGAAGTGCAGAAGGCCATTGACGATATCGTAAATGAAGCTATCGTTGTTGATGATGTAAGTTCCGTTGTTGAAGTAAATCTCGACAATGTAGACCTATCAGACAATATCAAGAAAAGAATTACAGAAGAGTTCAATGGCGCACTAGATTTGCTAGACTTTTCTAACAAAGGTTATGATTTCTTTCAACGTTTCTATGTTGATGGAAGATTACGTTTTCACGCCGTTATTGATGAGAAAAATATAAAAGCTGGTGTGCAAGAGTTGAGATACGTCGATCCCCGCAAACTGAGAAAAGTTCGTGAGATCGCAAACAAAAAAGACCAAGCAACCCAAGCGATCACAAAACAAACTAAAAACGAATACTATATCTACAGCGACAAAGGCTTCAACTCATCTATGCCGGGAACATCTGCTGGTGGTGATATCAAAGGCATTCGTATCGCAAAGGACTCTATTGTAGAAGTAACATCTGGTATTCTAAACGAGAGCAATTCTCTTGTTCTATCACATCTACACAAAGCAATCAAGCCTCTCAATCAGTTGAAAATGCTTGAGGACGCTGTTGTTATCTATCGTATCGCTCGCGCGCCTGAGCGCCGTATTTTCTATATTGATGTAGGCAATCTACCTAAAATCAAAGCAGAACAATATCTCCGTGAGATGATGACCAAACATAAGAACCGACTCGTATATGATGTCACGACGGGCGAAATTCGTGATGACCGCAAACATATGACTATGCTCGAAGACTTCTGGCTACCTCGCCGTGAAGGCGGTAAAAGTACAGAAATTACTACTTTACCGGGTGGCCAAACTCTTGGTGAGATGGACGATGTTCTTTACTTTCAAAAAGCATTGTTTAGATCATTGAACGTTCCACTATCACGCATGGAATCAGAAACAGGTTTCTCTCTCGGCAGAGCGTCTGAGATTTCTCGTGATGAGTTGAAGTTCAATAAGTTTATTGGCCGCCTTCGCGCTAGGTTCTCTATTCTGTTTGATGAAATCCTAGAGAAACAGCTTGTTCTCAAGAATGTTATGACCATTGAAGAATGGCAAGAGATCAAGAATAAAATTCGCTATGACTTCCAACAAGACAATCACTTCACAGAACTCAAAGACTCTGAAATTCTGAGAGAAAGACTTCAATCTCTCGACTCTATTCAGAACTATGTTGGTGAATACTACTCAAAAGACTGGGTCCGTAAAAACATTCTAAGAATGTCTGACGAAGACATTGAAGAAATGGAAGAACAGATTGCACAAGAAAAAGAAGACGCTCCTGAAGACGAGAAGGACATGGAGCAAAATGCTCCGCCAGTGCCGCAGCCCGTAACTATTGTAGAACCTCCTAAGCCAGAAAAGCCAAAAGAGGAAAAGCCTAAGAAAGATCAAGAACTATAATATTATATAAATATTTGAAAGGATAACAACATGGACAATTTGAACATTGCAGATATCATTAAAAGCGCTTTCGACGGTAAACCCGCTGATGTAGCCACTGCTTTTAATAGTGCCATCCAAAGCAAAATGGCCGATGCGATTGAATTGAAGAGACAAGAGATTTCGCAGAATATGTATGGCGACACCGACGAAAGTGAAGACGAGAATCTAGATGATGATGTCGAAGTTGACGCCGACGAAGACGACACAGATTTAGATAACTTGGATGTAGAGGACCAACCAGATGAAGACGTATAAAGATATCATCAGCGAAGTCGCCGAGCCGAAGGGCGAAGACGAAAAACGTTTTAAATCAAAACATATAATTCAAAAAATTGATCACCCAGCGGCAGAAGAAGGTCAGTTCACTGGCGGTAAAACTGCTAAAAAAGACAAGTCAAAACTCGCCAGCTACAAAAATGGCGAAGACAAAGAAGTATATGAAGCGCACAAGACTGACATGCAAGAACGTTACGGCGACAAATGGAAGTCTGTAATGTATGCCAATGCTACGAAGAAATCTATGGAAGAGTCTGTCTCTGATCTAGAAGAAGTTAACGCAAGCAAAATCATCAAAGACTTAGGAGCAGGCGATTCGGTGGACGTTGTTGTTCAAAAGAACCTGAACAATAAAACAACCAAAGATGAAATTCTTAAAATCATTCGTGCCCACCAGTGGAAAACAAAAATGAAAAGGGAATCGGTCGAAGTTCTTGACGAAGCATTCAAAGCCGGCGATATCAAACTAGCTGACGGTTCTTCTGCTAAACTAACTAACGAACAGGCAATATCGTTGAACACACTATTCAAAGAATTGACCACTGTAAATCAAAAGAAAATGCAAGAGCGTATGCTGAAAGATAAAAAAGGCTTTTCTGAAATTGTATCGTTTGCGAAGGAAGCACTCTAATGGTTGACATTATACTCCAACTCAAAGGATCACAAGTATCCGCAAACACCACAGCAACAACTATTAGTAATGCAAGTCTTGTGCGTGTCTATGCTGTTGCAAATTCTGTTGTCACAGTCGCAAACACGAGCGGAACTATTGGCACATTTACAATACCGGGCGGGTTTGTTGAAATTGTAGCAAAGGAGCCAACCGACACTCTTGCGTGTTCGCCAAACGATTCTCTTCTTTGCACGGCATTAGCATACAGATAAGGAATAACGACATGAAACTCATTTGCGAAGTCAATGACGAAATTCAGTATATCACAGAAGCGAAAGAAAATGGAGTCAAACAATACTTCATTGAAGGTATCTTTATGCAAGGCGACCTCAAAAATCGCAATGGCAGAATTTACCCAAGCGAAGTGATTGCTAAAGAAGTAGGCCGCTACAACGAAGCGTATGTTGAAAAGAAAAGAGCATTCGGCGAACTAGGTCATCCAGAAGGACCTTCTATCAACCTCGATAGAGTGTCACACATGATCACGGATTTGCGTCAAGAAGGTTCGAACTTTATCGGCAAAGCAAAGATCATGGATACACCAATGGGTAAAGTCGTAAAGAGTCTTATGGACGAAGGCGCTACTCTCGGTGTTTCATCTCGTGGTATGGGTTCTATGAAGCCGAACAAGCAGGGGATCATGGAAGTTCAAAACGACTTCATGCTAGCCACCGCAGGTGATATTGTTGCTGACCCATCAGCCCCTCAAGCATTTATGCGTGGGATTATGGAAGGCACAGATTGGATTTATGATGTTGCGTCTGGTAATTGGATTGCTCAGGCCGCAGTAGAACATATCCACGAAGAAGCAAAGCGTATGAACTCAAAACAACTAGAAGAGAATGCACATCGTCTGTTTAGCAGATTTATGAAATCTCTATAAGCGAGTAATATAGTTTTATAAATAACATTACAACAAAAGTGATAATTCATTTCAAAGGAGAAAACTATGTCAGAGAAAGAATTGAATCAGCTAGATGAATTTAAAGCTGATGGCGAAGATTCATCAACTGCCGATCCAGTAACGGGTGCTGGTGGTCCTGTAAAGAAGCGTAGAGCAGATGCTACAAACGCTGCTGAAAAAGCCGATAATACTGAAGTTACCACGCCCCAAGGCACAGCCGGCAAAAAAGCGCCTGCTCGTTCTGCCGATAAAGGTATGAAAGAATCTGTAGAAGAAATGTTTGCTGGCGCAGACCTTTCAGAAGATTTCAAAGAAAAAGCAACAGTCGTTTTTGAGGCTGCTGTAAATGCAAAGCTACACGAAGAAGTAGCGCGTATTGAAGAACAGTTTGAAGCTAAACTTGATGAGCAAGTTGAAGTAGCTATTTCAGATATCGTAGAAAAAGTAGACACCTACCTTGACTACGTTGTTGAACAATGGATGGTCGATAACAAAGTTGTTATCGAACGTGGTATCCGCAGCGATATCGCAGAATCATTCATTGATGGTCTAAAAGACCTATTCGTCGAACATAACATCAATCTTCCAGAAGACAAAGTAGATGTTGTTGCAGACATGGCTGAACAACTAGAAGCAACCGAAGCAAAACTTAATGTCGCGATCAATGAATCTATTGAGTTGAAAAAGGCTCTTATGGAATCAAAGAAAGTCGAAATTCTAGAATCATATACTAAAAACCTTACAGAAACACAAGCTGAAAAGTTTCGTGCTTTGACCGAAGGCGTTGAGTATTCGAATCTTGATGAGTTGAGCCGCAAAGTAAAAATCATCAATGAGCAATACTTTGGTTCTAAAACTGTTCTAACTGAATCGTTGAGCGATGTCGATCCTATCGAAGAAGCACCAAAAGTTCAGCATATTGACCCTACGATGGCAGCTTACACAAAAGCGATCTCAAACACACTTAGAAAATAAGAATAATATAAATAATTGAGTAAACATTCCTAAAGGAGAAACTAAATGTCTATTGAATCTTTGAACGAAAAATGGGCGCCAGTTCTAGATCATTCCGATCTGGGCAGTATTGGTGATCAACATCGCCGTGCGGTAACAGCACAACTTCTAGAAAACACCGAGAATGCTCTTAAAGAGAGCGGCTCTTGGTCAACAACCTCACTTTTGAGCGAAACCATGAACGCTTCTGCTGACATGGCTGGCGGCGTCAAAGGATACGATCCTGTATTGATCTCGTTGGTTCGTCGTTCGATGCCAAATCTGGTTGCTTATGACATTGCTGGCGTTCAGCCAATGACAGGCCCAACCGGTTTGATCTTCGCAATGCGTTCGCATTATGCTAACTCATCTGCATCTACTGCTGAAGCATTCTACAACGAAGCCGACAATGACTTCTCGGGTCTTGCTTCTGCTGCTATGGCTGGTACTACTGGTACTGCTGCAACAGCTAACACTGGTGTTGGTATCGGTACTGCTGCTGCTGAAGCAAACACTACTTTTGCTGAAATGGGTTTCACCATTGAAAAAGTTTCTGTGACTGCAAAAAGCCGCGCTTTGAAAGCAGAATACACAACTGAATTGGCACAAGACTTGAAAGCTATCCATGGTTTGGACGCTGAAACGGAATTGGCTAACATCTTGACTTCGGAAGTTCTTGCCGAAATCAACCGTGAAGTTATCCGCACAGTATATACTACTGCTGTTCGTGGCGCTAACACTGGCACTACTGTCGCTGGTACTTTCGATCTTGACGTTGACGCAAATGGCCGTTGGTCAGTTGAGAAATTCAAAGGTCTTATGTTCCAACTTGAGCGTGAAGCTAACCAAATCGCCAAATCGACTCGTCGTGGTAAAGGTAACATCATTCTTTGTTCGTCAGATGTTGCATCTGCCCTTCAAATGGCTGGCGTTCTTGACTACACACCTGCTTTGAATAGCAACGGTTTGAACGTAGATGACACAGGCAACACATTCGCCGGTGTTCTGAACGGTCGTTACCGTGTATATATTGACCCATATGCAGGTGGCAACTACGCTGTTGTTGGCTACAAAGGCTCGAACGCTTTTGATGCTGGCTTGTTCTATTGCCCATACGTTCCATTGCAGATGGTTCGTGCAGTTGGTGAAAACAGCTTCCAACCAAAAATTGGTTTCAAAACTCGCTACGGCATGGTTTCGAATCCTTTTGCGGATGGCACGGCCGCTTCTACGCAAGGCGCTTTGACAGCAGCTTCTAACCAATACTACCGCAGAATGCTTGTAACAAACATCCTGTAATAAGAATTGGGATAACCAATCAAAAACTGGGCAGCTTCGGCTGCCCTTTTTTATTGTCTTATAAATAGATGATACAGCATATATGAGGTTAACTGATGGTACAACAAAACTTCTTATCGCCAACTGGTTTTAGGTTCAACATGAAGCGTTTGCCTAATGTGTCGTTCTTTGTTCAAAGTATCAATGTTCCTGGCGTGTCTATGAACCCAGACGAAACACCTACGCCGTTCACGAATATGTATAGACTTGGCGATAGACTGACATATGATGATCTAAATCTTACCATTCGCTCTGATGAAAATCTAGATGCGTTTATGGAGATATATGAGTGGATGCAATCTGGCACAAAGGCGAGTGGATTCGCAGCATACAAAACGATCAAAGATAGCGATGACGGCTTGTATTCAGATGGCACTCTTATGGTTCTGAATAGCAAGAAGAACTCTAATAAGATATTTACATTCAAAGACATGTTCCCTACTACGTTATCTTCTATTGCTATGGACGCTACACCAAGTGATATCACATATGCCACGTTTGATGTTACTTTCAAGTATAATACATACACGATTGAAACAATATAGTATTGACATTCTTAGTTTTTTGTGATATACTATATAATAAAACTATGGAGTTTGAAAGTGAAAATCGAAGACATATACAATGAGTGGGATAAAGACGGCGAGATTGACCAGGCGAACATCTCAAGAACAGCATCAGACATCCCAAAGATGCACAACAAATACTACAGATTTTATGTAGAAGAAGGCTTCAAGCTAAAGAAGCAACGAGCCGATTACAAAATCCTCATCAAGTTAAAAAACGATTACTATCGTGGTGACATGGATAGTGAAGAACTTAAAGAGCATGGTTGGCCACCACAGTCGCTCAGACTACTCAAATCAGATATTCCCACATACATTGATGCCGATAAAGATGTGGTTGACGCCTCTCTTAAAATGGGGGTTCAAGAAGCTAAAGTAGAATATCTGGAATCGATTATCAAACAGATCAACAATAGAAACTTTATTCTGTCTAATATAATAAATTGGGAAAAGTTTCGAACGGGAGCATAATGGAACTTGTTACGGTAGAAAAAGTTAACGAAGTATATATCCGAGTTAGAGCGGAGGCTGGCATCAAAATGGAACTATCAAAGCACTTCGAGTTTGAAGTTCCTGGTGCTAAGTTCTCGCCAGCATATCGCAATAAAATTTGGGATGGCCGCATACGCATGTTCAGTGCTATGACTGGTATGATATACTCTGGTCTACTGCCACACATAGTAAAGTTCTGCGCTGCTCGTGATTATGAATGTGAAGTTGATGCGCAACTCAAACCAGATGAGGCAGTGCAAGATACCGCTGGATATGATCTCGCAAAAGAGTTCGACACGATATACGAACCAAGAGACTATCAGAACAACGCTATCGTCCACGCTCTCAAAAACAATCGCTCTTTACTACTGTCTCCTACAGCATCTGGTAAGTCTTTGATCATCTATCTGCTATCAAGATTTCACGCAGAGCAAGGTAGACGAGTTTTGATTGTCGTGCCTACTATATCTCTAGTCACACAAATGGCAACCGACTTTGTAGAATACAATAAAAATAGACCCCTAAATATACATAAGATCATGGGGGGTGTTGAAAAGAACATTGACGCTGAATATACTATCACTACTTGGCAATCTGTATTCAAAGAGAAGAAAGACTGGTTCTCTAAGTTTGACATGGTTGTTATAGACGAAGCGCACCTTGCAAAAGCGAAGTCTATCACTGGTATTATGGAAAAGATGCCGGATTGTAAGTATCGCTACGGTCTGACAGGAACACTTGACGGCACACAGACCCACAAGTTAGTTCTCGAAGGTCTATTCGGTGCGGTGTTTGATGTTGTAAAGACCAAAACTTTGATTGATGATAAGACACTCGCCGATTTCAAGATCAAATCAGTTGTTCTAAGCTATCCCGACGTTATTCGAAAAGCAAACACAGGCAAAACATATCAAGAAGAAATAGATTGGATCGTAAGAAATGAAAGCCGCAATCGTTTCATTCGCAATCTTGCTTGGAGTCTTCCTGGAAACACTCTCATCCTATTTCAATTTGTTGAGAAGCACGGTAAGGTATTACATCCGATTTTGGCAAGAGAAGACAAAACAATTCACTTTGTGCATGGAGAAGTTAAAGCAGAAGACAGAGAGAATGTTCGACATATAACAGAAACAACTGATAACAATATCATTCTAGCATCATACGGTACTTTTTCACAGGGTATAAATATAAGACGATTGGATAACATTATCTTCGCATCACCATCTAAGGGCAAGATAAGAAATCTTCAATCGATTGGCCGTGTTCTTCGTAAAGGCAACGGCAAAGAGAAAGCAGCCCTATACGATATTGTTGATGATCTACAGTGGAAAAACAGAAAGAACTTCGCAGTATCGCATTTTATAGAAAGAGTAAAGATATACACGGAAGAAGGATTCGACTTTAAAATCTATAACGTAGACATAAAAGGATGAACGAAATGACTCAAATAGTAAACGTTAAACTAAAGAACGGCGATGACCTTGTTGCCATACTTATCTCAAATGAAGATATGTTTGTTGTTCTTGCAAATCCTGTTCAAATAGAAGCTGACCCATATCACGGTTTCTTTGCTAGAAGTTGGCTTCTACTATCAGATAAAAACTTTGTTACGGTTGATAAAGAAGACCTATTCTATGTCCACAATGCAAGTGATAAGTCTATAGGATATTATGAATCCTTTGTTGAGAAAGTATCTTCAAAGAAAGGTGTTGTGTCAGAAGAAGACTTCACCACTGATCTAGAAGCTGTGTTCAATGCTATTATGGAATCTAGAGGCTCAGTAAAGCATTAATATATTCATAATCGTATAACTCTATTATACACGGTTCAGCAAAAGAGTCAAGCGAATAATACCAAAAAAGACAAAAAAAGAAATTACTTGACAAACAACAAATTTCATGTTATATTATTATAAAGTAGGAATGATAGATTGATACCTAAAAAACAAAAAAGAAATTATATAAACAACGCAGAGTTTCTTGAAGCTGTCAAGGACTATAAGAAGTTGTGTCTAGAAGCAGAAGATTCGGGCGATGATGCTCCTCGTATCCCAAACTATATCGGTGAATGTATCTTTAAGATTTCTACCCGTCTTGCTTCTAGACCAAACTTCTCTGGTTACACATACAAAGACGACATGATTTCAGATGGTCTAGAGAACGCTATTCAAGCGCTGGGTAACTTTGACCCCGAGAAGTCTAGCAACCCATTCGCTTATTTCACTCAAATTATTTGGTACGCCTTTCTAAGACGTATTGACAAAGAGAAGAAACAGTTGTATATTAAACATAAGGTTGTTGAAAACTCTGTTATTCACGGGACTGCTGTAGAAAAGACACAGGGTGATTCTGGTGATGCTGCTTTCATCGACCTGAACAATGAATATATGAACAACTTCGTACAAAACTTTGAAGACACTATGGAACGTAAGAAAATCGCAAAGAAAGAAAAAGAAGACGCTAAAGGTCTTGAATTATTTTATGATAAACCCTTGGAGATCGATGATTGAAAGTAGCCATTATAAATGATCAACATTTCGGCGTTAGAAATGACGCTAAGGTGTTTTTAGATAACCAAGCAAAGTTCTATGAGAATGTATTTTTTCCAACATTGATTGAAAGAAATATCACACATATACTTGACCTTGGTGATTCTTTTGATAGAAGGAAATACATCAACTTCAACACGCTTGTGGCAGCGAAAGAGATGTTCTATGATAAAGTCAAAGAACATGGTATGACGATGGATATCGTTGCTGGTAATCACACGACATACTACAAAAACACAAACCACATCAACACCATGGACCAACTGTTTTCGGGCGAAAAGCATCTCAACATCTATTGGAATGATACTGTAGAGATCGATCTTGATGGCTGCAAGATCATGCTTTGCCCTTGGGTGTGTGATGAGAATCGTGATCGTATCAAAGAAAGCATAAGAGATACTAATGCCCAAGTTCTTATGGGGCACTTTGAGATTGCTGGCTTTGAGATGTACCGAGGTGCGGTGTGTGAACATGGTGACGCTATCGATTCGTTTAGTAAGTTTGATATGGTATTCTCTGGTCACTTTCATCATAAGTCAACACATCGTAACATCAGCTATCTCGGTGCGCCATATGAAATGACATGGAGCGACTACAATGACCCCAAAGGATTTCATATCTTTGATACGGGCAACAGAAGCCTAGAGTTCATTCTCAATCCGTTTCGCATGTTTCACAAGATTGAATACGATGATAAAGATATGACCATTGAGGATGTTGCCCAACTTGACACTTTCCTCTTGACAAATACGCATATTAAAGTTATAGTAAAGAGTAAAGAGAATCCTTACATCTTTGATCTGTTTATGGACAAGTTGCTACAATCTGGTGCGGCTGATATCAAAGTCATTGATGATTTGACAAGTTTTGATGTTGTTGACGCGAGTGACATGATTGACGAGGCACAAGATACTTTGGCGATTCTTTCAAAATATTTAGAATCAATAGAAGTCAAATCTGAAAAGAAAAATGTAGAGAAGTTTCTACACGATTTATATAATGAGGCCATCAATCTATGAGCATAGAGTTCAAATATGTAAAATTTAAGAATATATTATCTACTGGCAACAACTTTACTACTATCAATCTAAACGCCAACAAGTCCACCTTGATCATTGGCGAGAATGGCGCAGGCAAGTCAACTATGCTTGACGCTATCTCTTTTGGCCTGTATGGTAAAGCGTTTAGACGAATCAGTAAGCCTCAGTTGCTAAACTCTATCAATCAGAAGGCGCTTGAAGTTGAGTTAGCCTTTTCGATAGGTCAGATTGATTATGTTATCAAACGTGGTATCAAGCCCAATATCTTTGAAATCTGGAAGAATGATGAGTTACTGAACCAAGATGCTGCGGCTCGTGACTATCAAGCATATCTTGAACAAAGCATTCTCAAAATGAACTTCAAATCGTTCGGTCAGATTGTTGTGCTTGGTTCTTCTACATTCGTACCATTCATGCAATTACCAGCACAACACCGCCGCGAAGTGATCGAAGACTTACTTGACATTCAGATTTTCAGTGTGATGAATAATCTACTGAAAGACAAGGTAACGCATAACAAGACAGAGTTCCAAGAGAACAAATACCAGATTGACCTCATTCGTGACCGTGTTATGTCCGCTAAAGACCACAACGAGTCTATTCGTGCGATGAAGTCCATTGAAGTATCCCGCATAAAAGAGAAAGTCAAAGAGCAACTAGACTACATTGCGACAGAAGAAGAAAGCATTGAAGAGGTATTTAACTCTCTTGACACTCTTATGGCATCGATGATAGATAAGAAAGATGCTACCAAGAAGTTCGATGAATTGAATGATGTGGATCGTAAGTTAGATACCAAAAAGATACAACTTATTAAGGAGATACATTTCTATGAAAATCACGACAACTGTCCAACCTGTAAGCAAGGTATTGAACCCGAGTTCAAACACGAAACGCTTCAAAGCCACACCAAAAAGTCAGAAGAAATCGAAGACGCAAAACGATCAATCGGGGAAAAACGACTACTGGTTGAAAAACGACTACTCGAAATATATAACATAGAAGCCGAGATTTCTGCGGCTAATCTCAAAGCCGGCGAACACCGTGCCAATATCAAGTTGAGTAAAAGCATTCTTGGTGGCTTCAAGAAAGAGTTGGGTGACGCCGAGAAAGAAGTTGAAGAGGTAGATAACACTAAGATTTCGGAACTTGAAACTGAATTGAGAGAACAACACGATAAGCAGTCACAGTTATCCTCTGATCGTGAAACACTATCTATCGTTGGTTCTATGTTGAAAGACGGTGGTATCAAGACCCGTATCATCAAGCAGTATGTGCCTGTGATGAACAAACTGATTAACAAATACTTGTCCGCAATGGACTTCTTTGTGCAGTTTGAATTAGACGAAGCATTCAACGAAACAATCAAGTCACGCTTTCGTGATGTATTCTCTTATGGATCGTTTTCAGAAGGAGAAAAACTACGCATTGATCTAGCCTTACTATTCACATGGAGGGCCATTTCTAAACTACGCAATTCTGTTTCAACGAACCTATTGATCATGGATGAAATCATGGACAGTTCTCTTGATAACGCTGGGACAGAAGAATTTCTAAAGATTATCAACGAACTCACATCGGACTCGAATGTGTTCATCATCAGTCACAAAGGAGACCAGCTTTACGACAAGTTTGATAATACCATCCGTTTTCAAAAACATAAAAACTTTTCAAGGATTGTAGAATGAGTATAGAAGGTAGACTAGAATCACTAGAACGTCGGCGCAAAGAGTTGCACGATAAAGTTGAAGCACTTGTAGCAGAGAAAGCGCCGGATAAATATATCACGCCCCTCAAACGACAGAAACTACAACTAAAAGATGACATTGCGCATCTAAGGAGAACGAGCCGGGGATGATTATAGGATTCACAGCATCCGCTTTTGATTTACTACATGCTGGGCATATTACGATGCTCCGTGAAGCCAAAGCCCAATGCGAGTACCTTATCTGCGGCCTTCAACTTGACCCGTCTCTCGACCGGGATACCAAAAACTCTCCAGTTCAAACTATGGTCGAGAGATACATTCAACTGTCGGCCGTCAAGTATGTAGACGAAATAGTTCCATATGTGACAGAAAAAGACTTGACAGATATACTTTCTTCGTATAGTATAAACATACGCATACTCGGTGATGAGTACAAAGATAAAGACTTTACTGGTAGGGACTTATGTGATAGACTTGGCATAAGTCTTTATTTCAATACTAGAAACCATCGCTTCTCATCAAGTGAACTGCGTAATAGAATGAAATAAGAGAAGGACTATAGTGACGACCAAACTCCCTTACATCCTGTCCGAAAAACCGAATGTGTTAATGCATAAGTTTATTGATGATTATATTAAGCTATTTCCAAATATTAGTAAAACAGATTCGTTACATTACATCAAATCTAATCAAAGATTTGACGGATTGACAAATTTGTGGTATTTATACCTGAGCGAAGATAATATCGACGCTGCCTATGGTGTATATAACGATGACTATTATTTTACAGATTTGTGGAACTGCTTCAGGATTTATAGTAGGCGCTATCTAAGAGATATACACAGACCTAGTTTGCCGGATGGTCGATCTATTCTAGAATCAACTAATCCTGCGTCCTGTGTGGTTGATATTGGCTGTGGTATGGGATATACTACCGCTGCTTTGACGGGTATGTATCCAAACGCTGATGTTTATGGTATCAATCTAAGAGGCACTAAACAGTGGGATTTCTGTGAGCGCATGGCCGCAGACTACAAGTTCAAAATGGTAGACAGTATTGATGCTGTTCCGACAAATGTGGATGTTTTATTTGCTTCTGAATATTTTGAACACATTCTCGAACCTGTAGAACACACAACCGAGATTGTTGAAAAACTCAACCCTAAATACCTCATAATAGCAAATGCGTTTAATACTAGATCGATTGGGCATTTCATTTCATATCAAGCTACTTCGGCAACTTTTGACGGATTCAATAAAGGTCCTGTAGATCAGAAATTAATAAGTCAAATGTTTAATAAAAATATTAAAAGATTGGGCTATGAGCGTGTAAAGACTAAACTGTTCAATAATAAACCGAATGTGTGGAAAAAAATATGATCTACATTTCACCAAAAGAAAACATTGACAGATTCGATTTGTTCTGTTATACTGAGTATAATAAGAGTTGTGTGGGAAAAATTGATTGGTAATGAACGAGGATTTATATGACAAACAAACCAGTAGAAGAGAGTTCTTCGTATGTCAACTATATGGACAGCGAAGACCGTTTCAATGATCACTACAATGTAAGTCTTGACCGATTCTTTGATGAGCCTATCAAACCAGCACTTGCTGATGCTACAAAGGTTAAGAAGAAGAACACTGGTGATTGGAAATCAATTTACGTCCATCTCAAGACCCAAGAAGACATCGTAGATTTCTGTAAACTGATTAATCAGATGGTTGATGGTAAGATTCGTGATACATATTACCCACTACACGATCCTGATGCTGCCCTGGTGAAAGTCGAGGAAGAAGTCGTTACCATCGATTCGTCTTTGCTTGCTCCTAAGAGACGCGGCGGCGGAGAAAGTTCTGTGCTGGATGGTGTTGAGATTTCACTCGAAGATCGTGCTATCGAAGAGGCTAAATGGAAAGCCCACTGGAAGGGTATGCCTGAGTATGTTCAGGAACACAATCATCCTTTCCGCACGATCACAATGAAGTTTCGTACCAAAGAGCATTTTCAGGAGTTCTCGAAGCGCATTGGCCAAGACTTATCTGACAAGACAAAAAGTATCTGGCATCCCAAGCTAAACATTACAAAGAATATGTTGTTACGCTGGATTCAACCAAATGGCAGAACTCTACCTCGACATCCAATGTATATCGTGTCGAAGGGTCGTGCCGATACGATGGGAACTTCTCGGTCGCTGTCGAGAATGCAGATTCCGCACTACATCATCATTGAGCCACAAGACCACGAAAGTTACGACAAAGCACTCGACAACTTTAGTATTCGCGATTATGTGACACTTATTGTTGCTCCATTCTCAAATCATGGCGATGGTCCTGGTCGCGCGAGAAACTATGCGTGGGATCACTCTATCAGCATTGGTGCTACAAGTCACTGGGTGCTTGACGATAATATTTCCGACTTCTACAGACTACAAAAGAATCAGCGTATTCGATTTGAGAGTGGCGTTGGCTTCCAAGTGATGGAAGACTTTGTTGATCGTTATGATAACATCTATATTGCTGGTCCACAGTATCGTTTCTTTATTGCGCCAGATCAGAAGTATCCACCATTCGTTGCTAATACTCGTGTGTATTCCACTCTGCTTATTCGTAATGATTGTAAGCACCGCTGGCGTGGTCGCTACAACGAAGACACCGATATCTGCCTTCGTGTTATGAAAGACGGCGATGTGTGTGTTCAGTTCAATGCCTTTCTACAGGGCAAAGCTGCTACTCAAACTGTCAAGGGTGGCAACACCGCTGAGTTCTATCACGCAGAGAACAAAGAGAACGAAGACTTTGAGAAGACTGGATACAACAGCCTTGGCACGGTCAACAAGTCGCAGATGCTGGTGGATATGCATCCTGATGTTGCGAGACTTGTATGGCGTTATGATCGTTGGCACCACTATGTTGACTACTCGCCGTTCAAAGACAACGCAATGAAACTGAAGCCTGGCGTAGTGTTGCTAGAATGTAACAACAATTATGGTATGGAATTAATTACGAATTTTAAAGAATAGGGGTTGACATTAGAGCAAAGATGTATTATAGTGATAATGTAGACAACAAAAGGAAGAAAGATTTATATTATGATTACGAGCGAAGATAAAATTTATATTATGGAATTGGTTAAGAAACTAACTCCTGATATTCTTAAAGAAATAAATTTTAATCCAAATGTTAAAGAGGTAGGGCACTCATTTTGTGATCGTTATGAAGATGATCTTAAAAATAAGTTGATTGCTGAAGATGAGGATTTCACAGAACCCACAGAAATAAGGTCGCTTGACGATATTAAATATAAGGGCAATTATATAAACATAAAATTTGGTTACAAAAAGAATGGACAACCAAATCTTTGCGCTGGAAATAAACTTTTTGATTATTTGGCCGGTGTGGGAGGCAAATCAAAAGATATAGAGATAGATTCGTATTATGTTATTAGTGTTGATGCGTATGGCCCAACATATATGTTTTATGATGTGTATGAATATCTTAATCTTGATTGTTTCCACTATGATGCGGGGCCTGGCCAATTTATGATAAAGGAAAGTGTGATAAAGAAAGTTTATGAATTTAATAAAAAAATTGATTCTTTAGATAAAAAAGCAACTCTTAATATAATTTGTGAACTAATGGATGAAGGTGCCCATAAAACTTATGAACTCAGAAAGAAAAAAATCAAAGAGAGGAGAGAAATTATTGACAAATATACATAAGGTAATTTGTCATAATTCAGTGCAGCTTAAATTGGATTATCAGGTCGATGCAATTGTTACCGACCCACCATATGGCATTAATTATGATGAGTGGGATAAGTATGAGAATTGTGTCTCCTTTGATAAGAACACTTGGAAAAATATTGCAGAAAATCTAAAGCCTGGTGGTTATCTTGCTATTTTTGGTGCGGCTAGAACTTTTCATAGATTAGTGTGTGCAGTGGAAGATGCTGGACTTGACATTAGAGATCAACTCCTATGGTTACATTCGATGGGTATGCCTAAGAGTAGTAATATAGGCAAAAAATTATCAGAATGGGAAGGTTGGGGCACAGGACTAAAACCTTGTTACGAGCCTATTTTATTAGCACAAAAAAAATGTGAAGAGAAATCTATTGTTAAAAATGTTGAAAAACATGGTGTAGGTGCTATTAATATTGATGCTTCTCGTACACCAGAGGGTAGATGGCCTGGTAATGTTTTGCATGATGGTAGTGATGAAATAGAAGCAGAGTTTGCTAAGTATGGTGAAAAGGGTAATGGTTGGTCAAGAAATTATGGAACAGAAGATTATCAGGGTAGACAGTATAAGGGCGGCAAATTTGGCGGTGGCAGATTTTTAGGTAATACCACCTATGCAGACAAAGGAACGGCATCTAGATTTTTTTACAATGTCAAGGCATCTGTAAAAGAAAGAACACACGATAGAACTATTGAAAATACCCACCCCACGGTCAAGCCAATAGACGTTATGAAATACTTAATTACAATGGTAACACCACCAGATGGTATTTTGTATGATCCATTTACAGGAAGTGGCACAACATTGGTTGCTGCTAAAGAGTTGGGTTATTCTTTTGTTGGTTGTGAAATGGAACAAAAATATGTTAACATCACAAATGAAAGATTGGCCGCAATAAACAATTTACAAGAGTTTATGGTTAATTAATTGTTGACAAATATCCGATGAACGAGATTTACTGGGTCAGCAAACAGGCAAAAAGAAACAAGACAAGATATACATTTGGAAATGTTGAATGATGTTCACAAAAATAGTGCTTGACATTGACTGCGAATCGATGTATAATAACATATCAAACATAAGCGCTCAAAGAGGCGGCTGTGTTTGGTTAAATGTAACGGACCCCATCCAATGATGAGATGTGGGCCTATCAAAGGAAGATAAAATGGAAGAACGTGTATCAAATGTGATCTCAATTGCGCTTGAAGATGATATCAATGTTAATGTGAAGACTACCAAGCGCTTTACCAACAAACACATGGAAACGATGAACTCTGTGATTTCACGACTAGGACAGCCTAGATTGTATGGTTCGAAAGCCCTGCGTGGTGTCAAGCACATAGACACGATGTTGCTTGACATCGATAATATAATTGAGGATAATGAAAACTTTTCTCAGGCTGTCCGTGTCTCTGCGAATCCGAAAATGCAATCGATCCACGATGATATTATCCACAATGGATGGAACTTGGCTGAGATCCCAGTTCTAGTGAGGAAATGTTTGATCGATGGCGTTGTCAGGTATATGTCGTTAGAGGGTCGCACTCGCATCAAAATTTTACAAGGGATAGGCGTTGAGAATGTCATTGTTGATGTTTTTGATACGATGGATGATATCACCGCAATGAAATTCTCCTTGGGATGCAATGTTCAGAAAAAGCCTTATGGAGAAGCATCTCCGGAAGATGTGCGAAAGGTTATTCTGGAATTGGTGCGGCGCGGAGCAATTGATAGAGAATCGACAAATTTCGAAAACGAAATTGTCCTAGAGATTGAGTCAATCACAACCAAGTTGACAGCCGCCCAGCAGAACCAGATTGTGCATGACTCTAATGCGATTCGTCTGGGTGGTGTTTCTGTTATCTCGTTTCCTAAAGGCAATGGCGCTAAGGAGTGGCTTGAGAAGAATGGCTATCATGACACCAAAGACCGTATCTTTGTTCCCGTTGGCACATTCCAAGAGAAGGTGATTATGTCTGCGATTCGCAACGAACGCAAATATGCTTCGAACACGAAAATCCGTAAAATCTCTTATGTCGTTCATGGTGGAACTTTGAATGCATTAAATCCGGAAAGCAATTGGATCAAGGAGTGTCGTGACTTCAAGCAGAACTTTGAACAGACGTTGAAAGATGTGTCGAACACTTTCTTCGACGGGGCGCCGATTGCTATGAAGCGTGTTGAATTTGTCGGCGCTATTCCTATGGTACAATCTCTTAATGACAAATATCCGATGAACGAGATTTACTGGTTCGATAACCGCAAAAAGTAGGAAAAAATGCAGAAATCTAGGAAAGACTTCATCTTCGACCTAGAGACTATTGGGGCAAACGTTCATGTTTGCCCCGTAGTTGATATGTCATACGCCACATTTGAATGGGATCGCTTTGGTCAAGATCCTTACACATTTGAAGAACTGATTACAGACACCGTGAAAACCGTGAAGTTATCAGTCAATGACCAAATGGCCAACTACAACTGTTCGTTCAAGAGAGGTGATGTTGAGTGGTGGGAGAAACTACCCGAACACGCAAGACAAAAACTAAAACCGACAACAAATGACTTGACAGTGTCCGAGTTTTGTGATAGTATATTAGAATATCTAAGAGAACAGGTAAACATTGATTACTGGTGGTCAAGGGGCAACACTTTCGATCCAATCATCCTATGGAGACTTATGAATAAAGAACAAACCTCTCTGTTAGACCAGTATCTCAGGTACTATAAAGTGCGCGACATTCGTACCCATATCGATGCCAAGTTTGATTATACGACACGCAGTGGTTTTGTTCCTGTTGCTGACGAAAAATACTGGAATCAAGCATTCGTAGCCCATGATAGCATTCACGATGTCGCCGCAGATATTTTACGATTACAAGCAATTTTTAGAGCCGAAAGCGATTTGGAGCATATAAATAGATGATAGAAAGTAAATATAATGCGGCTTCAACCGGAGCCTTGCGTGAAGCGTTAGGAGTTCCCTACTTTAGGCAAGTCCCATTAGAAGCCGTAGCAGCCGGTGCAACTTCTCTAGAATACGGTGCGAACAAGTATGCGCCTCGTAACTGGGAAAAAGGTTTACCTTGGCAGCAAATGATTGATAGTTTGAAGCGTCATATTGACGACTTTGAGCGCAGGCGTGACTATGATAATGGCATTGACGGCTCAGGTCTACATCAAGTCTGTATGATTATGGCTTCGGCTATGATGTTGTCTGCTTCTGTTATTCGTGGTATCGGTGATGATGATCGCCTACCACAAGTAGATGATCAAGCATATTCGCCTAAAGAATGTGCTAAATGGATGAAAATGCAACTCGAAAGAGCCGACGAGTTTACTAAATTGAAAGAAGGTGTGAAAAGTGGATCTTAATATTACAGCAGGTATGCTTCAAAAGAAAAAGCTAATGATCGCAACGCCTATGTATGGTGGGCAATGCTCGGGTACTTTTACTAAATCTGTGAATGACCTCGCTATGGCATGTGTTCGTCATGGTATCGAAATTCGTTTCTATTATCTGTTTAATGAGTCGTTGATTACTCGTGCTAGAAACTATTGTGCTGACGAGTTCATTCGCTCTGATTCCACTCACTTGATGTTTATTGACTCTGACATTGGGTTTGATTACAAAGATGTTCTCACTCTACTACATCTATGCGACGAAGGCACTGGCTATGATGTCATAACTGGTCCTTACCCTAAGAAAACTATCGCTTGGGAAAAGATTAAGAAAGCAGTAGAAGCTGGGTTTGCTGACAAGACACCTTTTGCGCTTGAACAGTTCATGGGCGACTTCGTATTTAATCCAGTTGCAGGCACAACAGAGTTCCGTCTTGATGAACCAGTAGAAGTGCAAGAAGCAGGCACTGGCTTTATGATGATTCACAAAAGCGTGTTCTCAAAATACGCAGAAGCATTCCCAGAACTTAGCTACAAGCCAGATCATATTCGCACTGCATCATTTGATGGTTCTCGTGAAATCCATGCTTACTTTGATTGTATCATTGATCCGGAAACTCGCCGTTATTTGTCAGAAGACTACATGTTCTGCTACAATGTTCGTAAGATTGACATGAAAGTTTGGATGTGCCCTTGGATGAAATTGAAACATATTGGTAGCTATACGTTTGGTGGTAGTCTTGCAGCGCTTGCGGCCATTGCAGCATCACCTACGGCAAGCGTCGAATCTAATTCAAAAAACTACTTGACAAACCCCCCTAAAGATGATAAGATAAACAGACAACAACGCCGTGCAGCAAAAAAAGGTAAAGGTAAATAATAATATGAAATTTAGCGAAAATACAATCTCTGTTCTAAAGAACTTCTCTTCGATCAACCCAAGTGTTATGTTCAAATCAGGCAATACTGTTCGCACTATCTCACCACAGAAGACAGTTATGGCAACAGCGACTATTGGTGAAACGTTTGGCAGCAACGCTGGAGTGTATGATCTAGGTCGTTTCCTTGCAACTCTAACGCTCTTTGATGATCCAGAGATTGAGTTTCTTGATACGAAGTTCTCTATCAAAAGTGGTAAGAGCAGCGTAAACTATACATACGCAGCGGAGTCTATGATCGTTACTCCGCCCGAAAATGATATTCAAATCCCAAATCCCGAAGTAACTGTTCTAGTATCTTGGGATATTATCGAAAAAGTTATCCGAGCAGCAGGTGTTCTGCAACTCGGAGAAATTGCTTTCAAAGGTGATGGCGAGAATGTTCGCCTTGCTGCCATTGATAGCAAGAACCCAACCGCAGATGGTTTTGATGTAGTTCTATCAGCCTCTACGGACCAGACCTTTGAGATGGTCATCAAAGTTGAAAATCTCAAACTAATGCCAGCCGATTACGAGGTATCGCTATCATCTAAAGGGTTGGCACATTTCAAAGCTGACAAAGTTCAGTATTTCATTGCAATCGAAAAACATAGTAAATTTGGAGTATAATACATGACTGAAGAAACAGAAACACCAGTACAGGCACCAAGCCTTTCTCTAAACGATATCTCTAATGTCGTTCAAGTGATCGATATGGTATCAACTCGTGGTGCTATTCGTGGCGAAGAACTAGCGCCAGTAGGCATTCTGCGTGAGCGTTTTGTAGCGTTCTTGAAAGCATCTCAAGCAGCACAACCAGCAGCCGTTGAAGGCGCAGATGAGGTTGTTGAAGGCGCAGATGATGTTGTTGAAGACGTTGATACGCTACCGTCTGAGACGCAACCACACTAAGACTAAAACAAAGAAGAGGGTTGACAAATCCTCTTCTTTACTATATTATACATTATGACCAACTTGAAAGATATATTATGAAAAACGATTTTATCTGGACGGAAAAATATCGACCAAAGACCGTTCGTGATACCATTCTACCCGCTGAATTGAAATCAACATTTCAGCAGTTTATAGATCAAAAAAATGTTCCTAATCTACTTCTAACTGGCCGTGCTGGTGTTGGTAAGACAACAGTGGCAAAGGCCATGCTTGAAGAGATTGGCGCAGACTACATTACAATCAACGGTTCGATGAATGGCAATATCGACACACTACGCAATGAGATTTCGAACTACGCTTCGTCTGTCTCGTTTACTGGTGGTCGTAAGTATGTCATTCTAGATGAAGCCGATTACCTGAATCCTAACTCTACACAGCCTGCTTTGCGTAACTTCATGGAAGAGTTCTCGAACAACTGTGGTTTCATTCTGACCTGTAACTTCAAGAACCGTATCATCGAACCACTTCACTCTCGTTGTAGCATTGTTGAGTTTGCTATTCCAAATGCTGAGAAGCCAAAGATGGCCGCACTGTTCTTCAAGCGAACTTGTGGTATTCTTGATGGCGAAGGTGTCACATATGATCAAAAGTCTGTAGCCGAGTTTATTCAAATTTACTTTCCCGACTGGCGCCGTTGTCTGAATGAGTTACAGCGTTATTCGTCTACTGGTAAGATTGACGCTGGTATTCTGGCTAACAAGAGCAATGACTCTATCAACACTCTTATCGGTTACATGAAAGACAAGAAGTTCACAGAACTCCGTAAGTGGATTGCTGAAAACACTGATATCGATTCGGCTGTTCTCTATCGTCAACTATATGACATTCTACCCGAAAAGATCAAGTCAACACAATCCGTAGCTGCGGCTATCATCATTCTTGCTGAATATCAATACAAAGAAGCCTTCGTGGCAAACTCTGAAATCAATCGTGTAGCAGCACTTGCTACTCTTATGGCAGAGGTAGATTGGAAATGAACTTTCTGCGAATGAAACCCCAGAAGAGGTGTATCATTTGTGATGTGAAAGTCGGTAACACTCCAGCACATATACGATACAAGTATATTGAAAACGATGAGCCCAAAATTGGCACAGCCTTTCTCTGCAAAAAATGCGCAGAAACAATGGATCAATCTACGCAAACGGAGACAGATTATGACGAATCCGTTTGACTATATCAACAGTATCACTACCAATAAAAAGAACATGATGCAAGACAGTGAGAATGATGCCCTCGCTGAGAAACAATACAACGCTTGGCTTGTAAACAAAGGCTTGTCTTACTTTCCAGACACCATCCTTCATGCCAATCTAATGAATATGAACTATCATCTTGATAATCGACCCCAGTATATTTTTTTGCTAAATAGTATCAGACCTAGTAAGCGTTATGCGAAATGGGTAAAAGACGAAGGTGATGAAGACCTTGATACTGTTTGTTCGTTTTATGCTTGTAATAAAAATGTAGGGCGCGAGTATCTATCTTTGTTGTCTTCTGGCCAGATTAAGTCCATGAAAAAACAACAAGAAACAGGTGGAATTAAAAGATGATAGATACATTAGTAGAGGTGCTGTTGTTACACGATGAAAACTTTTTGAAGATCAAAGAAACGCTTACTCGTATCGGCATAGCCTCTCGTAAAGATAAAAAGATTTACCAATCATGTCATATCTTGCATAAGCAAGGTAAGTATTATATTGTTCACTTCAAAGAACTCTTTATGCTTGATGGCAAGATCAATAACTTTGATGAAGAAGACAAAGCCCGTAGAAATACGATTGTCAACTTGTTGGAAGAGTGGAAACTCATCAAGACAGTAGATTCAACCTCAACACAAGCGCCACTGGCGCCACTGTCCCAGATCAAAATCCTAGCACATAAAGAGAAAGGTGACTGGGAACTTGTAGCAAAATACTCAATAGGCAAGAAAAGATAAACAAGGATTATATTATGTTTCAAATTGAAAAGACAAACTTGAAAATCTACAAACTATGGGAAGAAGCGCATCTACCAGAATATGGTAGTAGATTAGCCGCTTGCTTTGATCTAAAAGCATCGTTGCGGCTGGGCGATATCGTAACTGTTTACGATGATAGAAATGTCAAAGGTGCTAGAAAAGTTAGCACCAACGGCGAGGCTCAAGTGAGTGTTACGCTCTATTCTGGGCAAAGAATGCTCGTGCCTACGGGCCTTGTATTTGATCTATCTACAACACAATCACTTCGTATCCATCCCCGCTCTGGGCTATCTCTCAAAAATGGTATCACTGTCGCTAACTGCGAAGGTGTGGTAGATTCTGACTATGTTCAACAAACTTATGTAATGTTGTACAATATCTCTACTGCGCCGTTTGATGTTTTGGATGGTATGCGTATCGCACAGGGTGAGATTGTTCGTGCCATTCGTGTTGGCTTGGTAGAAATTGATTACGAACCAGAAAATAAATCTGACAGAACGGGTGGATTTGGCAGCACCGGCTTATAAATAACTGCGAGTCGCCATAATGGGACTCTTAACATCTTGCGCTTTAAGGAGGCAAAAATGACTTACTTACAATCTACTTACGACCCTTTCACCACCGTAGGCTTTGATCGAATTTTTGATCGCATCACTCGTATGCACGAAACTACTACAAAAGCTACAGGCTATCCCCCTTACAACATTATGAGAAATACAGACACGCAGTATTCTATTGAGATGGCGGTTGCTGGGTTCACGGAGGCTGATTTGGATATTACGCTGAAAGAAGGAATTCTTACAGTAAAAGGGAACGCTGAAGCAAAGGAAGATAAGAACTATGTTCATCGTGGAATTGCTGCCCGTTCTTTTGTTCGCACATTTACTCTTGCTGACACAATTGAGATTAGTGGAGCATCGCTTGAAAACGGTATGCTTATCATCGGTCTCGAAAACATGATCCCAGAAGAAAAGAAAGAGAGAAAGATCGCTATCTCTTCTTACAAGAGTAAACCAGAATTACTAGTTGAATGAGTAACGAGTTAGTATAACAAGTATGGGGAGGGCATCGTTCTCCCCATTTTTCACACAAACACACACAGGAGAACTATAATGAACAACGATTTTATGGCAAACATGTTTATTGACATGATTCAAAACGCAAAGAAAACCTTTGTAGATACTTGGATTAAAGATGAAGCAATGAGTGCGCCTATGCACGCATTCATCAAAGTACAGTCCGAATTTACTAAAGAAGCATTAAAGCAAACAAACCTAATTGCTAATGCTGCGGGTGAAGCTATGTCCAAGGTGGCAAAATGAATAAGAACCCATTTGAAATTCGTGCAGAAATGCTTCAACTTGCAAAAGAATACATGGATAAGCAGCAAGAGATGAATGTCCAGTTGATGAATGATTTGTTTGAACAGAATAAAGTTCAGATGGAGGAGGTCATCGCGGCTTACAAAATGTATTCAATGGAAGACTTGATGGCCAAAGCAAAAGAGATGTATACCTTTGTTTCCAAGAAAGACTAAGACTACCATCTATATGAATAAAAGAGCGCTACGGCGCTCTTTTTGCTTGACATAAGCCCAAACTTGTGTTATCTTGAATACTATACGATAAGGGTATAATAGTATGAACTTCTACACCGATGTGAAACAGTATGGCGACCGTATGATGGTAAGAGCCGTCGAGAATGGTAAGCGGATCAAGTATGAGATGCCATATCAGCCTTATCTCTTTGTAAAGAGCAGAACTGGTAAGGGTGCGTATCGCTCCGTCTTTGGTGACGTAGCAGAAAAGATGCAGTTCTCGTCTATCAAAGAAGCCAAAGAGTTCTCGCAGAAGTATGCTGGTGTATCTGGCTTTGATTTCTATGGCATGAACCAGTTCGTCTATCCCTTCATCAATGACACCTGGCCTGGTGAGATTGCATATGATCGTGATATGATCAACGTGGTATCGCTTGATATCGAAACTATGTCTGATGATGGCTTTCCTGATATCAAGACTGCGAACAAAGCCCTAACGGTTATCACTATATCTGACGGCAAGAAGTTTGTTGTTATCGGTGTCGGTGATTACAAAGTGCATCGCCCTGATGTTACATACTACAAGTGTGCTGATGAGAAAGAACTGGTTGCTCGTTTTCTTGAAGAGTATCGCAAGATGGACCCAGATATTCTGACTGGTTGGAATATTGAGTTCTTTGATATTCCGTATCTGGTTAATCGTATCAAAGTCGTTATGGGTGACGGTTGGGTTAAGATGCTGTCGCCTTGGAATATCGTGCGAGAAGGCGCACAGAAGCAGAATGGGCAAGAAACACAGACGTTTGATATTGCTGGCGTGGCTATCATGGACTATCTCACTATCTACAAGAAGTGGACATTTGTTCAACGTGAGTCGTATAAGCTAGACTTTATTGCCAATCTTGAACTTGGACTTGGTAAACTTGATTACGCCGAGTATGGTTCGCTACACGGGCTATATGTTGGCAACTTCCAAAAGTATGTTGAGTATAACATTCGTGATACCGATATCATCAATCAACTTGACGATAAGCTAAAACTGATTGATCTTGTGCTTGCGCTAACATACGACGGTAAGTTGAACTACACAGACTCGCTAACTTCGGTTCGGATGTGGGATGTCATCATTCACAACTATCTGATGAAAAGCAACATCGTTGTTCCACAGCATACCAAAACTGACGGCGATCATTCGTTCGTTGGTGGTTATGTGAAAGACCCTATTCTTGGCCGTCACGATTGGGTATGCTCGTTTGACTTGAACTCTCTATATCCACACCTTATCATGCAATACAACATCTCGCCCGAGAAGTATATGGGCAAGCTCGATGACGCTGGTTGCTCTGTTGATGGTGTTCTCGGCGGTTCATTCAATGATGAAGATGTCCGCGAATACATGACAAAACACAACGCAACACTGACTCCAAACGGTTGTGTGTGGAATAGAGACAGTCAAGGCTTTCTACCACAACTCATGGAGATGATGTATCTAGATCGTTCTAAGTATAAAAAGATGATGCTCGAAGCGAAGCAGAAATACGAAGACACCAACGACGCTGAATACAAGAAACTTGCTGTTCGTTATGACATGATCCAGATGGCAAAGAAAATTCAGTTGAACTCTGCTTATGGTGCTTTGGGTAATCAGTGGTTCCGTTGGTTCAACTCTGACTACGCTGAGAGTATCACTATGGGTGGGCAGTTGTCTATTCGTTGGATCGAGGCTAAGATGAATGCGTTTCTGAATAAGAAGCTAAAGACCGATAACTATGACTATATCATTGCCTCTGATACAGACTCGATATATGTTCGACTTAACAAGATTGTCACCGGTGTTCTTGGTGAAAACGCTGATATCCAAGAGGCCGTCACCTATCTTGACAAGCTATGTTCTAAAGTGATTGAGCCATACATCGATGAGTCTTATGCGGAACTCGCAACATATGTCAATGCCTTTGATCAAAAGATGCGTATGAAACGCGAGGCTATCGCCAACAAAGGTATCTGGACGGGTAAGAAACACTACATGCTCAATGTATATAACAACGAGGGTGTGCAGTATAACGAGCCGCAGCTAAAGATGATGGGTATCGAGGCTGTCAAGTCGTCTACACCAGCGGCTTGTCGTGACAACATCAAAGATGCTATCAAGATCATCATGAACAAGTCTGAGCCTGAGTTGATTGATTTCGTCCAAGGTTTTCGTAGAGATTTCATTAAAATGCGCTTTGACCAAGTGGCATCGCCTCGTGGTGTAAACGGAATACATAAATATAAAGATAGCTCCGCTGGTTGGGTAAAAGGTACCCCAATTCACGTTCGTGGAGCATTGGTCTACAATCAAATGATTGATAGGCATTCTCTACAGAAGAAGCTAGAGAAAGTTCGTGATGGTGATAAGATCAAGTTTTGTTACTTACTAACACCTAACCCAACAAGAGAAAACGTAATAAGCATTCCAGACACACTACCAGAAGAGTTCTTCCTTGGGAAGTATATTGACTACGAACTTCAATTTGAGAAGGTGTTCGCAGGCCCTCTTCGTTCTATTACAGATGTGATTGGCTGGAACCTTGAAGAGAAAAGCACACTAGAAGGATTTTTCGGATGACAGATTTTGAACTAAACGATTTCGGTTTCAGTGCCGTAGACGAGAGTGAACTCGAAGCGGTAAGAGCAGTAACAGCACAACATGATGTTCTGGTTGAACAAATAAAAACGGTTGACAATCGGGCAAATTCGTTGTATAATGCTATATTACCACTGTTACACAACTTGAAAAAGAACCCAGAAAAGGACTATATTTTCTGGCCCAATCGAACAGCAAAGATTGATGCGTTCGAAGACAAGATTGCTATTATTATGAATGGAGAATAATATATGTCATCACTAATGGATAAACTAATTTCCAACAGTACGATTAAACTAACATCTGCTATCGGAGACTCGATGGTCTTTGGTAAGAAAGACATGGCACCAACTTCTGTGCCTATGATCAACGTAGCGCTATCTGGTCGTGTAGATGGTGGGCTTGTGCCTGGCTTGCTGATGCTTGCTGGTCCATCAAAGCACTTTAAGTCTGCATTTGCTCTGCTTATGGCAGCAGCCTATCAGAAGAAATATCCTGACGCTGTAGTTCTATTCTATGACTCCGAGTTCGGCACACCACAAGCGTATTTTGAATCGTTTGGTATCAATATGGAACAAGTTATTCATACGCCTATCACCGATGTTGAACAGTTGAAGTTTGATATCATGAAACAACTTAAAAGCATTGATAAGAAAGACCGGGTAGTAATTGTTGTCGATTCGATTGGTAACTTGGCGTCGAAGAAAGAAGTTGAAGACGCAATGGATGAGAAGTCGGTCGCTGATATGTCTCGTGCGAAGCAGATGAAGTCGTTGTTCCGTATGATCACACCGCACTTGAATCTCAAAGATATCCCTTTGATTGCGGTCAACCACACATACAAAGAGATTGGCTTGTATCCCAAAGATATCGTGTCTGGCGGCACCGGTGCCTACTATTCGTCTGATGCTATCTGGATCATTGGTCGTCAACAAGAGAAAGACGGCACTGAGATTGCTGGCTACAACTTCGTTATCAATATTGAGAAGTCGCGCCTTGTTCGTGAGAAGTCTAAAATACCAATCATGGTGACATTCGAAGGCGGTATCATGAAATGGTCTGGTCTGCTTGAAGTTGCAGAAAAGGGTGGGTTTATTCGTAAACCTAAAGTTGGTTGGTATGAGCCAATCAATCCTGCTACAGGCGAAGTGCTAATGGACAAGCTATTACGCGCAAAAGAGATTATAAATGGCGGCGATTTCTGGAAGATGATGTTTGAGAAAACAGACCTTGCCAATTACATCAAAATGCGGTATACTATGGGTACAAGGTCTTTAATGTCCGATGATGAGGCGGTAATGAATGGTGAAGACTACGAAGATTCACAGTCTGTCGAAGAAGTGGGAGAAAGCGTTTAAAAAGAGCGCCAAAGCCAAAGAACGACAAAAAAGCAAAAAGCAAACAAAGGTGACGAATGATTGAGAAAACAATTCTATCTGGGTTGATGTATAATGAAACTTATATCCGTAAGGTAATACCTTTTCTAAAGGATGAGTATTTTGATAATCTAGATGATAAACTACTCTTTCAAAATATCAAAACTTATGTTGACAAATACAACGGGCTTCCCACAAAGGAAGCCCTGCGTATTGCCGTGGAAGAGAATGAGAAGTTAAACGAAGATCGGTACAAGAGTGTCAACGCTGCCATTGATACCTTGGAGTATGATGTCAATACTGACATTGATTGGATCGTAGAGAAGACTGAAAAGTTCTGCCAAGACAAAGCATTGTATAATGCGGTGCGCGAATCTATTCTGGTGCTTGACAGTAAGAACGGTGAACTTGATCGCGGCTCTATACCTGAGTTGCTTACCAAAGCGCTTGGTGTGTCATTTGACAGTAACATTGGGCACGACTTCTTGGAAGATGCTGATAGTCGTTTTGACTTCTATCACTTGAAAGAAGAAAAGATCAGTTTTGACCTTGATATGTTCAATAAGATTACTAAGGGAGGCCTGTCTAAGAAGTCTTTGAGTATCGCCTTAGCTGGGACAGGTATTGGAAAATCCCTATTCATGTGTCATTGCGCGGCCGCTAACATGATGGCTGGGTTGAATGTTCTATACATCACAATGGAGATGGCAGAAGAACGTATCGCAGAACGTATTGATGCTAACTTGCTCGACTTCACGCTTGATGAGTTGCGAGATGTGCCAAAAGATGTGTATCAGAAAAGACTCGCAAGAGTGAAAGCAAAGACACACGGCAAACTGATCGTCAAAGAGTATCCAACAGCATCCGCCGGCTCTGGTCACTTTCGTCACCTTATGAGTGAACTTCGTTTGAAGAAGAACTTCAAAGCTGATGTGGTCTACATTGACTATCTCAACATCTGTATGAGTTCTCGTTTGAAAGTTGGGTCAAATGTCAACTCTTATACATATATCAAAGCGATTGCAGAAGAACTCCGTGGCTTAGCCGTTGAGTTTAATGTACCTATTATGTCAGCCACACAGACCACACGATCTGGCTTTGGCAACTCTGATGTTGGTCTTGAAGACACATCTGAGTCGTTCGGATTGCCAGCTACCGCTGACTTCATGTTTGCCCTGATCTCCAGTGAAGAACTAGATCAACTTGGTCAAATCTTGGTAAAACAACTCAAAAACAGATGGGGTCCTATTGATCAACACAAACGATTCGTGATCGGTATTGATCGCTCTAAGATGAAACTCTATGACGCAGAGATATCAGCACAAGATGGTGTGGTGGATGATAGGCCTGTAATGAGCAATACTAGCTTTGGTAGGCGGCAAGAAGAAGACGATAACGTATCATTGTTTAAACCACGAGACAAGAAACCAAACTATGAAGGATTTATCTGATGTCGTATAGAGTAGAACAGAACAAAATCGTAGAGAAAGGCACAAACCTAGTTGTCTACAAATCAGACATTGTAGATGATGTTACGAGGATTTGGGGAACTCTAAATCTTGGCGGAGGTTTTAATGGATTCACACCGACATTCTTTTGCGAGGAATTTACCATCTCCAAAACAAAAAAGTCGCCAGATGAACTGACGACCTCTTAGCTGTAAAGATGTGTGGTCAGGTAGAACCCCACTAGCATACTTGATGCGACCCTGACTGTTCCTTGTGTGAATTTGACTTCCACTCTTGCCTCTTACGTTATAAACGTATTAACACGCACCCACACATCTATTTAGTATATTTTAAAATCTAAACTGAGAAATAACAATTTATACAAATAAATCTTGACAAAAATAAAAAAATGTGATATATATGTTATGTATACTAAAGGAAGAGAATCATGACCGCTACACTCGGTTCATTTTTTACAGAAGAAAATGTTAATCTAGACAACGAATGTTTAGACGCGACAGATATAAACATACAGATGATGATACCTTGGTATCTCATGGCCGCATTCGCTTACTATGAACAAGACGATCCAATACTATCAGACGACATGTTTGACAGGCTTGCTAAAAAGATGATACAACATTGGGACGAACTAGAACATCAACACAAGGAGTATATCAGCAAAGACGATCTCTACGCAGGCACATTTTTAGGCAAATATCCATCTCGTGTCGAGGGCGGATTGCAATCATTAAGGGATATATACTATGGAAAAAAATCAAACATTGAAAGAACTGATCCTGGAAGCCGTTGAAGAGGCTCGTATTCTTGAATGCGCTCGTGAGAGTTACGACGAGGACAATGTGATGTTAACCGCTATGCGTCTTTCTGGCGCACCTTTCTCTTTCATTGAAGAAGTTATAAATTTTAAGGAATAAAATATGTTATTATGGCCTGATGGCGACAGAGATTCAGAATATTCAAAAAAACTAATCAATGCCAAGTCGGTAAATGATGGTAATTTTTGGACTATTTTGAGAGAAGTTCTCGCCTACGATTTTGAGACAAACGACTTAGATAGGTGCAAAATCTGGGCATCAACTGCCACGGTGCCTCTTCTTTCAAACAACAACAAATTCGTAGATATTTTTTATGGATGCCTAAACACCTTAGCAACCGAACACGCCGACCACTATCACAATGCTATGATTGAGCCTATGGTAGGATGCACACTCGAAGATTTTAATCGTTCATTTCGATTATTCTCGGATAGAAATTATTCTATGAACCGTATGCAACTGCTATATCACCTTCTGCGCTGTGGTTGGAATTTTGAAACATTGAAAAGTGTAAATTCTATCGTAGAGATTGGCGCCGGAATGGGAGAACTTACTGATGTTGTATATAAATTAGGATTTCAGGGAAAATATAGTATCTTTGATTTCCCAGAGTTACACAATTTACAGCGACATATTCATCGCAAAGTTGGCCTTAATGATGTAGAATATGTGTCTGAATTTGATAAGATTACTGTTGCTGATCTTGGAATTGCAACATTTTCTTTCACTGAAATGCCTATTGAATTGAGAGAGCAAATCATCGATGTCATGACAAAAACCAAAAACTGGATCATAGCATATTCCAACACTATTTTCGGATTTGATAATGATGCTTACATCAAGAATGTTTTTGTTAAGAGGTTTGAAAACCATGACATTTCTTTTATAGATATTCCCTTCATGCCTTGGGATGGCGGTTCAAAATATTTGGTAATAAAAAGCAAATAGGTGTATAATGGCTTACAAGAGAACATCCAAAACAATCAAAATCGGAAAAGTTCGAACCGCCACCACTCAAAATACTAAGGGTGGCACAACTACAAGCGATGCGTCTTTCTGGCGCACCTTTCTCTTTCATTAAAGAAGTTATAAATGGACCATGATCTAGTAACATTCGCATTCCTTACATTGTTCCCATTGTGTATTGGGGCAATTATTGCCGTAATTTTATTTTTAAAAAATCGTCATAAATTGTAAAATAATGGTTGACAATGCCTTTCGAATCGTCTATTCTATAAGAGTAGTCAACAGAGAGAGAATCAGATGTTTAGAATCCCAGCGTTTTGTGTACTTGACATGACCTTCGAAGAAGCCAAAAACACGATTGCTATAAAGGGCGACTTGCTTGCGGGTCTAGACCACATGAATGAGATGTGGGACCGCCACTGTAATGATGTTGATGCTTCTGACAGCGACTTCTACGAGAACTGGATTTACGAAGTGAATGCTTACAATGTAATTTTCGAAACAATGAAACCTTTGTTCGAGCGATGAGACTGAGAAACGCCTTCGGGCGTTTCTTTTGTTTTTATAAATAGCAGTAAGATGATTTACGGAGATTTTTGATGATTACTTTTAGTCAATTTATCGTGGAACAAAAAAACATGACGCAATGGAAAAAACTCACACACAATGATATTGTCAAAAACTCGACGAGACTTGATCGTTTTTTGTCTATGGTTAAAGACGGGGCTGAGTTTCTTACAGCCAAAGGCGTTGTGATAATTGATAAAAAAGAGTATGATAGACTCGCTGTTGAAATGCGTGAGAGGAGATATAGCACTACAATAAAGTCTGGTTCAACAACTCTAAAATATCCAAATGATTTTTATAAGACTGCCGAGTTTGGTGGAAGAGGCGTGGGTGCAGGCACATCAAAAGAAGATTTTGAGTTAACTTCTCTTCGTAAACAAATAGATGCAGCAAAAATCGCTGATGGTGTTCAATCAATCAATATCAAAGTCGGAGATTCGATCTTTGAAGTTGCTGGAGCAGAAACCACACCAGGCACTCCTAAGTCTGATTTTCATCTGATTGATATCAAAGGTAGGGCAGTTTGTTGGATTTCTCACAAAGATGGTAGTACGCCCAAAGACATCCAACAATGGGGTGGCATATCAAAGGCTAAAGAGCCTCTAATATTCAATGATGACGAGACACAACAATTCATAGCGGATTTAAAAACCAAATGGCCAAATGGAATTAATTCGGGATATTCTGCTTATAGAAAGATTAAAGACTCAGCCCTGAAATTTATGTCGGTGTATGGAAATAAATACGGCGGGAGGTTTAGTGAACAGAATGTGAATATTCTTTTACAAGGTTCTGTCGATTTAGTTAAAACTGGTAGTCAATATAAATTGTCCGCAAATCATGTGCATTATAATGGTACATCTTTTGATAATACTCCATACGAAGCTGTTTTAGCAGTAAGATATGGAGACAGAAGCGATGCTGGTATTTTTAAGGCCCGGATCGTTATTATGGCAATAAGAGCCCGCAACTGGAAAGAAACGATCTAAAATGCACAATTTCACATCATATCTCGCAGAATCCAAGAACTTGAAGCCCGTATCACAGCCCTAGAAGGAGCATAACTATGACTGATACACCAACCGCAGAAGAAATCGCAGCACACTATGTAGCAATGGGACATAGCGTAGAGCTAATTAACGCTGGTCAACCAGAGGATATGTCCGATGATGACTGGGCAGACACCCTGTCTCGCAATGTCGAGCATCTGAAACTCATGGTAGCAAAAGACTACTGGACAACCGAAGACATGACTGCGGCCAAGGCGGCTGCGGCATAACAATCTGAAAAGGAGATCACCATGACTACTGAAGACAAAAAGGTAATCATCACGATCAACAACGTGGACTACACTGAAGACCAACTGACCGATGAGCAGAAGATGATGGTAAATCACTTTAACTCGCTCCAACAGAAGATCAACTCGGCTAAGTTCAACCTCGACCAGCTACAGGTAGGTTGTCAGGCATTTGTTGACATGCTGGCGAAATCGCTGGCAGAGCCAGCACCGGAAGCAGTATAATGTCAGGATACATCGGAGGTATAAGATATGAAGTTTAGCCAGTTTTTAGCCGAGCAAAAAAATACGCATCTTGAACACCTTGAGGATAACATCCTGAATGCTGGTGTTGATGGCGCTCGTCAATCGATTGACTATCTGCGCAATCTGCGTGATATGCTTGCTGGTAAGTCAAAGGGTAAAATAAATGTGACTGTCAAGTGGGACGGCGCACCTGCTGTATTTGCTGGCACTGATCCCTCGGATGGTAAGTTCTTTGTTGCGAAGAAGGGTATTTTCAATAAGAACCCTAAAGTATATAAAACGAATGCTGATATTGATGCTGACACATCAGGTGATTTGAATACAAAATTGAAATTGGCACTCGCAGAGTTGTCCAAACTTGGCATTAAAGGGGTGATACAGGGTGATTTCCTATATTCGAGCGAAGATATCAAAACGGTTGATATTGATGGAGAATCGTATATTACTTTCCATCCTAATACGATTGTATATGCGATACCGAAGAAAAGCAAACTTGCTCAACAAATCATTGCCTCCAGAATCGGTGTGGTCTGGCACACTACATACAGAGGAGACAGTTTTGAATCAATGTCAGCAAGTTTTGGTAAGGAGATCGCTTCAAGTCTCAAAACTACAAAAACGGTCTGGTCGGTAGATGCGATGTATCGTGATCTGTCTGGAACTGCTACCTTTACAGAAGCAGAAACAAAGAAGGTAACAGAAGTATTGTCTGCGGCTGGCAAAGTGTTTAACACTGTAAAGAGAGATACCATTCACGGCATCACAGACAACGAAGAACTGTTAGTGCTAACAAAGACATATATCAATACATATGTAAGAGCAGGTGAAGCTATCAAGAACACATCAGCCTTTGTTGATGGTCTTATCGGCTATATCAATACCAAATACAAAAAAGACGAAGACAAACTAAAGACTGAAAAAGCAAAAGAAGCCGTTCGTCAAAAGAAAAAGAACACCATGAGGTACTTTGCGAACACACCAAAGGCACAGATTGTAGCGCTGTTTGATCTGTATAATCTAATCGTTCAAGCTAAACTTATGATTATTCGTAAGTTAGATAAAGCGAAGGCTATTGGCACATTCCTAAGAACCGCAGATGGTTATAAAGTAACAGAGCAGGAAGGCTTTGTCGCTATTGATCATGTCGGTAAGAATGCAGTAAAACTCGTGGATCGCCTTCAGTTCTCTAACGCAAACTTCTCGCCGAACATTATAAAAGGATGGCAGAAATAGTAGATAACGCATAACGACTATTCTATAATGGCAACGCTCCTTGTGTGATTTTGTGATTTTGTGATATAAATAAAATCGTAATCACATCACACACAAGGAGACTACCATGTCAGCATTGGCATTAGAGACATCACGCTTTGCATATCTTTTAGTTCAACACATTTATTCATTCTTTGGAGCTATAGCCAATTATGTGGCTTCTGCCCGTCAGCAACAGGCCAACTACGAAATCGCTAAAATTCTGTATAACTCTGGAGATTATCGTAACGAATCGTTTGAATATATTTTGAAAATGATAAACGAGGGTCGTGTATATGAAATATCTTCTAAATAAGATTTTGGAGTTTTTTACTGTAAACCTCCGTGAGAAACTCGAAGCAGAATATCTAGCACAATCGCACAGTTTAGCAGATGTAGAACGTAGACTTAGAAATATCCAGAATAAAAACGTTCGAGATTGGGTATAATAAACACACCAGAAGACACACACAGGCGGGCTTCGGCTCGCCTTTTTGTTTTTGTATAAATACATTCATAAGAAGCTGTAGTATAGACCTAGGTAAACCTACAACACATGAGGTTAAAATGGAAAAATCTAATCTAAAGAAGAAGCCTGTTAGCAAGGCCGCAAACAAAGAGTTTGTAAAAAACACAGTAGAACTCAATCCAAAACTACAAGAAGCTGCAACAAGAACCGCTGTTGTGAGTTGGGGAAGAATGAACCCACCTACAGTAGGGCATGAGAAGCTGGCTAACAAAGTATCTACTACCGCAAAAGCAAACAGCGCTGTTCCTATTATCTATCTCTCGCACTCGCAAGATGCGAAGAAGAACCCGCTGTCATACGAAGACAAATATATGTTTGCTCGCGCGGCGTTCGGTTCTATGGTCCGAAAATCAAATGCCAAAAACATTATCCAAGTAATGCAAGAAATTCAAAAGAAGTTTACTGATGTTATTTTGGTAGTTGGCGCTGACCGTATTAAAGAGTTTGAGACTCTATTGAACAAGTATAACGGCAAAGACTACAAACTAAATTCAATCAAAGTTGTATCTGCTGGTGAGCGTGACCCAGATGCCGATGGCGTCGAAGGTATGTCCGCTTCCAAAATGAGAGCCGCTGCTGCTTCTGGCGATGAATCTGCTTTCAAATCAGGTCTACCCAAGAAGCTGCAAAGACATGGGCAAGAAATCTATGACATGGTTCGTGCTGGTATGAAACTCGCAGAAGAACTCGAAGCTGGTGGTCTATTGAGCGAAGCTGTTCTCAACTTCGCACAACGCCGTAAGCGTGGTCTTATTATGCGTAAGTTCAGAACAAAGATCGCGGCATCTCGTAATAGAGCAAAACGTAGAATGGCAAACACAGACAAACTAACCGTTCGTGCAAGAAGGGCTGCTATCAAGGTTGTTCGTAAGAAAGTTGCTGGCGCGAAAGGCGCAGACTATGCTAATCTATCTCCATCAGAAAAAATGATGATTGATAAGAGAGTGCAAAAACGCCAGAGGGCTATCGAACGCATTGCTCGTAAACTTCTACCAACTGTTCGCAAAGCAGAAATTGTTAGAATGCGTTCTATGCACACAAGCAAGAACGAAGCGTTCGAATCTGTATTTGGTGAGCAAAAAGAATACAAACGCTATCACCAACTATACAACGGCGATAAAACCGTAAAACATGACCGCAGATTTATTAGGAATAAAAAAGTTGCTATAGTTGAAGACGCTGATGTGCTTGCCCTCATTGAACAAGTCGCAAACGACATCTACGGTAACATTCAACTTGATGAAACGAAAATCAAAAATGCGTTGTTTACCAAAGCAGATAAGTCTGGTATGTCTCTAGGCGCAATTCAAGAAGCATACGCCACTGGTGTTGCGGCGTGGGATGATACATCTGCTTTTGATACACCTTCACAACAAGGCTTCGCTAATGTAAGTGCTGTAATCGCAGAAGGCAATAAACCTGGTCTATGGGATAACATTCGTGCAAGACGCAAGAAAGGTTTACCGCCCAAGAAACCAGGCGAAGAAGGTTACCCGAAGACTCTTGACATTGAAGAAATGATTAATCCAGAAGAAGAAATGTATACACACGCTTACAAAGCGATGATGAATATGCTGGATCGTAAGAAGAAAGAAACTAAAGTCGCATCTAAAGGCACTGCACACTCCCTTAATTACTATGTGGCCCAGATTGCAAGAAGCTATCGTGGTATTGACATCAAGAAGCTACAAAGCATGATACCACAAGACTATGTGTTTGAAGAGTGTGGTGCTGGCGAAGATGGCACAAGCAAACTTGCTAAGAAATACAAGAAAGATACTCCGGGCGAAAGCGTAAACGAAGCATTTGAAAACCTGTTGAACGAAGAAACACAATGCGCTCTTATCACACAGTCAGATATCCGTGAGTTAGAGAAGTTCGCTGATGGTCTATTGAAAGACTATGGTATTGATGTAGAGTTCACAAGACACTTCGGTGATCGTATGTCAGATGAGCGTAATAGCCCATGTATCAACGTGAAAGAGTTGAAAGACTTCTTTCGTAAAGTGTATGCCAACAAAGGCATCAAAATCAAAGGCAACCGTGGCATTGAAGCTATTCTGAAAGACATGCAGAAGAGTCTAAACATGCCAGTTGTTATCGACTACAAAAACGGCGAAGTAGAGTTGACCTTCAAAACGATTATGCGTAAGAAGAACTTCACTAGCCCAAACAAAGTTATTTCATATTGAGGAGAATACAATGAGTTTTGAACTTAAAGAAGCACACCTAGTAGCGATGATTCCAACTAACACAAAAGTGGCAATGTGGCACAAAGCCATGTTGGAGATTTTCCCTAAGTATGAAATCAATACCGCAAATCGTATTGCGGGCTTTGTAGCCCAATGCGCACACGAATCGAATAACTTCAATAGTCTCGAAGAAAACCTAAACTATTCCGAAGCATCTCTGTTAAAGGTATTCGGTCGTTATTTTGGACCAGCACCGAAGCGTAATGCCGCTGAGTATGCAAAAAAGCCAGAGAAGATTGCTAACTACGTTTACCAAGACGAGTTTCGTAAGTCCAAAATGGGCAACACTAAAGCTGGAGATGGTTGGTTGTTTCGTGGCCGTGGCTTGAAGCAGTTGACTGGCCGTGAGAACTACACTAACTTTGGTAAGAGTATTGGTATGACCGCAGAGCAAGCTGCTGTATATGTGGCTACTGAAAAGGGCGCTATCGAGTCTGCTTGCTGGTTCTGGAATGCAAAGAAGTTGAATGCTGTTGCTGATTCGGGCGATATCGTAAAGATGACCAAGATCATCAACGGTGGTGACATTGGTCTTGCTGATCGTAAGAAGCGTTACGAATTTGCACTCGCTGTTCTTGGTGGTAAAGTATATGTTGCTAAAGCTGCTCCGGCTGCTAAAGCATCCACATCAGGTCTTGATTTGAATGTCACATTGACAGTTGGCTCAACTGGCGACACAGTAAAAGCACTACAAACAAAAATCGGCACTGGTGCTGATGGTGCCTTTGGCTTGGGAACAAAACGCGCTCTTCTGGCATGGCAAAAGAAGAACGGCCTTACCGCTGACGGTATCGCTGGACCCGCTACACTGAAAAAATTATTTGGATGATATGCTTCAAATCATATATTAGCGAAGGCGTCAAACTTCAACTTGTCCGCGGTAAAAACATGGATGTGTTGAAGATGCAAGAGAAGGGTGATCCAAAGTGGGTCGAACTCCGTGGTAAGTCAAACTTTGAGTCCGAATACGATCCAAAAGACCCCTTACATAAAGCTATTATCGCGCTTGGCAAATCTGCTAATATATCTGACTTTGTTAACGGAGAAATCGTCACAATTAACCCAAATCACCCAGACGCAAAGAAAGCGCTGGCAACAGTAAAGAGACTCATGAAATGAAAAAGTTTAACGAATTTATCGCAGAAGACTATGATGAATACGGCATGCCGATGGACATGGACGACGATGATGACGAGAACGAACACTCTGAAGGCGAGTATGGTTACGAAGGCGTTCAAATGCTAAGGTAGATAATTGATAAATATATAAAACAGAGACACATAGGAGTTTAAAATGGCACTGGATCCAGTTAATGCGAAAGCCGTCAAAGGCAAATTCAAAGACCGTGAAGACAAAGACCTTGACAACGATGGTGACAGCGATGCTTCCGATGAGTATCTGCACAAGCGCCGTTCTGCGGTATCTAAGGCTATCAAAAACGTAAAAGAAGCCAAGCTGACTCCTGATCAAATGAGAAAGGCTTTAGATGACGATAAGGCAGCGGCCAAATCAAAAGATAAAGTGTCGCTGAAAAAAGCACCTTGGGATATGAAGAAAGAAGAAGTCAAACTTGACGAAAAATACGACACACCCGTAAAGAAAAAACCTGTGTCGATGATGACAAAAGACGAAAAAGATAAAAACGATGAAAGACGCAAATCTTATAAAGAATATCAAAAGTCTTTAAGAAAAGAAGAAGTTGAGATTGATGAAGCCCTAGCACCAAATGTTGTTCGGGGTGACAATTATGTTGGTGTTCCTGATCGTGTTGTTGCCCTAGCAAAAGAAAAAGTCAAGAAAACGAATCCGTCTACCGCAAGCGACCACAGCAAAGCGATGCACAAAGCGCTTTCTGAAATGGGCTGGGAAATGACTGTCGGCGGCAAGTATGTGAGGGAATCAAACGAATCGGTATCAAGAGTTGCAGAGCAAAGCCTTGATGAAGCTCAAATTTCATGGCATCATAAAACTCAAAAACATCACACAATTAAACATCCAGACGGTAGTCATTGGGGCGTATATGATCACAGTTCATATGGAACCAAAGGACATGAAATTCGTAAGATTCGTGATAAAGAAGGCAATCCGCTTAAGGCCGCTGATAGCCGAAGAAATCATTCCACAGGATATAAATCTGGTATGGGATCTCCTTCAGATGCTGCTAAGGAATGGACTAAAAAGCATGGTGGTACTATTTCCAATCACAAGAAAACAAACGAATCAGTATCAAGAGTTTTTGCCCGTATGGTAGAAGCAAAAGACAACTACACTGTTGCGCACAAGTCGTTCTCTTCAGCCGTTCAACACGCCGAAGAAATTGCTAAAAAACGCGGCTTTGAGATTGATCCGGACGTGTGGGATCGCAAAGTTGCTATGGGTCCTCGTAAACCTGGCGTCGGCAAAACAAACTCATATAATATTGACCTTATGAAGAATGGTAAAGATGTGAAACAAAAACTTCACATGCAAGTTTACTATGACGAAGGTCGTTACGAACTCAATATGTATATTTCTTAACATGGAAGACATGGTTCATTGCACCCAATGTTTGGTAAAAAGAATCCAAACGCGGCTGAAGCTGCTAAAAGAACAGTATCATGTCCGGTATGTAATAAAATAGGAAATATACCTAATATGCGAAGATGGCATTTTGACAATTGTAAATTAAATACTCATAACAAAAAGGAGATATAACATGCTATGGGGAAATAAAGACACTAAGGCCGTAACTGGCACAGTCACGACAGTTATAACTGATTCTACTATCGCGGGTTCAGGAACAGCTTTCACCACAGAACTTAAAGTCGGGCAAACACTTGTCATCGCAACAGTTCCTTATAAAATCGCATCAATTCAAAGCGACACCGCATTGGAACTTGAAGTAGCTTATGCTGTTACTGGTTCTGCTGGCTTGACTGTAACCGCAAATGAGTCACCCGCTTATGTTCCACACGCCGAAAAAACAACTATCTATGGCGTTGACACAACAGAAGCCGGCGTAACACCACAAATCACAGCCGCTGGTTGGGTACAACAGACAACTGGTTCTGGTGGTCGTTCGGGTCGTGTGACATATGAAACACTTGTTGCCATGCGCTCGATCTCTGGCGATGCAGAAGACACAGCGTTCCCAGACGCATAATAAATACAATAGAGAGGGATGTTACAAACCCTCTCTATTTTTTGAAATAGCTGTAGGGTTTATAACATGATACTTGATGAATCATCTTTTTTGATATTTGCGGCTAGACATTACGATATGAAAAAATCGTCTGGCATTGAAGAGTTCTATGATGACCTGAAGAAGTTTCAGTATCTCAAAAGACTATTCAAAAGATACGAAGAAGATAATGATCTGAAGGTAAGATTGATTCTAAATCATCTAATCATTCTATATAACTGTTTTGGACCACAAGCTACTAATTTGTTATTTTTCAAGCTAAAAGACCAACATCAGTATTTAAAACCATTTGTGATGTTTCTTAACTATATGCCAGATGTTATTGAATATGAAGACGTAAAAATACCAAACTCCGATATCCCTCTGGATTTAAACATAGTAAAAGAACTGAGAAAAATATGATAGACCTATTCTTCCTGTATATGTTCATAAAAAGACTTGTCACTCCTTTCGACAAATGGAAGGCCTTTGAAGCTGGTATCATTGATGCCGAGGGTAACATCATCAAAGAACCAGAAGTTCGTAAGCGCACGATCAAAGACCGTGAAGCGTTTACTAAGTTCGATCTTATGGTTCTCAAACTCAAAAAACTACTAGCAAAAGTTCCAGGCGGGCAAACTCGTTTTGCGACATATGCCGCTGCACTTTGGCTAGTCAAAGAACACAAGGATCCAGACGCGCCGATTCTCAACGAACAGGCGACTGTTGATTCTATCATGGGCTACATGACATACATCGAAGAGAACCATGACACTAACATGAAGTTCGAAGATTTACTCAAAGAAGACGGCACAATGAATGCTGCTGGAAGTGGCAATTTTGCTGGTATCGGCGTCGGCGCTAAAGGCGAACCCGGTTTTAGCCCCGCGCAAATGAAAAAACACAAAAAGAACAATCGGCCCTTGAGAAGATTTCGGGAAGTTGTAAAATGAGCGAAGCTGAATTAAAGACCGATATTGAACTCGCTAAAAGAGATATCGACGGAATGCAATCAATGATGATCAAACTAGACACAGCAATCGACAAGATCGCAGATGTTTCAAATGGCATATCAAAAATCCTTGCCGTTCACGATCAAGCTATTGACTCTCTAAAAATGTCTGTAGATGAAAGAAAAAGACTAAACGAGAAAGAAACAGAATTGCTACATAAACGTATTTCAGAGATGAAAGACGAGAATACTGTAGAGCGCAAGATAAATCAAGCAGAATTACTCAGTGCCATCAAACAGATGGACAAGGATAACAAAACAGAAATCGAAGGATTGTCTGAAAGAGTTGCTATGCTTGAGAAATGGAAATGGGCTGTTATTGTTGGTGCATCTGTTGCTGGCTTCTTTCTTTCAAAAATGCCCATATTTGCCGATCTTTTTTCTTGACAAAACCTCTCCATGGTGTATAATCATATTAAGTGTATGATGAATACTATGGAGTAATGATGAACTATATTGATCTCAAGTATACGAATCTCTTGTCTAATAGGCTTGAGAGATTTTCAATAAAAGATACTAACCCATATCGTGTTAACTTTCGTTGTCCAATATGTGGTGATTCAACTAAGTCTAAGACTAAGACCCGTGGTTGGATACTTGAAAAGAATAACTCTGCACTTATGTATTGTCATAACTGTGGTGCCTCTATGGGGCTGCGTAAGTTTTTACAACATGTAGATCCAATGCTATACAATGACTATATCATTGATACTCGCCTTGATAAAGATATTCTCAAAAAGCAAGTCGATAAGTTAACTTCTCCATTAGATAAACTAACACACAAGGTGCCTACTTTCAAAAAGAGCGGGTCGCCTCTTCTCGCTATTCGTAAAATTAGTCAGTTGAAAGATGACCATCCAGCGAAGACATATATAAAGAAGCGACTGATACCAAGCAATAAACACTATAAGCTATATTATGCACCCAAGTTCAACGAGTGGGTGAATAGTATTATTCCAGATAAGTTACCTACTATTGGCAAAGACGCACCACGACTCATACTACCGTTTATAGATAAGAAGGGTGTTCTGTTCGGCTTTCAAGGCAGAGCATTTGATAAATATTCGCTACGCTACATCACTATCATGATCGATCCGGAAATGCCAAAGATATTTGGTTTAGATGATGCTGACTTTGAGAGGAAATATTATGTTGTTGAAGGTCCTATTGATAGTCTTTTTCTTGATAATGCAGTGGCCATGGCTGGCGCTGATAGTTCTGGTTCTGGGCTTTCTAATATAGAAAACGCGGTCTTTGTTTTTGACAACGAGTCACGAAACAAAGAGATATGCGCTCGTATGGAGAAGTGCTTAGAACACGGCTACAAAGTTTGCATATGGCCTACGAATGTGGTTGACAAAGATATAAATGATGCTATAATGAATGATAGAACATGTGCTGATGTTCAACTCATTATTGATCAAAACACTTACTCTGGCTTGCAGGGTAAACTCAAACTTAGTTATTGGAGAAAATGTTAATGATTCGTGCTATCTTTGCTTGTGATTCTGCCGGCGGTATTGGTAAAAACGGAACTATTCCTTGGCCCAAGAACGCAGAAGATTTGAAATGGTTCCGAGAGAACACGACAGGTCAGATTGTTATCATGGGTAGAAAGTCATGGGATGACCCCATGATGCCAAAGCCTCTTCCTAATCGTTATAACATCGTTGTCTCGGATCGTTTAGTATTTCATGGTCCTAATATGATATTGAAGCGCGGTGATGTAGATAAGTATCTAAAGATTTTTACCGATATCGAAAAGGATGTTTGGATTATTGGCGGCGCTCGCCTTTTTTCTTCTACGCTACACCTATGCGACGAGATTTGGTTAAGTCGTATTGAAGGCGATTATCAGTGCGACACTCATGTTACGATACCGGATACTTTCAGGCTATATAGTACAGAAGAACTTAAAGAACGAAATCTTGTGATTGAGAAGTATAAAAATGAAACAATATCTTGATGCCCTACAATATGTATTAGATTATGGCGAAGATTGCGCCGATAGGACTGGTGTAGGAACTCGTTCTGTTTTCGGTTATCAGATGCGATTTGACTTGACAAAAGACTTTCCTGCTGTTACAACTAAGAAGTTGGCTTGGCGAGCAGTCGTTGGAGAACTCCTCTGGTTCCTTGAAGGAAGCACAGACGAGCGCCGTCTTGCAGAAATTACATTTGAGAAGGATCGTTCTGAGTTAGTTGGAAAATCTACTATCTGGACCGCTAACGCAGACGCTCAAGGCAAGGCTTTGGGTTATGATAATACAGACACAAAGAAAGAACTTGGTCCTGTATATGGATATCAGTGGCGTAACTTTGGCGGTCTATCGTGGCATGCAGATTTATCTGGTGGTTTTGATCAGATTGATTGGCTGATCAAAGAGATTAAATCTAATCCAGACTCCAGGCGGTTGATCCTATCTGCATGGTCTGCTGATCAGATTAATCTTATGTCATTGCCGCCATGTCATACACTATCACAATTTCGTGTTATCAATGGTAAACTAAGCTGTCAACTGTATCAGCGCAGCGCAGATATGTTTCTTGGTGTTCCTTTTAACATCGCATCTTATGCTCTTTTGACACACATGATTGCACGAATTTGTGATCTAGAAGTCGCAGATTTTGTGTGGACCGGAGGCGATGTTCATATATATAGTAATCATATGGATCAAGTGAGACTTCAACTAGAGAGAACTCCGCGAAATCTACCTTCGTTAGAAATGCCTAGACTCGAAAATCTTCTTGATTTAATCAATTCAAGAACTTCTGATTATGTGTTACATGACTATGATCCTATGGAAAATATAAAAGCGCCGATGGCGGTATAATTACAAAAGATAATTAAATAAATGTTAGACGTCACAGAGTTTTCTGAGATCCTAGGACTTTCAGTTTATAAATAATCAGCAAGTGGCGGACAACAAATGATACACGTTTGCACACGGAATTACAAAAACATACTTCAAGATAACATAATTTACACATGATGGCAGAACAGCGAGGTTCGCCTGAGTAAGGTGTTGCTCGTTACAACAACTCAAAGCTAAACGACATTATTTTGTAGCCCCTTCCATAATAATATAACCTTAACAAATTTTCAGGAGCATTTATCCGATGGTAGAACCTATTCACTATTTGACTGGCAAAGAATACGACACTAAAGCAATTATGTCCGACGCTAAATTCTATGAATCGTATTCGAGATGGGAAGATAGTAAAGGCCGCTACGAGACTTGGGAAGAGTCTGTATCTCGTGTGATGAATATGCATCGTGCTTTTTACAAAGATGTGATGGGAGAAGAACTGTCTGATTTGATTGATGAGGCAGAAGAATCCTATAAGCAAAAATATGTTCTTGGAGCCCAACGTGCGCTACAGTTCGGTGGCGATCAGCTTCTTAAACATCATATGCGTCTGTACAACTGCACCAGTTCATATCTCGACCGGGATGAGTTCTTTGGTGAGTTGTTCTACGTTTTGTTGTGTGGTGCCGGAGCAGGCTTTAGTGTGCAGAAACACCACGTCGCAAAACTATCCAAAGTTGCTAAACGTACCAAACAAGCTAAAGTGTATATTGTTAAAGATAGCATTGAAGGATGGGCTGATGCTGTCAATGTGTTGATGTCGTCGTTCTTTGTCGGGGGTGGTAAGTTTCCTGAGTTTGAAGGTCGCCGTGTATTCTTTGAGATGAGCAATGTTCGTGGCAAAGGCTCTTTGATCTCGGGCGGGTTTAAAGCGCCAGGTCCGGAACCTCTGCGCCAAGCATTGAATAAAATTGAACACCTAATACAAACCATACTGCTAACGAGCGACACGTTAAGACCAATCCACACATATGACATCTCAATGTTTATTGCTGATGCTGTGTTGGCAGGTGGAGTTAGGCGTTCGGCAACAATATGTCTGTTCTCGCCAGATGATGAGGAAATGGCAACAGCTAAAACTGGCAATTGGTTTGAAGACAATCCTCAGAGAGCAAGATCAAATAACTCTGCGTTGATTGTTAGAGATAGTGTCACTCGTGAAGAGTTTAGTGGGTTGATGACTTCTGTTCGCGAATTTGGTGAGCCGGGGTTTGTGTTTACGGCATCGACAGAACACAGCACCAATCCTTGTGTTGAAATTGGAATGTTCCCTCAGATCAGAGGTATTTCGGGATGGCAGGGGTGTAACCTCGTTGAGATCAACGGCGCTAAAGCGAGTACCAAAGAAGAGTTTTTCAAAGCCTGTCGCGCAGGAGCAATTCTTGGAACACTTCAGGCAGGTTACACAGATTTCAAATTCCTTCCACCAGTGTCCAAAGAGATTTTTGACAGAGAGGCTCTGCTTGGAGTTTCTGTAACTGGTTGGATGAATAATCCTGAAGTGTTGTTGGTGGATGAGACTCAACGTACTGGTGCCGGTATTGTGCAAAGTGTCAACAAACAATTGGCAGCTTTGATCAATATCAACCCAGCCGCAAGAAGCACTTGTGTTAAACCAGCAGGAAACGCTAGTGTTATTCTTATGACGGCTTCTGGTATTCATGCTGAGGATGCTCCAAAATATCTCCGTCACGTTCAGATGAATAAGGAAAGTGAAGTTGCTCAACTGATTCTTGCTACCAATCCATATATGGTGGAAGAATCTATTTGGTCAGCAAATAACTCTGATTATGTTATCGCATTCCCTGTCATATCGAAAGAAGGATCCATCTTCAAGAGTGATACTTATGGGATCAATCTACTTGAACGAGTTAAGCAAGTCCAACAGAATTGGGTCGAATATGGCACTGACGAATCATTGTGCCAAGATCCTACTGTCCGCCATAATGTATCCAATACAGTATCAGTCAAGAAAGATCAGTGGGCTGAGGTTGAGGACTATGTATTCGAAAATCGCTACTCGTTTGCCGGGATTTCATTTCTAAGTGCTACGGGGGCAAGAGACTATTTTCAAGCACCAAATACAGAAGTGTTGACTGAAGAAGAGTTGGTCCGAACATATGGTCGCGGCTCAATGTTTGCTAGTGGATTGATTGTAGATGTCATGAAGGGTTTCAACAATCTGTGGGAAGCAACATCTGTGGCTCAGCAACCTGAGTCCAGAGGTGAAGTTTCTGACATTCGTGCGGATTGGATTCGTAGATTTCACAAGTTCAGCAAAAACTATTTTGCGGGCGATCAAAAGAAGGCAGAGTATTGTCTCAAGGATGTGTACAATCTACACAAATGGACTAAGATCCAACAGCATCTAGTTAGTATTGACTTTGTTGATGCGCTGCAAATCAAGAGCTACACCGATATCAATACGATGGGCGCTATGGCTTGTGCAGGAGGTTTTTGCGAGATTTAGATGTTGCTTTCGTTTTGTTCAGGACATAATACAACCCGTTTGAGTTCTTATATATATTTGTAATCAACACTATGGAGGTAAGGTATGGGTAGTAGACACGAAGACGCTTGTGCGTTTTGCGACACTGAGTATGTTGTAGAAACAGAAGACGATGATGATCTGGTTCAGTTTTGCCCGTTCTGCGGCGAAGAAATCCTAGCGTCAGTTGAAGACTTAGAGTCTGACTGGCCCGATTGGATCGAAGACGAATAGTATGTGGACACTTGGTGACTTAGAGTTCACCAGTGAAATGATTGAAGACTATATTGGCTATGTTTATTGCATCACTGACCTCAAAAATAACAAAAAATATATAGGTAAGAAACTATTCACATCAACAAGAAGGCTTGCCCCGTTAAAGGGCAAGTCTCGGAAACGTGTTGTCAAGAAAGAGTCTGATTGGCAAGAATACTTTGGTTCATCAGTGGAAGTCAAACTACTCGTAGAAGAACTTGGACCAAACAACTTCAAAAGAGAGATACTACACCTGTGTAATTCGAAAGGTGAACTATCTTACATGGAAATTTTTGAGCAGATTAAGCGTAATGCGTTGCTTAGAGACGATTATTATAATGGAATCTGTCAAGTCAAGATTCATCGCAGCCATGTGAAAAATATCAATCCTGATGATTTAGATTTTTGCAATTGTCGAAGTGCCGACAAGTCATTAGATAAATAATACAGGACCACACATGGGAATAACAACTTATGGAAAATGTTATACTATCTATGATGGTTACTTTACATCTAGGATTTGAACAAAAATACAACAATTTTCACCCACACATCAGATATGAAGCAAGTCAATATATAGCGGGCGCATATTACAATAGCGAAAATGCAGTATCACTTTACATAGCTAAAAGTATTAAATTTTCGCCATTTTCAGTTGAACTCGGCGCTGTTACTGGATACTACGATAATATTATATTACCATCATTAAGATTTATATACGATATAAACGATACCGCTTCAGTGTTTGTTTTGCCTGGTTATGAATACGGCAATGGTTTTGGTGTTGTTTTAGGCACGGAATATAAATTTTAACACTTGACAAAGCCTTTTGAATCTGCTATTGTATAAGAGTAATCAGATAGAAAGAGAATCACCATGTATACCTTCGATGAACAAATCGTTTCCGATCTTCACAAAGATGCGCACGGCTATCGCCCAACTGAATACTTCTGGGAAGAATGGTCGCAGTGTGGCGACGATACTCGTCAAGAAATGTGGGACGACTTGCTAGTAGAACTAGACAAAGAACTAGTTAGCGCTTTGTGTGCCTTTGAAGAGGCTGAGATTGTAATGCATCAGCGCATTCAAGACATGATGTTGTTGGGTGCGGACGACGAGATTTCTGCTATCCGTTGGATCATCGATGGTGAAAAGATCACTAAGATGGATCTTGCTTACGGTGAGGAGTACATTGCTTATCGCCTCGGCCTCGCATACGATAATCCCTATAAGTCGGATATCAAGGCTGCGATAGACAGCATGGATATTGATTTTGACAAACTCTATGAAGAGGAACTCACATAATGTCAATGATATTCCAACTACGCTACGAATAACGCTTGACAACACCAAACGAATCGTGTAGTGTATAAGAGTAATCAGATAGAAAGAGAATCAGATGAACTATGAACTTGAAAAAAACATCCACGAACTGATGAATACCATCAAAGCCGATTACTATAACGCGGCAACTCGTGGCGAAGCTGATGTACCAGCACACCTCCTCAAGATGGTCGACGAGTTCAACGCAGGTATGTCCTATAGCGTTGGTCGCAAATACATCAAGATCATTGATCGTGGTGGTGTTTGGGGTTTCATTCAAATCGAGGACGATGCCAAGTTTCGTGCTGGCGACATTCTGAAAGCCGCTTCGTGGGCAATGCCTGCTCGTAACAAACCTCGTGGAAATGTTATCGACGGCGGATACAAAATTCAATGGATGGGACCTAATTACCTATGAAATATCTTTCAATCATCGCGATGTTAGTCGCTTCTCCTGTCGCGGCTGGTCAGACCACAGCAACAGTTGAGGACATCTATGTCAACCGAGTTTACATAGAGTCATATGTAGAGAGGACATGCGAAGAAGTTCAAGTGCCTATTTACGGTCGAATCAAGGGCGCTAACGGCGGCGACGTTCTGATGGGTATGATCTTTGGCGGTTTGCTCGGCAAGGGTATTACTGGCAAAGACAACGGCGCGGCCGCTGGTGCTGTTATAGGTGGCGTGATTGCCGCTGATAAGGGCAACAGACATATAATCACTGGATATAAAACAGAACTTCGATGTGGTAACTATGATGGTACCCGTGAAGTTTCGAAGCGGGTATACAGCCACTCTATCGTTACATTTAGAGAGAACGGGCAGAAATACTTGCTACAGTTTACGAAATAGGTAATACAAGAGATAAAGCGTCCGTAGCATAACTGGATAATGCATAGGATTTCTACTCCTACGACTGCGGGTTCGAATCCTGCCGGGCGCACCAAAAATAATGCTTGACAAAGAAAACGAATCATAGTATAGTATAGTATAAGAGTAGAAAAAAGAAAGATATATCATGACAAGCGTGACAACCAATAGAGTAACTGCCGCGTTAAACAACGCTGGATTTCCGGTGTCGATGTACAAAGGCATGGGTTACTTCTACTTCATTGGTAATGAAGATGCTCCAGTTGGTATTGAAGAATGTATTCCTAGTATATATTCCAACCACCTGCGTGATATGACTATTGAAGAATATGTTGATCATGTAGCAGATGCGATTCGGGTAGGGTATTAAGATGATCACGAATAAAAGCATTAATCATGACCCAATCTTTGACACAGCAAAAGTAGAAGCACACTACACAGAAAAAGACGGTGTAGAGGTAAAGTATGTATGTACATCTGCGATGACCGAACATGGCGCAAGTGCTGCTGATATTTTCTATCGTGAGACCCCTCATCCTGAGTTTGGTAATCGTTACTTTTGTCTGTATTACAGTCCCAGTACAAGACTGATTCGAGAACGGCATATTATGATTACAGACTGTGATACCATTGAAAATTTTGAATTTGGTATGATCGAAGGCGATGATGGTTGGGAATACTCACAACATCGCCACGACTATCGTGTGGTTGGTAAATGTGCTATTGACGGCGGTAGGTCGTATGTCAGACGTGTGGGCGATTTGAGTGTACCATGTAAGATGATGAAAGTTATGCAAGGTCAATTTGTGGAGGTATCTCTGGATGAGTAGAGATATTTGGGTAATCAGCGATACGCACTTTAATCATAGCAACATTTTGAAGTTTACTGATAAAGTTGGCAAGCCAATTAGAAACTTTGCCAATACAGAAGAAATGGATGAAACTGTGATTGCGCGTTGGAACAGCGTTGTTAAACCTGGTGATAAGGTTTACCATCTTGGAGATGTGCTGTTTGGTGTTAATAGAGAAGAGTGGATGAACAAACACTTTCCTCGTCTTATGGGCCAAAAGCGTTTGATTGTAGGCAACCACGACGACGTTGTTATGATGTCTAAGGGTGGATGGTTTAAAAAGGTTGAACTTTGGAGAAACTTCTCTGAGTTTGGTCTACTGCTAACACACGTTCCAGTTCACCAAAGCACACTAAAAGAAGGACACAGGTTTGGAGAAGGCCGTAGCATGGTTAATGTTCACGGCCATATTCACCAAAATGCTAGTCCGGCAGGGCCATACAAATGTGTTTGTGTAGAGCAAACTAACTACACACCCGTTAATATTGAAGATATTAGAGTTATATGAGGAAATGCTATGAAATATACTCCTGATAACTGGGTCGTTATTAAACTTGATGATGGTGTTGACCCACATTACCGAGTCCTTGCTGGATGGAGTGGTGGTTACTTAGATGGTGACAGATGGCGCGTGAATAGTGGTATTACAAAGGTAGAAGAAGATGAACACTACTTCTACTTCTATGGCTCCAGTGGTTCTTGCTACCAGTGCCGTAAGACTTTTTACTGCCTACGCATGAACAATGCTCACGTCTGGTCGAAACTTGAAAAACTACACGGTGACAAAGTTGAAATGATGCCAGAAGATACAGACTGGGTGTCTATGGATTGGATTATCAAATGAAGTTTAGTAGATACGACACTGAAAGCGGTACAAGCATTGAGGTAGAAGTTCACAACCATTCAACCCTTGATGAAGTTCTTGAAGAGTTGCAGAACTTTCTTCGGGGGTGTGGTTATGTAATCGAATATAACCAGTGTTTAACATTTGTGGATATGGACGAATGATGATGGTATCCGATTATTATATCAAACGGTTAGAAGCAGAGAATAAAAACCTCCATAAACTGCTTGATCTATATGAACGAGAACGCGACCGCTTCAGGCATAACAAACCAGAGATGACTGGAGCATACTTTCTGTCTGGCGGGCATGGTTTGAAAGACGATAATATGATGCCACAATTTGTTGAAATCTGCCCAGCATATGGTTGCGGCTGGGACATGATATATGAAGATACGGGCAGAACTATTAGCTATGAGGGATCGTAATGAAAATTAAAATTGGAACGTGTAGAAATAGATGGACATCTCAAGTACATCATGATTATATGCATAAGAAGTATAGTTACACTTGGGATGAAAATACTACTCGGTTTGAATATGCTTTAGAAAAACTAGAAGATACACTACAGTGGTTGTACGATTCGACTATCAATCGTATCCTAGACAAACTTCCTAGTCAAAAGATTAGCGTTCGTATTGATAAGTACGACACATGGAGTATGGATCATACTCTTGCCCCTATCATCACACCTATGCTAAAACAACTAAAGGCAACTAAACAAGGAGCCCCTTGGGTAGATGATAATGATGTCACTGAAGAACTCCGTAGTACCAACGCCCCTCCTAAAGAAAAAGATTATGATACAGACGACTTTTGGCATGTTCGCTGGGATTGGGTTATTGATGAAATGATCTGGGCATTTGAACAAAAGGCTCGTGATGGTTGGGAAAGTGACTACTACAAATATGAAGATGATCCAACTGCCACATTTGGGCTAAAACTAGTGTGGGAAGATCGTGAAGGTAGAAAAGCACATCAAGAACGTATGAGCAACGGATTTAGACTGTTTGGTAAATATTATGAAGGTTTATGGGATTGAGGGAGTAATAACGTATGATAATTTTAATGACTGGAGCATACTTTCTGTCTGGCGGGCATGGTTTGAAAGATGACAATCAAATGCCGCAATTTGTTGAAATCTGCCCAGCTTATGGTTGCGGCTGGACCATGATCTATGAAGACTCCGGACGAATTATTACATACGAGGGATCATAATGAGAGTATACATCGGACCATATGTGTATCGTTGGGTCAGTTATGTTCATGACAAATACATGGACAAGAAGTATGGTCGCTATGAATGGGAAGATAGCAGTACCAACTTTGAATCTGCCCTAGAAGCATTTGAAGACTTTCTACAGATTGTTTATAATCTCACAGTCAATAAATATCTTGATAATAAAACCCACAGGACTAGTGTGAAAATACACGACTACGATACTTGGTCTATGGACAGTACTCTTGCTCATATCATCGTGCCTATGTTGAAACACCTGAAAGTCGCAAAGCATGGTGTTCCGTGCGCGGATATGGAAGATGTGCCGGAAAATTGTCGTTTTGAAGACAAAGAAGGTGAAATTGAGTGGATGCAGATTCGCTGGGATTATATTATTGACGAAATGATCTGGGCATTTGAACAGAAGAACGTTGATTGGGAAGAAGACTTCTATAGCTTTGCTGACGATCATAAGTTGGGCGATAAGCCATTGCGTTGGGATAACGATGGCATAAAAGCACACCAGGCAAGAATGACTAACGGCTTTCGACTGTTTGGTAAATATTATGAAAGTTTATGGTCGTAGTAGAATGGAAATTACAATAGACGACCTTGTACAACTCGCAATGGAAGCAGGAGAAATTCCGTGGGAGTTAGTGGGCATCGAAGACCCACTCTACTCTATGGAAGTTATTGCTACTAACATTTATGATATTTATCGCCAGTTAGAAGGCGACACAAGAAGTAGGGAGTTGATTCTTCTTACCACTATCATCAATCTAACGGCTGAGAATTTCGTTCTCAATACACAAGTGGGGTTAATGGATTAAATATAAGTTTTTTAAAATAATGGTTGACATTTGCTTTCGAATCAGTTATATTGATAGAATAGCAAATAAGAAAGCGAATCGAGATGTTTATAGTTACTTACAAATACTACGGATCATATACAAAAGAGCGTAACTTCGATAACTATGCCGCAGCGAAAAAGTTCTTTTACTTTGCCATGTACAAAATGAAAGGCGTAACAAGCGCCGAATTGAAAGCGATATAATATGATGAATACCGAACAAAGTCTAGGTAAAATCGCATGTGGCATGTCTGAAATGGCGGCCACTTACCCAAACGATATTATTGCTAACAATCTCGCTCGTGTGTCTATGAAAGTAGAATCGCAGGGGCATCCTTTCGCGCCCAAACTAGATGCGTTAGATATGAAGATTGTTCAATTTTATCTCAATAAGTCTAAATAAGAATACTAGCCTTGTAAGCATTGCTGGCGATGCAACGGATTTGTAACCCGAAGATAGCAGGTTCGATTCCTGCACAAGGCACCAAAATATGTCGGTGAAGTGTTATGGTAGCACGGCGGTCTCCAAAACCGCAAGCCAGAGTTCGACTCTCTGCACCTTCGCCAAAAAAGGTATTGACTATGAAATTTACTGACATTATAGAAGAACTTGGTCTTGATACGACTCGGTCAGTCTTTGTTGTCAAAGATTATAAAATCAGTCGTTTGTATGAGACCACATCTGGTAACGTCAAGATTGAAACTTTTATCACACCATACCACAATAAAGTCAACTACTTGTACGCAGCTTGGTTAGATCACAAAGATCATCCTGATATCTTTAATAGAATAAAGAATCTTTCTGAATATATTATCGCAATCGAAGAAGCGAATATTGCGGAAGTTGGATGGAATGCGGTTTACAGTGTCGATCCTAGAAACATTCAAGCTGATGCGAGACGCATAATTTTGATGAAACACATGATTGCCACTCGAAAAGATATCGCTTATGGTTGGAACGAAGCATGTGTGAAACCACAACACGGATCGGTTCTTTCAGCATATCCTTTGGGAGTAAAAATTGATTTAGGATTTACAGACGAATCGAGAGATGCGGGCAAAATAGATAGAACATCATTCGCACAGCGATTTGGGTTTGGTGATTTGAAGCCCGATGGTTTTGTCTATGGTAGATATGATGAGAATTTGAAACTTCAGCCGGTCTAAATATAGTGAAGACGTGTGGACATTCATTGATAAGTTTCTTGGCGTAGGAGAGTCTGGTTAATCCGCTTGGTTTGGGACCAAGAAATCGCAAGTTCAAATCTTGCCGCCAAGACCAAAAATAATGCTTGACAAAGAAAACGAATCATGGTATAGTATAAGAGTAGAAAAAGAAAGAGAGATATATTATGAATATGACAACTAAGATGTTTGTAACCACTTTAACGACAGTGGCCGAACATAAGACAGAACGTAGGCATGTGGCTTACTTTGATACAAGAGCAGACGCTTATGAATGGGTCCAGAACATGATCCACAACGAAGTATTCGGTTTTGTAAAACGTTTTGTCGTTGATCATCGTGATGTTCACATTACGGAGTTCATCTAAGTCACCATTACTTTGCTGATACACTATTAACAAAACAGCCGTGGCTGGCTCCCGAGACAATAGCGCTCTCTGGTTCGTTCGTGGAAAAAGCTATAGTGTATCAGCAAAGTGTTGTGGTGTCGAGAGTTCGAATCTAACAGTCGGGACAAACAAAGGGATGTTAATGACAAATAATAAAACATCGACAGATTATGCAGAACTCGCAGGACTTAGAATTGCATTGTCAAATATTAGCGTTAATCGTACAGATAGTTTGGATGAACTATCCATAATAGAATGGCTAAATCGTAGAATACAAGAGTTGGTAAAAATTTGTAAATAAGAAATAAGAGGAGAGCGAACTCTCCTCTCTTTTTTATTCGCCGCTCGATCTGCTCATATAGGCAGTAGAACCAAAGAATGTGGCCACAACACCAGCCTGTGCGATGTAGAACATTTGTAGCAGGTTGTCAAGTGCGGCGACACGATCAGTATCAATGATTGGCAAAAATAGCACAATCGTAAACACGACCATTGATAGCATTGCTACCCACGCCATCAGTCGCAGTTGGTCTTCTTTTTTATCAGCATTTTCGATTTGAATAATGCGCTCTGCTTGTGCCAGTTCATCATCTGTTACGATGCCGTCACCATCAGCGTCGAACTTATCGAACTTCGAATCTGATTGTAGTGTTTTAGGTGGCTTTGCCATTGTTATCTCCATGTTAAGTGAAACATACTCTAACATGATATATAAGTATTCAAGTCGTATTATTTATCTTGACAAACATCTCGTTATGTGATATTATGATAAGAATAAAGGAAGGTCGATATGAAAACATATATACATGTAAACCAGCACATTATTCGAGCCAATAAGAAACACGGTGAAGATAACCCTGTAATCACTATCAAACGGGGTAGAAAGAACACTTACTGCCACGAGGTATCTATATTAGGTCCTAGTAAAGTTATATATGGAGGCAGCGATAAAGCATTGCTACCGTGTGGCGCTAGGGTCGTTGTCGAGACAGAGTGCGAAGTTGAGATTGTAAGATAAGTTTGTTGATTAGAGAGAAAGATAAGAAACGATGAATGATAGTTATTTGTATAGTTTGGTCTTTGCTGTTGGGTTTGCTGCTATTGGATATATGATATCGGTAGTTCGCAATAAAAACAAATTTGAAGACCTTGTTGTAGAGACCATTAGTACCACTATCGACAAGCTGGTACTAGATGGATATATACAGACAAAGGGCTACGGCGACGAACAAGAAATTTTGAAATGGTATGAAAGAGAAGAAAATGAAAAAGGATAAAACTTATGCTGTGGTGACGGTAATATCAACATACCGTATTCGATATGCTATACCAATGGACGAACTACAGAACTTAAATACAGAATCAACAGTGGCTCTTGCTTGGGCAGAAGACTGTGTTACTTGTGAAGAAGTCGAAGAGTTTTCTCAGAAACACCTAGGGGAAACTATTGTTGATACTGTTGAGATGTCACAAGAAGATGTATTAACACTCTTTGACGAAGATAATGATTATCTTAAAGAGTGGTCAGAACAGCAAAAAATTAATCACATACACAAATGGCACACAATTGGTTGACATATGAACAGATATAATGTAAAATATATTGGTAGGGTTTTGCACACTTTTTCAATGCTATTGAATGTCATCTTGGGCGGAGAATTAAATCAAACCTTTTCCGCCCGAAACTATCAAAGAAAACGAGAAAACAAAAAGAATGTGTGTTTTCTAATAGATATTATTTTTTATTATGATACAGACCATTGTATGTTAAGTTGGACGCATTGGAAATTGTGGTCAAGTAAAGGCGAACATTTTATCACTGGACACGAAACGAAACTATGAAATTAATCTCGAAAGGTTAAAATAATTGACATGAAAATTGAACTGACAGAAGACCAGATAGACGGTGTTGTTTATGACGCATTGATGACACTAGAGGAAAATAACCCAACCGATGGGAGAGTGCTGCAGGCACTCAAACCAAACCGTAGGAAATTACACAAAGCTATCAAACGTGTTCTGTCAGTTCAATTTTCATATGAAACCGGCTTGCTCGCGGATCGGCAATATGAAAATGAACCATATGAAAATGAGTCTCGAAAGGTTAAAATAATTGACATGAAAATTGAACTGACAGAAGACCAGATAGACGGTGTTGTTTATGACGCATTGATGACACTAGAGGAAAATAACCCAATCGATAGGAAATTACACAAAGCTATCAAACGTGTTCTACGGAACAAGCTCTGCCTCGAGGCAAAGCGTTGTGATGAAACCGGCTTGCTCGCGGATCGTCAATATGAAAATGACCACAGGGTCGACCACCGGGTCGTCGCAAAGACCACCAAAACAACAAAAGGAGATAAATAATGGGTAAGAAAGCATCTGGTAAAAAATACACATCGAAAGGTGAGCGTAAATCTTCTATCAGCACAAAGAACACCGACCCTGGTCAGCGTATGCTGAACAAGATCAATGCGCTTCGCAAAGGCAAAGATGTTGTCTGGGTATTACCTAATATCGACAAGGACGGCAAGCCACTGGCGCCCACCGTCGTGAAGACAAGCGGCAAAGACTATCTTGCAAAAATGAAACAGAATGCTTATCAGCACAAAGCGGTAGGTGAATGATGGTTACCATTTACGGAACTTCCAGATGTAACTGGTGCGAAAAGGCAAAAGAACTCGCTACACAGTATAAGCTACAATGGGAGTTCCGTAATGTAGAAAATGAACATTTTTACGACGAATTGAAAGTCTTGCGACCAGCGATCAAGACTGTTCCTCAAATCTTTTGGAATGGCGAGTATATCGGTGGTTATGAGAAATTTGCAAATGAAATTGAAAATACTATAGGAGGATATGGTGATGGAGCGTTCTGAGGTAATTGAAATAATTAGAAATTCGATTGTGGATATTGAGTTTCTAAAGAAAGACGGCACTACACGTTTTATGACTTGCACATTGAGGGAGGGGTCTTTGCCCGCGCAGAGAGATATAGAGCAAGTGATTAGTGAAAAGAAACCAAATGATGATGTTTTCGCAGTGTTTGATACCCACGCGCAAGGCTGGCGTTCGTTTCGGTGGAACAGCCTCAAGAAAGTAAATGGAGTTGATTTTGTCCAGTAAACCTCAACCACGAGGCGGCACTGAATTGATGGCAGGTAGGATTAACACTCTGCCTGCCAATTTGCTTTCACACTTTCAGATTGTCCACTCTCGTATACCAGAAGAACTTGACCAGACCAAGAAGAAGATTCTTGTGCTACATGATCTGGTAGGCGACCCAATGTATGATCAGTTGCGTGACGGCGGATGGAAGATGTTTGATAAGCTGGTGTTCGTGTCTTATTGGCAGAAGCAACAATTTCAAGACTATCTTGGCATACCCTCGTCAGCGAGTGTTGTTCTCAAGAATGCAATTACGCCGATTGAGGATCATGTCAAGCCAGACGACAAAGTTCGTTTGATTTACTTCTCTACGCCACATCGCGGTCTAGACTTGCTGTATTCGGTGTATAAGCCCCTCTCTAAAGAGTTTAGCAACATTGAACTGAATGTGTATAGTTCTTTTGATCTTTACTCATGGCCAGAACGGGATAAGCCGTATATCGGTTTGTTTGATAAGTTGCGGGGTCACAAAGCAATCAATTACAATAAGTCAGTATCAAATGAAGTTATTCGTGAAGAACTAAAAAAGAATCACATTCTTGCTTATCCATCGACTTGGCAAGAAACATCATGCCTTGTTCTTATGGAGGCCATGAGTGCTGGACTGTTGTGTGTTCACTCATCATTGGCAGCATTACCAGAAACATCAATGAACCTAACGATGATGTATGACTATCACGAAGACCCACAGAAACACGCAGAGATATTCTATGCACAACTACGAGCGGCGATCATAGCATACAGTAATCCAAATACTCGTGCCCAGATTAAAGGCAATCTTACAACACAAAAACTACTTACAAACAGCGTCTATGGTTGGAATGGAAGAGGTCGTCAGTGGCAACATCTACTAAAATCGATGTTGTGAAAAATAATGCTTGACAAACCATTTCGAATCATGTAGGGTATAAGAGTAGTTAGAAAGAAAAGCGAATCACTATGAAGTACGAAATCAAAAACAGGTTTACCGACGTTGTTCAATTTACAGCCGAAATAGACTGCCAAGAGAACGCCATTGCAGCAGTTAAAGTCGGGATGGCCGTCAGGTGGGCGGTTAAGACTGGCGCAAACCTCAAGCACGCAGACCTTCGGTACGCAAATCTTTTGGACGCAAATCTTTTGGACGCGAACCTCAAGCACGCAAACCTTCAGGACGCAAACCTTCGGTACGCAAACCTTCGGTACGCAAATCTTTTGGACGCAGACCTTCTAGGCGCAGACCTTCGATACGCAGACCTTCGGTACGCAAAGCTTCGGCGCGCAAACCTTCAGGGCGTAAACCTCCGTGGCGCAGACCTTCGGTACGCAGACCTTCGGTACGCAAACCTCCAGGGCGTAAACCTCCGTGGCGCAGACCTCCGTGGCGCAGACCTTCGGTACGCAAAGCTTCGGCGCGCAAATCTTTTGGACGCAGACCTTCTAGGCGCAGACCTCCGTGGCGCAGACCTTCGGTACGCAGACCTTGGGTGTGAAAAACTCTCAAGGTTCATATGAAACTGGCTTGAAGCCGTCTTATAGCTATGGCTTTTGATGCCGGATAAAGATCATATGAAACTTTATCGTCTTGGTTTAGGAAAAGATCGTTTCCAATAAGATCGGATAAGGCAAAATGACATCAAAAGGCAACGATCTTTTCCATGACACTACGGCACATCCTAATGGCAACATCTACTAAAATCGATGTTGTGAAAAATAATGCTTGACAAACCATTTCGAATCATGTACTCTATAAGAGTAGTTAGAAAGAAAAGCGAATCACTATGAAAATAATTGACTCTGTAAAACCTGTGGCGCCTTACAAATCTTGCATGTGTGGGTGTATGTGGGCTGCGAGCATCTTGCAAAAGACTTGCCCCGCTTGCTACATGAAAAAGCGTCTGGCTGAACTTGGGTTGCCAAAACGAACTCCGATAGAAGCGATCAAGATTATAGATGAGCTAGAAGCCAAGCTGGCTAAGATGAACGGATTAGGAGAAAGCTAATGACTAAATTAGAAGAACTAAAAGTTATCCGTGATGCTGCTGTTAATGCTGCTGATGCTGATTGGGATGATATTGATGATGCCGATGCTGCTTATGTTACTGCTTGGGATGCTATCGATGCTTATAAAGCTGAACTAGATAAACAGGAGGATAAGACTAATGGCTGACGCACTTATGGACCGCATCAAAGCACACCGCGGCGCGCCTGATGTTTACGATCCACCTACATTTGACCAGATGGCGGATCGCATTCTGGAACTGGAAGACAGGATTGCCACCCTACATGGTTCTGCTGAAGCATTCTACAACGGGATTGCCATGGAATACTATGGAAAAGGATTATACAAAAATGACCTTTGATAAGAATGATCTAGTAGAACGGTTGCGGCATACGTTTGAAGATGAGGCAGCCGACCGCATCGAAGAACTGGAAGCCCAGTTGGCAGTCGCAGGGAAGGCGTTGAATAGACTTTTGAGACCACCCAACGGCCATCCACACATTGAGGCTGCAACTAAAGAAGAGTGGGCTGTACGGGCAATGAATGCGGAAAATAAGCTGGCTGTCGAATACATCCGCGCCGACATAGCAGACCAGCGCATCGCGGAACTTGAGACGACGATAGAATCCTGCCGTGCTGTACTAAAGGCGGAAAAGCTTTGTGATTATTGTGATGAGGCAGACCCAATGCGGCAGGCTATGTGCCTTGCGAAAGAGTGTGGCGTAAAAGATGTTTGATTCTGAAAATCTAAAAGTTGGTGATGTATTCTATTCGGTGAAAGAACGCAACTCTGCTTTTCATCGTAAGAAGATTCATCAAGAGATTGATGGACGAGATTGGTTTCGTTATGATCGTCCTCTTTGTACATACGAACTCGTAACTCATAAAGTTCTTGGTATTCTTCGTAAGGAACTTGAGGGTCAGTGGAAACACGATCCAGGTGCCTATGATTTACAAACAGAATTCTTTGTACGTTATCAAGACGAAACTCATGCAGGAAATCATGAGATGGATTTTTATGGCGACGAAGACAAGTATTTTGTTGACAAACAGGAAGCTTTAGATTATATTATAACTCTACAGACAACAGCTAAGGAGCTTGATAAGACATGAATAAGGATAAATCGCCGGTTAAAGAAATACAGGGACTTGCACCTGATGCTCGTATTGAAATGCTTGAGGCGGAAAACGAAAAACTTCGTAAAGCACTTGAAATCTATGAGCGTGAACGTATTCGTTTTAAACATGCCAAACCTGAGATGACAGGTGAGTTCTTTATTGCTGGTTATCATGGACCAAAAGATGATAACGTAATGCCACAGTTTATTGAAGTCTGTCCTGCATATGGTGCCGGATGGGTAATGATCTATGAAGACACTGGCCGTAATATTAGCTATGAGGGATCGTGATGAAAGTTAAAATCGGAAAATATAGCTCATGGTTTGGTCCGTACCAGCTGGCTGAAGCTCTTTGCTTTTGGGCTAAGCCGGTGCTGGACGAGCATGGACTTCCTGATAAACCAAAATGGGTACACCAATTTGGAGAAATTCTTGCGCACGGATCTGTTCAGCCTGAACATAAGATAGGCGAGGCGTTCCAGTTCGGTGAGGATTGTCCAGAAACGTGGCTATATAAATTACTGAAGTGGATTAACAGTAAAAAAGAAAGAAAGATCTCCGTTCATATTGACAAGTGGGACACATGGAGTATGGATAATACCCTAGCATATATTGTTCTTCCTATGCTTAAACAGCTGAAGGATACTAAACACGGCGCGCCTTATGTGGACGATGAAGATGTCCTCGAGTATCTTCGTAGCACTGTTGCTCGTGAACTAACACAGGAGGAAAAAAATATCGGTCATGTTGACGATAACCACTTTAAGCGTTGGGATTGGGCGCTGGACGAAATGATCTTTGCTTTCCAGAATGAGGTGGACGGTGACTGGGAAGATCAATTTACGACTGGTGAATATGACTTTCAGTTTGTAAAAACTGATGAGAACGGTACATCTGAAATGGTAAAAGGCCCCAATCATACTGCCGTAACTGATTGGGAAGGTCGAAAGGCGCATGCGAATCGGATTCAAAACGGATTTAAACTCTTCGGTAAATACTATCAACACTTATGGGATTAATATACATGGGCCTTTTAGAACTACTATCACCACCAAATAAGCAAAAAGAACGCTTTAGCACTCGTGCAGTCGCAAATGTTCATGAGTTCTATCTCTGTGGAACAATTGAACCGGCTGATGAATACATTGAATGGTTTGATACCATTCGGCATTGTTCATCGAATGATGTAGTTAAGATCTATATCAATTCATATGGCGGGGACATCTTTACTGCGATCCAGTTCCTACGGGTTCTAGAAGAATCTGCAGGAACTGTTCTTGTCTCGATTGAGGGGGCATGCATGTCTGCTGCGACGATGATTTTCATGGCAGCGGATTCAATTGAAGTATCTGAGCACTCGATGTTTATGTTCCACAATTACTCCGGGGGAACCATTGGTAAGGGTGGAGAGATGTTGGACCAATTGCAGCATGAAAGAGCTTGGTCGGAAAAACTACTAAGAAGCACATATGAGAACTTTTTAACTACGAAAGAAATTGAATCCATCCTAAATAATAAGGATATTTGGATGGATGGTGAAGAAGTAATTAAACGTCTGAAGAATAAGATCAAAAAAACAAAAACAAAAGAGGTCAGCGCAGATGTTCACAACGGAAATGGATCATGATGAAATTTCTATAACCGTCTTAGACGACGGTGGTAGCTATGAAGATATAAACTACCTAATCTATGACGATATGATCTACATACGTCAATGGGATGAAGAATATCAACATCATAATGTTATTTCGATGTCACCTCGAATGCTTGCAGAATTTCTTGCAGCAATGAAAACGCCCGAAGGGGCTTACAGAATAAGTTAAAGCGTCTTCGGGCGCTTTTTTTTTATTTGTCGAAATAGGGGGTTTACATACTAGAAAACTTCGTTATAATAAAGAAGTATTATTTGGATGGGAATGAATACTATGAAGGTACAAGATACTAGCCCGGTGCTCTTTAAGCGTGATACTACTGGATCAGTCCGGCAGTGGTATGCAGAGACCGGTACTGATGGAAGTGAATGTGGATGGCGTACTATTGCTGGACTAAAGGAAGGAAAAAAGGTAACTTCTGAATGGAAGATTGTAGAGGAAAAGAACGTTGGTCGTTCGAACTCTACGACAAAATCAGAGCAAGCTTCCTTTGAGATGTATGCAGAAGTACAGAAGAAAAAGAACGAGGGATATTTTGAATCTCTAAGCGCAATCGATACATTCAATAAGTTCCAGCCTATGCTTGCTTCGAAGCACGAGGATGCAAAATATGACTTTAAAAAGAATGTGTATTACACCCAACCGAAGCTCGATGGTATTCGGTGTATTGCTCGGATCGATGGGCTTTGGACACGTGCTGGAAAAGAGATTGTAGCAGTGCCCCATATTCGTGAAGAGCTCTCTGTGTTCTTTCAGAAGTATCCGAATGCGATCCTTGATGGTGAACTATATAATCATGATCTAAAGGATAACTTTAACAAGATTACTTCTCTTGTTCGAAAGACTAAACCGTCTGATGCAGATATCGAAGAAACCGCAGAGCTTGTTGAGTATCATGTGTATGATATCGGTATTATGCCAGATGGCGACAAAAAGAAGTTTAGTGATCGTTGTCAATTCCTAACTGTCCAAGGGTTTCACCTGCACAAGGTAAAGACGGTCCGCACACAACAAGTGAATAGCCTAGAAGAGATTGATGACATCTATGGTGTATACCTTGAAAAAGGTTATGAAGGTCAAATGATCCGAGTGGATGGATCCTATGAGAATAAGCGATCCAAGCTACTCATTAAACGAAAAGAGTTTCTTGATGCAGAATTTAAGGTAATCCGCATTGAGGAAGGTGTAGGTAATTGGGCAGGATATATTAAAAGGTTCGTGCTCGAGCTTCCGGACGGGCGTGAGTTCGCGTCGAACGTACGCGGGACGCAAAAGATTCTAAAGGATCTACTTGAAAGTAATGTAACACCTGACTGGGCAACGTGTCGATACTTTACACCTACTCCAGATGGAATTCCACGTTTTCCAGTTGTCACAGACTGGGGTAAAGGACAACGAAATGACTAAGAATATTTGGGTAGTCTCTGACACTCATTTTAATCACACAAACATCCTAAGGTTCACCGATAGCAATACCGGTGAACTCATCCGTCCTGGATTTAAAGATGTAACAGAGATGAACGAGACTATGATCCAGAACTGGAACAGTGTGGTTCGTCCGGGTGATAAGGTATACCATCTAGGAGACGTATTCTTTGGTGACAAGGAATGGTTTAAACGGATGTGGCCACGTCTAATGGGTAGGAAGCGTCTACTGGTTGGAAACCATGACGATATCCCATTTCTATCGAGCGGGGGATTCTTTCAGAAGGTTCAGTTCTGGCGATGCTTTGCAGAGTTTAACATTCTTATGACACACGTCCCTATACATGATAGTGGTCTATACCGCAGTCGCAGCCGAGATCGTCCTATGCTGAATGTCCACGGACATATTCATCAGAATAAATCCCCACAAGGTCCTTACCATTGTGTTTGTGTAGAGCATACAAACTACACACCAGTGCACATCGAAGATCTTGCGAAGATTGCACTTAATTTGTAAAAATATGAAGTAGGGGGTTTACATTCCATGATAGAAGCCTTATATCTTGTATGTAAAGGAAAGGAAACCCAATGACCGACTTCGTAAAAGCAAACTTTACTATCTCTGGCGACTACATCTTCTACGGTAAAGCTAAGCCTGAAAATTTTGTAGCTCGTTTCAAGCACCGTGGGCCTTTTACTAAAGCGAAGTTCCTGAAGGAGCTGATTGCTAATCATTCCGTAGAAAGCTACTTTGCTGATCGGGCCGAAGGTAAAGCTCCTCTTACAATCCTTCGTAATGTAAACGAAGATTGGTACTACGGTATACTTGAAGCCTTTTCTGGCCGTTCTTTGCGGTAGGAGTATATAGATGGTTTGGTTTATCTTTACCGCAATAATATCTAGCATTGGAATGGCGATCGGTTTTTCCGTGTTTATATTTTGAATTTATGGAGAATGAAATGCTGGTAGTATTCGACATCGATGGAACACTTGCAAACATCGAGCATCGTCTGGATTATGTTCGTAGCAAGCCTAAAAATTGGAAAGCGTTCGACGCTGGCATTCCAAACGACAAAGTGAATGAGCCTGTTGCACGGGTTTTTCAAACTTTAGCAGAGTCAGCATGGATTTCAGACATTGTTCTTGCAAGCGGACGTAACGAGCGTTCTCGTCAAGCTACAGAAGATTGGCTCTATGCAAACAATTTTACTGCTTGGCAAAAACTTTACATGCGTAAGGCAGACGACTTTCGTAGTGATGATATCGTGAAGCAGGAAATCCTGGATCAAATCATTGTTGACTACGGTAAAAAGCCTGACATGGTGTTTGACGATCGTCCACGAGTTGTTCGTATGTGGCGTGATAACGATATCTTTGTTTTCAACGTATACCAAGGTGAGGATGACTTTTAATGTCTAAACGATACAAAATTCGTGAAGAAGTAAGTGTTGGCGGCAAGTCTCGGTTTTATGTTATGTCCAAATACGGCTGGGGCTATGAAACAACGTGGAGTGATTGCGCTAGTGAGGTGAAAATTGTCAAACACAGTCTTAAAGATGCTCAAGCAGAAGTTGAACATCTCAAGAAATCTGACGCAGAACAGTTGAAATACAAACAAGACAGCAAGATCGTAAAGGTGAAATATCATGACTAAACCTATTTGTACTGTAATGGTAGGCTTGCCTGCTATGGGCAAGAGCACTCGTGTAGCTACTCTTGCCACTATGAATCCTGATGTGTTTGTTTACAGCACTGATAGTTATATTGATCAACAAGCCCAAGCTTTTGGTAAAACCTACAACGAGGTGTTCAAAGACTATATTGGCAAGGCCACCACCCGCATGAATGCTCTGCTTGATATTGCGATTAACGGCAAAGCTGATATTATCTGGGACCAGACTAACCTTGGTATCGATAAGCGCCGCAAGATTATTAGTCGAATGAAGCAGGCTGGCTATCAAGTTTGTTGTGAGTGTATCGTTCCTCCTGAAAGTGATTATGATGGGAGCAAAGAGGATTGGGCGCAGCGCCTTGCGAATCGTCCAGGCAAGACCATTCCTGACAACATTCTCTATAGCATGATGGACAGTTTTGTTATGCCATCCGTAGAAGAAGGCTTTGAACAAATAATCTTTTTTAACATGTATGGTGCACTTATCGCAATTGATTATGGAGAAGAAAAATGACCGTATTACAACACCTTTATTCTTGTTATTTCGTAATAGGGGATTTACAACCCTTATATATTAGTACATAGTGATAATACTGAAACGGAAGAAATCGACATGCACTACAACTTTCCAATGATACGTCATATCTCTGACGTCCTTCCTCACATCGAAGGTCGTGAAGAGTTTATTGTAGCAGAGCGTGAAGGTTACACTGTGGTAAACTATGTGGTGGCTATGGCTGATACGTTTAATATGTATCCTGCTGGATACGATGGGTCTCTCTCTACATATGATTTAGGCGGTGCAATGCGTCGTGAATGTAGAGGTTTGATCTTTGGTGACGATGGTCATCTTATGAGCCGTCCGTTCCACAAGTTCTTCAACATCAACGAACGGGATGAAACCCAAGCACACGCTGTTGATATGACACAACCTCACGTAATTATGGAGAAGATGGATGGTTCTATGATTCGTCCTATTCTGGTTGACGGTTACTTGCGTCTTGCTACTAAGATGGGTGTAACTAACGTTGCTATGCAAGCCGAAGAGTGGTTGGCTGCTCAAGACCCTGCGCTGAAAGATTGGATGCGTAAGTGTGTTGAAGACAGTGTTACTCCCTTGTTTGAGTGGGTTAGCCCGTTTAACCAGATTGTTCTTGCTTATGAAGAAGCAGACCTTGTGTACCTTGGTACTCGTTGCAACACGTCCGGCTGGTATATAATGGATACCTCTTGTCCGTTTAATACCGTTCCTCGCTATGGTTCTGTAGAAGGCAACATCTCTGATTACGTTGCTCGGCAGCGTGGTGCAGAAGGACGTGAAGGTGACATTATTCGTTTTGCTGATGGACACATGTGTAAAATCAAAAACGACTGGTATGTGCGTATTCACAAGACTGTGGATCGTATTGTGTTTGATCGTAACATTGTGAACTTGATTGTTAACGAAGAAGTTGACGACGTGATGCCGATGTTGCCTGTTATTCAAGCTAACCGGGTTCGCAACTTTGAAATTCGTTTTTGGAATGCGTTCAAGCAAAAAGAAAACCGTCTCTATGGTCTTCGCATTGCTGCGCAGCAGAACTATGAAGATGATCGCAAGCGCATTGCACTTGAGATGGTGCCAACTCTTGAAAACAAGACAGACGCACAGTTTATCTTTCGCATGTTAGATGGTAGCGATATTCGTGAGTTGCTGTTAGATCACGTTCGTAAGAGCATCAGCAGCAATACTAAGTGGGATGAATGTGCAAAGTGGATGGGAATGTAAAATGACTATCACAAGATTGATCGGCGATATTCACGGAATGGTAAATGACTATAAGGTTTATGCCATTGATAATTTCAAAGGTCCGACAATTCAAGTTGGGGATTTTGGTGTTGGGTTTGGACAGTCCGACTATTGGCATGAATCTCTAAACGACTTCCATACTCGAAAGAACCACCGGTTTATCCGGGGTAACCATGATAATCCATTCCAGTGTAAAGAGATGGTAGGATGGATTCCCGATGGTACTATCGAGGACGACATTATGTTTATTGGAGGAGCATGGAGCATTGATAACCCCATTGCTCCTCCTGGCTGGTATCGTCGTACTGCTGGTTACGATTGGTGGGCAGAAGAGGAAAACTCCTATGAAGATTTCGATCGGATGCTTGAAGACTATAAGAGGGTTAAACCTCGGATTATGATTACTCATGATTGCCCGGCAAGTGTAAGCTATAGTATGTTCTGGGGATCAGGGTTTCTTAACGGTCCTGTTTATCCAAATCGCACCGGCGGATGGTTTGATCGCTTCTTCGAAGAGCACCAGCCCGAATTCTGGTTCTTCGGACATTGGCATAAGACGATGCAATCGAAAGTAGGTAATACTACATTTGTCTGCCTCGGTGAACTTGATACCATTGATGTAGATTTAAACGACAGTGAACAAATCCAACAGGCAATAGCTGATAAAATCTTATAGGAGACATAGAATGTTACCACCAGCGCAAATTGCGGGGTATGACACGGTAAATTATCCAAAAGTTAATCGGGTAGAGGTTATCGGCGATGACGGTCGAGCTTATACCAACTATAATGCAACTGATGTGCAGCTCCATATTCAAGATGATGGGAGAACGATGAAGGTATTTCTAAGAACAAAGAAAGTAGAATTATGACCCAGCCCACACTGTATATTATTATGCGAAGAGATATACCCGACATGAATCCCGGAAAGGGTATGGCGCAAGCGGCCCATGCCCAAGCGGAGTTTTGGAACTGTATCGAGGATAGATGTGGTCCTAACTATTTGCAAGATGATCCACTGTGGAGTGATGTAAATTACTGGCGCGGTGCGTGGAATTTTGGTCGAACATTAGTAGTCCACGCACCACTTGATGAGATCTATAGAATTGTTACTAAGTCTTATTGTGGCGGGGTGGTGATTGATTCCACTTATCCATGGAGAAACTACCAAGGAGAGCTATGTGTCTCTGATGAGATCACGTGTGCCTGGATCTTTATCGGAAGTGAATCATATGCAGAAGACATATCAGAAACGTCTAGTCTTCCTTTGGTGGAGTAACCCCCCTATGACTTGGATTGCAATCTACTTTATATTTGGATTCTTTATGGGGTTTATAACTGGTGTGGTGTATGCAAGTAAACTCTGAGGATAAGGATTTAGTGGAATTTTATGAACGATACAAAGACGTAATGCCAAACCCAGATAATTATCCTATGTCCGCCCGATATTATTGGGCACTTTTTCAGCATTCTAAAAAAGGAGAAAAAAATGACTAAAGAATACGTTATGGTTACAACAATACAAACATTTCGCCACAGATATATCGTACCGGTATCTGCACTTCCTGACGATGGGGTTTCACCAACTTCGGATGTAATGGATATGGTAACACTAGACGAGGTAAAAGAATTTTCTCAAGAATTCTTAGGTGAGCAAATTATAGACAGCGTTTTAACGGACCAAAATAAAGTTCTAGAAATGATTGACCGAGAACAACCTTGGATTAAAGGTTGGACGAAGGAACAAAAGATCGATTATATGGATGCTTGGAACGACGATCTGGATAAAGTTCGTGTTGAGAAATTTCAGGAAAAGCAAGAAAAATATCATGACTATATACTTAGAATGCAACAAGAGGCAAGAGGATCTAAACAAAAATGAATGATATTTGGGATTTTGGTTTTACTGCCGTTACCGAAGATGAACTTTCGGCTGTACAGCATACAGTTGCTTTAGCAAATGACGCTGAGCAATTGGCACTAAATACACAAGAAAAACTTGATAGTCTCTACAATGCTATTATACCACTTTTAAATAATCTAAAAAGAAATCCTGAGAAGGATTATATTCATTGGCCAAACCGTATACAAAAAGTTGAGGAATTCGAAGACCATCTTATGAAGATTTACCAAAGTTAATTTTATATAAATACAGTAAACGTTTAAACGTTTCTTAACTAAAGGTTAATAATATGGATTCTTTCAAAAGTCGCCTGGATGAAAATAGTTTCTACACCGTACAAAAAGAGAAGGATGAATTCGTTAACAACGATAAGTTTGTTATTAACGCTTTCTTCTTTTCTTTTATTATGTCTTTGGGGTTTTTGGACTCGGCAAAGAATAATGATAAAGTAAAGCTTTATTTTAGAGGTGACAAGAAGCTAAAGATCGATAATATTAACGATGATAATAATGATACATCACTGATCATTAAAATCATGGCAGATAAGGGTTTCTTTAAAACCCCTCAGACTACCAATGAGATTACCAGATTCTTGGTTAAGCTGAAATCAGGGCAAGTTCCGAGTGTAGATCCTGTGATCCTAAGGGGTTGGATCGAGCAGATTAAACCCGATAAGTTAGTTGGTAGTTCCTCTGTTATAAAGAAGCTGACCAAAGAATTTATGGATGGCGGATCGCTGGCATCTTTTGCAGATTCGCTAAAAGCAAACGCAAAAGTAACCCGCTGGAAGCAACTAGAATTCTATGACACTGCAAAGACACTAAAGATTGATCCTGCCAAAAAGAAAGCAGCGCCAGCTGGCACAACATCTGCACAAAAAGTAGAACCATCTGCTGCTGCTGCAACTCCTGTAGTAGATACCCCAGTAGTGTCAGCTCCGGCGGTTACCGCAACTCGTCAAGCAACTACAAAAGTTCAGAAACCCGCTAAGCCAGCTGGTAAAGTTGCATGGGCAGATACCGATGTTATGGTAACTGAGTTTGCTCGTGGAACGGACATAGACTCGTCATATAAGCATACCGCTAAAAATCGAGAAGATTTTCTACAGGCTATTGTAAAAAGATACAAGGACGGACTTTTAAACGATAGCCAAGTTAATCCAATGATTGAATTTCTAAAGAAATTCCCGATGACCCAGAAAAAGGTCCAAGAGGCTATATTGGGTAACATTTCTTCGGTTTTGAGGTACCCATATCAAACTCGAGTTAGTGACGATGTACTGGTGGTAGTAAAGAGTAATTTCTTTGAATTGCTGGAAAAGGCTGCCGCAACAAAAGCAGTTAAGAAATATCTAAAAGCTGTCGTGTCTAACATATTCAGGGGACTTTCTAAGCTAGAATCTCCAAAGGCCATGGAAGATTATAAAATATCCTATTCTAAATTCTTTAACAGTAGTATTGTTCAGAATAACCGGTCAGATCTAGAGCCTTATAGATTTACACATATCCACAGTGAAAAGATCTTTAATGCATTTATGTTTTCAAAAAGTGACCAGGAATTCCTGGAAGCCTTAGTAACTAAAGGTATTATTTTAAAAACGTCGGCTGGGAAATATACCTATGATTTTAGGCGTTCTAAGGAGGAGAATCTTGCTAGCTTGGAGTTACTTAAGACGAAGGGCGTTCAACAGTCTTCCCAACTCGAAGTAACAATCAATGCTATCTTAAAAAATACTGAATTGCCATGGAACGTTGTCCCCGATGATAAAGAAGAATTCTATGGATGGTTAAATAGTCTTTCTAAATCCGAATACGACAAGGTGGCGGTAAAGGGTCTCCTCTCAGCGGACAACATCACAGCACCTTGGCACGAGCAGTTAATTCGAGATTTTGTTGAAAAAATTAGCCCTGAAGTACTACTGATTAATTCCGTAGGTAAAGGTAACATTTATAATAGGATAGACATAAAAGACGATCTTAAACAAGATGCTGGCATGGCCGCTACGAAAAAACTCTTAGATTATTTGGCAAATAACAGTTTATCTAAAATAGATGGAATTGAATCTACGGGCGGTTATGCGCGGCAGGGAGAATACTCTGTTGCCATTGATAATCTTTACGATTTGGCATCACACTATAAGCTTTTAAGTAATTCCGCATATAAGAGTACCCTTGCCAAGATTTTTATGGAAGGTCTAGAAAATATTCTTATTCTTAGAGAGAGAAATAAATATTACTCTAGTTCGGGTAATATATTTACGAGGCCAGGACAGCCAAATGTATATAGGGATAATATCCTAACGGATAAGCAGATCGAAGAGTTGGATCTTAAACTTATTCAGCATTCAGAGATAACCGGATTTGGTATCTTCGGGCCTATATCTTCCTATTCCGATCTAAGCGACTCAAATAAGAAATTGATTCAGGCTATGATAAAGTCAAAAGGCCCTGATGGATTAAGAAACGCCCAGCTGATTCTAGACGCGGATTTCTTTAATACATTATCTGTTGAGGACGTGGGTACACTTATCGGCACCCCATCTAGAGTAGTAGCATTCCTTCCTGAAGCTTCTAAAAAGGATGTCGTTCTTAACCTCCTAAAGAATCCTACTTTCCGCCAAAAGGTTGTAGAAGAATATAAGAATACATTTTACAAAACTTCATCTTCTAGTTATAGAAACGATGCAATTTTTCTTGATATCTTGATTGAGTCCGAGGACATCGATGTACCTACGTATAACAAAATCGCTACGTCATACGTTGACAAACTTGAGAGTAATAAGGATGATTCAGGCTATGGCACAACCATGGCTTATATAAACAAACAAGAGAAGTTTAATAACAAATCCAAAGTCCTTACTGAAAAGCTTATTCTTAGCGCTGATTCAAGAATGAATAAGATGAAGACCGAGTACCGGGATTTCATGTCTTCCGCCCAAAACCAATTCCTATCTTATGTAGAGAATGATAGGAAGGGTGCTGAATTTTTATATCAGAGCACTTCTAAATCTATGAGAAAAAGACTAGCAAACGCGTACATGAACTCCACTGACTTCTCTACGTCAGCTAAGGTAGCACTAGCTAATCCCTCTTCACCAATTAAACCCTTTGAAGCTCTTACTGACAAGAGAATTAAAGAGATCCTAAAATACAATAACGTTGCGTCTGAGGAAACAAAGATCTCAGAAAAGTATATTCGTGACTTTACATCAATGGATACGTATCTTCGTGGCGCGGCTAAAAACCGAAAGCCGATCGAGGATCTAAAGGTTGAAGAGATCAGTATGACTCCGAAAGAGCTTACTCAGCTTACAGTCGATATGCATAGGACAAAAAGAAACGAGCGTCACGGTCGCGAAGCAATGGTTATTAAAAGATCATTCAATGTTGCTATTCCTATGCAAGCCGAAGCCCAAAAAGTGTGGATTGAAAAAGATCCAAATCAGGAAATTGTTAACCCAATGTATCACGGAACCGGTGCAATCGCTGCATCAATGATTCTTCGATATGGATTTAGGGTTATTAAAAGAGGTGATCCATCGGTCGTTGCTAGAATGCTCGGGGACGGCGTATACGGGGCCATACACATTGATAAGTCCCAGCAGTATGTGGGTGACAACGGGTACGGCAGAAGGATCGGTGGACGAGGATATATCTTCGAGATGAACGGTGCTTTAGGCAAAGAAGGTCAGGATTACAAATCTGCAGGAATTAAGGATGGTGATGGTATTCGTTCCCCCGAATGGTGTGTGTTTTCGCCTAACGCTCAGTTCAAGATCTTTAAAGCCCATGAGGTGGTAATTGTGTCTGAAGGTACTATGAAGAATATATTGGGTGAAAATCCTCCAAGCGCTCCAGTAAGGGAAAGCACTACTATTACACCCGGCTTGGGGTTCAAGAGCTATTTAAAAGAGTCGATTATAAACCAATCTACAAACTATACGACATATACCTTTGTCAACGGTCTGATACCAATGAATAGGGACGAGATGGTAGACTTTGAGTCCTTTAAATCACCGAACCCCAGTATGATCACATTGGAGCCTTCTGCATATGGTCCGTCTGTAGTTATTCGAGGTACTGAGGGGACCAACGACTATCTGTTCACAGGACCTTCGGACTTCAAAATGAACCTACCAGAGGTATTCGAGGAATATTTGGATTATATGAGAAAAAAAGTGATTTAGGGGGTTTACATTCCCTGCTAGAAGCCTTATATAGGTAGTATCAAAAAGGAGATCATGATGAAGCGGAAGTTCAAAGATTTCAATGTCCAAGAGATTATCTCGCCTAGTCGGGGTACGCTCTATGCGGTATACTTGGCTAAGAATATTCTGATAGCTACCTACCGTGATGAAGAGACAGCCACAGCCTTGTGTGCTAACCTTAATATCGATCCTTGGTATCTCGATAAGAAATATTGGAAAGAGTACCAAAGCGCACGTATTTCCTATACCCCTACATTGAACCAAGGATATTGAAATGGTAATTGCCTCCTCATATGAAGACCGTATTGCTTTGATCCGTAAGATTGCTCTTCGGAAAAAGAAGCTGGAAATGGTAAAAGCACAGACTCGGTCAATCTCAAAGACCTTACCGAAGCCAGCACGTAAGAAGCAGGCTTTGCCAGACGATAATAAGAACATCAACGCATACACAGATGCTTCTAAGTATGCAAAACAATATTACGGTGAGACTCACTTCGAGACCACACGTTATGACAATGATTGGGATTAATTATGAAATATTCACGAAATGAATTGGTAAGCATTCTGCAAGAGTCAGTTGCAAACGTTAAGTTCCTTAAGATCGATGGTACCGAACGCATCATGTCTTGTACTCTTAAGCAAGACGTAGTCCCACAGGCGACCAAAGAAGATCCGCTGTCCCAGAAGAAAATCCGAAGCATCAATGAAGAAGTTCTTCCTGTATGGGACATAGAAAAGAATGGGTGGCGATCCTTTAGGGTAGATGCAGTACTAGATATTTCAGCAGGTTGATAATCTATTGGTAATCTGGGACATCATACTCTGGGGCGTCTCTATGCTAGATCCGTTAGCAATGACGCTCTTGCTATCAGGGGGGATATTTATCGTATCCTTCCTGATTTGTCGTGAAGCTAATAAACGTTCCACTGAACAAGTAATCGGAGATACTATCATCTATCTCTGTAATGAAGGCTTTGTTCGATTCCAGCGGGACGAAGATGGCGAGATTGAAATCTTAAAGATTGAGGTAGATCATGGTAACTCGAAAGCCCCCCGTCAAGAAGAAACCGCCTAAGGTATACTCACGTCGTGCTCAGACAGGTATTGCTGCAGCCCCTGTGAATTCTTACCATTGGTTTAATGACTATATTCGAACTGAGGTCGACAAGACGGAGATCTCTAGTGTCGTTAAGTCATATATTAAGAAGAATTTCCCAAAGGAAGAAACCAAGCTTGCACTGAGAGCACCTGAGTGGATGTACACTGGTATGCCATTCTTAGCATCGATCATCTCTTGGAAAGAGAAGGGATTCCCATTCCCGGGTGCTGGCAGTTATGAAAAAACTCTTCGTAAGAATATCGAAGATATTATCGAGGCCGGTCGCAATAAGGTTGACGCAGAAGAAGAGGCCGACAACGACACTGAACGGAAACCTACTCTTAAGAAGAAATCCCCAGCTGAGATCGTAAAGGAAAGAGCTTCAGATTTTATCGCAGAGATCGAAGCAGTCATTGATATTTGGGGATCGGGTGTTTATCTTGATATTGAGAACTATTCTCCTTACAATGAACTTCAGAAGATCGATGCACCTTATAATCTAGCTAAATCGGTAATGAACTACTATACACCGATCCTAGATGAAGCAATCGAACTTGTGAATAAGAAGACGCCTGACTTGGTTGAAGGCTTTAGGCATATGTCAGTAAAGCAGCGGAGAGAGTATCTCAGCCTTTTAAAACGAATTGTGGAAGATGTAGAGAAATACTTGCTTTCGAAAAAAGCTCTGCGTAAGACCCGCAAGCCGAAGGTTAAAACCGCCGACAAGCAAATCGAGAAGCTTACCTATCTGAAGGAGTCAGCTGAGTTTAAGCTGGTCTCTATCCCTGCTGCCCAAGTGATTGGAGCAAGTAGACTCTACCTGTTCAATACAAGTAGTAGGATCTTGACCGAGCTGGTGTGCCGCCTTGCAAAAGGATTTGAGGTGAAGGGTACAACCATCCAAGGCATCGATGAAGAAAAGTCCCGTCAGACCCTTCTTCGCAAGCCAAATGAATTTCTTCCGATTGTACAGAATAAAAGCCCGCTCCAGATTAATAAGGAGTGGCTAACACTAACTACCAAAAGCAACACAGCGAATGGAAGGGTGAATAAAGATACTATTCTCCTCCGCGCACTAGACCGATAGGAGCAAAATGACTGAAACCGATTTTATGAACCGAAGCAAATTTACCCAGATCATTGAACAGAAGGTAAGAGAGCTAAATCTAAGCTATATCGAAGCAGTCGTAGAAGCCTGTAAGTCGACTAGTATTGAACCGGAAGATGTAAAGAAGTTTATATCGCCCTTGATCAAGGAAAAGATCAAGACCGAAGCAATGAATTTAAATTATCTTCCCAAGCAGAATCAGCTTATTTTTGAATAAATAAGCTGTCGGATGTTATAAAGCTATTTACATTCGACTAAACATACGATACTATATACAGATTATATTTCAGTAATACGGAGAAAAATATATGTCCTTTTCAAATCTAAAACGAAGCCGCGGTCAGATCAATAAGCTAGTAGCTGCAGCAGAAGCAGCTAGTGGATCTGGCGAAAAAAAGAACTACAAAGATGATCGTGTCTGGCTACCTACTGTAGATAAAGCCAACAACGGTTATGCAGTGATCCGGTTTCTTCCTGCCACAGAAGGTAGCGAACTACCATGGAACCGTTACTGGGACCACGGATTCAAAGGTCCAAACGGTCAGTGGTATATCGAAAACTCACTATCCTCTATTGGTATGAATGATCCAGTAGGTGAGTTGAATTCACGTCTTTGGAATACTGGCGTAGAATCCGATAAGGAGATTGCTCGTAAGCAAAAGCGCCGCCTACACTATGTCTCTAATATCTACGTAGTGAATGATCCGGGCAACCCTGCAAATGAGGGTAAGGTATTCCTATACAAGTACGGCAAAAAGATCTTTGATAAGCTTATGGATGCTATGCAGCCAGAGTTTGATGACGAGGATGCACTTAATCCATTCGACTTCTGGGAAGGTGCTAACTTTAAGCTAAAGATCCGTGACGTTGAAGGTTATCGTAACTACGATAAGTCCGAATTCGCACGTGTCTCTCCACTGGCTGAATCCGATGAGGATCTCGAGAAGATCTATAATCAGATGCGCGACCTAAGCGAGTTTACCGATCCGAAAAGCTATAAGACCTACGATGAGCTAAAAGCACGGCTTATGACCGTTCTAGGCGAAGGTGCTTCGGGTGGTGCTATGACAATGAAGCAAGAGGCACAGCTCGGTGCAGAGCAGCAGCCACGACAAATGAAGAGCGAAGCAGCTTCTACAGCTGAAGATCTCTCCGTGGATATTGATCTTGGCGCTGACGACAACGACACCATGTCGTATTTTGCTAGCTTAGCAAACGATGATTAAATAGGTCCACGTACAGGATCACGAACATCAACAGGGAGCGGAAACGCTCCCTGATTCATGACAGTGGTATTATTTTGTGTCTGTCTTGCATCCACGTTATTCTGTATAGCAGCCATTCTGGATGAGTTTAATCTATCAGATGCTTCGCTTAGTCTAACCTGAGATCTTTCAAGAACCCTATTTGCCTCTTCGTCCGTTGTTCTTCTTCTTTGGATCAGCTCTTCGTTTCTTCTTGTGATATTTTGTTTAGCTTGTGCAGCACCTTGGTCACTGCCAAAGCCTACACTAAAGGCTGGAATAAGAGTAAATTTACCACCACCTAGAAAATTTGGTAGTTTAATTGAAATTTCTGGAATGGATATCTTTAGGTATTTTTGAGCTGCCATATAAAGATAGTCAGGTATGTTCTTTAGTGTTGTGGTCAGGCCGTCGATACCACCATTAAACAATCCTTTGATACTCTTCCATAGATTTTCGACTAAAGTCGTTAAGGAAAATTCTCTTAGTTTTTCTGCGGCTCCTTCAAATCCTAATTTTTCTAAGAACCACGCTGGTATTTTGATTGCCAGAAGATCTATTGCATCGGTTATACCGGTAATGATCCCCATTATAGCACCATCAAATGCACCCCACAGTTTATCCGTTAAAGATCCGTCGGTTTCGGTAAACCCTTTTATAGCCCCAAACAATCCATCGAATGCTGTAAGTACCCATCCTACGAATGGCAACCCTTTAAGAAGCTTGGTAGCTGCTTTAATCGGCGTTAATAGCGGCTTAAATATATCAAAAGCCCCCGAGAAAAACTTACCTACGCCGGTAAAGAACGACTTAAGCGGATCTAGATATTTACTAAAATTAGGAAGATCTAGATTAAATCCCGGTAACGACGGCAGTCTTAAATTAGGTAGATCCGGAAGCTTTATCTTTTTAAATAGATCTGCAAACCTACTTGATAGGTCAAGGTTAGGAAGATCCGGAAGCTTTAGTCCCTTAAAGAAATCTGTTACTCGACCCAATATATTAAGATTAGGAAGATCCGGAAGCTTTATCTTTTTAAATAGATCTACCACAGAAGTAAAGAATCCAGAGATCTTAGTAAACGTCCCTTTTATACCTCTGAAGAGATCCGGAAGCTTTAGCGCCTTAACAAAATCATCAAGTCCTAAAGCTTCTATAGCAAGTGCTAACCCAAGTTCCGCTAAGAGTTCAATTACTGGAAGGGCTGCGATTGCCCTGAGGGCTAAGATTGATATCCGGTTAGTATCACTTTGCGGAGGCAGAGGACCTCTATCCGGATCACTTCTTTCTGGCGGCGGGTTACCTCTTTCCCTACTCGTTTCTAAATCATCAAGTCTTTGATTCTTTAGATAATCTATATACGATTCGAACGTAAGATTTAAATTTCGAATTCCTAAACTGATCTCATTTAATAATTTAATAGATTCTTTGTCGCCTTTTCCTGCCGAAGGGAATATAAGGTTCTTTAGCATATTGAATGGTGCCATTATGAAAGAACCTAGGATAGAAAAAATACTACTGAACGTGGAAGTAATACCGTTTATTGCTCCGGTTAAAAGTCTGTACGGTGCAGTGATAGCATTTGTGATCGTATCTTTAATCGCACCTATAGCCTTCGATATAGGATTGTTGGTAATGATACTAGTAATAGAAGACAGAGAAGGTAATCTTAGACCGGATCCACGGGAGCTCTCTATAGACCGAGCTAATTCCTTAATACCATCGCTGAATACCATTTTAAGTTCCTCGGAACGTCTATCCGAGGAACCCTCTTGGTTCTCATTGATCTCTTTTAGTGTTTCTATCACTGAAGATAAGGTCGTCATTGCTAGCCCTGCGTTTTCTTATTGAGCCTTTCGGTCTCTTTTTCTATATAGTCAATTAACAATGATATATAAACTTCTCTTTCCCACGGAATCATATTTTCTATTTCTGTTAAGGAGTAGTTATGCTCCTGCATTAATCTAAAATTGGTCTTATAATAATTGATTAAATTATCATGGGAAAGAGCTATTAAAAAAAATCGTCTATACCTCTTAGTAGTATCTTATTCGCTTCTGAACATGATTTACAGACGAATTGCACTTCTTTCTCTACACTCGGAATTCTCTCGATAAATTCTTTTACCTTTGTGAACTGTGCACTGGAAAGTGATTCAATAAACTCAGTTACTTCCGCTTCTGGTGTATCCTTGATAAGGATATACTCATCCTCGGTAGTAACAGACTCTAGACATTTAGTTATAAGCTCAAAAACCTTTTCTGTAGCCGAGATCTCTTTTCCTTCTAAGGAAGCAACATCGGAGAAGCTTGGGTACTTCATCTTAAGCATAATGGTGTCGCTTAACTCAATTTCGTTTGACCCCTCTGGCTTTTTAACTTGAACGTTATCCAGCTGGATGGAGATCTCATTAACGGCATTACACGACGCGCATTTAATACCAACCTCACTGATTTCCCCCACTGACTTTGATCGAATCATAATAAACATATACTCGATATCAAAAAGCGCTAGTTGTGTACGATCAACCTTGTCTGAGACACATGCCTCAATCGTATCGATAACTGCGTTCAGTGCGCTATGTTTGTCGCCAGACTCTAACGCCATCATTAAGATTTTTTCTTCTTTGACCAGATAAGGTCTATATTTTACCTTTTTTCCAGTGGATGGAATGGTAAGCTCATATTTCGGTTTGTCGTTTAATTTAGGTAAAGCCATAGTAATTGTTCCTCAATTCATTAGAATGGTGTAAAGGGAGATTTCCATTCTCCCGTCCAGTCGGTATAGGATAACTGTATGTTTAGTTCTACAACACTTCCTTCATTCGAAGAAAATTCAACAGTATTAATCGTTGTCGGGAAAGCGTCTTTTAATTTACAGGTATAGACTGGTTCAGATCTTTGGTTTAATTGTGTAATGATTACATCTTTTGCATAGCCGCTTGGACCATATTTGTAGTTCAGTTCATAGGTTACAGGGTCTATAGCAAGAGCTGCCCATGAATCGAAATATCTTTTTGCCTCGTAGTCATTTGTAAGATAGAACGTCATACTAACGTCCTCTACGGCAAATCCATTCGCGACTTTTTCATATTTGATTCCAATGGTTCTTTCGGCAGTCATGATCTGTCTGCCAGGAAGTGTAGCGCTTCTGCACATTAGATTAAGATTTGTAGTAAGAATACCCGTCGCAGCGATATAAGGAAGGTCCACCTTATACAAGGAGGTTTTAGCCATGCCAGATCTTATAGCACTGTGAAACTGGTTTACGTTAAGCATTTAGCGACTTCCTTGATTCTTTGTAGACATTACTACCAGATGACTTCTGCCAATCTGCCATTGGTAAGAATGTTGCAATCTCCCATTCGGGTGCTTCGACCTTTGCAAATCTGCTTCTGACATGATCAGTCAGATAGTGCTTAATGCAAGGCTTAAAATAGCGAAGCTTTGAAGCAGCTTTTAATTGCTGGTAAGTTGATTTAAACTTCGTAGATTCATCAAATTTCTGATTGTTGGTCGTATCCATTAATGCAGCAAGAAATTTGGCTCTTAATATGGGCGGCAGATAATGAAGATTTAAGCCTAAGAATCCACCCTTCGCTTCATCTAATACAATCACCAATGGAAAGGAATCGTAATAAGGAAGCGTCTTTTTATGCTTAGGATCATAGAAGAACATATACATTGAACCAAGTATCTGCCTGTTAGACAACTGTAAAGCGGGATCTTTCATTAACTTACTTCTGTCTATTCTCCTAAGTTCATTACCTCGGAGGTCATTTATCTTTTTCCGGAACCATTCCCGAGACTCTCTGGTCCGGGGCGTGACGCCTGCTCTGAATGCTTCTATCTCTAGATTTTGGAATAAGTTGGTCATATTCTTATTTATATCTGAACTTTGGGTTTCTTTTTGATTGGCTTAAGTGGTTTTAATTTTCTTTGCTTTGGCATTATGCCCATTTCTTGTAGTGTTTTTTCGGTCCAGATTTGGAACTCCCATTCCCGATCCTTTGCAAATGACGTAGCTGCTTCCCACTTATTCATATTCTTTACGTAGGTCATTGCCTCGTTTACATACCGTTGAGTGTTTCTTGTCCCGGTTTTCTTTGGCACATTCGTTTGCTTCTCAGGCTTAATCTCTACCAGTATAGTTCTGCCCTCGTTAAAGGTAATTTTTAGATCGACAAAGTATCGATGGTATTTTTTATCTACGTCGTAGAAATAAGGAACCACTGTTTCTTCTGAAGACCATCCTTTGATATTTGGATTGTCATCACACCATTTAAAGCAATGTCTTTCCCACATTGAACGAAATACAACCTTAGTAGGGTCACCTTCATACTTTGAGGTGTTCTTAATCTTGTATATTCCTTGATATGTTTTCATTTTACCATATAAATATTGTTAATCGAATCTATTTATATAGGACAACGAAGTGTCAGGATTAGCATCATTCCCATTAGAGAATAGAGACCAATATAAGGGACAAATAAGATTTATCCCTATTGTCACTATTCCACCTAAGATTAATAATAAAGTTGACGTATCTAGTAACGAAGCTTCTAACTCTGCTGACGTACAAGGTGGTGCCGGTGAATCTTTAACACAAAACCGGTTATCTACAATTAGTAAAACACAAGAAGTATATAGAAGAGATGAACAGGTCGTATTATATATGCCTCCGACATTGGCGATCTTTGATGGTGTTAACATTCAGAATTTAGATCTTAATGTGTTTGGTGCTGCCGTTGAGGGTGGTATAAAATCTGGATCGGGGGCACTTGAAGCCGTTGCTTCGTCTTCAATGAATCAGATATCTAGCTTTATGGATGCATTAAGCGGAAATTTAGATACACAAGGTGCACAGGTCTTTGCCTCTAGAGCAGCAGCAATGTTCGGAAGTGATACAATATCTGGCGCTGTTTCTAGTGCATTAAGAGTTACCCCCAATCCTAATTCCAGAATGATCTTTCGATCCGTTAACATTCGAGAATTCGCATTCGACTTTAAAATGGTGCCTACGTCTGAAGCAGAGTCTCAGGCTATAAAAAGAATTGTACATCTGTTTAGAAAAAATCTATATCCTAAAACTATAGAATTAGAGGGCACTGGACTTCCTATTGCTTACAGGTTTCCAAATACCTTTCAGGTTGAAATGTACTATGGCAATAAGAAATTATCAGACCTAAACCCAGACCTTAAATTTCAGAAGATGTATCTTAGACAATTTACTACTAACTACAATCCAAATGGTATGGGCTTCTATAAGAATGGTGATTTCAATGAAGTTACTATCTCACTGTCCTTTACCGAAACCCGCGCACTCACGTACGGCGACGTCGCGTCTGCGGGCGAGACCGGAAGAGATAATCTAATAGATCAAGAAGGCGCTAGAGGATTTGCTAGCAGGGGGTTTAGATAATGACCTATTTCAATAATTTTCCTATAGTCTATTATAAATTTGGCGATGAGATAGATTTTAATCTATTTCAAAACGTATCCGCCTATGTTGATATAGTTGACCGGCTGAAAGAAAATTCGGTCTTCTATACTTTTTATACAATACAAGATGGTGAACGCCCGGATCAACTCTCCCAAACTTTATACGGATCAACTGATTACTATTGGACGTTCTATTCTTTAAATGAAGATCTAAAGCAGTTCGGTTGGCCTATACAAACCGAGAAGGTGACTGATTTCGTAAAGGGGAAATATCCTAATGTCACGTTGGTAACAAGAGATTACTTTTATGACAAGTTTGACATTGGCGAAAGAATACAAGGTGTAAACTCAGGTACTATAGGTACAATCCTAAATAAGGTTTCCGACTTCGGTCACATAGTAGTAAAGACAGATGGTGAATTCGAAGACGGAGAAGATGTAAGTACTATAGATCGTGATAGTGATGACATTCGATCCGTAACGCTTTTAAACTCAATGCCGGAATATCAGTCACCACACCACTTTGAATCCGCAGGTAAATGGGTTGATATAGATCCTACAATTCCCTTAGGCTCTGAGATTGTACCTATTACGAAAACAGAGTATTATCTAAATTTAAACGAAGAGAGAAAGGTTATTCGAGTATTCCGCGATAACGCTATTCGAAATATTGTTTCTTCCTTTAATAAAGCCTTAAGAGAAACGGCTGTATAATGACTGCCCAGAAATTCAAAGTAGAATCCGCACTAGACTTTATTATAGATTCAGTATTGGTTACTTCTGAAAGAACCGGACGTGAATATAATATTGGTGCGGTTGTAAGCGAGATTAACCTATTCGAGCACATAGACAAACCTTACATAACTGGCAAGATCCTATTCGTCGATAATGCTAGAGTGATAGAAAGATTAAATCTTAGTGGCACGGAAAAGGTTTCGGTCAAAATCAAGATCGAAGAAGACGATGACTCAATCCTTACAATCGAAAAGAATTTCTATATAGATGAGATCGTAAAATCAGTAAAGACTAATGACGACACGGAGATCGTGGGTATTTCCATCATAGAAGATATCGCTTACATCTCTCAATTGTCCAGAATATCAAAATCGTTTCGTGGTGCTCCAAGTGAGATAATACAAAGGGTTGTTGAAGACTATCTGGAGCGAGAACTTTTTAACCTATCCGAGAAAGAGTATACAGAACCCCATCCAATGAGAGTAGTGGTACCGAATATGACTCCACTCGATACAATTAATTGGATAAAAGATAGAGCGTCCACGAATAATGGCATGCCGTTTTTCTTATTCTCTACATTGTGTGACGATAGAATAAGATATTTAGACTTAGAAACTATGATTAAGCTGAACCCTTTAAATACATCTACCCATGAATATTCTTATGCACAAGGCGTTCCGAATAATGCCAATGCTGCTGATAAGATCCTTCAGTCTTATATGATCAATAGCTATAGCCATACGAGTAATGAGAATCAATTGTATCTGGCTCGAAAAGGTGCTGTTGGGTCTACCTATAATTTTATAGACACAATGACGAATACTACATTAACCAGAAAGATCAATGCTGATGAGATATTCAAAAGGATTCAATTTCCGGGATATCAGAATGAACCTACCTACGATTCAAAGTCCAAATTTCGTGGGTCGGCTATGCACGAGTACGATCCCACAGAGATTAGTCAGATCTCACCAACGGTAACATATGATGACGATACATTTAATTTCTATGAATCCAAAGACGTAAACACTCATATGCACAAAGCAGAATCTAGAGCTTTAAGATATTTTCTTCATAAATCATCAATTGATATTAACGTCCCGGGTAGGAACTTTCTATACAAAGACATCAATAAATCCATTGGTAACATAATAAAAATATCCTTTAAGGCAAACGAAGTTTCCTTGGATGAAAATGATGCAACCGATAACCGTGATAAAAAGAAAAGCGGTAACTATTTTATATACGCAGCAAGACACGTCTTTCAAGCCAATCAGTATACGGTAAATTTATCTTGTACCAAACTATCTCATGAAAAGGGTGTAGGATGAAAACGATACAAAATGATTTCTATGGGGATTCGTTTCGATGGTTCGTTGGAGTCGTAGTAAGTAATAACGACCCCTTAAAATTAGGACGAGTAAAAGTTAGAATAAGAGGCATACACAGTAAGTCTGAGGAAGATATTCCAACGGCGGATTTACCGTGGGCGCAAGTCATAGTACCTAGCACAGAAGGTGGCATATCCGGAATCGGTAAAATGCCTCAGCTTCAAAACGGAGCACAGGTGACTGGGTTCTTTGCTGACGGTATTACATCACAGATTCCTATTATTATAGGTTCCTTGCACCATATTGAGAAAAGATCTGATGGGGATAGCCCAACTCGAACCGAAAGTAATATAGGTCGAAATGAAACTGCATCGCCACTTCAATCCAACCTTAGTCCCAATAGTTCAGGATTCACAAAGGAACCGGATGCTTACCGTTTAACTGGCGGATCGAATGGGGAAAAGATCTACAACTATTTAAGCTCTCAGGGTCTTTCTCCTGAACAAGCTGCCGGCGTTGTAGGTAACCTTGCAGCAGAATCAAACCTGGATCCATCCGCTTTTAATCCAAATGACGTAGGTCAACCTTCCGGTGGCATTGCACAGTGGAGAGGACAACGACTGGACGAGTTAAAAGCTTATTCTTCCACGAACAATTTGGATTGGAGAACTCTTGATGCACAATTGCCATTTCTGATGTATGAGCTTGAAACTAAAAGTTATCTCGGTTACGGTGCTTTATTAAACGCTAATTCGGTGGAAGAATCCACTCGAGTGTTTGAAGAAAAATTCGAAAGACCAGCTCCTGGTACTTTCAATAGAAGATACGGCTATGCAAGAGATGCATATGACCGATACGCTAATGCTTAGGAAGATATAGATGTCCAATTTGAATAATACAGTTTCCTTCGATCAATTTAATTCGATGCTTTCTAATATCCAGAAGCAATCCAACATCGCAGGTGTCGCAGCGGATCTCGCTTCTATAGGTGAGAACGCAGCTACGATTAGCTCTACAATATTAGGTAAAACATCCGGAGAAAAAATTGCAGGTGTCGAATCCTTTTCAATAGATTTTGATAGGAAGGGGGATCAGTTAGTGGAAGGACTTTCCACCGTTAGAATTAATTCTTCGGTTCCTGGATATGATAATATCTTAAAGACTACCCCAACTAAATCTACTGACATACAAAAAATAACTGGTAGCAGTGCTTCAGACGGATATTTAAAAGAACTAATTGGCGGATCTTCACCAGAAGCTGTATTCAATAATTTGAATGTAAACACCGGTCAGAAACCGGGTCAAGAAGTCATAGGCGAGCTCACCTCCCAAGAATATTCTTCAAAGATCGTAAACAGTATTCAAAGATCTGTATCGGGTCTAGAGACGGAGGCGGTAAGAGGCGAGTTACAAAACTTACAGCAATCTGTTCAGTCAGTTGTCAATAACTTTGAAGGGGGATTTATCAACAACCTTCTTACTATTTCAAATGATGTTTTAAGGTCAGAAGTAAATCAAATTACTAAGGGGGTTTTACCTGCTGATATTATGACGCAGGTAATGCAAGCAGTGCTTCTAGGTGAAAAAAGAAAAGCCTCTAAGATCGCAAGAGATTATTTAATCCTGCAGGAACAGACTACGAATGACATCTCTGGTTTGGATATAGGACGGGTAGAAGAGGACATTTATTCTATTGACCCATCAGTGTCTAATATATTAGACACCCAAAGCTCAAGCTTTGAAAATATTAGAGCTCCTACTACACCAATCAGTCAGTTGAATCTAAACGATTATGATATCTTAGATGACGAGGTAGATCAACCTTTAGCAGGATCATCGACCGCAACCACCAGACAAGCTACACCAGAGACAAGTAAAGCAGGATCTAAATTTACGTTCGTTAATTCCTACGAAGAACTTATTACTGATTTCAGAGGCGCTTCCCGAGAGATCACAGAGGTGGTAACTCACTGGACAGCCCACTTCCTGAATCAAGGTTATGTCGGATCGGAAGAGATTGAGAAGATACACCTGGACAAGGGGTTTTCCACTATAGGCTATCACTATGTTATTAAAAGAGATGGTACGCTTCAAAGAGGTAGACCTGTTAACAGACCGGGTGCGCATGCGCTCGAGAATGAACATAATAAATATAGCATTGGTGTTGCTTTCGTTGCCGGATATAATTGTAATAGCGGTAACCCAAACTATTTAAATTACGTTGGTGCTGAATCCATTACAGGTGAACAATGGAAAACCCTTGATCAGTTTTTAAAAGCTTTCTATGTCGTTTGGCCAGGTGGGCAAGTCTGGGGCCATAATGATACGGATCCAGGAAATAAAGTCGATCCAGGAATAGACATGGTTCAATACGTTAGAAACAAGTTCGGAAAATTCAATGTTGCATCGTCCGGCACTCTTTCCCCACTGTCTCCTTCTCAATTAGTAGGATAATAATATGACCACAGGTAATGATGATATTAAAGATAGAATCAATCGTGAAGGCGAAGCGAACGTTTTAAAGCAGGGTGTACCTGAAGAAGGGTTTTCAGACCCCGAAGCGAAGTATCCGAAAGCTGATTATGAATATGAATCGTCAATAAACAAAGGCTCTCGCGGATCTAAAATCCATAACCTTGCCATCCGCAATGGTATTGTAGATCGCGGAACCAGCTTCGTCAAACAAGAAAAAGCAATCTATCCGTTAACCCAAACAAATGAATCTATTTCGGGACACGTTATAGAAATTAATGATACGCCTGGTGGTGAGCGGATATTGATTAAACATAACACCGGTGCTGGTGTAGAGATAAGAGCTGATGGGTCGATTGTTATTAACAGTCTATCTAATCGTGTGGATCTTGTCGCCGATGACTATACTATGGCAGTAGAGGGTAACGGTCATATAACTTACTACGGCAACCTAAACATGGTTGTCCAAGGTGATTATAACCTAGATGTTAAGGGCGACTATAATCTTCGAGTATCAGGAAATAACATTGTCAATATCCTAGGTTCGTATCGAAAAAAGGTAATTGGTGCATTCAGTGAGATCATATATAAAACGAAATCATCCACCGTACTGGACACTGTAACAAACACTTACCTAAAGGGGTTAGGTAACTTTGTAAAAGGTACTTACAGAAATTATATAGATGGCGAATCGAATTACATTTCAAGTGGAAGAACTGTTATAACATCAGAAGATGGTGTTGATATATCCTCACCCGATGTAAATATAGCAGCAGATAATATATCAGTATTCGGTGATAATGGTACAATTGGTGGGAAGAATGTAACTATGTTCTCACAAAATAGCTATGTGGAAAAAACATTACATTGTGAATCTGCACAAGCAGTTAAGACGATGAAAGCACCACTCTTCCACGGTAATCTAAATGGTACAGCAAAGGGTGCACAAAGAGCTGGAACCGCAGCGCTAGGAGCAAGCTGGTCAGGTACTGCTATAGGTCCAGCTCATGAGCCCGCCGATCCGCTAAAAGACGAAACAGTTGCCAAGCCAGATAGCGATATTGTTAACTCTTATCTCCGTGAAAGCCAAAGAGGTATTCGCCAGATCAGAATAGATAGAGACGGAACCCTTTATAATACAATCAATCAGGATATAAAGAATAACGGTGTAAGTAATCGGGATCTTTCCATTCGAGAAGTAAGATCAAAGTTAAAGGATAAAAATAATCTAGACAATGTAGAGTTTACCAAGAATCAAATCGCCAGAGGTAAGCTTTCCTCGATGTTCGCAGACCCTGCACCAAAATCAGTAGGGAGAGTAAGAGGCCAAGCTCAAACTGCTAGAATGGGGATTGTAAGCTTAGGTACAGATCGTTCCCGCGCTTCCAGTAAAAAATACATTCCCCGCGAATCTTCATCCAGAGGAACGCTTAGAACTGTAATGCCAGAAAGAAGATATAACCCACAACTACAATCTGATGTAGCACTCGGTACAAAGATCGGAAAGGGTACGCCTATATCAAAATTCGTATCGTCCTACGGAGATTCATATAACTTTGATCACACTGCCAATGTCGAAGAAAGAAAGCAAATAGCTAGAAATCTAGTGCCACAAGCAGAGATCGTAAATATATTCTATTCCTTGAATGAATTTACAGGATACAATCTGATTGTTTCCGAGGGTCTATATAAACCATACGAGAATGAGAAAATAGACGACGCCAGTGCTAAGGGTCTTGCTAAGACCGGTAGATTTGTAGTATACGAGGTTTATGATTCCATTACAGGTTCTATATCCTACGAGAAGACTTTCGACTTTGCTTCATACTTAAAAGATAACTCTAACTATGAAAAGATTTCTCTTTACTATGATACATTTGATCCATCTGGAGCAACACATGCACAGATTGGTATAACAATGCCAGTTGTTCCAGAAAATTATGGTGTGACATTTAATAAGAGCATTGAAACGGTTTATAATGGTAAAGTACAAAGCAATACAGATTTAATAGAAGTGCTGTCATAATTCCTATAAATACATTTAAAAGATAAGTAAGGTATCATGGTCACAAAATCATTATCCATAGAAGATAAGAATCTATCTACCGGTGGCAGAATAGTTGCGGCAGGTCAGAAAAGATATGCTGACCTGGACCTATCTTTTATGAAGAAGAAAAATGGCGATGTGTTTAAGAAAACCGGTGCTGCTGCTGTAAAGCAAGCGGTTAAGAACCTTATCCTTACAAACTATTTTGAGAAGCCGTTTGATCCTTACTTTGGTGCAAACGTTAGAGGGTTACTGTTTGAACTCGCCAGTGATTTTATTGAGAATGATGTCGAAGAAGAAATCAGAAAGGCCATAGAGATCTATGAGCCTAGAGCCAAAATAATAAACGTCTCATCAGTATTTACTGAAAGTAATAACTCTTTAGATATAAGTCTTGTTTTCCAGGTTATTAATACCGGAGAGATCGTTACTATAGAAACAGAAATTTCAAGGTTAAGATAATATGGCCACTAATATTACATCAAGTTCATTAGATTTTAATGAGATAAAAGAAAATCTTAAAACCTATCTTGCCTCGAAAGACGAGTTTAAAGATTACGATTTTGAAGCTTCTGGCTTGAATAACATCCTTGACGTATTAGCATACAATACTCATTTTAATGGTCTAATCGCCAATTTTGCTACAAATGAATCCTTTTTAAATACATCCCAACTTAGATCCTCTGTAGTATCACATGCGGAAAAGCTTGGATATAGAGCAAGATCTAAAACAGCATCTCGTTCGTCCGTAACCGTTTACGCTAACCTATCTGCTTTATCCCCAAGACCCACTAGAATTATGCTGCCTGCCGAGACTGTGTTTACGGCATCAAATGATGAAAACAGCTATAACTTTATGACCTTGGAAAACTACTATGCCGAAGATGACGGATCGGGCTTCTACGTTTTTTCCAATGATACAGGTTCATCCTTTATCGACGTGTATGAAGGCGAGATGGTATCGAAAACCTTTATTGTAGACCGCAACTCCGAAGACCCAGTCTTTGTTATACCAGATCCAAACGTCGACACTAAAACCGTAAAGGTAAAAGTATATGAGTCGCCGAACACTACTAGATATGAAAATTATGAACCCGTATCGGAAGCAATTCTATTAGATAAAGAATCCACCTTTTTCGATATCAAGGAATCCCCGAATGGATTTTTTGAGCTTAACTTTGGTGATGGTATTACATTCGGTAAAACCCCAGTAGCCGGAAATAAAATTGTAGTTACCTATCTCTCTACCAACGGCGAATCCGCAAATGGTAGTTCTGGGTTTACGCCTAGACGCCAGCTCACAGTAAACGAAGATAGATTTAATCTTAGTGTAAGCTCTCAGAATCTGTCCGCTTCAGGTAGTGACAAAGAATCAATTGAATCGGTAAGGAAGCTAGCGCCGCTACAGTTTGCTGCTCAAAAAAGACTTGTGACCCCGCTTGACTATAAGTCAATGATTCTACAAAACTACCCGGTCGTGCGCGACGTGGCCGCTTGGGGTGGAGAGGATAACGTTCCAATTGATTATGGTAAAGCGTATATCAGCGTACAGTATGTTGATGGCACTACCACGCAGATAAAAGAAAGCACTCAAGAATCCATAGCAGCTAATTTTACCAATCAGCTATCGATTATGTCTATTCGAAATGAATTTGTCGATCCAATGGAAACCTACCTAGAGTTAATAGGTAATTTTAATTTTGATCCTACTGTTACCAGCAAATCTCCTACGACTTTACAAAATCTTGTACAAAATTATATTATTGAGTACTTTGATAGGAATCTAAATCGATTCGACCAGGAGTTTAGAAGATCGAATGTTCTAGCTGGCATAGATTCTTTAGACCAAGCAATTATCTCATCTAAACTAGACGTAAAGCTTTCCCAAAGAGTCAACGTAGAATTAGGTGTAAAAAGAAATTACGACATTTATTTTCCAGTTAGATTATCTCCGCCAGATAGAGACGATCATATTGTACAATCCGCACCATTCCTATTCGGTGAAAGCAACTTAAGACAAGCCTTGATCCGTAATAAGCTTGGGTCAAATGTACTTCAAGTCACGACTCCCTCCGGCGAAGTGCTACTTGACAACGTAGGATACTATGAGTCGAAGCTTGGAAGAATAAGATTAAATGGATTCCAACCAGATACAATTCTAAATGGTCTAACATATCTCAAGTTTATTTCAACACCCCTCGATCAAAGTGTTATTGCTCCTCTAAGAAATTATGTTCTAAGAGTTGATACCAATACTCTTTTCGTCCAGCCTATACGTAATCTGTCTGAAACGAAAGTGAATCTGTAATAAATGTACGAGAATAGAATACACCCAGTAATCAGACCGGATTTTGTTACAGAGACCCTGCCGGGGTACTTTACTACGGATTATCCCCATCTGGTCCTTTTCCTCCAGTATTATTATGAATCGCTGGATAGCGATGGTGGATTTGGTGACATATTAAAAGACCTTTATAGCATATCCAATATTGGTCTAACAGATCTTAAATATCTGGATAGCCTATTCTATGAATTGGGATTAAACGTATCCAAGGACCTATTTAAAAATCCTCGTGAAGTGCTAAGGAGTATGGCAGAGTTTTTCCGTACAAAGGGATCCGAACAATCACTAAAGCAATTCTTTAGAATGTTCTATAACTCTGAAGCAAAAGTCTCTTATCCAAAAGACGAAATCTTTCTGCTCAACGACAATACTTCTTTACTTGACGATCCTTTAAAGAAGATTCAAGACGGTAAGCTTTATCAAGTACTTTCTTTGATGATTACTTCACCTATAGGATATAAAGAATACGAAGAGCTTTATAAGAAATTCGTTCACCCTGCTGGATTTTACGTTGGTGCTTTGGCGCAGGTTCACTCTGATGCTATAGCAAGCCCATCGGGTTTCCAAGATCCTAACATAGTAGATAATTCTAATAAAATCTTTAACGAAAAAATTATAGTCCCTACCATTAATGTAAACCCTATTCTTAAATCAGACATTGGTAATAGTGACGTAATTGTCTTTGATGGACAAACGACACAGGGCGTGCCGGGAAACACCTTTCTCCATGATTATGATACTGCCGAACATTACACTGATGAAAAATGGTTTTTAACGGCAGAGGATGTAGGCGCTCCGGACGGCGGGGATGGATATCAATCTATACTAGAAACCGGTGGTCATAATGTTCGAACAGCTTTAAGAGACGGGTATCACAATCCAAGAGATATTAATATTGCAGCTCTTGATCCATATAAGACTTTAAAGTCCGAAGATACTTTATATCCACCATCATTAGAAGGCTTTGATCCATTGGCGGGGTATTCAATATTTGAAGCCGCGCCTAATAAGATCGGCATAATACAAATCCTTAATATAGCTGCATCCTCTACATCTATTCGAACCGTTGACTTGAAATCGCTTTGGGGATATAGCGCAGAGAAGATCATTAGAAAAGATTCTCAGAAGTTTATAACCCGTGCCTATATCAGAGGTGATTTTCAGAGCACTAATGATTTAAGAATCTATGGATTAAACGATGATCCTAATCGTGCTTTCGTAGTAGGTGACGGCACCTTTAATAACACGTTTTTATCCTTTACTCAAGATAATGAGCTTCCTGTTATTAACATAGATAATTTTATAGACAGTGACGGTGTATTAGAATTAAGCTTACAGAATACTGGCACAGATGCTGTTGATCTTACACTTGTATTTGCTTATAAATATAACACAATCTATGATTGGATTAAGTACGACAGTAACGCCGTATTTGATATAAATAGCTTCGTCTATGCAGATAACAGAAATATCCGGGGTGTTGGTATACAGGAAATTATGAATAAAAATATCCTATATTTAAAAGACACCATAATTTAATAGGTCGGCGAATATGTCATCAATCTTAACCCAAAATTTCAAGAAAGAGTTAATGGCATCGACCATTCGAACCATTAACAGTACATCTGAAAACTTTTATATCGGTATTGGTAAATCAGATCCCTGGCCCAATAACGATTCCGCCGAGATCGCGCTGGATAACGTCAAGATTCAGAATGAGTTTCGTAATAGTCTTCAGGCTATTCACAGAATCATTGCTTCTAGTCTAGTTGTACCCCGATACGAATGGAAGAAAAATAGATATTATCAACAGTATGATGACGTTAAAGATATTTACGATTATGGTAGTGAACCATTTTACGTCATTAATAATAATAACGGCGTATATATTTGTTTAAGACAGGCTAAGGGCGATCACGGTACACCTCTAGTGTCTACAATTATGCCAACGAATGCAAATAACGATCCGGTTGAATTAGCAGATGGATACGTTTGGAAATTCCTTTATACTATTAGCGCACTCGACGCCTCACTCTTTATGTCAGGCGGTTACATGCCAGTAACTAGACAGGATATGATTGATTCAAACTCCACCGGCATTGAGTTAAAGCAGTGGGAGATTCAGCAAACCGCAAAGCCTGGTATGATTACTTCTTTTGACGTCGTCTCTGGCGGGGGTGGTTATACTAACCCTAAGATTCAAATCAATGACGTATCATATACTGATCTAGTTGACTTCTGGATGGATTCTTTAGGTAGTATTATGAAGGTAGAATATCAGCCAGATTCTACCGGTACAACCTTTAATTATCTCTGGGGGCTACGGGCGGCGAAGATACAAATTAACGACTCCAATGGTGCGAATGCAACAGTAAGAGCAATCCTTTCTCCTACAATGGGTGTCGGTGATGATCCGGTGTTTGACCTAAAGTGTGGTTCAATGATGTTTAGTGTTAGAATCGATGGCGATGCAGAAGACTTCCTCGTAGAACAAGATTTTAGACAGGTTGGTGTGATTAGAGCTATGAAAGATTCCATTGGCGGATCCCAATTTACTGATCTTACCGGCAGCGCATTATATTCTATGAATCTAGATTCTGAGACTGTTCCATTTACTCCTGATGGAATTATCATAGGTGATATCAGCGGGGCTAGAGCATTTGTAGACCAAGCAGATAGTAGTTCCATCTATTATCACCAGACGGAATTCACAGGGTGGAAGCCATTTATCGATGGTGAATTGGTCACAGAATTAGCTAACTTCGGAAGCGGTAGAATCGGCTCTGCCAGAATCCCACCAGAGGTCAGTCCTTATACCGGAGAGATTCTCTATATCGATAATAGAGCGCCTATTACTAGAGTCCCGGAACAAACCGAAGATATCAAAATAGTTATTCGACTGGATGAGTGTCAATAATGAGCATTAAATATACAAAAGAGATAGAAGCCAACGTTTATAGAGACGATTATGATCCCGAGAAAGGTTTTCATAAGGTTCTCTTCAAAGGTCGATCAGCACTTCAAGCTAGAGAGTTAAACCAACTTCAAACTATTATCCAAGCGGAGATAGAAAGATTTGGTAGAAACATCTTTAAAGAAGGCGCTGCTCTACAGTCGCCCGGCGTTTCTATTAATAGAAAAAATAGATATATTAAACTTAACACAAATCCAAATGATGGTGGTGTCGCACTACCAGCTGATCCGAATATTCTATTGAATAGACTATTCAAGGGTCAACAATCTGGTGTAACCGTAAAAGTGGTTGATGTTGTTCCTGCTGACGGAGCAGATCCTGCTACAGTTTACGTGAAATACACTAACACATTAAATGGTGCGGCGGGTACTACTTCAGTTACGGTGGCGCCAAGCGAAGAACTACTAGAGGTAGATGGTTCTAATGTTCTTATGGTACAGACTGTCGATACTGTCAACAATCCTTCTACAGGATATGGCGTAAATATTACTGTAGGCGGCGCAGAGTTTTTTGCAGTGGGACATTTTGTTCTTGCTCCTGTCCGAACTATTATCCTATCGAAGTACGATCAGAACGCGAATAAGACGGTTGGCTTTAGAGTAGACCAAGAGATTGTTACAGTAAACGATGATGAAACTCTGTATGATAATCAAGGTAATTTACCTAACTATACAGCACACGGGGCTGATCGTTACAGAATTAATTTGGTCCTAACTACAGAGGATAAAATTGCTTCAGATCAATCATTCATTTATCTTGCTAAAGTAGAAAATGGATTCATTACCGAATCGGTTACTGGATACGATCAATACAATAAAATTAATGACTACATTGCAGTTCGGACTAAAGAGGAATCTGGGGACTATACTGTAAAGCCTTTCTATATCAACTTTACAGATCACACCACAGATAATACGAAGCTTTTAGCTAGAATGAGCTCCGGTACAGCCTATGTCAATGGATATAGAGTCGTAAAGAACTCCGCCGTATTCGTCGACGTACCCAAAGCGCTCGATCAAAAAACTATTGTAAATGAAGCAATCTCCGGCGACTATGGAAACTATGTGATCGTCTCTACACTTAGAGGCATTCCGAATATCAATAACTTTTCAACGCTTATTATTAAAGATGAAACCAATTTTGAATCGATCACAGCCCAGTCAGTAGGTACCGCAAAAGTAAGAGCGATTGAGAAAAAAAGCAATAACGAATATAGACTTTATATCTTTGATATTTCTATGAATCCTGGGAAATACTTCCAGACTGACGCGAAGGCAATTGGTGCTAATGGGTCAAATTATGGAATTATTAAATTAGAGGGCAATGTAGCTAAGATCTACGAAGCTGACAAAAATGACGTATTCTTTTCGTTCCCTAATGATCGTCCCGTCTCTATCTCGGATGTTTCACTTACTAGAAGTGCAAAGTTCGGCGGAGCGGTTTCTGGCGGGGGTGTTACTATTACTGCGAGCTCAGGCGAAGTGTTCGCTGACAACAACGAGTGGATCGTAGCATTATCCAGTGGCGTAGTTATTAATGATATGTCAAACCTATCCTTTATTGGTATTGGTACTAACACTGTTACAATAAACGGATTAAACAGCTATTATACTAGTACGTTTAGTGAAGGTTCCGAAGTCGAGATTATGGCATTTACATTTAAAAGCCAAGCTGCGGTCGCAACTAAAACTAAGACGGTGAAAGCTCAAAGCTATACTTTCGATCCTTCCGTGGGCCATATTAACTTATTTTATCCGGACGTTGTATCTTTAGATGAGGTAAGACTTGGCAATGCTAATGGCGAAAATATTACTGGTCTATTTACGCTAGATAACGGACAGAGAGATGGACATTATGAACCAGGTAGGCTCTTAGTAAAAGCGGACAGACAGGTTTCACCGGAAGGAACGCCTGTTACACTCTTTGTAAGGTTTACCTATTTTGTTCACGGATCCGGCGACTTCTTTGCGCCCAGTTCTTATATTAACATTGATTATCAAGATATCCCAACATATACTACGAAGAACGGTTCACCCATTGACCTTCGGAACGTTCTGGACTTTAGATCAACACGAGGCGATACCGGTAGTTTCGGTACTGCAGACGCTCAGATTTTTAGACTGCCTAAAGATGCATCCACTATCTCATCTGATGTTACTTACTATCTTCCAAGATATGATAAACTGGTTATTGATGAGCTTGGTTACTTTCAATATGTTACAGGCATAGCAGACTTTAATCCTAAATTTCCTGCTACCCCTAGTAAATGTATGGAAATATATCGCATTAGGATGAACCCTGGTACCATCTCAAATAAAGATCTTACTACCAAAATGGTAGAAAATAAAAGATATACAATGAGAGATATTGGTAAGATTGAAAAAAGAATTGATAGGCTGGAAGAACAAACAGCCTTAAGCTTATTAGAGCTTGACACTGTAAACGTATCAGTATTAGATGCCGACGGTAATAATAGAACTAAGTCCGGATTCCTAGCAGATAACTTTTCGAATCAATTTTATTCAAATGTAGATCATCCTGAGTATCGGGCTTCAAATGATCCACTTAAAAAGCAAGTAAGACCACAAGGTATTGTAAATAATATTGGTCTTTATTTGGATGAAGTAGCATCAAGCGGCGTAGTTCTAAGAGGTGATAATGTCTATTTGGATTATGCAGAAACCGTCTGGCTAAACCAATCGTTGGCTACAGGCAGAGTTAATTGTCAGCCTTATTTAAATATGTTCTTCAGGGGTACGCTAAATCTATCCCCAGCTTCGGACGATTGGAAAGAGACCGAATACCTCGCTCAGAATGTAGTTGATGGCGGAACTCTTCTTAATACAAATCTTGCAGTTCAATGGGATGAGTGGAACTGGAATTGGGGCGGAACCGATATTAATGATCTACAGGTCGGATCGCAGCAAACCAATCAACAGATAGTAAACCAAAATGCTAGATCCGCTACAACTCAAAATGGTAGAACCATTACTAATACTTCTTGGGTTGATGTAACAACTGAATCCGTAGTAAATCGTGTAGTAGCTTCGGAAACAATTCGAGAAGTAATAGGTGATAGAGTTGTAGATATCGCTCTTATCCCATTCATGAGATCGAAGCTTGTATACTTCAGAGCAGAAGGTCTTCAGCCAAATACAGAGGTGTTTCCGTTCTTTGATGGAACTAGGGTTTCTGATTGGTGTAAGATGGAGCCTTATAGCAACGTAAACGTTACTAAACAAACTGAATATGGTAATATTCATAAGCATGCTAAAGAGCATCCTTTGGGTGGTGGTCCAACTCGACTGTTTACAGACGGTAAAGGTTCTGTGGAGGGATCATTCTTTATCCCAAGTCAAGATCTTCGGCCGGGCGAGACGGGCACACCCACGAGATTTAGAACTGGTGAAGCGGTCTTTACATTAATTGATATTACAGAATTAAATCCTGATGATGCTGTTTGTGTTGCTTCTGCAATCTTTAGTTCCTCCGGTATTCTATTTACAAGACAAGAAGACGTACTATCTACTCGAGTTCTTACTATAGCAGGAACAACCTCGCTTAATACAGAAAGAACAAATGTTAACGTAACTAGAAGAACAATACCTGGCGAAAGAGATTGGGATGGCCCCGGCGGTAGAGATCCTGATCCCGTCGCGCAGTCTTTCTTCATACCAGAAGACACTGGAATGTTCGTGACTAAGGTTGGAGTTTACTTTGGTGCAAAAGATCAAGGCGCTGAAGGGGAAGACCCACTTCCTGTCCAGATCCAGATCCGCCAAATGATTAACGGTATAACTTCAAGGGAATTTGCGGTGCCAGGATCTGTTGTTACGATCCCCGCGTCGGATGTGGTAATATCTGCTGATGCGTCTGCAGAGACAATCGCAGTATTTGAAGAGCCGGTATACTTAAGCCCATTTAATGAGTACTGCATTGTAGTTTACACATTTAGTGATCAGTATGAGGTCTTCGTCTCAGAGATGGGCGAGTTTGTATTAGGTACAACAACTAAAAAAGTAAACACCCAGCCCTATCTTGGATCATTCTTTAAATCTCAGAATAATAAGACTTGGACACCAGATCAATATACTGATATGAAGCTAAAAATTTATCGTGCTGATTTTAACACCTCAGGTGGTACGGCTATATTAAAGAACGTTGCAACCCCTAGAAAGATACTGCCCGTAGATCCAATTAACTTTTTCTATGATTCAGATCATACTCTGGTAAAGGTTGAACAAAGAGGCTGTGGATTAGACATCGGTGACGAAGTTATGATTACAGGAGCTGCTGGCGCTTTAGGTTCAACATTAAACAATACAACCTTTACTGTGCAAAACGTAGACCCTACTGGATTCTCTATTAATATTCCAAGCCTTGCAGCACCGGTACCATTCGCTCGTGTAAAGACCGGCGGTGAAAGCGTTAATGTTAATCAGTCTTACCGATATGAGATTCTTTGGCCGAGTATTGAGGATTTAAAACCTGTTGATACTTCGATAATATATTCTGCAAGGACGACTTCCGGCAGATCCTATGCTGGTCTTGAAACAGCGAACGTATTAGAAACTTCATATTCTAACATCGGTATTAAGGAAAATAATTACTATTCCAATACTAAACTTTTACCATATAGTACAAAAAGACAAGATTCATTAATCATTAAAAGTATTATGTCCAGTGAAAATTCTTTCGTTTCACCTGTAATCGATCTACAAAGAGCCTCTGCTACATTAATTGGTAATCTTATTGATAATCCTTCTACTATAGCCACCACAACTACTAATAAGTCGATTATATTTGTACCTGAGACCGGTGAAGGTTCTTCCGCAGCAAAGCACATTACTACACCGATAACTCTAGCGAATTCTGCTGTAGGCTTAAAAATTCTTATGGGTGCGAATAGACCTTATGAATCAAATATTCGAATGTTCTATAAAGTAAGTAATGAAAGCCCATATTCTGAAGCTTTAAAAAGAACAGTAGACTTCAATGAGATTCCTTGGGTTGAGATTAATCCCGATACGCCAGTACCTACTGACCAGAATCCCGATGTCTTTAGAGAGTATGGATATACAGTAGGCGGGGACTTTGGACTAGAAGAATCCTTTACACAATTCCAAATAAAAGTTGTAATGACTTCTTCAAATAATGCAAAGGTTCCGGTACTAAGGGATCTTAGAGTAATCGCACTGGGAGATTAATTATGCCATATATAAAAGTGAGGGATAATCCGGATCTAGTGAGAGATCTTACCTCCGGTGCTATTCTGAATGTGAATGAAGATGCGATACTAAAAGCCCGTGAAAGAAAAAGAAAAAAGAAACAAGAGCAGGAAGAATTAGAGAAGATGAAATCAGATATAACTGAGATTAAAGATCTTCTTTCTTCTCTTATTAATAAAATAGGTGATTAATGGCCAGGAAGCAATATATAGACCTAAGCAATTCGATTGAGGCTTGGAGACAGAAGAATAATATTACCTCTGATTATATTGGTGACCTAGATGAGATTAATCTACCGGTACCACATGATCAGTCAATCGTAAAAGCCATTAATAACCTTGACTCCAGAATACGGGATGAGAGCGAAGTGCGGTCTTTATTCGGCGTTATACAGACTGGCCCTACCACCTTATCGTCTCTTACATACGATGACGCTACTGGAACATTTTACTATAATACCGTTGCACTGACAGCTAGTCATATTCCACTTTTAGATGCATCTAAAATTACTATGGGTCAGTTTAATCCGGATCGGATTCCACCTTTAGATGCGTCCAAGATTGGCTCTGGGGTATTTGATCTTTTAAGAATCCCAGATCTTCCTGCGTCCAAGATTACCTCGGGTATATTCTATCCGAATCGTATTCCCAACCTTGATGCATCAAAGATTATCTCGGGTGTGTTCGACCTTGATCGTATTCCGACTATTCCGGTTACTAAATTAGGATTAGGTGCTAGTGGCGAGACTATTCCAAAAAGTCTATTGGATCCAGATATTGTTTATAAATCTGAAATGCAAACCATTAGTGGGCAGAAGACGTTTACTAGCAATATTCTTCTCTATGCGAATATGTGGACAAATGCGGATGTACAACACGATATAGGCCAACCTTCTCTTCGATTTAGAAGCATGTATGCAAATGCGTTTGTAGGAACTGCAACACAATCCCTGTATGCCGACCTTGCAGAAAAGTACTTAGCCGACGACGATTATGAGTATGGAACAGTTATGGCTGTTGGCGGTGAGAAAGAAGTCACCGCTGCTACCAAGGAAACCTCCCATTCAATCGTTGGCGTAGTATCCCAAAATCCAGGACTGATTATGAATAGCAGTCTTGAGAATGGCACGTTAGTCGCTCTAAAAGGTCGAGTCCCTGTTCGTATTATTGGCTCCGTCAATAAGGGTGACAGACTAGTTCTTTCTGATGTACCAGGACATGCTGTAGCCGATAATTCTAGTAGCGAATATCTTGCTATTGCACTAGAATCTGGCGTTGACATGGTAGAAGCAATCATTCGATAATATTAAAATAGTATAAATTATGTGGGGGTGTAGGCATGTTTTCTATTTACAAAATGATAGAAGTGTTGTATAATGATTACTTATACGGACAGCGGATGGTGTCCTATATCGATGAAGATGGTCTGCAGCATTATGCAGAGAAGTTTTCAGAGATCTTAGGAAAAGAATCGATTACTATAAAGCTCGAAGGTATGGAAAGGTTTAGCAAAGACCTTTTTGATAGGGGTCAAGAATTAGCTCTAAATTATAACCATGAAGGCCCAGTGACCTGTCACGTATTCTATGCGAAAGAAAATAGTCCGTCCTTTGGGATGCATACAGACCCAGACGATGTGATTATTGTCTGTCTTGAAGGTAAAAAGACACTCATTGTGAATTCTGTGTATATAACACTTAATCCGGGTGAGGAAGTCTATATACCACATAATACACCGCATCAAGCTTTGAATGAGTATGAGGCTCTTTCACTCAGCTACGGTCTAGAAAGATTTATTGAGGATAAGATGAATGAATTGGATGTTCTATCTTAAGACCACTGAAACCTGTAATCTAAATTGCAGTCACTGTTTTACTAATGGTATTAACGGTGCAAAAGTATATTGGGATGTAGAAAAACTTACGGATTGGCTTCATCGATTTCGCAATGAGCAGGGCAAAGAGAATGACACGGCACACTGTGAATTCCACGGTGGAGAACCTTTCCTAGTACCAGTTCAACAGATGAGAACGGTATGGGAGAATTGCAAAGACCTATGGGAAAGAATGACATGGGGTTGCACTACAAACCTAGTTTTTAAAATGTACGACGAGCACGTTGAATTTATTAAAGGCCCGCTAGGGAATAGACTTGGAACATCTTGGGATCCTAAGATTCGATTTGCAAATAATAAACAATATAAACTCTGGCACTCAAATGTAAAAAGACTATTGGCAGAAGGCGTTACAGTAAGGCTTTTTATTAGTGTTACAAAAGACACTATAGCTTATGCCCCTAAAGTCCTTCTTCGGTGGATAAGGGGATTAGGCGTTCAAGAGGTGTCTTTTGAAAGACTTACGAATAACGGATCGGCAAGAAAATTTCCCCGCATCTTCCCTACTAATCTAGAGCTAGACGAATGGTTCCTTAGGATGCATGAACAGTCTGAAAAGATTGGTGCTCGGGATTGGTTTGAGAATGATTTTCTAGAGAACGTATATGCTAAATTTGAGACCGGGTTTAATAAATGTGGTACGTTCTGCCGAGACTGTGAAGAGAAGCTCTTTACGATTAACGGCGATGGTACTATATCAGGATGTCCAAACTCTGCACCTGAATTCCAATTCGGACATATTGATGATTCGATAAAAAGTCTTATAAATAGTCCAAGAAGAATACGAAACATTTTGGAAGAGAGAGCCAGAAACCCAAATTGCTTTACTTGTGATGTATTTAAATACTGTGGTGGCGACTGTCACCAATTGGAATGGCAAGATGATGTATGTGGTGCGCCCAAGAGTCTAATGAGAAAATTAATGGAAGAAATTAAAGATGCCAATTAGTAACCCCGTTGATGAACCTACCCTACTGGGAAAATATTACGAGACGTACGTCAACCGTATTAATGACCAGATTGTATGGTTTCAGGATAATTTTCCCAGTCAGTATATGGTTCAAGATGTAGCACCATATACTACCCCGAATGCAGATCAGGCTGCATTCCAGACCGGGGTTAACGACAATGTAGGCGGGATTACTAGTATTGCAACCCAGGCAGCAATTCAGAACGATCCCTCTACTCAATATAGACTAGATTTAGGTGGATTTATAATTAATGCATATGTGGTATACAACCTTATCTTAAACGATGCAATTCGGTATAATAGCATCCGATTAACTAGGGTTAAGCAAACCATATCCGGAAATCAAGGGTATGTTAATTATGATGAAACCCAAGTTGCTCTTCTGACTGCGGACTATGCATTACCTTTTGACATTTCTAGCGTAATTAATCAGCAGGAGTTTGCACCGGGTGAACTAATTCAAGACGAGGACTACGAACTTCTTTTCCAGCAACTTTATGACAAGTATTTTGCTATTCGTCAACAAGTTGTAACGTTTGAAAGAACTATTTGTCATGCGTCCTGTCACAGTAGCTGTCACGGATCTCGTGGAAGGAGATAATTTATAATGAAGACGATTGAGACTGTTGCACCAATTCCTTTGGATCAACTAAAGGAATATTTTGTCGATAAAGATGTTGTTTTTTTGGTAAAGTATCAAGAATCCACATTAAAGGGCGAGCAGCTCCTAACCTATCTAAGCAATCTGGAGATTCCATGTGATTTGCTATTTAAGGATTTATCTGAACTTTATGAGGTGTTAGAAACGTATCTAACATTTGATCGTCTAGTTAATATTCCAATCCTTAAGCATTTTGTCATTAACATACTACTAGAATCAAGAGAACTAGTAGCGCCAAAGCATTCAGATTTTATAGCTAAAAATAAAGAAGCACTAAATGTGTGGACACAGAAATTAGACTCTCTTACTCTTTATAACTTTTATACGGTTCAGTCGGAACAGCTAAAAGAATTTGTTAAATCCCACGGTGAAAGTGAATACGATGGTAACTCTGGGATTAATTTTGTACAATTACTAGATGAACCACTCTTCTATGAATTCTATAGAAAAGTAGACCGAAACAATTTAAAGTACTTCCCATCATACTTTAACAATAATATGTTTAATGGAAAAACCCTTTATCAATATTGGGCAAATGAAAATAACCCACTGTTCTTGGTAAATTGGGGTATTTTGACCAACGGTGGAAACGATTTAACCGAAAAGGAATACCTCGATGATACATCTATTCAATAAGTGTTATCTAGAACTAGATAATAAAATTGATATTAATTTAGACAGATACGTTATCTCCAAAGAAAACGGCTATGACGTTTGGGAGAAGATAAAAGATATCCAAAGGGGAACCTTATTCGGATATCAAGATTCGGCGGGATCCAAAGATATTGTATCCATTATGACGTCAATATATTTTACTGTGTTGAACAAAGATGACAAATTAGTCTATTACGTCGACCTAGAAACGTTTCCTAAATTTCTTGCTTCATGGTATAAGTTTCTTTTACCAAATCTAGAATTAGAAGAAGCTACCAATCTTTATAAAGCAATTGTACTTTATCATAACGTATATCACAGATATGTTTATCAAGAGCAAAATAGCGTAGAAGAATTAGTTCTTGATTACGATCCGGTCGTCTTTATAAAAGAATTCGAATCTCTGGAAGACGTTAAATATAATGATCAGGAAAGATATTTCCGAGAGCTCATTATAGGAAACACAAGCTTTGAATTTAAGATCGCATCGTTCCTGTATAACGAATCTGTTTCTACTGAGCTATCGGATATAACCCGTGTGCTTCTTACGAAAGAGGTAGAGAACGCTTTGATCGAATTGAGGGAGATTTTCTATTCACTCTTCCTAAGGCCGGAATTCTCTACAAAGATTGGGTTAAGTAAAACATATGATTTAACTAACGCGAACGAGATTTACCAAGATGGGTCTAAGTACGTAGACTTGCTATTCAATAGTCGTATATGGAAAACCTCTGCACTATCTCTCGCTTCTACTAATTCTACCACAGTGGATGTGGCTTCGTTAACGGAAGAAGACGGTCAAGCCTTTAAGGATTTTATTACTGACATAGGAATCCTAACATCGTACGACTCAGATTCGATAATTCAAGACAGTCTATATCTTACTGACTATCTAAGAAATATTAAAGAAGGATTTACTATTGAGGAGATGAGAGATTTTATTGTCAAGGAATATAAAAAGGTTAACTCCGCATCAATCTTTAATAGTACCGTTCTGCCAAGTGTAAACAGTTATCTTCTGGATCATATCCTTAAAAATACAGATAACCTGGAGGTATTGGAGAAATACTCTCTATCATAATTATAGGGCTTTGAATGAGCATACAAGATATCATAAAAAGCAAAGTGCCAGACTATGCGGAGATAGAAGTCTTTTTCTTTGAACAGTGCAATTTAAGATGCATACACTGCTTTCAGGATCACGAAAGCACCGTGGGTAGGACATTTCCTAGACCATAGCATGGAACGTATTACTATTAATTTTGGATTTACCATACCGGAGCTTAGCTATGGATTTGATTATTAAACCTACAGAGATCTGCAATTTTAAATGCACATTCTGTTCCTCTACACAGATATCTGAAGAACATACCACAAGACTTGACTTGAATAAGATCTTTGCCTTTCTAAAAAGGTTTCCTGAAACAAGAACCATTATTGTAAATGGTGGGGACCCGTTGATGATGGAGCCAGCTTACTATTGGAAAATTATAGATTATCTAGATCGTAATGATCTACCTGCGACAATTTCTCTTACTACAAATCTTTGGCCATTCTTTGTAAAGCCGAAGAAGTGGGAAGAGCTCTTCCTACACCCCAGAATAGGTGTTGCAACATCGTTTCAATATGGCTCAGGAAGACTCAAAGGCGACTACTCAGTTTTTACTGAAGAAGACTTCTGGGGCGTGTCTGATATGATGTTAGAGCGGATTGGTTATCGACCTTCTTTTATTGCCGTTATAACAGAAGAGAATGAAGATTCGGTTATTGAGACTGTAGAATTAGCAAAAAAGATGGACGTCGTTTGTAAGGTGAATTATGCCATGGCAAGCGGCGATCAGGATAAGCCATATAGATTGTCAAAGATATATGAAAAATACGTCGATATATGGAAAGCTGGACTTCATCCATGGGAACATAATACCCAGCAGATGATGAAGAGACTAAAGGGTGAACCCACAATTTGTCCACAGTCTAGAAATTGTGATGAGGGTATTCGGACTATTCAACCTGAAGGCGATTACTACTCTTGTGGTGCCTTTGGCGACGACAAGGATAAAGCTATAGATTTTCAACATGAAATGAAGGGTGGATTCGTTACCCCTCTTCAGAATGACATGGAGCTCCTTTCCTTAAAGCAAGCTTGCTTTACATGTCCAATGTTCGAGATCTGTAATGGATGCAAGAAAACAATAAAAGATTTAAAAAGACATAATATGGTTGAGGCACATTGTTTTCATATGAAGCAGATTGCACCTGAGATACTAAAAGCTAACGGAATAAATAAAAGCGTAACGCCATACATTAAGGAATATGAGGAAGTATAAATGATTGAAACTGTTTTTCCTATTAAAATACTTGTAGACGAGCTTGAGTTTACCCCTATTGATAATTTGGATGCATGATAGTTTCTATTAATCCTTCTTACTTTTGTAATTTCAGATGTGATTTTTGTTATCTTACAAAAGAGCAACTTGGTGATCAGAAGAGAATCTCAATAGAGAAAATGGCGCATGATCTTCTAGACAACGCACCACCAGAAGACTTTCACTGGTGCCGTCATGAAATTGAAAAACGGATTGAGGAAAGTAAATGAAAATCGAAGGCACAATCCCTTGCATCGTTTGCAAAACACCATTGCAGAATCTTGAATATGAATTACCAAACGGCAGCAATGTAGAAATACATACTATGTATGGTCTGCATTTTTCATCTTCTGGCCACTATGGTTCTACTATTTTTGATCCAATGGGTACTGGTGAAAAACTTGATGTTGCTATCTGTGACAAATGTGTTATGGCAAATCTTGATATTGTCCGAGGTACTGGAAAGGAATCGTTGGAAGTATTCAAAGAACTGTTTAAGGATGGAGAAAGCGAATGAGCAATATGTTGAAATGGGCTGAGCAAGAACTGCGTTATGCAGGATATGATATTAACGATCCAGAAGACGGACCTAACCGCTGGCTCGCAGAAGGGACACTCGAACTGCTGAAGGTGTTTGCAGAGCAAGGGCATAGTGGTATGTCTGCTCCCTATGCTGTATCTCTCTTTGAGAAACTTGCCATGTGGAAACCTATCGCTCCGTTGACTGGTGAGGATGACGAGTGGAACGAAATTATTCTTAACATCAACAATGTCGATGGGGGTTCTGCTCAGAACCGTCGTAACAGTTCAGTGTTCAAGAGAGAGGATGGTCAGGCATATTGGAGTGGTGCTCGAGTGTTTTGGGAATGGTATACTCATCCCGAGATTGATGATGGCAAACCGTATAAGAGCTACTACACGAGTCGTGATAGCCGAGTAGATATTGAGTTTCCTTGGACCCAACCGGATAAACCTGAGTATGTGTTCGTACCTACCGAAGAGTTTCCAAATGAGGAGTTGGATCAATGAGTGAAGCAGCCACGGCTATCATATTAGCGTTTAACGTAGGCGTTATGCTCGGTCTTGGTGTAGCAACAACACAGTGGAGCCTCATTATTGGCGGCGCTGTATTACTGTTCGTAGTCGCATATTACTATCATAGCTTTGTAAAACCTAAGGAGAAATCATAATGAGTGAAGAGGAGAAGGCTCGGCCATACCGGTGCTTGTGGTACAACGGCTCCGATTCGGATATGACCATGATGACTCGAAAAAAGTTTCTGAAAAAAACAAATCAAATGGATACTTGATCAATTTGGATTCTCTTCTATCACAAATCCCACAGATTGATCATATTGATCTATATGGCGGAGAGATAGGCGCTTTAAAAAAGAGTTATTTCTACGATTTAAAGTCAGTGATTCAAAAACATTATCCAGGTGAAATAAACTTGATAACGAATTATTCTATGCTTCCCCCTGGCTTTTTCGAGGAAGACTTTTATCTATCAGTGTCATATGATTTTGAAGCCCGAGAGAAGCACGAGTTAGTGTTTCAGAATATGATGATGTCGACGGTCCCGATCGCGGTACTCGTGCTCGCGAGCCCTCGCGTGCTCGAGATGAATGTTGATGATATGATCTCTATGTTAAATATGTGCACGTCGGTGGAATCAGTTGAGATTAAACCTTATTCTATAAATCAAGCAAATGAACACAATGTAACACATAATCAATTTGAAGAGTTTGTTTTAAAATGGATTGAATCACCAATAAAGAAAAGATTTGAATTCATTAATTTAAATCGGATAAAGGATTCCTACTCTAAAGAGTATAACGCATTCTCGGATAATCACATCTATATTACGCCCAATGGTAAATTCGGTGTACTTGAATTCGATAAGAGTGATAGAGAATACTTCTTGGAGTTAGATAGTTGGGAGGATTATCTAGCATGGACCGAAAAAGAAAAAGTAGGCATGAGTGATATTTGCAAGTCATGTAAATACTTTGGGCATTGCTTAACTGAGCACTACCGATATGTAGAGAATCTTGATAATGGTTGTAACGGATATAAAGGACTTTTGGATTGGTATGAAAGAATGGAAAATAGCACAGGACGTGTTTCATAGGCTGAATCGTCACCACGAAGACGATTTAAAAAATGTGGATATTACATTCTCTGATGAAACGGTGGCAGATGTAATACTTCACTTTAATCGTAAAGTAGATCATTGGATATATCCTGCAAAAAGCTACTTCGTTGCCATATGTTATGCATCATGGGTATCTGAGGACTTTGGTGAAGATTTTTATGATGTACTATCAGACCCAGAACTCCTTGCAGGAAACGATCCGTACTTTATTCCTTATGAAAAAGATATGGAAACTTACAATCGTATATTAGAAGCGATAGCACTTCCAATCCCGATGTGTGGAATGGTACCGGATGTTCGCAAATATTATGAATTTGAATTCGAACTGGCTTTAAAAAAGTTATAAATACAATCAAACCTTAGGATAATATTGGAATCACTATGGCTAGAAAACCGGAAGTTTATCTCACAGATACTATAGAGACTTGGAGACAGAAGACGAACCGACTTTCGTCAATTGTTGGTGAGCCCGATGATCTATCGACTACAAATAAAACTGACATAGTCTCAGCAATTAATGAAGTTAGGCAATCATCAGGCGTCTCCTTTGTGAGAGATCAGATTTCTGCCATTACGACTGGTGGTGGTAATTATGCTTCATTAGCATATAACAAAAATAGTGGTGTGCTAACATTTACTACAAATACCTTGCAATCCGGTGACATACCCCAAATTGATGCATCGAAAGTTCCCACCGGCGTATTCAATGCATCGCAGATACCGTCCTTAGATGCATCCAAGATTACTACAGGTATAATTGATATTACTAGACTTCCACAATCTGTTAGAGATGCAACAGGTGGCATTGGTGTGTCTACTACGGATGATCTACCAGAAGGTTCTGGTAATCTTTACTTTACCACTTTAAGGGCTAGACAGTCTATTATTGCAGGAAGTAATATAACATATAACTCTACAACTGGTGTAATTTCAGCAACCGGTGGCGGCGAAGTCGACCTTAAGGTTGATCCTGATTATGATGCGCCTACGGATAGAGATAATAACTGGGCGGCACATTCACTTCAGTCTGTTTACTTCTTCTTAGATACAAATAAAAGTGAAGGTAACAATTATTTTGGCATCTACAATGACGTAGATCCCTATAATGATACAGTCAATAGCGGTAATGCTATATTTAGAGTTGATGAAACCGGTGATGTGAATGTTACCGGGGTTATTCGTGCTTCTACATCCGGGATCGAATTTCCCCTCAATGCCTTTGGTGGATCAGGCGATACGGCAAAAATATATCTTACTGAAGCGAACGCCGGCACCGCCGAAGCAACACAACTTACTCTACAAATGACAAATGATTTAGATGATGAGATTCATTTAAGAGTACCTAGCGCAAACGGCGTAAAGATTAATGGATTTACAGCATACCATGAGGGTAACCTAGGTGCGGCAGCGGTGTCACCCAATGTACCTCTAGTCAGAGATGTTTTTATTGAGACCATTCAAAACTCAGGTGTATATTATTTTAATTCTTCCCAATACCCCGCTAACGTTTCAAGACCTCCCGATAACCATGAAATTATTTTAGTTTGTAAGGCCCCTGAACTCGGGTACGTAACAGAAGACGAAGTATATTTCGGTCAACAATCAAACCCCTCTGGCCTTGAGGAGGGGATAGTAGTAACAAGACATAATAATTCTTTACTCCTTCAACTGAGAATTGGTCAGAACGGGCCAGGTTGTATTACTAATAAAAACTCAGGAGCGGGGCACATTTTAACAGCCGCCAACTGGAGCGTAAAGGTTAGATTTATTTGGTGGGGGAGTGACGGTAACTACACCAAAGGGGTTACAAATTGGTTATCAAATCCCGCCGGGGTGGTAACAGTAACCACCCAAGGTGATCTATCCGGAAATCCGAATATAGAGCTTCCTGGGGGTTCTTCGTTCGGAACAGTTTCAGCCCTTCCCGGCATCCTTGCCGATGGGCTAACTACTGCTGGCGGGGTCATCACGACGAATACTTGGAAGACTGTTCCCGTTGACGCGCTTCAAATCAACAGCATCGCTGGCGCATCGCTTGCGGCAAATGTCATTTACCTGCCAGCCGGAACCTACTATGTGAAATGGGTTGTCCCGATTGGTTATTCGGGGGGTGGGGCTGCTGCGTGTGGCACGAGGCTTTACAACGTAACCGACGCGGGTGTCACATTAAACGGCCAACTTGGGATACAGATTGGTGAACACTACTCAGGCAACCAGATACACGGGATGGGAGCGTTCACTCTTGCAGGCGCAAAGGGTATCAGGGTTGAGGGTGTTGCGGATAACGGCGCGGTTAGCATAACCAAGGGCTTGTACCTTGAAATCTACAAGACAACATAGAGGATTTGGTGCATGAACCCACCCCTCCGCACAAAAGAAAGATAAGAAATGGTAAGAATAGTAGATCTACAGGAAGTAACCAATCTACAGATTGATAGTCAGGATTACTTTGTTATCTCTAATCTGAATTCTACTAGCGGTACTTATGGTACCGCTAGAATCTCTGCTAATGAGTTTTTTCAATATGTTAACGCTGGTCCAGGTAACGTAAGCCCTGAAGAATTTAATACTGCTATCAGTAACATAAACACTACCATTAGTAACTTAACCACAGACGATGTAGCAGAAGAATCAAATCTATATTTTACAACTGCTAGAGCTAGAAGTTCCATTTCAGCTACTGGGAGTATTTCATACAATTCTTCCACCGGGGTTATTTCATATACCCAACCGACTAACGTTAGTACATTTACAAATGACGCTGGTTACGTTACGGCTGCTGACGGCCTTGATTCCGCCGAAGCAATTGCTTTAATTAATGCTGCATATGTACAAGCTCGACAAGATTATCAATATTCGAGCTTAACTGGTGTACCCACAAACGTTAGTACATTTACAAATGACGCGGGTTATCTGACCGACGCAGATACACTCGACTCCGCCGAAGCAATTGCCCTAATTAATGCTGCATATGTACAAGCTCGACAAGATTATCAATATTCGAGCTTAACTGGCGCGCCCACAAACGTTAGTACTTTTAATAACGACGCTGGTTATCTGACAGACGCAGATACTCTGGATTCGGCTGAAGCAATCGCTTTAATTGACTCTGCATATGTACAAGCTCGACAAGATTATCAATATTCCAGCTTAACTGGCGCGCCTACAAACGTTAGTACATTTACAAATGACGCGGGTTATCTGACAGCCGCAGATAGTACTGCAGTAGTAGCCGGTGTTAATGTTTACAGCGACAGCACATACTTGCCTCTAGTGGGCAACAATGCTGGTGATCTGGCATTTGCAACTGATAACAACGGTTTGTATATCTGGGCTGCCACCGCATGGCAAGTAACCAAAGCACGTACTACTGACGAATTACTCGAAGGTTCAGTCAAGTTATATTATACAGACGAACGTGTTGATGACCGGGTTGATAAGTTAATTGTCGGCGGAAATAATATCACTGCTACATACAATGATGCTGCCGGAACACTTACGATAGATGGACAACCAGGTTATGCTGATTCAGACGTTGCTGCTTACTTGTATGGCAACTTAGATACCTCTATTATACCAGACACAAATGCAACATATGACATTGGTACAGCCTCTTATAAAATTAGAGATTTATATCTAAGTGATAATTCTTTGCACATTGGTGAAAATACTCTTAGTACTAACGTTAGTAAATTATTGTTTAATGGCGAAGATGTAATGGATTATGCCAATATTACAAGCAAACCAACAACACTTGCTGGTTATGGAATTACTGATGGTTACGTTACGGCTGCTGACGGCCTTGATTCCGCCGAAGCAATCGCTTTAATTGACTCTGCATATGTACAAGCTCGACAAGATTATCAATATTCGAGCTTAACTGGTGTACCCACAAACGTTAGTACTTTTAATAACGACGCTGGTTACGTTACGGCTGCTGACGGCCTTGATTCCGCCGAAGCAATTGCTTTAATTGACTCTGCATATGTTCAGGCTCGAGTTGGTGAGGTGGGGATAGACTCTGATGCTATTATTTCACTAATTGACTCTGCATATGTTCAGGCAAGACAACTGACTTATGACTTCCTAGATTCTGCCGAAGCAATTGCTTTAATTGACTCTGCATATGTTCAGGCTCGAGCAAATGAGGTTTACATAACTGGTATTACAGACCCTAAATATATAAGTCTTACTGGTGACTCTATGACTGGTGATCTGTGGGTTGATGGATCGATCTACGCTTCGGGTAACATTACAGGATTTGCTTCATTCTCTGATATTACCTTAAAAGAAAATGTTATTCAAATCGAAAGCGCATTAGATAAGGTCTTAAATCTTACAGGGTACACATTTAACTATATTGGTAACCCAGTAAGAGTACCCGGTTTAATTGCACAAGAAGTAGAGATCCAATTACCCGAAGCTGTATACGAGACCCCAGGTGGTAAAAAAGCCGTACACTATGGAAATATGATGGGTTTAATGGTAGAAGCTATTAAGGAATTAAAGTCCGAAATAGATGAAATTAAAGAAAAGTTAAAATGACATTTGGCCAATACCTTCCAGACTCTATAGGATTACCTCTTGATCTAAACAATCTAATTCAGGAATTTTCGATACTCGATTCTTCCGATATTTCTCTGCAAGATTTTTATCTTGGCGGGGGTTTAGTTCCTGATAATAATTTCTACAGGTACGTCTGCGATATTCCTCTTGCAGGCCCGATATCATATCAGAACTTTTATCCTGCTAGAAAATTTGCCCTTACCTCTCCACTTGCATCACAGAATGAGGGTTCGACTTTTAATATAACGCTTGCTACTACACCGGCTCTTCCCAATGGTTCTGTTATAGAATATAATGTAACGGGTGGTATAACTAATGATGATCTTCTTTCGACTGGCGCGCAGACCACCGGAAACTTTACGCTAACAAATGGAACAGGTGTTTTAACCTTTAACCTAAAATCTGACGTTTTGACGGAAGGCCCGGAGTATTTAAATCTATCTTTGGTTGGATTAGATTCTCCCTCTATTTCTATATTAATTAATGACACCAGCAAAAGTTTCGTTAACTTTGACTTTAGTGATCAGACCGCATCCCAATCCGGGACAACCGTTTCACTTAACGGTTGGACCGCTAAGATTGAACAGGTAAGATTGGGTATTAGTGCCATCGGTGGATTCACTTCGCCGGCTGATCCTACACCTAATCCCACTGGCCAAGGAGGTCAGGTAAGCCCTGGCGATGGAACATTAGATCCTAGTATGAGCTACAACTGGCAATTACTTACTTCGTCTAGTCTGATTGGTAGTAGCCCAGCTGGAAGACCTTGCATTCGTCTATATAGTACAGGGAATGTTAGCCTATTTGGGGATGTGTCCCACGGACCATATGTAATTAGTAATAATTATATCTCCTTTAGTGCTGGCGTAACTGTAGGATTTGATTGGAGAGCCGCTGCGGGCGGAGATGCCTATGACGTATTTGCATATCTATTGAAAGATGACGGTTCTGCCCAAATACTTTTAAATCAGACACAAGCCGGTACCTCAGGAGATACCGGATGGCTAACAGTTTCAGGGAACGTAAATACCACTGGTAATTATAAGTTCGTGTTCGTAAGTGGCACATTTGACTATTCATTTGGTGGGGTAGCGGGTGCTTCTCTCTACGTTACAAACATTCAAGTTTTATAGGAAATAATAAATGGCACATTACGAAGATCTTCAAATTGACCAGGGTACAGATGTAGTAGTTAAGCTTGAGTGTTACAATTCAGATGGCACAAAAAAGCTATTGAACTATTATGATTCTGACGAACAGACGATTATGCCCTTCTATATAGTTAGAGGTAAAATTAAAAAGACTTATAACTCAAAAGATTCAGATTCTTTGGACTTTAATACTACTACAATCTCTGCGGGCATCGAGGATCATATTATCGAGCTTTCTCTAACGAATTTACAGACGGATACTATGAAGCCGGGTAGATACGTATATGATGTCGAGTTAGAATCATATGATAGTGATACCGATGCTACAATCGTAGAAAGAATATTAGAGGGGAAACTTACTGTTACACCCTCAGTAACACGGTTAGGTAGATAATATGGCAGAGATTAAAGTTGTATCAAATAGAACAATTGTTAAAAAAGTTATTGTAGGAACACCTTTAGCAACTACTAAAAAGATAGCTATCCAAACTACGCTATCTAGTGTTCTAGATGTTGACACCTCAAATAGATTAGACGGTAGTATTTTAGTATATGATGATTTTACAGGAAACTGGAAAGCGCAAAATCTCCTTAATTTGCAAACAATAGATGGTGGGGATGTATTCTAATTAGTATAAATAGATACAAATAACGAAAAAGAAACGAGGTTATCTTTTTATGGCTTCTATTATTCAGATTAAAAGATCCGGTACCCAACTACAGCCTACCTCCCTAAAGATCGGTGAATTAGCATATTCCTATGCAGACAGTTCGCAGAAGCTTTTTATCGGGGTAGGAAATGTAGACTCCTTTGGTACTGCAGACGATATTGCAGTGATCGGTGGAGCATTTTATACAGGTCTTTTAACTGTTGAAAATGGCGTATCTTCTCCAAATAGGGTATTGGTTCTTGGTGACAGTCGAGACGTTGACTACCTCTATATTAAAACACTCTTATCAGATTCTGCAGTAATTCAAAACATCGTATCCGAGTACGGTGAGATTCTGGTCATAAGATCGGAAGAAATTACTGTAAACTACCTACAGGCCGATTCCGCAGATTTTACACTGCTTAGAGCAGAAGAAGGAATCGTAAAACAGTTTGCATCAGATTCCGCTTATATTAAATATGCATCGATTGACTCTGCAGACATTTCTCAGCTTTCAGCAGATAGCTCATACCTTAAGTACTTAAAATCTGATAGCGCAGACATTGATGTCTTAAGAACTAATAGAATTGAAACAAAGTACATTGGTGCGGATAGTGCATTCATATCCCAACTAAGTGGTGATAGCGCTTACATTAAATATCTGCTAGCTGACAGTGCATTTATCTCCCAGCTTTCAGCAGATAGCGCCTACACCAAGTACTTAAAAGCTGACAGTGCATTTATCTCCCAGCTCAGCGCTGATAGCACCTACACGAAGTATCTTCAAGCCGATAGTGCATTCATCTCCCAGCTCAGCGCTGATAGTGCTTACGCTAAGTACCTTCAGGCAGACAGTGCATTTATATCACAGCTAAGCATCGATAGTGCTTACGCTAAGTACCTTCAGGCAGACAGTGCATTCATCTCCCAGCTAAGTGCAGACAGTGCTTACATTAAGTATTTGTTAGCTGATAGTGCGTTCATCTCTCAACTTAGCGCAGACAGTGCTTACGTTAAGTACTTAAAAGCTGACAGTGCATTCATCTCGCAACTTAGCGCAGACAGTGCTTACGTTAAGTACTTAAAAGCTGACAGTGCATTCATCTCCCAGTTAAGTGCAGACAGCGCTTATAGCAAATACCTAAAAGCTGATAGCGCGTTTATCTCTCAGCTAAGTGGTGATAGTGCTTACTTCAAATATCTAAAAGCTGATAGCGCCTTCATATCTCAACTTAGTGCAGATAGTGCTTATGCTAAGTATCTTCAAGCCGATAGTGCGTTTATCTCTCAGCTAAGTGGTGATAGTGCTTATATTAAGTATTTGCTAGCTGATAGTGCGTTTATCTCCCAGCTTAGTGGTGATAGCGCTTACTTTAAGTATCTCCAAGCTGACATAGCAAGAGTCGAATATTTAGAAGTCGATAGTGCCTTTATCTCACAGCTAAGTGGTGATAGCGCTTACTTTAAGTATCTTCAAGCTGACGATGCTTATATTAGTCGGCTTGATGTAGATAGCTTTAAAACCGGAAGATTGTACACCGGATTTATAGATGGTCCAGAAACCATCTATATTGACCCTTCTGCCCTTGGTGATAACACCGGTAGAGTAGTTATTCTAGGCGATCTTATTATTGAAGGTGAAACGACTACTGTCAATTCCACTACTGTTACGATCAACGATAAAAATCTTGTTCTAGCAGATTCTGCAGTAGACTCAGCCTTTGCTGATGGTGCCGGAATTACGATTGGTGGTGCTAATGCAACATTTACATACCGCTTTTCAGGTGATAGATTTGTAACAAATAAAGATCTTGCCGTTCCTACCATTTATGCAGACTCTGGAGAGATTACAAACCTTATCTCTACTAACTTATCTGTTACTAACTTATCTGTTACTAACTTATCTGTCGACTCCGCAAAAATAACTAATATTTCAGGTACCGACCTTAACTATCAAAGTGGTTACTTCCAATCACTAACAGCAGAAAACTTTGCTATCGATGGATTAAGACCTTATACTGTAGTTATTGTTGATAGTAAAGGTGAGATTGCTTCCGAAGAAGATCTAGGGTTTAATGAGACACAATTCTCAGTTGGTATTGATAGATTTACTGTTAATAGAAACACTGGATCTACTTATATTTTCAGTGATTTAAATGTAGAATCAGATTTAACCGCGTCAACACTTACATTAAAATCTGTATCAACTGGCGCGATACTTGTTGCTGATAATGGCAACATGATGGATGAAACTGATAATCTTAGATTCGGCTCCAGACCATCAGAGTATGGTACGTTTAACGGTCTAAATGTTGGACTAGAGAGAATATTCGATTCCGGATATTACCGCTTTTCAGTAAATCAGAATACTGGTGCTGTTGCTGCACAAAGTATGAAGATTGGAGCATATCCTGAAAGACCTTTAGGACAGTTTACACAAACTTATCCTAATGAAGGTGTTCTAGATTTCTATGGATTAGAGATCGGAGATAAGGTATTAACTTCCACCGCTCAATTAAACAAATTCCAGGTAGATATTAGTAGAGCTGATGCGCGTGGATTAGATTCGTTCAGCGAAGAAGCAAATATTATTCAAGTAAAATCTATACTTGATAGCACGATCTTTGAAGTAAAAAAAGACGGATCTATTAACTTTACTGGTGCTTTACTAAAAGATGGATTACCCTTTGAAGCGGGTGGTGTATTTAAAAAGTCTACCTACGAAGATGTTTATTACGATGCACCTAGGGTTACAAGTAATTTCTCTGACCCCCAAAGTATTCTTTTATATAATGCTCAAAGGGGCGGACGTCTAGGGCTTAATACTACTACGCCTAAGCACCAGTTAGAGATTAGTGACGGAGAGCTATTTATTTCCGGTCCACTTAATACCGGAAGTACATATCCCGAAGCTTTAAACCTTGGGTATTCATATCCAAATGCTACGTCCAAATTCTTATTCTTTCCTCAAAAGGCTGCGACAAGAGGCGGATATTGGGACAATTCTCAATTCTCAGCATTTACCTTTGGAAACTACTCTACGGCATTTGGGCGTAATGTAAACGCCTTAGGTATTAGCTCTGTTGCGATGGGTGACAGCGCATCCGCAATAGATGAATATACCATTGCTATTGGTAAGAATGTTACCACAGGAACTAATAACGATAGAACAGCAGTTATCGGCGTAGATAACACCGTTCTAGCAAATTCTGGAAATTACATTGTAGTTATCGGTTCGAATAATACTAATGGTGGCGATGAAACCCACGTCTTTGGTAGAAATAATACAATTACTGCTACAGCGGATCGTGCGTACGTCTTCGGTCTCGATAACACTATCAGTGGCCTTCAAAGTACTATTATTGGCGCATCAAACAATGTATCTGCTTCTAATTCTAGAGTATTCGGTCGCGATAACACTATTACTAGCTTTGCACCAGGTTCAACTGTAATCGGTAACGATAACTTAGCTGATGCGACACAGGCAATAGTAATCGGTAGTAATTCTAAGGTATACGGCCAGAACTCAATTGCTATAGGCCCTGATATTACTGTAAAGGGTGATTTCAGCATTGGTATTTCTATTACTGGTGGCCAGCAGAAGCAGACCGTTGATTCTGATAACGTATTAGCTATTCTAGGCGGTGGTGTACTAATTAACCCAACCGCTGATAGTTATCAGGTTGGAAGTAATTCACTAGTAGTTGTTGGGGATATTCTATATACGGGCCAAATTCGCCAGTCGGTTCTTGGTGGTGGAACCGTTAGTGGAAATATCTTCGTAGACGACGGTACTGATGTAACATATACTGAAGGTAAAAACTTAGGTATACACGTGGAAACTCCTAGAGACCGTGTACAGATTGCCGGGTCATTCTCTATTCGCGATGAATTCCCGAATGTTACATATATTCCTGACGATCCTACGAATGCAGATATTCTAGACTCTACAGCAGGGGATCAAAATCAATTTGTATTCCACCCTGCATCAGGAGCAATTAGAGCTGGCTTATTAGAGTTTCTATCGAATGATAGCATTGGTATTCTTTCCGTTGGTATGGGATATAACCCAGTCGCAGGCAACTATGCAGTATCACTCGGTTATAACAATAAAGCGGACGGTGCACACTCCGTTGCAATAGGTAAAGATAACACTGTACCGGGTCAGTTTAATTACGTAATCGGTAAAGACAACCAAATTAATGACGGTACTGATCTTTATCTGTTTGGTAATGGAAATACCGTATCGGGTCAAGATAATATAGCGATTGGTACGAACATTACCATATCAACTAACGATACTGTAGTTGTAGGTCGATCCGTTAACACCACCGGAAATACCGCTAATGCGATTATTCTAAACCCTGAGAATGCGACTTACAATGTCGATTCTGCAGTGAATCAAGTTGTAATACCTGGAATAAACACTAACGTTGCTATCGGTAAAACCATAGCAGCTTATAAGCTAGACGTTGGCGGTGATATTAATCTAAATGGTAATCTCTATATAAATGATCAACTCGCTGGGATCTTTGAGTACGATTCACCAAGTAAATCGTACGTAGTGCCTCGTGGATTGATAATCGATGTAATCCCAGCCGATGGTCGTATTAATCTTACCATAGACAGTGTTGGCGTTACCGTTTACGATAGCTTAGGTGTTCTAGGTAATGCAGGTATCGTAGGTAATCTAAGAGTTGATGGATCACTACAAACCCAAGGTGAGGGAATTTTCGGAGGTAATCTTAGCTTAGATAGTGGTGCTAATTTTACACTTAAAGAAGGATCGCTAACCTTAAATAAAGGCAATCTGTCTATAGTTGGTGATCTAAATGTAGATAGCGGTAACACCTATATCCAAGATCTTTTCATAAAAGGTATTTCTTTCGACAGTTACCTTGTTGCTGCACTAACTGGTGGTTTACAAGATTTATTAGGTGAAGATCCGGTTCAAAGCGCACCCGGAAATATTGACACAATATCTAAAACATCGCCAATTGTAGTAACTACTTTTAATGTCCATGGCTTGGGTCAAAATTGGACAGTTGAATTCGACAGCGTCGGTGGTATGACTACCCTGAATAATGGGTCTTATTTTGTAGATATTATCAATACGTTGTCCTTCGAGCTATGGGACGATTCTACAGGAAACGAAAGCCGCAATCCAATTGACGGTAGATTGTTGGATGAATACGTACCAGGTACCGGTACTTTTATAGGCACTCCTTACGTAGCACCGGGTCAAACAACAACAGCACCAGTAAGCTTATTTGACGGATTAATTGATCTTATTGATACAGATTACGTTCAAGCTAGAGTCGCTTTGGAAAACTTCTGGGCGTATAACCCTTCCGTGGGCCCTGCGCTATCCTTTAATTTTGATCCAGACCCTTTAAGTAGAGTTCCAGTTGGTATTCATACACGTAATCCCGGTATTAATTATGCGCTAGATGTTAACGGTAACGTTAATGTTGGCGGAGAATTTTATATAGGCGGCGTGGAATTTAATGCCTGGTTTGCAGAAAACGGCGGGGCGACAATTTCACAAATAGTAGACGCTAATTACATTAATCAATTGGTGCAAGTCAACGAATCCACAATCGTAAACTTTATTGACTCAAACTATGTAACCAATATTGTTACAGACGAATATATTTTAGCAAGATCGAAAGACAGTTCATTCTGGCAAAGAACTGCTGACACTCTATTCTTCGGAACCTACCCTAATGTTTACAATGTAAAGGTTGGAATTGGAACCGACAACCCTGTGACAAAATTCCAGGTTGCAGGCAAAGGTACCTTCGATAGCGGTCTAGATGTAAGTGGTAATCTATTCGTTAAAGAATTCGATATTACTACTGATAGCACTTACCAGTATACATTCACTACAGATGATCTATCTGTCACACGGTCTGCTATATTCGATTCAAATGACATTGAAACAGCATACTTTACACAAGTATTAAATGAATCAGATACGTCCTTCTTACTTAATCTTGAGTTTAACGATCCTTATGTAAGGTATCTAAGCGTCTATACAATAAACGCACAGGGTGACTCTCAGGATCTTACCCCAGGTGAAAGTGCCGGCCAGCTTGGAGCTACGGCGGACTATGTTATTACTGGACCTCAGGATAACTTTATCCAAGTTGCTACCTCAGCAGTTGATTCCTCTAATCTTTTCCTATATTTTATTGAAAGAAAAATACCTTCTGATCTACTGGTATTATCAGATTCCGATAACAGTGGAAACATCTTAGATTATAATACTGCATATGTTCAGGTAATTCTTTCGGATTCATTAGGTCAACAAAAAGCTATTCTATCCAGCACGGATATCATCAAAGTCAATAACAATACGTTGATCGTAAACGATTCTTCATATTTAACAATTGGTGATAGAATTACGATCAACGACCGTTCGCCTAAAATATTGAGTGAGAATGAGCTTTGGGGTAAGCTGGATCAATATGGTAATACAATTATCCATGATGGCAATCTAACTCTAACGAACGGTAATGTTGTAGTAAACGGAAAGATTATATCTACAGATTCTGCGATCTTTGAAAATGGTATTTCTACTAACAAGATTTATGTTTCTGATTCGTTTACAATCGACGGGACATCTCGTTTTAATAACGATCTATATGTAGACTCTTCTGCGATATTCTATTATGGGCCTTCTGCTTTAACAGGAGAAAGCGACGGGGTTGGTAATCCAATCTACAAAAGACTGTCATTCGATTCCAACATCGAAAGAATTGTAGACTCTAATTACATCGGTAATAGACTTCAGGATGTTTGGAATTTTAATAACGATGAATTTGGCAATCAACAAATCTATTACGATAAAGGCGGCGCGATTGTCATCGGTCGTCCTGAGGATATGTATCCTGGCGATAGTAATACAAAGTTCCTAAGTGCTCGTGGAAACGCTATCTTTGCTCACGATAGTATTGATCTTGACATTGAAACCCTAACAGAGGATATAGTACCAAACTTCGGTCCTGGTGCTAGAATGATGTGGATTCCACAAAGAGGTGCATTCCGCGCTGGATACGTTTCAGATCAAGGCAATGGCGAGACCGTATTTGATGATAATAAAATTGGCCTATATTCTGTAGGTATCGGATATAACGCAGAAGCAGGACATTATTCTACAGCTATGGGATATAGCGTTTCTGCAGGATCTAGAGGTACTAACGGCGGAACAGTTAGTGTATCCTATGGTTTAAACATAACCAACAGAGGTACTAACGGCGTATCTATTGGTAAGGATCTATTCGCAGAAGATGCAGAAAATGGACTCTCTATCGGTAAAAATATTACCAATTTAAATGACAATAACGTTGCAATTGGTGATACTGTTACGGTTACCCAAAATGGTGCTGAAAACGTCGGTATTGGTAAAAACGTAACTGTAACCGGATCAAGTAATGGCGTTGGTATCGGTAGAAACATCACTGCTGGAAGAGGCTCAGTAGTCATCGGGGATACTAATAGCGCTGATCTTGGTGGTGTATCCGTTGGGCGTGATAACACAGCTAGTTATGGCGTAAGTGTTGGTATTAACACAGTATCATCTAGATCCGGATCGGTATCGGTAGGGGTTGGAAGTAGAGCAACAAACAATAGTTCGACTGCCGTGGGTGACGTCTCGCAAGCTGACGGAGCATCCTCAACTGCTGTTGGTAGAAACTCTAGAGCAAGTCACTCCGGCACCTCTGTAGGTGTTAATACTTTAGCTGGACAGTCAGCGGTAGCCTTAGGGGTTAGCACGACCGCTACAGGTTCGTCTGCGGTATCTTTAGGTAGAAGCAACACTGCAGGTGGGGGCAGCGGCGTGGCTATCGGTATAGGTAACACTGCTTCTACTGGAAGTATCGCAATCGGTTCATCCAACAATTCTACGTTAAGTGCGATAGTAATAGGTAGAAGTAACTATGGTAGCTCTGCTGTAGTATTAGGATCAGGAAATAACGTATCCACATCCTCGTCGGTTGCCGTTGGTTATTCTAACACTGGTGGTCAAGGTATCGTTAGCATAGGTAAGAGTAACATTGCTAACAACTATGGCGCTGTATTCGGTGTAGGAAACCAAAGTAATACCTACACATTTGTATATGGTAAAAACAACCGTAGTAATTATCAGGGCGGAGTATTTGGAGATAACAACGTCTCTAACAGAGATACATCTTTCGTATATGGATTTAATAACACAAGTAACTATAACGCATCCTTAATATTTGGTAGGAACAACACCTCCAATAACCAATCCTATATCTACGGACGATATAATACAAGTCAAACTCGTGTGAATATCTTCGGTAACTTTAATGACAACACAGTTACCTCTACTTCTGATTACGGTTACATCTTCGGTAACAAATCTAGTGTTACTAACTATGGATTTACCTTCGGTTCTAGAAATACCATAACTGATGGTGGATTTATATACGGTTCACAGTCTACGGTATCGGTCGGCGGTTATTCTTTCGGTGAAACCAACACCGTAAGCTATGGCGGATTTGCCTTCGGTAAGAGTAACGTTATAGATGGTGAAGCCGGAACGCCATATGCCTTCGGACTAGAAAACAGCGTTTCTGATAATGGTATTGCCTTTGGTAAAAATAACACCGTTAGTGGTAATGCAATTGCACTTGGTTCTAATACCTCTGCTACCGGAACCGGATCACTAGCGCTAGGAAATAATATCCTAGTATCAGGGAATAACTCCGTAGGTATCGGTCTAGCTGCGGTAAACACCGGTGATTCAGTAGGAAGAAACAATACACTTGCTATTCTCGGTGGTCAGGTAGGGATCGGTCTGAATGATCCCTACCCACTATATCAAGTTGAAGTAGATGGTGCTGTTAATACCAGAAACGGCGATTTCTATCACCGCGGTAAAAGACTATTTAATTATATTCTTGATGACGTAGCAAACCATAATTGGATTAGATCTAATGCTGATTCTGACTATATTCATAGCGCTACAGGCTTTGAATATTTAAGAACTTCACTAATACCTCAGTATTTCTTCCATAACGATTTACAAAACCTATATTACATCGGTGGCGGAAACGTTGGTATTAAAACTGCTAATCCACAGTATGATCTACACGTAGGTGGTGATATTAACTTCGACGGTAAGCTTTACCTCGGCGGCGTTGAGGTTATACCTTCAAAGGATTCGATAAACGACGTTGCGATTTCGGTCATCTACAATCAATCGTTCTACTATATTGATAGTGCTACAACTGTAGAGGACTTTATTGATTCGGCTTACGTACAAGCTAGACAATCATATTTCGACTATGAAAACATTATAAACGGAGAGTATATTAACTCTAGGGTAGATTTTAGCTTCTTGCCCGATTCGTATTATATCGAAGATCAAATAAATCTATTCGCTCAGCAGGTTACATTTAAAACAGATGCAATCGGATTTGCAAAGTATAAAAACATTGGTCCTGCAGCAGCTTTCTTAGGCACCCGCGTCGGTATAGGATATGACAGTGATGTTTTCCTACAAAAGGGCGCTGGTCTTGATATTATGGACGGTGGCGTGTTTATCGAAAACGGTAACCTCGAGCTTACTAACGGTAACATCTATATTGACGGCGAACTGTTTGAACCGAATTCACCTTTCATTGATGATGGTACATTCGTTGTATATAACCCAATCAATGGACCACTATTAAATGTAGGTATTGGTAAGTTTACACCAAGATTTGCTCTTGACGTAGCTGGTGATATCAACATTGACGAGGGTTACAATTTTAAGATCAACGATCAGAATCTATTACATGAGATACTGGATTCAGCATATATTAATTCTAAGCTCGATAGATCGCTATTCTTAGACTCTGCAGAAGCATCGTTCTTAATCGACTCAAACTATATTAAAGACATTGCTGACTCTTCCTATGTTAAAGCGTTTATAGATTCCGATCATATTCTAAGTATTGCTGATTCTGCATACGTACTAACTATCGTAGATTCTGCATATATTACAAGAATCATTGACTCTGACTATATTCTAAGTATTGCTGATTCTGCATACGTTACAAGTATTATTGATTCCAACTACGTAAAAGGATTTATTGATTCCAACTACGTTAAAGGTATTGCTGACTCTGACTATATTCTAAGTATTGCGGACTCCGCTTACGTTACGAGCATTATTGATTCCAACTACGTTAAAGGTATTGCTGACTCTGACTATATTCTAAGTATTGCGGACTCTGACTATGTTAAAACAGCAGCAGACTCCGATTGGATTAAGTTTGTAGCAGATGAATTCTACGTTAAAGGTATTGCAAATATCTCCTACGTTCAAGGAATCGCAAATGAAGAGTATGTTAAAGGGTTTATCGACTCTCCGTACATAAGCACTCTTACGGGGATTGGTGCTAAGGATATAGATTTCGGTAACCACCGCATCCTCTATTCTAACGACTTCGCAACTATTGCAAACATGCCAAACCCTGGTGTATACGAGGGTATGTTTGCTTATAATAAAGGATTAAAAACGCCGGTTGTATCGGATAATGGCGTTTGGGCTACACTAGCTAGAGAAAATCGTGACGTGGTCTTTAATAGAATAACCACAACCGACGGTTTAATCGTAGGCGGTGATCTTCAAGTTAATGGTACACTTACTACAATTAATACGCAATCCCTAGAAGTTTCAGATAATATGATTTATCTGAATGCAGCGGAATCTGGAGGCAGTCCAACCCAATTTATTGATATTGGATTTGCAGCTAATTATAATGAAACTGGAACTTACGCTCACGCTGGATTCTTCCGTGATGCAACAGACGGCATTTGGAAGGTATACGATGGATATCTACCAGAGCCTGATGCAAGCTTGCAAATTAATACTAGTGATCCTTCATTCACACTGGCTCCGCTTCAAGTAAAAGAGATTATTGTAGATAAAATATCTCGTATCTCTAATGCGCCTCTCGGTACCTACGGGTCTGCTTCTCTAATTCCAGTCATAAAGCTTGATTCTTCCGGATTTATTGATAGCATTGGAGAGATTTCAGTTGCCGGTGTCGATAGTGTATCTTATAACGATGTAAACGGCGAATTTACAATATTCACCGCAGATGGTAATTCCTTTAGTGATACAATCACACTAGATCCATTTACCACAGATGATCTGGCTGAAGGTATAAACCTATACTTTACAACTGCCAGAACTGATAGCGCTTTCGACGTAAGATTAGCAACTAAAACTACAGATGATCTGGCTGAAGGTATAAACCTATACTACACCGAAGACCGGGTAATTACATTAATAGACTCCGCATACGTACAAGCAAGAATAGTGCCGCAAGGCGTAGACAGCGCAGCAGTTACCGCACTAATCGATTCCGCATACGTTAACGCTAGAGTCTCTACTATTGACTCAGCTCAAATACTTGCTATTGTAGATTCAGCACACGTTACGTCTATTATTGATATAAATTACGTTACAGGCTTTATTGACTCTGCATACGTTAACGCTAGAGTCTCTACTATTGACTCAGCTCAAGTACTTGCTATCGTAGATTCAGCGTATATCACTTCAGTTATCGATTCAAGCTATGTTACCAATCTAATCGACTCCGCATACATTAACGAAAGAGTCTCTACTATTGACTCAGCTCAAATACTTGCTATTGTAGATTCAGCACACGTTACGTCTATTATTGATATAAATTACGTTACAGGCTTTATTGACTCTGCATACGTTAACGAAAGAATTGGTATTACTGCAGAGGTTTCTCTGCTTGCTAACCAGCTGCGATATCAGACTTACTACTTTGCACCAGCTTTGGGACAATCAATTCTATCAGGATTGGATCAAAACGGTAATGAGCTTAGCTATAGTGTAGGAACGGTTCAGGTATTCCTGAATGGTATCAATCTACTGAATGGCGTGGATTACACTGCGGTTGATGGTAATACTATCGTACTAACGACTCAAGCAACTGGTAACGAAGATATCTTTATCTCAACCTTAAAGATTACAGGAGAGGTAGGATTTGGATTCCGCGAGTACCTATTTACTGCTGATTCGGGTCAATTGGAATTCTTCGGTGCTGATGATAACGGGCTACAACTACAATATACTGTAGGTAATTTAATTGCTCATCTTAACGGCATTAAGCTTCAAGCGGGATTAGACTATACTGCTACAGATGGCAATAAGATCGTTCTATCCGAAGCAGCTTTACTTGAAGACGAGCTAACAATTACTACAGCCTTTGTAGAAAACTCACAGCTTGATAGCGCAGAAAATGAATTTGGGGATATTACTGTAAACGGTATAACCAACAATACGGGAAGATACACCAATCTAGTAAACGGCATTGAAGCTGATTCCGCTGGCGTCGTAATCATAGATACAATTGAACATAATTCATTATTTACTTCAATCGAATATCTGGTTCATATGCAAGATTCTGCAAATGGACATTCTCAGATCTCTAAAGTATTAGTTACCTACAATAAGACAAACGTATTCAGCACAGAGTACGGTGTAGTTAACTCTTACCAAAATGATAGTGATATGGGAACGCTTAGTGTGGATGCACCTGGAGAGGTTATTCGCTTGAAATTCGAGAAGTCTACAGGAACCGGAAATGTTACAATTAAGCCTGTAAAAACAATTATTCAATAAGCCACGGGGAAAGTGAACTATGGCGACTAAAGACTTTAAAGTAAAAAACGGCTTACGAGTCGGGGAAAATATTACTATAGATTCCGGAAATATCGTAGTTTCTGGAAAAGAGGTAATATCTATTACTGGTTCTATTACTGGTCAATATGCAGGATTTGATTCGGATTTTTCAGGATCCATTTTAAACACCACGACAGACTCCTTAGGAGAAGGTTTACTAAATCTATACTACACGACTGCTAGAGCAGATAGCGCGTTCGATGTAAGGTTAACAACTAAATCTACAGACAATCTAACCGAAGGTGATAACCTATACTACACGACTGCTAGAGCAGATAGCGCGTTCGATGTAAGGTTAACAACTAAATCTACAGACAATCTAGCCGAAGGTGATAACCTATATTATACAGACAATAGAGTTCAGAGTTACCTTACTATTAACGATTATGCTAAATTATCGAATATCGATTCGGCAATTAATGCACTTGTCGCGGCGGCTCCTGATCAACTTGATACCTTGAATGAGTTAGCTGCAGCAATTAATAATGATTCTAATTTTGCTGGCACTATTACAGCTCTAATTGGTACTAAGGTAGCTAAGAGTGAATTCGGTACTTATTTTGACAGTAACTTTACGCTTAAATCAACCACGAATCTTGCTGAAGGCGATAACCTATACTATACTACCACAAGAGCTGATAGCGCGTTCGATGTAAGGTTAACAACTAAATCTACTGATAATCTTGCTGAAGGGTTAAACCTATACTATACTACCACAAGAGCTGATAGCGCGTTCGATGTAAGACTTGCGCTTAAGTCCACCACAGCCCTTGCTGAAGGTGATAACCTATACTACACCGCACTACGAGTAGACAGCGATATTCGAGCGCTAGTTGATTCATCATATATTGAGGAAAAACGCCCGGCTGATGCAATCTTTAATGTTGTAAACAATTCAGCCACCGCTTACGACTTTACTGGAGATGGATTCCCAAGTTCCTCTAGTAATCCCGGCCTTTATCTACAGAGAGGGTTAACTTATAAGTTTAAGGTAAATTCTCCAGGTCACCCATTTCAGATCAGAGCTTCCGACGGTGGAATAGCTTATAATAGCGGTGTAATTAACAATACAGTCGAATCCGGTGAGATTATATTCACCGTGCCTATGGATGCTCCTGATACATTATACTATCAATGTACAATACACTCTTCTATGGGTGGTATTATTTACGTTACGGAAGCTGCATCAATTAACACGGATCTGATATCAGAAGGATCTACAAATCTTTATTACACCTCGACTCGTGTAGATAGCGATATCCTTTTACTCGTCGACTCTGCTTATATTCAATCCCGACAAGCAGATATCTTCCGAGACTCAGGTTTCGTTACGGGTATAATCGATTCCGCTTATGTTCAGTCCAGACAAGCAGATATCTTCCGAGACTCAGGTTTCGTTACGGGTATAATCGATTCCGCTTATGTTCAATCTAGGATAGGAGAAATAAGTGGTGGTACTGTAGACTCTGCCCAAACTATATCTCTTATTACAGCTACGATTGACTCTGCTTATATTAATGCTCGAATTGATATTGCAGGTGGTAGCGGCGGTGCTACTAATCTAAATGACCTGCTCGATGTAAATACTTCAGGCGTAACCACAGGAAGTATATTAAAGTATAATGGTACCCAATGGGTAGTAGGAGTAGATAATACAGGAAGTGGCGGCGGGGCAATAGGAACGGTAGATTCTGCCCAAACTATATCTCTTATTACAAACACTGTTGATTCCGCATACGTTCAGGCTCGTGCGGGAGACGGCACTGCCATTTATTATCTTTCTGATGTAGAGTTTAAAAATTATAAGTTTATTGCTGATTCAAATCAGGCAGTGTTTACAGGGATAGATGCATACGGGTCTACGTTAGCTTTAGAATCAGATCGGTTCCAGGTTTATGTAAACGGTATTCGAATCACGCAAACTGACTTTACGAATAACACAACAACATTGACTTTAGGTGGTTCTGTTAATAATAACGACGAGGTTGTAGTTACTGCCATTAGTCAAGTAAGCGATAACGTGGCATTTACAGCGGGTGTTGATACATTCTATTATGTTGCTACCCAAGATCAAACTATATTCGCCGGTAATGATGTAAACGGAGTATCTCTTGATTACTCACCTGGAAGCATACAAGTATATTTAAACGGTATATTACTTATTGACGGTGCTGACTATACTTCTACAAACGGTTCTACCCTTACATTAATTGATGCAGCAAATAGTGGCGATCAACTCTATATTGTATCTCATATACCATCAAACATTTATACCATTCAGAATCTGGTAGATTCAGCTTACATTAATGCAAGAGTCGTTATACCCGATGCAGGTATAGACTCTTCGTCTGTTACTTCAATTATTGATTCAGCTTACATTAATGCAAGAGTCGTTATACCCGAAGCTGGAATTGATAGCGCTACTGTTACAGATATTATTGATTCAGCTTACATTAATGCAAGAGTCGTTATACCCGAAGCTGGAATTGATAGCGCTACTGTTACAGATATTATTGATTCAGCATATCTCTCTTCAATAATTTCAGGACAGTATCTTGGTGAAGGTACTATTGCAAATTACTTCTTTGTGGCGGATTCTGGGCAGTCTACGTTTACCGGGTTGGATGAAAACGGATTATTATTTGGATACACACCTGGTAATATACAGGTGTTTGTCAATGGCGTTCTTCTTGTTACTTCTGAAGACTATACTGCTACTGACGGAAACAGTTTGGATCTGATTATCCCAGCGGATTCTGGGGATCAAATTACAGTTAATAGCTTTTCTGCATATTTTTCATCTCTAGCAAGAAATTATGTATATTCTGGGGAAGCGTTCTTTAAATCTTATAACTTTACTGCCGATTCGGGGCAAACCATTTTCGGGGGTTCTGACGATGCAGGAAACGTCCTTTCTTTTGATTCAGATAACTATCAGGTTTATATTAATGGCTTTAGAATCGGCTCAGAAGACTTCACTGCAGACCCCATTAATAATTCTTTGACGCTTACACCAGCTGCATTGCTGAACGATGAAATCGTAGTTACTGTTATTGAAAATGAGCCGTTAAGCACAGAGGTAAATGATTTAATCATAAGCGCGGTAAACGATTATGTAGGTCCGTCCGTGGACAGTTATGCAAATCTTGTCTTCGATAGTGATTACGTTCAATCTAAGCTTACTTTTAATATAGCACAAAGCACTATAGATTTTTATAGGTTCGTTGCAACCAATGCCCAAACCAATTTTACGGGTACTGATGCATTTGGAAATACTTTGTCGTATCGTCCAAATAATGCTTCGGTTTATTATAACGGTTCTCTTCTTACTAATACATTAGACTACATTGCAACTGATGGAACGTCAATTCAGCTTGCTCTTGCCGCAGATTCCGGAGACGAAATTTCCGTAGTTAATTATAACCAATCATTTATTGCAAATGTAGATTCTTCCGTCGTAACTTCTATAATTGATTCTGCTTACATTAACGATAGAGTAGTTATTCCGCCTTCATATGGTGACAGCGATGTAAGATTGCTTGTCGATTCTGCTTACATTAATGATAGAGTGACAAGATGGCAGGAATCTACTACCGATATTAATGCGGTGGCGGGACAAAAATTGATATTAGACACGAGTAGCGTTATTACGATTACACTCCCAGCGGCTGCTACTCTTGGCGATGAAATAAAAATTATTGACGGAACCGGAAATGCTTCGGTTAATAATATTATTATAAATAGAAATGAGCATTTAATACAAGGTAACGATTCCGATCTTACTATTGATATTGATCGGGGCGCATTCGGATTGGTATATTATAATACCACTAACGGATGGTTATTTACGGAGGTATAATATATGTCTACATATAGCAGTATAAAATATTCGGGTATTGTAGAATCAGGGATTTCGGTCCCTACCGTACCTGGTAATATCATTAACGATATCTTGGATTTATCTACAGGTAGCCTTTTCGAGGTCACTGCGAATGATCAAACCCTTGGGTTTTCAAATGTACCTACTGTAAAAGACTTTAAGATTAAATTAAGTGGAGGTGGCACAATCGGTAGCTACGTGTTAAGCTCGGCGACTTGGGATGCATATTATCTCGGAAGTATCTTAGGGTTAAAGATTAGTAGTGATGGAACTAAAATGTATAGGTTAGGTTCTGACAAATATGTATACCAGTATACATTCGCGACGCCGTTTGATATAACAACTTTGTCAGGCGTTTATTCAGAAAGATTCTCGATTAACTGGCCAGAAACTACACCTCAGTCAGTTGCATTCAGCAATGATGGGACTAAGATGTATGCTATTGGAACTAATTCTGACACAGTATTTCAATATACGCTTTCAACGCCGTTTGATATAACTACCACGTCCTATGCTAATATTAGTTTTGGTATTGCGGCTCAAGACCAAATTCCGTCAGATCTACTTTTTAATAATGACGGGACCAAGATGTATATAGTGGGAGGTAATTCAAACACAGTTTATCAATACACACTTTCAACAGCTTATAACGTAAGCACTTCTTCCTACGATAATATCAGTTTTACACCCACTGGAATAGAAACTATACTAGAAACTATGACCTTTAACAATAACGGCACAAAGATGTATATAGTAGGGCGGTCTAGTGATGGTATACACCCTTATACTCTTTCGACCCCATATGATATCGGTACTGCATCTTACGATAATATTAATTTTAATTTTTCAGAACAAGAAATTAATCCGAATACTATAGCATTTAACGACGATGGCACAAAGATATATATGAGCGGTATTACTAATAATGCTTTATTTCAGTATACACTCTCAACAGCTTTTGATGTAAGTACTGCATCGTTTAACTCAAATAAAATTAGCATTAAGGCGGAAGAACTTACCGCCCAAGATATTGCTTTTAATGGGGACGGTACTAAGATGTACATAATCGGGAGCAGTGGTGACAATGTTTATCAGTATACACTCTCAACAGCTTTTAATGTAAGCACTGCATCTTATGATAGCATTAGTTTCAGTGTAGCAGGTCAAGAGACCACCCCGACGGGTATTATCTTTAACAACGATGGAACCAAAATGTATATAGTTGGTTCCGTAAATGACAGTGTTTATCAGTACACCCTTTCAACAGCTTTTGATGTAAGTACTGCATCTTATGATAGCATTAGTTTCAGTGTAGCAGGTCAAGAGACCATCCCGACGGGTATCGCCTTTAACAATGATGGGACTAAGATGTATATAGTTGGAAGTACAGGAGATGATGTAAACCAATACACCCTTTCAACAGCTTTTGATGTAAGTACTGCATCCTATGATAGCATTACTTTCTCCGTTAGTACCCAAGATGTCAGCCCGTCGGGTATCGTCTTTAACAATGACGGGACTAAGATGTATATGGTTGGGATGACGACAGATAGCGTTTATGAATATACCCTCCTGACTCCCTTTGATATTGGTACTGCTGTTTATTACGGAATCAGTGTTAGTATTGGCATGACGGCATTATCGCCGGGTGGCATAGCTTTTAACAATGACGGGACTAAGATGTATATAGTTGACTACGCTAGTGAGTCGGTTTTCGAATATCCAACATTCGATACTACTCTTGCCACTATTACATATCCGAACTCCGTTAAGTTTCCAGGCGGAATAATCCCTGCAATCCCCGGGATAGGCCAAGTGGATACTATAGGTTTCTATACAGTTAATGGCGGGGCGACCCACTATGCATATCAAATCGGTGATGATCATAAGTAAGAAAGGATTCGGATGTTAATTAAAAGTAAAGATGGAAGTATCACTGGCGACCATCAGGATATATTTCCATATACGGCATTTCCTGAAGAAGGACCTAGCGAGATATGGCTAGAGAAAAAAGGATTTACTCGTGTATTAGAATCTGAAATCAGAATTAAACGTAATCTTTTATTATCTGAGACCGATTGGAGGTTTCGTTCAGACCTTTCGCCATCACAGGAGTGGATCGACTACTGTCAAGCTTTAAGAGATATTCCTCAGCAAGAGAGCTTTCCCACTAACGTCCAGTGGCCCATTCAACCAAGTGAATAGAATTTAAATGTCATTTACTATATACGATAGCATTACAGATCTACCTATATTGACTGCTGTACCCGGTAACGATGCGCTTGTCCGGGAAAACAATAGTTTTTACACATTCCTAGATTTAAGTCTAAAGACGACATATAGTTACGAATTTGCAGGGGTTTCCAGCTACCTTTCTATACCGAACGTACTAGATGCGTTTCCTAATTCTACTGATGAATTTACTATTGATTTTTGGTCATACTCTACAAAAGATATAAAAAATCCAGTCTTTACAATTGAGACTCCAACAATTACATACTCTTTCGATGATCAAATTGGAAATTCATTAGACATACTAGGATCACCAAAATCATTTTATATTTCTCCATATGATTCTGACGTAACAAGTGAGTGGTTTAGTGGCAATGATCGAATCAGAAGTTATGACGTTCAATCGACTCTTCCTACGGTTAATCTACCATTTCAGATTGAGTATTCGACACGACAACTAAGTTCTACCTTTACACTATTTAGTTCTTATAAAGCTGATAAAGCTGAACCTATTCTAGAGATCAATAATAATGAAATAATAACCAATGGTATCTCACTAACTGGTGATATTTCTTACGGTGTGGACTCCTGGCAACATAATAGATTAATATACGATGGATTTGATTACAGCTTCTATAAAAATGGCGAGATAATCCCGCTTGATAGACCAGCTGCTAGCGATTTTACCCCAGCCGATAATATAAGCATTAATCAGATTAATGTGTTTAGAGATACTGGGTTTGAATGTAAAGTAACTTTCCCTATTAATCCAACAAATGGAGTTCTTTTTGAATTAGGTGGTGATACTAACCGAATGAGGGTCGAGCTAATTAATAATGGCTCTACTTTATTTTTTACCGCTGGTGTCACAACTCAAAATCTCTCCGTATCTATTACAGATTTCCCCAAAGATGGATTAGAGCATATCGTAACTTGGGATGTTCAGATTAATCCCGCTAGGATTAGATTATGGATAGATGGAATTTTAAAAGGACAATCACTTAAAAGTGTTCCTATTACCAATAATCTTTGGGGTACCTCGGATAAGATTATAGACTTAAATGATGCCACATCCTTTCGAACATATAATTCTCCAAATATTCTTTATAATGATGGCACCAAGTACAGTGTATACTTTCCGTGGATATTGTGTAGGCTTTCTCCGTACGGACATGATATTAACAAGAATGGTAATAATATTTACTATTTTGAAATAGAATGCTTAAATACTTTAAACAATTGGCTGACATTTGCTATATTTGACCCGGATGCATGGTCAACGCAATTTTCTTGGTACGCTAAAGGTTTTGGATCACCTTATTCTTTTCGATATTACGATATTAGGAATTGTTCCGCAGGTGATACAATTTCTGTTTTTATAAACGAAAAAGATAATGTCTGCTATTTTTTTAGAAACAAACATTATTTTGCCTGGCTCGCATATGGGTCTATAGGACGTTCCAGTGGATTGAAGTATATGCTAGAGTCGTATTATAGTGGTGTTACTTTAGTAGTTAAACATGATCGATCCGAATGGAAATATGACCCAGTCTCTTTTGGAAGTAATATTATAAACATTGGACCGGAAGGTGCGTACGGATCAAATTATTTAGATGGTGTAAAATCTAATCCTTGGCCGGGCGAATTAATCTCAGATCTTAGAACATACCCTCAATGCATAAGTTCGTTAAACGAGGGATCTTTTAATATCGGGAACAGGTATATACCAAGTAATAACACCAATAACAATGGATATAAGGGTTATATAAAGGATTTCCATGCATCTATGGATAGTGCTTTGACATTTAACAACGATTCAGATCTAACAGATTCAGATTTTTTAAATGGTAATATTAAGAATTTAACTGTACCGACACAATCTTTAGAGCAATCCTCTAATAGTAAGTTTCTTTTAAAATCAGAAGCTACCGGGGGTGTTATACTTTCATATGAAACTGATGGCACATTAAAAGTAAATGGCAAAAGCTATTTGGTCGACAGTGCTCATGCGCCCTTTAACTGGAAACATAAAAGTATATCATATGACGGAGAAGTTATTCGAGTATTTGATAATGGTATACTGGAATATAAGGATAGTATTTCGTTGGCACCTTATTCTTTGTCTGATGCTACATTAAATATAGGAAGAGGTACGTTCGTTAACTATACTAATGCTACCTATAATAACTATTTCTTGAATGGCAATTTATCGGATTTTAGAATAACCGCAAGCTCATTAATTGATTCAGATTTTAAGGTTCCTACCGACGCATACACAGAAGATTCTACAATTCTTTTAACTGCAAATAAAAGTCAGGTAGAAAATAGTTTAGATATAGTTAATGTAAACACTGTAAGATCTGTGGTAACAAGTCCTTTCTCAGCTACGACAAGAACGTGGTTTAAATACGGTGTTCTTTCAGATAAGTTAACAAACATCTCTTACGTTAATAATCATTTCTACTATGAATTCCCTGATTCATATTCTAATAACGATAATAGTGCCATATCAGCTATAGTGGAATTAAATAAAAAGGACGCTTCTGGCACAGACCTTTTTTGGAAGGCAGATATCGTTCAACCAGAACCACCAATATTATCTTTAAAACAACTTGATAATAAATTTCTAATCGAGCCAATTGTACAAGGCGATAGTTATTCTACTCGGGATCTTTTCTTATCGTTTACAGGATATAGAGCAGATTCTCAAATACCAGCTGTTATAACTGCAGAGCTAGATCCAATTGTTACCGATTTAAGAATTGATATTAACTATAACGATAATATCGTCTCTTTAACGGAAAGAAACAATCCATATATTATGTCATATTTCAATATTAAAATTCCAGATTCCGCAGACGATTCAGATTTTAATCTTATTCAGCCACTTCCGTTTGTAACCTATGACGATTTAATTCTTATTACCACTGTCGATAGTATTGGGGTTTTACCGTGAACATATTAGAAAATCAATATCTACTAAAAAGTAACGGAAAGATTGTTGAGAAGGTCCGGGATCAATATCGCACAGTGGGTCAAATAAACGAGTTTTTTGACAGCGTTGAGGTGAAAGATGGTCATTTTAATATCTACTATGACTCCTCATATCTTGATGTTGCAGATCGTCCGGCACCAATCCTAAGTTTAGCTCTTCTTGATGACTCCGGTAATACAATTAATTGGTCTTATTCTATAACTAATAGTGCTAATGCAACTAAGAACATTCGTATTATTACAGGAGATGGAAATAAACCCCCTTATAGCATCTCTCCTACCTTATTTGATTCCAACCTTGTATCGGTCTCATCGCACATTTCTGTAAGAGGTACTATATCAACAGGCAATCCTAAAGTTTATAACGATTCAGGATACCTTATCGATTTACCCCTTCAGATTGGTTATATCTACAACAACGACTTTTTTGTAACTGATAATTACAGTACAAAGGAAGCTTTAAGATTTGCTGACATGGGGTCGCCTGCAATCCGCTATATTAAATCTTTAAATGAAGACATTTCCCTAAACACAGACCCGGCGGGTATGAGCTTTAATGACTCAGGCGATACTATTTTTATTATGGGTGATAATGGTGATATAGTAAAACAGTATGACCTTTCCATAAACTTTGATATTTCAACGGCAGTAGATTCAGGCGATAACGATTTCGCGATTTATTCAACATATCAAAGTGGGTTAAAGCGGGACATATATTTAAATCCTGACCAGGATAGAATGTTTATTCTATCTAATGATCCTGATGGTGTGTATCAATATGACTTAGATTCGCCAGGTCAAGTAAGATCTGCTCAGTTTAAATCACATTTTTATCAAAGTACTTTGATCGATCGTGATACATTTATTAGTCCAGATGGTACAAAAATGTATACACTTGGTACACTTGGTGATGATCAGTACATCTATCAATACGACCTATATGACCCCTATAGGATTAGCAGTTCAAGTAGGGCTCCGGTAAAAAGTTACCTTTTGGACTCCTTTATTGATCAAGAGTCTGCTATAGCCTACATGTACGTACACTTTTCGCCTTGGCATATACCTTATACGGTTTACTATTACCATTTTGCATACGATCAAGCAATATGCTTCTCAAATGACGGGCGTTATCTTTATACTGTTACCGGCAAGGGGTACAATGAAGGAAGAGTCCGAAGGTATACTCTTTCAGAACCATGGGACATATCCACCATTACTACATCGCAGGAGATAAGACATAGTATTGGAGTAGGCAGCCCGGCAAAGAATCAAGTAGATAATTCAAAACAGAATGGTGTTTGGGGCATTCGTATTAGTGACGATGGCACTAAGTTATTTTTAATGTCTAGAGAAGATGATTACATTATACCCAAACTTTTGCAATATAATATGCCTACTCCATATTCTCTTACTTCCTTATCAACATTAACATATGTAAATGCAACTCGAATTAAATATTTAAGTGAGATTCCATATGAGCAACAGATACCACTCTATAACTCAGTTGGTACTCTATACGCATACACTACAATTAATAATGAATGGAACAATTACATAAATGGTTTTGAATTTAATTCGGATGGATCAAAGTACTTTATATCAAATCATCAAAATGTATTTGAATTTAATTCTAATAATTTCGATATTAATGGATCCGCATTAACAACACAATATCCAATACCCGAATTAAGTACTTCGACCAAATCTATTAATCTTCTTTCTGGCGATCGTAATTTTTATATCCAGAATAATGGAATTATTTATCAGTACTCTTTGGATAGCGATTTAGATATATCGAATAGAGAATTTTCCTATACCTCCAAGTTTTTCTCAGTAGCAGGACAAGAAGGAACTCCTGAGGGTATGACGTTTTCCAAAGACGGAAGTAAAATGTACATTACAGGGTCGTCGACTAGAGTTATACATGAATACGTTCTTTCTATTCCATTTGAGATTCATAGTGCCGTATTTAATACTACGTTGGACGTATCTTCTATATTATCTTCAGTAAAAGGTCTAACTTTTAATCCTACGGAGACCTTGCTATACGTAGTTGGGGGTAATACTGTATACTCATTTAATGTAAAAGACCCGTTTAATACATCTACGTTTACTGGTGATGCCTTTAATGTTAATTACGATGTTAATAATTTAAATGGCATAAGATGGAATAATAATGGTAAAGAATTTTCCGTAATCGGTACTAGCAGCGTTGGAATAGACACGTATGAAACTAAAAACTTATTCTCCGTAAAACCGTTATAAATAGAAGAAACTCAGAGAGATTTTAACATGGTATCAAGAGCAAGACAATTATCCTTACTATTTTCTCCTAGCGAAACCGTAAACGTCTCTAATTCGAGCGTCCGCATTATTGATAGTATAGGTATCATCCCTTCTGATATTGTGGAAGGCGAGCAAATTTACGTAAAGAATGAAAACCGAACTTTTATTTATGATGGCACAAATTATGCTTCGATTGATATTTATCCCATTAACCTAGTGGCTGATTCAAGTGGAAAAATAGAATCCGTGACGCAGACAGTAGGTGAAGTAAAGAATATAACCTTAGAACAGCTAGGTAATCTTACAGAAACCGTAGGAGAAGCTAGATGGTATTCCCCTTCCAATATAAAAGTTTTTCAGATATCAGCTGTGGTTCAAACTCCTCCTGTGGGTAACAATATTACAATTACCCTGAATAAGAATTCGAATGGAATAGTAACCTCCACCCCTGTTACTATTCAAGAAAACAGTAACACGGGGGAAGCTTTAGATTTAGATATACCACTGGCACTTTTTGACTATTTAACAATAGACATCGATAGTATTGGTAGTACCACTGCCGGGGCGAATCTAAGAACCTTAATATATTATTACAATTTATAGGAAATAAAAATGGCTATTACAAACCCAGAAAGAATTGTTGAGATTCTAAATCAATATAGCATTTATATTGACGGAGAAACCCCACCTCTGACTCTATACGTATATGAAACCTCGTCTAGGAATAACTTACATCACAGAAAGAATTATTTAACATCAAAGGATATTGACTACTACGCTAATCAATATCCTGAAAAAAGAATAGCAGTATTTACTGAAGATCCCGAAATAATAGACAGTGATAGCGTCTATTCTGAAATAATGGAGTAAAGACATGTATATTAAATATGTAACAAATAGTTTTAGCAACATTGTGTGGACAGACGTCTTACTTGATCTTCGAGGAATTTTCGAGGGAACTATCACTTCAGTTAATCAATTAAATAGTACTTACTGTGATACCATTAACTCTGAAATAGTGGGTACTTTGCCTACGAACGGGGTTTATACCATAACGAGTACTAGTCTCACTCAATTGTCTGGCACAAAAAAACATCATGCAAATAATGGAACTTTTCAACCCGAAATCAAGTTTAATATATATGTCAACGGCGCCGGGCCTTATTTAACGGTACTGGATGCTAATGGGGCGAACGCAGTAAGTGCCGCTAACGCTGTCAATCAGTCCAATATTTCGATCACAAATAATTTTAACCAGCTATTTCAATTTGATTTATGGATTGGCGATACAGGTATAATGTTTGCTGCGAACGCCGGGGCGGTGCGGGAAACGACGCCATATATTGAGATGAGAAATACTATGAATGTATATTGTGATTTCCCATATATACCCTCTTATGACGATAAATGCTTTTCAGATAATAGTGGATACTATCCGGGGGCATATTTTGCAGCAGGCGGCAAAGGCCTTGCCGCTGTTGGTGCGGCAAGAACGGGCACCACCGATCATAACCTGTTTATTAGGAGAAATAACTTCAGAAGGCCGGATGGGTTCTTTGTGGGGATAGGATCAATCCAGGCCGCGACGACGCTGCCGTATAATTACGGAAATGTACCCACTGCAGGCCACTTTACGGGCTACCCTTTGTTTTTTCCACCGCCACAGGCGGCTTATTATCCTGTACCTACGTCTACTGGAACCGGTACTATACTTCATCCGTGTATGTATGCACCTTCTTTTACCGGGTTCCCTGGTAACTCCATTCAAACGAATAGCGACGATACTAGGACAGGTCAAATGTTAAATATGTTTAGAATTGCTGATAATTTCGGTTCGCATCGAAATGGGAATAGACTGCAAGTGGGTACAGATTATTATAGGGTTATAAAAGGTCATAAAACGGGAGATAGAAGTATGTCCGCTGCAGCTGCGGTGAGGACGGCTTGTTACGCTTTCCCTGAAAATAGCATAGCGGGTCCTTCATAATATGTACGACTCTGTAGGATTTTTATTTACTTTTGATAGTGCGATCTACGCTGAATTTGGTTATTTGTATAATACGCCTTTTATTGGCGCAGAAAACCAATTAGCAACTATATATGCGTACACCGGCATTCTAGATAATGCGCCTTTGTTTGGCGTAAAAGTAATTGAAGGTTCCACGGGTCCTACAGCACCGAAACAAAGATGGATATCTTCATTTTAAAGGATTAGGTATCACAATGGCAATAAGATCAAAAGCAAGAAGTCTAGCAACCGCGATGCGACAATCGCCGGTGTTCTCTGCGGCGATTGAAAACCCGGGTGACACTACTGCGTTTGCAGCAGCAATTAGTACTGCTTCTGGTGGAACAGTAGGAACAAGTACAGATCAAATAGATTCTATTGGCGAATTAAACCTTTCGATGAACGATTCTTCCTTTGTTCAATCCTTGACTGTCGGTCAACTAAATTATATTTTAGATAATGATGAGCTATATTTTTGGAATGGCTATGAATGGAAACAAGTTATCTTTTCAAATAATTTAGATACTTCTTTGAATAATCTTATATCGGCTGCGCCTGAGCATTTAAATACCTTAAGCGAATTAGCTGCTTCCCTTAATAACGATTCAGATTTTGCATCTACTATAACTTCAACACTGGCGGCTAAAGCAGACACTTCAAGCTTATCCTTAATTGCCACCTCTGGTAGTTATAACGATCTAACAAATAAGCCCGCTACCACTGTATCTACCATATTAAGTCCTAATGCTACTTTAGACCTAAATAACCCCTATTTTAAACTAGATATGACGTCAAATACAACGATTACTACTACCAACCACCCTGCAAGTGGAGAAGTTTATGAAGGTAGATTGCAAGTAACCGGAAATGAAGATCTTAACTCTTTTAATCTCTTCTCTAACCCCAATAATGCTATTACCAGCTGGAGGACTTCGGTAAATTACGCAGGGGCCTTAGACTTTGGTCCGGGCAGTAGTACATACTCCTTCGGATGTGTTAGTTGGGATGGGGTTTATATGGTGTTCGGGGAATATACCGGTACCAGTACATATAAAATACAAGTCATACAAATGTCAACTCCATTTGATCCATCGACCGGTACAAAGGTTCTGTCGGTAACAAATGCCCACAGCTCACTGGGTAGCAGCTTAAACATCCGCGGCGGGGCAAAATTCTTAGCAGACAATGTGACAGTTCATATTGGTGGGGTCAATAAATATTTCAATGTCACTAATGGTGCAATTAGTAACGCATCTGGCATTATACCCATACAACAGAGTTGGTCTAGAGGATCTTGGTCAAATAATGGGGCTCTTTATTATATAGCACAAAAAACTCAAAACCAAAGCCCAAAGGTTTGGAAATATACTAATAATGGAACACCATATTCATTTGCTAGTTTATCTTTATCTCAAACACACACTTTAACCTCATATTGGAGTTACAACCTAATAGGTAGCGGATACAATGGGAACCCTAGTGCCCAGTCGGGGGAACAGTATATGTCGATATTGGTATCTGATGATGGTACTGAAGCGGCATTGTTGGGTCAGATAGATGGCAATAACTATGGCATCTATCCTATGAGATATACTATGAGTACACCACACAATTTAAGCACAATGACTGCAGACACCTCCTTATCGTATAATATACCATTTGGCGGGGCGTTTGGCATACACTCTCAGTTTTTAGACGGGGGAAGATATTTATTCACGGGCGGTACGAAAATAATTAAAAATCTGGCAACGCCCGCTGTAAATAACACTCTCACGTGGCCACCCAATTTTAATTGGCTTACTCCTGGCGACGAAGCTTCACCCGGTGAAAATCAAGTAAAGATATATAATTTTATTACAACCGACGGCGCAATATCTTTTAATGCCTACTCCGTAAAATAAAAACTTTTCTATTAGATATTAATTTCCAGGATAAAACCATGCCAGTCAATTCAAGAGAAGAACTAATCGAATATTGCTTAAGAAAACTTGGTGCTCCTGTCATTGAGATCAGGATTTATCGCCGACCTCGATTGATATAAACGATTCAGGTACTCGAATGTATATAGGCGGATCAGCAAGCGATAATATTCATCAATATGAACTTTCAGACCCGTACGAAATATACAGCGCATCGTATATAAAATCATTCGATACCCCAAGTGCCATTACGAACCTTCAGGCTATATCGGTTCAAGAGAATAGTGAAAAAATGTTTGGTGTAAACACAAATGGCTTTGTTTATGAGTTTGATATGGATATTGCCAATTTAGATAGTAGTCAATACAATTCGGTCTTCTTCCAATCCACAGGAAACAATACAGCTGTAACTGGTATGAGATTTAACCGAACAGGCGATTTCTTTTACCTCGGGGGAAATTCTGGAATAGATGCATATCGAACGAAAAATAACTTTAGAGTAAAACCGTTATAAATAGAAGAAAAAGAGAGACGTCATGGTATCTAGAGCAAGACAATTAGCAGCACTATTTTCTCCTAGTGAAGACGATGGTGGCGAAATACGATTAGATAGGGTATATCCGGATACAATTGACTTGTTAGTAGTTGCTGGTGGCGGTGCTGGAGATGGTTGCGTAACGACTGACTGTTCCGGCGGTTCGATATTTTTGGAATGAAGAAACCACTAGCTGGGATTTAATAGAAAGTTAATCATATGTCATCCAAAGGTAGACTACTAGCACAAGCTATTACGGAATCAAGGGTTTTATCGGCTGCTCTTACAGAGACGGCTGAAAGCCCTTCCTTTCCTATAACAAAGAAATATACTAATATTGACCTTCTCCCGTCGTCTGGTACGATTGGGGATATAGCATTTGTGGAAAGTACAAATAGACTCTATATCTGGAATGGTAATGGCTGGTATAATATTGCTTTGATTAATACAAATCCAAGCTTTGATAGTGGTGGTGCTCCTGAATCAAGTTATCTATTAGTGGAAAATGATAGCGGATATATCTCTTCATTAACAATTACCCTACTTGCTACTGATCCTGAAGGTATACCAATTCAGTACAGTGCATTACTCAGTGATAGCGCAAGTAATTTCGTAACGGTAAGCCAAGATTCAAGTGTATTTACTATTACACCGAAAAGTGTTGATTCGATTGAAGAGTTTGACAGTTCGGGGGGAGCGTTTAGTATTACGTTCAGAGCAAGTGATGGCGTAAACCTAGCGACTGTGTTAAGCGCATTTACCGTGGATCTCACAAGATTAATCGTAGATAGCCGATATACCACGCTTATGTTAAAAACTACTGGCGTTGATGCTGCCGATAATAATACGTTTGTGGATGGATCGACAAATAACTTTGCTATTACCCGAAATGGTAATACTACTCAAGGTGCGGCTAGTCCATATGGGGATAAATGGAGTAATTATTTCGATGGAATCGGTGATTACATCCAAACACCGACTAATGCTATAACTATAGGAACGAACGATTTCACATATGAAGCTTGGATATATCCAACAGCAAGTCCGGCATGGGGCCAAATCATCGGTGCTGCTTACAATTTTTCCGGGATAGCTTTGTTCTACAATTTAGGTACCTTAAATGTGTACGGCAGTGGTTCGCTATTATTCTGGAACGGTATCTTACAGTTAAACGTATGGCAACACGTTGCATTGACGAGAGAAAATGGAATTCTATACTTATATCATAACGGCATAAAATATGGCACTAGTGCAGTAAATTCGTATAATTTAACTAACTCTCAATATAGAATAGGAGCAAGGATAGGCGATGGCGAATTATTTACCGGATATATTTCTGACGCAAGGATAGTGAATGGAACCGCGGTTTATACATCTAACTTTACTCCGCCTGCTGAACCGCTCGCCGCAGTAACTGGAACCGCTCTTCTTACGTGCCAAAGCAATCGATTTAAAGATAGCAGTGTAAACAATTTTACACTAACAAAGTCCGGTGACGTAAGGGTCACAAAGTTTTCTCCTTATGATCAATTCGCTTATGATGCTTCTACACTAGGTGGAAGTGCGTATCTTGATGGTACGGGAGATTATCTTGTGTTACCGGAAGTAGCATCTACTTCCGGAGACGTTACCATTGAGTTATGGATTAATCCATCAAAAATTCAAACATATAATGGTGATGGATTTATCATCGGTAATAATATTAATGGTTTAGGTACTTGGGCAATTTCTTTTGCTGCACCTACTAATAAAATAGGGGTTTGGCTAGACGGCTACGGCGCAGTTTGGTTTGTTTCAACTGCAACTGTTAATAGAGAATCTTGGAATCATATAGCTTTAGTAAAAACCGCCGGAATAATACGTTTATATATTAATGGTATACAAGAGTCAACCACTATACCTCAATCTGCTAATTTTGGACAAGGGAGTAACGTGTATATTGGCCAATATCACGCAGGCGGCCAACCATACACTGGATATGTATCAGACGTCCGTGTCGTCAAAGGCACCGCGATTTACACCTCCAACTTCACACCTCCTATTGAACCGCTAACACCAGTCGCCAACACTTCGCTACTGTGCAACTTTACAAACGCTGGTATATACGACGCATCTACGAAGAGCGTTCTTGAGGCCGTCGGTAGCGCGGATGTTAGTACAAGTATTTCTAAATTCGGTAATGGCAGTATAGATCTTACAGGGTCTTCATCAGAATTAATTTTAAGTACTCCGGACCCTAGCTCTGTGAATTTTGGATCTGGGGATTTTACTGTAGAGACCTGGGTTTATCCAACAGGGGTAAATGGGGGGGAAGATGTAATAGTTGCATTGTACGAATTTCAATCCGACAAACGTTCTTGGTATATAGCTTTAGATAATGCACAATTAGAACTTAGGTGGTCTACTGCTGGCACTGTCGCGACAACCGTTAACAGTACTAATAATCCTTTTACCGCAAATCAATGGCACCATGTTGCCATGGTACGTAATGGTAACACAATTACCGGTTACGTTAATGGTCTGTCGGTAGTATCTGCTACGGAGTCCGGTACATTATTTTTCGATCCAACAGGCACGGTAAGGATTGGGAGGGTCGGAACTGCAACGACTTCCTATCTTTTAGGATACATCGAAGATCTTAGAATCACAAAAGGTTTAGCTCGTTATACAACCAACTTTACACCACCTTCAGCACCTCTAGAAGGATAAAACCATGCCAGTCAATTCAAGAGAAGAACTAATCGAATATTGCTTAAGAAAACTTGGTGCTCCTGTCATTGAGATCAACGTTGATCCTGACCAGATTGAAGACCGGGTGGATGAAGCACTGGAATACTATCAGGACTATCATTCTGATGCTACGATTAAGACATATTTTAAACATAAGGTTACGCAAGAAGATGTAGAGAATGGATATATTCCTATACCTTCAGATATAATTTATCTAGCAAGACTGTTTCCTATGTCGGCATCATCAAATAGTTCTATGAACTTCTTTGATGTAAAATATCAAATGATGCTAAATGATATTGCGGATCTACAGAATTTTGCTGGGGACCTAGCATATTACGATCAGATGCAACAATATCTTTCATTAATCGATATGAAGCTTTCGGGTCATCCTCAAGTAACTTTCTCAAGACGACAAGGTCGTTTGTACATCTTTGGTGATTTCGAAGATAAAGATATAAAAGCGGATGACTTTTTAATTGCAGAAGTTTATCAGGTAATTAATCCGGATCAGCACGGGCTAATATACGACGATAAGTTTATTAAGAAATACACCGCTGCATTAATTAAAAAGCAGTGGGGTACTAACCTTATGAAATTTGAGGGAATGCAGCTTCCTGGCGGCGTTACTCTAAACGGAAGAATGATCTATGAAGACGCCATACAAGAAATGGAAAAGCTTGAAGAAGATGTTCGTCTTAGCGCGGAACTCCCCCCAGATTTTTTCATGGGCTAAACAATGGCATTAAATCCCTACTTTTCTCAACGAGTAAAATCAGAACAAAATCTATATGAGGATATCATTATTGAGTCCTTAAAGATCTATGGCATTGACGTATATTATCTTCCTAGAGAGCTAGTAAATGAAGACAAGATCTTTGGCGAAGACGTTCCTTCCAGATTCTCCTCCTCATATAAGATTGAGATGTATGTTGAGAACATAGAAGGATTTGATGGAGAAGGTGATATATTTACAAAGTTTGGTATTCAAATCCGAGACCAAGCTTCATTTATTGTTGCTAGAAGACGGTGGAGTCATACCATCGGACAAATGGATAATGAGATTAATAGTGTCAGACCAAGAGAGGGTGATTTAATCTATCTCCCGTTATCCAAATCACTATTCCAAATTATGCATGTAGAGCACGAGTCGCCCTTCTATCAGCTTTCGAATCTTCCTACCTTTAAGCTTCGTTGCGAGCTCTTTGAATATAATGATGAACAACTCGATACCGATATTCTTGATATTGATCAGATAGCACAAACATCGTATAGACTGAATATGGAACTACTTGCTAGTGACGATAGCGATCTACCAGACTTTAATCTTGGTGACATTATCTACCAGCCAAAAACAAATGGTTCTACGATAAGAGGCGAGGTTGTTGGATATAACAGAGATACGAATATCCTATCTGTTGCTCATATTGGAACAGATAGTGGCGACTTCGGTATGTTTGAATTAGGATTTGTCTTTAATCCTCAGGTGCAGTCTGGTGCATTCGGCAACGTAGTTCTAGGTGATATTAAGAGAAGAGTACTTTCTATTCAAGAACTACTTGCTTCAGACAGCTCTTATGCTCAAAATGATATATTCAATGCACAAAAGAACGAACTTTTGGACTTCTTAGATTTCTCTGAAGACAACCCATTCGGCGATCCAGGAGGTACGTTCTAATGTTCCAATACTTTTATCACCAAAGACTTAGAAAATCGGTAGCGGTCTTCGGAACGTTATTTAATAATATTTACGTCCTTAGAAAAGATTCTACAGGTAAAACAATAAGTCAAGTAAAGGTTCCATTGGCATATGCACCAAGGATGAAGTACCTTGAAAGACTTCGTGAGAATCCTACCTTAACCGAGGATACGAAGGTCGCTATTAAGCTACCTAGAATGTCTTTTGAGATTACATCAATCTCGTATAATTCCGAGAGAAAGCTTCCTAAGTTAAATAACTTCAATCGGTCGATTACTAATGAGGTTACTTCTAGAAATAGATTCTTTACACCTGCGCCTTACACACTGGGCTTTCAATTAAATATCTATTCCAAAACACAAGACGATGCATTACAAATAGTGGAACAAATCCTACCTTACTTTAATCCGCAGTACACTCTAACGATTAAGCCGTTCTCATATGCGCCTGACGTTAAAGAAGACGTTCCGATTACGATTCAGGCTGTGTCTTTTAGTGATGATTTTGAAGGACCTTTAGAAACAAGAAGAACTATTCTATACACTCTTGATTTTACAATGGAATCTAATTTCTATGGACCAATTGATCCTACTTCTATTATTAGAAGAACCAAAACGGACATCTACCAGGCCGTTGACTTTAATGACGAAACTGATCCGCAGATACAACAGATTAACGTAATACCAACACCTAATGATGCAGAGCCAGAAGATGATTTCGGCTTTGACACTGAAATAATAGAAGATTTTAGCTAATGATAGATTCAGATAATGCAATTGATGATTTTGAATATTCTAGAAGAACGTATTTCGACCTTATTACAAAAGGACAAGATGCTCTAGAAGAAATGATTGAAGTCGCGAAAGCGCTCGAGCACCCGCGGGCGTTCGAAGTAGTTGCCGGAATGATAAAAAATATATCCGACGTTAACGACCGGCTGGCAGATCTACATAAAAAGAAAAAGGAATATATGAGGAAAGAAGATCCTAAAAAGGACAACCCTCAGATTGCTTCCACGACAAATAACGTATTCATTGGCTCTACTACCGATCTCCAAAGAATGCTTCATACTATGAAAAATGAGCAAGAAAGTAATATTATCGATATAACAAATCGTCTTGGAGGAAAAGACGATGCAGACTGAAAGTTATCTCGGTAATTCGAATGTTAAAAGAGATGGCGTAACACAACAATGGTCCCAAGACCAAGTTGTTGAATACGCTAAATGTATGGGCGATCCTGCATATTTTGCTAGAACTTATTGTAAAGTTATTTCTATTGATAAAGGCTTGGTTAACTTTAACCTATACCCCTATCAGGAAAAAATGTTTCAGCTTTTCGAAGAAAGTCGATTTAGTATAGTACTTGCTGCAAGACAGAGCGGTAAATCTATTTCTGCGGTTGCATATCTCCTATGGTATGCGCTATTTCATTCAGAAAAGACCATCGCAATTCTAGCTAACAAAGGCGCCACTGCTAGAGAAATGCTTTCTAGAATAACATTAATGCTAGAAAATCTTCCATTCTTTTTACAGCCAGGATGTAAGGCGCTTAACAAAGGTTCAATAGAGTTTTCCAATAACTCCAGAATTATTGCTGCTGCTACATCCGGATCGTCTATTCGTGGTATGGCTATTTCTTTACTATTCTTAGACGAGTTTGCATTCGTAGAGAATGATACTGAATTCTATACCTCAACATACCCAGTTATTTCTTCTGGTAAAACATCTAGAGTTATAATTACGTCGACGGCAAATGGTGTGGGTAACGTATTCCATAAAATCTGGGAAGGCGCCACACAAGAAATAAACGAATTTAAACCGTTTAGAGTCGATTGGCGGGACGTTCCCGGACGAGATGATGAATGGAAAAGACAGACCGTTTCAAACACCTCTGAGATGCAATTTGCACAGGAATTCGGTAACTCTTTTATTGGATCCGGTGATACTCTTATATCTGCTGAATATCTTCTAAACTTTAGAAGTAGACCGTGTAAAACTACTACGTCAGATGGCGTAAAGATCTACGAAGAACCAAAAGAAAATCATTCGTATGTGGTAGTGGTAGATGTTGCAAAGGGGAGAGGCCAGGACTATTCTACGTTTAACGTAATCGATATTAGCACAAACCCATTTAAACAGGTCGCCGTGTATCGCAACAATCTTATCTCTCCTATTCTCTTCCCCAATATTATTTATAAGTACGCAACTTCCTATAACAAAGCCATGATAGTAGTTGAGTCGAATGATGCGGGACAAGTTGTCTGTAACGGTCTTTATCACGATTTAGAGTACGAAAACCTATTTGTGGAATCTGCGGTTAAATCCAATTCATTGGGTCTTACTATGACTAGAAAGGTCAAAAGAATCGGATGTTCTTCCTTTAAAGATTTAGTTGAGAATAATAAGATTGATATCTTTGATGCAGATACTATTCATGAGATATCAACATTCGTAGCTCGAGGGGTTTCATACGAGGCATCTCCAGGAAATCATGATGATTTGGTAATGAACCTTATTCTATTCTCATTCTTTATCGGAACTTCATATTTCGGTGAACTGACTGATATTGATATTAAGCAGTTAATGTTTGAACAAAGAATGAAAGAAATCGAGGATGACGTACTCCCATTTGGCTATATTGACAACGGTCTTCAGGATGCACCCGCATCAGTAGAAACCGGATATGACGAATGGGGTATGGAACGCATGTACGACTTCTAAAAGCCTAGGTTTCATAAATACATCTGAGTGAGAATCCGTATAATGAAAAACTTATAATTCACCCAGATTGGAAAAGGAAAGAGACATGGCTTTATACACAGCATCAGAGTCTCCGGCAATTATCGTAAGGGAAGTGGATCTTACCAATGGAGTTCCGAATGTACCAACATCGACTGGTGCAATCGTCGGGAACTTTCGTTGGGGTCCAGTCGAAACGCCGGTACTCGTAAATAACGAGGCTACACTAACAAATATCTTTGGAAATCCAGATCCTAATAGATCTGTAGATTTTCACGGAGCTTCGTATTATCTAAGATATTCAGATGATCTATACGTAATAAGAGAGATCACAGAAACAGATAGCGCAGGGCCAGCAGCTGATTCTGATGGCATCGAATTTGCAGCGAATGCGTTCGATAAAAATATAACTCTTGTCGAATGGCCAGTTATCAAAAATGAAGATAACTTTGAAAATCAAAGAGGCGCGTTTGACAGTGCGGGTCATACCTTTGTAGCTAAGTGGCCCGGAGAACTAGGAAATAGTTTAACTATCTCTATGTGCGGGGCAGAAGAGGCCCATTTCGCCGCTTGGGAATACAAAACATATTTTAACGACGTTCCCGGAACTTCAGAATATGCCGATAAAAAAGGCGCTACAAACGATGAAGTACACGTAATTGTAGTAGACACAAATGGCGAATTTACCGGAGCTAAGAATACAGTTCTAGAAACATTCTCTTTCCTTTCTCTTGCATCGGATGCAAAGAAAACAGATGGTGGCGGTAATTACGTACTAGAAACTATTAATAGAGTATCTAAATACATTTGGTTGGCTTCGATTCCAACAGCAATGGGTACAAACTCCAGTACTCCTGCAACAAACGGAAAAGTCTTTACCGCAGGTGCAACTGTCGTTTATACTACATCGCTAACAAACGGAAAAAATTCCGGTGTTCTTACTGCTGCACAGTACACAACAGGTTTCGATCTTCTTAATGATCCTAACACGTATCTAGTAGACTTCTTAATTGCTCCAGGCTTATCTGCTGCAGTAGATCATAAGACCGTTATTAATCATATGGTTAATATTGCAGAAAATATCAGAAAAGACTGTATGGTAGTAGCTTCACCGCACAGATCAGCTGTTGTGGACGATCCGACTAGTGCCAGAACAAACATTCTAGCAGACCTTACCTCCGGAATTACTAGAAGTTCATATCTTGTGATGGACAGCAACTATCTTAAAGTATATGATAAGTACAACGATATGTACATCTATATTCCAGCTGCTTCTTCAACTGCGGGTCTAATGGCTGCAACTGATAATAACTTTGCACCTTGGTACTCTCCAGCAGGTACCAGAAGAGGTAGATATTTCGGCGTAACACAACTTGCTTACAATCCGAATAAACAAGATAGAGATGAGCTCTATAAGGCAGGATTTAACCCAATCGCAAATATTCCAGGCGAGGGAATCCTTCTATATGGGGATAAGACTCACTTGTCTAGACCTTCGGCATTTGACCGCATTAACGTTCGTAGACTATTCCTTGTGCTAGAAAGAGCAATTGCAAGAGCTGCACAGAATATTCTCTTCGAATTTAACGATGAATTTACTCGTGCTGAATTCGTCAATATCGTTGAGCCGGTTCTTCGCAACGTGCAGGGTAGAAGAGGCATTACAGACTTTAAGCTTGTTTGTGACGAAACAAATAACACATCAGAGGTTATTGACATAAATCAGTTTATTGCTACGCTCTTCATTAAACCTTCTAGATCCATTAACTATATTACCATCAATTTCGTCGCAGTCAGAACTGGCGTATCGTTTGACGAAGTTGTTGGTGACAACAGAATATAATAGGAGATTAAAATGGCTATTTTAGGCGTTAATGACTTCAAGTCAAAACTTAGAGGCGGCGGTGCTCGTCCTAACCTCTTTCAGGTTATCCTAGGGTTTCCTGCTTACGTTGACGGCGATACAGAGCTTGCATCCTTCATGTGTAAGGGTGCTCAGCTACCTGCTTCCAGTATGAATCCCATTCCGGTATTCTTCAGAGGTAGACAGCTGCAGATCGCTGGTGATAGAACTTTCGAACCTTGGACAGTAACGATTCTTAATGATACTAACTTTAAGATTCGTAGAGCAATGGAACAGTGGATGAACGGTATTAATGCTCACGAGGCGAATACCGGCGTTACTGATCCTAATGCTTACCAAAGAGATCTAAGGGTACAGCAACTTGATAAAGACGGTTCGGTTCTATACGAATATGCTTTCAGAGGCGCGTTCCCTACATCGGTAAGTTCTATCGATCTAAGTTACGAGGCGATTGATACAATCGAAGAGTATCAGGTAGAGTTCCAAATCCAGTATTGGGAAAGTTTCTCTCCTGAGGGTCAAGTTACATCGTAATAGAATGATATAAGTATATAAGCGGGGGAAGATAAATCCCCTGCTTATATTTGGAAGAGGGTAATTATGGCTAACAATTCTTTACGTTTATTTGGATTTGAAATAAAGCGTGCTGGCGACGGCAATAAAGAAGATCTAAAATTAAAATCAGTAGTTCCAGGTGATGTTGATGATGGTGCTGGTTATATAACAGCTTCAGGAAGTCACTATGGGCAATACGTCGATTTAGATGGAAGTAATGCAAAGGATAATCACCAGCTTATTTCTAAATATCGTGGGATTGCAGTTCATCCGGAAGTAGACGGTGCAATTGAAGACATTATAAATGAAGCTATTATTACTGAAGACGATAAAAGACCGGTTGAGCTTTCATTAAAAGATGTAGAAGCTCCCGATAAGATTAAAAAACAAATGCAGGAAGAATTTGAAAAAATTGTTTCAATGCTGAATTTTAACGAAAACGGTCATGACATTTTTAAAAGATGGTATATCGATGGAAGAGTATACCACCATTTGGTTGTAGATGAAAAAAATGAAAGATTGGGTATTCAAGATATCCGATTTATAGATGCTTTAAAAATGAGAAAAGTAAAAGAGGTAAAGAAGAAAAAAGACCCTCTTACTAATGCTGATATTATTGAAAAAGTGGATGAGTATTACGTTTATCAAGAAACCCCCGGGCAACAAAAAGATGCTGTAAAGTTTACTGCTGACTCTATTAGCTATGTAACTTCTGGAATGTTAGATGAAACTAGAAAAAGAATAGTATCACACGTTCACAAAGCAATTAAACCAGTTAATCAGCTTAGAATGATGGAAGACTCGCTTGTTATCTACAGATTAGCTAGAGCACCTGAAAGAAGAATCTTTTATATTGACGTAGGCAACCTACCTAAAGGTAAAGCCGAAGAGTATATGAAAAACATTATGACCAAGTATAGAAACAAACTGGTCTATGATGCAAATACAGGTGAGCTTCGCGACGATAGAAAACACATGTCAATGCTAGAAGACTTTTGGCTACCGCGTCGCGAGGGTGGACGTGGAACCGAAATTTCGACTTTACCTGGCGGAGAAAACCTAGGACAAATTGACGATATTCTATATTTCCAGAAAAGAGTGTATAGAGCACTAAATGTCCCATTAAATAGACTAGAGTCGGAATCTCAATTCTCCTTAGGTAGATCAACAGAGATTTCAAGAGATGAATTAAAATTCCAAAAATTCATTGGAAGACTCCGTAAAAGATTCGGATATCTTTTTATTACTATTCTTAAGAAGCAGCTATTACTTAAGAAGATTATTACCGAATCCGATTGGGATAATTGGAAGAACGATATTCGTATTGATTACGTAAGAGATAACCACTTTACAGAATTAAAAGATAACGAGATCTTAAGGGAAAGAATTCAAGCACTTGATATGGTTCAGCAATATGTTGGAATATATTTTACCAAAGACTGGGTACTTCGAAACATCCTTAAAATGGGCGATGAAGATATAAAAATCCTTAATAAAGAAGTAGAAGACGAGAATAAAGAGGATCAGCAGGATCAAGATTCTGATAATGAAGAGTCCCCTACCGACCAATAAATTTAGGGGATATTTATGTACGATATTATTCGATACACAACAAGTGACGGTTACAGTGGCTCTTTTACAAATAAAGATCCTAGACCCGACTTTAATATATCTTACAATACAAGATGGATTGACATCGGTATTGAGCTTGAAGCACCTATTGATGTTACCACGATCCGTGGCTGGACTTTAAACGACGAATTCTTTTTTGGTTATGATCTAGGGCCAGGAGTAGAAAACTCTCGTGGCATTGTAACAAAAAAGAAGCTTTATACTTCCCAAATTAAAGCTAGAATCTTTATTAAGCCGCCAGAGCTAACACCATCTAGACAGATAGACATTTGTATTACTACGGTAGTATGTCGCGACTTAGAAAGATTAAGAATAGGTGAATGGATCTTCGTAGATCCAATCGATATTTGTTTTTCCTACTATCTGACAGAGTTAGCCCCTGTTGAAGAAGAACCTGTAGATTCAGATCTTCCCGATTTAATAGTAGACGATTGTCCTAGAATATTTGCTTGCTATGGCGACATCGATTCCGCAGATATTAATGTGCTTCGAATAGCACCTGACATTCAATTGGATTCCGATGGTATAAAGCTTAAAGATCCTGATGACACACCAGAGGTAAATATTGATCCAAGTGGGGTTGAATCAAAAGATCCTGATAAGGATAAAGAATCAAAGCAAACCCCTGATGGTTTAAAAGCTAAAGATAACAATACCGGGAATGAAGCTGATTACGGCGCAGACAAAGCAAAATTTAACGGTCCCAACGGAAGTGCAGCTTTAGGACCTGATGGACTAGGATTTGGACCCGCTGGTGCTTCTGGTGAAGGTGGACCGAAGATTGGACCTAATGGTCTAGCCACGCCACCTTACACTTTCGGACCGGAAGGTATAGTATTTGATAATACAGATACCCCACCTGCTGGACAGCCGCCTACCGTAGGAAGTATTAAACTTGACACAAGCGGTGACCCTGAATGGAAATTTGATCCGCCATTGCCGTCCGCAACGCCCGGGGAAGGTACAGGCGGGTTAAGTGAACTGCCAACAGGGTTTCCGGGACAAGTATTATCCTATCAACCACCTCGTCCTAGTCGACCTGAAATCCCGGAGGATGGAAGCGACGATCGCCCAGTTGGTCACTTTATGGACTACCCTCTAACAAGTGGTAGATTTGTGTGGGATAAACCAGAAGTAGAAGAAGAATCTCAGAAGCTTCCTATATCAAAATTAAATGAAAAATCACCGGAAGATAAAAAAGAATACTTTGATAAGTGGAATGGATTTTCAGATTTTCCTACAACTATAGTAGATACATTTCCAGAGTCTAATGAAGATATTGATAATGCTATACCAGTCGATCCGGACGCAGCACCGCCCCAGCCCTTTAATCCGGCGGAAGCTGCAGACTGGAAATATAATCCCGAAACGGATACTCTTGAAAACACCACACCAACCCAATCCTTTGCAGGATTTACATCAGATGAACCATACGTAGGTTACGAAGTAGAAGCTACACTATCATCGGATACGCCTACTGATAACCCAATCTTTGCAGTTATAGCAGAGATGGTAGACGAAAATGGCAGGAAAAACAATTTAAGTCTTGTGAGAAGACCGAAGACCCTATTATACACACCTGAGCAAGATGAGGAAAATCTAGAGCCATGGGAGGCTCCATCATATGGTGTAGTTTATAACTACGGCCAGCCAGATCAGAAATACTTCGAAGCCGATAATAGTGTAACCAATGCTGCGCCAGCTACTGTTGCACCTACTCTACCTGGTGTAACCACAGACGACTGGGTAAATGCTGGGTCTACTAAAATAAAATTTAGAAAAGAGGCAAACGGGATATCCGTATCTACGGGTCAATTCGGTGGTGGTGAAATTGATGGATTAATCGGTGGCACCATTGAATTCGATGAATTTCCCGAATTAGAAAAATTCAAAAACATTCCTACGAAGTGGGGATTCGGTTCTCAAGGCCAACCTGCTAAGGTAAATGATCTTGTCTTTACAACATCGGATTTTGTAAATGAAATTGTTGATGTTAAGAATAATAAAGTATATCAATATGTTCCAGAAGAATTATTAAACGATGATAACGACAGTGGTGAAGGATATTATCAGTCCCCCACTGGTAATCTAAACGATACTCATGGTTATGGAAAATTTCTATGGAACCCGGATACTGAAAAATTATATTGGGCAGATCCATTTAACAAATATAAGTTATCTAATCTTATTGAAACTACCGATGATCTACCAGAAGGGTCTAATGACGCACTTTACGGAATTAACGACCCTGAAACCGAGTCCAGAAGATACTTTACTATACCACGCGCTCGAAACTCTATTAGTGTTCCGCCCGGAACTGGCGTGGGCGAGCTTTCTTACGATCCTAATACCGGGGTTTTAAGTTATGATAATATCAGTAATACAGACGGATTGCCTGAAGGACCAAATAATCTATATTATAATGATGATCGCGCTCGTAATGCAATATCGGCTGCTGATAATAGTGGAATTGGAGAGCTTTCTTACGATCCTAATACCGGGGTTTTAAGTTATGATAATATCGATAACACGGACGGATTGCCTGAAGGACCAAATAATCTATATTACAATAATGATCGAGTTCAATCTGTCCTGGACAGTGGAGATTATCAGACTGGCGCTGACGTTCAATCCACTTTAGATGCCGGGGATTATCAGACTGGCGCTGACGTTCAGGTTACTTTAGATAGTGGGGATTATCAGACTGGCGCTGACGTTCAATCTGTCCTGGACAGTGGGGATTATCAGACTGGTGCTGACGTTCAATCTGTCCTGGACAGTGGGGATTATCAGACTGGCGCTGACGTTCAATCTGTCCTGGACAGTGGGGATTATCAGACTGGTGCTGACGTTCAGGTTACTTTAGATAGTGGGGATTATCAGACTGGTGCTGACGTTCAATCCACTTTAGATAGTGGGGATTATCAGACTGGTGCTGAGGTTCAGGTTACTTTAGATAGTGGGGATTATCAAACTGGCGCTGACGTTCAATCCACTTTAGATAGCGGGGATTATCAAACTGGCGCTGACGTTCAATCCACTTTAGATAGCGCGTTGAATGCCTCCATAATAGATTACAGTCTATTTTCTAGAGCCGCAATTGGCGGCGCTGAAATAGTTTTATCCGCAGATTCGGATTTGGATCTGGTTAAGTTATCGGGTGGAAGTAATATAACTATTACCCATTCTTTACCAAATACGATTAATATATCTGCTAATAATATTACTGTTCCAGAATATACTCTGGTAGGTGACACTATTGCAGGTGGCGGTGCCAGAATAGAGTTGAAAAAAGACGTAGTAGTAGTAGATTATATTAATATACAAGGCAGCGGAAGTAACACAGTCTCTTGGAACTTTGCAACTAATACTGCAACAGTAATAGGTACCGAAATTGATACTAGATACCAAATAAATGCTGCGACTTCTTTACTAGGCGGGAAAATACAATTAACCTCTAACGATTCCATTGGAACTACTGATGAGGTCTTTATTATAGGCGGGAGAGATATATCGGTTACCAGTCCTAGTGTAAATCAATTAAATATAGATTACACAGGATTAAATGTATCTTCAAATACTCCTGATAGTAATGATGTACTTAAGTGGGACGGAAACGAATGGGTACCTTTAACACAAGACAAATATGAGCTTTTATCTGATTCAGGTGGCACCAACGTAGCAACAATATTTTTAAATCAGCTTCAAGCAGGTCAAGCGTATCCAAACAGCACATTCAGTGATACTTCTAGTACAGTATCAGGAAATCAGACGGGTATTAACGGTTGGACCGTATTTACTCAGCAGGTAAGATTAGGCATTGACGCTATTGGCGGATTCACTACGCCGGTAGACCCGACACCTACTCCTACCGGTCAAGGCGGTCAAGTAAGTTCTGGTGACGGAACGCTAGATCCATCTATGAATTTTTATACTGAGTTTACCACATTAGGCGGAAAGGATTGTATACGTTTATATAGCACGGGTAGTGTCAGTACAGACGGAGACGTATCTCATGGTCCATATTTAGTTAGTGATGATTATAGCGAATTTCAGGCAGGATCTTCTGTAACATTTTCCTGGAGAGCAGCAGCTGGCGGGGACGCCTATGACGTATTTGCATACCTATTAAAGGATGACGGGTCAACACAAATACTTCTAAATCAGACGCAAGGTGGTACATCTGGAGACACCGGTTGGCTAACCGTTACCGATACTGTTAATACAACCGGTAATTATAAGTTTGTATTTGTAAGCGGTACATTTGACTATTCATTTGGTGGTGTTGCGGGCGCATCATTATATGTAACTGACATATCTACGGAATCCACAAATCTAGTAGGCGGCGTTAATATTACGGGTGGTACTGGAATATTAGTCACTCATACCGACCCTAATAATATTACTATAACAAACACTGGCGCTGGGACGCCCTCATTAGCACTTAACAATTTAACGGATGTTGATACAACGGGCGTCACTAATAACCAGTATTTAAAATACAATGGTACAGATTGGATTCCCGGCACAATTGCAAATACAACTTATACTGCTGGTGATGGATTAAACCTTTTCAATAATGAATTTGCGGTAGATACCTCTGTTTTAAGAACAAATACTTCCCAGATTATAACGGCTAGTAAAAAGTTTAACAATGGTATTACTCTACAATTCGGCGACAGTGCCGATATGGATATCTATCATAACGCGACCGATAATATTATTGATCTTAGGAGTGGAGACCTTTTAATCCGGGAGGTTCCTGCAAATACAACTAAGTTTACCTTTGAAAGAACAACAGGTAATTTTACGGCAGCGGGTGATGTTACGGCATTCTCGGATGAAAGACTAAAGACTGATATTTCAACACTTGAGAATAGTCTAGCTAAAGTAAAAAGCTTAAGAGGCGTATCATTTGTAAAAGATGGCAGGGCTGGTATCGGTCTTATTGCTCAAGAAGTAGAAAAAATAGTCCCAGAGGTGGTACACGATAATGAGTACAAATCTGTGGCCTATGGAAACCTAGTAGCGGTGTTAATTGAAGCAGTGAAAGAGCTTTCTAATAGAATAGAAGAGCTTGAGAGAGATAGATAATGGTTTTAAAGACATCTGGTTTTTTAAGATTATCAGAGATTCAAGGTGAATTTGGTGGGGATAATCCTATTAGTATGAGTGAGTACTATAGAAGTGGAATATATGTTCCCAACAGCTCTATTAATTTAAACATACCAACAAGCAGTACTATTAATGTAAGTGATTTTTATGGATCAGGTGCTAGTGTAAGCACCTTTGCAATCACTGCCAGTACAACTAGTGTGAATGAAGGTAATAGTGTAACATTTACGATAAACACATCAGATTCCGACGGAACTCTTTATTGGACACTATCCACTAGCGATCTTACAAACTCCGATTTTACAAGCCCAGCGAATGCTGTTACTTCAGGAGGATCGGTGCTAATTACTGGAAATACGGGTACGGTAGACTTCACCTTAAACGCAGATTCTTTAACAGAAGGACCAGAATCTTTTAGATTAACTTTAAGACTAGATTCTACGACAGGTACACAAGTTGCTCAGTCCTCATTAATTACTGTAAACGATACATCACAAGGACCAACTTACGATCTCACTGGACCGGCTTCCGTAAACGAAGGTACCACTCTAACTATTGTTCTTAATACCACTAATGTTTCAGATGGGACTTCTGTAGGGTATACTATTACAGGTATTACTGCTGAGGACTTAAGTTCCGGCAGTCTTACAGGATCATTTGTAATAAGTAATAATACCGCATCAGTAGCTTTAGGAATCGCACAAGAAGCAGCCGGAAACGATTATTTAATATTCGGTGGTATTGATGGTTATATAAGTAGATTTAATCTTGCCGATCCTGTAACAAATTCTACATATGTAAACCAAATATTCAGTCAAAATATTACAGAGCCTTTATGGTTACACTTTAAAAATGACGGATTGGCAATGTATCTTTCCAGCGATGCTACTGGAAAAACAATAAGACAGTTTCCACTAACCGACCCGTATAATCCAGGGTCTTGGACCGGGTCAACAAATATGGTTACCCGAACAGTTACACCTTCGGGCACTGTAGGCGGTGGTACCTTTAGTCCAATCGGGACTAGATTTTATTGGTCAGATAGAACAACAAAAAACATATATCAACACACGCTCTTTACCAATTGGGATATATCTCAGATGAGTACGGGTGCGGCATATACATGGTCTGTAAACCTTCCATTGAATCCCATTGTTACAGGAGTTGCTATAAGTACCGATGGTACCAAAATGTTTATAGCATCAGCTCAATATGAAAGAATCTACGCTTATACATTACCTAGCCCATACAATATAGGTCCAACGGCACCATCTTTTCTAGCATTTTTTGGCTTAGCCTTTATAAATCCTAGAGATTTAAAGTTTAATGGAACGGGTACCAAAATGTTTGTAACCCGCGATACTCACATAGATCAGTACAATCTTACTACTGCTTGGAATATTAACACTGCTAGTTATTCATCCTCAATTGACGTTAGCGGCTACGATGCTGCACCAAATGGTCTATTCGTTTCAGAACAAGCCCCTGAGGGAAATGAAACTTTGAGACTTTCTTTGAATAATAATGAAGATTTTATTGATGTAACGGTTATTAACGTAGTGTGAAAAAGTTAAAACGTAGAGTGAAAAAGTTAAAACGTATAAATAATATCGAATATGATAATCAGGAGAATTAATTATGGAAGACAATGAAATTAATCCGATCAAAGTAATGATTGATGATATCGCTAATAAGAATTATACTAGTGCATCAAACACCTTTTTTGATCGGTTAAATGATAAATTAAAAGATACTTTGGAAGCAAAGAAGATTGGTATTGCTTCTAGCCTATTCGGAAATAACGAAGAAGCAGAAGTAGTAGAAGATCTAGAGGGATATCTGGAAGATGAAGACGTTTAACCAGTTTAAAAGTTTATTATCTGAATCCCCAAAAGGGATGAAGATTTCGGGTATTCCTGTTGAGATTAAAAAAGTCGGTAAAAAGTTTACAGCTATTATAGATGGAGACGTTTTAGATTCTTATTCTTCTGAGGAAGAAGCAGCGAAAGTGGCAAAAGAATTTATAAAACAGTACAAAGGAAAATAAGATGAAGCTTATTGCAGAATATCTTGACCACGAGATTCATTTGATTAAAGAAGCCTCTGAATCAGGGGAAAAGAATTATGTGATCGAAGGTATCTTCGCTCAAGCTGAATCGAAGAATAGAAACGGCAGAATTTATCCAAAACAAATTATGGAAAAAGCCGTTAGTAAATTTGTTACAGAACAGGTTAAAACTAAGAGAGCAGTTGGTGAATTAAACCACCCAGAAGGTCCCACTGTTAACTTAGATAAAGTATCCCACCGCATTACCGAAATGAATTGGAATGGTAATGACGTTGTGGGTAAAGCGCTTATATTAAACACTCCAATGGGCAACATTGTAAAAGGTCTCCTAGATGGAGGGTGTCAACTAGGCGTTTCAACTCGTGGTATGGGAAGTCTTGAGAATCGTAATGGAACTATGTATGTTAAGGATGATTTCATGCTTAGCACAGTAGACATCGTTCAAGATCCATCCGCTCCAGCAGCTTTCGTTAACGGAATCATGGAGGGGAGAGAATGGGTCTGGGATAATGGAATGATTAAACCTCAAGACATTGAACAAATAGAGACAGAAATTAAAAAAGCTCCGATAAAAGATCTTCACGAAGTGCAGGTCCGTGTTTTTAAGAATTTCCTCTCGTTACTTAAATAAAAGGGAGTCAAACATGACTGATCAATATGTAGAACAGGATGTCGAGCTCGATGATGACGAGAATGAAGTCCTCGAAGCTCACGATCCAAAAAATGCAGAGCAACAATCTGTTGATTCTGTAGATAAAGCAGCTGATGCTGTTAAGGGTAGAGCACCAGCTCGTAAGGGCGATGTGCTTAAAAGCGAACCAATGCCAAAGACAAAGTCTGGCATGATTAACGCTATGTACAACAAAATGTCCAAAATGAAGAAAGAAGACCTATCTTCTACCTTTAAAGGTATGATGGGTGAAGAATTCGACAATGAAGACGAAATTGTACTAGAATCCTCTGAGTATAAAGAAGATCTAGAAGCTCTTATCAGAAATGATAAAAACCTTTCCGAAGACTTTAAAGTAAAGGCAGCAACAATTTTTGAAGCTGCAGTATCTTCAAAAGTAGCGGAAAAGGAAGCTGAACTCAATGAGCAAGTAGCTCAGAGAATTCAAGAGCTTGAAGAAGAGTATGTTCAAGAAATTGAATCTGGCCTCAATGAAGCAAAGGAAGCACTAGTCGATAAAATCGATAGCTACCTTAACTACGTAGTTGAATCTTGGATGGAAGAGAATAAGCTCGCAATCGAGCAAGGTCTCAGAACCGAAATTGCTGAAAACTTCATGAATAACCTTAAGAATCTATTCGTAGAATCTTATGTTGAAGTTCCAGAATCCAAGGTAGATCTAGTTGATGACCTTGTTGAGCAGCTTCAGGAAGCTGAAAACAAGCTCGACAGAATGATCGAAGTCAACATTGAACTAAATGAAAATGTTGAATCACTTAAAAGAGTAAGCATCATTGCCGAAGCTTCTCGTGATCTTGCTTCAACGCAAGCATCGAAACTTTCCAAACTTGCGGAAGGTATCGAATTTGTAGACGAAAATGATTTCGTTGAAAAGGTTGAAACTATTAGAGAATCATACTTCTCTTCTACATCAACCGTAAGTCAAAGAACTCTTACAGAAGATCTTGAAGAAGAAAAAGAAGAAATTCAAGGCACTTCTGATACTATGAATCGTTATCTTTCAGCACTAAGAACCGCTAACTAAGGAGAAAAACTAAATGTCTAACTTTAAAAGTCTCATGGAGAAATGGGCACCAGTCCTCAACGAGGATACTGCCGGAAAGATCTCCGACCAGTATAGAAGAGCAGTTACCGCTGTTGTTCTAGAAAACCAGGAAAAAGCACTTGCAGAACAGCGTTCTCAAATGACAGGCTTCCTAACCGAAGCTGCTCCAGGTAACGCAACAGGTTCAGTCTCTAACTGGGACCCGATCCTTATCTCACTCGTACGTCGTGCGATGCCAAACATGATGGCATATGACGTCTGTGGTGTTCAGCCAATGACGGGCCCAACCGGACTTATCTTCGCAATGAAGAGCCGTTACGGTGCAGGCGCGACTACTAGCCCAGAAGCACTTTTCGCTGAAGCAAATACAGCTTTTGCTGGCGAAGGTACTCAAGGTGCTGGTTCTTCAGGTCTAGAAGGTCTTACCGATTCTAATGCAGATTCTTCACTCGACAACGATCGTGTGGGTCCTTCTACTGGTACAGGTATGGCTACTACTACAGCAGAAGCACTTGGTTCTGGTGGTGGTTCTTCAGATTTTGCAGAGATGGGTTTCACCATTGAGCGTTCATCTGTAACCGCAAAGACCAAAGCGCTAAAAGCTGAATACAGCTTAGAGCTAGCTCAGGATCTTAAGGCTATTCACGGTCTTGATGCTGAGAGTGAACTTGCAAATATTCTCTCCACAGAGATTCTTGCAGAAATCAACCGCGAAGTTATTCGTACGATTAACTCCCAGGCGAAAACAGGCGCTGTTACTGCAAATACTGCAATCAAAGGTATCTTTGATCTACGTACTGATGCAGACGGTCGTTGGAGCGTTGAAAAGTTCAAGGGTCTAATCGTTCAGCTAGAGCGTGAAGCTAACCAGATCGCAAAAGAAACTCGTAGAGGTCGTGGTAACTTCATCATTACTTCTTCTGATGTAGCTTCTGCACTTTCTGCAACAGGTATGCTTGATTACGCGCCGGCACTTGCAACCAACCTAAATGTAGATGACACCGGTAACACCTTCGCAGGCGTTCTAAACGGTCGTACACGCGTTTATATCGATCCATATGCAACTGTAGATTATATCACAGTCGGCTATAAGGGTACAAACGCTTACGATGCTGGTCTATTCTATTGCCCATACGTACCACTAACCATGGTTCGTGCGGTTGGGGAAGAAACCTTCCAGCCAAAAATCGGCTTCAAGACTCGTTACGGCATGGTATCCAACCCATTCGTCGGACCGACTCCTGCAAACGGTTTAGCTGCTGCGAAGACTAACCAGTATTATCGGATCTTTCGGGTCGATAATATCCTCGCTGCGTAAGCATCTAGGTAATAGAATTACTCTGGTAACAGAGCATCTAGAGGCGCTTCGGCGCCTCTTTTTTTATGGGATTTACATTTGATTTGGTATATGATATAAATATTTAAAAAGACAGGGAACACGTCATGACAGAATTGACCAACAACTTAAATTTTTTACAACCCACTAACTTTAAGGTTGTGATAGATAGAAAACAATATGGTAACTTGGAATTCTTTGCACAAAGGGTGTCTCATCCATCTGTTACTGTAAATTCGCCTAGTTTACCATTTAGAAGAATCTCGAATATTTCTTTGCCTGGTGATACAATTTCTTTCTCGGAACTATCTTTCGATGTGATCGTTGATGAGGATCTTAAATCGTATATAGAAGTATTTAATTGGCTTTCTTCGTTAATTGAAACCCCATATGATAGATCTTCTACCAGACAACCGGAAATTAAATCGGAAGTAGATATTACACTTACAATTCAAAACAGTCACAATAACACCACTCGTAGAATTAAATATATAGACTGTATACCAAATAACCTAGGCGTTCTTTCTATGGAATCCGTCCTAGGTGATGACCGAGTGGTTACCTATCCCGTAAGCTTTACAATCGGATATTTTGAAATCGTCTAAGGATTATTATGTTAAATCTTGAAAATATACTAGAATCATGGGAAAAAGACAGTCACCTTGACCAGAACCATTTAGATAGTTCATCTGTCGAAGCTGTTAAACTTCATGCGAAATACCTGAAATACCTTTCAGTTGCAAAATTGCAATTGAAGAGACAAGAGATGTTTCAGAAAACTTTATTAAAAGATAAGTGGCTTTATTATAATGGCAAAATGACTTTGGATGAAATCGAGAAAAAGGGTTGGGAATATGACCCATTCTCAGGATTAAAAGTGATGAAAGGCGAAATGGATTACTATTATAATAGTGATATAGATATTCAGACTAGCGAGGAAAAGATTTCTTACTATAAGACAATCGTTGAATCGCTACAAGAGATTATTGACACATTAAGATGGAGACACCAGGTGATCTCCAATATAATTAAATGGAAGCAGTTCGAGAGTGGTGGATAAAATTGTATTACAGAAACGGAATCATAGCACATTATTAGTCGGTTGCGATCATGGTATAGCAGCAGAATTAAGTGATTTCTTTTCGTTTTTAGTACCAGGTTATAAGTTTATGCCTGCGTATCGAAATAAAGTATGGGACGGTAAAGTAAGGCTCTTTAATGCTCAATCGTATGAATTACCTTCAGGACTTGTCCCATACGTTAAAGATTTCGCGAAGAAAAGAAACTATATCGTTGAAATGGAAGATAGTCATTATGGCTATCCCGAATCTTTTAATTCCGTCGATCCAAATGAAGTAATGGAATTTATTAAATCTTTGAATGTTCATAGTAGGGGTAAGCCTATTGAAGTTCGAGATTATCAATTCGATGCGATCTGTGAAGGTATAAAAAGAAAAAGATCTATCTTACTTTCGCCGACCGGATCCGGTAAATCATTAATTATATACGTGTTGCTCCGGTGGTATATGAAATACCATCCGGATAAAATTCTGGTGATCGTTCCTACCACTGCGCTTGTTGAACAGATGAAAGGTGATTTTGACGATTACTCTTCTCATGATCCTGAATTTAGTGCCTCTGATGACTGCCATATCATATACGAGGGTAGAGCGAAGGTGAATATTAGCGAAAGAATATTCATTAGTACGTGGCAGTCGATATACAAATTGCCGGCCACGTGGTTTGAACAGTTTGGTGCGATATTCGGCGATGAATGTCATGGATTTAAATCAAAAAGTCTTAGTTCAATTATGAATAAAGCTCGTAACGCAGAGTACAGATACGGTACTACCGGTACATTAGACGGTACACAGACTCACCAACTGGTTCTCGAGGGATTGTTTGGAAAGATTAAAAAGGTCACAACCACCAAGAAGCTTCAAGACGATAATACACTTGCACCTTTGGATATTAGTATGATTGTCCTGGAATATGAGGAAGAGATCAAAAAACTTTATACAGGCGAGAAGTATCAGGCGGAGATTGATTTTATTGTAAAACATGAGCCTCGTAATAAATTTATTCGTAATCTAACATTAAAGCAGGATGGCAATTCGCTTGTACTATTCCAATTCGTAGAAAAGCACGGTAGGGTATTGTACGATTTAATTAAAGATAAAGTAGAAGATGATCGAAAGGTTTTCTTTGTTTCAGGTGCCACCGAGACGTCCGATAGAGAAGCAATTCGTAAGATAACTGAATCCCAAAAAAATGCAATAATCGTTGCTAGTTTAGGTACGTTTTCTACGGGTATAAATATTAGGAATCTGCATAACATTATCTTTACTTCACCGTCCAAAGCACAGATTAGAATCCTTCAAAGCATCGGACGTGGTTTAAGAAAAAGTGATGACGGAAGAACTACAAAACTATTCGATATTGCGGATGACCTACAGTATAAGTCTAAAAAGAATTATGCTTTAATTCATTCGGAAGAAAGAGTAAAGATCTATAAGCGCGAACAGTTTAATTATAAGATTTATAGGATAAAGATATGACAATTACAATTGAAGAAGGGAATCTAAAGCAATTCAAGCTTGTAGATGGCGATGAGATTGTTTGTGAAGTTTTAGAAGATCTTGAGGATGACATTATTATTCGATACGCTTTAAAGATTGTTAAAGTTGATATCTCATTTAGTAGAGCGTATTACATCTTTAAGAACTGGATGACATTCCAGGAAAAGATAACGGACACTGTTGCTTTAAGTAAATTTCACATAATGGGAATGGCTGTTCCAACTGAGGTACTTCTTAAGGAATATCACTCAGCAGTGGAATCAATCAACTCATACGAAGACGAGAGTACTACTGAAAAAGATGTAATCTCTGATCTTCTAGAAAAGCTAGGTCTTGCCACAACTAAACCTCTAAGTGGTGATTCTTCCGGTGCAAATGTAATTTCATTCATTGATCGCACCAAGCTTCACTAGTATTCTATCCCTCCTAAAAATCTCTTCTTTATTATATCGATAAAATTAATTTTGTAAACCCCCTATTTTAGGGATTTTCAATAAAAAAAACATATGGTATAATGAATCCTCATAAGGAGGAATAGATGGCAAAAAAATCAAACAATATACATTATGTGAATAATGCCGAATTCTCTGCTGCAGTTGTAGAATACGTAAAGAAGGTTGTAGAGGCAAAGGAATTGGGGAATGATCCTCCCATAGTTCCTAATTACGTTGCCTTGTGCTTTCTGAGGATCGCAGAAAATCTATCACACAAGGGTAACTTTATAAGATATACCTACCGTGAAGAGATGGTCATGGATGCCGTAGAAAATTGTCTTAGAGCAGTAGAAAATTATAATATTAATGCAGAAACCCGAACGGGTAAACCAAATGCATTTGCATACTTTACACAAATTGTCTGGTATGCATTCTTGCGAAGGATCGCAAAAGAAAAGAAGCAACAAGAGATAAAAGAAAAATATTTATCTCAATCCGGCATTGAAATATTTCTTGAAACGAATGATACCGCATCTGCACAACAAGCACTGAATTTTATTGATACTTTAAAAAATAGAATCGATAAGGTAAAAGAGTATGATACAGAGATTAAGCAGTTTGCTAAAAAAGAGCGGGTAAAAAGAAAACCGAAGATGGTTGATTCGGATCTACAAGATTTTATGGAGTGAATGTAAAATATGAAGATTGCTATTATTGGCGATACCCATTGTGGTATACGAAATAGTTCTGAAGTATTTCTAGATAATGCTGAGAATTTCTACCAAGATGTATTTTTTCCATATTGTAAGGAAAACGGTATTAAGCAGATCCTACATCTTGGAGACTATTACGACCACAGGAAGTTTATAAACTTTAAGGCTTTGAATCGAAATCGAAAGCATTTCCTAGAGCCACTTCGTGACAACAAAATGACTATGGATATCATTTTGGGAAATCATGACGTCTATCACAAAAATACAAATGAGCTTAATTCCCTAAAGGAACTTCTGGGCCATTTTATGAATGAGATTAACCTTGTTCTAGAGCCACGTGTAATGGAATATGGATCTTTAAAGATCGGATTACTTCCATGGATTAATCGGGAGAATTACGATGAGTCCATGAACTTTGTAAAGAATTGCAAAGCCGATATGCTAGCTGCCCATTTAGAACTAAATGGTTTCGACCTAATGAAGGGTGTAAAAAATAATCACGGAATGGATCATAAGCTTTTTTCTCGATTTGAAAAGGTATTTTCTGGCCATTTTCATACCAAATCTGAAAAAGATAACATTGTGTATCTTGGTTCCCAAATGGAATTCTTTTGGTCTGATGCAAACGACCCGAAATACTTTCACGTTTTAGATACTGAAACGAGAGAGGTTACTCCAATCTTAAACCCCCACACTTTGTTTGAAAAGATTCTATATGATGACTCGAATATGGATTATGGGGATTATAAAGTTGACCGCCTGGATAAAAAATTCGTAAAAGTAGTGGTAGTAAATAAGAATGACCCATTTACATTCGATAGATTTATCGATAGAATACAAAATCAAGACATCCACGGACTAAAGATCGCGGAAAGCTTTTCTGAATTTGTTGGTGAAAATGTAGAGGATGACAGTGTATCGGTAGAAGATACACCAGCCCTACTTGATAGCTATGTCGACGCAGTAGACACCGAGCTTGATAAAGATAGAATTAAGATTAGTATGAAAAAACTTTTAACTGAAGCACAGGCACTTGAGGTAGTATGATTGTCTTTAGACATTTGAAATGGCGGAATTTTTTATCCACCGGAAATAACTGGACTGAGATCCAGCTAAATAAAGCACCTTCCACTCTAATCGTAGGACAAAATGGCGCTGGAAAGTCCACGCTGCTTGATGCTCTATCGTTCGCGCTTTTCGGTAAGCCGCATCGGAATATCAATAAGCCGCAGTTGGTGAACGGCATTAATCAAAAAGATTGCTCTGTCGAAGTTGTATTTTCGGTGGGTAAATCTGAGTTTAAAATTGTAAGAGGGCTTAAGCCTCAGGTATTTGAGATTTGGAAGAACGGCAACCTTCTTAATCAATCTTCTACAGCTAAAGAGTATCAGAATATCCTAGAGGAGAATATTCTAAAACTTAATCATAAGTCCTTTCATCAAATTGTAGTTTTAGGTAGTAGCTCGTTTATCCCCTTTATGCAGTTACCTGCACAACACCGAAGGGATGTAATCGAAGATCTATTGGATATTAATATCTTTTCTAAGATGAACATTATTATTAAAGAAAAGAATGCGGGTCTCAGAGAGTTGTTGAAGGATACGCAGTACCAGATTGATATTCTTAAAAACAAGATTGACTCTCAAAAGAAGTATATTTGTGATATTACACATATTAATGAAGAAGAGATAAAATCGAAGAATAATGGTATTGCTGAACTTCAAAAAGAAATTGGAGATCTACAGTCCCAGAATTTAATCTATTCAGATTATGTGGAAAAGAATCAATCCGAAGTACAAGAAGCTCTTAAAAAGACTCATGACAAAAAGCAATCGCTCTTTCAGTATAAAACACAGTTTTCCCAATCGATTAAAGAGATTGTCAAGGAATCCAAGTTTTACGAAGAAAACACATCATGTCCTACATGTACCCAGCCTATTGTAGAAGATGTAAGGACCGAAAAACTATCTTATGCAAAATCTAAAGCAAAAGAGCTACAGTCTGCCATTCGTCAAGTCGAAGATGAGTGCAGCAAAGTAGAAGATAACATTAATCGTTACAATATCTTGTTTGAGGATATTCGAAAAAATCAGAATATGATCCATTCGAATAATCAAACTATCTCTAGACTTCAGAAGCAGGTAAGCGACCTAAATAACGAAATCGAAAGACTAACAAGTCGCGACGGTGATATGGGCGCAGCCAGAGATGATCTTCAGAGCATGGAAAGTGAAAGAGATTCGCTGATTGAGAAAAGATTTGTAAAGAGCGATGAGTTATCATACAATCTAGTAATAGCAGAGATGTTAAAAGACACGGGTATTAAGACCAAAGTCATTAAACAGTACATACCCATTATTAACAAGTTAGTTAATCAGTACCTTCAGATATTAGATTTCTTTGTGCATTTTAATCTGGACGAAAGCTTTCAAGAAACTATTAGATCTCGCCATCGCGATTTCTTTACTTACGATTCCTTTTCAGAAGGCGAAAAGCAAAGGATCGATCTATCGCTTTTGTTTACTTGGCGAATGATTGCAAAGATGAAGAACTCAGTGGCTACCAATCTTTTGATCTTGGATGAAACTTTTGACTCCTCTTTGGATCACGAAGGCGTTGACAACCTTATGAAGATTCTTCATACATTGGATGATGACACCAATATCTTTGTCATCTCACACAAGGGCGAAATCCTAGATGGTAAATTCAAAGAGAAGCTTGAGTTCGTAAAAGAGAAAAACTTTAGCAGAGTGGCGGCATAGGGGGTTTACATCCCTACGATTCGATGTTATTATACCTATATGAAAAAAATACATGGAGAACCATAGTATGGTCTTGAGCGAATTTACTATTCAAGCATTGAAGAACCTGGCGTCAGTTAATCAGAATATCGTTATCCGAGAGGGTAAGTTGTTAGAAACGATTGCGGAAGCTAGGAACATTTTTGTTCAGTGTGATATTGAAGAAGAATTTACGAGTGAGTTTGGGGTTTACGATTTGGGCGAGTTCCTAAACGTTTTAGGACTGGTAGATAAACCCCATTTGAAGTTTGCCAAAGAGTCAGTCACTGTAAGCGACTCAACTGGACGATCTAAGGTTAAATATTTCTTTACTGATGTAGAAAACCTTACCTTCCCAACCAAGAAGCCTAAAATGCCATCAGAAGATGTTCGATTTACATTGGACACTGATACTCTGAACCGGATTAAAAGAGCGGCTTCGGCGTTGGGTCATAATGAGGTAGTTGTTACAGGTAGTAAGAACAGTATCACCCTAACTGTTCGCAACCCTGCTAACCCGACCTCAAATACCTTCTCAATCGATGTAGAAGGTAGTTCGAATGTAGATAAGTATAGCTTTATCTTCAATATCCCCAACCTAAAAATCCTACCTGGGGATTACGAGGTCATTATCTCGTCGAAATTAATTTCACAGTTTAATCACAAAGATAAGCCTGTGAAATATTGGATTGCTTTAGAAAAAACGTCAACTTATGGAGAATAACATGGCAGATGATAAACACAAGCGAGCATATGATATGCTTAATCAGATCTCACGTAGCACGATTGCTATTATCGATACGGTCACACAACGTGGCGGCTTCCGCGGTGAAGAACTTTCAACAATTGGAAATCTCCGTGATCAGTGTACAAACGGTGTACAAGTAGTAGAGTCCTACAAGCAAGACCAAGAAGCTTAATTGAAATATTCAGGGGATACCCATATTATGAAAGAAGATTTTCTCTGGGTGGAGCGTTACCGCCCGAAGACAGTTGAAGATACTATCCTTGAACCTAAGCTAAAGACTACCTTTCAAAACATTGTCGCGTCCGGTGAAGTACCTAATATGTTATTTTCGGGTACCGCCGGGCTCGGCAAAACCACAGTAGCGAAAGCTATCTGTAATGAATTGGATCTTGACTACATTGTAATTAACGGATCTGAAGAGGGTAACATTGATACCCTTCGGACCAAGATTAAGCAGTTTGCTTCATCTGTATCTCTTTCCGGTGGATATAAGGTAGTTATTTTGGATGAAGCCGATTACCTCAATCCACAATCCACCCAACCGGCACTTCGTGGGTTTATTGAAGAATTCTCGAATAACTGTAGATTTATCCTAACTTGTAACTTTAAGAACCGGATCATTGAACCTCTACACTCTCGTTGTTCGGTATATTCTTTTAATACGACTAAGAAAGATCTAGCACCGCTTGCTGGTCAGATGATGAAAAGAATCGAATACATTCTTAATGCCGAGAACATTCCGTATAAGCCACAGATGATCGCAGAAGTAATTAAGAAATACGCACCTGACTGGCGCCGTACTCTGAATGAGCTTCAACGATATTCTATCTCCGGGTCTATTGATGAAGGTGTACTGGTTTCTCTTAGTGATGCATCTTACGACGTATTGTTTTCGTCCTTAAAATCCAAGGACTTTAAGAAGATGCGGCAGTGGATTGCAAACAATATTGATACGGATTCTTCTTCGATCTTTAGGGGTATTTACGATCGAATGACAGATCGAGTAAAACCGAATTCGGTGCCTCAGTTAATCCTTGTGTTGGCTGACTACCAGTATAAGGCTGCATTTGTTGCAGACGCAGAATTGAATGTGGTTGCTTGCATGACTGAGATTATGGCAAATGTGGAGTTTACATGAAATACTTTTGGATCGTTTTAATCCTGATACTTTTTACTTATAATGGCGGAGAGCTTTTCTTGGCTCTTCATTCATTTCTTCTAGGGGTCTTTTCATAATGGCAGCTTACAGCGGATTAGATGACTGTACAATCTTTGACTTTGAAACATTGTCTCAACACCCACAAAATGGCGTTGTAGTTTCAATGGCTATGTTAAATTTTTCTACTCGACGATTTACTACTTTGGACAAGCCGTATACTTACGAAGAGTTACTATCTCTCTGTCATTATATTAAGTTTGATGTCAAAGATCAGGTAAAATCTTGGAGTCGCAAGATTGAGAAAGATACGGTTGAATGGTGGAGTAAGCAGTCTAAAGAAGCACAGGATGCAATTAAACCCTTATCCACAGATCGATCGATTGCAGATCTATATGGGTTTTTTGTAGTTAACCGTGCTACGAATATGACTAAAGTTTACACCCGTAGGAATACCTTTGATCCTATTTTTATATCATCCCTAATGAAAACTACAGGTAACCCAGAACCTTATGACTGGTGGACTGTTCGTGATACGATTAGTTATATCGAGGGTCTTTCACATGGTATTGACCTAAAGGATAATTTTATTCCTGAAGGACTAGAGGAAAAGTTTGTTGCACATGATCCACGTCATGATATTGCTATGGATGTAATGCGTATTCAAACCCTCGTACGCGCTCTCGAGCTCGGGGACGCACACGCATGAGCCCGTTTGATTATTTAAATAGCATTAACTATACAAAAGAAGATATTATGATTGATGATATCTCTGAGGAAAAGTATAGCGCTTTTATGGTTAATCGCGGGCTTTCGTTCTTCTACGATACTGTAGTTATTGCCAATGAGATGAATCAAAAGCCTTATATGGATAACAAACTACAGTATGATTTCCTTCGCTCAATTGTGCGGAAGAAGAAAAGATTCTCCATCTGGGCTAAAGCTGAGAAAATTGATCGTGTAGAAGACGTAATGGAATACTACGGTTACTCCAGAGAAAAGGCTTTACAGGTACTACCCTTATTGAAAGGTGATCAACTTGACTATATACGGAAGAAGATCTCCAAGGGTGGAAAGCGTTAAAACACTCAATATCATAAATATTAGTGATCATGAATTGGTCATGAAATTATACAAGTAACTATGAATTGAGAAAAAATGGAAGAAACCATATTAGTAAATTGGTCGCCCGAGGACATGCTAGAGGTGACGTTAAATGAGCCGGACGATTTCTTAAAGGTAAGAGAAACCCTTACACGAATTGGTGTCGCATCTCGAAAAGAGAAGAAGCTCTATCAGTCATGTCATATTCTACATAAACAAGGTAGATATTTTATCGTTCACTTTAAAGAGCTATTTCTTCTAGATGGTAAAAAGTCAAACCTGGATGAATTGGATATAGCAAGAAGAAATACAATTGCTACATTAATATCGGATTGGGGCCTAATTACCATTGTCGATGAGCAAAAGGCTCGTCCACGGGCTCCGCTCAGACAGATTAAGATTATCCCATTCAAAGAGAAGCCGCAGTGGGAATTATCGCCTAAATATAACATAGGCAAAAAGATAACGTACACGGCAGACGAAGAATAACTAAATTCCCAATATAGAATATCTGGTATTCCTTAACGGGATACCAGAACTGACATAAATACAATCGGATGCGGCATATGCTGGTCCATACAATAATCTTGCTTAATAAAGGAGAAAACTATGACAGGCTTAACCACACTATTTCCACGTTCGTCTTTTGTCGGATTTGACCACCTATTCACTGAACTCGATCATGCAGTCAAACATGCTAATGATCATTATCCCCCACATAATATTATCAGGACGGGAGAGACAGATTATCTGATCGAACTTGCCGTTGCTGGATTCTCAAGGGATGAATTGAGTATTGAAGTCAAAGAACGCACATTAGCCGTAACCGGAGAACATGTATCAAAGGGTAGAGAGTTTATTCATCGTGGTATTTCTACGAAGAAGTTTAAACGCACCTTTCGGTTGTCTGAGCACGTAGTCGTGCACGGAGCAGATATTCAAGATGGCATTCTTGCAGTAGAACTGAAATATGTCATTCCAGAAGAAATGCGTCCTCGTAAAATTTCAATTGGAAAAAACGAGGGTCTAAATGACACACACAATACAGATGCTAAACAACTACTTAACGAATCCACTGGCTGATCTTACGTATGCTATTGTAAATTTCTTTCAACGTTGGGGTGTAGCCCTGATCGAAGCAAGACAAGCTCAAGCAAACTTTCAGATCGCTCATTTGTTACAGAGAAATGAATATAGAAATTACTCTATAGATGTGATCTATGCAGCATTACAAGACGGTACTTTAGGGGACTTAAAATGATTAAATTCATTCAATTTGTTTCTCGAGTTCTGTCTATTTCTAAAGATCAGATAACATACCGTAAAAGTATTGCAGAGCTTCGTGCTCTGTCAGATCATCAACTACGGGATATTGGTATCTCAAGAGGTGAGATTCACAGTGTCGTAACGGCATTATTATAAATAACTGGGTAGGCCACAATGGCCTACCCTTCACACACACAGGAGAACTAAAATGAATAACGAATATATGACAAACATGTTTATTGACATGATTCAAAACGCAAAGAAAACCTTTGTAGATACTTGGATTAAAGATGAAGCAATGAGCGTACCTATGCACGCATTCATCAAAGCCCAAACCGAATTTACCAAAGAAGTAATGAAACAGACCAACCTAGTTGCTAACGCTACTGGTCAGGCAATGGCGAGACCCGCAAAATGAGCAATAAAAACCCATTTGAAATCCGCGCAGAGATGCTTCAACTTGCAAAAGACTATATGGATAAGCAGCAAGAGATGAATGTCCAGTTGATGAATGATTTGTTTGAACAGAATAAAGTTCAGATGGAAGAAGTTAAAGCGGCTTACAAAATGTATTCAATGGAAGAATTGATGGACAAAGCAAAAGAGATGTACGGCTTCGTCTCTAAGAAAGACTAATTACGTGACCTTATAACGAGCTAGAATAAAAAGGCGCCTTCGGGCGTCTTTTTTGTTTACAACCCTGCAAATATAGATTATAATATTTTTAAACCAAGGAGGTATTGCATTGAGTTTTTATACGTCAGTTGAAGTTCTAGGGAATAGGATCGCGTATCGTGGATACAACGATCATGGTGTTCCCGTATCCCATCGTTACGAGTTCGAGCCTACGTTATTCCTTCCATCCAAAGAACCGACTGGTTGGAAGTCCCTGGAGGGCGCAGATGTCAGACCGTTTAAGCTGGATTCTCCGAATGCAATGAGAGAATGGACACAGACCAAAGAAGGCTTGGAGGGATTTAGGTATTACGGTTGTGATAAATCTGTAATGCAATTTATCCAAGAAAAATATCCTGACGAAGTAAAGTTTAAGAAAGAGTCGATCAACATAGTGAATTTCGACATTGAAGTTCACTCTGAGGACGGGTTTCCTCACGCGGAAGAAGCAGCACATCCTATTGTAGCTATTACTGCTAAGTCTAGTAGATCCAGTGTTTATCATGTCTGGGGATTAAAACCCTATGATCCCGAAAAGTCCCTGCATAAACATTTGATTATTCAGTATCACCATTGCGAGTCCGAAGTGGAGCTAATGGTTAAGTTTCTTGCTTGGTGGAAAAAAGATTATCCTGATGTAGTTACTGGTTGGAATATTCGATTCTTTGATATTCCATATATTGTTAATCGACTCCGTCGTCTCGGTAGCGAAGAAGGCGTAAAGCGATTGTCACCGTGGGGACGAGTGCGCCAGAAGTTGGTACAGTTTAAGAATAAAAACATGGATTCCTATGTAATGCTAGGTATCCATCAGATGGATTATTATGACCTTTTTACCAAATTCGGGTCCAGTTACGGTCCACAGGAATCTTATAGCCTAGATCATATTGCACACGTTGTCTTGGGTGAAAGAAAGCTGTCTTACGAAGAGTATGGCAACCTTCGCAAACTATACAACGAAAACCCTCAACTCTATATCGATTATAACATCAAAGACGTTGAACTGGTGGAAAGGATCGATGATAAACTCGATCTTATGGGATTGGCTTTTACAATTGCATATAAAGCCGGCGTAAACTTTTCAGAGGTATTCGGCACCACATCCATATGGGATTCGATTGTTTATCGCGAACTAACAAAGAAATCTATTGTTGTACCCCCCATGAGGGATAGAAGTACGCTTGCTAATATGGATACCAAGTTTACCAGGTTTGCTGGCGGTTATGTAAAAGAGGTTACCCCTGCGATGTATCAGTGGGTAATTAGCTTTGACCTTAACTCACTTTACCCCAACATTATTGCGCAGTGGAATATGTCACCGGAGAAGCTAATTAAGCATTCTATTAAGCATTCTCAGAAGATGATGCCTGGCGTTCCGGAATATTATCTTGACAACGCTCCCCCGGACATTGACTTTGAAAGCGATAACGTTTCTGTTGCTGCAAACGGCGCAATGTTCACGAATAACGGCCAAGGTGTTTTTCCTGAGATCGTTGCTGGATACTACGAAGAACGTAAAGTTGTTAAGAAGCAAATGCTTGATGCGATGAAGCGCGCCGAGATTCAGAAGACACCAGAGATCGAAAAAGAAATTACCCAACATCAGAATAAGCAAATGGCGATTAAGCTTCTTATGAACTCACTCTTTGGTGCTATTGGAAGCCGGTACTACCGATACTTCGACCTAAGTATTGCGGAGGGCATTACCCTTACGGGGCAGTTTGTTATTAAATGGTGTGAAAGAACCATTAACGGGGAATTGAATAAGCTCTTAGGTACTACTGACAAAGACTATGTTATTGCGATCGACACTGACTCTGTATACGTTAACTTTGATCCATTTGTTAAAAAATTCAATCCGGCTGATCCTGTGAAGTTCTTGGATAAAGCATGTTTGCAACACTTTAATCCTATGTTTGAAAAGTCTATGGAAGATCTTCGCAAACATATGAACTGCTTTGACGATCGAATGACAATGGAAAGAGAGGTAATCGCTGACCGTGCCATTTGGCAAGCAAAGAAGCGGTATATTCTAAACGTCCATAACAGCGAAGGCGTACAGTACGATAAGCCTAAGCTGAAGATCATGGGTATTGAAGCAATTAAGTCTAGTACGCCACAGGTAGTACGCTCTTGGATGAAAGAGTTGTTCCCTATTCTAATGAATGGCACGGAACAAGAGACCCAACGATATATTCTCGATTGTAAAGAAAAGTTTAAATCACTTCGACCGGAACTCTTAGCTGCGCCTCGCGGCGCCAACGAGATTGTAAAATGGCAGGACAAGACTATTGTTTACAAAAAAGGTTGTCCTATTCACGTCCGTGGCGCTATTCTATATAACCATTTGATAGATAAGTTGGATCTTGGAAATCAATACGAAAAGATCAAAGAAGGTACGAAGCTGAAATATACCTACCTTAGATTACCTAATCCACTAAAAGAGAATGTGATATCTTTTCCCGATTACCTTCCTCCCGAATTTAATCTAAATAAATATATCGATTACGACCTTCAATTTAACAAAGCCTTCCTTGATCCCGTTCAGTCTATTCTAGACGCCGTGGGTTGGGAAAACGAACCTAAAGCGAACCTAGATGATTTCTTTTTCTAGGGTTTACAGACAGATAGAAATCTAGTATAATTTAACATTATGAGAGGAAATAACATGAGCGATTGGGCTAACGACATCCATATGATGCATAACAAATTTGGTGTTAAAGAATGGTTTGAAGCCAATAAAGGTGACAAAGAACTTATGAAAAAGTATCTTAATTTTCGTTTGAATATGTGTCTTGAAGAACTACTTGAGACGGCTGCGGCTTCAGACTTTAAGCTTACAATTGGTCTGGGCGAGGTCGTTTTTACTGGCGATGGTAAAGATATAGACCCTGAAGAAATTGTGGATGGTCTTATTGATATGTGTGTGTTTGCTATTGGTACTCTTGATGTATTTGGTGTTGATGCTAATGACGCATGGGATCGTGTTTACGCAGCAAATATGGCTAAAAGCCCAGGCGTTAAAGAAGGCCGTCCTAACCCGTTTGGATTGCCAGATTTAATTAAACCAGAAGGTTGGGTTGCGCCAAATCATAAAGGTAACCACGGACAACTAGAATATGATTAAGTTTATTATAGGAAACCGTTTAATATAAATAACTCTAAATAGGGGTTATTTTATGCTATCATTTAAAACATATCTTACAGAAAAAGTTGGGGCGTTTACAGCCTGGCATGGTTCTAGTGGAAGATTTAATAAATTTGAAAAAGTAAAAGCACATAGCGGCGGCGGTGGTGCGGCCTATGGTTCTGGGATATATATTTCTAAAAATATTGATGTCGGCAAATATTATCAAAAATTAAATAAAAGCAATACTGCCACACTATATGAAATTAAAGTAACCATAGATACTGATAAACTTTTAAGATGGGATTTACCCTTTGATAAGCAGCCTAAGTTTATTCAAAACGTGCTTAAAACTATAGACTATGATGACTCAAGAGGAACTGAAGGCAGATATTATTTCCAAGTTTTGAGATCTTCATACAGTACCGAAAAATCAGGACCTACTGAAAGCAAAGCTGCTTCTGACTACTTGGAAAAAAAAGGTATTCAGGGAGTATTTTTTAATAAAGATAAAAAATTACCTGGCCAAAATTTTGTTATATTCGATCCTAAAAGAATTAGTATATTAAAAAGATTTGATAATAAAGGTAAAGAGATTATCTAGAAAGTTTTACATAATGGTTACAAAATTTAATATAACGGTTACAAAACTCTCAAATCTCGCTGATAAATTTTTAGTAGGCAATGGACTGTCTGCTAATTGAAACTTGGCTGACCACGGCCAACATATATGGAGATTTAAATCTTGTTTAAAACGTTATTAACAGCAAGCACATTAGCTGTCTTATCAACTACAGCATTAGCTCGTGAGAGCATTGCAATTTCTGGTTCATCAACTGTACTACCGGATCTTTTAAAACCTGATGGATGGGAAGCACCGAGCCACGAGGGTAATCATGGAACTTTCAGCAACATTCTTTAAGAATAGGTTTGACAACGAAACCGGCAAGCGCTTGGACTTCGAGGACTTTGATAAGTTCTCGAGGTTCCTTTTTAAATTATCTAAAAGACCTTTGAAAGGAAAAAACTATGCGGAGCTTTTTTCTCCAGCTGTATACACACCCGATTCTAAACGACGCAACGCAAATGTATTGGCTTGGGCAGGTTGGGCAGCTATTGACATTGACGATATCAAATTTTCAGGCGATCTGAAAGAAGAGTTATATAATAGACTCGGTGAATGTAGATACGTCGTCTATTCCACAGCTAGTAGCAAGAAAGAACAGCCGAAGTTTCGAATAGTATTTGAATTAGATCGTCACATACGAAGCGAAGAGATTAAACACTTTTGGTTTGCGCTCCAGTCCAAGGTAGACGATCAGGGTGATAAGCAATGCAAAGATCTTTCTAGGATGTATTACATTCCCGGGGATTACTTGGGTGCTTATAACTTTATATTCGAAAATAAGAATAAAGCACTAAACGTATCTGAGCTGCTTAGCAACTGTCCTTATAACGAAAAAAAGAACTCCAAGAATTTTCTTGATCGACTTCCGGATGATTTTCAGAAGAAGCTTATTCAGTATAGAATGGACAATATGAGTAATAAGAGGTATTCGTGGCAATCTTACGAGGACTGTCCGTTTGTAAATAAGTCCCTTATTCGTGATTACAAGTCTATTGCATATACCGACAATAGCGGAAGATATGCCATGATCTACAAGATTATGACATCAATAGCAATCAATGCAATCAAAAAAGAATACCCAATCGCTGCGCATGAGCTATCTGAGATAATTAAACAGCTTGATCGCGATACATCAAATCGATATGAAAACAGAGCTTTGGATGTGGAAGCGGACAGAGCTATAGAGTATGCATATAGGAATGCCTAATGAAATATAAGGGTAAAGTTTCCCCTGAGTTTATTCAGACACGGAACACAAAGGTTAGTAAGGACCGTCGACCGAAGGACGTTGCTCTAAGACAGTGGGACTTTGAATTTGTTGAGTACCATCAAAGTTCTGTATCTCTAACCGGTCATAAGATATACGAGGGATATGAGTACGATACCGTTCATGAATTCTTTGGTAACTGCGATTTTAAGTATGTGAATAGGAATAATGAATTTCACATATCACCTTACATTCTTAAACAACTAGAGTCTGAGGTAATCGACCACATAGTCTTGTGGCGATTTGTTAGCCATCCTGGCAATTGGCAAAGGCCACTGGAAGAAGGTGACCCTGTACAATATGAGATCCTAGACTACATACCACGCCAAGAGTTCTTGGAAACCATCAAGAAAAAAAGTGATCTAAGGGGGTTTACAATTAATCTGTTATAGATTATATTGTGTGTATAAAGGTAACCCATATCATCAGGAGCACGCATGGAACAGTTTGTCAAGACCTTAGAGACACTCCCCTTCGTAGAAGCCAAGACAACTGCTATTGAACTAGCCGAGCAAAGACTTAAAGAAGCCCGCACTATCAATCAGAAAACCGCCCGGTCACAAATTATTCGGGACCTTCAAAAGGCACCGAACAAAAATGAAGTTATTCGCATTTCATATATGCAACTTCTTGCTTCTGAGGGCAGAGGTAATATCAATAGCGTTTTCCGCAAAAAGCACGATAATATATGAGAATAGGATTTACGGCTTCAACTTTTGACTTACTACATGCCGGTCACATTGCGATGTTGCGAGAAGCAAAATCCCAGTGTGACTGGCTAATTTGTGGTTTACAGATAGATCCAAGTATCGATAGAATAGATAAGAATAAGCCTATCCAAACCGTAGTTGAACGATATGTACAGCTTTCTGCTGTATGTTATGTCGATGAGATTATTCCCTATTCAACCGAAAAAGACCTTGAAGATATTTTACAAATGTTTAGTATCGATGTAAGGATTATCGGTGAAGAATACAAAGACGGTAAATTCACAGGAAGAGCAATTTGTAGCAGTCGTGGTATTGAGATTTATTATAATAAAAGAGACCATAGATTTTCGTCGTCAGATTTAAAAAAGAGGGTAGTTGGGAATGAACAGAGTTAGCGGTCACACATTATCAGAAGGACTGAGAAAACTTCGTCATCTGTTATACCATCAGGGCTATACGCTTCAAACGGGTAGTTGGCAAGGTACAAAAGAACCTCCTACATTTCTAGAGATTCTTCATGCGGATCTGGTGGCACCGATGTACACAGATGTGACGAAAGCCTCGCATGAGATTGGTGCGTCCCAGCCGTGGGCAGATGTTCACTTTGAGGAGCGAACGGGTGGGGTTCCTCTTAATCCTCCACCGTCTCATACCATGTGGTTAAAAGATACTGAGAAATATATGGTTGAGAACCAAGTGGCGTTTTCCCATTCGTATCCAGAACGTATGTGGGCACCTTCTATGGAAGGTATTCGATTTGAGACCGGTAACCTTGGTGATGCTGTTAACCTGTTAAAGAATGATCCTACGACACGTCAGTGTTATGTTCCTATGTGGTTTCCTGAAGACATCGTAGCAGCAAATCTAGGTGAACGTGTACCATGCTCATTCGGTTGGCATTTCATGGAACGTGGTGGACAATTACACTGTTCATATCATATGCGCTCTTGTGACGTAGTTCGACATCTCCATAACGATCTATACTTTGCTAATCGATTGACGCAGTGGATGATCGATCAAAGTGGTATTGATGCACAAGTTGGCTATTTACATTTCTCGAGTACTAGCTTACATTGTTTTGAGAATGATCGTTTTGCGCTCGGAAAGCTAATAGGAGTATAATATGTGTGGATTTATCGCAGGTAAAGGTCTACCACAAGATCTAAGTCAAGTTATTGAGTTGATGCATTATCGTGGGTTGCCTGGTTATAAAGGTTATAAGCGGCTCGGTCAATTTCAATTTGCTCACTATAGTTTGCCGTTTGTAAACTTGGACCCAGCAGTGTGTGTACAGCCCATTGATAGTGTTCCGCCAGCACTCTTTGTTGGCGAAATCTTTAACTATGAGGATCTTGGTTACAACACAGATATCGAATGCTCTATTGAAGAATTCTGGAATGATACCGATACACTCTTTAATCGCTTTCATAACTTCGATGGCTTTTGGTCATTTGTTACATTATATAATGGTTCTATTATTGCAGCTACCGATTACCTTGCACAGAAGCCGATCTACTACCGTACTGACATGGAGGTGTTGGCATCAGAGATAGATGTTCTCGCCCGGCTCGCGCCCGTCACCCGCGATGAAGTCTTTATGTCCAATACTATGAAATGGGGTTACTCACCTGATCCACGTACACCATGGAATGAGATTAAGCAGGTGCCACCTGGTCATTACTACTATCGTGGTAAAGTGCACGAGTACTGGGATTGGAGTAAGGTATCGCGCACTGACTTGTACACTGATTTATTGAAAGCTACTGAGCTTCGTCTTGGTGGACAACGTGAAGTAGCATTGCTGCTATCTGGCGGACTAGATAGTACTATTATCTACGGTTTGATTAAACAACTAGGTAAAGATGTTACTGCTGTACATGTTGCGAATGGTGAAAAGGGTTTTGCCAATCTTGCATTACACCTTGATGATACTATGCATCATGTTACTCTTGATGACGTAACTGACCACGAAGCCCTAATTGTACACCAGTCTCCTGTAGATCTTGGTTCAGTTAAGCCGCAAATTGCTATGGCTAAAAAGCTACGTGAGCTCGGCTTTTACGCGGTCCTGACAGGTGATGGTGCTGACGAGCTATTTGGTGGATATCGTCGTGCCAAAGAATATGATAGTCAAATGTCTGATATGTTCTGTGAACTACCATACTACCATTTGCCTAAGATCGACCGCACCATGATGCGATATACCATTGAAACGCGATCTCCTTTCCTTGCACCATCTATCTGTAAGCACGCAATGAATGCTCCATATGTAGAACGTATGGGTGAAAAGACATTACTAAAGAAAACGTTTAAAGATATTGTACCCCAAGAGATCTTAGATCGGGATAAACATCCTTTAAAGACTGAAGCTATTCGTACAAACCCAATGGATCATCGTGTAGCCCTTGATCGACTATTTCGAAGAATGGAGTTTACATATGAATAAAAGTGTGGTATTATTTACATCTATAGGAAAAGGATACTAAAATGGCCATTACCGAATGGGACAACCGTTATATGGATATTGCACGACAGGTATCTCAATGGTCTAAGGATCCTTCATCCAAGATCGGTGCAGTAGCAGTAGACAACAAGGGACATATTCTTTGCACAGGCTATAACGGATTTCCCCGTGGCATCGAGGATACTGAACACCGCCTGAATAACCGCGATCTAAAGTATACAATGATCGTTCATGCAGAAATGAACGCTATCTTTAATGCTACATACCATGGCGTATGTCTTGATGGCGGTACGATGTACGTTTCAGGTTTACCCTGCTGCAGTAACTGCGCATTAGGCATTATATCCACAGGAATTAAAAGAGTTGTTATGGAAGGTGATCCTAACAACGAGAGATGGAAAGATTCTTGGGCGTTGACCTCAAGTTTCTTTGATGAAGCAAATGTAGAATGGGAATTTATTTAATGTCAATCATGGACAGGCTGAAGAAGAACTCTAAACTAAAAGAAACCCAGATCCTTTCGGAGTCGAAGTTCTTTAACGATAAAGATATGGTAACTACCGATGTGCCTATGGTGAATGTGGCACTATCGGGTTCAATCGACGGTGGACTTGCACCGGGTCTTACAGTGCTTGCTGGACCTTCGAAGCACTTTAAGACCTCATTTGCACTGCTAATGGCTGCTGCATATATGAACAAATACCCCGAATCCGTTATGTTGTTCTATGACTCGGAATTCGGTTCACCTGCATCTTACTTTAAACAGTTTGGTATTGATACCGCACGTGTTCTTCATACGCCTATTACAAACGTAGAAGAGCTAAAGTTTGATATGATTAACCAGTTGGAAGCTTTGACGCGGGAAGATAAGGTTATTGTAGTTATTGACTCGATTGGTAACCTTGCCTCTAAAAAGGAAATGGACGACGCACTAAATGAAAAGTCAGTTGCTGATATGTCACGTGCAAAAGCCTTGAAAGGTCTGTTTAGAATGGCAACACCTTATCTTGCTATGAAGGACATTCCAATGATTGCCGTGAACCATACCTATCAGGAGATGGGCCTTTATCCTAAAGCAATCGTGTCTGGCGGAACCGGAATTTACTATTCGGCAGATAACATCTGGATCCTGGGTCGCCAGCAAGAGAAAAAAGGCACAGATGTCGTAGGTTATAACTTTGTTATCAACGTTGAAAAATCACGCTATGTGAAGGAAAAATCGAAGATCCCAATTACCGTCAATTGGGAAGGCGGAGTACAGAAATGGTCAGGTCTTACTGAAGTTGGCATTGCTGGTGGTTATGTACGCAAGCCTTCAAACGGATGGTATGAAGCATTCAATCCTGCTACCGGTGAAGTACTATCAGAGAATAAAGTGCGTCTGGATGATACGCTGAAAGAGGCGTTCTGGCAAAAAATCTTCCAACACACTGATTTTAAGGAATTCGTTAAAAAGCAATATAGCATTGGACACGAGTCGTTGGTGAATATGGATGATATTGTCGACAGCGTTGAGTAATTGTAATTTACAACCTTTAACCTTTTTGGTATAATCATCTTATGAATAAGAAGCCCAAACTATTAATCATTGGATATGCTCGGCACGGTAAAGACACCGTTGCCGAGTTTCTATCCAACGACTATGGATATACGTATTTGTCCTCAAGTCAATTTTGCTCCGGGCATGTAATATTCCCGGTACTAGAACCAATATATAACTATGCAACCCCCGAAGACTGCTTTAATGATCGGATTAATCATCGTAAAGAATGGTTTGACTTGATTACTGGTTATAATATGCCAGATCGATCAAAGCTTGGAAAAGATATCTTTAATGTAAGTGATATCTACTGCGGCCTTCGGAACTATGATGAATTTATGTCATTGAAAGAACAGAAGGTATTTGATTACTCGATTTGGGTGGATCGATCAGATCATTTACCACCCGAACCTACTACGAGTAATACCCTATCACCATCGTTAGCTGATATTATTATTGATAACAATGGTTCTTTGGATGACCTAAAGAAGAGTGTGTTTGACACAAGATTTAGGATTGAAATGGAGTATAATCAATGGAATATAAATTAACTGAAAATGTAGATTATGAATTTATTCCGGCTTCAAACGATCCCCAAGCCTGGAACATTCGGTTTATTACTGGTGACTTTCTAGAAACGGTAGTACAATATGGAAAGATTCGAATTGATGGTACCGATGACGATCCTTTGATCTCTTTTGACTATAAAATCGTAACTAGTCCGATTACCGATCTTACAGAGGGTAATGAGTATCTACAAGACCATGTTGGGGAAGTGCTGGTGTCTATTATTGAGACTGGTATTGAGAAAAAAGAGCTGGGGATTAGGGAGTCAAAATGAATACAAACGTTGAGCAGGTAATCCTTCGGAACATCTTGACAAATGAGGAGTATATGCGCAAAGTACTCCCATTTGTTCATCCTGATTATTTCGAAGGCGTTTACAAGATTCTCTTCAAAGAGATCGCACGTTTTGTAAGCAAATATAATAAACTTCCGACTTCAGAGTCTTTTAAGATCCAGCTGGATGATAGTGATAAGTTAAACGAAGAACAATATCGCCACGCCGTGGAGATCATGCCTAATCTATTCTCAAATGAAAAGGTTGACTCAGAGTGGCTGTTCGAAACTACTGAGAAGTGGTGTCAGGATCGTGCGATATATAATGCAATCATGGAGTCTATTAGTATTATCGATGGGAAGCATACTACCTTAACGAAGAACGCTCTTCCCGAACTACTGACGAAAGCTTTGGCAGTTTCCTTTGACCCTAACATCGGTCACGATTATATTGAAAACTTCCAGGATCGGTTTGATTTTTATCACACTGAAGAAGAACGCATACCCTTTGATCTGGATTACTTTAATAAGATTACGAAGGGCGGCTTACCACGTAAAACTTTGAATATTATTCTTGCTGGCACTGGTGTGGGTAAGAGCCTCTTTATGTGTCACATGGCGGCATCCGCTCTAGTAGAAGGTCGTAATATTCTTTATATTACTATGGAGATGGCTGAAGAACGTATTGCAGAACGTATTGACGCTAACCTATTGGATATTCCGATTGATCAGCTTCCGGATCTTTCGAAGGAAGTGTTCGCCCAACGGGTCCAGCGGATCTCTAGCAAGACAAATGGTAAGCTGATTATTAAGGAATACCCCACAGGTCAAGCGAATACTGCACACTTCCGGGCCCTGCTAACAGAACTGAGATTGAAGAAATCTTTTGCACCTGATATCATCTTTATCGACTATCTAAATATTTGTGCATCCGCTAGGATGAAAGGCATGGGAGGATCTATTAATTCGTATTCTTACATTAAAGCAATTGCGGAAGAAATCCGCGGATTGGCGGTTGAATTTAACGTTCCGATCGTATCTGCAACTCAAACGACGCGCTCTGGTTATTCTAACACGGACATTGGGCTTGAAGATACGTCCGAGTCTTTTGGACTACCCGCAACGGCAGACCTTATGTTCGCTCTTATTTCGACGGAAGAATTAGAGTCTATGAACCAAATTGCTGTAAAGCAATTGAAGAACAGATATAACGACCCTACATATAAGAAGAGATTTGTTATCGGCGTTGATCGATCCAAGATGAGATTGATGGACGCTGAAGATGACCAACAAACATTAATCGATGATACACCTACATTCGATAAAACTCAAATCAACAATCGTTTCGAAGACTTTAAACTTTAAGGAGATATAATATGGGAAAATCTAAAGCCGGCAAATCATGTGGAAACGTCAGCGGTGGCGTACACTCTAATGTATCAAAATCTCTTCGTCGTGCAATGCGGCAAGACTATCTTGCCTCAGGCGATCAAATTATTAACCAGCTAAATGCACTCAGAGCGGGCAAAGATATCGTTGTGACTATGGAGAATCCGAATAAAGGGGATACATCACGCCGGTTTATTCGTCGACGGATTAGCGGTAAAGAATACAACGACTATATTAAGAAGAATAGCTATCGTATGAAAGGTGAAGCACCAGAATGAAGTTGAATCATTATTCGCCAAAAGCTTACTTGGTTGTACAACCGGCACCGGCAGAGGAATATAAAGATCATTTTGACGATGCGCTTCAGCTTATTGCATATTGTGCTCGGGTGTCTAATCCGTCTACCCAGCTTAATAATGAAACTGGTGAAAAGCTGATTAGGTATCTTATTAAACATAAGCACTGGTCACCCCTTGAGATGTGCAACGCAACAATCGGAATTGACACCACCCGAGACATTGCACGACAGATCCTTCGACATAGAAGCTTCTACTTTCAGGAGTTTAGTCAGCGATATGCCGACCCTGCCGATCTTGAGGATACCTTTGTCCTAAGAGAAGCGCGGCTTCAGGACCAAAAGAATCGTCAAAACTCTATTGCAACAGATGACACAGAGTTACAGATGATGTGGGAAGCTTATCAGGAAGATGTTATTAGAACATCCAAGCAAGCTTATGATTGGGCCATCTCCAATGGGATTGCAAAAGAACAAGCTCGAGTGGTTCTTCCTGAGGGTAATACCGTTTCGCGGGTCTATATGAATGGGACCTTACGTTCTTGGGTACACTATATTGAACTACGGTCTGGGAACGGTACCCAGAAGGAACATATCCAAGTAGCAAGATGCGTAGCTCAGGCAATTACCAAGATCTTCCCAATGGTAAACGAATTTGTACAGGAGTAAGAAAAATGGAAAGAAAGCTTTCTACATATTATTCAGATAATAACAAAGGCTATGCCGAGGTTTATTTTAATTTTAAGGAGGAGTATACGTTTATTCGATACTATACCAATGAGGGCAGACTCTTTTACACAGAAGACTTCCCTGGAAAAACCTCTAGGTATGCAGAAGATGCTGCCGAAAATTGGGCTTTGGGTGTGAAAAAAATAGAAGAATCTTATCATTAGGGGTTTACAAGTCTTCCTTTCTAGGGTATACTCATAAGAATATCAGAAAGGAAGACCAAGACCATGAAGATTGGAAATTTTCTATACGGCACACTAAACGCCACAGTAATGTGTGCAATGACAGCGGCAGCGGTCATCAGTGTACAAGAAGCTCGAGCAGAAGAAAAACTTGCTCAGATTGAAGATAACGATAAGAATTGCCTTGCGAAAAACATTTTTTTCGAAGCTAGAAATCAAGAGACAGAAGGGAGAGTGGCAGTGGCCTGGGTCACACTCAACCGGATGGAAAATAGCAGATATCCTACCACTATTTGTGCGGTGGTAGAACAAGGACATAGGGATTCAAATGGTAACCCCATTAGGAACAAATGTCAATTTAGTTGGTATTGTGATGGGAAAAGTGATAACATCCCCGATAACGTTATTGCACAAAGGGCCTGGTCAGACGCACAGTTAATTGCAGAAGTAGTTCTACTTGACTGGGCAAGAGGTAAAAGAGGTCCGGTCTTTGGTGCTACTATGTATCATGCAGATTACGTGAATCCATATTGGAGCGACTCATATCAGAGAGTGGCACAAATAGGTACACACATCTTTTATAAGTAACATTTTTATCACGGAATAAACATAAACCTATTATAGGGATTTACTTATGAATAGGTCTATGGTTAAATAGACTTGTAAATGTTGAAGCAACGTGGACACATACTGGACCCGGGGGCGGTACCCGGCAGCTCCACCACAGATACACTGGACAGACATAGCCCCTATAAAACGGGGAAGTATGGTGGTGATGACGGTGTATCTTTGATGGGGCTGAAATAGGATCGACAGGTGTGAAGATGAACGTGGAGTTTACCGGATGACTGCGTAATTGGTCAAAAACAACTAAAGGCAAACAATAACTTTGCTCCTACAGGTCTTGCGCTAGCCGCATAGTCTGGTGGGTTGGCAACTTACCTAGAAACAGAAAAGTTGCACTTAACTTAACATAGGAATAAAAATGAAAAATCTTCTTCTTTTGACAACTGCACTCGCAGCACTTACAGCAACTACTGCATCCGCAGATGAGGTAGTTTTTACAGGATACATTGAGTACGCTCTTGCAGCACAAACCGTTAACCTAAATCTGGGCACAGAAGTTTATGCAGGCGCATTTACTGTTGCACCATCGCTCGATTTTGCATACGCAGCCGGAGCTGGTACCTTTGAAGGTATTAACATTGATGTTGCTTATACGCTTACCGCTAACGCAAATGTCTATCTTGAGGTAGACTTTGATAATAATGCAAAGTATCAGGAAGCTACAGTAGGCGTAGCCTTCCACTTCTGATCCTAGTATCAGAATTTTTAGTAAAAAGCAGGGCTTCGGTCCTGCTTTTTTTGTATTAGGGGGTTTACATTTGATCTGGATGGTGGTACAAGGATAGATCAACACTTAGGAGGGTCCTATGATTACCATCTACCAAATCCAACTTACTGACAATCAAATTGCTGAAGTTAACGCGGGTCGTGAGGTCGAAGCTTTTAATATCCGCCGCCAGATGCAGTTTGGGTTTGACGCGTCTAAGTTTTCTGAAGATTCCGCGAAGCATTACACAAAAGGTTGGATCGTAGATACTGACGACCTTGACGAAGCTTTTGAAGTAGCAAATGGTATGGGGGATCAATATAAAGGGACTCGTTTCGGCCGTCCTTACTCTGCTTCTGTTGGGGACATCTTTATCAATGAAGACAATGAATGCTTTGTCTGCGACAATTTCGGCTTTGTTGCTGTCGGTCACACCCCGCTTTTCGATTAAAATAAAAAATATAAAATAGGGGGTTTACATTTGATTTGAAATGTCTTATATTAGTAGTGTAACAAAGGAGATACATCATGTACTACACCTACAATGTCAGCTTGTTTTCGGACCTGCACAAGGAAGTCTATGGTTTCCGTCCTTCTTCGAATTTGTATGCGTATTGGAATTCCCGCACACCTCGCCAGAAGCAGGAACTCTGGAACGCTCTGTGTGACGAGCATGAAGAGGCTATCAAGCAGGAAAAGGTAGCCAAAGCTCGCGCTATGTTGGCTGTAACTGAGCGTCTTGAGAAGATGTACGAGCTTGGTGCTAAGAGCGAAGTTCAAGCCCTTCGGTGGATTATGGAAGCTGAAGAATTCGACGACTCTGATCTTCAGTACGGCGCAGATTACTTCTGCTACCACTTTGGCTTGGATTACACTGAAGGTAAGAAAGCCTTCAATATTCAGAAAGCTATCAATGAAATGAACCGGGAGGTTGTGTAAGATGCCTAATAGGAGAAAGCTAATGACTAAATTAGAAGAACTAGAAGCTATCCGTGCCGCTGCTGTTAATGCTGCTGATGCTGATTGGGACGATATTGATGATGCCGATGCTGCTTATGTTACTGCTTGGGATGCTATCGATGCTTATAAAGCTGAACTAAAGAAACAAAGGGAAATTGTGATGGTGATACTAAGTATCACCATATAGTACTAATTTATTATGTAAATGAAAGCTAATGACTAAGCTAGAGGAACTGGAGGCTGAAAATACCTTGATGAACAAGCAACTAGAACAAATTGAAGAGTTGGGTAATGAAAACCTTAACGCTTTACTTGATCGCATCAAAGCACATCGCAGTGCGCCTGATGTTTACGATCCACCTACATTTGACCAGATGGCGGATCGCATTCTGGAACTGGAAGCTAAGGTGGCAGTCGCAGGGAAGGCGTTGAATAGACTTTTGAGACCGCTCGCCCGCACGGGAAAGTTATAGCACTCGGTGGACTGGTGTCTAAGGTTCTTAGCAGTCTTTCCATAAACCATTATACGTTACCCCATCCATCGCCCTTAAATCGACAGATAAATAATCCCGCTTACATAAGCCAAAGATTGCAAGAATGTAAGGAGTATTTGCATGAAGATATTGATAACCGGAGCCGCCGGATTTATTGGCTACCATACAGCCAAACACTTTTTAGAGAAAAAACATAAAGTATACGGATACGACACTTTTAATGACTACTACGACGTACATTTGAAGTATGACAGATTCGGCCAACTTGTGAATATGGGATTGGTCAATACCGGAAGCTTTGCTGGTACTATTGAAAGCATTATCGAGGATGTTCAACCTGATGTAGTAATACATCTAGCAGCATATGCGGGTGTAAGATATTCGCTTGAACACCCAGACAAGTACATTGAAAATAACATTGTGTTTACTCAGAGGCTTATAAAGGCTTGTGAGGAGAATAAGGTAGATCGAGTAATATACGCATCTACGTCTAGTGTAATGGCAGGTAACCCGCTTCCGTGGAAAGAGGATGATCCCACCTACCAAGCCTTAAATCCGTATTCCGGTTCAAAGAAATTCAATGAAACTCAGTTTATTACATCGAAGATCCCTTCTACGGTCGGACTTCGATTTTTTACGGTATACGGTCCATGGGGAAGACCCGATATGGCGCTATTCTCCTTTACTAAAGATATTATTGAGGGTAAGCCCATTACAGTCTTTAATAACGGTGACATGACTAGGGATTTTACTTACGTGGATGATATTGTTCATGGAATATCTCTTGTTACATCTGAAGTCCTTAAAGGACCAATGAACGAGATCTATAATATTGGTCGTGGTGAGAAAGTTCAGTTAATGAGATTTGTAGAAGAGATTGAGAAGAACGTTGGTAAGAAAGCAATTATTCAATTTGCACCAATGCATCCCGCAGACTCCCAGGAGACGTGGAGTGATACATCCAAATTAAAAAAGCTAGGTTACGATCCTAAGGTTTCGATTGAAGAAGGCGTAGAGAATTTTGTGAACTGGTATAAAGAATACTATGAGGTTAAGCTATGAAAATTACAAAGATCGGAATAATCGGGTACGGGTTCGTAGGCAAAGCCGTAGAATTCGGTTTTGAGAATGAGTCAAATGATATTATGATTGTTGACCCATATCAAGGACATCATAGTATCGATGACCTTTGGAACTATGCTCCTGAGTATATCTTCGTTTGTGTTCCCACACCTATGAGGGATGACGGATCTGTTAACTCGGACACTATTCGGAATGTGGTAGGATTACTTGAGGATGAAGCATTCGGGAATAGCACCGTAATAATTAAATCCACCATTACCCCAGATGTAATAAAATCTTTGTGCAGGAATCGAAGATTTGTTTACAACCCTGAATTTCTTACTGAAAGAAACGCCTTTGATGACTTCCTTAATCCCCGGTTTCATATTCTAGGAGGTCATCCAGAACACACCAAAAGGGCAAAGAACCTATATGCATTTAACTCTAACTGTAATCCTGCGCCTTACCATTACATGACACCGGAAGAAGCAAGCTTAGTAAAGTATGGCATTAACTCATTCCTAGCTCTTAAGGTGGTGTGGTTTAACCAGTGGAAAGACCTAGCAGATGGCGTAGGGGCACGATACAATGTAGTGTCAAATGCTATTGCAGTTGATCCCCGCATTGGAGGTTCGCATATAAAGGTACCGGGGTTGGACGGGAAAAGAGGATACGGTGGAAGCTGCTTCCCGAAGGACACCGCTGCCATAGTAAATTACGCAGAGTCTATCGATGTAGCCCTATCAGTTCTAAAGGAAGCCGTTCATAGTAACAACCTCTATAGAATGGCTTACGAGCTTGACGACAGGGAAAAGGAACAGAATGTCTCTTTTGGTTCCAAAAAATAATTTTTAAAAATATGTATTAGGGGGTTTACATTTGATCGGTAAAGCCCTATATTGATTATGTAAACAAAAGGAGAATATATTATGGCACATATGGTTGATACTATGGCATATGCAGGGGAACTTCCTTGGCATGGCTTGGGCGTACCGGTCTCGAATGACCTTACCCCTGCACAGATGCAGCAGAAAGCTGGCGTGGACTGGAGCGTTCACGAGGTTGAATCCTACATCGAGTTTAACGGTACCACTATGAAAACCGGGCAAAAATCTCTTGTCCGTGGTGATAACGGTCGTATCCTTACAAACGTTGGTGAAAACTGGAAGCCTGTTCAAAACGAAAAAGCTTTTGGCTTCTTCAGTGAATTTGTTCTATCCGGTGACATGGAAATGCACACTGCCGGATCTCTTCGTAATGGCGAATATGTCTGGGCGCTTGCAAAAGTAAAAGAATCCTTCGACGTCTTTGGTGAAGATCGTGTAGATTCTTACCTCCTCTTTTCTAATCCACACGTATATGGTAAATCCGTAGACGTTCGCTTTACTCCAATTCGTGTTGTTTGCAATAACACTTTGACTCTGTCTCTTAGTCAATCCGCTAAGAATGGTGTTCGTGTTGGTCACCGCACTGAATTCGATGCAGATGCAGTAAAGACTACCCTTGGTCTTGCCCATGAGAAATTTGCTAAGTATAAGGAAATGGCAGAGTTTCTTGGCTCTCGTAAGACGACAGCTGAATCACTTATCCAGTACTACAACGAGGTGTTCCCGAATACCTCTCGTACCGATACACCAAAGTCCGTAGACAAGTACGATGATCTTTCTCGGAATGCAAAAATGTGCTATGATGCTCTTGAAACCCAGCCGGGTTCGGAGTTTGCAAAAGGTACTTGGTGGCAGGCTTTTAACAGCATTACGTATATTACTGATCACGTTCAAGGTCGTAATGCCGATAACCGTCTGCACTCCCAGTGGTTCGGACAAAACCAAACCCGGAAGGTTCAGGCAGCAGAAAAAGCAGTAGATTTTGCACTCGCAGCTTAATAGGATACTCTAGCATCTTTTCTAGCTTTATCGATGCTAGAGTATTCTTTTCCTCTAAATGTAAACCATGCAGGATTTTTCTTATAATACAAATCTTAAACAAAGGAATCTACACTATGAAAATCACCTACTACTTGAATGAAGCCCCATCTGTCCTTACTCACCGTCCTAACAACATGGGTGAAGTACCTATGAAGATGATCGACAGCGGCGCGCTATCTCGTAAACCTTCTAAGGTTACTATTACCGATTCTACCAATGGCGAAGTCCAGAAGTTGGATGTTTCTAAGGTTAATCCTATTTCTACTAAAACTATTATGGATTGCAATCGCATCATGGGTATCAATCGCCTGCGTCAAACCTTGCCAGAGATGATCTATTCGCAGAAGATGCAACTGCGCTGCACCTATGGTCAGAACCCTGAACGATATATAGTTACTGAAGATTACTAATGAATCTAGGTATTGCAATGATCCTTGCATATATCCCATTCATTTGGGGTATATGGGGGATGTACAAAGACGAAGAAAAAGGTTATAATAAAGATCTTCCACCAAGAGATAAAATTGGAAAGGATGATGCACTATGAAATACGTACACGAATATCATGAGCATGTGTACTACGTCTCCCCAAGCGTACACAGCAACTACAGCGTACGTCACTTTGAGAGGGGAACTATCCCTGGTAAAACCCTTACGCTGAACGAAGACCAATATAAGAATTTCCAAAAGATGTTAAAAGATGGAGGCTGGAATGAGCAATCAACGAGCAGGTAAAACCCACAAGGCAGCACTTGGCGATGGTATGCAAGAGATGAAAATGAAGATCTTCTTTGCCCACTGTGCAGACATCCTCGAGGAGAGCGGACAAGAGGATGCCGCTTTTTACTTTGAACAGATCGTGGATCACATCATCGCTGGTAAGGCACTACCAAGTGACAATAAGAAAGAGATCACTCGGATCTTGGGAGTATAATAAAGTGGTTTCTTTTACCGTTTAGCTCGTGGCTAATACTGCTGCCTGTAATAGTGGTAATGAAAACCTGGGGAGGACGTGGCACAATAGGTAATGACGCTGTAGATGAATATTTAGCTGTACTATTCACAATGACACTTCTAAATATTTTTCTATTTATTCGAAATAGGGGGTTTACAAGTAAGATGTAAAGCCTTATATTTATATTATATCCGCAACAAGAAACAAACATTTTTCTTCGCATAAGGAACTACCCCCATGATCATCAAAGAAAACCGCTCTGAGTCCTACCTTGGTACTGTTAATCTGAAAAATGAACAGGATATGAAGTTAGTTAACCTTGCTCGCAATATCGTGCGAGATGCCAACCTTTTCCTCAAAGAGAAGGGTGATACTAAGCAGATGTATGTGAAGTTGCAAGGGCGAGGCCATCGGATGGGTGTCTGGCGGTACAACCAATCTCTTCCTTTGAAGTTTGCAGACACCGCAGACGTCTACATCTACGAACGCTTTAGCCCCAAATAATAATTTACGGTTAATTAGTGAAAGGCGCCGATCGGCGCCTTTTTTGTAGGAAAAAATATTATAAATAGTGTATATTGATTCTGCATCGAAAGATAAAATATGCCTCGATTTACGAAGATGATTAAAAGTGAATGGTTTAAGTATGGTTCCGACCGACTTGAAGCGCTTAAAGGTGCGATAAAATCAGGCAACCCCGTTAGCTCTTACGAAGGTAAAGATCTGGATATTAGAAACTCCCCAGAAAATATTCAGATTATCGATGACTACATAAACAACGAAGGACCCGCACCTACCTTTGAACTGGAGCTTAAGAATGGTTCTATTATTCGATCAAATGGTATTGGGAAGTCCCCGATCTTTGGCGGAAAGGGAGAAGGCGCAGGTGCTACGGGTAACACGTCAGCCGGCGAATCTCTTCAATGCTTATATCTTGCTGCCATGCTGGCTGAAAGCAGAGGCCAGAAGAAAGCCTTTTCGTATTTTACTCCAGAGCTACTTAAATCATATATGAGTGACGTTAAAGTAGATGTAACTTATGAAAAGATGATTACCGCTGCTAATCCCTGGCATTATTCTGCGTATGTGTCAGGTAGATATCTAATAGATAAAGGGTACATTAAACCCGGACACGTTCTTCATCGAGGGTCGTCCGAAATGAAAAAAATCTATCAGATGAAAAAATCTTCGCTTCAAAAGATTGGCAGGACCCTAAATGATGATAAGTGGAACCCAGGTGACATTTGGGCTATACAGAGAGCACTTCGTCCGGAAGATACCCTTGACGGTAGCTCCATAGAGTCCTTAAACAATTCCATACTAAAGGCATTTAAATCTAAACAGATTGTAGCAGTGTCACTTAAGCAGATTGACAATCTGGGAAGGAATGCAAAAGCCGAAGAATACAATACATCAGGTGACTTAGTGTTTGACCCGCATACGTTTAAAGGGGTTAAGCTTATGTCCGATCGTAGTACTTTCTGGGCAAGTAAAATGGGGATGGTACTTTTTGACCAAGGTAAAAAGATGGACATGCGCGCAACTAGAGCTTTGGGCGCTATTAATATGGAGATCCAGGGTAAAGGCGCTAGAGGGGGTAGAGCTGGCTACGGAGAAATCCAATATGCTGCAAACACCTATCTGGGTATTAAATTAGCTGACAATTTGACCTTAGTGAATGATGCCAAGCAGCTGTCCGCAGGTAAAAACCCTAGACTTTTAGAAGATTTTTATAAGATGGTAAAATCTGTCCACCCGACGATGAAAAAAGACGAATTCGTATCAGGTCTGGAAGTAGCCAAAGTTGATAGTATACACGCAAATCTAGGGATCGCTTATATTGCCTGCGCCCTGGTAAAATCACCCACGAAGAATAGAAATGAATTTGTAACATATCTGGTAAACTATGCCGGGTCCAAATTACCGATCTCTTCCGCGTACGTAAAAATTAGTGCAGGATAACAAAATGGAAAATAAAGCCACCCTGTCCGATTTCTTTAAGTTGTTATCTGAAAATACCCCGGCTCCGATTGAGGGCCAAGATAATGCTAACGACATAGAAGAACCCAGTCAGCCAAAGATAACATTTGAAGACTTTTTTAAAGAGGCAGGTTTAAGCAAGGTAGAGATTACTAACATAGAGATTCCCACCAAGCCACCTATTAAGTCTCTAGCTGAAGAACACGACGACGTTCTACCAGAACTTATGGAACAGTCTTGGGGACTATTTGGTGGAGATCCTACTGTAAAAACCGAAGACCCACTTACCCCCTTGTATAGAGATTTTGTAACCCACCGCCAGCTCCAAGATCATTATAAAACCTTTATAGGGCGAGTGCAGCAACAACTATCATCAATTGGCGGCGGCGGTGAGACAAAGTTAAGACGCCTGGATGACATTGATAGGTCAACAATTGGCGATAATAGATTCTTAAAATATGATGCATCCTCCGGTAATTTCATATTTGCCCCAGTTGTTATAGAAGAAATTTCTACCAGTATTACTTTCGAAACCACTCTAGTAACTCAAAGCTCATATACTGCAATCGAAGACGATCACTATATTGGAGTGGACTATAATGGCGCATGTGATATAACACTTCCGGTATCACCTAGAAACGGAACATCATTAGTAATAAAAGACGAATCAGGTAATTCTAGCAATAACCCCATTCGAGTATTAGGCGACGTAGACAACGATCCCGCAGGATTTACAATCAGAATTGATAATGGATCAATATCCCTTATCTACAGAGACGGATGGAGAATTATATGAGCTATTTATTTACGAATAACCAAGAGATTAAGAATGACTCAGGGAATCCGATTCCAAGTGAAATCATTCATGAAGGATCTGTTGTCAGTCCTTCGAATCCTTTATCAGTACAGTTTTCAAATGCATCTATTAATATAGGTGCTGAGGTAGAAATATCAAATGACGTGGGTAACCCTGTTCCGGTGTCGGGGACAATCAGCGTTGACAACCTTCCGGCATTTCCAACCGTCCAAACTGTAGATGGAACAGTAATTGTTGGCAACGGGCTGGAGCAAGCTGTCCCTGTGCTGGTGACGAATAATATTACTATTGATAACCTTCCTGGTACCCAGACAATAAGTGGTACAGTTGGGTTAGATTCAGCTACACTTATCTCGCTGGAAAATATTAATGCCAATGTAACTGGTATGGTATCGATTGATAACCTTCCTGATGTTCAAGAAATATCTGGTACAGTGTCGCTCGATAGCGCTTCCCTTTTAGCACTAGAAACTATTACAGCTGTCGTTACATTCCCTGAAGTACAGACCGTACAGGGTACAGTGTCACTTGACAGCACTTCTCTATCCGCCCTGGAAAACATTACGGTTGAAGTATCATCGACAGTAACAGTAGACAATCTTCCGGCTATTCAAACGGTGCAGGGTACGGTTTCCCTTGACAGCACTTCTCTATCCGCCCTGGAAAACATTACGGTTGAAGTATCATCGACAGTAACAGTAGACAACCTTCCTGCTATTCAAACCGTTCAGGGTACAGTGTCACTTGACAGCACTTCTCTATCAGCGCTTGAAGACATCAATGTTACGGTAAATAACTTCCCAGCTATTCAGGATGTATCTGGCACGGTATCGATTGACAACCTTCCTGCTATTCAAACCGTTCAGGGTACGGTTTCCCTTGACAGCACTTCTCTATCTGCTCTAGAAAACATTAATGCTAATGTAATTGGCACGGTATCGATTGACAACCTCCCTGCTATTCAAACGGTGCAGGGTACGGTTTCACTTGATAGTGTTTCCCTTTTAGCACTAGAGACCATTACAGCGGTTGTTACATTCCCTGAAGTACAAACCGTACAAGGTACAGTCTCACTTGATAGCACTTCTCTATCTGCTCTGGAAAACATTACAGTTGAAGTGTCGTCCACCGTTTCGATTGATAATCTACCAGCTATTCAAACTGTTCAAGGTACAGTTTCACTTGATAGCACTTCCCTCTCAGCACTTGAAGATATTAATGTAACGGTGAATAACTTCCCTGCTACTCAAGACGTATCTGGCACGGTATCGATTGATAATCTACCAGCTATTCAAACTGTTCAAGGTGCAGTCTCACTTGATAGCGCTTCACTTCTAGCATTGGAAGATATTAATGTAACGGTAAATAACTTCCCTGCTGTACAGGTCGTATCTTTAGATTCTGAATCAAAGCAAGCACTAGAGACCATTACAGCGGTTGTTACATTCCCTGAAGTACAAACCGTACAAGGTACAGTCTCACTTGATAGCGCTTCACTTCTAGCATTGGAAGATATTAATGTAACAGTAAATAACCTTCCTGCCATTCAAGACGTATCTGGCACAGTATCGATTGACAACTTTCCTGCTATACAAGATGTATCTGGCACAGTCTCTATTGATAATCTACCGGCTATTCAAACTGTTCAAGGTACGGTTTCACTCGATAGTGTTTCTCTTTCAGCATTAGAAACCATTACTGCGGTTGTTACATTTCCCGAAGTACAGACTGTACAGGGTACGGTTTCACTCGATTCTTCATCTAGGATCGCATTAGAAAATATTACAGTTGAAGTAAGTAACTTCCCCGCTACTCAAGACGTATCTGGCATGGTATCGATTGATAATCTACCAGCTATTCAGACCGTACAAGGTACCGTCTCACTTGACAGCGTTTCCCTATCTGCTCTGGAAAATATTACAGTTGAAGTGTCATCATCGGTAACAGTAGACAATTTTCCTGCTGTACAGGTCGTATCTTTAGATTCTGAATCAAAGCAAGCACTAGAAACTATTACAGCTGTCGTTACATTCCCTGAAGTACAGACCGTACAAGGTACCGTCTCACTTGATAGCGCTTCGCTTTCAGCACTAGAAAACATTACCGTTGAGGTATCATCGACGGTATCGATTGATAATCTACCAGCTATTCAAACCGTACAAGGTACAGTCTCACTTGATAGCGCCTCACTTCTAGCACTGGAAGATACTAATGTAACAGTAAGTAACTTTCCCGCTACCCAAGATGTATCTGGCACTGTATCGATTGACAATCTACCAGCTATTCAAGATGTATCTGGCACTGTATCGATTGACAACCTCCCTGCTATTCAAACGGTGCAGGGTACAGTTTCACTCGATTCTTCATCTAGAATCGCATTAGAAAATATCACAGTTGAAGTAAGTAACTTTCCCGCTACCCAAGACGTATCGGGCACGGTATCGATTGACAACCTCCCTGCTATTCAAACCGTTCAAGGTACAGTGTCGCTCGATAGTGTTTCCCTTTCAGCACTGGAGACGATTACAGCGGTTGTTACATTCCCTGAAGTCCAAACGGTGTCGCTGGATTCTGCCTCGAGAAATGCGCTGGAAAACATTACAGCCGAGGTAAGCAACTTCCCAGTAGTTCAAACGATAAGCGGAACTGTAATAATTGGTAATGAGCCAAGTGCCCCGGTACCGGTTACCGTATCAAGTGATATCTCTATATCTAACTTCCCAGCAGTTCAAACGGTTTCACTCGATTCATCCTCCAGAGATGCGCTGGAAAACATTACAGCAACAGTTGCGTTTCCTTCTACCCAAATTGTTTCGCTGGATTCATCCTCCAGAAATGCCCTGGAAAACATTACAGCAACAGTTGCGTTTCCTTCTACCCAAATTGTTTCGCTGGATTCATCCTCCAGAAATGCCCTGGAGAATATTACAGTCGAGGTAAGCAACTTCCCAGCGGTTCAAACAGTGGACGGAACGGTTGGTCTAGATTCTAACAGTTTGTCTGCCCTGGAAAACATTACAGCAACCATAAGCAACTTCCCTACAACCCAAAATGTATCAGGAACGGTTGGTCTAGATTCTAACAGTTTGTCTGCCCTGGAAAACATTACAGTAGATACGATTAGTAATCCGGTTACTATACAGGATGGCGGAAATAGTATTACAGTAGATGGCGAGGTCTCTATTACTTCTCTACCTGAAGTTGAGATAAAAAACGACTCGGGCAATCCGATTTCGATCAGTAGAAATAATACTACCAATAGTCAATTGAATCCAATCTTTGTAAAAGGCGCAAGTGATACTACGTTCTTTGACCCGTCACAGCTAGATGCCTTTGGAAGACTAAGAGTAAGTAATCCACACACCCTTTTTGAATCATCCTTTAGATATACCGATTCGCTTTACCGTTGGAACCAAAAGACCGTTGGAACGGGATCATCCACGATTGACATAAATGCCAGCGTAATAAACCTAAGTGTCGGTTCTATAGTAAATGATTCCGTCATTAGAGAGACTGAAAGAGTCTTTGGTTATCAACCTGGGAAAAGTCTGCTTATCCTTTCTACCTTTACTATGAACCCCGCAAAGGAAAATCTAAGACAACGGGTTGGATACTTCGGAAAGGATAATGGCATCTATTTTGAGGTTGATGGAACCCAAGTAAGTATTGTTAAAAGAAGCAGTTCTGGGGGTTCTATACAAGAGACGAAAGTCCTACAGTCCAATTGGTTAAATGACCCACTTGATGGAACAGGGAGAAGTGGTATTACCCTAGATCCTTCGAAGTCTCAGATCTTTTGGACTGATATAGAATGGTTAGGGGTGGGCAGCGTAAGAACCGGATTTATAATTGATGGAAAGTATATAATCTGTCACACGTTCCATCATGCAAATTCCATAGAATCAACATATATGACTACGGCATCACTACCGTTAAGATACGAAATAACGAACACGGGTAATACTTCGGGCAACTCTACCTTAAAGCAAATTTGTTCAACAGTAATTTCAGAAGGCGGTTATAATCCAGCGATATTGACCCAAAGCGCCTCAACACCTCTTACTGGTAAAAATTTAACCGTTGGTATAGAAAATCCTATGGTTTCTATACGACTCAGATCGGGAAAAACTGATGGTATTGTTATTCCAAAAGAAGTCAATTTTTATGGTTTACAATCGACTGCGTATAAGTATAAAATCATAAAAGACGGTATACTGTCCAATCCAAGCTGGCAAATAGCCGATAGCAGTCATATTGCAGAATATGACTTAGATGCGGATAGTATTCAAGGGGGCGTAGTTATATACGAAGGTTTATTTAAAGGCCAATCGAATGTAAATCCAATCCACTTATCGGAAATTTTTGAGAATAGCATCCAGTTGACAAGAGGTATTATTGAGAATGATAGTGCAGGCGATACATTTTCCATTACACTGGAACCCACTACGAATAATGACGACGCAATTGTATCTCTTAGCTGGCAAAGCCATAATGCATAAATTTACAGGAGTATAGGGAATGAATACCTTTAAGAATTTCATAACGGAACAAAAAAATACCCATATGACGCACGTCGAAGATTCTGTAATCTACGGCGGTGCAGATGGGACAAGGCAGGCAATTAATGCGCTTCGTGAACTCAGAGACTTACTTTCCGGTTCACACAAAGGTTCAGTTTCCGTTAAGTGGGATGGAGCGCCTGCAATTTTTGCCGGAATCGTACCACCAGGAAATAATGACGCTGGTAAGTTCTTTGTAGCAAAAAAGGGTGTGTTCAATGCTTCTCCTAAATACTATACCACGAATGCTGAAGTCGATGAAGATACATCTGGTGATCTAGCAGAAAAGCTTAAATTTGCACTAGCATACCTACCGGCTTTAGGCATCAAGGGGGTAATACAAGGCGACTTTTTATACGGTCCCGGTGATTTAAAATATGAAACAGTCGATGGTCAGGAATATCTAACCTTTCATCCTAACACGATTGTTTATGCAGTACCAAAAGGAACCGCAGCGGAGAAAGAGATTAAGAAGTCAAAGATCGGTATTGTATGGCACACTAGTTATACTGGATCAGACTTTCAAAATATGAAGGCAAGTTTTGGTGTTGATGTATCCAAGTTAAAGAACACCCCGAACGTTTGGTCCCAAGACGCTATGCTAAGGGATCTTACTAAAGCTACAATGAGTAAAAAAGATACAGACGAGATTAATGCCAGTCTTAGTGAAATAGGTAAACTCTTTAATCAAATCTCCTCGTCTATATTGAAAATCTTAGGAAGCAATCGTGAGCTGGCGCAGACAATTGAGACCTTTAACAATACATTTGTTAGAAAGGGTGAAGTCATAACGGATACGAAGAATCACGTTGATCAGTTAGTTAAGTGGATTAATGCCCGCTATCAGAAAGAGATAGATAGTCGTAAGACCGAACGGGGAAAGACCGCACAGATTGAAAAGCGAGATATGGTCTTGCAGTTCTTTTCGCCTGAGAATAAACAAAATCTAAGAAAGATATTCGAACTTCAAAAGTTGATTGTTCTAGTGAAATTAAAACTCATAAATACATTGAATAAGTTACAGACGATTGATACATTTATTAAGACACGGAACGGATTTAAAGTGACGGGCGCTGAAGGCTACGTAGCAATTGATAAGTTAAGTGGCGGCGCTTTAAAGATTGTAGATCGAATGGAATTCTCGTATAACAACTTCTCACCCGAGATTTTAAAGGGTTGGGATAAGGCAGGAAAAAACTGATGCAAGAAGATTTTATAAGAGAGACTTTACGCTTTAAAGACCTAATGACGGTTAACTACCTGCCAGGTGAGCCTGAGGAGGTTCAATATCGCAATCATAGACAGAAAAGAACCTCTATGGGCGGTGGACCATCTGAAGCCCTAACTAGACAAGCCAGACTTCAAAGAGCTCGTATTATGAGAAGGAATAAAGCTAAGATTCTTCGTGGTATAAGACTAGCACGTAATAGAATGGCTTCTCCTGAGAAATTAAAAAATAGAGCTCGTAAGGCTGCTAGAAAAGTTATCTTTAATAAGATCTCCAGAGATATTCCAAAGGACGAATTAACTTTCGAAAGAAGAGCCGAGATAGAGAAAAGACTTAATACTCCCGCCATGAAAAAAAGAATTGATATGCTATCTGTTAAACTCCTGAAGGATGTTCGCAGAAAAGAACTAGAGAGAAGAAAGCCGAAAAATGATTAATTCCTTTAGACGATATCTAGTAGAAGAGGAAAGTGCTATATATTTTTCCTTCGGTCGAATGAACCCCCCTACTACGGGGCACGAAAAGCTATTGGATAAACTGGCATCAATTTCGGGTAAAAATCCGTATAGACTGTACCTCTCACAAACACAAGATGCAAAGAAAAATCCCCTTGACTATAAAAGCAAAGTAAAATTTGCTAGAAAAATGTTTCCTAAACACGCTCGTAGTATTCTACTGACACCCGACGTTAAAAACGTTATGGATGTCGCCAATGCCTTATATAACGAAGGTTATAGAAAGATTGTAATGGTCGTAGGAAGTGATCGAGTATCCGAATTTAGTAAGCTTCTGGATAACTATAATGGAAAAAAAGCTAGACATGGCTTCTACAATTTCCAAGATATTAATATCGTATCAGCAGGCGAAAGAGATCCTGATTCGGAAGGCGTCGAAGGTATGTCAGCTTCTAAGATGCGAGAAGCTGCTTCGGACAACGATTTTGTTAAGTTCTCACAGGGTTTACCTAAGTCGATGGGCACAAAGGATTCTAGAGATCTATTTAATTCGGTAAGAAGTGGAATGGGTCTAAAGGAAGTAAAAGAGTTTCATAGTCGAGTAAAGCTATCTCCAATTTCTGAGACAAGAGAAGCTTACGTTAATGGTAGTCTTTTCGAGGTCGGCGATTCTGTTATTATTAAAGAATCAGGAGAATTCGCTGAAGTTATAAGTCTGGGGTCCAATTATATTATTGTAGAATCCCAAACTGGTGTCTATAGAAAGTGGTTGGAATCTGTAGAAAAATCCGATAAATGGTATAAAGACCAGCCGGAGTGGGGCACACCAGAAGCTACTAAAAGAGCAAAGAAGATGACACCAGGTCAAAAAGAAAATGCTGATCCCTGCTGGCCAGGTTATAAGCAAGTAGGTACGAAGATTAAAAACGGAAAACAAGTACCCAATTGTGTTGATGAGAAAATAGAAGTTTCCCAAGATCCTGATATCGATCAAAAGAAAGGTTCTCAGCCTGCTACATTCTTTCGTGGCCTAAAGTCAAAAAGTACCAAATCTAAGAGAGATGCACACTTTAAGAAAATGACAAAGAAGTCAGATGATGACCCATCGGCATACAAACCAGCGCCAGGTGATGCATCGGCTAAAACAACACCCTCACAATATACAAAAAAGTTTAAGCAAATGTATGGCGAGCAGATCGATGCAACAGATACCACCAAAGAACGTATTCGTAGAGAAAAAGATGCCGACCGCGCGAAGCACGACCGGATGATGGATAGAGCTCGCTTACTGGATGTTAGAAAAAAGAATAGGGAAACCAAATGATTAGATTCACAGATTTTTTAGTAGAAGAATCCGGCTCTGACGAAGCGTTAAAGAATAAAGCCCTAGATGGGTGGGAAAAGTATACAAAGGAGAGTATCTAATGACTTGGATGGCAATAATTCTAATGTGTAAGGTTGGTGTTTGCTTCACCTTAACTGGACCTATGGGACAACCAACTGTGTTCTTCCCCTCTGAGGAGGCTTGTAAGGAAACGGCACAGTATGTTTCAGATAGTATGAGGAGTGACCCCGGACTAACGGTAACGACCATGTGTGTTAACTGGGGCACGCCTGTTTAAAAGGAAAGAAATAATGAAAAGCTTTTTTAATTTAAGAGAAAAATCCTTGTCAGAGTCCAAGACGGAAGAAGCTGACTATCCACATATGATGTATCATCCTGAAACGGGTAAAGCTGTTGAGGTAAAAACTCCCGAAGAGCACGATAAGTATGCTAAGAAGGGTTACACCCACGAAGAGCCTGAAGACGACCTTGACGAAGCCTTCGGTCAATACACTCCACATGCCGAGAAATCTAAGTTTAACTCCGGCTATAGAGCACACCTAAAAAATCCACAAGGTAAAACCTCATACCTTTCACAGCATTCATTTAAGAAAAAATCTGATGCGGTAGCTCATGCTAAAGCATATCACGACCATGTAAATGTTCAGAAAAGAGACCCAGATCGTTTCTCAAAGCCTGATAGATCTAAACTAGTTGAATCGACCATTGCAGAAGACGCATGGGAAGAGATTCCAATGATGAAAAGACAGCTTAAGTTTATTGCATACGCTGCCGAAGAAATCGCGGAGTATCTAGATCTTGGTGTTGATCCTGAGGAATGGTATCAGAATAAACTTGCACAAGTGCACCTTCAAATGCAGACCTTATATGCTTATATGGAAGGTGATGAGGACCAAGATGATTATTATGATGATGAAGATGATATGATGGATGAACAAGATAAGGCACATCCATATTTGCACGGCGGAAAGCATTCCAAAAATGTGTCTTTTATGGGTTGGCCAACTAAGGACGTCGATATTCGTCAGGGTGCAGGTAGACATAAGATAAAAGTTCACCAGTATACTGAATCTGCAAAATACGTGAGCGAAGAGCTTTCTGTTACCGATGGCGTAGGTGCATGGATAGACGATTTTAAGAAGTCCGATGCTCCGCAGTTTAAAGGTAAATCTGACAAAGAGCGTAGAGATATGGCACTTGCTGCATATCTTTCGGCAAAAGAAAAGATGAAGAAAGATTAATAACTATGAAGAATCTGAAGAAACATATACATGAAGAGACGGTTCGGGAAGCAGTGGCGTATCACGTAAAAAGTAATACACCGCTTTCCGAATGTGTGTTTCGTCTTCATAGTGAGGGATTCTACAGATTCTTTGTAGAGGCTAGAAGACAGTATCAAGACGGCATATTGGAAGTAAGTAATTCTTTTGATACCGAGCTATTGAACAATGATATTGGTAATCGGGTAGAATATGAAGGTGCGGAAGTTCCTCTAGATATTCCGATTGCAGAGGAAGAAGAACTAAATAAACCGAAAAGAGCCGGTTCGAAAAAGTTTTATGTGTTCGTAAAGGATCCTTCAACAGGCAATGTAAAGAAAGTTACATTCGGACAACCTGGTATGAGCGTAAACCTGGATGATCCTAAAGCAAGAAAATCGTTTGCTGCAAGACATCAGTGCGACACCAGAAACGACAAGACCAAACCCTCTTATTGGTCATGTAGACTACCATATTATGCAAAAAGTTTAGGATTAAGCGGCGGAGGTAATTTCTTTTGGTAAAGCCTTATATAGACGACAGACTAACGGAAAACAGTTGGTTAAGAAAATTTAGCTTGGACACCGATAGTTCAGAATTGGTCTGGCATAGAGATAGTGCTGATCGAGAGATAACCGTTGCTTATGGAAACGGATGGATGTTTCAGTTCGAGGACGAACTACCATTCGAGTTAATCGAATCAAATATTATTAATGTACAAAAAATGACCTACCACCGATTAATTAAAGGCGAAGGCGAACTGTGCATAAGGATAACAGAAAATGACAACTAGAGCGTTCGCATTCGCAAACCTTATTGGCGATGATAATACCATCCGTTTAGAATCCTTACCCGCAGAAGCTACTAAAAAAGGTACTACCAGTTTTGAAAGTACTGTCTCGTTACCTTTATCCGGCAATAATGTCGGGGATCAAGCATTTGTGGAGAGTACGAATAGGCTTTATATTTGGAATGGATCGGGTTGGTATAATATTGCTTTGATCAACACTTCCCCTTCCACTATTACTGGTGCGGATACAACTTATCTACTTTCTTCTGATGGAACATCTACTGTAATAACACTAAACTCCATAGATCCGGAAGAATTAAATCTACAGTGGAATTATCAAGTTACTTCAGGGTCTTTAACGAACGGAGGAGGGCCAACTGCAACTATTACCCAACAGGACAATGTTTTTACAATTACCCCTACGGTAAACGAAGATTATGCAGGACAATTTTCTCTTACGTTTACAGCAACCGATGGTGTAAATATAGTATCTAAAATTAGCGATTTTACCCTTCAGTTTGCAGTTGCTTATCCATTATTAACTAATCTTACATACTCTTCAACAGTTAGCACAACCAACGTTGCCGGTACTAATGGATTTAACTTAGGATACACGTATGGATTTAATACCACGCCAGATGGGAGATTTGTATCTATTGGTGGAGAATATGGACCGGCAATATGGGAATTTACAACCCCGGGTACTCTTTCGACTTTAACTAAAAAATATAGTAGCGCTATACCGCCCAATGTTAATGGTAACGGCGGCGGAGGGGCCACAGCTTGGAAGGCGGATGGTAGTAAAATATATTATGCGTACCAAGGCAGTGGAATGTTTTACTTTCTATCCTGGAATTGGAATGGCTTCAGTCTTTCAGGGGGTACAACAGCTAAAACAATGAGTATGCCTACCGGTTGGTCAAGCGGCAGAACCATATCTTCTATGTGTTTTAATAGTGACGGAACCTCCCTATTCATTGTTGGGTCTGCCGTATCTGGGGTGTATAAGTATACATTGACAACCCCATATGAATTATCTACTATGTCAACGTCGCATGTCCAGTGGACAGGAGCTACAGGTTGGTCAAATGATATTCGTATATCCCCTGATGACAGCTATATTTGTCGGCAACAGTTTGAGTCAAATATTTGGAGACAATGGGTATTTAATTCGCCGCTAGATTTAAGCAATATAACTTTGTTAGGGTCTACTACGTTTTCCAATTCCGGCGGCACGAATTGGGCCACCGCACCAGTAGGATTAAGTTTTAAATTGGACGGATCCGGCGTTTTAATCTTTGACAAAGAGAATGATCAAATAGATGAATATGTAATATGAGTGAAACCCATGATTCAAAATATTATAAATACTACCAATAACAATAATAAAAGGTTCCTTTCATGGACGTAGACCAACAAATTAACGTAATCCCTGCGGAAATGATCGGGGAAAGATTCGACCGCATAGAGAAAAAAATAGATAAGCTTTCTGATGCGATGATTAGCTTAGCTAGAACCGAAGAAAAAATTATGTCTATGGAAGTAGAACGTTCTAACGTTATTGAAAGACTAAACAGACATTCGGAAAAAATAGATTCGATAAACGACAAAGTAAACGACAACACAAGAGTTATCTCCAACATCACAAAAGTCACATGGATCGTATCAGGATCTTTAATTGCAGGCTTTTTAAAGATGATGGGCTTCATGTAAGGATAGAAAAATGAACGAAGTAACAAAAAATATTACTGAGGCTTATCTCCAGGTCTTAAAGGGAAAACCCAATTTAGACGAAGCCAAGAAATTAGACCCTGTTGACTCAAAAGAGTTAAAAGGAACACACGCTCAAAGAAAAGACAAAGACATCGATAACGATGGCGATGTTGATTCCTCTGATGAGTATCTTCACAATCGTCGTAAGACGGTCGCTAAAGCAATAAAGAATGAATCTTTCGATCTTTCCGACTACACTGTAGAAGAGATTAAAGATTTCATAATGAGCGAAGAGTTTGACCAACTTGACGAACTAAGTAAAGCAACCCTTGGTTCTTATATTAAAAAATCATCTGATGATCGAGCACAAAATGCTTTTAACGTAGGTAAGTCTATTGACCTAATTGGGAAATCTGGTAAGATTAACTACAAAGGTTTGAAGAGACGTCAAGGTATTTCTACAGCAACTGATAAGCTTACAAAAGAATCCTTCGATCTTGATGAAAACATTGCCGGTCTATTCAAAAATGCTTCTGAATGGGAAAAATCAGCAAAAGCCCGTGGACTAGTTGTCAAGTCAGCTACTCATCCATCTGGTGAAATAACAAAATATCAGACTGCTAAAGACAAGCAGGGCAACCATCGTGGTCACTTTGATCACGAAACAAAATCGGGTCGTCTCAAAGAAGAAGCCGAGCAACTCGACGAGCTTTCACCAAACACTCTCGGGCGATATGCTTCAAAATCTTTGAGACTGGGCGACATTGCTAATCGTATGTCTAAATCTGACGATGACGGCATGGGTAAGATCGCCGGTAAGCGCCTAGCCGGTGTAAAGAAAGCAGTTGATAAGCTTGCTGATAAAACCGGTAAAAAAGCACTTGCTACTTTCATTAAAAAAGATGTTAATAAAACTAAAGCTTCGGGTGACGCATATACATCTGGTACTGGCACAGATGATCACGGGAAATCCTATAATAAAGCAATGCGTAATATTGGTAAGATGAGAGAAGAAGTTGAATTAGATGAAATGCGTACACCTTTCGTAGTAATCGATACTGCAGATGGTGATAAAGTTGTTGCTATGGCTTCCGACGAAAAAGGCGCACGTCAATTGGTTAACTCTGCTGAACGCCCACCTATGTCGATTAAAGATAAATCAACCTTAAAAATCGTTAAGTCGAACAAAAAGCAATTCATTGGTAGACCTTTGAATGAGCAAAGTAAGCCAACAGCTAATTACGGACCAAAAGACGATACTCGTGATACATTCGACAAACAGCTAGCCACTCGTAAAGGCGAAGAGAATTTTGTTGATATGCATAAGATTGAAACCCCTGAGTATGTCGATGCGTACCGTGTAAATAACAAGACCTTTAAAGCTTTAAGAATGAGCGTAAGCAATCCAAAAAGACGTTGGAATGATCTAGATATCGGCGATAAGAAACCTGTACCAAACGACGGAAAATAATATTTTATGGGTTTATTTGATGAAATCACCGAAGGAAACTTAATTGTCTTTGCAGCAAAGAATTATTATAATCCGAAGTGTATAGATGAAGAAGAGTTTCTAGAGGATATGAATCGCTTTAAATATATAAAGAGACTGGTGAATAGATATCATGAATCGGGTAATCTATCCGACAGATTAATATTAAATCATCTAATCGTTATATTTAATGTGTTTGGGATTTCTCCGGCGATCCGTATTTTAAAACTTAAATTAAACGAGAAACAGTGGACAGTAATTAAGCCGTTTCTCGTTTTCTTAAAATATATAAAGAATGAGGAATTGACGGGTATTCCAATGGACCAGAATGTGATAGAAAAATTAAGAAAGATATGATATGGGTATACTTAAGCGCGCAGCAGATCTTGCTTATACATTCCGGTTCCTTAAATTACTTGTTACACCTTTTAAGGATACGGATGCATATAAGCTCGGTATAATTGACGAATCCGGGAAAAGAGTTAAATCAGTACTATTAGATAGTTCTGAGAAAAAATCAGCTTATACGACGTTTCATAGACTTGTCTACAACATTAAAAAACTCCTTGAAAAAATCCCAGGTGGTAGCTCATCAATTGCTTCTTATGCCGCCGCACTATATTTGATTAAAGAAAAATACAACTTTCAGGATTCCACACTTCGTAAGATCGTAGAAAAGTGTGGTCTTGAAACAGGTGACTTCTTAAAAGAAAATAATGAATGGTTTGTACTGGAGGATCGAAGATTATCTCCTGGTGTATATAAACTTAAATACAATAAAATGCTAAACAGTACCTGTGAAGAGGTAGTGAAGACTAAAGATCGAATAAGAGTAGATGATAATGCATATCCGGTAGGCCAAATTTTCGGATTGGATATCTACGAAGTAACCCATGTATTAACCCAACAAAAGGTTTACATAACATCGGAAGAGATAGTAAAATGATCTTAGAAGACAATAAGGGTAAATCCCCAAAGAAAGTACAGGAAGAAGTTCCTGGAACAAGTACCGCTGGCGTGGCCGGAACTGGTGATGATCCTATTGTGGCTGTGGACCGTAGATACCGAAAAGATAAATTACCAAAACTCTTAAAAAGGTTTCGGGGTTTTATGAAGGATTCCGATGTTTAGAGTATACATACTAATCTTCGGTGCACTAATGATTGGTGGTACGATCGCTGCAGGATATAAAGTCTGGACCGATACTCAGGAAGAGATTACGCTTCTTGCGGTTAAAAATCAGACTCTAGAGAATGCAGTATCCTTGCAAGATGAAACTATTGATCAGCTCCAAAGGGACAATACTTTAAAAGACCAAGAGCTTCAGAATACGTACGTCAGTCTAAATCAGGCAAGAAGAAACGTGGATCTCCTGGAAGAAAAATTATCGAAAAATGATATAGGTATGCTGGCACAGAAGAAACCTGAGTTAGTACAAAGAATTATTAATAACGCCTCAGAGAAAGCACTTCGTTGTTTTGAGATCCTTTCAGGCTCTGAGTTGACTGATCAAGAGAGAGATGCAAATGATGGTACAGAATTTAATTCAGAATGTCCTTGGTTGTTTAACGCTATTCGTTTTCCTTAGTGCGTGTTCAACCAGCACGCCAGTAGAAATATTAGAGCTGAATACTAAACCGGTTGACCGTCCGGCTCTTATCCTGCCACAGGCGGATGAGGTACGCATGAGACCCATTCAGTGGATTATTATTACACCAGAAAATCAGGAAACGGTTTTTAGCCAGTTAAAAGAAGCTCGTAAACCGGCTTCGCTTTTTGGTCTGTCCAGCAACGGTTACGAGGACATCAGTAGAAATATAAATGATATTCGAAGATATATAGAACAGCAAGAGGCAATAATACTAGCCTATCAGAATTATTATGTCAGGGCAGACCGAGCTCTTGAAGATGCTGTCACTGTCGAATAAAATGTTCATATATCATATTTTTTATTTCAGGTAATACTATATACGGGGGGTTTACGACTTTGTAAAACCATATATAATAATACCACAGGAGAAAATCCTATACAATAATAAAATAAGTCACAGACTGCAAATTGCATGAGCAATAGAGTTGTGGCTTTCTAATAGGGAGAGCCGGATGTTATTCGAAGAACAAATATCAAGAAAACCAAACCTTTATCCCTGGACAAAGGACTTTATCGAAGCTATATGGAAGGGATTTTGGACACCAGAAGAATTTAATTTTACTTCAGACTACTCACAGTTTAAGACGGATATGACTGACCAAGAGAGACAGGTACTTGTCCGTGCGCTGTCTGCCATTGGCCAAATCGAAGTGGCAGTAAAGACCTTTTGGTCAAATCTTGGCGGACAACAAATGATACACGTTTGCACACGGAATTACAAAAACATACTTCAAGATAACATAATTTACACATGATGGCAGAACAGCGAGGTTCGCCTGAGTAAGGTGTTGCTCGTTACAACAACTCAAAGCTAAACGACATTATTTTGTAGCCCCTTCCATAATAATATAACCTTAACAAATTTTCAGGAGCATTTATCCGATGGTAGAACCTATTCACTATTTGACTGGCAAAGAATACGACACTAAAGCAATTATGTCCGACGCTAAATTCTATGAATCGTATTCGAGATGGGAAGATAGTAAAGGCCGCTACGAGACTTGGGAAGAGTCTGTATCTCGTGTGATGAATATGCATCGTGCTTTTTACAAAGATGTGATGGGAGAAGAACTGTCTGATTTGATTGATGAGGCAGAAGAATCCTATAAGCAAAAATATGTTCTTGGAGCCCAACGTGCGCTACAGTTCGGTGGCGATCAGCTTCTTAAACATCATATGCGTCTGTACAACTGCACCAGTTCATATCTCGACCGGGATGAGTTCTTTGGTGAGTTGTTCTACGTTTTGTTGTGTGGTGCCGGAGCAGGCTTTAGTGTGCAGAAACACCACGTCGCAAAACTATCCAAAGTTGCTAAACGTACCAAACAAGCTAAAGTGTATATTGTTAAAGATAGCATTGAAGGATGGGCTGATGCTGTCAATGTGTTGATGTCGTCGTTCTTTGTCGGGGGTGGTAAGTTTCCTGAGTTTGAAGGTCGCCGTGTATTCTTTGAGATGAGCAATGTTCGTGGCAAAGGCTCTTTGATCTCGGGCGGGTTTAAAGCGCCAGGTCCGGAACCTCTGCGCCAAGCATTGAATAAAATTGAACACCTAATACAAACCATACTGCTAACGAGCGACACGTTAAGACCAATCCACACATATGACATCTCAATGTTTATTGCTGATGCTGTGTTGGCAGGTGGAGTTAGGCGTTCGGCAACAATATGTCTGTTCTCGCCAGATGATGAGGAAATGGCAACAGCTAAAACTGGCAATTGGTTTGAAGACAATCCTCAGAGAGCAAGATCAAATAACTCTGCGTTGATTGTTAGAGATAGTGTCACTCGTGAAGAGTTTAGTGGGTTGATGACTTCTGTTCGCGAATTTGGTGAGCCGGGGTTTGTGTTTACGGCATCGACAGAACACAGCACCAATCCTTGTGTTGAAATTGGAATGTTCCCTCAGATCAGAGGTATTTCGGGATGGCAGGGGTGTAACCTCGTTGAGATCAACGGCGCTAAAGCGAGTACCAAAGAAGAGTTTTTCAAAGCCTGTCGCGCAGGAGCAATTCTTGGAACACTTCAGGCAGGTTACACAGATTTCAAATTCCTTCCACCAGTGTCCAAAGAGATTTTTGACAGAGAGGCTCTGCTTGGAGTTTCTGTAACTGGTTGGATGAATAATCCTGAAGTGTTGTTGGTGGATGAGACTCAACGTACTGGTGCCGGTATTGTGCAAAGTGTCAACAAACAATTGGCAGCTTTGATCAATATCAACCCAGCCGCAAGAAGCACTTGTGTTAAACCAGCAGGAAACGCTAGTGTTATTCTTATGACGGCTTCTGGTATTCATGCTGAGGATGCTCCAAAATATCTCCGTCACGTTCAGATGAATAAGGAAAGTGAAGTTGCTCAACTGATTCTTGCTACCAATCCATATATGGTGGAAGAATCTATTTGGTCAGCAAATAACTCTGATTATGTTATCGCATTCCCTGTCATATCGAAAGAAGGATCCATCTTCAAGAGTGATACTTATGGGATCAATCTACTTGAACGAGTTAAGCAAGTCCAACAGAATTGGGTCGAATATGGCACTGACGAATCATTGTGCCAAGATCCTACTGTCCGCCATAATGTATCCAATACAGTATCAGTCAAGAAAGATCAGTGGGCTGAGGTTGAGGACTATGTATTCGAAAATCGCTACTCGTTTGCCGGGATTTCATTTCTAAGTGCTACGGGGGCAAGAGACTATTTTCAAGCACCAAATACAGAAGTGTTGACTGAAGAAGAGTTGGTCCGAACATATGGTCGCGGCTCAATGTTTGCTAGTGGATTGATTGTAGATGTCATGAAGGGTTTCAACAATCTGTGGGAAGCAACATCTGTGGCTCAGCAACCTGAGTCCAGAGGTGAAGTTTCTGACATTCGTGCGGATTGGATTCGTAGATTTCACAAGTTCAGCAAAAACTATTTTGCGGGCGATCAAAAGAAGGCAGAGTATTGTCTCAAGGATGTGTACAATCTACACAAATGGACTAAGATCCAACAGCATCTAGTTAGTATTGACTTTGTTGATGCGCTGCAAATCAAGAGCTACACCGATATCAATACGATGGGCGCTATGGCTTGTGCAGGAGGTTTTTGCGAGATTTAGATGTTGCTTTCGTTTTGTTCAGGACATAATACAACCCGTTTGAGTTCTTATATATATTTGTAATCAACACTCCCAAGCTGCGAGGCATAAAAATAAATGGTCCACTATTATCTAGAATGTGATAATTGCGGGGAAGAAACCCAAGTTTCAACGCAAAGTAAAAGTAGAAACGAACCGACGTATTGTCCGATGTGTGGTGTTGACATCAACGCACAGATGATCGATGGCGACGAAGACGAAGGTTGATCGCATAAATATCCTAGAAAGGATATTACAATATGTGGTACTATGATAGTAAAGAGTACAATCCAACCCAGGAAGATCTATCCAACCGGGTTGGATTTGTATACATTATTACGGATAAGTCAAATGGTAAAAAATATCTAGGAAAAAAGACATTTTGGTCCAAGAAGACCCTCCCACCCCTAAAAGGGAAGACTAGAAAACGTAGAAAGATAGTAGAGTCAGACTGGAAATCTTACTACGGTTCTAGCGATCTAGTCAAATCACTCTTATTAGAACACGGGGAAGGTAACTTCCACCGTGAAATTTTACATTTCTGCAGATCAAAGGGTGAGATGGGATATTTAGAGTCCATGGAACAATTCCAAAGAAGAGTTCTCCTGGATGATTCGTACTACAATGGGATAATCAATTGTAGAATACACAGAAACCATGTGAAAAATTTAAAGGATTATGTATGATGAAATTCACAAGTTATATTACAGAATCGATGAGAAAGAAATACGTTGCCGTACAGTATGATGAAGACACACAAATTATGCTTCGAAATTGGTGTAGAAAGAATGGCTTTAGTCTTACTACCAAGTTTGACGGAACTGAGCAAAAGGAAGAAGATTTTGACTTCCATACAACAATCTTCTTTACCACTAGTGAACATGATCTAAAGAACGGTTTATCTGATGTGGATGTATCTGGCAAGATTAAAGCCGTGGGTTTTGATCTATTGGGCGAAGACCATGATATTCCAGTTTTAAAGGTAGAAGGCGAAGGTCTTAGAGCCCTACGGAAGAAATACGAGGATATGGGCATGAAAGATGCCTGGGAAGATTGGAAACCCCACATTAATCTATCGTATGATCGACAGAACGTTCCAGATGTAAGAAGAATAAAGCCACCTGCATTCCCTATTTCTTTTGATAAGATAAAAATTGATGATGCAGCGGAACTTTAAGGGTTTACAAATAAAATAAATTATGGTAGTATCACTTAGGTCATGAAGAAAGGTTCAAGATGATTTTGATAGACTATAACGGGATCGCGATTGGTAACATCGTGGTTCAGAAGATCCAAGTGGAAGAGAATATGATCCGTCATATGATCCTAAATTCCATTCGGATGTACCGTCAGAAATTCAAAGAGTATGGCGATGTTGTAATCGTTGCCGATGCCGGTGGTAACTGGCGGAAAGATGTATATCCTGAATATAAAGCATCGAGGAAGAAAAACCGAGACGCATCTTCCATAGACTGGAACGAAGTGTTTCGTATTACAAATATGGTAAGAGACGAGATCGAAGAACATCTTCCATATCGGGTTCTACATGTTTGGGGATGTGAAGCGGATGATGCTATTGCCCAAATCGCTATTGAAACCCAGGAGTTTGGTAAATATGAAGAGGTAATGATTGTTTCTGCCGACAAGGACTTTGCCCAGCTTCAGATGTATCCAAACATTAAACAGTATTCACCTATGACCAAAAAGTTTATCAAAGAAGAAAACCCAAGGTTATTTCTGGAAAGTCATATCCTAAGTGGCGATAATGGTGATGGTGTTCCAAACGTCTTGTCTGATGATAAGGTATTTGTAGAAGGACGCAGACAGAATGTTCTTTCGAAGAAAAAGAAAGATGCACTTCTTGAAGATCCTAAGTCAATGGGTGAAGAGGTTTATCGCAATTATCTTCGCAATAAAAAAATGATCGATTTAACCGAATGTCCTGATCCCATAAAACAAAAGATTATAAATACCTACGAGAGCCAGGATCCTACGGAGAAGCGTGGTAAGATCCTTCTGTACCTGGTTCAAAAGAAATGTAAGTTACTTGTTGAAAGCGCACAGGAGTTTTTATAATATGGTAAAATTAATTCACGAAGTGATCCAAGAAACCTCGGAAAAAAAGACCAAGAAGGAAAAATTAGATTTCCTAAAAGCCAATGAGTCTTGGGCATTGAAAGATGTTCTCCGTGGCGCATTTGACGAATCAGTTACCTGGTTAGTTCCGGCAGGCGCACCGCCATATACGCCGTCCCAGGGCCACAATTCATCATCCAATCTTCTTAGACAGAATACCCAGTTTTCATACTTTGTAAAAGGTGGAAAGGGAGATCGGATCATGAAGCCAAAGAGAGAGCAGATTTATATCACTCTTTTAGAATCTATCCATCCAAAAGATGCGGAGTTAGTAATCGCCATGGTTTCTAAGAAATTACCCCACAAAGGAATAACAAAGGAACTTGTGAAGGAGGCTTTCCCCAATTTAATTCGATCATAAGAATGAATAACCTAATCTCTCTATTTTTCACAGCCGTTATCCTTTAACCGGGGGTAACGGCTTTTTACTTTTTCGAAGGAGAATAACAATGATCAGCGCTCAACTAGAAAAGCTTAGAAAAGATTCCGTAGAACTTCAAAGATTCGCGGACAGGCTTCGCAAAGAAGGAAATCACGAATTAGTAAAAAAAATTGTAGCCAAGAGAAATTATCTTAACCAGAGAATAGAAAATGTTTATGGAGAAATGACCGGATAGGGGGTTTACATTCCTAGGAGGATGTATATAATAAAGAAGAGAATTTTGGATAGGATAGAATACAGTCCTACCGCTCTATGAGGAATATTATGAACTACTTTGAATGCAAATACATCGACTTCCTAAATCATTATCTTATCGGTACTACATGGCCCTTCAGAGACTGCACAGTACTGCACAGTAGAAATGCACTCTGAAGGGTTTTCATGTACGTGTAAGAAAAATAACAAGTTTAAGTGTAACCATATTAAGAGTGTAGAGTTTGGCATCCTAGGTGTAAACGCAAAGGAATACACATCATGAATATTTTTATATTAGATACTGACCCAATTAAAGCAGCACAACTTCAGTGTGATAAACATGTAGTAAAAATGGTTCTAGAGTCAGCGCAGATGCTGTCAACCGCACACCGTGTACTAGATGGTAACCTTACCAAGATACCTTCTAAATCTGGTAAAACTATGGTTAAACACTGGGAACTAGATCATCACGATGACATTATGTATAAGGCTGTTCACGTAGGCCATCCTTGTACCGTATGGACTATGGAGTCGAATGCTAACTATGTCTGGCACTACATTCACTTCCTCGGTCTATGCGACGAATATCAATATCGCTATGGCAAAAAGCATTTGAGTGATAAGCTGTTAAAACATCCTCTATGTAAGATACCCAAGAATATCCCTAAAGGTCGTCTTACACCATTTCGACTTGCGATGGGGGCAGCACCGGAGTGTATTAATAATGCAGACCCAGTTGGATCATATCGTGCGTTTTATCAGACTAAGCAAGAACGGTTTAAGATGACTTGGACAAAAAGGGATATCCCTGAATGGTTTAAGGCTTTAGAGTATTCGTGATAACAGAGGATATGTTTTATGGGTAAAGTGATAAAAAGAGCTACTGCTCAAAATCAAGACCTTTTAATTAAGGCACAAGAATTAAATATCCTCGAAGAAATCAATATTGGTGATACCAAAATGCGATTATGTGCTACTATAAGTGGAAAATCTACTTTTATCCAATTATGGTCAGGTCTGTCAAAGCAATGGAATGCCACACATAGATACAATGTAGAAACCGAATGGGAGAAGTGGAAAAAATATGCCGCTTTACACAGTAAAAAACAAAGTGACCGGGGAAACAGAAAGTCTGATCTGTCCCTACGAGGAGTTAAAGCTCCTATTAAGCGAAAACCCAGATCTCCAGCAAAGCCTAGCAGCTCCTCGGACAGTGTCGGGAATAAAAGACGTAAGAGCGAGAACCCCTGACGGATTTAAGGACGTTCTACGAAAAGTAAAACAGGGCTCTGGTAAACAAAATACAATTGGAATTTGATATGAAAAAAAGTAATTCCCTACAAGTAAAATTCGAAGAGCTGGAGTCAGTTACCCCGATTACTGAGAATCAGAAAAAGGTGTTTGGGGCTTGGAACGAGGGATACAATCTGGTATTAGCTGGAAGCGCAGGCACTGGAAAGACATTCCTTGCCATGTACCTTGCTTTGAAAGAAATGTTGCTTAATCCTGATATATATCGTAAAGTTATGGTAATTAGATCGATGGTTCCCACGCGCGACGCGGGACATCTTCCTGGCACTAAAGGTGAAAAAGAAGATCCATACAAAGCACCATATAAGAATATTTGTAATGAGCTGTTTGGTTATGATGCTGCATACGGTAGACTTGTTATAACTAAGCGATTTGAGTTTGAAACCACGTCCTATATTCGGGGCAACACGTTCGACCAAACAATTATTATTGTTGATGAAATGCAGAACCTTAATTTCCACGAACTGGATTCGGTAATTACACGGGTTGGCAAGGATTGCAAAATTATCTTTTGCGGTGATCATAACCAGACTGATTTTAAGTTTAATGAAGAAAAAGAAGGTATTATAAAGTTTGTTGATATTATAGAACAAATGAGATTCTTTAAGGTTGTAAATTTTGGATGGCACGATATTGTTCGGTCCGATTTTGTAAGAGATTACATTATGACGAAAGAAATGTTGGGGCACTAAGATGATTAAGATATACGGCAATAATATGTGTAAATGGTGTTTAAAGGCAAAGAAACTTGCTGAGGACTATAATCTTAGTCATGAATGGGTAGACTTAGATATCGATTCTAATCTAAACGACTTTAAAATGCTATTCCCGGATAGTGTAACAATTCCTCAGATTATATGGCACGGACGCCACATTGGCGGATACGAAAGCTTTGCTGAAGAAGTAGAAAATACTATATCGACCTATGGTCATGATCTAATATAAAAAGGAGAAAAGAATGGGGTTTCAATTTGACTTCACATGTGATATGTTAAAGGTATTGATCAACAACAATCCAGAGAGTGAACAGTGGTACGAAGAACTGGTAGAGGTTCTACCAAAGTACGATATTACTACAGTCGAGCGGGTAGCAGGATTTATTGCCCAATGTGCACATGAAAGCCAAGACTTTCGCGCGCTCGAAGAGAATCTAAACTACAGCGAAGGTGCACTAAAAAGAGTGTTTAGTAGGTATTTTGGACCAGGTAAAAGAAACGCAGCAGAATATGCTCGTAACCCTGAGAAGATTGCAAACTACGTTTACCAGGATAAATTCCGATCCAAACAAGGCGCCTTAGGTAATACTGGAGAAGGTGATGGCTGGAGATTTAGGGGTAGAGGACTTAAACAGCTTACCGGTAGAAATAACTATACAGCATTTGCTAAGTCCGTGAATATGACAGCTGAAGAAGCTGCTGAATATCTAGAGACCAAAAAAGGTGCTGTTCATTCCGCTTGTTGGTTCTGGAATCTTACTAAGCTAAATGCTATTGCTGATGCACAAGATATCGTGCTTATGACGAAAAAGATTAATGGTGGTACCATTGGTTTGGATGATCGCAAAAAGCGCTGGAAAAAAGCTTTAAATGTCCTTGGTGGCGGGGGTTTACGTCCAGCAACGAAGCCGGCATTGAAGAAAGAAACTCCGTCTATTAATCCTACTAAGGTAAATAGACTTTCCACTCTTCGAACCGGATCAAAGGGACCTGAGGTAATCGAATTACAAAAAGCTCTCGGTGTATCTGCAGATGGTGTATTTGGACCCGGAACCGCGAATGCTCTTAAAGAATGGCAACGAAAAAACCGCCTTGCGGTAGATGGGATTGCCGGTACTAAAACCCTACGTAAACTTTACAATCTATAAGCAAAGGTGAGACAAGTCTAAAATGGCGAAATTTACTCGGTTTGACCCCCGAAATAAAAAGCAGAATAGAAATAAAATCCGTTCGCTTGAGAAAGATTTCCGATTTCATGAAAAGAAAAGAAAGAGGGGGAAGTTCAAATGGAATTATTGGGAGATCCTGGATTCTAAGGGTGAAAATCTCAAAGAAAATCAGATTCTATCTAACTAGACTTGTTTCCTATTGGGTAAGAGTTGGAATAGCATTCTCGGTCCTCCTGAACGTAATAACAGGTGGACCGAGTAATCAAACCTTCTCGACCCGCAACTATATCTGGAAAAGATCGGGTTATCCCAACATTGTATGGCTAATCGATGGGATATTCTATAGAGATTCCCAGCATTGCCTAAACTCTTGGCTTTACTGGAAGACCGGCAAAGACCTTAGAAGAATTCATATAAAAATAACAAAAGGGGATTTACATTCCCGACAAGATCAGATATATTACTACCATCAGGAATAAATCCAGAGGAAAAAAGATGAAAGAACGAGACAAGGTTATTCTTACTGACTGTGATGGTGTACTATTGAATTGGGAGTACGCCTTTATTACATGGATGAACCGCCATGGTTATACCGAAGTAGAAAATGGGCACGTCTTTTACGATATTGGCGATCGCTATGGAATTCCAAAGGATGAAAAGACCCGACTGATTAAATTCTTTAACGAGTCTTCTGCAATTGGATTTCTTCCCCCTCTACGTGATGCTATGTACCACGTAGATAAGCTTCACCGGGAACATGGATTTATCTTCCATTGCATTACCTCTCTTAGCCTTGAACCTACTGCTCAAGAGCTTCGGACAGCTAACCTAAAAAAGCTTTTTGGAGAAACCGTTTTTGAGAAATTTATTTACCTTGATACCGGTGCAGACAAAGACGAAGCTCTTGCACCTTATAAAGATACCGGATATCTTTGGTTGGAGGACAAGGTTGAAAACGCCCAGCTTGGTATGGAGCTAGGGTTAGATTCTCTTTTGATCGAACATGGTCATAACATGCATATTCGTGACATTCCCCTTATGAAGAATTGGAAAGATGTTTATGAATATGCCGTCTGATTTTTTTCAGCTTCTAAGTCTTCGCTTTGAGTATGAAGATTTAGCTCGTAATTTCGAAATTCCTGAAAATCGCAAGGAAGGTATTATAAATAACCTGGAATGGTTCAAAGAAAACGGCAAAAAGAAGAATCGATTCCGAGAAGGTTATGATCGCGCTATTCATGCCTGCGAAGAGATTCTAAAATACAGGGTATAATAAATGACATCAAATGCTAGGAATCTGTCTAAGCTTTTGGGAAGTAGTACTACCGTACCTTCTATTAGATTAGATCCAGTTGTTAACCAAAATATTAGTAATGCATTGACCCTGGCGGAGGCACCTCCGACACAGGGTTTAAATGATGTAGGTGATTTGCCTTTATCCGGTAACGATATTGGGGATCAGGCATATGTGGCTTCTACTGGGAGAATGTATATTTGGACCGGATCCGGTTGGTATAATATTGCATTGATTAACAATAGTCCTGCATTCGATTCTGGCGGTACACCAGATCCTCTTTATACCCTTGATAGCTATAACGGATCTCCTACGATTATTCAACTTTTTGCAAGCGATCCTGAAGAAGTGCCAGTCCAATGGAACTACGTAGCAAGTGATAGCGCACAGTACTTTGCAACTATTCAACAAGATTCTAGTGTCTTTACTATAACTGCTCTGCCTACTCCTACTATCGGTCAGTATGATAGTGCAGGAGGTACGTTTAGTGTGACATTTAAGGCAAGCGACGGCGTGAATCTAGCGGCTGCGTTGAGTGAGTTTACTATTAGTTTCACCAAAGCCGGTGCATTTGAGCTGTCTGCATACTCCGGATTATCATATGTTACTTCTCTTACCACCTCTGCAGAGGCGTCACCACAAGGCGTATTTGCTAAGCCCGATGGAACTAAGCTTTATATCGTAGGGCTTGTCGCAGATGCGGTTCATGAATATACTTTATCCACTCCCTGGGACGTATCCACAGGTCTATTTAATTCTTCTTTTTCAGTCACAGCACAAGAGAATAGACCGTTTGATTTATATATTTCTCCAAATGGAGATAAGCTTTACATTGTGGGCGATTTCAGCGATTCGGTTCATGAATATACTTTATCCACTCCCTGGGATATAACGACAGCATCATATATTTCTCCATTTTCATTTGTAACACAGATGACAGGGGCGGGCGCCGTTTCCTTTAAACCAGATGGTACAAAAATGTATTTAGGTGGGTATTCAAATAATATTACACAGTACACACTTGCAACGCCCTGGTCAGTGGCGACAGCGACATACGATTCAATATCACTTACTATCGGCCAAGGCCCACAGGGGCTATCTTTTTCCCCATCTGGAGATCGATTTTTTATATTAACTGCTGGCGATTATACAATAGCGTCATATGAAATGAGTACCCTCTGGGACGTATCTACAGGTGTAAAATCCGATTATATGGTTTCAGCAAGAACCAATGAAGTTTCATCTACAGGGTTATACATAGACCCAACTGTATCTAGACTATTATACATAGGTAGCGGTGGTGATACTGTCTATCAGTATGATATTTTATCACAATTCGACTATAGTTATACTTCCAGATCCAGTTTTTCTGTTTCGCCTCAGGATATAAATCCAACTGGGTTAGGTTTTAAACCAGATGGTACAAAAATGTATATGGTCGGTTATAGTTCCGATAAGGTAAACCAATATACATTATCCACCCCTTGGGATATAACAACAGCAGCGTATGATTCAATATCATTTTCTATATTAGCTCAGGACCCTGTCACCGCAGATTTATTTATTAGTCCCAATGGGGATAAATTTTATACTACTGGAGAAATCTCTGATAGTATTCACGAATATACTATGTCTATTCCCTGGGACCTTTCTACATCAGCTTTTACTACTTCTTTCTCCGTAAGTGTCCAAGAAGGCGGCACGCAGGGTGTGTACTTTAAACCAGATGGTACAAAAATGTATATGCTGGGATGGGCATCCGATAGGGTACATCAGTATACATTATCGACCCCCTGGTCAGTAGCAACAGCTACATACGATTCGATATCATTTTTAATAAGTCATGATCCGAATCCCAAAAACATTAATTTTAATCCAGATGGTACAAAAATGTACATAGGCGGTGGTACTAACGCAAGTATAGCTCAATATGATCTTTTATCTGCTTGGGATATATCAACAAGTGTTCTTAGTAGAAACTATTTTGGTAAGATTGGTCATCGAGGTAATAGGTTTAACGAAAAGGGGGATATTTTATATGTTATAGAAGCTACAGCGACAGATGACGTTGTAGCTCAATATACATTATAACTATCATATATAATAAACGATACATCATTTCTACATAGGAGAATAAACTGAAATGACCGAACAAAAACAAAACGTAGAGATTACAATTCAAGATCTTGCTATAATTCGTTCCATTATCGATGCTGCAACAAAGGGCGGTATTTTCGGTGCTAAAGATCTTTCTATTGTAGGCGCACTTCACGATAAGGTAAACTTTATTGTTGAAGACTTTGTCGAGAAAAACAAAGAAGAAAAAACAGAAGAAGCGTGAATTGATTAACCACTATACTATTCTTGGTCATGTTACTCAAATGGAGAAACGATTATGGCCTATTTCGACCTTAATGAGGATGGTGTAGTGACAGAAGACGAGATTCAAAGAAAAGAACGTAGAATCGAGCTAGAGAATCGGGATAAGAAAGAAGATCAACAGCGATCGATGGCGTGGGTAGCAATGCTCACTATGATCGTTGTAACCTTCTTTCTATTCCTACCAATCGTACCGAATGAGCGAGTAGAATCGCTTACCGATCTAATCGGTTTATTTTATATTGCACAAGCTGGTGTGGTTGCTGCATTCTTCGGGTCTTCAGCTTATATGAGCGTAAATAGATAAACAGAGGTTACCCCAAGAATGACGACTTCAAAATCCTTTAACGTATCAAAGTATTTTTCTGAAAATTCCCCTATCGATAATATCGTAACAGGGATTCAGCCGGTAGGTATTCAGGTATACAATACAGTAGATGATCTTCCGCTTTCTGGGATTAGCGCAGGTTCGCAGGCTTATGTAAATGGAAATAACCGTTTGTATATGTGGACCGGCGCTGGGTGGTTTAATATTGCTTTAATCAATACAAACCCAAGCTTTGATAGTGGTGGCACACCGGAGGCAAGTTATATTTTAGATAGCGCCGCCGGTGATCCGATAGTAATCCAACTAAGTGCTAATGATCCTGAAGATTTCCCAATTCAGTGGAGCTACGTAGCAAGCGACAGCGCTCAGTACTTTGCCGATATAACTAACGATTCTAGTGTCTTTACTATTACCGCAAAAGACGCCGCAACTATTCAGCAATATGACAGCGCGGGGGGTACGTTTAGTATTACCTTTAAAGCAAGTGACGGCGTAAACCTAGCAACTGCACTAAGTGAGTTTACGATTGGGTTTGCGGCCCCTCCAGGGGGGGCATTGTTTACTACCGTAGGACAACATACTTGGACCGTCCCAGATGGGGTTACATCTGTTTGTGTAGTTTGTATTGGCGCTGGGGGTGGAGACGATGATGTGTCGACAATGAACTATACCGCCGGTAAAAATCAAATTTTGACAGCAGCACATAGTTGGTTTAAAAGTACTACCCATTTGATTGCTCAGGGGGGCAGTAGTTCTTTTAATGGTGGCCAGGGGGGTACATCTGGGGGTACCCTTCTAACTCAGGGATACTCCGGCGGTCAAACTGGCCAGTCCAATTCTCAATTAGGCGGTGGGGGTGGTGCTGCTGGTTATGGCGGAAATGGCGGAAATGGTGTAGTTGGTAATGGGGTACCTCTTGGTGGCGGTGGGGTTGGTGTTTACGGTGGAGACCCGAGTGCAGGAGGTGCAGGAGGTGGAAATAGCAATACCCAGACCGCTCCTGGAGTGAACGGTGGAACGGATGGAGGGGAAGGGCAGGCGGGCTGGGATCTTGTAATTCCTGGAGAGTTCGGCGGGGGCCGAGGCGGGAATAATAGAGGCACCAACAATTCATACAGAGGCGGCGGCGGCGGTGCTCTTGCTTACGCAAATAATGTAATAGTCACTCCAGGAGAGCAAATAAATATTCAGGTAGGGGATGGTCGAGGTGGTCGGATCACTGGTAATATCTATTTTAGTCTCTATTTTAGACCTGGTGGTATGGGTGCAGTAAGAATAATATGGGGTGAAGAGAGAGCCTTCCCTAATACAAATGCTGATCTAGCCTCATCTAGTGCCGGAGAAACTACTATTTAAGGATTTAATATGAGTAAACCCTTTATCAAAATGATAATGTTGGCGAGTTAAGACAATTAGCATAGAATTAAGGTATAAAAATGGTAACTAACAATACATTATTTCTATATAGGAGAATAAACTGAAATGACTGAGCAAAAACAAAACGTAGAGATTACAATCCAAGATCTTGCTATAATTCGTTCCATTATTGATGCTGCATTCTTCGGGTCTTCAGCTTATATGAGCGTGAATAGATAATATTATACAAGGTTTATTATGAAAAGACTAATCTATCAAGTGTATCTCGGCAAGAGAAACAAACTCTATGATCATTGTGTGGCTTCGGTAAAAGAATATTGCAAGCTACACAATATCCACCATGAGATCCAAAGAACGCCGATTCTTATGATCCGGCCAGACCCGTTTGTTACAAATCGTAGTCGAGAGTCATATGAGAAGCATGGTGGATTCCTTCCGATCTATGAAAAAGAAAATGCATTTACCTATCTAAAGTCTTATGACCAGGTAGCAATTATTGATGCTGATATCTACATTCGTCCAGACGCGCCAAACATCTTTGACGAGCTACCAATTGGGTATGACTTCGGTGCTGCTGTAGAAAGAGATATGCCTATTACAAAACAGTATAAAGCAAAGATCGCAAATTATTCAAAGATGCAATATAGTACAATTAAGGACGTAGATTGGAAGTGGAACGATTCTGGTGCAGAGTTTATGAACATGGGCGTTATGGTTATGAACAAATCCATTGAGAAGTATCTGAACGGAGAAACGCCGAAGCAGTTCTTAAGCAGACCGAGGTTTAAGTCGTTTGTAGATGGTTTAGGATCATGGAAGTGGTCGACAGATCAGACATTGTTAAACACGTGGATTCGCGAAGAAAAAATGAGTATACATAATCTTGACTGGAGATTCAACGCTTTGTATAAAGGCGTACAGGATGAAAAGATCAAAGAAGCACATTTTGTACACTTCTTTTTAAAGGATCATCTTCCGAATAAAGGCGAGAATGTAGACGAATTAATGAGGTCCGTATGACAGGGAAAGTATTATACACAGGCGGGACGTTCGATCTATTCCACGCAGGCCATGTGAATTTTTTATCTAGGTGTAAATTGATTGCTGATACTGTAGTAGTATCTTTAAATAGCGATAAATTTATACGCGATTATAAGGGATTCGATCCATTTCATTCATTTGAAGAAAGAAAACTTATACTTGAATCATGTATTTATTGCGATAAAGTAATTTGTAATACCGGTGATGCTGATAGTACGGAAGCTATTGAAAGGGTTCAACCTCATATTATTGCGATTGGAACCGATTGGGCAAATAAAGATTATTATGCACAGATGGGATTTACCCAGGAATGGCTAGACATTAGAAACATAGTTATGGTATACATACCATATACAAAAGACGTTAGTTCTACTATCATTAAACAAAAAATTATCGATCGATCAAAAGCGAATAAATGAAAATAGCAGTTTGTGTAAGCGGTCAACAGAGAAAACCCTCTATCGATCCTGAAATACTTAATAATAGGATGAAAACCGCATTTGAAGATTTTGATACGGACTATTTCTATCATACATGGGATAATTGCGTTCTAAAGAAATACGATAATATGATTATCGAACGTGAGCCTGTAATTAATTATAGCCCTGTAAAAGATACCACTTCATATGCTGGCGAGTATTTTGATTTAAAAAGAAAAAGTAAAGCGATCAAAAAGTTAAACAACGGTACGAAACAAATTTTAGCGCATAATTCTCTTGTTGCAAAATTGGATAAACCTTATGATATTATCGTAAGAGTTAGATGGGATTTATACTTTTCAGATACGTTAAACTATTCGGAATTTTTAAAGAAAGCTAAATATGAAGGCCCTGTTGGATTGGGATATCCCAGATGGGATCTTAAAATGCTAGCAAATCCTGAAGAATACCCTAAAATAAAAAGTAATAAAAGATGGTGGAAAATGATTAGTCCTGACAATCTTATTATGCATACGCCGGAAATATGGAGCGTTGATATGGTTAACAGTCTACATAAGAAAAAACAGCTATTACCTGCGGAATGGGGCTGGTATCAGATTTTATGTAGTGATGGTAATGATAAACATACAGGATATAGAGGCGGAGCTATATCGCTCACAGCTTCTAATAGTCGCTAATAATGAAAATATTTTGTATATATACGGATCCGTTTCCCGGAAATAGGTCGTTAAAAAAAGCAGAAAGATGTGTAGAATCTGGCAAAAAATTTGATCTAGAAATTAGTCTTTATAGATCTGTGTTTTTTAAGGATAATCCCTTGGAGATGAAAGATCTGGGGATATTTCCGAAGTATAGGGGGGTACCTGGGGGTACTACGGATTTTAAGAATAAGACCGCTCCTGAAACCAGAATTGCAAATGGCATTACTCATTATAAATTATATAAGTGGTCGGTAGATAATAATGAAGCAGTTTGTATCTTAGAGCACGACGCTGTTGTTGTAGGTAGATTACCTGATCCCATTTACGACGGAATAATTCAGATTAGTTCCCATCATAAAAAACAATTTACACCACATACATTAGCGAATTGCGGTAGAGCTAATAAAATAAAAATACACGATCCTAAGGGTTATAAAAACGTGGACATGTCATGGGGCAATATCCAAGGTATTATACCACATCCGTTAAAAGCTACAAACGGGACGTCAGGATATATCGTAGGGCCGAAAGCAGCAGCCGAAATGATGAAATATATACAACATGACGGCGTAGCTTTTGCAGATAGGGTTAGACAATCGCATTTTGAAACGTGTCAAATATATTTACAAGTACCACAGTCGGTACTGTGCTTATCGGATATTACATCAAGTTTAGAATTAAAAGGAACCTAATATGTCAACGTTATCAGAAATTTTTAATAAGCATAACTGCGATAAAGGAAGTAGTCCAAACGGGAAGGGCATTGCACATCACTATTACGTTGAATACGAGAAGGAGATGTCAAAGCGCAGATATGATCCTATAAAAATTCTTGAGGTTGGCGTTTGGAAGGGTACTTCACATATGTCTTGGCATGAATATTTTCCTAATGCTGAAATTTATGGTATTGATACATTCGGTCGTATTGCTGAAAAGAATATTCCTATATTAGAAAAGGAAAGGGTTCACCATATAAAAGGTAGTAGCATTGTTCCAGAAATAGGTGATCAGGTAAAAGAAAAGTGGGGATCCGATATAAGATTCGATTTTATTATCGATGATGGCCTTCATTTTCCTGAAGCGAATGAATTAACATTTCGTCATTTAATAGAGCATCTTTCAGACGACGGAATTTTTTATATCGAAGATGCTTGGCCGATTCATATTATGTCTGATAAGGAGATTCAGCACAATTGGATACGTAAAAATACGAACGAATACAATATTTTAAAAATGTATAAATTTATTAATACCATTAGTGAATACAACGTAGAAGAAATTGATCTTCGCAAGGTCTCCGGTCACCCTGATAGTTATATCTTTAAAGTCACAAAATGAAAGCTTTTGCAATTGTAATAGACGGTAACAAAACGTCTGAATTCGGTTATGACAATCTGGTAAAAAGCTCATGGGATGTAAAAAATGAGTTTACACTTGATCGGTTTAATGCTATAATATCTAGTAACGTTCAAGAACTTATGGAATCGAATAGCATTCGATGGAACTATCCCTGGGAAGGCCAAGTGGTCGACTTCCAGTCCGGGCTGGTCAAGAATGCATATAGGACCAAAGATTTTAGAAAGCGAATGGCATGTGCTATGAGTCATTACTGTCTTTGGTTAAAGTCGTATGAGACAAGAGAGAATATATTGGTTCTTGAGCATGATGCTGAGTTTACATGTAAATTGGATATTGATATAGATCAAAACCGATTCGGTGTACTTGGTATTAATTCACCAATTGGTGCTACGAGAAAATCACAGGTGTATCACGATATGATACAAAAGAATCCGAATCAGTACCAAGAGGTTCCGTATATAGATGATATTAAGATTCCACAGGGATTAGCAGGTAACTCTGCTTACATTGTCACTCCATGGGCAGCAAAAGAAATGATAGATAAGGTGTATGAGTATGGATTATGGCCGAATGATGCTATTATGTGTCGCCAGCTTTTTCCTTTCTTAGGTGTTACTAAAAAATACTACACTAAAACCCAAGGTCTAAAATCCACAACAACATTATAGGTTATAAATGAAAGCTTTTGTTATAACGGTGAAGGATATTCCTGAATCTGTAAAATGTGCAGAAAGATGTATAGAATCAGCTGCAAACTACGGTCTAGAAGTAGAAATGTTTTTCGGTATTACTCCGAAAGACGATCCACTCAAAATGCTAGACGATCTAGGTATTTCCAAAGAGAAATTTACTGAAAAATATTCAAGGATTGATAACTGTGTAGCAGCATTTCTTTCACATAGATCCCTATGGCAAAAGTGTGCAGATATAAACGAAGACGTATTAATCTTTGAACATGATGCAGTTGTAGTAGCACCTATTCCAGTTTTTAAACCTTATAATAGACTTATCTCCTATGGAAAACCTTCATACGGAAATTTTAGAACCCCTATGAAAATCGGTGTCAATCCTCTAACATCAAAGGCATATCTTCCGGGCGCCCACGCGTACCGCTTGAAGCCTTCTGCAGCTAGGATATTGCTAGAGGAATCTAAACTGTATGCAGCACCGACTGATATATTTTTAAACGGTAATCACTTTCCGTGGATAGAAGAATATTATCCATGGCCAGTTGAAGCGGATGATTCTTTTACGACAATACAAAAGACCGAAGGATGCATAGCAAAACATGGATATAATAATGAATACAAAATTATCTAGATGTTTCCTAATAGGATGTGATAAAAATGTAGAATGGATTCTACCTTGGTTTTTATCTAATTACATTAGGTCTGGGACATCCAGCTTTAGTGACCTAGTTCTAGCAGATTTCGGTATGAACGAATTAACCCGGAAATATATAATAGATACGTACCCTTTTATAAAAATGATAAACCTTTCATATTTCCCTGAGAAGGGCTGGTTTAAGAAACCTAAATCTATGATTGAAGCCTCTAAGATTTATGATGAGGTTTGTTGGATCGATATGGATATCGAAATTCTATCTGATATTTCCCCTGTGTTCGATTATATAGAACCGAATAAATTATGTATGGTAGAAGATCGACCCTGGACTAAAAGACGCGGCGAGAAATGGCATAATAGTGGGGTGGTAGCTTTTAGAGACCTGCCAGACATTTTGATAAAATGGGCGGATGAGGTTTCGAAAAATCCGATGATCGGAGACCAAGAAGTGCTTCATTCTATAATAAAAGACCCTTTGAATCGTATGATACATATTAAGGATCTTCCTAATGAATATAATTGGTTAAGATTGCAGATCGAAGTAGATAAAGAAGATAGTAATATGAAAAAGACTATACACTGGACCGGCCCGAAAGGCAAAGAAAAAATTAGGGATATGTTAAAATGATGATTGCGCCACCGCCTAAAAGTGTATTAGATGTACCGGGATTTAATAACTTGAAGCATCTTACAAATTTATCGAAATTCGTAAGCACGATACCGACTAATTCAAAAGTGCTGGAGATTGGATGTGCATGGGGCGGAAGCACATGGGCTATACTAGACGGATTACCTGAAGGGTCTAAATTGTATACCTGTGATACGTTTCAGATGAACAGCCCGGTTCTAAAGAATAGACACTATCAGGGGGTAATGGCTAAGCACTCGCACAATCCTTCTGTGGTTTATGCAATGCAGCTGTATATGAAGAATGATCAGAAAGCCGTATTTGACTATTGCCTGTCATATCATCCCAGGTTCTTCGATTTCCATAAAGCCGTATATGTTGAAAAAAGCTTAAAAGTGTTAGAGAATGATAATAAATGGGACTTAGTATATTTGGACGGGGACCATTCCTATTCTACTGTAAGATCTGAACTTGAATATATAAAAGACGTTAAATATATCTGTGGAGACGATTATCACCCAGCGCACCCTGGTGTTATAAAGGCAGTGGACGAATTTTTGCTAGAAAATGATTTTCAATTCCAGCACGACGAATTTGAATCGGGGTCGGGATTTTGGAGTATGATAAAGAATGACTAAAGTTGCACATTTGATTGGTAATGGTAAAAGCGCTTCCCTCTATCAACCAACCAAGGGATTAAAAATACTTTGTAACCTACCACCGTTTGCAGTCGATAACGTTTATACGACCATAATGGTAGATTTTAAAATGATGAAGTCCATTCACGACGGCCTTTTGGCTGTTCCCGGTGACTGGGTACTGGGTGCAAGACCGAAGAAGTGGATGGAGCTAAAGCCCGGTTTTTATCTAAGATATTCTCCTCAGATTAAAGAATTCTACACGGTACTTCCAAAGTATGCCGGAAATTATACAGATTTTAACTGCGGTCATATGGCGGGTCATTATATTGCAAATAAGTTAAAATGCGATGAAGTCCACATGTACGGTTTCGATTCGTTGTTTGAATTTGATATTACAAGTTCATCTGACATGTACTTACAGTCTTCGCGCGATAATACAAACACACAAAGACTTACTTCCAAGTGGAGACCGATTTGGAATGGTATATTCAAGGAATTTTCCAATACCAAATTTGTGCTCTATCGACCCAAGTCATACGGTGATGCAAAAATACCTTTACCTAAAAATGTTGAGATAGTGACCAAATAACGGGTTTACATCCCGCCTAGACTTTGATAGAGATACGTGTAATGATTTACTACGTCACAGAAATGTCTAAGAATATTGATCTATGTGAACTTGATCGATCTCTAACCTTCGGTCAGGAATACCTAGAGCTAGATTCAGATCTATTACTGCATATAATCTTTTCTACTGAAACTGACGGGTTGTTTGGCTATTACGAAGGCGTAGATGAAGACGAATACCAGATTGTTATAAATAGTACATTAACCCGTGACGATATCGTTGAAACCTTATTTCATGAGCTGGTTCATATCAACCAGCATTCAAAGGGTGACTTCGATCAAGAGCTAAGATTATGGAAGGGTAAAAAGTACGACTGTCTATACTTAGATCTTCCTTGGGAGGTCCAAGCATTCCATCATCAAGATATTATGATGGAAGAATACCGTAATAAAAGAAAGGATTCCTTATGGAACCGGCATTTAAATACGATGATCCCTGTGACGAGTGGAAATGGCCCCCGATGGAAAAAAATTCTAAAAAGCCTAAAAAAAGGTGAAATAGGGGATTTACAAAGAGACGAAGAAGCCCTATATTGTATATGTAACAAGAGGGACATACATTATGATCAAACATTATGAATTCGCCAAAGACCTTCGCAAGCTTCTTCGGCGCGCAGACCGCTTTGGTTACAGCACTCAACGCTTGAAGGAAGAAATCCTCTTCCTCGCCGAGGCCAAAGAAACCTACGCAGAGCATCTCGAAATGGAGATGATTATTCAAATGCAACGTGATATGGTGGAGGCTTCCTAATGGGAACTGTAGTAGGATGTGCAATCTTTTTTGTAGTTTTAGTCGCTGTAACTGCTGTATATGAATTTTTTACAGTAGTATAGTACATATATAAAGTATTGGTTCCGTAGCTCAGTTGGAATAGAGCAAGTGACTTCTAATCACTAGGTCGAGGGTTCGAATCCTTCCGGGACCACCAATTTTGCTCCCTTGGTGGAATAGGTAGACACAAGCAATTGAGCACCGTAAAAAGATTAGTGAGAGTTTAAGTGGGCGTGATGGAATTGGTATACGTATTTGACTTAAAATCAAAGTTTTGCGGGTTCGAGTCCCGCCGCCCATACCAAAATTAGTGCGGGGCGGTTCGAGTCCGGCAGGGAGCAAAATATATTATGAGGATTTCTATGAGCAAGAAAAACAGCATAGAATATTCCGAGTTATTTGGATTAAGAATCTTTATTAATCGCTATAAATTCTTATACGAACAGAAGCACGACGAATGTGATATAGATGAGTCATTGATAACCCAAAAGGTTATTTCAGAAATTGAAGATCGCATTCAATACTTGGAGAATAAATAATGTATTACGTAAAAGAGAATGGCTGGTATTATGATAAGTTACATGGGCCATACCCTACCCTCCAAGAAGCTATGGCAAATAAGCCGTCCGACAAAACCTTTGGTCGGGAAGAAGCAATTGTTCGATTTACTATTGAATCTGCTGAAGGCACGGTTCAAGTACTAAAAGAATAGTAATAACGGTCCCTTAGTTTAGCGGTAAAACCCCTGGCTTATATCCAGCATCGTCTCCAGATTAGAGAGCGTCGCAGGTTCGAATCCTGCAGGGACTACCAAGAATAACGCGAGATTAGCTTAGTGGTAGTAGCAAGACGCTCATAACGTCCAGGTCGTAGGTTCGATCCCTACATCTCGCACCAAAAACAAAAGAAAGAGGATTTAGATGGACAGAGAACAACTTATTTTACAGATGAAGACTCTTCTTGCATCTTCATTCTCATTTTATTTAAAGGTCCATAACTACCATTGGAATGTTACCGGCCCTAATTTTGCACAGTATCATGACTTTTTTGGTGATCTATATGAAGAGGTATGGCAATCACTTGATGATACAGCAGAAGAGATTCGAAAGCTAGGGGCTTTTGCTCCTGGGTCGCTATCTCGATATATTGAGATGTCGGTCATTGACGATGAGGTAAATATTCCTGATACAAAATCAATGTTTATCCGTCTTGAGCAGGATAACGCAAAGCTAGCTCTCAGGTTCGCGTGCACCGCCACAAGGATGGGACGCTACAGACCCACGTCGTCCGCAATGGGCGCCCCGACGAGGGCGCGCAAGATGTCGTTTGGCTTCCATTTGCGGCTGGTGAGGTCGTCAGGCTGCGCATTGAGCGAAGTGGCACCAACACCGCAGCCACGGTCAATGTTTTTGTCGGCGGCACTCCCGTTCTGGAAGATGTTTCGATGAGCAGTATTGGCAAGTCCACCACGAACCTGTCCGTGGGCTTCTTTGTTGAAGGCGAATCCGGAAGGCGTGTCGAGATGACTGTCGACAACGTCGAAATCGTACGCCGGGCGCAATAGACGTCGCCCGCCTCCAGTCCTTACCGTCCCTAGATCTGCCATGAAGTTGCGAACATTCTGCAAGCACACCGCCCGCTCCGGATTCACCCTAATCGAGATGCTCGCGGTCATCTTGATCCTGTCCATTTTGATGGCCGCCTTGGTGACCTCTTTGGCCGGCGCTCGCGATGTGGCGAATGAAGAGCTCACTCAAGGGCGAATCACAGAGCTGGGTATCGCGCTTGGGACCTACGAGGGCGACATTGGCGACTATCCACCAAGCCATTTCGACGCCGGATTTTCCTCTTCGGGTGGTGCGACGAACCAGGGCATCGAAGCGCTTGTTCTCGCTATCTGGAAGGCGCCGTTTGATGGACTTGGGCAGTCGGACGACATTCTCGGCAATAAAGATGACGACGCCGCAAGCGGCCAGCCGCTGCTCGAGATCCTAGATATGTGGAACAATCCGATCGCTTACTTCCATCGCAGTGACTATGGCCAAGTCCATACCTACTTAACCGAAGACAACGAGACGGGTGAGCTAGTTGAGAATGAAGTGGTAGCGCGCAAACACCCCGTGACGGGGCGCTGGGCGAATCATCAGAAGTTTCAGCTGATCTCTGCGGGTATCGACGGTCTGTTTGGCACGGCCGACGACATTGGCAATTTCAAGATGCAAGAAGACGAGTAAAAACGAATGACGCCGCGCCTCCCAAGAACCGCTCAAGCGGGACTGACATTGATCGAGCTGATGCTGACGATGATGATCCTTAGCATCGTGCTTGGGCTGGGCGTGGGTGCACTTTCTGGTCTTGAAGTGCCCAGTGGACAGACTGTAGGTTTGGTCAGGAGTGCTCTGCGGGCTGCGGCAACTCAGGCGGTGTCTCACGAGGCGACCTGCAGCGTAGCATTCCATCGCGAGCAGGGGATCATGTACCCTGCGGAGCTTCGCGTGGTCGGAACTTGGCACTTCGAGGATTCGAGCCTAGTCGGCGCCTTCGGCCTGAACGGGCTCGGAACGGGGGTGCGTGTCATCGATGAAGGTTTTATCGGTAAGGCGCTGTCGTTCGCCCAATCTGGCTCGCAGGCACTCTTCGCTATCGAACAAGACCCGGCATTTGACCTGAGTGAAGGTTTTGTCGTGGAGATCGCCGTGAAAGACCCGGAAGGCAAAGGCGGCCGCGTTCTACACATCGGCCATATGGTCGGGATCGATTTGACGCCTGAAGGAGCGGTGCGGGGTTGGTTTGCCCCGGACTTTTCCGAGTCCTCGCTCCTCGGCTCTGTGCCTTCCAAGGTGCTAACCGACTCCAGCGCCAACCGTGCAACGCATCTATTTGTCGAGACGGAGTCCGGCGCGGTCTTTCCCGACGAGTGGGTTCGCCTGCGCCTAGAATACGATCGGTCAAAGCTCTCCCTCTCTATCGACGGTGCACCGATGAGTGTTTTGGAATGTGAGGCGCCGGTGCGTGAGCTCGTCGGAGTTCTTGGACTCTCGACAACGGATCGCGATGGCTTTCGCGGTGAAGTCGACAAGCTTGTCGTCGCCGCCGTTTCAGCGTTGGAACCCATTCAACTCGACGACGGTGCGATCTTTCAAAGCAAGACGCCGAAGCGCGTCGTGTTTCACGGAGGGGGCGGCCTCGACCCCACAGTTCATTCGGGCCCCGTCGAGGTCGGTGTCGAGTTTGTCGATGGAACGACCAAGACGATTACGGTTGGAATCTTGGGGACGGTGGAATGAAAAACGCGCACTTGCAAAGCGATCTCGGTAAGTCTCGTCGCGGGTACGCCATGTTGGCCGTACTTCTGGTTTTGATGTCGCTCCTCTTCTTGGCGGCGCCGTTCTTGGCAACCGTTCGCAACTCGGATCAAGCGAGCCGTCGTGCTGCCGATCGCACGGAGGCCAGCTTGGCTTTGGACAATGCCGCGCGGTATGGCCGCTCGAAGCTGGGCGGCAGCCACGGGGCCGCGGACAACACGCCGTATTTTGACAGCGAAGACGAACTGCGCGTGCGGAATGATCTCCCCGGTGAGTTCCTGGGAACAAGCGGCGAGGCACGAGCGGAGGGGTCGACGGGTGTTCGTTGGGACCTGGAGGTTGAAGATCTAGCGGGACGGATTGATCTGGACAGTGCGCCGCCGCATGTGATCGCCAACTTGATGGATCTGTCGACGCGACTTTCAGCTCCAATCAGCGGGTCCTCGAAAACCGTAGAGACAACGGGCGCGGATACTTTTCCGGATTCTGGCGTTGTCTGGATTGGAGGGGAGCTTTTACATTTTGACAGCCGGTCCGGTGGCATCTTCTCCAAGTTGGAGCGCGGCCTCGGTTCGGAGAGTGCCGAGGACGGCACGGCGCGGCCCGGTCCCTTGCCTGCGCGCAGCGCTCCGGCCGGGGAGATCGTCATGGATCAACGTGCCTGGGCCCTCGCGAACTGGCGACTCTCCGGTATGGACAGCAGCGACCCCGTGCGGCTGGAGCCACGCCAGTTGGACTCGCTCGATCGCTTGGCGGATGTTGGCGAGTTTGTCCTTGCCGGGGCTTGGGACAAGGACGTCCTACGCGGTCTGGTCGCCTCGGGAGGGGTCTGGGGAAGCTATGGTAGCGGCCCCAAGTGGCAGCATCCGGTGCGCCTCACCCGTGGGATTGTCCCGGGAGAGACCGACTCGATTGTGGTCGACAATGCGCGCTGGTTTACCGCGGGCTCGACGATTCGTATTTCGGGGGATGGAGCGTCCGAGTTGGCCATCGTGGGACTTGTCAGTCCCCAAACTGGGCGCATCCATCTCGACCGCGCCTTGCTTGTCGAGCAGAGTGGCTACGGTGCCGTTGTCGAGGTCTTGGCGCGCCGACCAGTTAACATCAACACCGCCTCCCCCGGAGTTCTCCACGCGCTTTTTGTCAACTTGCAGTTGCTCGGGCGCAACTCGCGTATCACCAAGAGTGAAGCGCAAGAGCTGACTAAAGTCGTCATGATCTCGCGCCCCTTCACGGGGTTTGAAGACTTTGTGCAGCGGGTCATTCTCCCAGCGGGTGGGTTCGAGTCGCTCCCGCCTGACGCACTCGTTATTCCCGAGGCCTTTGCCAGCCAACTCGGTGAGAGCGCTGGCGGCATCATCGACGAAGATGACGCCCTTGCCCTCTACCGAAACGCCCTGAACGCGAATGATGCTGAGCTCGGCTACTCGACGATGCCATTCTCGTTCACCTCACGTGATGTCTACCACTTTGACTTGCGCACTTCGGTGACCGCCCCAAGTGGCGTCCAGCGAATCGAGCGCGCCCGGGAAGAGGTGCAGCAAGTTGCACCCTCCGGTGAGCTGCTCAAGTTGTGGTCAAGTCAAGAGGACTTTGATGAGGAGCTGCGCCTGACGCGCGATGCCTCGAACTGGACTTCGGGTCCCGAGGCCACCGGGCGAGTTGACAGCTATCTGGGCAGTACGCCTCCATCCCGTCTGGAGTCGCATCTTGGGCGATTCGCATTCAAGGCTGATGCAAATGGAGTTCGTCCAGCCGTGGAAGGGGCTTTTGCGAGCCGTGATTCGAACGATGGATACGTCCGCTCTTGGCCGTATCGTGTAGAAGAGGCAACGCCTTTTCTTGGGCGTATAGAGCACTTTGATTGGGAGTCCGATGGCACGGGCGACGCCGAAGGCCGCGACCTTTCGATAGCGCCTGTCCAGATTCCTACCGACGACCCCAAGTTGCTTTGGCATGGTCTGTCAGAGCTTGCAAATCCGATTCACTTCTCCGCCTGGATTAAGCCGCGAACGGGTGGCGGCGGATACTTCTTGGACATCGCAGGCGGCTCGAAAGAAGTCGATCGTGTCAGCTTGTTCGTAGAGGGGACGGACCTCATTCTGCGAGTACTGGACGGTGCCGGCGATCACCCCTCCACGGTGTTCCAAGAGGTTGCCGAGGTGCGCTATCCCTTGGACGAGGGGCCCGGACTTCCACCCGACGTGTGGACTCACGTCCTTGTTGACGTCCGCGGTAACCGGCCCGATCAGATGACCATGCTCGTCGACGGACGTGTGGCCCCGAAGACACCTGGGCTGACCCGCCTCACCAACTCGATCACGGCCGGCTCTTCCGTCCTTCAAGTTGAGTCGACCGAAGGTTTCCCAGACCCCTGCGTCCTTATCATCGGGGAAGAGCTGATCGAGGCCCGCGTGACCAGCTCAACCAGCTTCTTGGCCGAGCACACCACCACGGGTGAGTTCGCGGGATTTGGAGGGCGTCAAGCACGTGAGCTCTTCCTCTCCTCTACGGGCCAGCTGCCCATGATCAACCAAGGCCTTGGAAAGGACGTCGCGCATTCGGTGGGCACACCGGTACAGCTCTACGGATATAGCCTTGCTCTGAGCTCGGATGTCTCCGTGGCCGAGGCACCTCTGCAGAGCGGGCTCGGCGCCTTTGCTGTTGCGCGCGCCGTTAGCGCTGTAGGTGGTAAAGGGAGTGATGGCGACCCCATTATTTTTGAGACGGATAACGGCTTCCAGATCACCTTTGGTGCGGGGATGGAGGGCGACAGTTCTGCCGTTACTGGGATCGTTCTGGCCGCCGCCGATCCGGGCCGCGCCGTCGGCGAGGTGATGAACGCATTTAGCCGCGAAGGCGGATATGCCGCAGTTCTTCAGCTCGGCGGCAACGGGGGAGGGGTGCGAGTCGGCGAAGAGGCCGAAGAGGCTGATACAACGATCGAGGGCACGCCGATCTTCCAAGTCGAGATTGTTCACTACTCCGGTTGGTCGGGCGACGAGCTTGCGATCGACCGCCGTGGGAATCAGTGTTTGGCCGACTTCCCCAATCCCCTAAATGCCCCCTATCTTGATCGCCACGCATTTGTCTTTGCGTGGGATCCGAGCCACACGATTCAAGGAACGGGTGAGTTGATCGTCGACTTGCTCGATTGGCAAACGTTTGTCGTTCCAATCTCGGTCCCCGCGATTGATGTTTCAGGCCTGGGCTTTCAGGTACCGGCGCTGGGGATAAGCGAGTTCGCCCAGTTCACGCGAACGGGCTCGGAAACGGAGTTTACCGAGTGGATCCGCTACGACGAGTTTGTTTCCAACTCTCTGGTTCGGAGCGACCCCGTTGCACTCGAGGCGCTTGCGATCGCACTTCGCGGGGGCAACTCCGACCTTACGGTGACGGAGCCCATACCTCCAGGAGGTGGAGGCCCCGGCCCTCCCGGCGGCATGATACTCTCGCCGGAGCCCAGCCCACCTAGTGTGCCGTCCTTGGGGCCAAGCCCCGCCTTGGCCCCAAGCGCCTCAGCCTCGTACCTCGGCGCCTATTGGGAGAATACGCTTGGTGTCGCGGATCCGATTCAGGCGGACTACTTCGTCTCGAACGCGGCCCAAAGTCAGTTCCAATTCCGCGGTGTGTTCGGGACCCAGTCGCACGACCAGCCCGCTGGCACCCTGGTTTTGCCGGTCTTCCGCATGAACAACGGTGGCCCGTCTGCAGGCTGGCCGGGGCGGCTCGATCAGGCGTTTTTGCTGGACGATGACCCGTCGAGCCCGGGCTTCCCCGTGACGGTCCACCGGGCCTATCGGCCCCGTGAATATTCGCGGACGACTTGGACGCGCAGCCCCGATTCGTCCAAGGATCCCCTTGGCGCGTTGGCTGGCCCCGTACCCACGCCGGAGTTGATCCCAGAGGGTGGCATTCCCCCAAATCAGATCTTTGTAGCGCTCACCGAGGCTTCTCCCATACCGTTTGCCTCCGGCGTCAAGTCTCAGGTTCCTGGCCAATCGTATTACGACATTCGGATCACGCCTCGTCTCTCCCTCTTCCCGTCTGGCGAGAGACCACGCTTCATCGACACGGCGACGTTGGGCGGAGAGACTGCTGGCGGCAACACTCCCGATGCGATGCTCGACGAGGCTTCGTTCTTCTCTACGACTTTTGGTGAGGCGGGTGCCAACGCACCGATTGAGCGCGAACCGATGTACGGCGCGTCGCTCTACCTAATTGAGGAGTTCGATTCCGGCGAGACTTCTTTTGTCTTGCATCCAAGCGCATTTCGTCTGCCAGGTGGAAACCGTGCCGTTCCTGTTCTTGTTCTCGACAGCTTGCCGAGAGACGCTGGACTCTTGCAGATTGGCAACGAGATCCTTTGCTACTCGGATTTTGATTCGGTAACTGGAGTTGTCTCCATCGCTTCCGGCGGCCGTGGTTTGCTTGGAACCAGCGAACAAGATCATGCTATTGGCGAGGGCGTAAGTCTGCTGGACGCTTTTGGCGTGACGCTGCTAGCTGCACCAGTGAGCTCGGAGGATTCCGATCTGACGATTCTCGAGCGCGACGGCTTCGGAGATCAAGGCTTGGTTTTGATCGAAGAGGAGCTCGTGCACTTCTCGCATCTGGAGCGCAGCTCTCTCTCGATGCCTTCGAGCAGTGAAGTGCCGGGCCAACGAGATGGCAAGGGCTATGGCTTGTTTCGCGGGCGTTTTGGGACCACGGCAGCGAACCACGCGGAGGGCATTCCGGTGATCAGCTTCCCCTTCCGCTATTGGGATCGCTGGGCCGAGGGTGGCGATGCGCCAGAGATGGCCTACTTTGGCTTCTCGTCGCAGCAAGAGGACGCTTACTGGAAGAGCGTCTTCTGGAAGACCAAAGGCGAGCTCGAGAACGCCGAAATGGGCTGCCTTGTGCGAAGTGATCCGACCATCCCGTGGGACTCCGATCCGCTGACGACCAAAGGTCTGTGGCTGCTCGAAAACGGTAATGCCGATACCGACGGAAATCCGATCAACGAACAGTCCGATTTTTTGGAGGCACGCATGTTCGTGCGCTACCAGCCAGGTGCCTATGACCCCATCGGTGGACTAAGCCACGGTTGGAAGCGCGCGCCTCAACTGGATCTCTTCGGAACGGCCTATCTTGCGCCGAGCACCGTGATCGAGAGGAAGTGGAAGTGAAACGCCAAGAGACAAATAGTGGGTTCACTTTGATCGAGATGCTGCTCGCGATGGGGCTCTTCTCCTTGCTGTTGCTAGCACTTCTCAAGTTGCTCGATACGAGCACGTCGCTGTGGAAAAGCGTGGATGCGAGGCGCGAACAAACCGAGGCCTCCGGCGGCTTGGGTGAGCGCTTTGCGAAGGATCTCTCTACGCTGGAATCTGGATCCGAGGGCGACTTCCTCGCCGATTGGGGGCTCGTGGATAGTGATGGCGACAGCGCACCCAATCTCACCGTGGCGCGCGTTCGATTCGTGAGGCGTGCCTCGTCCGCAGAGCTTGCGCACCTGTCCGATAGTCGAACGGTGGAGTTCACCGACGGGGAGATCGCCGAGCTCGCCGCTTTGGAAGAGGCCGGGATCTTGGAGAACCTCGAAGCGTGGAGCCGCATGAATCGGGGCCTAGTCGAGGTGACCTGGTTTTTGTGCGCAGATGACATTCCAACTCCACTTGGAGAGCTTCCGCGCTTCCACGGGAAGTTGATGCGGGGCATGCGCACAGTAGACGATGGTGGGACCCTGTCGTTTTTTGACAAGCGCGCCTTCGGGCCCGGTGGCCGCCCCTCGCGAGAGGCAGAGCTGGCCGTAGAGCCGGTCGCGACCGGCGTGCTTTGGATGGGGATCGAGCTCGCTTCGCAGACAACCATAACCGACGCCGACTTCTCCAAGGACGCCAAGCCTCATGCTTGGGGGGCCGGGGAGCTACCGAGCGATGGAGCCGTGAGTTGGGATGCACGAGGTTTGCGGCGCCCCGCAACCGACGTGACCGTTCTCAATCGAGCGGGTGGGACGATGGCGCTCGCCTCGTCTGAGAATCCCCGTTTACCACGCAGGGTTCGCGTCACGTTTGAGTTGCAGCCCGAGCGCGACGTCATTCGCAGAACAAGCCTTCGCACGGCTATGCTCTTTAGCGATACCGAGCTCACTGTGGCCGATGGACAGCGGTTGCCCGAGGTCGGCGCCTATCTATTGATCGATGAAGAGTGGATGAAGATCCAGTCAGTCCATGGCGATCGCGTACGAGTGGAGCGCGCCCAGCGCGGCACGATGGCAGTGCCGCACAAGCTTGGCGTGATGGCCCAGTTTGGCTGGCAGATGACCCGCGAAGTCCCAATCGGCGTTTTTCGGGAGGACTGGAACCTTTGAAAACTTTTAGACCTTCAAGCCCAACAACGAAGAGCACCGAGCATGGTTTTACGATCATGGAGGTGGTGCTCGCTATGGGGATCATGATGATCGGCATGTCGGTCATCCTCACCTTGCTGACCTTTGGCGCGGGTCTATCCCGAACGGCGCAGCTGCGCGCGCAGAGTGCCTCCATAGCTGACGCCGTTGTGGCCGACTTGGAAGAGGGCTTTTTCCCCCTTCTAGAGGATGGCAGTGTCGGCGAGCCCCTTCCACTGGTGGATCGCGCCCTGCCCGGCTATCCCAGTTTGCTCTACAATGCGACAGCCACTCCGAATCCGGCACGCCTGGACGAGGTCGACTCTGCGGGTCGCGTAGGTGTGCGTCCTTCCAGTAATGGTGCGCTTGAATACCGCGTCGACATTTCTCTACATTGGAAGGAGAGCGGCGCCCAGCGCGGCCGCGGTTTTTCGGTCTTGCTTCTGCGCGAAGTCCCCTTCGGAGCACGTCTGCGCAGGCAGCTCGGCGCCGGTTACTAAATCACGATTATGAAGAAAATTACACTCGCTCTCGGCCTTGGGGCCTCACTCGTTTTTCATCTCCTAAGTGGAACAGCACAGTCGCAAACCGTTGAGAGTGCCGAAATGCTCCGCCTGCGGGACGGCTCCATTTTATGGGGGAATATCGAGTCTCACACCGATGTAGACCTGTCGTTTCAGCGACTGGATACCGGTGGCCATGTGACGATGAAGTGGGGCTTCTTGGACCCTAAACAGGAGCATGAGCTGCGTCTCATCTTTGGTTATATCGCCTCGGATTATCAAGAGGAGATCGTCGATGCGGACCGCATTCCACTTGTGGATGGCACGGAACTGATCGGCGTCATTCTCGGCCGTGGAGACGGTGTCATTCTCGTGAAGAATGTTCAGGCTGTGATCTCTTTGCCCGTCGAGCGCATCTCGGGTCAGGCCATTCACATTCAAGTTCCGGCCAGTGACATCTACAGCCGCGAGGAGCTGTATCAGCAAAAACTGGACGAGTTTTCGCAGAGTTTGGATTCAAGTGAGGCGGCCGAGTCCGCCTTGGCGAACTACGACTTGGCTGAGTGGTGTGAGGCCATCGGCGACTACGGTCACGCCCTCTCTCATTATCAAGCCGTGCCTGTGGCGGATCCGACATGGCCTCTTGCCGAGCTGCAGCCCGCCCTCGAAAGGACACAGCGCAAGTCCCTAGCTCAAGCTGAAGTCGACCAACTACGCGAAGTCGATCGCCTGACACGCCGCGGGAATTACGACCGCTCGTTTGAGATGCTTGCCGAGTTCACAAAGACCTATCCCAATAGCCCGCTCATGGACGACTGGAACAAGCAGCGCGAGAGCACGGAGAAAGCTCAGCTGAAGTCCCTGCGCGTTGAGGTCTCCAAGCGCTGGCACGCGGTCGCCTCTAAACGTGCTCGGGAGGCCGCGGCGCTCTCTTCCTACGGGGAAGCACTTGCTTACGTCTCGGAAGGCATGAGCCAAGAGATCTTAGCTTCCGTGACGAGTGACCTCACCAACATCGACAAGGACATCAAACCGGAAGAGGTGCGCGTTTTATTCGATGAGCGAGACGGCAGCCGCTGGCGCAAGGCTTCCTATGGAATCGGCACGTGGATATTAGGCGAAGGGAAGGCGCGAGCTGGCATCGAGCCGGAGCCCGAGTCTTCTGGTGGTGGTGAACAAGACGCCGCAAGGAAAGCGCTGGAGGACAAAATCAAGCGCTACCTCGACAACCAAAAGGCGGTGCGCGCGAGCAGCAGCTCCGATGGCGAAAGCCCCGAAGATTTCTGGACGAGTTATTCAGTCAACTCTCGCGCGAACTGGTTGCTTGCTTACTACGCCGAGTTCAGTGGTGATATGGAAGTTCGCAAAGCGCAGTTCACGAACTGCAAAGAGTGCGGCGGAACCGGCGTGCGCGAAGTGGTGAACTTGGGCAGTGCTCGCACTGGAAGTGACGCGGGTTCCACGCGCATGGTCAGCTGCCCGACTTGCCACCATATAGGCGTAGTGCGCCGTATCTCTTACCGCTAACACGCCATGATCCTCCCCCTCTCTTGGAAGAGCTGCGCCTTTGTTAGCGCGGCTTGTGCTCTCTCTATGATTTCGTCGTGCCAAACGCCAACGGACAGCCAGTCCGTTGGCGCGCTTTCGGGCGGGATGACACCCGGTGGGGCAGTGGCTATGCCGCTCGCACCAACGCCCGGACTTGGCGCTAGTGTTGTGGAGGCCGGGCCTGCCGAGGCTCAAGACACCGCAATCGCATATGTTGCCGGCCAGGCGATTGATGTGCGCGAGCTCCTTGCACACTGGGCGCATCGCGATAGCCGCAGTGTGTACGACTTCACAGACCGCCTAGTCACCAGTCGGCTTTCGCTGGCCGAGGCAACCCGACTCGGGGTCACGCTCGATCCGGCCCTCGTGGACAGCAGGGTCAACGCGACTCGCAGCGCGCTCGCTGAGATGCTGGAGCCCTCGGGTATCGAGATCGACCGCTATCTCATGGAAGAGCTTGGGTTAGATCCGACGCGCTATTTTGAGATCGTCCGCGATGAGACTGTGCTGCAGCTTATGAGCGAGCGCGCTGTGCGTGCTTGGACTTTGAGCTCGGAGCGCGCGGAGGTTGCTGTGATCGTTGTTGTGAGTAAAGAAGAGTGTGATGCCGCCGTGGCCCGCCTCGAAGCTGGCGAGGCGTTTGAGGAGGTCGCGAGAGCGCTCTCGATCGACCCTTCTGCAGGAAATGGTGGGCTTTTACCCCCGGTTGTGAAATCGGAGATGTCGGTTCTGTCGCGGCTTGCCTTCCGCACGGAAGCAGGCGCATGGGGTGGCCCGATCGAAGAGAGCGGCAGCCGGATCCTGATTTACGTTAAGGGCTTCCCAGAAGCCCAAACTGGCGATTGGAAGGCAATCGGAGCTGCAGTCGAGGCAGATCTTGCTGCAAATGCGGTCGACGACCCGGAATACTGGCAATGGCGCGCAGCGATGGGGCGTCGGTATGAGGTCGATATGCGGCCTCTTTTTAAGCTTTTGGGCGAGCCTCTCCCCTAAAGAGCAACAGCCTGTAGATTGACCCGAATGGGGGTATCTCTGTATTCTCTTCAACGTGAATAGCGAGAAAACAGACGACGAGTTGGCACAAGACGGCGCCATCGCAGCAAGCGGTCCTGAGATGGACTCGGTTTGCGAGGAACATGCGGCGGAAGAAACGGTGGAGACCTCTCGCGAGGCGCTAGCCGAAGCTGCTGGGTCCCTTGGCCTAGACGTCGAAGGCCTCCCTGCGGAGGCGCCTCTCGAAGAAGTAGATGAGGACACCTCTGAAGTGGCCGTGGCCGACGTGGAAAGTGCCGATTCCGATGCGCCGCTGGACTCGAATCCAGAAGAGGAGGTTCCCGAGCCCGAGCCCAAAGAGGAGGTTCCCGAGCTGACGACAGAGGAAGTCGGGATGCTGGGGAAGGTGCTCTTCGCGTTACTCTTCGCGTCTCCCGAGCCGCTCTCCATGGGGCGCCTTAAGGATTTGACCGAGTCGCCGACGCAACATGTTCGCGCTGGTTTGGATGCCCTTGAAGAGCTGATTGGTGCGAGTGAGTTGCCTCTGATCCTGCGCTCTATTGCAGGGGGCTTCCGCCTGTTTAGTGCTCCTGAGGTCGCCGATGTGGTGACCCGCCTCTCTAAAGTTCGCAAGTCCGAACAGATCAGCCCGGCCGCATTGGAGACCCTAGCCATCGTCGCTTACCGTCAACCCACGACGAAAGCGGAGGTCGAGGCCATTCGTGGGGTGCAAGCTGGCCCGATGCTCAGGGGGCTGATCGATCGCGGATTGGTCAAGGTCACCGGGCGGGCCGATCAGCCCGGTTCCCCGCTTCAATACGGCACCACAAGGGAATTCCTGGACCGTTTTGGCCTCGAGAACCTGAAAGAGCTGCCCAGAGATAACGAGCTCGCCAAGAAGTAGACGGCTTTATCTCGCCCTTGCGGTCCATGGCCCTTGGCCTATGGGAGGGCTGCCGGTACACTCTTCGGCCTAACTTTGGCCTTCTATATTGAAGAGACTCCTCTTCTGAGGTCATTTTCGTACACCTTTATAGCTGACTACGAGGCAGGGATCCCCCCCGGTTCCCATGCGCCTCGCGAGCGCTCCTATGTCCAGTAAGTCACGCAACGATCGTAAGTCACGCAACGAAGCCCACGCACCTATCGAACATGTCGATGGCGGAGTGGCGGAAGCCCCGTCCGTAGAGGACTTCCTCGGCGAGGATACGATCCACGTCCCCGTGGGACGCAACCGCTTTCAGTTCATCTTCCTGATCGGGCTCCTGATCTTCCTCCTGATCATTTTTATTGTTCCGGGTGCAGTTCAGAACTCCTTGGGGAAGGGCGACAATTCGAATCTCCCAATGGTCTCTTACGAGACGGAAGTCGGCATTACGACTTGGAGCTTGCTCGACTTCCAAATGGAGATACGCGCGGAAGCTGCGGCGCTCTCCTTGCGAGGTCTTCGCATCACTCCGTCCGACGAAGAGATCGCAACGATTCTCCTGACGGATGCACTTGCGGTTGAGGCGGGCGTTGTTGTCCCCGATGCGCAAGTTAAGGAGTACCTGGTGCAGTTCGCCGAAGGAGTTGGTGGAATCGATAGGTACAAGGCGATTATGGCCAGCCAGTTCAGCGGAGGCGCGCCGACGTTTGAGCGCATCTTCCGCCGTGGCATTCGTATCAGCAACTACTTGGGAATGCTCTCGCGAGTTGCGATTGCCCCTTCGACCGATCGCTTGGAAGAAGAGTGGAATGCAGCCCACGAGCTTGTCGCGTTCAACTACATCTCCGCCCGAGCCGATGCGTTCAAGGACGCAGCGCTTGCGGAAAGCCCGGATGACGCCACCCTTGAGAAGTGGCTCAGCAAACGTCCTACGTACGAGCAAAACACTTATAAGTCGTTGGAGAAGTGGACCATTGGTTCCGCCTTCTACCGCGTCACCGACGAGGCGCCTGCCGCTCTGTTCGCAGCTTACCCGCTGCCCGAGGGCTGGGATGCCGAGGCCAAAGCGCTCGAGTATTACCAGACCTACTCTTACATCGCTTTCAAACGCGACGAAGAGGTCACCGACGAGAATGGCGAAATCAGCCGCTACCTCCCTCAAGAAGAGGTCGACGTAGACTGCCGTAGACGCTCCTCAATCCTCGAAAGCATGAAGGCCTGGCGCGCGAACGCGGCTGGTCGGATGGCTGCCGGCGAAGAGGTGGACTTGGCGATGGAGGCCCAGGAGCTCGGCCTCGGTTGGCACGAATCGGACGAAGCCATGGACCGTGGTCAGATCCTCGCGGACGGCGAGTTCGGCGGCGGCATCCTTAGCAGCCAGCTGCTCAGCATCGAACCGGGTCAGCTGATTGGTACGGCGATCGTTGGCAAAGAGACCATGCAGATTGCAAAGGTACTTAGTCGCATGGAGCCGAGCATGCCCGAGTTCTCAACGATTCGTGACGACGTCGCGAAAGTTTGGGCTGCGGAGCGTTCTGGTGGAATGGCGGTCGAGGCCCTCGAGGCGCTAACCGGCGAAGAGACACTCTCGGAAGAAGACTTCCTAGCCTTGGCGGCGAGCGACGAGCGCTTCACCGTCGGTATGCGCGACTGGTTGGACACGAGCGGTTCTTACCTTGACGATCCGAACAAGGACGAGGATGCCAACCTATTCATTGGTTTGCAGACCTACTCCTTGGGGCTCAACGCTCTAGAGGAGGGTGCACTGGCACCAGCGACCCTTAGCCCCACTAAGGATGTGGCCTATCTCATTCGCTGCATGGGCAAGCGTCCGATCGACTTCAGCACGGTGAACCCAGGTCAGCTACAAGCCCTTGCAACCTCGGCCGAAACCAAAGCTCGCACGAACTTCTTGAAGGCATTCACTTCGACGGAGGACGTGCTTCCCACCTATTTGGTGGAGCGCTACAAGCTGAGTCTGCCGGCCAACGACAAGGCGGCCGCAGATCGCATCAAAGAGGATCTCGAAAAAGAAGCAGTGACTGAGACTGCCGATAAGAAGTAACCGATTCCCTCCGAATCGCCCGAGCGCCTGCGCTCTGTTGCGAAAAAGCGATCTCCCCGGGTCTCTCTTGCCATGCCGGCAACAGATCTCCGAGGGAGATCGCTTCGCTTTGGGGCTCAACGAATGGGAATCGAGATCGATCGGTCAATCTTCTGTTACGTGTCCGGTGCGCACATTCAATACCCTCGCGACTAGGCTCGCCGGTTCGCACAGCTGCGCTCATGCTCGACCGCATGAACAAACCCGAACCAATTCCCGCGCTTCGTAATCCGTCCGCATCTGAAATCTCTGGCCTACTCGCCGAGGCCGAACAAGCTGGCGAAGGCATCGCAGCCTTTGCGCGAGCTCGCAATCTCAAGCAGCAAAAACTCTACGTCTGGCGGCGGCGCCTGAAAGCGAAACCCCCTGCATTTGACCAAGTGCGCATTGTTGAGAGTGCGCCCGAGCCGGCGGCTTTCGTACTCGAGCTTCAGGCCGGTATCAAGCTCTCTGTCCCGAGTGACTTTGACTCGCCTTCTGTCCGGCGTCTTGCTGAGGTGCTGCACGCATGCTGAGCCTCCCTCCCTCTGTCCGCATCTTCGTCGCGCGAGGCGCGACTGACATGCGAAAGAGCTTTGACACTTTGGCCGCGCTTGTCATCGAGGTGGTTGACGAGGAGCCACTTTCGGGCCGTGTGGGATTGGTCAACGAGGAGACTCATGGAGCGGATCTTTGATCTGCTGGTAACCGTCGCGTGACGCCCACCTTCTCACCCACGGAATTCACGTCACCCTATTGGGCATGCGAAAATCCCATTACGACCCCGCCGAAGTTCGGCGCTTCCTTGATCAGCGGCGCAGTGACCACCTGACACTCGAACAACTTTCGGCCCTCTCCGGCATCCCGATTCACGTCTTCACCTACCGGATCAGTCAGGAGAAGAAGGCTGCTCTCACTGCCGCCGAAGTCGCCCCCACCTTCCTAGAACTCGTGCCTTCTACGCAGCCCGAGACGCCTTCAGGCTCCAGTGGCATCGAGCTCTTGCTCCCGTGTGGAACTCGCGCACTCCTTGCGCCCGACTTTGACGAGGTGGCGTGACCCCACAGAACGAGGCCAGCCGAAATGAGAGTCCAACCGCCCGCAATCGGGCAGAATGGACCTCACTATGGTACGCAAGAAACACAAACCCGACGAGATCATCAAGAAGCTCCGCGACGCGGACGTGATGCTGGCTGACGGCCGCTCCATTGCCGGAGTCGCTCGGCAACTCGAAGTCTCGGAGCAGACTTATCACCGCTGGCGGAACCAGTTCGGTGGCATGAAAGGCCCTGAGATGAAGCGGCTTAAGGAGCTCGAAAAAGAGAACGCTTCATTGAAGCGCATCGTCGCCGCCCAGGCTCTCGACAACCAAGCCCTCAAGGACATCGCCGAGGGAAACTTTTGAGCCCGGCTAGCCGAAAACGCGCTGCTACTCATGTCATGGAAAGCCAGGGCATGAGTGAGCGAGCCGCGTGCCGACTTGTCGGGCAGCACCGATCCACGCAACGACGAGAGCACAAAGTCGCCGACGACGAGCCCTTGCTCATCGCCGACATGCACCGCTTGGCTGCGGAGTTCCCGCGATACGGCTATCGACGGTTACATCTGCTGTGGGAGCTCGACGGAGTGCCGCAGATCATGCCGGAGTCGAAATTGGGCAAGGGAATCCGATACGTGTTAAATCAAGAGAGTCGCCTGCGAACCTGTTTGAGTGATGCGCGCATCCCGCTCGACAACAATGACTCGGAGCGCGATCTACGCCAAGTGATTTTGGGCCGCAAGAACTGGCAGATCTTTGCAAGCCCGCGCGGCGGCGAGGTCGCGTGCAGGCACTCCTCGTTGATGCTGTCGCGCCGGCAGAACGACCTCAATCCTGAGGCCTACCTGGCCGACGTTTTGATGGCAGCCGAGACGACGCCAAGCTCGCAAGTGGCGGGCCTCACGCCATGGGCGTGGGCAGCGCGGCAAGGCGACACGACGCTCGCGGAGTGATGGCGAGCTGATGGCGGGGAGCTGTCAAGGGCTGCGGGGATACCGGCACCGGACACGTACGTCTTTTGTCAGCCATGCTCGAATTGGCCCCCTCGAATTCGCAAGCTGTTGAAGGATCCCGTAAGTTTTGCGCCCACCCTTGAACTCCCTACCTTGAACACTATGCATATCACAATCGTCGGCAATGGCGTCACTGGAGTTAGCGCCGCCCTTCGGCTGCGCGAGCTTCAGCCGGACTGGAAGATCACGATGATCTCTGGCGAGTCCGACTACCACTACTCGCGGCCAGCGCTGATGTACATCTTTATGGGGCACATGCGGTATAAGGACACCAAACCCTATGAGGATTCGTTTTGGGACGAGCAGCGTATCGACCTTGTGCGAGGGTGGGTGACGGAGATCGATGCCGAGGGGCACTCGCTCCAGATGCACGACGGTGGAGCGATTTGTTATGACCGCCTACTGCTCGCGACCGGTGCAGAGTCGAACAAGTTTGGTTGGCCCGGTCAGGATCTGGTTGGCGTGCAGGGTCTCTACTCCTTGATGGATTTAAAGAAGCTGTACGCGAATGTCGAAGGGGCTTCGCGAGGCGTGATCGTCGGCGGTGGGCTGATAGGCATTGAGCTCGCGGAGATGTTGCACAGTCGAGGGATTGAGGTGACTCTCCTTGTACGCGAGAGCTCCTATTGGGATAACGTGCTTCCCAAGGAAGAGTCCGAGCTTGTGACTCGCCAAATCAGGCGCGCGGGCATGGACCTTAGGTTAGAGAGCGAGTTGAAAGAGGTTCTCGACGACGGCCATGGGCGCGCCTGTGGAGTGCTTGCCTCCAAACTCGGAAGCGCCACCAGCGAGCGGATCGACTGCAGCGTGGTTGGACTCACGGCCGGTGTCCATCCCAACACAACTTTGGCGTCTGGGAACGGTATCGAATGCGGGCGTGGGATCTTGGTGGACAGGACGCTCAAGACGCACTCACCTGACATCTGGGCTGCTGGAGATTGCGCCGAGATCGAGAACCCGGGAGAGGAGCTCAATTGGATTCAGCAGGTCTGGTACACAGGTAAAGCTCAGGGCAAGCTAGCAGCGGAGTCGATGGCGGGTGGGACAGAGGCCTATGACCCAGGAATCTGGTTCAACTCCGCCAAATTTGTGGACTTGGAATATCAGACCTATGGGCAGGTTGGATTTCGGCTTCCTGGTGAAGAGCATCTCTTGTGGCAAGATGAGGAGTCTTCGCGACTCTTCCGCATCGTGCATGTCGCGGGTGTCGTTGTTGGCTTCAACGCTATGGGGATGCGCTGGCGGCACCGGGTTTGCGAGAGGTGGATCGCCGAGAAGTGGCCGGTGGAGAGAGTCCTTGCAGACCTGAAAGATGCCGGATTCGATCCCGAATTCTTTACTCGTTTTGAAAGTGAAATCGCGAGCACGATGGGCCGCGTAGGCTCGGGAGTGAGGAGCTAGTCATGGCTACCAAGCACCCCTTCGCCGAATATATCGAATACGAGTTCAAGGAAGAGGAGGCCGGGTTCGGAGTGCCGTACCTCGTCCCGGATTCTCAACGCACCCACAAGGACGGGAGTGCTCCAGGCGGCGATCCCATTGAGCGTGTTGGGGCGGGACTTGTCGTTATAGGCGTCGTCGCTCTGCTGGTGCAGCTCGTTAGTGGCGCGATGGTCGGAAGCTGGGTTGGCTTCTCGCTGTCCTTTGGGTTCCCGGCGCTTGGGGCTAGTCTTTACTTCTGGGCGAAGTACAGGCATACGGCGCCTGGGATTAAAAATGATGGGCTGTTCTTCAAGGGGAGCACGGCACGTGGCACCATCGGCTGGATGGTGGGGGTGGGGCTAACCACGTTCTACTGCCTGCTCTATTGGTATCCCGAGGTGCTTCGAGATTCGGGGCTCGTCGCGATCACCGATCCGATTGCCATCGCTCTAACGGGAAGACCCGGTGACCACTGGTTTGTGTACGGACTTCTCTACACGCTCTGCGTTGGTGTGTTTGGCATTCGCATGTTGATGCGCTACCGACACAACAGGTATCACATCGTGCGAACGATTTCGGTGATGTTCTTTCAGATGGCGTTTGGATTTTTGATTCCGAGCCTATTGAAGTTGATCGAAGAGCCCGAGTTTAACTTCACTACTTTTTGGCCGCTCAATCGCTACTACCTGCTTCCGGGTGAAAACGGAATGGCCAAGACTGCAACGGAAGCGGCCGGGCAGGTCGGCGTGTACATGCTGCTCTTTGCGGGTGCCATGACCTTCTTGGGTACGCCTATCTTGACGTACTTCTACGGCAAGCGCTGGTACTGCTCTTGGGTCTGTGGGTGTGGTGGACTCGCCGAGACCCTTGGCGATCCCTATCGACACCTGTCGGACAAGTCGACCAAGGCCTGGAAGCTGGAGCGCTTCCTGATCTACTTTGTTCTGGCCTTTATCATCCTGGTGACCGCGGCCCTGTGGATCAACCACACGCGCGGTGGGGACGTTCTTGGGGGGTATACCTATCAAGTGCAAAAGGCCTACGGCTTCTGGATCGGCTCGATGTTCGCCGGCGTCGCCGGAGTAGGCTTCTACCCGATTTTCGGCTCACGGGTTTGGTGTCGCTTCGGCTGCCCGCAAGCGGCCATCCTCGGTATTTTGCAGCGCGTCTTCTCGCGCTTTCGCATCACGACAAACGGTGGCCAGTGCATCAGCTGTGGCAACTGCTCGACGTATTGCGAGATGGGGATCGACGTCCGGGCCTACGCCCAGAGGGGCGAGAACATCGTGCGCGCCTCGTGCGTGGGCTGCGGAGTCTGCGCCGCCGTCTGTCCGCGTGGCGTCCTGAAGCTGGAGAATGGTTCCAGCGTCTTGCTCGAGGAGCGGTACACCAGTTAATCGCCAATAGTTTGAGACTTTGGCGTTCGGATGAGCGCTTCACCCGGCTCAGGCGTTCGGGTGGATAAGGAAAGGCCGGCCCGAGCAAAAAATGCTCGGGCCGGCATCTCTTATAGGTGCAAATCCGGCGGTGAGCTACTTGGCCTTCTTGGCGGCCTCAAGCTGGACCTTTTGCGCCTCAGCCTCTTTCTCTTGCAACTCCTTCAAGCGCTCGTCAGCGGCCTTGGCTTCCGCCTGGAGGCCCTCCAGCGCGCGGACGCGTTCCGGGTCGCCCGAGGCTGATGCGGCGTCCACGAGGGCGCTCAGGATGCGGGGGTGCCTAGTGAAGACTAGCAGGTCGTCCCCCATAGCTAGTGCGGCCTCGGGACCTTCGGCCCGTTGGACTCCGGCAACGACCTCGGCAACGCGCTCTAGAATGAGCTCGCCTTTCTCATAGGAGGCGCGCTCCGCGGCGAACGCAAGGTCCTCGGCCCCGGCTGCGCGTGCGGCATCGACCAAGTACAGGTCTGCGCCAGATGGAAGGTCGTCCCAGGTGAGGGCGTTTGTCACGATTTCAACGGCGGATTGGGCTTCGCCCAGCTGGGCGAGTCGGAGCGCCGCAAATGCGCTCAAGCGCACCGCTTCAAAGTCCGTAATACGCTCGTCGTCATGCCACTCCGCAAGGACCGTGGCCACCGCTTGGTACCAGTCGACGGCGGCGGGATAAGCGCTGGAGTCCTCTGGAAAAAACGCCACGAGGTCTTGCGAGCTAACGTAACCGGGCCGCTCAGGATCGGGCCAGAGGTATTCGATTCCGCCGAACAGCGAGCGGTCAAAAGTGGCCAGGCCCACTTCGAAACACTCCAGCGCACGGGCAGTGTCACCACCCTCAAGGTAGAGCCCCACGGCGACCTTGGCGAGCTCGCGTGGAGGCGCCGCATCAAACTCCGTGGTTGAGATGGTCTTGAGCACCTCGGTGCAGCGCGTGAGCGCCTCGCCCGCAGGAACCATATCTCTCCATGTTTGCATGGCGAACAGCTCGTTTTGACCGCGGTCCCATACGTTGCCGCTAGAGGTGGCGAAGAAAACGATGTCTTCAACAACGCTGTACAGGTCTTCGCCCGTCAACGTCTCCTTCACCTCTTCTAGGAAACCGCGGGGATCGATCATCCCCATACCGTCATCCATGAAATATCCGGTAACGGGCCGGACTTTTGATGCGCACCACCTATATATGCGCACGGCGGAGTCGATGGAGCCGCGGCGAGCGTGCAGGCGAGCCAAGGCCCGCAACGGCCCAAGGTCATCGGCCTGGAGGGTCCGCGCAAGCTCCTCTAAGACAGCTTCGCACTCCTCATTGAGTAGCTCGGGCTGGTTGTCCAAGAGCTGCAAGAGCATGGCGTGCTGGATCTTGCCAGCTTGTTTGGATGCGATGGTGCTTAGAAGATTGTCTCGGACGGCCTCGGCGCTCGACGCCGAGACCTGCGCCTTGAGCAATCCGCCCATAAGGTCGCGGGCGCCCGTGCTGTTGCGGGCGGAGGAGCTGCTCGTCCGCAAGATACGCTCCATTTCGGCAACGCCAAAATCGTAGTCCGCGAGATGTATGTAGCCACTCTCCGCAGGTACTGGTTCGGGTTTCTTGAACTCTTTGTAGCGATCGAAACCACCGCGGTTTGGCTTGAGGTCCCTCTCCTTCTCCGCTTCGGCTGAGGCGAGCGCTTGCTCTTCTGCCGTGGGTGCATCCGCGGGCCAAATCCAGCTTGGAATCGCTCCACTTCCCGCGGAGAAATCCATGCGCCCATAGCGGTCGAGGCCGGAGATTCCAGCAGGAAAGGCACGCCAAATCCGGCGCAGCATCGTGGCAGCCTCAGCGCTGTCACCACGCTCGGCAAGCTCCTTCACTCCCTTGATGGTCGGGCTGTCCTTGCGATTGATCTCGGAGGAACCACCGCCGAGCAAGCTCGCTCTGATGACCACCGTAGCTCCGCTGGCCAGCAAGAAACCACCAGGGAGTTCCGAGGCGAGCTTTGTTTCCGTTACCTCTACGGTTGGGGGAAGGGTCTCCTTGATGCGGAGCGCTTCGATTGAGTTACGCTTGGCAATCCAGTAACCAATCAAGCCCTCCTTATGCGAGCGCTCGTCCGGTTCAAGTTCAATGAGCTTCTCAAAGCAGAGTACGGTTTGCGCGTGATCGTTTTGGCTGCGGCGAAGCGTGAGCATGGTCTTCCACAAGATGACTAGCTTTGGACTCTCACCAAGGGCTACCTCCAAAAGTTCGAGAGCTTGTTCTTTGCGGTCGTTTCTTTGAAGAAGGTTCACTCGTGCGATCGTGTCGGCGATGGGGTCATCCCCAGGCGTTTGATCGATGCAAACAAGGAGCGCGTCAAAGTCGTGCTCGGTGAGAAGGGCTTCGATTGCGATCTTCGCCCGTGTTGCGTAGTAGTCGCTGTTCCCGGAGACCGCTTTCCAGTCTTCCGGAGCTAACGCCAGAGCCTCGTCCAAGCGGCCTAGCTTTTCTAGCAAACTCAGCCGTGCACTTCGCGCGCCATGCAGCTCGGGATCGGCGGTGATTAGTGCCTCACAAATTGTAAGGGCCGCCTCGTGGTTCACAGACAGAGAGCCGAGTGAGTTCACTCGGTAGGTCATCGAGTCCATGTCCGCCTCTTCGAGGCTCTCGGGGAAAATCTCTTTGAAGTACTCGGTAAGAGGCGCGCCGAGAGGCGCTTTCGATGTGGCCAACATGTCGAGCAAGAACCCCGACCGCGCGGTCGCATTGATGCGGGGCAGCGCGCTGCGAAGGGCCGAGGTGCGCTCAGCTTCCGGAAGCAGCAAGATGACGGGGGCAATGCCCCAGCCCCAGCCGAGGTCGTCCTTGGCGTCGATCAACTCACGCAACTGTTCGTTGGAGATCAACGGCTCTGCAAACTTGCTCTGCAAGTCGGGCAGTATCTCCAAAAGAGCTTGTCCTTTCTCAGGATCCTCGGTCGCCTTCGTCGCTAACAGCAAGCAGATCCCGCGGAACTCCTTGGGTTCCAGGATGGTTTCGAGCTCTTCAATCACGGGACGCAACATCCACGCGCTGGTGTTACTCTCGAACATGGACAGCAGCCATTGGCGACCAAAGCGCAAGCTGAGGTCGGCGTTGCCAATGAACATCGAGGCCGACATGAGGGCTTGCACATCACTAGAGCTGGCGCCCTTGCCCAGTGTCGTCCGGCCCAGCAAGAGGGCAGCGTCCGATATTGCGCCGTCGATAATTAGGGGCAGGATCAGACGCATGGTCTCTTCGACCGAGACCTGTTTTGGGAGGGCTTCTTCGGCGCCTTGGCCAACGAGGAAGCGCAGCGGCGATGTTTCCGCGGCGGGCCGCTCGGTCGCGTCCAGGAGGCCACGTGCAGCGGCGACGTACCCGCGCTGTAGGCGGTCGCGAACTAACGTCGGCAGGAGGTCTTCGTCGGTGGGGAAGAAGCGATCGAGCAGGGCTAGGTCCATGTCTTGGGCTAGCTGCGGAACGTCAAAGGTGAAAGCTAGGCTGCGGAGGAACGCGGCGCGGTGGAACGAGCGCGGGAAGCGGCCGAGGGTCTCTTTGGGTGCCTCGGCGCCTTCGCCTGATTCAACCTTGTTGGCCTCGATGTCGGCCAGCTCTATGGAGAGTTCCCGCTCAAGGAGCTCCATCTGATTTGTGGCAAGGGCGCGACCCTCCGCTTGGGAAAGCACCGCGAGCACGCCGGTCACGTTGCGCTGGAAATAGCGATCAAAGTCGTCGATGTTGCGCGCTCCCCACCAGCTGCGGGCACCGGTTTGTGTACTTGCCTTCTCCTCTTTTGTAGCCGAGGCGGGCTGGCGGGAGAGCTGTAGCTCCGTCCCGCGCTTGTATAAGTCGGCGGCGGTACCATTGTGTCCAAGCCGCTCGTGCATCTCGGCGACTTTGACCAGAAGTCCGGAGCTCGACGGTTCGGAGACGAGGACGCGCTCATACGTACCAAGCGCCTCCTCGGCATAACCCGCAGACTCGAAAATCTCTGCGGTCTGGCGATCGAATGCGCCTTGATCCGGCAAGTCGGTCGCCATGCGAAAGGTGCGCAGGGCCGCTGTGGGATCGTCGGCCCCAAGGAAGACCTCGCCGAGATTGAGGAATACATCGGGAGGGACGATCTCACCCAAGCCAACCAAACGTCTGCTAAAGGCAAGGTGTTTTGCCTTGTTGCCACCTGCACCGGGGTTCCAAACATCCTGGCTGCCCGCGGCACGGTCGACGAGCTCGCGCAAGATGGAGGAGCGTCTCTCCCCGGCGATGGACAGCGAGCTCTCCAAAGCGATCAGGACACTGTCGGCGTCGTTGGCGGCTTCGGCTAGGTCTGCGACGAGCTGATAGAGGTAGGCTCTGTCGTTGCGCCCTGCGATACGCTCGAACGTGATGCGCTTTGCCCAAGCAAGTGTCGCGGCCGGTGCTTCCAAGTTCAGCAATCCGTCGATTGCGATTGTGAACAGGTCATCTTTCTCGGCGGTCTCGGCAAGGTATTGATAGATGCGTATCGCGCGATCGGCCTGGCCTGTTTCTTTCAGCAGGTTGCCCAGCAGAAGCCACGATTCGATGCGGTTGGCGTCGCCGGCGATTCCCTTTTGATAGGCGAGAATCGCGTCTTCGCGCAGTCCCGCTAGAGCGAGCACCCCGGCCTCAAATTCCGCAGCGTCCGTTCCCTCGCCTTCGAGGTCTTTGAGTTGACGCAAAACGTCGCGCGCGTCTTCCGGCTTACCCCGCTCGAGCTGGCTCATCGCGAGCTGGCGCAGGTAGTCGGGTTTGCCGTCGGGATCCAGTGCGATCAGCTCTTCGACGGTGCGCTCGTAGTGAAAGAAATCGGTGCAAGAGAGGTAGACACGCGCCTTCTCTTGAAGGGCCTCCACAACGTCCCCTCCGGAGGTCTTGAGGAACTCATCAATGATTTCGCTCGCCGAGACCGGGTCGCCCACTTTGGAATAGAGCCGAACCAAGAGCCCCGTCTCGCGTTCATCAGCGGTGCCGTCGAGGAGCTTCTCTTCGAGGCTGATCGCAATATCAGCAAGGGTGCCGAGACGCGACGCGACGGTCATCAGGCGATCTTCGACATAGTTGCGCCTGGACAGTGCGTTGATGCGTGTCCACAGGCCCATCCATGCGTCCAGCGCCTTCTCCTCGTTGCCAACCTCGGAGTACAGCCACGCGAGATGCATCGCCAAGTCCTCACCGGACTCAGCAGCGCCGCGAACCTCGACCACACCCTCGAGTACTTCTACGGAGCGATCGAGACGTCCGAGGCGCTCCCACGCCTCGGCCAAATCCAAGCGAGCAGGTTCGTCGGGAGCAGCCAGCTCGGCGAGCTTGTCCAGTGCGGCCTCGGCCAAGTCAAGTCGTCCGCGCTCTTGATGAAGACCAAACAAGAGCAAGCAGGCGGCAAGGTGACCACGCTTCATCTCGATGGCCCGGTTTGCAGAGGCGATGGCGAGATCATCCAAACCAAGATCGGAGAGGATTGAAAATCCAAGCAGCAAGGTGTCCTCATCGAAGACGCCATTTCCAAGCTCTTCACCTTCAACAAAGCTTGTCCATACGGACTCAGCCTTCGCCTGATCGCCGCGCTCCAAATAGAAGCGGCTAAGTCCCTCGCGCCAGCTCAGTCGCTCAGGTTCGGCGGCAATGCGCTCGCGATAGGCGGCGATCATCTCGTCCGTGCGGTCGCCTTCGCGGTAAATTTCGATCAACTTGCGCTGGGTTTGCGCCGCCAAATCAGCGGTCTTTCCGATGAGAGTTTCATCGGTGTTCCCAGCATCGCTGAAGAGTGCGATGGCTTCGTCGATACGACCCTGCTCGCGCAGCAACTCCACCCAAACGGAGCGGGCTTCGTGGGTTAGCTCACCTTTGTCGCTAGAGTCTTTGAAGCGGTCGATCAGCGTCGGGATGTTCTCATCCATGCGATAGGCTTCGACAAGTAATGTCATTGCGTAGTTGCGATCGCGCCCCAGCTTGGCGGAGACGGACGCATTCCACGCGTGCTCTTGGGCCTTGGCGGCACTCGCCGACTGAATCGCCCACTCCGACATTCTCGCCTCTTGACGGAAGCGAGAGGTGGAGGGCCCCACGCCGGCTTCGACTTCATCGACGATGTAGAGCTCAAGAGCTTTCGCAGGTGCACCTTGCAAACCGAGGACGATCGCGGCGCGGCGCTTCATCTCATCGTCACGGTCCGCGGCAAACTCAACGAGGTCGGAGCCCAGGTCCTTGCCACTCTCCCTGGAGAAGAATGCCAAACGCAGGCGAATCTTGTCGATCTTAGCGGTGATCGCCTCATCCAGTTCAGCGGTATCGGTTGCGCCTTCCTCTTCGCCTAAAAGACGCTTGAGGACCTTCTCGTAAGCCCGTCGAGCATTGGCTTCCTTACCCCTCGCATCGAGCAAGCTCGCGCGATGGATTTGCGCATCGGTGGAGTCGTTGGATTCGATCAGCTTCTCAAAAGAATCTTCCGCCTCTTTGAAGTTGCCGACGCGGCGCTCCACACTGCCCGCAATCCACCATGCGGATTCGCAGCGCTTGCTAAAGACTGGCTTGCGCTTCTTTTGGCCGTCAGCTGGTGGATCGGAAGCTTCGAGCGCACTTTGAGCGTCTTCGACCTCATCCTTAATAATCGAAGCAAGGGATTCGGTCAAGAGGCGAGACTCCCCGTAAGCGACCTGAACCGCAGCGAGCAGGCTGTCGATGTCGGCCCCTTCGCCAAGGGCAAGTGCGACCTCAAGGGCAGCCACAAGCTCCGGTGAGAGCTCCGTCGCGACCTCAACGATCGACTGGCTCGCTTTGGAGGACTTGGACGGAGGTGCGATCTGAGGCGCAGCGCTGATAGATGCCGTCGATTGGACAGCTCCTGTCGTTAGCTTCGCTGGTGTAAGCGTGGTGAATGACGACGAGCTCGTACTCTGGATCGTCGTGGGGAGGGCGGAGCTAGATTGCGCATGTGCAATCGCAGACCAGCCACTTAGCAGTAGCAGTCCCGTGGCGACGTGGAATTGAAGAGGGGCTACTTTCTGGTGGAGCCAAACGTTTGGGATCAGTCTCATCGCGTTTAGATTCCTGCGGCGCCCGCGCGCCCGCTATTCCAAATACCGCCGACTAGGCGGCGGTTCAAGAGTTCGGTTAGGTAGACAGCTAGCGCGAACGCCAAGGCCAGTGGCCACAGGGCGCGTCGCCGCTTGGGGAGGTCGCCACCGCCGGTTGCTGGGAGGCTAGGGCCGGTGAGCCCAATCCCATTACCCGCCACGTCACCCAAAATGCCGTGTTGCCCGCCAGTAACGGAGCTCAATCGGGACAGGTCCAAAGCATCTGCGGGGTCGATAGCGAACTCGCCGGCGACATCGTCAAATGCGCGGGAGACCGCGAGTCCTTTCAAGCCGTTTTGCGAAGAGGCGTCACCAACGTGGAGGCGCAGCTCATCTGCTGGGTCGCAAAAGAAATCCGCCTCGAACCAACCCGGGGCCAAGCGCCTAAACTGGATGGGACTCTCCACGCTAGAATCTTGGTCGCCGGAGTCCGCTCCGAAAATGCGAGCACCTGGGAAGGCCGCGCCGCTATCGGCAAACCGTGAGCGCGCAATCAAGCGTACCCGCCAGTCGTCGCGAAGAATCTCGAAGCGGAACGGCATACGATCGCGGGCAGTTTGTTCCAGGGCGCGTGCCATCAAAGGTCCATAGCCGTCCCAACCTTGCCAGCCTTCGCTGGCGGGACCCGTGGGCTCGGTCATCAGAGTGGTGACTCGTCCGAGTCCATTGTTCCAAGAGGCGAGCACGGGGTGACCCTCGTTTGCCGTCTCGATGACCTTATGCGCACCGTCTTTGAGGCTTGTCTCGACGTAAGCTCCCAGCTCGGGGAGCTCCGCGGGATCCACATCGCCCCACCAGGTCGCGCCGCCGCGCCCGCTCACCACGTGCGGGCCGGGCCGCATCGAGGGGAGCTTGGCGGTGGTCGGTTGTTTCAGAAGAATCTCGGGCAGGTTGAAGCGATTGGGCACTCCGTAGAATCGACCCTTACCCCAGTTTGCGAGGGTGACCAAGAATTCAGAGTGCGCCGCGCTTCCGATGAGTACGGTCGAAACGTTGATGCCGTCTTCGGCCATGCTGCGAAGCAGCGGTTCAAAAGCGCCGGTCTCTACGCCGCCGTCCGTTAGGATCAGGACGTGCTTGTAGCGCGTGCGGACGTTTTTGAGGCCGTAGAAGGCCTCTTCGATTGCGGGCAAAATCACCGTGCCGCCACCTGCGTTGAGGCGGTTGAGTGCCCGCTCGATTTCGATTGCGTTCGAGGCGGGCTGAATCGGGACGGCCCATCGTTTCGCGCCGTAGAACTCGACGAGTCCCACCTTGTCGTGGGGGAGGAGGCGCCGAATCGCGAGGCGCGAGACTTCTTTCGCGAGCTGGACGCGGTTGCCACCCATCGAACCCGAGGTGTCGATGATGATCACTAGGGTCGTCGAAGGATCGCGCTTCTCTTCCTTTTGGACAAACTCGACGGGCAGCAATTCCTCGATTGGGGTTTTGTGCCAGCCTCCCGGTCCGAAGGCGCCAGAGCCGCCGGATGCGAAGAGGCCGAGGCCAGCCTCGGTAACCGCCGCTGCGATCGCTTCGAGGCTTGCATTGGAAACGGTCGAGGCGGGAGCGTCATCGAGTACGACCAGGTCGGAGTTACCAAATAGAACCTCCGCAAGCTTTGGGTCGCTGAGGTCGTCCGGGTTTGTATTGGTGATGTGGAAACCGGGACCCACAAGCTCCGAGAGTGCCTCCCCGCCGCGGGCCATGCGAGAGCCGACGTAGAGCGCTTCGAGTGGCGGACCAATCGCGAGGGTAGTCGCGAACGTGTCGTTCTCCTCGCGACCCAATGGGGTCGTGCTCTCTATGCGAACGGCGATGGTTAGGAAGCCAGATGATTCAGGCTCGAAGGAGAGTTGTGCTGTCGTGATTTCGGTTGCTTGGATGTTCCGTACAAAGGACTCGCGCGCAAGCTCGCGAATTTCGCCGCCACTCTGCCCCTCTAGGACAAGGTCAAACGCGGCGGGTGCGTCGAGGATTCTTGCCTCGATCGCAACGGTGGTTCCAACGCGCAGAGCTGCTCCCGATTGGGGCGCCCCCGTTACGGCAACGATGCGCGGGTCGCTGTCTGAACTTGCGACCAAAAGGGTATGGACGGGGATGCCACGACTGGTGAGCTCCGCAACAGCACTGGCCCAACGTGTGTCGGTGGCCTGCCCGTCGGTGATGAGGGTGATCTCGCCGGGATAGCCGGTCGGAATCGAGCGTGCTGCTCTGCCCAGAGCGTCGCCGATGGGCGAGCTGAGTTCGGTCCCGAAGTGGAGGTAGTGCTGCAGCTCGCCCGGGGTCGCGTGCGCCCTACGGTCCGTCTCGATCTGGGCAGCGCTTGCTTTTGCCACATCGGGCATGCTCGAGGAATCGTCGACAACAAGCACGTGGTAGCTCCGATCGTCGTCAACAATCGAAGCGGGCTTCGCCAGCGCGATGACAATCAGGCCGAGTGCCAGCGCGCGCAGGACGCCCGTTTGCGCGGCCTCTTTGCCACGCAGGCGGCGTGGCCAAAACCAGAGGGCGGGAAGGGCAAAAAGTAGCACAAGCCAGCCGGGCTCAAGGAAAGTCAAACTCATGGCATGCGCCCTGAACGGAAGAGATACCACTCGCCGAGTAGCATGAGGAGAGCCAGGAGAAGTAGGGGCACATTCCAGTCGCTACCACCTGAAGAGAGGTCGGCGGGCGTTGTGATGGTAAGTGCCATCGTGCCGGCGGTGCTGAGTAGACCGGCAGCAGGTGCGACACCAGAGGTGATGGGCGAGAGGAGCGAGGCGTGCAATGTTTCGTAGTCACCGGCGACGGGTGGAATCGCCGCGGCGCCAACGGCGCCGAAGATCGACCCCGCCTCGGTGACCAAGGTGTCTTTGGCCTGTCGAAATGGCCCGGGGACCGCGTGGCCAGCGATGGCGAACGGCGGAACGGCTTGGGTGCCCGCGAGCCAGCGCGCGGTAAGGCCCACAAGGAGGGGGAACGACTGACTCTCGACCAACTCAAACGGGGGTGCAAAGAGAGCGCGATCGGTCCAGAGCTGCGGAGTGGATCCAGGCTGGCGCGCGCCGAAGGACACGCTGTCGTTGGTGACATCGAGCGTGTCGGAAACTCGCTCGATTTCACCAAGGTGCAGGCTGGTGAAAATCGACTGGAACGAGCTGCCTTGCCGTGTTGTGCTAGCCTCAAAAGACGCGTCCAGGTCGGCGCGATCCGCCAGGTTCCAGAGCGCCCTTGCTGTGGACGAGGCCAGCTCCTCTGGAGAGCCTATCGCAACGGTTGCCTCCGCTGCACTAGTGAGGAAAAGTCCGGGGTCGGCCTCGACGGCTTCCGTGAAGTCGCTCGGCGTGTTGGGTCCTAGCCAGACGCCGATGGCTGCTCTCTCCGCGGGTGCGCGAAGGGAAGCGCTGTCGTCCAATGTGAGCGCCTCCGGTTGAGCCTCCAGTCCCGCGCTTGCAGTGAGGGCCTCACCGATGCGGGCAACGGGCAGGTCCCGAAGCCAGTAACCGCTATCGGGAGCGGCGCTCAAAAGCGAGGGATCGATACCCGCGACAGTTGGAGGCTTACCACTGGCGGTAGCTAGGAAGACGTCGACCGAAGACCAATCACCTGAAGCTGCAGGGGCCATCCCGAGCGCGACCATTGCGTCGTCCTCAGCTGGCGACTGCGGATTCTCGGTGTCGGCATTGGTCTGCACGCGCAGGATCTCTAACTTAGCGTCCGACGTTTGCTCAAGGGCTAAGACGAGCTCGGCGGAGAGCGGCGTGGCGCCTACGATGAGTGCGGTGACGCCGTTGGGGCGGTTGCGGGCGTCCCGGGCGATGCGGAGCAACTCGGAGGTGATTGTCTCGGGGGAGGCTTCGGGTTGTAGGTTCGCGGTGCGCTCCTCCAGAAGAAGATTGGCTTCCGTTGGGCCGAGCAATGTGCGGGGGACAGCTCCCATAAAGAGCAAGCTGCGATTGGACGAGGGGAGCACGCTCACGACCTCGGCGGCTAAGCGAAGCGCGCTCTCGAATCGGTCTCCCCGGGCGGCAGAGGCGGAGCCGTCGAGGAGTACGACGTAGTCTCGCGCCTCCTTGTTTTGGGTGAGCGGTCCAGCTAAGGCAAATAGCAACAGCGCGAGGATAGCCAACACGAAGGCGTATGCGCGCGGATGGCGAAAGCGTGCGGTCAGCTTGCGCGCGAGGGACTCCTCGACGGCCTGCTTCCAGAACAGCGTGGTGGGGACGATGATTTCACGGTGTCGCACACGCAGGCGGTGCAAAAGATACAGCCCGCCAGCTAAGCCGAGTAGGCCGGCGGCGAAGCCGAAGGGGGAGAGGAACTCAAGGCTCATGCTTCGTACCGTCCGCCCTCGAAGAGGGTGGCGAGCTGGTCGACGATGGGTTCGTCGACGTCTAGTTGTAGCAGGCCGCACTGGCGGCGTGTCGCGAAGGCGGTCAGGCCCAATTCAAAGGCGTCGTAGGCTTCGCGATACCGATTGAGCAGGTCGGCTGTAATGGAGAGGTTTTGCGCCTCACCCGTTTCCGAGTCGACGAGGCGGAGATCACCTGCCATGCGAATGGGATCGGGATCGCGATCGCCTTTGCGGACGAGCTGTACAAGTAGCAACTTGTGGCGCGTGCGGCCTAGGGCTCTGGTGACGGCCTCGATACCAGCGGGATCGAAGAAGTCCGAGATGATGACCAGCAGTCCGCTGCGCAGGTTCATCCCTGTAAATTTACGCAGGCTCCGCACGATATCGGTGGTGGTTCCAGGACCCTCGGGGTCGGGGCCGAGGCCACTCAGCACCTTGGCAAACGTCATGGTGCGGCCCGCTCCCGATTGGGGGCGGATGGCGACGCGTACGTCATTTGAAAACGGGAAGACACCTACTGAGTCGTGCTGGCCGAGTGCGATCGTAGCGAGCGCCATCGCGGCGCGCAAACCGCTGTGGGCGCGCGGTGCAAGTGGCGTCTCCGAACCGGGGGGCCCTGTTGCTTCGGGTGTGTAGGCACTAGCCGAGAGGTCGGGCATGAGATAGACGGGCAGGTCCTCCATCTCTTCAAACAGGCGCAAAAAGACGCGACCGAGACGGCGGTAGATATTCCAATCCACCGCGCGCAAATCATCGCCCGGCGAATAGGGCCGGAAATCGCGGAACTCGATTCCGTGGCCCATTGCCTTCGATCGCTGCTCGGCAAAACGACCGCCCATGGGTACCCGACCTGCGATAAGACGCAGCTGGTGTAGGGACTCCATGAAGTGCGGGTCGAAGAGCTCTTCGAAGGCAAGGGTAGGCATCGTTCTGCTCTAGTTAGCGGAGTTCTTGAGCTTGTTCACAACCGCGGCGACGATCTTGTCGGCGTTCACATTGTCGCTCATCGCGTGGAAGTTGAGCATCACGCGGTGGCGTAGAACATTGGCCGCAGCGTAGTCAATGTCATCCGTTGAAACGGCGAAGCGACCACCGAGTAAGGCGCGCACCTTTCCGACGAGAAGTAGTGCCTGTGCGCCACGCGGGGAGGCGCCAAGGGCGACGTACTCGTTCACTTCGTCAGGAGCGTAGTCACTTCCTGGCTGCGTTCCCATGACCAGGCGAATCGCGTGCTTCTTGGCTTGCGCTGGCACCGGAACATCGCGAACGATCTTCCGCAGCTCGTTGATCTCGACGCCGTTGGATACGGGTTTGATCACGATCTCTTGCGTGCCGGTCGTGCGCTCCAGGATCGCATCGTAGTCGGACTCACGCGGGTAGCCGATGACTAGCTTCAGGAGAAAACGGTCGAGTTGCGCCTCGGGCAGCGGGTAGGTGCCCTCTTGTTCAACGGGGTTTTGAGTCGCCATGACGCAGTAGGGCTCCGCAAGCTTAATCGTGCGGCGCCCGACGGTGATCTGGCGCTCTTGCATTGCCTCAAGCAGCGCGGATTGGGTCTTTGGTGTCGCGCGGTTGATCTCGTCGGCGAGGACTACGTTTGCGACAAGCGGACCCTCGCGGAATTCGAGCTCGTGGCCGCCGCCTTCACTGTCCACCAAAATTTGGGCACCTTGAATGTCGGCGGGCATCATGTCCGGCGTGAACTGGATACGGGAGAAGTCCAGCTCGACGGCCTCGCCTAGGCAGCGCACGAGCATGGTTTTTCCGAGCCCCGGAACACCTTCGAGCAGAACGTGTCCGCCCGCGAAGAGTGCGGTGAGTACTCCCTCGACCACATCATCTTGACCGACCATCATGCGGCCGATCTCGTCTTTGATATTGGTGTAGACGGTTAGGAAACGCGCGGCGGCTTTGCGGGCCTCGGCGGATGTGGCGGGTTCGGTTGCTGGAGTCATAGTCGGTCTCAAAAAGGATCGTGCAGGCTGCGCATCCTTGCGCGGCTAGTGTATTTATGGAGGGTCTTGCTACTCGGTTGCGCGAGGCGCACTGCGCCGTGACGTGAAGTAATTTTTCACAAGCCGCGACATCCAAGGGGCGAGGTTGCCACCGGATTCGTCGGAGGCACCATCAGCAGGAGGAGCTGGTTTCGCGACGGTACCCACAGCTTCGCCGCGGGTGTTTTGTGCACGGGCAACGTCGGGTAGCGGATCTTCAGCGCTGGGTTCGATGCGCTCTTGGGTGATGCGTGTCGGGCCTGGATTCGGTTGCCCTTTGATGCGGTCCGGGATCGGTACACCCAAAACAAGTGACGCTGTGCCGCGGGACTTCTTGGCTTCCGAAGGGCCACCACGACCGTTGGCGTCTGGGTTTGGTTGGTTGCCAAAGCCAATGCGCAGGTCCCTGCTGACCGGCGGACGCCGGTCGCGTAAGTTAGGCTGCATGCCGCCGCGGTTTTCTTGTTCCTCTTCCTCGTCCTCGGTGTCTTCGTCGTCCTCGATTTCTTGTTCGTCGGGCGTTGTAACTTGGTCCTTGCTAGACCATTTTGAGGTCGTTGTGTTTCGGTTCGAGCCTTTCGCTGAGCCCTTTCCCGCTGTAGACCCACCTTGGTCCTCATCGTTTTTCGGCTCGCGCGGTTTGTCTTCGGCAGCTTTCTTCTTCTTGGGCTTTGGTGCCTCTAGGGCCTTCTTCGGATCGCCCTTGGGCGGAGCCGGGGTTTGGCCCGACGGCGCGCCCCGCGACTCGGACGCCGCTGTTTGGCTTTGAGCGTCGGAGCTCTTTCCCGAACCCGTTTTGCCTTCGGATGGTTTCGTCTCTTCCGAGAGCTTGCCACCTTTCTCCTTCTCCTTCGCAGGCGCAGCGCTCTGTTTCTCGGTGGGCGCATTCTCTGGGATTGCTAGTGGAGTCTCGTCCACTTTACCGAGCGCGTCTGTGTTCTTTGGGTTGGGTGCAGTGTCAAGTCCCGCAACAACGGTTGCCTCTCTCTCTACAGCTGTTCCAAAGGGAAGGGCGGGAGTCGAACCTCCCAAGAGCATGCTCAGCACAAACAGTATTGCGGCGGCGGCAACATGGGGGCCGACCTCTTCGCCGGGGCGCCACCCCGAGCGCTCGAGTGTGATGTCGAGCGGCTCGATCTCCATGGCAACGGCAAGGCTATCTTCGAGGGCGGCCTCGCAGAACGAGCTTCGGCTTGTGTCGTCGAGAAATTCAGCGGCAATACAAAGGCGATCTTGCAGGCCCAGATGAGCGTCGATCGCCGCCAGCGGAGCGCGGGCTCCGAGGGGACGGAGCGCAGCCTGTGCAGCGTGGAAAGCTAACCAAACCACGGGCGCGAACAACATGGCGGCCAGTACGAGTCGGGGGCTCGGGAGATTACCGGCATTACCCACAAACACGGCTAGGGCATACACGCCGGGAATGATCCATAGCAGGGGCAGTGCCCGCGGCGCCTCGTCGCGAAGGGCGCGGTCGGCGCGAACAAAGCGCAGCTCGCTCGCGCCGTGGTTAGCGAGGAGCTCGAGACGATCACGTAGCTCTGTTTCTTGTTTTTGGTTCAAACTATTGCCTTGGGAAACCTATTCGCTCGCTTTGCGAAGCTCGACTAAGCCATCGGGTTCAACGACAAGTGCTTGAAGAACCTCACCGGTGCTGTTGTCTTTCACGAAAGCCACCACAACAAGTTGCCTTGGGTCTAAGGTCATGGAGAGTTTGCGCACTGCGCCAGCGCCCTCGTTGATCAGCCGGTCTAAACAAGCCTCGTTGGAGGCGCGAATCGCCTCCAAGCTCACGTTGAAGGGAACCTCCATGTACTCGTCCTCGGCATTCCACGGCGCGCCGTGCTGGTCGCCTGTAGTGCCTTCGAGTAGCTCGGCGCGAGCGACCATGCGGTGGACAACTACGCCGCTCTTGCCGGGGAAGAGAACTCCACGCTCGGCAAGGACGCAGTGTACGGACAGGTTCGCAGCTTCTGGACCTTCGAGTGAGACCCATCCCTCGACACGCCCGGACTCGGAGCCTGGACCGGAAGCATTCGGGTCCGGGGCGACGTACTTCACCTCCAAGTCGAGTACGAAGTCGGACTCGACTTGGAGCTGCTTTAGAATCGCCTTGCGGGTCTTGTCGTAGATGGCTTCGGCCTCACGCCACTTGCCAGCGCCCGGTTGAGCGACGACTCCGTCGATGATCTGTACATTGGGCTCTGCTCCACCCACTTCGGCTGCGCGCGCGATCGCCAGCTCGTTTGCGAGCGGATCCAGGGCGGGTACCGCCAAGTGATACGAGAGGAATGCGACGTTGTCTTCGTTGAAGTGCTGCATCAAACCCTCTTGGGCCAATGCGCCTCCGATAGCACCGCCGCGCTCCTCTGTTCCGTAGTAAGCATTCGTAAAGAACTCGACCAGAACGATCTTGCCGGTCGTGTTCTCTGTGGTCTCTTTGAACTTCGTAGCGGCTCCAAAGTTGCGGACCTTGCCCGCGATCATGCGCTCTACAAGATCCACCGAGAAGCTGGCATCTTTGCTTCCGGCCTCGGTCATTTTTGTTTGCACGCGCGCTAGGGCCTCCATGGCAGGTGGGCCGCTATCAGCTTGAATGGAGGCCTGCACAAAGCGCGAGAACGCGCGGCGATAGCGCCCCAATGCGCGGTCGAGATCACCGCTTGCACGGAGCTCATCCGCTTGGCTTTCGTAGTAGCGTCCTAGGCCAAGATTCACGCGTCCGTCTTGCGGAATCCCAAAAGCGGCCGAGAGGAGGTGCTTCCAAGCGGAGGTCCCTTGGCCGAGCTCCAGCTGTGTCTCGCCCACTTTTGCGTGCAGCTCGTGAACGGCATTTGGATAGCGATCGTCGCGGCCCGACTTGATGCCTAACTCGCCAGCGAGTACTAAATATTCTGGAAATCCGAAGGCCGCGCAGGTTGCCATCCACTCCAAGGCTGCGGTTGCCCGCAAGTCCTTAGGCGCGGTTGCATCCGCCCAGTCGAGCGCTTTTTGTACGGCTTCGGGGCCTGCACCTTGAATCAATCGCGTCTCGAGCAAAGCGACGGCGGCCTCTGCCGAGAGGCGCACCTCCGGGTAGGTCTCTAGATAGCTCTCCAAGGCATCCGGATCTTCGCGTCGGCCCCATACATCCCAAGTGGATTGGAAGAAAGCCAAGTCCTCCTGGGGAAAGAGTGCGTCCGCAGTCGGTGTTAGAAGAACGCGGCGGTTGGTGCGATCAACCTCGACGCGAAAATTTTCGAGTAGGCCGAGTCCGGTTACGCCAAGAGCGCCGTCTGGATGTACAAATGGAACTTCAGAGGGGCGTAATGCCAAGCGCTCAGAGAGATCGAAGCCCGCCAAACTAACGCGTCCGACATCACCGGCCGGGTGCCCGAGATTTGCGACGAGGTCTGCGTCGATCACCGAGTCGTAGCGACCCGAGCCGAGCGCCATTGCTCCCGCAATCGCCTCCTTGCCTTCTCCCAAGATGACGGGCATCCAAACCATGCCATCCTTGACATTGATGTCGAGCGCGGTCGTCCCGTTGGGAAACGTCGGTGCCGCACCTTGGATGTCCAAGGTCGAGCGGGGCTCGAGAATGACCTCTCCGGCGGCCAAGTCGAAGGTGACATGGAAGTCCGCCAAGAGCGCGCCTCCCAAGGTTCCGATAACCGCGACCTCACCGAGCTCGATCGAGTGCCATTTGGTGAACTTGTCCAGATACTTGTCGTCGCCGATTTGGCGTCGCTCGACCTGGAATTCCAAACCGGGCAGGTGGACGGTGATCGGAATCGTCTTGCCGTCAGGGCTCTCGGATTTGAGGCCTGACGCAGCCTGGTTGTGGAGCTCGAGGGTAGAGGGCGACTCGAAATCGATAAACAAGTTCGCCGGTAGCCGCCGTGCTGTTGTCGAGACGTCGCAGGTCACCACAAGTCGATCTTGAATGACCTTGACAGGGAAACGAGCGATCGTCCCGGAGACAAACCGCGCGTTCTGCACGGTATAGGGCGAGCCCGGTCCAGCAGGTGTGTCTTGAATCAACGACAGGCACACAGGTGCAGCAAAAAGGAAAACAGCTAAGTTGAGGAGGGGGCTTTTTGCTCGCATATTGTTGAAGTAGCGGAGCCCCGACGCAGTTTCGGGGCTCCGCTAACTTTCCTAATCTATAGGGTTTACGCCTTGAGGCTACCGAGTTCCCTTGGAAACTCCCTTGACCTCGCCAAAGGCCCAGTTGTCAGCTTCCATAGTGATCGTGATTTCGACGTTGTTCGGTACGCTCACGGCGACCGGTGCGAAACCGACACCTCAGCAGTTGCCGGGAAAAACCGCGTTGACGAGTACATCGCCAGAGGCTTTTTCCTTAATAGCAAAGCGAGGGGAAGAGCCAAGAGGCATGAAGTTGGAGTACTCCTCGCCAGCGCTTCCGAAGTAGACAATGTCGGCGGGGCCAATCTGAACTTCTCCGCCTTTGCGGGCGTAGGCAAACTCGGCGTTCACCGGGCCGCCCCATGCGACTTTTGAAGTTGCACCCGCTGCGATCGTAATCGGCTTCGAGCGGCCCGTCTTCATGTCGGCGTGGCTCTTGCCGAGGACGACTTGAGCAGAGTGCAGAACGTATTCTCCGGTTGGGATCGACAGACCGCCTTCACCTGCCAGGGATCGCGCCAGTTCGAAGGAGTGCTTGCCGTCCTTGGAGTTGACAACAACCGAGCGCATCTTCGCTTTGGTCTCTAGATCCGTCCCCATGTCCAACGTGCCGGTTGAACCCGAGTAGGGCGTGAGCATGGCGGTTTTGCCATCCGCGCTAATCGAGAAGTCGTTGAGGACACCGTCCACGTGGATTGAGCTGGAGAGGAAGCTTGCGGTCTTGCCGCGGCCGACGATCATGGCGTCGACGCCGTAGTCGTTGAAGCTGCCATTGCCGTTCTGGTCAAAGACCTGAAAGCGTGTGTTCCCGAGCTGGCCTTCCATGGCGCCCGCGGGTGCAAAAGACCAGCGTCCATCATTCGCGACGCGGACCGCGTAGGAGGTCTCCGCTTCGGTGCCTTCGTTCAAGAGGAAGACCACGAGCTGGCTGCCAGCTTCTGGATCGGGAGTCTCGACACGCCCATCGAACTCGCCATCGTTGTCGCGGTCGATGCGAAGAGCACCGTCTTCGATGGCAACATGAAGCCCGGACTCGCCTGCTGCGGCAAACGGGATTGCATTCCCGATGGGGGCGAAGGTCTCAGCGGGAAGGTGGACATCCCACGTCCGCATCGTGCGAAAGCTCAAGTTGACGGTGGTGACTTCGGTACTGCCCTCGTTCGGGGCTCCGAACGAGGTTGCTGCAAGCACAGTGGCCGTTGCAAGTGCGAATATTGGGCTGGCTTTGGACTTCACAGGCGAGATCTCCGTTGGGGTTCGGCTCGATGTACTAAGGTTGGACAGGCCTTCATATTAAAGGAATGAAGAGGTGAACTTCATTCTCGGGTAGGGACCGATTTTTCGAACCTTCTAACTTCCGTTCTTTTTGTAATGGCTCACCTTACGTCCTTGGGAGCGCCGCCCATGGGACGGCATAATCTGACCTATGGCACGCAAATCTCGCCTTACCTTGGGCTCTATGCCCGATCCGGCCCGCGCCCATGGAGCATGGGTGTATTTGATCTCGGCCGTCCTTGCGGGGGTACTCGTCGGCGCCAAGAGTGGTCCTTTACCTGCATCTTTGGTCGGAATCGGCTTTGCGGGGCTGTTTCTCTGCTCGAGCGCATTCGCCGTTGGCTTCGAGCGAGGCTGGAAGCGATTCCTTATCGGCGGGGCCCTTGGCGTCGCCGGTCCTGGGCTGGCTTTGCGACTTGGCGCGGATCCGATGTTCCTCGCCTATGGCGCACTTGCCGTCTTCCCGGTCGCCGCATCAGCCTTTTTTGCCTCTAAAAACGGCTTCTTGTCGGTCCAGGCCCTCGCCTTTGGAGTCATGGCCCTAGCGCTGGCGGCGCCCTCGACAGCTTGTGCGGGAGGGGTAAACACGACTAGGACCCTCCTTTTGGTTGGATTGTTGACCCCCTTTTTTGTCTGGCGGGCGATCGCGATTCGGCTGCGCCTGAACACAGGCAAGTGGAAAGGGCCAGCTCTGCGCAGGGCAGGCCTACGCGAGGCTGGGTACACGGCCGCTTGGACGGTCCTAGTGATCGGTTTGGTTCACTTGGTTTGAAGGCCTCGGGAAGAGAATCGGGACCCCGGTCGTACAACACTCCCCGCCAAGGTGGTGCTTTTGCTTCACCCCTCCGACTCGCATGAAGAATTCGACACCTAAAGGCCCCAATCGGGCTGCCATCGCCCTTCTTGCCCTCCTAAGCGCTGTTTTGAGCGCGACCCTTTGGCTCTTTCATGACGACAGCACCGGCCAAGAGGGGCTCTCTGGAGGTGCGCGGGAGCAGGCTCAAGCCACGGGGGACGAGCGCTATGCGGGAACGATGCCCTCGGAGCTGGAAGGGTCGACCCCCGGCGCCCGTGAAGCGGTCGTGACGCCATTATTTGCGGTTGTATTGGACGCCTTCGATGACAAGCCCGTGCCGTTTCTAGACCTCGTGGTTGTGCACCGGCCTGACTGGAATGAGAACCTTCCCGCCCTCGATGCGGAGAGGCTCGACCTACTTGCCGGGGACCGAAGTGGGGGAGATCGGACCGAATATGAGGTTCAAACTGATAAATATGGGCGCTTTGAGGTGCCCCTGCGCGGGCGCAAGGGCCACATCGCACTTAACGCTTTCGACGGCCCCGAGCGCCGCCGCGTCCCGCTGGCAGACGGCTTCAGCTTGTGGCTTGAAGAGCTACCCTTGGATTTTGGCGTCCAGGGGAAACCACTCGAGTTCACCGCAGCGATCGGGCCGACGATTGCCTTGAACTTGACTCCTCCGGGTCAGCTAAAGATCTCGTACGTTCTCGAATCGATCAAGCTGTCGGCCACTGGTGAGGGCCCCAAGTTTCTCACCTACCTCGACATGCGCGGGGATACACGAAGGGGCGTGGATTGGTACCGCGTGCGCTATGACGTGCATCCAGCCCTGCATCGCATCTACCTCGATGCGTACACGGACCAAGGATTTCCAGAGCGTGTGAGCCATACGGCTGCTTGGATTCGCTTGCCGGAAGTGCCTCCAGTCGAGCGCGCTCCAGGCGGTCAGGACATCACACTGCACGTACAAGATGAAGAGGGACTGTTGGCGGGTAGTGGCGTCGTTCCCATCTTGCATGGGATTCAGGCGGACGCGCTCGGGTTGGAGCTAACGAAGCGCGGCGTGATTGCGGGGAAGGTCGTCAACCAACTCGGACTTGGTGTGCCGGGTCAGCGTATGCATTTGCGTTCACTGGAGCTGAATGAGTTCCCGTTCGTCCGAGGCAGAGGCGAGCTCCTCGTGACGAATGAGGCCGGCGAATTTCGCCTGGAGTGCGTTTCCGAGGGCAGCTGGCAGCTGCAAGCTTGGAACGGCGGCAACCGTGACGGAGAGCTGGTCGGGGGGCAGGGTGTCCCCCTGTTGATGGAGCTCGCCCCGCAGATTGGGGCAATCAAAAACGTCATGCTCACCTATGGGCAACCACCGGAAAACCGCAGTGAAATCAGGCTGACCCTCTCGAGTTACCGAGACCCCGGCAGCAAGAAGAGACGTCGACAGTCGTGGGCGGAATTCGAATCGATCGAACAACTTTACGGCTTGGTAGGCGCGGTACTGGTTCCGCTAGACTCCGGAATCGCCGAAGTGGTTCCAACGATTCCCGTCGGCTCAGAAATCACCAAGAGGAGTGGTTCAGAGGTCGAGGTGACCCTCACGTACCCCAGTTTGCCACCTGGGAACTACGACTTGCTCTTGGGGGATGAGCCATCGCCTGACAGTGAGTTCAGCTTCGTTTGGCAGGAGGATATTGTCGCCTGGAGCCCGGGCGGTGAGGACCTCGAACTTCAGGGTAATGCGATCGACCGGCAGAGCGGTCGCCCCTGGTCAGACCCTCTCACTGGCGAGCCGGCCGCCCTGAGTTTTCGCACGTTTGCGTGGGCCCATCGGGACGGCCTTATCGGCGCATGGGGGTTCGATGGCTTGCCCGACGCCGAGCCAGAGTTGATCGTGCTCGAGGGGAACAAGGTGACAAGCACTCGCCTAGCCGGCCAACGCATGATCGCCTTCGGAGAGCGGCTGACACCCGTCCTCGAACCAAAACCAAGGCCAACCAGCGATGAGCTTCAAGTCGTCCAACCCATGAGCGCGAACGCGGGGTGGGGTATCGTGCTCTATGTCTCTCTTGGCACTTTGGGGGCACCTCTTCCCGGAGCGAGAGTCATGGTCGATGGCGCATTTGCAACACGAACCGATGGCGAGGGCCGCGCGCTCTTGGCGGCGCCCATTCCGCCGTCGCGAGTGACCGTGAGCTATCCCGGCTATCACATGCTCAACGTGCCGACCGATGAGAACTTCTTGCCAATCGAGGCACTTCCAATGGGCCAAATCGCCTACCGCGTGCTGATGCTCCGCGATTAGCTCTCCCCCGGAAGGTGCCGCAGCCCGCCCGAACTTGTACTCGATACGTAGCCGCTTGTAGACCCGCCCCAAAGAGGTAACGCGGCTAGCTGCGATCTCCCACGCAGGCAGTCTAGGCCAACACGGCCGAGCCTGTTTTCAGGCATGCCCGCAAAGACAGGGCGTAGACTTGTACCACGACGACATCGGATCCCATCTTTGGTGCAGAGGCGGTTTTGCGCGCGCTTATCTCGAATGGCGTTGTGCTCTGCGTTCGACTCCAAAGTGGCGAGCGAGTACCAGAAGCTTGTCACGCTGCAATTCGCGGTGGCCTGCGTGTCCTTGAGGTCACCCTGACCACTCCCGGTGCACTGCGTGCGATCCTTGAGCTCTCCAAAATCGATGGTGTGTTGGCCGGAGCCGGAACCGTACTCTCCATCGAAGATCTCGACGCTGTTTAGGTGGCTGGAAGCCGATTTGGGCTCTCACCGGTTTTCTATGCGAAGGTCATGGCGGAGGCCAAGCGACGCAATTTTTAGGTCATCCCCGGCGCAGCAACTCCAACAGAGATCCATAACCTGTACGAGCAAGGCGCGCCTGTCGTGATGGTCTTCCCCGAGGGCTTCACGCTAGAGCATGTCGAGTGCGCCGCGCGCCGCGTACGAGAGTCCGTTGATCGCGCAAAGTAGTGGGCACTTTAGGGGGACGGGGGGGGGCTGTTTTTGGCCCCGAGGGAGCGCTCTAGGCTTCGCCTTCATCTTCGAAGTCGATGGGGTTCCCATCCGCGTCGATCGGACCGGACCAGAGATACGTCAGGATGCAAGCCCGCTGCTTTGACAGGCTCAACCCACCGCGAATGGGCTCCCATCCCCCCATGGGCCGCCCCTCATACTCGTCGTCGGTCGCCCAGATCAGGACCTGATCCTCAAACAAACGCTCGAGGAAGCTCATGACCTCTTCGACCACGCGCCGTGCATTTTCTTCAGGCGAATACCCTGCTCCGTAAGGTCCAAAGTCGCCGCGCGCCAAATCGCCAATTCCAAGGGCCACGCTGTTCCCTTCGTCCCAGATTTCGACATCGCCAACGTACTCGCTTGCGAAGGGAAACACGACAATGGGTTCGGGTTCGCGACCTGGTTCCATTCCGGAATCCGGAAATCGTGCATACAGCTCGGGCAGCAGAAGTTTCGTGATCAAGCCCATGGTCCTAGCTTGGTTTGAGGGTCTCTTCTTTTTGGGCGAGAGCGCAGATCGAGTGTCCAGCTGGCCACCCGAAGGCCTTGGAGAGCGGAAGCTCTGCTCCGAAGATCCACGCAAGAATCGAGTGCAAGAACTTCGGGATTGGCCACGTTAGGTTCGTGTGGTTGGGGTCGGCCTGTTTTTGGAGGACCCTCTCCAAGAACTTGATGACCAGGACGACGGGGAAGATCAGTGGGAACAAGAACACGTTGGAGTGTGTGTTCCGCACGACGGTCATCCCCGCGCGCCCAAAGAGGTCGTTTAGCCGGCCGCGCCGATAGCGGCGGAAGTGGCGCGCCACGCGATCGTTGTTGGCGAAGAGCATTTGGTAGGCGGGCACGCTTACAAATAGGTGCCCCCCCGGCGCGAGTACGCGCTCGATTTCCACCATGACCGCAAGATCGTCTTCTGTGTGTTCGATCGCGTCAAAGAGGCAGATCAAGTCGAAGCTCTCGTCCTTGTAGGGAAGAGCGTAGCCGTCAGCAATGACACCACCGGGGAAACCGCGGGCTGAGATATGACCTAAGCTCTCGGCATCGATGTCGGCCGGAAACACGCGCCCGTCAGGGGAGCGGATTTGATCTAAACCCTCGAGGAAGCCACCAATTCCGGCACCCAGGTCCAAAATTCGCTTGGGGCGATTGTCTTTGAGGAAGTGCTCAATCAGCCCGAGATACACGGTCCGCCTGCCGCGCATCCACCAGTGGCTGCGATCGAGATCAAGGAACTGCTTGTAGGCGAGGGGGTCCACTTTGCAGCTACTCCTTCGGTTTGGCGACGACGATCATCTCGTCAAACAGGTTGATGTAGAGAGCCTTTTTCCCGATCAGTCGGAGGGGCGATGCGAGCACCGAAAGGAAGGGGTGGATTCGGCCAACGCGCTCTGCGACAAAAGAGAAGGTCACGTACTTTCCACCAAAGCGTCCCGAGTTTTCGAGTGTGGTGAATCCCGCCTCATCCAAGAGCCTCGTGAGTGTCTTCTTGTTGAAGTGGTAGATGTGCTCGGCGTGTTTGTAGTGCTGCCACTTTTTCCCAAGGATCTTTTCCGCGCGGCTCTCGACATCCTGGGTCTCCACGATCAAGAATCCACCAGGCGCCAGCAGCTGCCGCGCTCGAATCAAGGCGGCCCTCGGATCGGGGATATGCTCGATCACATCCCAAAAAGTGACGAGATCAAACTTGCCCTCTTCCAAGTCGTCGTTGATGCCAAGCAAGCTTCCGCGCACGTTGTCCGGGCCGAGCTCCCTTTCCGCCTGAATGCGAATCGCATCCGAGGGCTCTAAGCCGGTGACCTCCCACCCCTCCTCTTGCATCACCGAGAGGAAGTAGCCCGCAGCGCAGCCGATGTCGAGTACGCGCCTTGGCGTGCCGTCGGGCCGTTTGTTCGAGGCGAAATGCCTCTTCAAAATAGTCAGGCGATCGCGATAGGTGCGCTTGTACAGAGGCGCATCGGCCCGGTAGTCGGAGTACCCGTGAACCTTGGCTTCACTCGAGTTCCAGTAGCTCTCGTCGTAGACGCTCTCGATCAGCGACGCATCCTTGAGACGCGGGGTCACATAGGTGACCTCGCAAGCCGCGCAGGTCACCACTGCAAAGGGCCCGTCGACGAACTTGAGCTTGCTCTCGGCACTCCCGCAGAGACCGCAGTCCACGGATTGCAGAGCGTCCTCTTTGAAACTCGGAGAGATGCCACTCGCGGGCGCAGAGCGCGCGCTAGAGGTCACCCGAAGTACTCCTGGTCGGCAGCCACATCTCCGGCGCCGGCGTCGACACCTTTGATGATCGTGCGCGCAACTTTGCGGCCCATGGCAACCGAGTGGTCCATGTTGTTGTAGCGGTAGAGACCCTGACGACCCGTAGTGGAGAGCACCTCATAAGAGCGCGCCTCTTTCATCAGGATGTCCAAGTTCTCGCGATAGGTCAAGTCGTAGACGGGATACGCATAGCGCGTACGCCTGATCTCGATTCCACGTGAGATGCCTGGCTTGATCAGGCCGACCGTGATCAGGTCGTTCTCAGCAATCTTGGCGCCCTCTTCCAGCGTCAGGTTCCAGTCCGAGTCCCCTCGGTTGCATGTGATTTCACAGCAGATGATGGTCTTGTCGCCCGGCACTTCGTGATCTGAGAAGTTCTTGAACTCCGAGATGCGGTGGATCGCGAGGTTCTTCTCAGGGAGGTAAACCCAGTGGTCGGGGCTGACGGAAGGCGTGTCGATTT